>Ga0247680_1000001_pt1 | contig 469456 bp, 427 predicted proteins | sample CNK21_metaG_FD_182803 | JGI IMG/M metagenome (GOLD analysis project Ga0247680, IMG submission 182803) | Soil microbial communities from Purdue University Martell Research Forest, Indiana, United States - CNK21 | ecosystem: Environmental > Terrestrial > Soil > Temperate forest > Bulk soil...
CTCCATGGCAAATCATCGAGCGCCTCGCACCTCGTTCCCCGCTCGAACTCTGCTTGCTTCCACCCGTGTTTCTGGATTATTACCTCGACAACTCAGGGGGATACGATGTGGGTAGGCTTCCCTACGGCTCGAAAATTGTCAAGCTATTAAGTTAGAAAACAAGAAGCCGGGATGCGAAGAATTGGCAATCCGAACGTGCACGCTTTTGACGAAAATGCTTTGTAGCCTAAACTTATGCGCCGCAGTGCAGCGAGTCGCCCGTCCCGAGTGTGGGAGGAAGTTGCAGAGTTATCCGACGCAGATTCAACGCATGGGATTGTTTTGCATCGATGGTTCGTGACCAGCAGGGCAGTCATCTTGTTCCGTTTGTTCCAGTTGGCGAGAGCAGGTGGCTGCAGCGCATTGAGGGCATAGGCCTTATTTAGTTACTTATCGTTTCAATCTCCACCGCCCCTACCAATCCATCTTCCTGATGGATGGACATTTAACAAAAACGCGCGAGGGCAAAAAGGGCGGATTAGGCTGGGGGTTCGGTTCATATGGGAAGAGTTCAGCGGCACGAGTGACAACCGAAGTCATGATGACCAACATACGGTCTAAATTGGATCCATAAACGAGGTAACTGGCTCCGTTTGACTAGAATCCAGGATTAGCCGGCTCTTCTGCGTGAGGGCCCGGCGGGCAAAAGGTTTCTGGAGAAACATGGGCTCTTCCTCCAATACCCCATGTAGGCCATCCTTAGCCAAGCTATTTGTGTAGCCCGAAACGTAAAGAACCTCAATGCTCGGCAATTTGGGAGTGAGTTGAATAGCTAGCTCGCGCCCGTTCATTTTGGGCATGATCAAGTCGGCGACGAGAAAATCGATCTTCCCTCGGTTCTGCTCCGCGGTGAGCAGAGCTTCGTGTGGTGTCGCCCCGGCGTCCGCCAAAGTAGCCGAGGTTTGAGTGATAACTCTCAGATTCCTTAGTGTGCGAAGTAATGCTCGTAAACGTTCCAGATACAACGCCATTACGGGAGCGTGCCTGCCCTTGCATCTCTCCCTGTACCTGCACTGATCCGGCATCTAGATTTTGGCAACCGTGTGGGGGCATGGCCATATTCTGAGTTGTTCGGCAGTGACTGTTCAATATTGCACAGCGCAGACAATCACACACTACTAAGCTGAAGCCGCCACGGAGGATGAGTGAATCATGCCACGCGACGCGCACCAGAGAGCTGCCGAAATCCACGAACTAGCTGGACCCTGTTTTGCCCCCGCACACCACAGGAAAGAAGATCAAGAGACTGGACACAAGAATTCCCAACGTGCTCGAGAACATGCCAACAAAGCTTGTCAATTTTCGCAAGCGGCTCATCGAAAGTCTGAGAAGGCAGCGGCGAAGCCATAGGAGTTTGTGGAGTTCTCGAAAGATCGTCTTTTGCGCCGGCGCATTCGAGCCATGAGTGCCATTGGAAGGACTCGAAATCGCACAAGCCACGAATGTTCTAGCGCCTGAAGCAGCCAATGGTATGACGGCCTGCAATTAGGAGCGACGAAATGCCATCTGAGTTTCTGATGACAGCTACCCGTGAGGTGTTCGGATGTCAGCAGCCCGCCCACTAGCGATTGTCGAGAATTGCCACGAACGCTCCTGCAGAGCACGCAGGAAGAGCACCCACATCTCTTCTGAAGTCGTTAACAAGCTAGCCGCATTTGCGATTTCCGGATATTACCTAAAGGGTGAAACCCTGTTCGCTGAAGGCCAGCCATCGCGCGGCCTGTTTATTCTTTTCTCCGGTCGAGTAAAGCTCTGCACATCATCAGCGGGTGGGAAGAACTTTATTTTGGGGTTTGCCAATCCAGGGGAAATACTTGGCTTGGCTGGGACGCTGTCGGGCCAGCCTTATGAGGCGTGGGCGGAAACCATTCAACCGACGCAGGCAGGTTTCGTCGAACGCAGTAGTCTGGTTCAACTTATGCGGGACGAGGATGAACTTGCGGTGCAGGTGGCTATGCAGTTGGCTGAATTCTATTGTTCCGCAATCGCCGGAGTGCGGATGATGGGGCATTCGCGCTCTACTGGGCAAAAACTTGCGAAATTTCTTCTGGATTGGTGCAAGAGCAATGGCTCGTCGCATGATGAGGCGTCTGCACGGCTAGGCCTGACCCATGAGGAAATCGCTCAGGTGATCGGGAGTTCGAGGGAGACGGTGACGCGACTTCTATCGGTCTTCAAAAGGAGGGGGCTGATTCGATGGAATGGTTGCAATTTGATTCTTGCGGACAGGACCGCTCTGGAAAGTACGGCGGCGAACTAACATGGACTTGGTGAGAGACCCACGCATCCCGTCACGTGATGCTTAGGAATGGAGCGGCTGATGAATCCTAAGAAAAAGATGACGTCCCGACTTGGTGGTTTTGGTTCGGGAGCCAGGCTTGGCGGCACAGTCTCGCACTTTCGGGACAAACAAACCATCTATCACCAAGGTGCGCCTGCCTACACACTCTTTTACATTCAAGAGGGAGGTGTGCGGCTCACCACCCGAACGAAACACCAACCATCAGCTGTTACCGCTATCCTTGGGGTAGGTGATCTTTTCGGTGAGCTATGTCTCGCAGGATATCCCCTTCGCATGTCCACGGCAGTCACGTTGACCGCCAGCTCGATACGTACCGTACGGAAAAAAGAGATGCTCCAAATGCTTCGCACAAAAAATAATAACACGTCAAACGACTTGGTGGCCTATCTGCTGTCCAGCGTCCAGAAGTACAAGGATCACGTTTCGGAATTACTAACATCTTCTGCCGAGCAACGTCTGGCGCGCGTGCTTCTGCGGCTAGCGCACTTGGAAAAGGGCGGTCCCTCCGATGCTGAGATTCCCATTCTGAGCCACCAAGTGCTAGCGGAGATGGTCGGCACCACCCGCCCAAGAGTCAATGTGTTCATGAATCGATTCAGGAAAAAGGGATTCATAGACTACGATGGGGGATTGGAAGTGCACAAGTCGTTGCGGAAAGTCCTCCGGCAGCTTTAAAAAACTAACGGGGGAACTGGAATTTTCTGGCCTAGCGGAGTTTCACGTTAGCCTGGCCAGGGAATTTTCATCAGTGTGGCGTCGAATAGTATGTAATACACTGTGCGACCCTTCCCTCCTCACCTCCTCGTGCTCCTGCAAGGGTTTTTCGGTTCACTAATAAAGAGAATTCAAGAATCCCTGTGTTTATTGTGAATTTGATTCTTGAGACAACTGGTCTGGGAAAAAGGTGGCCAGGTTTCGAGGCAATGAAACCATATTCGAGCAGGCGACCCCGCCAAGAATGTCATGCACGTTCAAGAGGGCGGGGCAAGGCCCACCGTCGTCAATAAGGTTTGCAAAGAGGCCGTTTTGGGGATTCTTGGACCAGCGATTTTTAGGCGGAAAGGTTGTCTTGCGGGCCAATCCTTTTGCCTGACGAATGCGATCGCGATTGCACCCACCACCGAGCTCGTGATTGAGAAGGGTCGAAATGATTCAGGTAACACAAGGGGAACACAACTACTCCGACCGATTCAACACTTAAATGTTGACCCGAAACATCCGGGTCGAGAGAGACTTGATCGACCAACTCTGCAATTGCGGCGAGAAAAGGCTGGCCCGTGCTCGACTGCTACTCGCGCACTTTGGTGCGCAAGACAACAGCCAATAGGTGATTCCCAAACTATCGCAAGAGATGCTGGCGGAGATGATCGGCACAACGCGCTCCAGGGTCAATTGTTACATGAACAAATTCTGGAAACTTAGCTTCATCGAATACGATCACAATTGTAAAAGTCACATTCCCAATGCCCTTCTAAGCGTTGTGCTGCACGACTAACGGCTCAAGCAACGAGTCAATTTCCAGTACCGAACTACTGAATTTGACCAACAGCTGAATCAACCAGATTAATGGAATCTGCGGGCAGCGGCGTTTGCGCGGGCGTGAAGTCCCGCTATGAAACGAGCGGATTCTAATTGACCAACCGAATAACCTCTTTGTCATATTCGAAGACGTCTATAAATTCCGTGGTTTTCGATGTCGAATTACTTAAATTCGATCTTGCTACGCCTGGCCCCTGCCTCGCTAAAGGGCGTTAATCTTGCCACAGAAATAGTTCGATTCTGAGCACTCGCGTCATGGCCGCGTAAGATTCGTCACGCAAACTGGTGGCCTGCATCACTGCATTTCTTGCGCAGCGAATGATGGAATTCGTTTCAATACTAATATTAAAGCGGCTTCAAAAAGGAGATAGCCATGGAAATCGCGATTGCCGTAAATCTTAAGTCAGCATGCATGAAAGTCATGCAGGCAGGGGGATTCGGGTTGTGGCCGAGGAAGGCCAAATTCGAAACAAAGCACAACGACAAGCAAAGTTTTGATGTCCAAACTTTTCTCAATTCAGCCGGTGTGGATAGGAAGATTGTGGAACTGAAGAGCAAAGAGACCGTTTTCCGGCAAGGCGATCCCGCAACAAGTGTTCTGTACATCCAAAAAGGTATCGTCAAGCTCTCCGTTCTCAATGAGGCCGGCAATGAGGCAGTGGTGGCGATATTGGGTTCGGGCAATTTTTTTGGCGAGAGCTGTCTGGGGGGACGGCTCCAGCGGGTCAGCACGGCGTCGACAATTACACCGAGCACGATCTTGAAGATCGAGAAGCCACAGATGATTCGACTCCTACACGCGGAAAACGCACTCCAAGACAGGTTCGTCAGGCACCTGGTTTTGAGAACCATAAGAATGGAGGACAATCTGGTTAGTCATCTTGTCAACTCAGTCGAGAAACGGCTGGCGCGGACGCTACTGTTGCTGGCCCGCTCTGGCAATCTAGATAGGTCGGAGGGGAGGTTCCCCGAGATCTCGCAAGAAATGCTGGCGGAGATGATTGGCACAACTCGGAGCCGGATTAATTGTTTCATGAATAAATTTAGGAAACTTGGCTTTATCGAGTATGGCATCAGCCTGCGAGGGTTGAAAATCAACGAGTCCCTTCAAACGGTCCTGCATGATACGGCCTCGACCAGCGAACAATTTGTTGGGTATCGAACTTCTCGATTTGCCCGAACGGATAATTACACGCCCAATTCTGAATTCTCACAAGAACTCCACGGGGCGACCAAACACTGAGCAATGCAACCCGAGCCTGATCGATTCGAACCATGATGGCCGTAGCGCACTCTTTTATGTGATCTGTTTGCTTTTATGCAGCGCGGTGATGTTAGCGGGACTTGATGTTGGAGCGGCGTCGGAAGCTTCAAGCGAGACTCCGATTCAGGCTTTGCATTTGCAAGAACTCGAGGCTGGATTTCACCTTCTTTATGAATTAAAGCCACAGGAAGCTCGCAAGCAGTTTGAGGCCTGGCAGAGGTTTCATGCGGAAGACCCTCTTTGGAGTGCCTCGGAAGCGACGAGCTATCTGTTTGAAGAGTGCTACTGGCTGGGCATACTGACCTCCGAGCTTTTCCTGAATGACAACCGTTTTCTGGGCAAGATCCCTTTGAAACCGGACCAGCAGATACGCGCGGCCACTACCTCCGGCCGTTCGCGAATATCTTGCTGGCGATGGCGGCCTTGCGCGAGAAAAAGCCGGAAGTGGCCCGCATACAGCTCACAGAACTCCTTGCGGAATTTCCGGAAATCCGCTTTTTTCCAATGAGCTGACCAAGCTTAAGCTTCTTTCTGTCTCGACAGTTTCCAGAGAAGACTGAATTTCTATTGAACTAAATCTGCCACAGCCGTCCAGGCATCTTGGCTTGCTATGTCGGATGTCACTTCGCATCCTAATCTACTGTTATTGCATTGTAGCGTTCAGGGATGCCCAATCACGCCTGCGAGAGAGATGTCTCTTATTGCACAGTCCAGGGTTTCGTTTAGCGCACACTGAAGGGTGACAAATGTCACGGACGTTGAACGGATCAAGACTTCAGAATAAATGCGAAGGGAGCATGTCAATGAAAAGGATATTTTCGTTAGTGGTTGTAATGGCCTTGGTTGGGCTACCTGCTTATGCGCAAAAGGATGAAAACAATCGCATTAGGAACGCCGGCAAGGTGATGGTTGAAATTCTCAATGTTCCCGATGATATTCCGGCGGAACTTTTGGAAAAGGCGGAATGCGTCATCGTATTGCCTTCGGTCATGAAGGCCGCCTTCATCGTCGGCGGAAGTTACGGCCGGGGCGTGATGTCCTGCCGGAGCGGGCCGAATTTCAACGGGCCCTGGAGCGCGCCTGCGATGATGGCGCTTGAGGGAGCCAGCGTTGGCTTCCAGATTGGCGGCCAAGCCACCGACTTCGTCTTGCTGGTAATGAACAAGCGCGGGGCTGATTCTATCCTCACCAGCCAGGTCAAACTCGGCGGCGACATAGCTGCTGCTGCTGGACCAAAGGGTCGCAATGCGGCAGCCTCCACGGATGTCACCATGCGAGCAGAAGTTCTTTCGTATTCGCGTTCGCGAGGATTGTTTGCCGGGGTCTCTCTCGAAGGCTCAACTCTTCGCCCCGATGGCGATGCCCAAGCGAGGATTTACGGGAAAGGCGTCAGCGCGAAGGAAATCGTAATCAATAGTACGATTCACGCACCCGCCTCGGCGAAATTGCTCGTTTCCACTCTCAACAAAAAGGCTCCGAGGAACAGGTCCGATCAGTAGGGCTCCGTGGAGGAACAGTTGCGGGCCGGCCGGGCAGGCCTGCCCGCAAGAGGTAGGAGGTTAATCGTGCATGCCATTACTTCAAATCCTGATGGTGCTGATCGTGGTGGGTGTTCTGCTCTGGCTGGTAAACAGCTATATACCAATGCAGGGCACGATTAAGTCCATCTTGAATGCGGTCGTGATCATTTGCGTCGTGCTGTGGCTTCTAAATGTATTTGGGCTTTTTCATTCGTTCCCTCGCTTCCACATCGGCGGTTGAACGGAACCAAGCCGGCGAGCGAAGAAGCGAGAGTTATGAGGTGACTGTCCTGGTTGTTGGGACAAAGGCTAAAGTGGCTCGAATCGGTTCTGAGAGGAGAACACCGTGCTTTGGACAATTTTCGTGATTTTGGTCGTGCTGTGGCTATTGGGCCTGGTGACTTCCTACACGATGGGCGGTTTCGTCCACATCCTGTTGGTCTTGGCCGTCATTATTCTTGTAATCAGGCTAGTTCAAGGACGAAGAGTTGTCTGAGTAAGGAGATTCGAGCATGAAACCGATCAGCTGGCTTGGGATTTTGTTAATTGTTCTGGGCGCATTAATTCTTGCCTATCAAGGAATCAACTACACACGTCAGAAAAAAGTCATCGACGTGGGTGAGCTGCATGTGACCAAAGAATCCCACGAAACAATTCCTCTTCCTCCAATCCTTGGAGGGCTGGCATTGGCTGGAGGCGTGGTCCTGCTGCTCATGGGGGCGAAGAACAAGACGTAACTCGGACAAAAGATCGGGGCTTTGCATTTCACCGCCAGCTCACGAACCGATCGAGGACTGTAGCGGGAATCTGGGGTCCTACAGAGGAAGGGAGAGTTTCGATGCTGCTTCTAATCATTGTCCTGCTCCTGCTGTTCGGTGCAGGGGGCGGTTATTACGGGTATTCCAGATGGGGGGGCCGCGGGGGCTTGGGAATAGTCGGGACGGTCCTGCTCATCGCGTTGATCTTATACCTGCTCGGATACTTGCGTTGAGCGTGTCAGGGCCGAACTGACGAGTGACGGTCAAGAACTCTTAGCAGTGACTGGCTATCTGAATTGGAACAAGAACCATGCCCGAGGGGACAAGCGACGGATGCATGGAATGGCGGTAAAGGAGGCAATATTTATGAGAGCGGTTAGATTTCTGAGCACGGGAGTCCTGCTCCTTCTTCTGGGAGCCATTTCTCCCAGTTACGCGCAGCAAGAAGAGGCCAAGCCTGAAAAGCAGCAACAAGACCAGGAGAAGAACAAGCAGAAGGACCAGAACAAGCAGAAAGCCAAAGGCCAACAGCAGCAACAGAAACAGCAGCAACAAAAGCGCGCTCAGCAACAGGACAGACAGCAGCAAGACAAGGGCCAGCAGCAGCAACAACCGGGCGTTCAACAACAGCAGCAACAAGCCCAGGGTCGGCAGCAGGCTTCCCAGCAAAGGCAACGAGTACAGCAGGGTCAACGGCGGGAAGCCTGGCAGCAGCATCGGGCAACTAATTGGCAGTCCGAGCACCGCGACTGGCAGCAACGCGGCGGCTACAACGGCTACCGCATTCCAGATGACCGCTACCGTGGAAACTTTGGTCCGAATCACTGGTTCCGTATCCATAGTTATCCGATGGAGTTGTACGGCGGGTATCCGCGCTTCCAGTACGGTGGCTTTTGGTTCGGTCTCATTGACCCGTGGCCTGAATACTGGTCAGACGACTGGTACGACAACGACGATGTTTACATCGACTACTCCGGAGACGGCTACTATCTATACAACCGCAGGTATCCGCGAGATCGGGTCGCAATCAGCGTATACGTGCAGTAGCGGTTCATCGAACGCGATGCCATCGGAACGGCGAGGCCAAGACGCAAATCGCAGCTCGCTGCGATTTGCGTCTACCGCTTAGAAGATGCTGCTGTTCGTCGCGTTGATCTTGCACCTGTGCGGATTTGTACGCTGAACTTGTCCGGATCAGTCTAAAATCTAAGGAAAGCAGATGTCTTGTGTTATTGAGTTCATATTGAAGGCGGAGAGGAATCAGTATTTTGCCAACCAAAATGCATACTTTCTGGAGAACTAGTCTTGCAGCAGCTTGCGCACTCGCTATTGTTGTTTCGTGGCCGGCGCGCTGTGCGGCCTACTCGGTGCTGTCCCATGAAGCTATCATCGACTCTGCCTGGGATACCAACATCAAACCCGTCCTTCTCAAGCAATTCCCAACTGCCACCCCGGACGAACTGCGCCAGGCGCACGGGTATGCCTACGGCGGCGCCATTATTCAAGACTTGGGCTATTACCCCCATGGCAGCATCCTTTTTAGCGATCTCACCCACTACGTGAGAAGCGGCGATTTTGTTCTTGCGCTCCTGCGCGATGCGCGGGAATCGAAGGACTTGAATGATTATGCTTTTGCGCTGGGAGCACTCGCACACTATGCCGCAGATATCGCGGGTCATCCCATGGCTACCAATCGTGCCGTGCCCCTGCTCTATCCCAAGCTTAAAAAGAGATTTGGCAACATTATCACATATGAGGATGACCCTCTCGCGCACGTGAAAACGGAATTTGGGTTCGATGTCCTGGAAATCGCCCAACAGCGTTACGCTTCAGACAGCTATCACGATTTTATTGGTTTTGAGGTGGCAAAGCCTTTGCTGGAGAAGGCTTTCCAAGAAACCTACGGCCTGCCACTGAAAGTGGTCCTTTCCGATGAAGACCAGGTTCTGAATTCCTACCGCCGCGCCGTCAGCAAGCAGATTCCCCAAGCCACGCGCATTGCCTGGACGCTGAAGAAAGACGAAATCCGGAAGGATGCTCCCGGGATCACCAAAAAGAAATTTCTTTACAACCTTTCTCGCGCAAGTTATGAAAAGCAGTGGGGCAAAAACTATAAACGACCGACTTTCTGGGAAAAGTTTCTGGCGTTTATCTACAAACTGTTACCTAAGATCGGGCCTCTCAGAGTGCTGCAATTTCGTACGCCCACGCCGCAAACTCAGAAATTGTTTGAGTCAAGTTTCAATGCCACCCTGGACCGTTACCGAGTTTTTTTGTCCGACGAGGCGGCTGGTCATCTTAAGTTAATCAACGACAATTTCGACACTGGCGACATGACCGGGCCCGGTAAATATCGTATGAATGACGAAGCCCATGCCAAACTCCTTGGCATGTTGGCTGATGAAAACTTTGCAAGCGCGTCACCCGAGGTGCGCGAGGAGTTGCTTCGCTTTTTCTCCGATCCTGACGCACCCTATGCTACAAAGCACGACGTCAAGGCCTGGGCCAGAGTGCAGGCACAACTTGAGCAGTTGAAGGCCGCACCCCCGGCAGAAGCTTTGCCATCGACCCAACCGGCAAAGGTAACTCTCCCCAGATAGGCAGCGTACCGGTGCCCGAGCAGAGGTTAGGTCCGGAACTTCTAGCGGATCCCACACCGAGGAGGTCTTAACATGCGCGTGGCCAGCAAGGAACGACACCGCACCGGGCGCATTGGCTGGCTGCGTGCGGCGGTACTTGGCGCGAACGACGGCATCGTGTCAACCGCGAGTATAGTGCTCGGAGTCGCAGCTGCGCATGCCACTCATGGCAATATAATGGTCGCGGGCGTCGCCGGCCTGGTGGCTGGATCTATGTCGATGGCAGCGGGTGAGTACGTTTCGGTCCACTCTCAGGCGGACACCGAACAGGCCGAACTCGATCTTGAGCGCTCGGAACTCAAAGCAGACGACAAAGGCGAACGGAAGGAACTTGCGGCGATCTACGTGGCTCGTGGGCTCGATCCTTCGCTAGCAAAACAGGTTGCCGAGCAGTTGATGATCCACGATGCGCTAGGTGCTCATGCCCAAGATGAACTCGGGATTTCGGAAACTCTCCGTGCCCGTCCGATCCAGGCTGCCTTGGCATCCGCTAGCAGTTTCGCTGTTGGAGCCGCCCTTCCGCTCTTAATCACCGCCCTGGTTCCGGTGGTGGGTCTGATCCCCCTCGTCTCCGGAACCTCACTCGTGTTCCTTGCACTTTTGGGCGGGCTCGCCGCACGCGCGGGTGGCGCGGGAGTGGCGGTAGGTGCAATACGCGTCACGTTTTGGGGTGCCCTCGCCATGGCGCTGACCGGAGGAGTCGGATGGTTATTCGGAACAGTCGTGTGATCCCAAGAAGAGCTTAATGAGTCTGTATGACGACGTAGCGAGTGCCTCGTCGGGGCTGACCAGAAGCAGGATCGATTGACCTTGGATTTCGGCAAGAATGCGGTCATATTCCGCCATGCCATGAATCGGTCTTCGGTTGACTTCCTGGATGATGTCGCCACGTTGGAGACTTGCGGCTGCCGCTTCGCTCGAGGGATCCACGGAAGTGATTACGACGCCCGGAGTGTTGGCGGAAACGCCGCGGTCGCGTGCGATCGACGGCGTGAGATTCTGCACTTGGAGACCATGAAGAACGGTGGCGCCGCTCTCAGCCTTGGTCGATGAAATATTCACGACGGCTGGGAGCGCGAGATCAACAACCGAGGCGTATCCGTCTTTCAATTCCGCAAGGTTGACCGGAGTCGGATCTTTATCAATCTTCAAAGGAACTTTGTTTACGTTCGAAACCGTTCCGCGAGATTAGGGGACAAGTACGACAACGAATAGTCCGACCACGAGTATGGCCAATATTGAAATTACCGTGATACCGAATCGTCCAAGGCTTGCTTTGGAGCCCGGGTTGACGGGAACTAGGTGCCACGGCTGGGGCTCGGAATTGCTACTTCGCATGATGCTTCTCCTTTTCTGAGTTCAGGAATCGTAAATCCGCAGGGACCGAATCCCATGCGATCAGGTCCGGGAAGGGGCAAGGTTTCTGGCTACGAAGCGCTTGCGGACGCATAAGGTCTATGGGCCAGAACATGCGAGAGCGATGATGAAGTGTGTGGGTCCGCTGGAGGTAAAACGGTTGCGGCCTAACGACAATGGTCCCCTTGTCGCGGAGCGCGTATTCTAAAAGGGTCGCGCCAAATACGGGCAAGTGCGGACTTTTCATCGGTTCGCCTTTCGGACCCGGGGAACAGACACGAATCGCGCATTCAACCAAGTGATACGCTGGGTGAACGCGTTTTGCTAACACTTCCTTGGAGATACGGCCGATCCACGAGCGTTCATGCGCTTCCTCGCAGCACTCGCGGTTGAAAGTCGGGCATGACGTCGCTCATCAAAACTCTGAGAAAACCTGGAGGGAAAGTATCCTCTCGATTGGAGGTAACCCGTCCTGAACGGCGTCGGTACTCGAGCGCTCTGCGCGTCTATTCTATGTGATGTATCGCACTACGATACAGTTGTCTGGCACGCTGACTATATATCGTAGTACGATATATAGGCAATGCCAAAGTCCCGAACGGGACACTGCTGCCAGTGGGTTGCTTGCTGGCAGCCCGAGCAATATTCTCCAGGAGGGCAGGAACGATTCGGCTTGGAGCGGGAACTTCTCTTTTCCCCAGCGGTGCCGCGACGCCCGATCAGTTTTGAATCTTGCGTCTCTGAGCCGCCTGCGCCACTTTATGCCTCTGCGCAGCGTCCAACTGCGAAAGATTACAGAATCCTGAGCCGTCGAGACACTCGCGAAGGTTGTGGTCGAGAGTTGCGCTCGCAACGTCCCGGCGTTCTTGACCGCTCAACTGAGTCTGGTCACATTCGCCCAGGGCCTCGAGACAATTTCGGAGATCTCGATCCTGATTCGCGTTCGACACAGTTTGTTTGTCTTGGGCACTAAGAAGCGATTTATTGCAATCGCCTGTTCCATCGAGACACGATTGCAAGTTGCGCACCTTTGCGGCCAGCGCCACCTGCTGTCGCTCCTGCGCGTTGAGCTGCGTGCGGTCGCATTCGCTGAGACCGTCAATGCAGTTCTGAATATTTCTATCGCGGATTGCTCGCGCGAGATCTTGCCGCTGGCCAGAGTTCAATTGCTTTTTGTCGCAGACGGAGAATCCATATAAACAATCGAGGAAATTGCGCTCTTGAGCCACGCGCTGGACGACTTGGCGCTCTTGGGGAGTCAGAGCGGTGTTATCGCAGTCGGAGAATTCGTCCAAGCAATTGGCCAAGGCCGGGGAGTGTAAGGGCTTGGGACTTTGCGCCGCGGTGCGCAGGGTTGCGAGGCCGGTCAAAAGCAAGGCGACGAAAAACAAAGCTGTTAATTTCATGCGCTCCTCCAAAAGTTGTGAAAACTGGAGTGTTTCCATGCTGGAGCATCTTGCTCCGTTTAAAGTTAGACGCAAACGTCGGCGCAACGGTTGGCTTTAACGGACAATATATATCGTAATGCGATATGAAGAACAAACGGCTAGGCAACTTGCGAAAAAGGTGGCGCATCACGGTATATGCAAGGATCCCAGCGAGTGTCGGGGAAAAAGGAGGAAAGGATGCAGGAACAAGAGATAGTTAAGGAGCAGACTATGGAGCCGCCGATTGTAATCAAGACCACCGGTTTGAGCGTCGAGGCGAAGGAGATGTTCAACATGATTGCACGGAGGGCCTACGAACTTTTTGAATTCAAAGGAAAGGTGAAGGGCCACGAGCTGGAAAACTGGCTGGAAGCGGAGTCGGAGTTGTTTGAACGGACGCCAATAAGCATCAAGGAATCGGCGGAAGGTGTGACCGTTTTGGCCGATGTTCGGGGATTTACGCCCAAAGAGCTGGAAGTCGATCTAGAGCCGATGCGAGTGACAATTATCGGAAGTCGTCAAAGCCAAAGTGAGCGAAAAACACATGCAAGCAGCTCGACGGAGAAACGAACAAGTCGATTGCTTCGAAGCCTTCAATTGCCGATCGAAATTGACACGCATCACGCGAGCGCTCGCTACAGGAGGGGAATTCTCGAGTTGGATGTGAGGAGGGCGAAGGCAGGGAAAGGAAATGCAAGTAAGGCGAGTGCGGGGGGCAGCGTCGCCTAACGCAACTAACCCCGAGGCAAAAGTACGCTGCGATCAGCCAATGGATTTCCAGCGGGCGTTGGTAGTGCGCTAGGTGGGGTCTTAGAGCAAGTTTTGAATTGCGGAGCAGCCCTGTTGTTAAGTCTTCGCCCTGCGCGTCGGCGGGTGGCCGGATTCGGGGCTCCTTCTCTTTTTTTTGCTTGGATTCGTCGCCAAGGTGCGCGACGCACGAGTTCCTTGACTTTGTTTCAGAATGGAAGCCAGAGCAGAGATCAGCGCGTGTCCGCTTTCACGAAGTTCGTGTAAACGCTCGCGGACGACGCGCTCCAGAGCGCGCTGCCCTTTAGGCAGCAGAATCACGCAGAGTTGCCGCTGGTCCAGGCCGCTAGGCGTGCGGCGGATATAGCCTCTATCCTCGAGTCGATCAATCAAGCCAACGGCACTGTGATGGCGAAGAAGCAGGCGTTCGGAGAGTCTGCGGATGCTAGTTTCGCCAGGGTTGGGAAGACCGCGAATGGCCAGGAGCATTTGGTACTGTTGAGGTTCGAGGCCCGCAGCGTTTGCCGCCTCATCGCTGCCGCGGAGAAACTCGCGGATACGATAGCGAAGTTCACCTAGAGCGTTGTATTCACTATCGCGGATCTTCCTGCCCATGAGTCCAGCGTATCGTAATACGATATAAATGCAAGTCTCGGTGCCTTACTCAACAAATCCAGCGTCTAGGTGTGCCACACAAGTATCTGCATTGCTCAACTGAGTTGCCAGGCATTACAAAGCGGTGATAGTTCGACTTCCTGCGCGCGACTGTTGGAAATTCTGTCCATAAAAACTCACGAATGCGGTGTTAATGCGTCAGAGGGCTGATTTCCTTGAAGACTCGGCGTTACGGCAATGCGCTCGTCAACGCTATCAAGCAATTTAGCCGCGGCATCCGTAGCGATGAAGCCGGCGTGCACGGCCGCCTCGATGGAACTTTTTTCGGCGGCGGCGAGCCGGAGACGCGCCGTTTGGGTTTCTGATTCCGCTCGGCTGGAATCCCGGCCGTACAGCTCCGCTACATGGGCGCGCAGAGCGGTAAGTTGTCCGTCCAACTCTTCCCGTAATTTTTCATAGACTGGTCCGGAAATTACCCGGGTTCGGAAGAGGTCTTCGAGTTCGGCATGGCGCGCTTCAGCGGCAAGTTGACGGACCCGAGCCACGGCGAATTCGTCGTGCGCGTCCGTGGAGGAGAGTCGGAGCAATCGGATTAAAGGACCAATGGTGAGGCCCTGTACGATGATCGAGAAGGCGACCACACCAAAAACAAGTGCCAAGATTTGCTCGCGATGTGGAAAATCGCGGCTGAGACTTAAGGCAAGCGCAAGGGAGAGTGAACCATGGAGCCCGCCCCACACCAAGACGTGCTGCCAGCGGACCGAAATTCGTTCCGTGAAGCGATTACTGAGGGGAACAAGGCCATAAACAGAAACCGCCCGGCCGAGAAGCACGGCAAGGACGGCCAGGAGGATGGTGGACCAGGCACTGAGCAGTTCCCGGATATGAACTTCCAGGCCTATAAGCAGAAAGACGAGCGAATTGATGACGAAGGACGCATACTCCCAGAACGACCAAAGGGCGAGGCGAGTGCGCGCACTCATGCCCTCCTGAGTACCGAGATTTCCGACGGTTACACCGCTGAGAACTGTAGCGATTACTCCCGACAAATGAAGATGGTGCGCAATTAGGTAGGAGCTGTACGCGAGAATCGTCGTGAGAGTGATTTCGATCTGCGGTTCGTCGATTCTCTTGGTAATTTTGCCCGCGGCGTAACCAAGGGCGAGTCCGATAATGGCTCCGCCTAGCACGGACTGGAGGAACTGTCCGACTCCATTTGCGACGCTAAGGTTGCGTGTCAGAATCCCCGCTAACAGGATCTGAAATAGGACAACGGCGGTGCCGTCGTTAAAGAGGCTCTCACTTTCGACAATGACAGACAGTCGTTTGGCAATTGTCAGTTCCTTGAAAATGGCGAGCACGGAGATAGGGTCGGTCGCAGAAATGATGGCTCCGAAAAGAAGCGCGGTCGCTATGGGGAGTCCGATCTCCCAGTGCAGGACATAGCCTGTGATCAGCGTCGCGGCCAAGACACCCACGTTGGCAAGCAGCAGGATTGGAACTTTGTTCTGCAGGAGGTGACGAACATTTATTTTGAGGCTGCCTTCGAACAGGAGCGGTGGAAGAAAGAGAATCAGGACCACCTCGGGGTTGAGCCAGTATGGCCGATTGCTCTGATAAATGCTTTCAATGATCGGAAACTGAAGAGACCCTAGGGCAAGGCCGCCAAGCACAAGAGCTACGGTGTACGGTACCCGCAGACGCGTGGCCAGTACCGCAATCATCGACGCAGCGATGAGAAGCCAGATCAGGAATTCAATCGCTGAGGTTGGTGTCATTATTCTCCTTTGCAGCCCACAGCGTGCTTGGAGCGAATATAGCATTCGCGGTGGAGCAGAGTGAGCAGAATCGAAACTCGAGGCGGAGGTACTGAATCAGGAACTCATCAGGTAGAGGGTTGGCTGCGATTGCTCTTCAGGACGGGCCCACTCCCAGTAGTGGACCAGGATGGAGTAGACGAGCAAGCCGATCTCGCCTTCTCCCCAGAACAAATAGCGGAGGGACTGCATCATCAGATTTTGACGGGTGAGCTCGAGGAAGATGGTTTTCGGTTCGATCAGTTCGCTTATGTAAGCAATGCTATTTGCGATAGCCACAGCCCCGCGGACGTCGACGACGAAATTCTCTCCTTCCTGCCGCAAGGAAAGGCGTAAAGGGGCCACAAATTCACTCCGATTGTCGAGCAGGTGAACGTGAAGAAAGACGAGTGGTCCTGTCACTTGGTAGTGAGAGCGGATCTCGCTCATCTTGGCGAGACGGGCGGAAGCAGAACGGCTTTCGAGAGGAACGAGGTTGACGTTTTTACCCGCAAGGGAGGTCCAAAGGGCGGCAGAGGGCTCATCAGCGAATCTAACTTCCGAGACGCGAAGCTCCTTGGAACGGAAATAGCGGCTGACAGCACTGAGGATGAGAACGGTGAAGACGAACGCTGTGGAGATGTAAACTCCGTCCGGACGCTCGATAATGTTGGCCGTCAACGTATAGGCAAAGACGAGGCTAACGATGAAAAAATAGACTGTCTCGAGCAAAGCGCGGGTACTTCGATTGGATTGGTCGCGGAATTCTCGCCAAAGGCTAATTGTGACGGCTACGGCGGCGGAAAGGATTAGGAAAAGTACCCCCGTGGCGTAGGCGCCGCCTTGAGCATCCACGCTGGCATGGAAAATGTGTGTAACGAGAACATCGATGGCGAAGAGGACAACGACCATGGGCCGGCGATAGGACACCCAACGGGGCGCCATTCCAAAACGAGGGAGATATCGCGGTATCAGATTGATCAATCCCGTCATCGCGGACGCTCCCGCGAACCACAAAATCAGGATTGTGGAAAGATCATAGATTGTTCCGAAGACACTACCTAGCAACTGGTGAGCGAGGTATGCAGTCGCGCGGCCGTTCGCGAGCCCTCCTTGTGCATAGGCTTCGGGAGGAACCAAGAGAGTGGTGACGAAGCTGGAGAGGAGCAGAAGGAGTCCCATGAGAAGTGCTGCGACGACCAGCAATTTCCGCGTGTTCTTGATTCTTCCCATTGGCGGTGCGAGGGCCGTTGTAGGAGGGACCCCCGGTTCGCTTTCACCTTTGGCTACCATGGGCATGACCGAGACTCCGGTTTCAAAACCGCTCAGTCCCAGGGCAAGTTTGGGAAAGACGAGCGCCGAAGTAATGAACAGACCTGTCCAGTCGTACCCCATATTCAAAGTGAGGCGCCAAGAGTTAATCAAGGCAGGGTGTTGGGCTATCCGGAGCAGACCAGTCACCAGAACAACGAAATTCAGCAGGATGTAAGGGACAGCGACGGCTGTCGCGAGGCGGATGGCTTCACGAAAACCAAATATGAATACGAGGGCAAGAAGAGTAAGGAGAGCGAGGGTCAGCAACTCATGGCGACCGCCGATGAAAGGACGAAGGAAAGGGTTTTCGATGGCGTGGTGAGCGGCATCAGCGGCGGAAAGCGTCATGGTAATGACGAAGTCTGTAGCCGCGAAGCCAATAAGAACGAGTGCAAATATCTTCGCTCGCCATCCGGACATGAGGTTTTCGAGTATGGCGATGGAGCCTTGCCCGGCGAAGGACCGATAAGCGACCTGCCAATATACGGGGAGCGCCCCTGCAATAGTAACTAGGACCAGGATTAAGGTCGCTGGGGGCGCCAATACGCCGACCGCAAGGAGCGCAATCCCGGGTTGGTAGGCAAGAGAGGAGAAATAGTCGACGCCCGTAAGCCAAATCACCAGGAACCACGGATAAGTTTCTTTAATCGGGGCCGTTTCTTCGAGACGGCCTCCCCGGAAAAACCATTGGCCGAGGCGCGTGCGTGGGGGTGCGGTGTACCGCGTCGGCAGAGCAGGCAGGCTGGCGTAGCCCTGGGTTTCTTGTTGTTTCAGAGCTCTTCGCATGGAAACGCATCATACTCCGCTTAAATCAGACTTTAATAGCGAGGGCTGCGCAAACCCATATACGTTGCTTGCAATTCTGCTCGGAACTCAAGAATGCGAAGGATAAATACATGGCGCAGACATATTCGGACCTGCGTCAAAATATTCAGGACAAGTTCAACGAAGCCGGCTTAGAAATCATTCAGGTCAAGATGAGACAAAGCTCAGGAGGACAGAGGGACACTGCACATTCGGATTGAGCGCGGGAATCCAGGGAAGGTGGAAGGGGGAGTGGGGTTGGTGCGTACTCGAACTTGCCGAACCCCGGAGCGATTCTCTTAGCTGGCTGGACATGCAGATGCCGGGATTCATTTAAGGTTATCAACCGTTTTATATGTGCAGCGGAGCGAAAAACAGGTCAGCACTCCGCCTCAGAATTAGGCAATGTTTGATTTCTTCTGAGGCTTTTCAAAGAATCGTGTCGGCAAAAGTTGTGATTGTGGTCCGACTTTCCAATATATCGTGCTACGATATATCAAGGAACGCGAGACGACACAGAGCAGTTCGACTTTTGAATTCGCAAGATCCAGATCGCGAACAGGCAAATACCCAAGTTCGGATCAATCCACAAAGCCCATTAGTTGGGCAGACTGCGGTCATGGCGGCGTCTGAGTCTCGAATTTGCAAAGGCTGATACGGTAATGACGGGACAACAACCACTGGGCTTAGGAGGAGTTTATTCTTGAAAACATTGTGACGCACTTTATAGCGACTCCGTGGCTTAGGTATTCGAGCGAGATCGCGGTTGTTGTCTTGTTCGCTTGGCTCATGAAGAGATTTCTCCTCGCGTGGCTGAAGCGCTGGGCCAAGAGAACAGAGGGCTCCCTAGCTGATGAACTAGTGACGCGGCTGGGTCTGGCTATGACTCCGTTACTCGTTACGGGACTGTTCGCGGTGTCGCTAAACCTGCTGCCCTTGTCAGACAAGTTTCTGCGGGTTATGAATCGTTGCGCGTATTTCGGCGTTCTCTCCGTGGCGCTCTACTACGGGTCAAAGATTTGTCAGACATTGCTAAACCACTGGCTGGCAAATCATAGTGCTCGCATAGGATGGCGCGAACCGATTCGGTTTGTATCACGCATCTTGTTCGCGGGACTGGGGACTATGCTGGTTCTCGACAGTCTCGGCATCTCACTCACCGCGGTTTGGACAACCCTGGGCGTTGGAAGCGTGGCGATCGCCTTGGCCCTCCAAGATACACTTTCAAATTTCTTCGCCGGCGTTTACATTCGGATCGACGGCCCGGTCCGAGTTGGCGACTATATCAAGCTGGAAGGTGGAAGCGAGGGTTTTGTCGTGCAGATTGGCTGGCGATCAACGCATATACGGACTCTTCCCAATAACATCGTCGTTGTGCCGAACGCAAAGTTGGCAACGGCGGTCATCACCAACTACTCGATGCCGGAGTCTCAGATGTCGCTCCTAGTTCCCATCAGTGTGAGTTACGACTGTGACCCCGACAGGGTCGAGCGGATCCTGATCGAAGAGTCACTGCGGGCGGCCAGCGAGGTGGAAGGTCTTCTTGAGGACCCCGCTCCGTTCGTTCGACTTATTCCGGGTTTCGGAGAATCCTCACTCGATTTCACGTTGATTTGTCGGGTCGGCAATTATGTGGATCAGTATTTGGCACAGCACGAGTTGAGAAAAAGAATTTTCGCGCGTTTCCGAGAGGAACGGATCCAGATTCCGTTTCCTCAGCGCGATGTTCACGTAATAGCGAAGATACCCATAGACGCGCGTTCGGCCCCGCTCTGAAGGGGGAGGTCACTTGCGTCGGAAAGATGGGAAACCGAGGTTGCCGGGGAGACGAGTGCAAGCCACAATTGAGGAAAAGTTGAACGCTCAGTTGCCCCCTCTTAGCATGAGCCGTAAGCCAGAGAAAGTATGATCCGCATGGACGGGACTAACTCAGTATCGGAAATTAGCGGTATTGCTTCCAGAACGGATTCGCGGGCAGGCGCTCGAGATGGAAAGATACTCTGGGGAATTCCCGGGGTGGCAGTTCGCGAAGAGATAACGGCATCTCACGTGAGTCCTTGGTGGTTGTGGTGGAATATTCTCAGTCTCGATGCGCCGGCAGTCGCAGTGGTTTGGTCCCTCCTGGTCGCGCGACAGAGTCATGTTACGGTTCGGCCCGGCGAAGAAATAATATTGGGCCTTGTGGTCTGGGGCATTTACGTAAGCGATCGACTACTCGACGGATACGGTGCTACGCAGCGGCCCCAGTTACAGGCGCGACATCTGTTCTGCGCGAAACATCGGGAAGCGCTCGCTTGCATTGTAGTGCTTGCTACCGGTGCGGTTCTCTGGGCTATACCGGAGTCCTTGACGCTTGGGGAAGCAACCGCCGGCTTAAAACTTTCCGCGGTGGTCGGCGCGTATATGGCGAGCATCCATGCCGGCCACCGCTCGGTGGCACGGTTTGTACCGAAAGAGGCTGTCGTCGGCATTCTTTTTGCGGCCGGTACAACTCTACCAGTCTGGACGTGCGTCGCGGCAAATACGTGGAATGTGTGGGCGACATTCTCGTTCTTCGCAGTGCTCTGCATTGTGAACTGTCTTGCCATTGAGTGCTGGGAGAGCCGGCTTGCTGAGGTCGATGCTTGCAAATCCAGTGGTTGGGTCATTCGATGGGCAGATGCACGAATCGGAAGCATTGCGGCAGTAGTGGCCGCTTCCGCGTTCATCGTGGTTCTTCGGCGGCGTGAGAATGGATCCTCCGGCTCCGAACTGCTAGCAATATCTTTGGCCGCACTGCTGATATGTTTCGTAAACATTCATAGAAGCCGAATTTCGGTTCATGCTTTGCGAGTTCTGGCCGACGCAGCTTTGGTCGTGGCCGGACTTATCGCACTTATGACCTGGAGGTGAGGAGGTGTGAAAGACTCTCCATGTGTCACAATGAATTGCGATGGGATCGCCCCGTACTATGAGACTGTCGAGCACTTTACGTTCCTAAGGCATCTGGAACGGCGGCGGTTCGCATTCATCGGTGAAGCAAGAAAGGCAAGAAAAGCAATTGTGTGTGGTGGCGGGGATGGCCGTTTTCTTGCTCGCCTTCTGCGGGGCAACGCCTGGGTGCAAGTGGACATTGTCGAGATGAGCTTTAGTATGATCGAACTGACGGAAAAGAGAGTGGCAGGCATGGGGCCGTCCTACCGAGAAAGGGTCAGATTCCGCCACGGTGATATACGGACTATCGACCTTGCGAATGGATGGTATGACTTGATCGTCACAAATTTCTTTCTGGATTGCTTTTTCAAGCCAGAGCTGCAGTGCGTAGTTAATCGGCTTGCGAGTTGTGGAACACCGGAAACGAAGTGGATCGTTTCTGACTTCAAGGAAGCGCACAGCGCACTCGGCCGCGTTTGGACCCAAGGGGTGATCGCTGGGCTGTATGCAGCCTTCTGGGCTACAACAGGGCTGCGCGGCATACGTCTGCCACAATATAGGGCTGCCCTCGCAAATGCGGGATACAGTGTACGGTTCGAAGAAGAAGCCCTAGGTGGCCTGCTCTATTCCTCAGTATGGCAGGCATGCACTCCATGACAAGCGCCATTCGGGCAAATGCTCTTGCTGCGAAATTTGGTAAGTTGGTGTGGAGGAGAATTACTTAAGCAGTGCCGCCGGGCATGTATGCGTCAAAACTTTCCGCTAAGACTGGCGAAGGAATGGGCGCAGTTCTAGACTTTCCCAAAATCTGGGTCGCGTGTCCTGGCGCTGCAGCGCGGTGGCGAAATAAATGATCATTCTGCTCTCCATCCTAGTTCTTGGTTTTTTTCTTGGGATGAGACACGCGACCGATCCAGACCACGTAATAGCGGTGACGACGATTGTGAGCCGCCAGCGAAGCATTCGCCAGGCCGCCTCAATAGGAGTCCTGTGGGGTGTGGGCCACACGATCACGATCCTCGTCGTTGGATCCGCAATCATACTGTTCGGCATCGTGATCCCTGCACGCGTTGGTCTCACAATGGAATTCTCGGTTGGCCTGATGCTGATTCTTCTCGGTTCTCTGAATCTTTCCGGGATCATGCGGTGGATAACCGAGATACTTACGCCTGTACAGCTGGGACAGCACTCTCATCTTCACGAACACTGTGACCATGTTCATAGTCATCCTCACAATCACGGTTCAGAGAAACATGGCCATGATGCGAGCGCGACGCCAGTCGGTTGGATGGATCGCAGCTTTGGGCGGTTGGGTTTCTATCAAGTCATTCGGCCATTGGCCGTGGGCATAGTTCATGGCCTTGCAGGGTCGGCAGCCGTCGCCTTGTTGGTGCTCACAACCATCCGCGTTCCGACTTGGGCAATTTTTTACCTTCTCGTCTTCGGCATTGGCACGGTCGCGGGGATGATGCTGATCACCGCAGCGATCGCTGTCCCGTTTACATTATCCGAAAGCCGTTTTGCCCGTCTAAATCGTGGCTTGGGACTTGTTTCAGGCTTCGTAAGTCTGGCGTTCGGTCTCTTCATTGTCTACCGAATGGGTTTTGTCAGCGGACTCTTCACGCACCATCCGACCCGGATACCTCGTTAATGTTTTTTTGCTCCCGCCCGTCCTGGTTAAGCGAAATCAGCCGAATCGTGACCAAGTCTTGGAACTAGGCGCAGCGAATGCATACTGCCAAATGGAATCCAGCGGTCAATCCTCTTTTTTCGTCCACGTTTTCAGGCAGGTCTAGTGCAGCATTGAGTTGATCAAGCACGTTTTGGTAAACGCAGACTGGAATAGGTCTAAGCTCACGTAATGGCCTATTAAGTCCCGAATACAGAATGTTCAAAAGTGCACAGACAGGCTATTGGGGACCAGCCGAAAATCATTGCTCAGGAGACTCTGATGACGGCTCGCGCAGGAGTCTGGAAGCGAAAAAGCGACGATCTTAGAACTAGAAGATTACCTTTATTCAAGCGCTATAAGAAAAATCCTCAAGATCTCCAGCTTGCTTTGGAGATTAGGTTTATTGATGATCAAATCGCGGAGTGTACTGAGAAGATTGAGCAAGAGAACCGAAAGATGGAACTCGTCGAGAGAAGTTACCTATGCAAGAACTGAGCGGCATTCGTTCGTGGTCGGTACGGCTGCAAATCTCGTCATCGCAAGATGGTCTCTAATATCGATCCCGAGTGGAAACATCAAGTTGACAGGCAGCCACGCCGGAGCTCGATGACTAGTGGCCGGAGTGTGAACTTACCGCCGGGTTGTATGCGGCGTATTGCGATATTCGTCAAGAATATCGTTGTTGTTCAGAATTCAACTTTCGCTCCCGCAGCCCGGTGGGATGGAAAGCTACCGTCACAAACTTCCCCCGAGACCCGAAGTTAGGTCCTGACCGTTGATAGAGTTCTTCAGCCTTTTTGCTTACTGATTCAGATTAGAAGGCAATCGCGAAGCGCGCGTTGTCCAACGCTATCCGCTCGCCTAGGAGGAAATTCCGCAACAGTGCAAAGACAATGGAAACGCGAGAGAGTGTACAAAAGGGGACAGCGCGAATTCTTGAAAATGCCGACAATGCGGTACTGCAAGGTAAGCAAGGTCAATGGTTGTTCGAAGACCGGCCGGCCTGGTCACTCATTCCGGCGGATCACATACTTTTTGGCTTTGCGACACAATTGCGGCGAGAAGATGAAAGCGGGTCTCTCAACACATTGGAACGGGGTGGGCATATCGGAACCGCGGAGATAACTCTCAGGAGCAAAAAGTTGTCGAAATCCCCCGAACGTAGCGGCACGGTGAAGGTCTTTATCGCCGACGGCAGCCAGCTGAGCTGCCAATTGATAGCGGCTGCAGTGCGGCGAGGCCGGTACCGGACTAGGGTTGTTGGCTACGCGACTGACGCAGCTGGGATTCGCGAAGGACTCGAAACGAACGATGCGGATGTTGCAGTCATAGGTGCTCGTCTCGAAGATGAGTCAATGGCTGGCTTCGATGTGACGCGAGAAATAATGGCGTCGAGTTCGAAGCTAAGTGTCATCATAATACTCGATTCCAACAAACCGGCGATGGTTGTCGAAGCATTCCGAGCAGGAGCATGCGGTATATTTTCCCGCGATCAATCGTCTGAACTGCTGTGCAAGTGCATCCACGCGGTGCACAAAGGACAAGTGTGGGCCAGCAGCAAGGAATTGCACTTCGTGATCGAAGCACTGGGTCCGAGTCCGGCGAAGCCAATCTCCGTGCGAGGAGCGAACTTGCTCACAAAGAGGGAAGAAGGCGTAGTCCACCTGGTAGCGGAAGGAATGACCAATCGCGACATTTCCCAAGAGCTTAAGCTCAGTGAGCACACCGTCCGGAACTATTTATTCAGAATCTTCAATAAGGTCGGAACCTCGAATAGACTTGAACTTGCCCTGTACGCGCTCGACCGGCGAGATGGCCATGAGCAGCAGAGTCCCATGGCTCGCCAAGATGAGTCGAATACAAGTGCGAATCAAACTGTTTCCTCAAGGCGATCCTGATCCATAGGCCATCCGGCGAGATTCAATCATCAGCATCGACTAATTCTGAACGATAAGCCTTACAAATGTTCATTAACGGGTGACGGCTATATGAACTGTCGTGCAAAATCAGGCCGGACATAATTCTTTAGAACAGCCAATCAATCGCGTTGAGATGATCAGATTAACGGCTCAGCCATTCTCGAACATTTGTCCATGTTCCGCAGAGTCCGCTTTCGAACAGGATCCGAGCATGGGCCATTCGAGTAACTTCCTGTATAAAAATGGACAGATACACTTGTACCTAATATCTGCGGTCAGCGTCTCAAGACGCTCCACGTAATGATTTGATGACTTTCCTTCTCTTGTCTGTACCTGCGGACATAGCTAATGTGCAAATTGAAAGAGTGGGGGGTGCCAGTTGAATCTTGTACGGCCAGCGAGGAAGACTCTCCGTGTCCTGCTGCAAACCGCAGTCACATTCTGGTGGACGAATGGGGACGGGGAGCCGCGAGAGGGAGAGGGCCGCAGCCGTGACGTGAGTGAGCACGGCGCGTTTGTTTTTGCATCCTGTTGCCCCCCCGTTGGCGCGAGTCTGACACTCAAGATTGATCTAGAAGGAATCCCCGATGAAATAGGGCGCCTTCCGGTTCAGGTGGAAGGCGAAGTTCTTCGAGTCGAGAAATGCCCCGCCGAGAGGGGAATGCTAACGGGGGGATTCGCGATTCAGTTCTGAAGAGATGGTCCGAAGAGAAATCCAGGACAGATCTCTCAGGGAATTTGGCGGCGTGAATGCGCCAAGGATTTTGCGGGCGGCATTAAGCAGGGCAAAGTTTTCACTGCTGAAGCCAACCGCAAGCTAATTGTAATTAGAGGCTTACAGGACAGTGGACTGTAAGTCACAGGGCGGAGCTCTATGTTTTCCCAGGAAATGGTTACGGCGGAGATTGAGTTTGATGGCGCTTCCTGGTATGCGCTGTACACTCGCCATCAGCATGAAAAAATGGTAGATCAAGTTCTAACCAACAAGGGATTTAACACGTTCCTTCCGCTTTACGCAACCACCCATAATTGGAAGGACCGGACCAAATCACTCACGTTGCCCCTGTTTCCATGTTACGTGTTCTTGAAAGGGGGCATTGAGCGCCGTCTTCATATCCTGACAACGCCAGGAATATATGGGCTGGTGTCCACCGCAGGCCAGCCAGCCGCGATTCCAGATATCGAAATCGAATCGATTCGGCGAGTTGTCGAAAGCGGCGCGCGCGTGGAAGCGCATCCTTACCTAAAATGTGGCAACTGGGTGAGGGTGAAGTGTGGCCCCCTTGCAGGGATAGAAGGGATTCTGGTGCGGCAGAAGAATATTTCTCGCCTGGTACTCTCCGTGGAGATATTGGGAACGGCGGCGGCCATCGAAGTTTCAGTGTCCCAGGTGGAGGAAGTGAACGCCTCGCGTAGCAGAGGTTCCGGCCCCAGATTTGGCAAGGATTCCGTGCACGCCCGGGCCGCTGAAGCTAGCGTTTTAACCTAACTGATGAGATGCAGGGCAATGCTCAAAAAACTGAGGCAGATTGGGATGCAAGACTGCGAGCTAAGGCGAGACTCGCCAGCGAGGATGCCATGAGAAAATGTGCGTATGTAACGATAACAATAGCAATAGCTCTAGCGTTGTTTTCGGTTTCCATGCGGGCTCAAGGACAGGCCCGAAAGGACATTAACAGCGATGGCGCTAAGGTCCTGACAGCGGCAGATGTCGCGTCGCACCCACCTAAAGCAGCGACCGAAGATCCGAACTACTCCATCGCTTCCGAGGATGTCCTCACGATCGACGTGTGGAAGGAGCCAGAGATCTCGCGCACAGTGCCGGTGCGCAGAGATGGCAAGATTTCACTGCCATTGCTAAACGACGTTCAGGCCGCGGGTTTGACGCCCACACAGCTGGGCTCTGAGATCGTGGAAAAATTGCGCGCAACAATTGTACATCCACAGGTAACGGTGATTGTGGCGCAGATGAGTAGCCAGCGGATCTACGTTCTAGGTCAGGTAACTCGGGGCGGCGCCTACCCGTTAGTGCCCGACATGACAGTGATGCAGGCGCTCTCGATCGCCGGCGGATTCACTCCCTATGCCAATGTCAAGAAGATCCAGGTCATGCGCAAAGAAAATGGCGGGGACAAAATATTCCCTATGAACTATAAGCAAGTGATTAGCGGGCGCAAGACGGAACAGAATATTCATCTCAAACCTGGCGATACGATTGTCGTGCCGTAGGGAAGATCATGGCCAAACTGATGCGCATTCACGGCTGCGTGCTGCTTGCAGCGTTTCTATTTGCCCCTGCTGTCAAGGCGCAGGAGGCAAGTCAAGCCGGTCCGGGCAAAAACGATCCGCGTGAACAACCAGTCGCACCTTATCTAGCACCGTTGCCGGCTGGAAGCACTAGCGTGTTGGCTTTGAACTCGCCCCTGGGAGGGCCGACTGAGCAAGTCCAGGTAGCAGGGAACGATCGGCCGCTAAGTGGAGTGCAGGAACCTACGCTGGGTCCTACTTTCGGTGCACGTAATTACCTTGTGCCCAGCTTCAGCGCGGCATCGCAGTTGGGCACGAGTTCTACCGGGGCAGGTTTTGGTCAGCCGACAGCTTTCAACTATCTGCTCGGTACGTTGGATTTGAACCTCGCGTCAGATCGTTCTGAACTGCTTCTACACTATTCGGGCGGCGGAATGTTTTCGACGTATTTAAACTCAGCTATCCAGGACTTGAAGTTCTCTTACAGCTACAAATGGCAACGCTGGTCCCTGCTCGTCGGCGATGATGTCAGCTTTCTCTCGGAATCACCTTTCGGATTTGGAGGCGTGGGAGGTCTGCAATTCCTCAGCGGCGATTCTCCGTTCGGTGCCGGCGGCTCTCTGAGTTCGATTCTGGGTCCCAACCAGACAATTCCAACGATTATGGTGCCCCGATTGAGCAATACGCTAGTCTCGCAGATAGAATACAAGATTAGTCCGCGAGCTTCATGGACTGCTACCGGGTCTTACGGGACCCTGAATTTTCTTGGCGTGGGTTTTATCAACAGCGCCGACACGTTATTTCAAACCGGTTACAACTACTCCGTTAGCCCGCAGAGTACGATCGCGGTGATCTACACCTTCGATGACTTCCGGTATCCCGAGTTTCCCCAGACCATCAAGTACAACGTGGTGAAGCTTGGGTATGCGCGATATCTGACCGGAAGACTGAGCTTCCAGCTTGCCGCAGGCCCAAGCGCGGTCATGCTTCGGGGCGTGTTTACTGGTTACGAGAACAACCTCTCTTGGGCGCTCGATAGCGCGTTGAATTATAAGTGGAATCACACAACGCTTTCTCTTCGTTATGATCGCCTCGTGACCGGAGGGAGCGGAGTGCTGGTGGGGGCACAGACGGGGCAGTTAGAGGCCACTGTAGAGCGAACATTGAGTCCGAGGTGGCAACTCTCGGCCTCGCTGGGCTATGCGAATAATCGGAGCTTGATCCCAAATACAAATAGCTTGCATTTTCAACACTACAACTCCTGGTATACCGCAGTTCGTTTCAATCATCAAATCCGGCCCGGGACCGGTTTATTTGTGAGCTATGGTGCAGGGCTGCAGGCCACGAACGCAGCAGCTTGCACTTCGCCGAATTGTTCAACCAACTTCATCAGCCACCAATTTTCCGTAGGCTTCAATTTTGGACTTCGCCCGATCTTATTCCGATAGACTCAGCGAAAAACACGACTAGCACACCTGCAAATCACTTAGCCGGAAATAACGCGCGACGTTTTGGAGTGCCGCAAAACTGGGTGGTCGACCGAAACGGTTCATACTACGGCGACAAGAAGTCTCGTCTCATAGGCGAATTACAGAAGATCCACAGAGAGGCTGGCAATGTCCACCAAAGTAGCTGAAGTAGTTCCTCGCGGCTGGGAAGAGTATCTGGCCATCGTAGTACGGCGGCGCTGGTGGATAGTGCTCCCCTTGTTTGTGACCTGGTTGCTGGTATGGGGGGCGAGCTGGTTCTTGCCGACCACTTACACCTCCGATGCGCTCATCTCCGCGGAACAGGAAAAGGTATCCGACATATACGTCATGGAGAACGTCAATGTGAATCTCCAAAATCGATTGCAAAGCACTACGCAGAAGGTCTTGAGCTATGCCAGCCTGGAAAAAATCATAGCCCAGTTTAAGCTTTATGCCACGCCTCCTCGGCTTAACAGTTTTTTCAAGCCCAAGGATCCAGTCGATCAAATGCGGAGCGACATCAAGATTGAGCTGGTTGGGGCGCCAGGGTATCGCGGAGAGTTTTTCACCTTTAAGATTCATTACTCGGCTGATACGCCCGAGCTGGCACAGCAGGTAAACAGTGAGCTAACATCTTTGTTTATCAACGAAAATGTGAGAGCTCAGCGACAGCTCTCCGAAAATACGACGGCCTTTCTTGACAGCGAACTGGCGGACGCACGTATCAAGATGGAGCAACAGGAAGCCGAAGTCTCAGCGTTTAAGGAGAAACACGCGGGAAACCTTCCGGGCCAGTTGCAGAGCAACGTGCAAATACTTGCAGGTCTGCAAGCACAATTAGCGAGTACTCAGCATGCGTTGGACACTTCGAAGCAGCAGAAAATCTATCTGGAATCATTGCTGCAGCAATATCAATCGGCGCAAGCGAGTCTGGGAGGAGACTCCAGCGTGATATCAACCCAAGCGTTGGATAAGGTGCTTCAGGATCTGCGCCTTCAAATACAAAACTTGCGCACCCGCTATACGGATGAGCATCCGGACATCGTGGCGCTCAAAGACAAGATAGCCAAGACCGAAACCTTGAGGAAGCAGAACGAGGCGGAAATCGCCTCCCATCCCCAGAGCGGCAAGTCTGCAAGCGCGATAGATTTCTCCGTTGCAGACGGAGTGCAGCGGGGCTCACCCACGACAGTCATGCAGTTGCAGAGCCAGCTTAAGGCCAATCAATTGGAGATTCAAAACGAGCAAGAAAACGCAAAGGAACTCGAGTCGCAGACGGCCGCTTATCAAGCTCGCCTGAATTTGACTCCGGAAACTGAACAAGAACTGTCGGTCGTATCGCGGGGGTATGACGAAGCCAAATTCAATTACAACTCGCTGCTGCAGAAGCAAACCCAGTCACAGCTCGCCACGAGCCTTGGACAACAGCAGCAGGGCCAACAATTTCACATCATCGATCCGCCAAAGTTGCCGGACAAGCCTTCGGCCCCAAATCGTTTCCTGATCAGTATTGTTGGCTTAGCCTTGGGAACGGCTCTCGGCTTGGGTCTCGCCACATTTCTTGAATTGACCGATGTGCGCTTCCGGCAGGAGAAGGATTTGGAAGGGATTCTTCCTGCTCGCATGCTGGTCGGAATACCCCGCTTGAGCACGCCCAAAGAAGACCATTCGCGCGTTATCGCAAGGTACTTCGAGTGTGGCGCTGTAGCGGTAGTGGCCTTATTGATTTTCACTGGAAACCTCTACACGTATTACAACGGTTGAGCGGCGGCGAGCTTTAACAGTCGCGGCCTTGATGCGATACCCTTTCCCAATGGACGCACAGGCAATCCGTTCGCCTGCGTGAGCGGGGGAGTCTTGTGCAGGAAAGGCAACTTAGAATCAGAAATGGAAACCAATGAGCCAGTTATTTGAAGGATTCAGCAGAGCAACTATTCGACAAAGCCAGCCGGAGATTGTCCCTCGGGACATGGTTCAACCCGAACTAGTCTCGTCTGAGCCCCTGGAAACGCCGGAAGTGCTGGGCATCGCTAAGGCAGAGGGGGCCGTTTTAGCAGGAACGGTCGAGATGAATCAGGCGTTCGAGAACGATAAAAATCGGACTGTGATGGTGCAACCCACCTCGACATCACGGTTAGTTGCTTGGAGTGATCCCAATAGTCTGGGCGCGGAAAAATTTCGAGCCCTTGCTGTCCGGCTAGACGATATGCGCAGGCACCTGGAGCTGAAATCTCTTCAAGTGACCAGCAGTGTGATCAACGAAGGCAAGTCCTTTGTGGCCGCGAATCTGGCGGTGACCCTGGCCAAGTATACCGGATCGAAGACCTTGCTGATTGAGGGCGACCTGCACAGACCAACGCTGGCTTCCATGTTCGGCTTGAAAGACCTGCAAGGGCTGAGTGACTGGTGGACCGGTCGGAACCAGGACATTGCGCGATTTCTGGTACGGCTAACTGGGACAGGGCTATACCTCCTGCCGGCCGGGAAGCCATGCGACCGGCCATCTGAAATCCTCCGTTCGGCACAACTTGCGGAAGCATTCGCACAGCTGGCAGGCCGATTTGACTGGATCGTTGTAGATTCCACGCCGATGCTGCCTGTGATTGATGCGAACCTATGGTCGAAATTGGTCGACGGCACGCTCCTCGTGGTCAGGGAGGGGGTGGCTCCCCTGAAGGCCCTGAAGAACGGGTTGCAGTCGCTCGACAATCCGAACTTGATTGGGGTGGTCGTCAATGAGGCGTCTGAATTCGATCAGGTTGATTACCAGGGGCAATATTATGGTGCGCGAAAATACGGAGATAAGAGTTCGAAGAATGGAAGATAGCATCGAGCCGGTCGCGAGACTGATCCGTCGCCCAGCAGGTCTATCTTCCCGCCGCGATGCTTGTACCCTCTTTCATCGTAAATAGATTACGGAAAGCCAGTGGGGAAGCGTTCCCACTCCCTCGCAATAGACTTGTTTAGAATTCGCTCTCGCATTTCTTATTGGATCGAGTTATATGGCGTACTCGATATTTCCGCTTGTTAACTATCTTGTGTGGCTAGGTCTGAGGGGCCGTGCGGACGCTCTCGACGGAAAGAATGAGGCAGCCTTCCAAGAACTAGACAACGGTTCACAGACGCTAAGCAACGTTACCTGGAAAAAAACTTCCTCTGCGGAAAAAGCGCAGACGGGTTCCTGGTTCGCCGCGACGTCGATTTTCACATTGGTGCTGATCATGTATGCGCCGGTACTTATTTCGCTAGCGCGTCAATGGTGGGACGATCCGAATTATGGTCACGGATTCTTCGTTCCAATATTTGCGGGCTATGTTTTATGGAGCGAGCGCGATCAATGGGGCGCACTAACCAACCGACCGAACAATTTCGGTTTGGTGATCATGCTGTTCGCCATTGGACTGCGAGTTTTGGGGATGCTAGGCGCGGAGCTGTTTATGGCACGGCTTTCGTTGGTGATTTTGATAGCAGGAATCGTCCTATTTATGGCTGGTCGTCGTGTCCTCCGGACGATTGCATTTCCGATCGGCTACCTTCTCTTTATGATCCCCTTGCCAGCTATCGTCTATTACCAATTGACGCTTCCTCTTCAGTTGTTGGCCTCGCGATTGGGTGCGACCGGTCTGGTCACGCTCGGGATTCGCACCGTGCGACAGGGGAATCTGCTTTTGCTCCCGAACTGCACGCTAAATGTGGTCGAAGCTTGCAGCGGAATCCGCTCGCTTCTTTCGTTGCTGGCCGCAGTGGTGGCCTACGGGTACTTGGCAGAGCCGAGCACGTGGAAACGCAGCCTGCTGGCAGTCGCCAGTATTCCAATTGCGATTGCTACCAACGGTCTCCGACTCGTTGCGACAGGCGTGCTAAGTTACTACTTCGGACCGAGCGTGGATACTGGAGCGGTCCATTTGGCACTTGGCATTAGTTTCATCGCGCTGGCCTTCCTCTCGATCCTGGTTATCCACAAAATGCTCGGCCTCCCTCTGAGACATCAGAACCCAGCGCGGGTCTCTCTATGACATATCTGCGACTCTCCGTGGCCGCGATGGCTTTGGTGGGAGGGATCTTTGCGACACACGGCTTCAGACCAAAGGATGCCGTTGGGTTGCAAAAGCCATTGCGCGAATTTCCCTCCGCAATCGGCTACTTACATAGTGAGGATCGTCCGTTCGAGAAGCAGGTCGTGAAGGCAATAGGAGCTGATGATTATATTAATCGTGTGTATCTCGGAAGTGCTCTTCCGGTCGAACTCTATATTGGATATTACAAGGATCAACGCTCCGGAGACAGAATTCACTCTCCCAAAAACTGCCTTCCAGGTTCCGGATGGGAGCCAGTCCATTCCACCCGTGTTCAAATTGGTTCGGCGAACGGACTTCCCGTTCTAGTAAACGGGTACCTGGTGGCACAGGGAGCGAAGCGGGATATGGTCCTCTATTGGTACCAGTCATATGGACGGATCGTGGGGAGTGAATTCTTGGTGAAGTTCATGCTGATTGCAGATGGATTGAGGAGCAGACCCACAGATGGGGCCATGATCCGTATCTGGACTACTGCATCTGATGGAGAAGAGTCCGCTCAAGAACGCGCAGTGGAGTTCGCGCACCGTGTCTACACGAAGGTCGATGAATTCCTGCCCAAGTAACCTGCTTGACTGGCAACTTGCAGCCGTGAACTGATATTTCATTTCCATTGACCAGCAAGAAATAATCTTCTTCCAGACGCGGTAACGCTCAACCATCTCTCGAGGTCGAGCGGAAAGTTAAGCTCAGCTTCGATTCCAAGTCATTGCAGAAAGATAGAAGGATGGAATGCCCATGAGATACATAAACTGGCTTTTTACTTCAAATCTCCCGTGGACCGTATCAGGCCAGGGATTTAGGAGGGGTACGAGGAAATTGGTTCTTGGTTTGTCTCTCATCGCAGCGTTACTAAGTTGGGGCTGCCCGAAACAAGATCCACTTCAAGCTTTTAATCCTCCAGCGACTCCGATTGACCCGGGGCCAGCGCCTGTTCCGGAGCCGGCCACGGCGCTGCTATTCGGGGCGGCTTTGTTGATCGGAGGAGCTATCGTCCGCCGGCGGCGTAGTGGCGGGCACAAATAAAATATCTTTTTAGTTTGGCGTGGAAGCCACGGCTCCCCATGTCGCGCAAAACTTGGAGTGTGCCTTGATCCGTCTCTTGAATGCCTACATCCCCAAACGCACGCTTCTTCTAGGGATTTCAGAAGCTTGTTTGATCTCTCTCGCGCTTGTGGCGTCCGCACTGGCGCGGCTGGGCACGGGACAAGCTAGCTTTATGCTTACGTATCAATACGGCGCTCTGAAGATTCTATTCGTAGCCATTGCTTTTCTCACGTGCATGTACTATTTCGACCTCTATGATTCCACGATTGTAAGCAACGGGCGCGAAGCGCTTGTTCGCCTGATCCAAGTGATGGGCGTTGCCTACCTCGCCTTAGGCCTCGTTTATTACCTATATCCGCCGGTGAAATTGGGCCGCGGCATTTTTCACATTGGCTTTCTTCTCGTCGGAATTTCACTACTGCTCTGGCGAAGGCTGTTTTCGGTCCTCAATAACACGCAAGGGCTTGCGGAATGCGTAGTGATTTTGGGTGAGGGCGCTCTGGCTGAATCTCTGCTGCATGAAATTAAAGCGCGGCCCGAGCTGGGAATTCGCGTCGCTAGCCGCGCGCAGATGCACGCAATCGAAAACCATCTTGGCGACCGCGGGCGCGCTGAATCGCCAGTAGCTGTCTTCCAGGCCAGCTTCTGCGAGGACCTTGCAGTAGGCCGTCCTATCCGCGGGGTGGACCGCATCGTCGTGGCCATGGAGGAACGCCGCGGGAAGCTGCCAGTTGATTTGTTGCTATCGCTGAAGAATCGTGGGGTGCAGGTTCAAGATGGAAATGACGTTTATGAGTCGATTACCGGAAAGGTTCCTATCGAATCCATCCGTTTGAGCTGGCTGCTATTTTCCCCCGGCTCTTCTGCGTTGCGCCCGTTCCTAATTTACAAGCGGTTGGCTTCCGTTGTGATTTCGATTATCGGATTGCTACTCACGCTGCCTCTTCTGCCGTTCGTCGTTCTTGTCATCAAACTTAGTTCACGTGGACAGGTGCTGTATTCGCAGAGCCGCGTGGGACGCGATGGGGTGGTCTTTTGTTGCTACAAGTTTCGCACGATGCGCTCCGACGCAGAGGCAGATACCGGGCCGACCTGGGCGAAGGACGACGATCCTCGAATCACGCGAGTGGGCAAATTTCTTCGCAAGACGCGTATGGATGAGATTCCGCAATTGTGGAACGTGTTGAGGGGCGACATGAGCCTCGTCGGTCCGCGCCCGGAACGGCCAGAGTTTGTGGACGGGCTGAATCAAGAGATCCCTTACTACCACTTGCGGCACTCCGTTCGCCCGGGAATTACCGGTTGGGCTCAGATTCTCTACAAGTACGGAAGCACAGTCGAGGACGCTAAGGAAAAACTGCGTTATGACCTCTATTACATTAAGAACGCGTCCGTGGGGCTGGACCTGCTGATCCTCTTCAATACTATCAAGATTGTACTTCTGGGACGTGGCGCCAAGTGACGCCTGCTCTCCCTTTGCTGCCTTAGTCATTTCCGTCTCCCGCCGAAAACGAGGTAATAGGCCTCGCTAGCTGTTTGGCAAGACTAACCAAACCCAGAGTAGTTCCAGGCTCATCGTGGGATTCGCACTCACCATTCTCTATATCGTAGTTACGATCATCTCACCGGAGCAGTTCGGGAAGGCGTGGGCCAGTTATCACGCATTGATGTACCTCGCAGGAATTACAGTTTTAGCTTCTTTACCAAGCCTGGCCACCTGCAAGTTTTGGAAATCGTCGGTACAGACATTTCTACTGCTGGGGCTTATCGGTGCAATTTCCTTGTCGGAGGTGGCTAACGGATGGCTTGGCGGGATCCTCGAAAGTTGGCGAATCTTCCTACCTAGCGCGGCGGTCTTTTTCTTCATCGTCGTAAACGTAACCACAATACGAAGACTAAAGATCGCTGCCCTCGCCGCAGTCGCATCCTGTCTCATTGTAGCCGTGGAGGCACTCTGCGGTTATTACGCGGGCTTTCAAGGAGAAATGTTCATCTTAAGGACAAATATCTCCTCTCCGGAGGACTTCGTAATCGGGCAATTGACGCGAATACGCGGCGCCGGCTTTTTAAGCGACCCGAATGACCTTGCGCAAATCCTTCTAATTGCGCTTCCGCTCATCTTTATCGCGTGGCGGCGAGGACGCACGGTTACCAACTCCCTTGTCGTGCTCGTGCCAGTCGCCTTGCTGCTATGGACCACTTTTTTGACACATTCCCGCGGCGGATTACTTGCCCTGGCTGCTGTCGCCCTAATGGTCGCTCGGAAAAAAATAGGAACGACTGCGTCCACGGCTCTGGCTGCCATCTTCATTTTTGGCATGCTCGCTCTTGACTTCACGGGGGGCCGTGGGATCTCGGCGGCAGACGGCGCCGACCGGCTGGAAGCATGGGCCAATGGCCTGGAAATGTTCAAGAGCGCCCCGCTGTTCGGAATCGGATTCAATGGCTTCACGGATTTGTACGAGATCACCGCGCACAATTCTTTCGTCCTATGTCTTGCTGAGCTTGGTTTGCTGGGGAGCACGCTGTGGCTGGCATTACTTGTCACAACTACGACGAGCCTGAATCGCATTCTTGGAGTGCAAAAGAAAAAGCGGACGAGCAGATTCTTGGGACTCCGAGAACTTTTTGAAGCGAGTTATATCGGCGGCACCCGGGCGCTTGCCACAGATTCTGCGCCTTCGCGAGGAACAATCGCTTTGAATTACACGCATGCCTGCGGAGCGCTTCCCACCATGGCTGTGGGCAGTGCCACGCCGAGCCAGATAGCGCCTGAACCACCCCAAGCGCCGACCGTACCGCACCACTGGGTTGTGTTAATGCGTCTGGCATTGGTGTCATTTATGACAAGCGCGTGGTTCTTATCTCGCAGCTACACGACAACGATGTACCTGGTTTTAGGGCTGGCCACGGCTACGATCGCTCTGCATCGCGATAGCACCAAGTCAAGTGACCGCGGGCACTGGATATTGTCCACCGTGACGCTCGAGGCGGTAATGATCATTGTGATTTACGGCCTAGTTCGCCTTCGACACTAAAATACAAATCGATATCCCAAGCCCACGTCGGGCACCACGGCGAGAACTTAGCCGCAGCTCATTCGAATAAGCCCACTAGCTATCAAGTTCGAACAGTTTCCAACTCTATCGAGTGCTGTTTTAAAGCAGTAGCACCGTCCAAACGCGAGCGAATCAGATGAGTGGTACACATTTCCAAACCTACGTCTTTTGGTGTGCCACATTCCTTCTGCTCTACACCTATGCAGGATATCCGTTGTGGATCTATCTTCGCAGCCGCTTGCATCCGCGACCGCAGCAACAACGATCGATACTACCAACGGTCAGCATCATTCTGGCGGTCCACAACGGAGCATCGCTTTTGCGTCAGAAAGTTGCTCATCTGCTGTCGTTGGATTATCCGCAAGGCCGAATGGAAATTGAGATTGTATCGGACGGGTCAACGGATGGTACGGACGACATACTCAAGGAGTTTCGTAACCCGCAAGTAAGATGCCTCCGAAGCGCGGAGCATCTTGGCAAGGCAGCGGCGCTTAACCTGGGAATGCAGAGCGCCACCGGCGAAATCCTACTATTCCTTGACATTCGCCCCTGGATTGAGAGCGGCGCCCTGCAACTATTGATCAGCAACTTTGCCGACCCTCAGGTGGGATGTGTCACTGGTGAATTAGTGCTACGGGAAGACGGCCACGATGCAGGCGCCAAAGCCATCGGAGGGCTCTATTGGCGCTACGAGCAGTGGATTCGCAATTGCGAGGCAAAAGTCGACTCACCGTTGGGAGTTTACGGCGGGTTTTACGCCATCCGTCGCAAACTGGCTAGCGCGCTGCCGGAGGGAACCATCCTAGACGATATGCTGCAGCCTCTCAGTGTGATTCGGCAGGGTTATCGGTCAGTTTTGGACCTTCGTGCGCGAGTCTATGACATCTGGCCCAAGAGTTTGCGCGGGGAATTTCATCGCAAGGTCCGAACGTTAGCGGGCAACTTCCAACTTTTACAGCTCGCGCCATGGTTACTATCTCGGCAGAATCGCTTACGGTTCGAGCTAATCTCGCACAAGCTGATGCGTCTGTTTGTGCCAATCCTGCTGGTATTACTGCTCGTCACCAGCACTTTATTGTCTGACCGTTCTCTGCTATATGCCGGTGCCCTCGTGGCGCAGATTGTCTTCTACGCCCTTGCCATTCTAGGCGTCGGGCGTGGCATTCCATTCCTGACACGGATAGCAGGCCCAGCGAGCGCCTTCTGTATGTTGAATGCCGCCGTAGTTGTGGGCTTCTACAAGTTTCTGTTCACGCGGGGACCGCTCTGGAAGATTTGGACGTCTGGGGCTTCTGCTTCGTTAACAACGGATGGCCGACCCAGCGGGGAACTGAACGCAAGAATGCTCAACCTGAGCTTGCAAGATCAGCTGCGAACCCGGAGGGTAACCCGATGAGGTTGAAGGTGACCGTAGTGACCTCGGATTTCCCCATCCCGAACGAACCGTACCGTGGGCACTCCGAATATCAGATCCTTCTGGCACTCTCAAAACTGGCCGAGGTCAACGTCCTATGTCCTTTCCCGCGCTACCCCAAGTGGTTCCAACCGAGTTACGATTATCGCGTACCTGACTTGTCCTTTTCTCCGCCTGGCGTGGCGACACGCTACTTCGAGTATCCAGCGATACCTGGCTTGACGAGATGCATAAACGGTTTCGTTTGTGCAAGGTTCCTAGAGGCCTTTTTCCGCGATAACATACCGCAGGTAGCTTGCAACTTCTGGCTATATCCTGAAGGCTACGCAACAGTTGCCGTGGCGCGCAGGCTTGGCATTCCAGCCATCCTCGGCTCCATTGGCTCAGACTTGAATCGCATTCCCGACCCGGCTTCCAGGTGGTTGACGCGGTTAGCAATGAAGCGGGCAGAATTCGTAGTAACCAAAAGTGAGCATTTGCGCCAGAAAGCGATCCGGATGGGTATCAACGCCCGCAAGGTCCGGACGGTCCGAAATGGCTGCGATCCCAGCGTCTTTCACTTGGCTGTCCGGAGCGCAGCACGCGCACAGCTAGCCCTAGACAATGAGGTCGAGCTTGTATTGTTCGTGGGACGGTTGGATACCAAGAAAGGTATCGGAGAATTGCTCGAGGCCTTCGCTTCGCTTGCGAGCCGGCGTCCTAATCTGCGTTTGGCATACGTCGGGGATGGCCCGGGCGGCGAGCAATTGCGAAGTAAAGCCAGGCATCTTGCATTGGAGGACCGAGTCATTTTAGTTGGCGCCTGTCCTTCGCTGAAAGTTGCTCAGTGGCTCGCGGCCGCCAACGTACTTGCTTTGCCCAGCTATAACGAGGGATACCCGAACGTCGTCATCGAAGCCCTAAGTTGCGGACGACCCGTGATTGCGACGAATGTTGGTGGAATCCTCGAGCTAGTCAACGGAGAATCGGGGATTCTAATTCCTCCAAGAGATTCGCGAGCACTTGCCTGCGCAATTGAGAAGGCGATGGACAGGCACTGGGATGAACATTCCATATCGGAACAATTTCAAAGGAGTTGGGATGAAGCTGCAGAAGAACTGCTTTGCATCTGCGAGCAAGTATTGCAGCAACGAAAAGAAAAACGGCAACTGCCTGCCAAAGCTACGGCTGTCCTAAGCCATTAAATCGTTACACATCAAATTGACCGTACTACCGTGCAACTAATCCAAAATTCGCAAATTTGGGGTCCTTCTTACATTAGGCAGCTGCTGCGGCAGATTACGCAGCGTACCACACCTCCGGTTAAGCGTATTTCGGTGGCCATCGCAGACCATTACGAACCCAAGTGGCGGCGCGCTGATTTAAGCACCGCCCGGGAATTCTCCGACTCAAGCTCGTTTGGTGAACATGATCTACTACTGCCACGGGGATCCCGATCGGCCGAAATCGTATGACTATGGCGTCGCTGGTACCCCCGGCCGGGCGTCGAAAGTGACCTCCTCATGATTCCTGGACCTCTCGGAATGCGCTGGAGAGACCGTTGGCTTCCCCGGCTCGAAACCGGAAAACTTCGCTGTGGAAACGTCGCGACACCATATCGGGTGAGGCGGTGGGTGGAGTTAGCGCCTCGGATTGGAACCGATATCTTCCTCAAGCTATATACGCATGGAGCGTAAGCGAGGAACTCTTCTGCCTTATTGTGCGACGTATTGGAAACGGCATTCAACTTGTTGGTGGAAGAAGCAAACCGGCGAAGGTGCTCAATTCAATTCGTCTCCGCCTGGCAGATGTACCTCGCCATTGAGGCAATCCGGCAACGTCGCGATGCTGTGGCCACGGTACACACCGGCCAATTCGAAGGGCCACCTGACGGCAATCCTCAAACCGTATATGCCGGCAAGAGTGTGGGTAGGAAGTCGGTTTGACGACTCCGACCCACTTTCTATCGGCTGGAGCCAGTTGACGCCGACGACCGAATGTTTGCAACCGTCGTTTGCGGCGTTCCGAACAGGATTGGACGTGGCTACAACGAATAAACCAGTTTCGCCGATTGTGACGACGAACCCATCGGAGATCTTAACCGCGGCGTCAAGGTTTAGTTCAGAGGATTTTGTTGTAGGTGCTGCCTTGGGCCCAGACTCCAATGGCAGTTTCGATTATCTGCTTGCTACATGTTCGAATCTCGGCAAGAGAGGCCGACCCACTAAACTAGTAATTTTTGGGGCCCAAGATGGGCAACAACTCGCCACCAAAGGCGCAATTGAGGAGCTACGTCCGGACATCCAGTGGGTACCTTATGGATCGAGTACACGCGACTGGCTCCAAGCATGCGACGTACTCGTTTCGCTGCAGGACGGCGTCCCCCTCTTAATACTTCAGGCGATGGCTTCCCGTATCCCGATTATTACGACGGCTGTCCGTGTTCCAGAAGCCCTTCGCGATCAGCGGACAGTCATATTCGTTCGCGATGGCGATGAAAAAGCGCTGCAGGAGGCCCTGCTTGAGCTGTCTGAGCAGTCGAAACAAGAGCCTGGTCTTGGTCTTGGCTCCGAGGAGATCATTGCGAAATACTATAGCGACACCTACTTGTGGCGTGAAAATGGTTCGCACGGCGCGAGCCGGGACGTCCCGAGAGGGCGCGCGCTGGTTAAGAAGGCCCTCTTTAGCGCCGTTCCGGGCCGACAACTACTTGTGCACGGGCATCGGAACAGAGCGCAGATTGCCCTGACAATTGATGACGGGCCCGATCCAGTCCATACCCCCCGGATTTTAGACATTTTTCGGGACTATGCGGTAAAGGCCACGTTTTTTGTAGTGGGAGGAGCCGCTGAGCAGTATCCGGAAATCGTTCAACGAATAAAGAAAGAGGGCCACGACGTCGGTAGCCACTCCTATAGTCATCCGTACTTCCACAGGCTTTCCTGGTCGGGCGCCATTCGAGAAATACGAATGTCCGGATGGGTTCTGGACCGTATTCTGGGAGAGAAATGCAGGCTTTTCCGCCCGCCCCACGGCAAATTGTCACTTCGCAGCCTCATCCCAGCGTGGGCGGTCGGCCAGCAAGTAGTGATGTGGAACGTCGATCTGAAGGACTACTGCGCGGCTCCGGGAGAGGTGGAAGCAAAGTTAGATCAAACCAGCTTTGCCTCTGGAGACATAATTCTTTATCACGGCATTAACGCGCCCGCGTTAAGAGCTCTTCCGCGCGTCATCGAAGCGGCGTTAGCAAAGGGACGAGAGGCTGTGACTGTGTCCGAGCTCATTCGGCAGTAGCCTTCTGGCGCCCCGACATCTTTAAGCTCTCTCAATTGTGCCTCCGATGAAATCATTTTTTTGTGCCCAAGCTTCAAGTCCCTCGCATTCGAGGGTCGAGACGCTTGGAAGGAATCCGTAAGTAATAAGGCTTTTCCTATGCGCAATTCAGGAACGACGATGAGGCCATCATTGGAAGACGTGAGTCGCCGTGGAGCGCTAGAATAATGCTCAAGCGCCTCTTTGTTGGGCTTCGTCAGTTCGGCTTTGGCACTCAACGCACGGTTCCAAGCCTCGATGGCCTGCGAGCGATTTCGATTGCCTTCGTGCTTGTGGCCCACCTGATCGCCTCGGGTCATGTCTCCGGTGGTCTTTCTCATCTGGGCAAATTGGGAGAGTTCGGCGTTCGAGTATTTTTTGTCATCTCTGGGTACCTGATTACTTCGATTCTGCTCGCAGAGCTGCGGCGCAAGGCCTGGATCTCTCTGCCACGATTTTATTTTCGGCGCATGCTTCGATTGTTCCCGGCCGCATACTTTTACATTCTAGTGATCGCAGTCCTTGCTGCGAAGCACGTCGTTAGCTTGGAGCGTTGGGATCTGACGGCCGCAATTACCTATACGATGAATTATCACGAGGCGAGGGCCTGGTCACTCGGGCATTTGTGGTCGCTCGCCGTTGAGGAGCAGTTCTATTTTTTGTGGCCGTTAATACTCCGAACACTCGGCCAACTCCGATCGGTTCGTTTCTTGATTGGCCTTGTAGTGGTAGCGCCGTTTCTGCGTCTCGCCTCTCCGTATGTAGGACCCGCGTTTAATTTTCTGATCTGGTCCGATGCACTGGCGACGGGCTGCTTGCTCGCGATCCTGCGGGAGGATCTCGGCGCCAATCGACGCTATGCCCGCCTCTTGGCCTCGCGATGGTTTTTCCTCATCCCTGTGGCCGCGCTTGTTGCGAATTTTGTCCCGTTCACAAAGGTCTACTGGTTGGTTTCAGAAACAGTCATGAATTTGTTTATTGCGGCTTCGGTTGATTGGGCTATGCGGAATCCTGATACTGCGGTAGGCCGCTTCCTAAACTTGCCCGCGATTAGTTTCATCGGTGTTCTCAGCTATTCGCTGTACCTGTGGCAGCAGGTCTTTCTCAACCCAGAGTCGGTCAGCCCGTCCTTTGCGTTTCCTTTAAACATCATTTTTGCAGTCGCAATGGCACTGGTTTCCTATCTGCTGATTGAGGCTCCTTTTCTGCGATTCCGCTCAGCAATAGAGTGCGCCCGCGCTCAATGGCGGGTAGCTGGAGACCGGGCAGGCTTAGCCGCCCGTCGAAGCTTGAGCGCAAACTGAGGAAACTTCGTGTTGGCGCGCATCAGACCCAATGGAGTAGGCGCTCACTTCGCAGAACGACTTGGTAAAAGAGCAGACCAGTTTGGTGCTCCGGCCGAAACTGAACAGTTCATTTAGATATGATTACCAGGGCCTCCCAAATTTCTTCTAATTCAGTTAAGTTTATCGCGAGGCCGTCACTATTTGCCTGCTCATGCAACACGAAGTTTTTGGCTCTGCAAGAATTCTAAGTTCTCTCAAGCGTGCTTCTGATGAAAACAATTTCTTATCCCCAGGCGTTAATCCGTTCGCGTTCGAGTGTTGTCGTATCTGAACAAGTGCCGCCGCGAACCGCAAATACGTCTAGGATCCCAAAGACTATTGCACAGGCTCCCCTACTCTTAAGCTTCGCCAGAAGCATGACGCGTTGGGGGATTCGTGGCGGCGAAAGGCTGCTCAGAATCTTCCGACACTTGGGGATGCTCAATGTGGTCGTGCAGTATCAATTGGGCCGCGCCGTGAGTTTCAGTGTGCCCCTGTTCCGTCCCGACACCTGCTGGGACGCGCGGGACATTGAAAATTATGAGAGACAGCTCATTCATTCGTTTTGTCGCTTGCTTGAACCACTGTTCGACGTGGTGTTATTCGACTGTGGAGCAGATATTGGAACGTTCACAGCGCTCGTCTGTTCGCAAACTTCCCGCATAACGCGAGTGATTGCCTTCGAGCCCAACCTCGACGTAGCAGGCTTCATGAAGCGCAATTTGTCTCAACTGCAGGTTCCATCGAGAGCAATCACCAAGGCAGTAGGTTGCTTTAAGGGAATTGGCCGGCTGGAAGTTCCCGCATATGACAGCTCTGATCATGCCCGTTTTTTGGTTCCCGGCGATGGCCCCCTTGAAGTAGTCACCATCGATAGTGTTGGCGTGCGAGGTGGTGACGTAGCCATAAAGCTTGACGTAGAGGGCGGTGAACTGGATGTGCTCAAAGGTGCTGTAGAGACTATCGCGTCGGCTCGAAAATGCGTGATTACTGTAGAAGCTAGCCCTCGAGTTGTCGCACGTACCAATCGCGATCCAGTTGAATGCCTAAGATTTCTTCAGTCCTTGAGACCATTTAGCTTTCTCATTGCTGAGACCCAAGAATCTGCGTCGACGTCTTCCCCGATCATCAAGGAGGGTGAGAAAGTCACCCGTAATGTGATCGCGTGGACACCGTAAACAATTTGCTCGGCGGGCAGATGGATTAGACAAATGTGCATTCTTACCCCCGCACCGCTGCCGAAACCGGAGAGGCGATTTACACCTAGTCGGAGATCTCCAGCGCGGCTTGCCCCCGAGATGTTTATCGCGATGTGGAACTGGCCATTTCCGTATCTCAAAAGATAGTAGATAGATTGACGACGCTATCCAATCCGGAAATTAGTCCGCTGCCACCGCCCATTCGCGCGCCCAAACTGCCGCCCAGTAATGCCAACGTAGTTGGGCGAAATTTCATTTTCATGGGTTTGGAAGTGGTGATTACGCTCGTTTGCACGCTGCTCACCACCGTCGTCATCGCGCGAGTAATCGGGCCGACGCGGCTTGGCTATTTCAACCTGGTATTTTGGCTGACCTCCATCACCTGCTCGGTCGGTTCACTGGGCATCCCGCTCACTACTTTCAAGTACATGGGCGAATTCCTTGGTGGCGGACAGAAGGAGCTCGCGCGCGCCGTATTCTTTTACAACCTTTGGGCTCAAACGGTGATTGCCTGCGTCCTCGCGGTCATCGGCGTGATAGCGGCTTTCACCATTGTTGATCCTGCGTATCGCATCTGTTCGGCGCTGCTCGCGTTGAGCATGGTGCCCAACATGGTGACGTTCGTGCCCTCGCAGGCGAACACCGCAGCCGAGGATGCCGCGCTCAATACGCGGGGCGCCTTCGTCGGAGCGATGGTCTATGTCATCGCAGTGGCGGCAAGTCTCCTTCTTGGCTGGGATCTGGTCGGCATTGCAGCGGGCGTCGTCGTCTATCGCACGGCGGAGTTGGCCGTCAAGATCCTTCCCGTGTTTAGGTCAATGAAAAATGTCGCCCGGGTCCCCCTGCCGCCGGAAATTCGCAAGCGGATGTTTTCCTTCTCCGGTCTCAGCACTGGACTGATGATCCTGCAGATCGTGATTTGGGACCGGTCCGACATCGTTTTGCTAAAATTCCTCCAATCGGATATTCGTCAACTGGCCTTCTTCTCGGTTTGCTTTAGCGTGGCCGACCGGCTCATGCGTATACCTCAGACATTTTCCAATGCGCTCTCGGCCACGCAGATGGCCGAGTACGGACGCGATAAGGATCGCCTGTTTAGGATGACTTCGAAGGCATCTACGTACGTACTTTTCGGAGCACTTCCGATCTTGATCGGCGTCGCGTGCATCGCCGGTCCCTTTGTGCGGGTCATGTATGGGCCGCAATATCTGGCTGCCATTCCGGTTTTTGTTGTAGTGGCACTGCTCAGCATTCCAAAGGCGATCCTAACCCCCGCCCAGACTCTCCTGTATTCGGCCGAGGACCTGGGGTTCATCCTGAAGTGGGGTTGTGTAGCCGCGGCGATCAACGTGGGTCTTGATTTCGCGTTGATTCCAAGCCATGGCGCACTTGGCGCAGCCTGGGCAAATGGGGTCGCCCAATCGTTTGCCGCGCTAACGATCTGGGGCCGTGTCCTGGTTCGTTATCCCGTCCGAATCGATGTGCGCGTTTTGCTGAGGCTTGCAGCCGCAACTCTTGCGATGGCGATCGTCGTCCTCGGCATTGTGGCTATGCCGTTGGACCCCCTCATGAACTTGAGTGTTGCGGTACCTACAGGAGTAATTATGTTCTTGGTCACCAGCCGGCTGTTCATGGTTCTGCAGAAGGATGATCGCCGGCGCCTGCTTCAGCTTTCTGCATTGCTGCCCACGCCGGTCGGTTCATCGTTCAAACGCTTGATCGACTTTCTGGTTCCTCAACCATCGGTTGTGCAGGTCTCAAGGTAAACAAGGAAAGGCTGCATTCCAATGAGCAGTGTGGCGGAAGTAGCGCGTTCTACGCCTACAGCAGGCACACAGGCGGAGCGAATCTCTCCTCTGAGAATCGCGCACGTGGGTGACAGTATGGAAATGGGCGGAGCAGAAAAGCTAACCGCCACGCTGTGCCGGTTGCAACGCGATCGCGGCCACAGTGCGTCTGTCCACTGCCTTTACCGGCTTGGCGTGCTCGGCGAAGAGCTGCGGGCCGAAGGCTTTGAGGTTATTCTCCACCACCCTTGCTCGTTTCTTCATTTGGTGCGCGGCCTGTATAAGTCGTTTCGGCGCTCTCGCCCTGATGTCGTGCATTGCCATAACGCTACTGCGGCCATTATCGCCGCCTTTCCTGCCCGTCTCGCCGGAGTGAAGACGGTCATAGCAACCCGGCATGGCTTGGTTAAGCCTCCTTACCAGATACGTCGTGAGTTGAAATTTGCGATTGCTTCCCGCTGGTGCGATTGGGTCGTGGGAGTATGCGAAGGCACGCGGACCAATTTACTGGCGGCCCCGTTTGCCGCGCGCGACAGGATCATTCACATCTATAACGGCGCCTGGCCTGCGGATATTCGGGCTCTCCCTCGGCCCAAGAAAGGCTTTACTTTACTGTACGTTGGCCGCTTGGCGCCTCTGAAAGACCATGCCACTTTGTTGCAAGCCGTTTCACTTACGCGCGCGCATCATCCCGATGTGCAGCTATGGATAGTCGGCGATGGGCCTGTTGAGTTCGGTCTGCGGAAGCTCACCTTTGAGCTCGGGCTGAATGACTGCGTCATCTTTTTCGGGCAACAGGCTGATGTTTCTCCATTCATGCTGTCGGCTGATTTATTTGTTAGTTCTTCTGTGACCGAGGGACTGCCCGTATCTCTTCTGGAAGCAATGTCGGTTGGGTTGCCGGCGGTGGTCACCGACGTCGGAGGCATGGGCGAGATCGCTCGTCTGTCCGGAGCAGTCACAGTTGTCCCGTCCTCCGATCCCGAGGGGATGGCCGCTGCTTTGTCCGGCGCGATTACGCGAAGGCAAGAACTGCCAAAGATGGGGCAGTTGGCCAGCGACTGTTACGAGCAATATTTTCGACCGGAACGTATGCTCGATGATTACATGAGCCTTTACAGTGGTTGCCTCTCTCACAATCCATCACTGCACACTGCATAAATAACGACGCCCGCTAAATTTGGGGTGCGAAAGATTCTATGCCCTATGGCCGTCAGCTCACTGCTGAGGCCTTCTCGTTGACGCGTCGAACTCTCCGGCGCCTTGTCGCTTATTTTGTGAGGCTTTGAACTGTGCAATTCATCTACCACCATCGAACCATGGGCCGCAGTTCTCAAGCCATGCACATCCGTAGCATGGTGGAAGCATTAAAAGCAGATGGACACAAGGTGACCATCGTGTCCCCTCCAGGCGTGGATCCACTCGAGTCCGCTGGAATGATGCCATTCTTGCGTAAGGCGGATCAGGCACGCGGTTTTCAACGAGTTTGGAAATACATTAGCTGCCAGTGTCCGCAGTTCGTTTTTGAAATCCTAGAGATTCTTTACAACTTATTTCTTCCGTTTCGATTGTTTCCGATTCTGTGGCGTCAACCAAATGCCGTTCTTTATGAGAGACACGCCTACTTCATGTTTATGGGCGTATTTCTGGGGAAATGGTTAAGGCGTCCAGTGGTGCTCGAAGTAAATGAACTTGCAGGGTTCACGCGGGCCCGAGGCTTGATCATGGAGCGCCTCGCGCGAAGGATCGATGCATGGGTATTTTCGCGAGCCAGCCACATTCTGTGCGTATCTAGCGTCCTTGCCGGTGAAGCCAAGCAGCGTGGCGCAAGGAGCGAAAAAGTGCATGTTGTGCCCAATGCGATCGATCCAAATCGATTCCGAAGTACCACACCTGAGCAGTCACTCCGGTCGCGCCTAGGGCTCGAAGGCTCGATCGTCATCGGCCACGTGGGACTGTTCTATCGCTGGGATCGTCTAGACGTTTTGATCGAGGCAGCGAGAAACATCCGCGACCGGCATCCGGAGATAAAAGTATTACTCGTGGGCGACGGCCCTGAGATGGAAAACCTGAAGCGCACTTCATTTCGTTTAGGAATGGAAAGCGCAATCATTTTCTCTGGTCCAGTTCCTCGCGCTAAAGTGGCTTCCTACATCGACGCAATGGATATTTGCGTGCTCCCTGATTCCAACGCTTTCGGCTCCCCGATTGCTCTGTTTGAGTTCATGGCCATGGGCAAGCCTTGCGTAGTCCCTGACCTCGGCCCAATGCGCGACATTATTGAGGATCTCCTAACGGGAATCATGTTTCCCCACGGGGACCATGCCGCGTTGGAAAAAGCTCTTCTCGGGCTTACCGAAGATTCCGTGCTTCGTTTTCGAATCGGTGCCCGGGCAAAACAGGCTGTCTTCGAGCGACATACGTGGGCCGCGAACGCTCGTTTCCTGGTTCAGTTGGCCGCGGGTGAGAGCGTGTCTCGGCCACTCGGTCAGCTAAAACAAGCTGATTGCGACACCCATTAAATTGGAAAGGGAACTTGTATGCCTACAGATACATATCTACGGGTTGGATTAGTTGGTGCCGGCTATATAAGCGAATTTCACGCCCGTGCGATCCAACGAGTGCCGAATGCACGAATTATTGGAATCGCCGACGTTGTAAACTCCCGCGCTTCAGCTCTGGCTGCTCGGTTCAGCATCCCGAAAGTCTTCCACTCGATGGAAGCCATGATAAAAGAGGGAGTCGATGTAATTCATATTCTCACTCCCCCTGACACCCACGCACAACTGGCGATTGCAGCTCTCAAGAACGGCTGCCACGTGCTGGTGGAAAAACCACTTGCAATAAATGCGGAAGAGGTCGACCGCATTTCGGACGCAGCCGAAGCTACGAAAAAATCCCTCTGTGTAAACCATTCCATGTTGTACGACCGTTTCGTCTCCAAAGCACTCAGTTTAGTGCGTTCCGGTGCCATCGGAGTTCCACTTAGTTTCGATTACTTCCGAAGCAGCGAATATCCTCCTTACCGTGGTGGACCGCTTCCGGTCCACTATCAGGATGGCGGTTACCCTTTCTTGGACCAGGGTGTGCACGCGTTATATCTGGCCGAATCTTTCTTGGGCGCAATCGAAGATGTGAAGTCTTTCTACGGCGCACATGGAGGCGACTCTAATCTCCTGTTTGATGAATGGCGCGTCGCAGCCCAATGTCAACGCGGCACCGCAAACATCCAGATTTCTTGGAATGTTCGGCCTCTGCAGAACTGGTTCGTCGTCCAAGGGACGAAAGGAGTGATTCGGGCGAATCTGTTCGCGATGTGGGTGACTCATACCCCGCATCTCCCGCTCCCGAAGGCGCCTGCACGCGCGTTACAGGCAATGACCGAGGGCCTCAGCATCTGCGCACAGGTTCCAGCAAACGTCGCTCGGTTCGCGCTCAAGAAAATCGTCCAGTATGACGGCCTGCATTCCTTGGTGGCTGTGTTTTATAACGCGTTGCAAACGGGCGCACCAATGCCCGTGCCGGTCGAGCAGGCGCGCTCCACCGTCTATTGGACGAACCGCGTGTCCCAAGAAGCTGACGTTGCGAAAATCACATTTCAGTCCCAATTCAAGAGTGCGGGAAACGCGAACGTCCTCGTGACTGGGGCAAATGGTTTGATCGGGCGACATGTGGTTCGACGACTCTTGCTAGAAGGGAACCGTGTTCGGATCTTCGTTCGACGGCAGCCGTTGGCGGAGTTCCTGCACGATGGCAACATCGAAGTTTTCCTCGGTGATCTTGGAGATCCCGCTGCCGTTGATCGAGCCGTCGCGGGCACGGAGATTGTCTACCACGTGGGGGCGGCCATGCAGGGAGGCGCTCACGACCATCAACGCGGCACAGTCTGCGGCACGCAAAACATCGTTGATAGTATGCTTCGCCACCATGTATCCCGTCTCGTTTACATTAGTTCGCTTAGTTGTCTGCACGCAGCGGTTGCGCGACGCGGCGACGTGGTAACAGAGGATTGGCCAGTAGAACCATACCCTACTAAGCGAGGAGCCTATACCCAGGCGAAGACTGCAGCCGAAAAAATAGTGCTCGATGCGGTTCGAGATCGGCATCTCCAGGCCGTGCTGCTTCGCCCGGGAAGGGTTTTTGGTCCCGGGATGACGCTACTCACACCTGAGGTTGCCCGTAGGCTGGGAAACCTTTTCGTCATCCTCGGCGACGGCACTCGCGAACTACCCTTAGTTTACGTAGAAGACGTGATTGATGCCGCGGTCCTGGCAGCTGAAACAAGCAAGTTCGATGGCCGGATCTTCCATATCGTAGATCGAACGAAGATCACACAGAATCAAGTCGTACTTGACTACGTCTCTAAGAATGCAAAAAAATCGTCAGTTATCCACGTGCCGGTAGCCATCGTGTATTGTCTGGCGCTCGGTTTCGAGCTTTTGTCGAAGGTTTTAAACCGCTCTGTCCCGCTTTCCATTTACCGCGTGAAATCAGCACTGGCTCGCATGAGGTTTGATTGTAGCCGCGCGGAAAATGAACTTGGTTGGCATCCGCGGATTGGCGTCGCTTCAGGCCTGCAGGAAACGATGGCCGCCGAGCGCGTCAGTTCCAGCAACAATGTGCTTGGCCGTGTACAGGAAAGCTGCGCAGCTAAGTGACATGTCCTCATCGACTTTGCCGCAGGATTCCTGCGCTCGCCACACTCGGGAGTACCTGCACCCTCAGGTGCCGAGTGTTCAGTCTGAGTTCATGGAAAGTGGCGTGCGTGAAAGTTTGATTCCACGAAGTTTCCCAGTAGTGCAGCCGAGCAGTTCATTTCGATACGTTTTTAAGGGTCGACACAATGTCAACTATGCTGAAGGCTTACATTCATGGAGAAACCGCCAATTGTCCCCTGTCGGCAGAACAAGAGCAAGCAAGACTAGCCGACGAGGCGCGATTCGCGGATCAAGCATACGCTCGGTACGCGCATAACCTGCGTTTGAACGAAAACTTTCTTAAGAAGTACGCCGAACCACAACACGATTGGGATTGGCGGCAATACGGTGCCAAGCTTCTCGGGTCCGTTAGAGATTGCCGCGTTCTGGACTACGGATGTGGGCAAGGGGAAGAGGCTATCTATCTCGCCAAAATGGGCGCCCAGGTGACTGCGATCGACATTTCCCCTGTCGGTATTGAGCTCACGAACGAGCGGGCCAAGCTGAACGGCGTGGGCGACCGCGTCACTGCAATGCTTATGCGTTGTGACCCGACCGAATTTCACAGCGAATCTTTTGATGTCATCCACGGATTCGGGATTCTTCATCATATCGGTTTGCAGACCGGCATGATGGAAATAAAACGTCTGCTCAGACCGGGTGGCCGCGGATTATTCTTCGAGCATATGGAAAATTCAAAAATGATCGCATGGCTGCGTCCGAAGGAGAAGGATTACACGAAAGGTGAACGCCCCGTAACATGGCGGGAAGTCCAGGCGGTGCGGCCGCAATTCTATCGCCTGGTGGCCAGACCATTCCATATTGCTTCTCGTTTGCGCAAACGCACCCCGGTACTGAACCGGCCTGTGGTTAAACGTGTCGATCACGCCGTACTTAGCGCCCTGCCTTTCATGAGGCACTTTGCAAGCGGCATCGTGATCTATCTGGAGAAATGATATCGGCCGCGCCCGTCCAAGTCGGCCCTCACCGCGAACTGCGTTTCCTATCTTGATTCCAGCTTGGTCCACCTCCGTTTCTGCGGAGCGAGAAACGGCGAGACTAACGGTATCCGCCACGGATACTTATTGCCAGACGGGCCCGCCATCGGTGATGGTCATGGATTGGACCGCTGTAGCCAGAGCCTTCGTGGAGCTGGCTGCCTTGATCGTCCCGCCGGACGACGTGGTCCCTTTGTTTATTACAAGGCTATTGTTCGCATCAATTGTAATTGTAAGTGTGCCGCTCGACGGATTCCCGGGAGTCGAGTCGACAACACTCGGAGACAACGCGTTGAAACCAGACGCGTCCCCAAGCTGAATCGTATAGACGTTGTAGCTATTCGCGTTGCCTGGATTGGCGTTGTTCGCTTCGATACGGTACTGCCAGTTGGCTGCATTCGCCCCGTTCGCGTTCTCAGCGACGATAGCGATGGCGGGAGTGGCTGGAACCAAGGCTGTGTAGAGCGCTTCCTGAGTCCCATCAATGCACGCGATGGTTGCGGACCTCACCGTAGGATTGGTTTCGCAGTGGCTAACGAACGTCGTGCCCGTCGTTGATGCATCGGTTTGCAAGCGGTCCACGATCACCAGGACATCGATTCCCCGGAAGTAGATAAGTTCCCGAACCACGGACACCACATGCGGATTCTGTCGGTTTGGATGCCCCGAGTCGCACACGTTGTTCTTGTAAACGAGCGACAGGTCGGTTACGGCGAACGAGTAATTGGGCTGTGTCTCCAGCCTCTTTACGACCCCCGGGCCGTCCGAGCACCCCTGCACATTGATGGCCGCCTGACCGCCTACTAATGGAATATTATGCGCAAACCCTGCGAACGTGTCGGAGGTTCCAACGCCGTTGTATCCCGCAACATACTCGCCATATCCCGGTGTCTCGCGGATGATGTTGACGCCCTTACGGAACACCTGGAAGGTTCCCGCGTCCCAATGCCCGTGCCCGCCGCCCCATGACTGGGTTGTACCCATGTTCGTGCCATGCGTTATGCCCATCTGCCAGAGCATGGACGTTGCGTTCGTCGTCCAATCGCTCCGGGTATACATGTACTGGGCGCCAGACGAGAAGTAATCGAGGGGCAATGTCGAGTACGCTTGTGATGATCCGCCCGGGTCAACGGCCTTGTGGATAGGACCAATGGCGGGACTCACCGTGGAAATCCATTGGCGGGCGAGTTTGCCAACCGCGATGCCGGAAAACTCGTTCGCAGCCGCCTGCATGAAGTCGCCGTAGTACTGGCTGGCGGCTCCGCATCCGCCGTGTCCATCTGGACCGTTATGGCTTTGGTATCCGCAATTCGCTCCGCTGACCCACTGCTCGTCGTCGGACCAAGTGAACATATCAGTCAAGCCACGGTTTGTGGTAGTCATCGGCATGGTGTTGTAGATGGTCTGAAGCACACCAGACTTGAAGGCCGTCGTCTCGGTCCACATGTCTCGCCCGAGAACTGCAGAGGATGCGAGCGCGAGTGCATAGTAATCGACCGAGTACCGTCCATACTCGCCTCCACCTTCTTGATTGTGCAGTGCGTAACCCTTGGCTCCGTTTTTTCCAGTCCCGGTTGGAGAGACAAAGTTGAGCAAATCATTCCAGCGGTTCACAACGCCGTAGTTCAAGTTGGCTGCGGCACTTGGGTTATCCATGTAGCTGGCGATCCCGAAGTCAAAATCATTGCGAAACTGTCCGGCGAAATAGTTGCTGGCTGGCATTCCAACGTTGCCCCAGGTTTGGATGGGATTATCCTGATTTGACTGCCAGGTGTTCCAGTTAGTATCAATCGTGGACGCTTCTGAGCTTGTGAGACATTGTGCCTTCCCGCACCCGGGAGCTAACCAATCACGAACCAACATGATCCACTCGCCATTTCGTCGCATGTTATCGTCACCCGCTCCTCCGCCGTTCGCGTTCGAAGGGCCGAGAGCCAAGGCGTCCGTGATGACTTGAGCGCATGCTCCTCCGACGTTCATGACGAAACATGTGAAGGCCATATCTTGATCGTCGAGGGCACCGCGAGAAAATGGCGTATTCAGTCCGGCATATCCTGTGCTCGCTACCCATGCCTGGGCAGTTTTGATCCGTGCGGCGTTCCAGAACAACCTTGGGTGGCCGGTAGGAATATTCAGCCCGGCAACCGTGTTTGTGGCAGTCGCGGAGAGGATAACTATGGATGCTGAACCGGTCTTGGACGGATCCGCTGTACTAGTCGCTGTGACGCTCACAGTGGATGGCGAGGGAACCGCTGAAGGTGCCGTGTACAGTCCTGCGCTATCGACTGTTCCGCATGCCGAAGCGCTACATCCGGCTCCCTGCACACTCCATGTTACGGCGGTATTCGAAGTCCCCACAACGGACGCGGTTAACTGCTGCGTTGCCCCCGTTCCAACCGACGTGCTGCCCGGCGCTACACTGACACCAACAACAGGCATAATGGTTACAGACGCTGACGCCGTTTTGCTTGCGTCCGCCATGCTGGTTGCAACCACATTGATGCTGGCTGGGGAAGGCGCCACGTTAGGCGCCGAGTATACGGCCGTTAACGCGCTTGTTGCCAATGTCCCGCAGGAGGTGCCGCTGCATCCCGCTCCAGTCAAACTCCACGCTACCGCCGTATTTGATGTTCCTGTCACGGTTGCAGTGAATGTGCCGACGCTAGCCGTCGGCACTGAGGCACTCGACGGGCTAACGCTTAGCAAAACCGCAGTCGCCAAGACGACTGTAATACTCGCTGAAGCCGATTTGGATGGGTCTGCCACGCTCGTCGCACTCACACTCAGAATCGCAGGGGAGGGTACACTGGCAGGTGCGGTGTAAAGTCCGCCTACTGAAATGGTACCACACGCTGCACCGCTGCAACCTGTGCCGCTCACACTCCAAGTTACCGCCGTGTTCGAACTGCCGGTTACCGTTGCCGCAAACTGTTGAGTGGTTCCAACGGCCTCTGTTGCGCTATTGGGACTTACCTGCACCGCTACACCAGCCGCACCTGCAACGTGAAGGGTGGCGCCGGTGCTGGTCGCGCTGCCCGCGCTATTGGCAACGACTACTGCGAAAAGCTCGCCATTGTCTGAAGCTGTCGTAGGTGTAGTCGTGTACGTAGAAGAAGTCGCGCTGCTGATTGGGGCTCCATTCTTTCGCCACTGGTAGCTGAACGGGGCCGTGCCCGTCACCGCTACGGAGAAAGTCGCGGTTTGCCCAGCAGTCACATCCGCGCTGACGGGTTCGGCGGTAATTGTCGGAACTCCAGTCGCGCCATTGCCTTTCGAGTTGCTGGTCGGCTTCGTCAAGCCTGCGCATCCCGCCAGGAGGAGCCCTCCCGTCAAAACGAGGAGCATTAGAAATCCAAAATTTTGAGTACGTAGGGATCGATTGGCATTGAACATTTGGCTCCGGCTTTCACATAAGCTCCGTGCCAAAATGCAACACGTGCTTCCGCCTACAGTAATTACAGGAGCCGGACGCTCGATACAGCTGACCAAGAGTCCCAAAAAAGGCAACTGCCCAAATCCTGTCCTTCGCTGTCCAACGTGACTAAATGTGTCTAAAGGTGCCCGAAGGTTGGGGTTAGGTACAGGTGAGAGGACACTTAACAGAAATGGTACAAAAAGCTGGATAAACAAGGGCCTAATTCACCCAATTGCTGAACCTAGGTGAAATGATCGTCAGCAAGTTGATTAACGGGCACTGTGAGGCCAGCATCGACCTTCTTAGGAGATTCGCCGCCCTCCTCTAGCTGGAGTGGAGGGGCTCTTCGAACAACCGGTCTCCGTAACGGACCTCTTGGTTGAGGCCTTTCCCAGGGTTAAATCAAAATGTGTGGCATTGCGGGCGTGTTCAATTTGGATGGAGCGACCGTAGCTCCGGAGTCCCTAAAGGGGATGATCCGGATGATTGCGCATCGTGGCCCTGACGATACTGGATTTCACAGCGAGCTCGGTGTGGGGCTGGCGCACGCCCGGCTCAGCATCATTGATCTCGCCGGCGGTCGGCAGCCCATGTCCAACGAGGACTCTTCGCTCTGGATCACGTTCAACGGAGAGATCTTCAACTATCTGGAACTCCGGGAAGAGCTCCTAGGTAGGGGACATAAGTTTGCCACCCGCTCGGATACCGAGGTCATTCTTCACCTCTACGAAGAAAAAGGGGAGGATTGCGTCCAATACCTGAACGGACAATGGGCCTTCGCAATCTGGGACAACCAACGTCGCCGTCTATTCCTATCCCGCGACCGCCTAGGTGTAAGACCCCTCTTCCATACCCAGGTGAACAAGACGTTCCTATTCGGCTCAGAGATCAAAGCGATCTTCACCCATCCAGGCGTGACAAGAGAAATAGACCTGAACGGGCTCGATGAACTGTTCACCTACTGGTGCACCATTCCTCCAACCACGCTGTTCCGCAATATTCGCGAACTTCCGCCGGGCCATTCGATGACTGTAGATTCCGGCGGGGTTGCGATTCGGCCGTACTGGGATCAACAATTCGACACAGCACCAAAGGTTGTCGCCCCTTCCAAGGTGCAGGCTTATGCCGACGAACTCCTCGAGCTTCTTGTTACCGCGACGCAAATCCGCCTGCGCTCCGACGTCCCGGTCGGCGCATATCTAAGCGGCGGGCTTGACTCGACAGTCACAACCGCGCTGGTCAAGAGATTTACAAACGTACCGCTGCGCACATTTTCTGTTTCCTTCGAAGATTCGGAGTTCGATGAAAGCTCCTTCCAAAACGAGGCGGTGCGCTTTCTGGACACCGAGCACCAGGAGATCCGCTGCAGCAAGAATCAGATCGGCGAGGTATTTCCGGACGTCATCTGGCACACCGAAAAACCGGTGTTGCGAACGGCGCCTGCTCCTCTTTATCTGCTTTCGCGGCAGGTGCGAAACAGCGGCTACAAGGTCGTTGTAACCGGCGAAGGGTCTGACGAAGTTCTCGGTGGTTACGACATTTTCAAGGAAAATAAGGTTCGCCGCTTCTGGAAATCTCAGCCCAATTCCAAGATGAGGCCGGCTCTGCTTCGCCGGCTTTATCCTTACTTACGGAACATACAGAACCAGCCCGATGCCTATCGCAAAGCGTTCTTCCACATCGATGTCGACCCCCGTCTGCAGCCATTCTTCTCCCACATTCCGCGGTGGCAGCTGACTGCCAAGCTGAAGACGTTCTTCTCCGCCGCTGTGCGTGCGGAAATTGGCGAAGACAACGGTTATTCCAAAGTCCGATTGGGGCTGCCTCAGAGTTACGCGTCGTGGGACAGTTTCTGCCAGGCCCAATACCTCGAGACCAAATACCTGCTACCCGGTTATATCTTGTCGTCTCAGGGTGACCGGGTCGCCATGGCGCACTCTGTCGAAGGCCGCTTCCCGTTCCTTGACCATCGAGTAGTCGAATTTGCCTCCAGGCTTCCAGTCTCGCTGAAAATGAAAGTGCTGAATGAAAAGTACCTCTTGAAGCGTTGTGCGTCCGGGCTCATTCCTGCATCGGTGGCGAAACGGCCTAAACAGCCTTACCGGGCGCCTGAAGCGTGCAGCTTCCTCCAGCCCGCCGCGCGCGAATACATGGACGAACTTCTATCCCCCGAGCAACTTCGCCGAGACGGCATCTTCGATCCGCCTGCGGTGGCATTGCTTCAGGACAAGTTTCGCAACGGCGCCGCCATCGGCATCAAGGACAACATGGGATTGGTTGGCATCGTGTCTACGCAGCTTTTAATTCACCAGTTTATAAATCACTTTGAAAGCAGGATGACATCCCATGGCGCTTAATGATGAACTCAGACAATTCGTGATCGACAGCTTCTTGTTCGGCAAGCCCTACGAGGGCTTCGCCGATGACGACTCCTTTATCGAGCACGGCATCATAGACTCCACCGCCGTAATGGAACTTATAGCCTTTCTGGAAGAGCGCTATCACATTAAGTTGCAGGACCAGGACTTGATTCCGGAGAATCTTGATTCGATCAACGGCTTGGCCCGGTTTGTGGAAGGCCGCGTTCGGCCAAATTTTGTGGGAGCTCCTGACGCAAGTCGAATCGTTCTTGGAATTTAGTGAGCCACATCGCAGGTAACTGGGGATCGCAGACAATGAGCGTGACTACCACCGTGTTCTCGGCTGACGTATTGAAGATTGATGCCGCCGCAGTCTCGGCCTGCATCGAAAACGAAATTCGGGACATCGTGCTGCAACGATTGAACCGCAAGGGCGTTGTCGTGGCCATCTCCGGGGGAATCGATAGCAGCGTCGTTGCCGCTCTCTGTCTCAACGCGCTGGGAAATCCACGCGTTATCGGCCTCATGATGCCCGAAGCGGATTCGTCGCCGGACAGTCTTCACTTTGCGAATCTGCTCGCGCAATCACTCGGACTTCGAACCCGCCTCGAAGACATTGCTGGTATTCTGACCGCCGCGAACTGTTATGAGCGCCGTGACGAAGCCATCCGCAAGGTGATACCGCAATACACAGAAGGCTACAAGTGCAAGATCGTTCTGCCGGACCAAGTGAACGGAAGCGCCTACCCGATTTTCTCGGTCGTCGTCGAATCGCCGGAGGGTGAACGCACCAAAGCCAGGCTGACACTGGATTCTTACCTGGGCGTGGTCGCCGCGACCAATTTCAAACAGCGCACTCGCAAGATGATGGAGTATTACTACGCCGACCGCTACAACTACGCGGTCGCAGGCACTCCGAACCGTCTCGAATATGATCAAGGCTTCTTTGTCAAGAATGGCGACGGCGCGGCCGATTTGAAACCGATCGCTCATCTCTACAAAACACAGGTCTATCAACTTGCGGCGTACCTCGGCATTCCCCAGGAGATTCAGAGGCGGCCTCCCACAACCGACACCTATTCGTTGGACCAATCGCAGGACGAGTTCTATTTCCCCCTCCCTTACGACCGCATGGATCTGTGCCTATACGCGAAGAACCACGACCTCGAGCCGCAAGACGTTGCGCCCGTAGTCGAGCTGACCGCAGAACAAGTTGTTCGCGTCTACCGCGTGATTGATGCAACCCGCGGCGCCACAAGCTATCTCCATCGTCCTCCTGTTCTCTGTGAACCGGTTCCCGAGGTGTTAAATGATGTTAGGGTCTGAATCGTCGGCCTCGCTTCCCGTTCGCATTCTCCTTCTCGAGAGCGGCACAGGACCCGGCGGATCTGTCAATTTCATTCGAGACTTTCTTCTTCACGCGGACCACTCAACGGCGCACGTCATTGTCGGATTGTATTTTTCCAATCCGAGCAAGACCCTTGAGGAACTTCGAAGCCTCGGATTCCCGGTCGCCTTTTTCCAACACGCGCGACCGGTAGCGCCGAGAACCTCCGCCGGTTTCGCTGGTCTTTTCGACACAAGTCTGAAAGGCCTTCGCAAGCTGAGAACGGCCGCCGCAATACTTTCGCGGCTCATCCGCGTCCAATTGCCGTTGACTTGGAAAGTGTGGAGATTCATCAAGCGTGAAAGCATCGATGTCGTAGTGCTGAATCAGGACGTCCACTTTCATGTCCCCGGCGTACTCGCAGCCAAGCTGGCCGGCTGCCCCTGCATCTGCCGCAAGGCTGGCGGCATCGGTGAAGCCCGCCGACTGAAACGGTTCTTGAATCCCTGCGTGGATTTGTTCGTAAGCATCTCCAAAGCCACCGAAACCGACCAGCGAAATACTCCAGGCACTAAAGAGGTCGTCAATATTTACGAAGGTCTGGACCTCCAGCGTTTTGCAATTCTGCCCGCAAGAGAGGCCATGCGCGAATCATTTCACATTCCCCAGCGCAAGAAGGTAGTAGCGGCGATCACGAGAATAGAGGTGGGAAAAGGCTTGCCGGAATTCATCCAGATGGCCGCAGTGGTGGTCCGGCGTTACGCGCATGCCCTCTTCATGATCGTCGGCGATGAAGGACCGAATGGTGGCGCTCTCACCCGCCAACTCCGGGATCTCGTCCACTCCCTCAATCTGGGCGAACACCTCATCTTCACCGGCTGGCGCGATGACATTCCAGCAGTCATGAAATGCGTCGATATCTTCGTGCATTGCCCGACCACATTTATTGAAGGGCTGGCACGGACTTGCCTCGAAACAATGGCGCTGGGAATTCCCTCAGTGGTTTCGGAGAACGGTGGCATGCCGGATGCCGTGGTGAATGGAGTCACGGGATTCGTGGTTACTCCGGGAAGCATCCAGGCTATGGCTGAATCTGTTTTGACGCTCCTCCACAATGAAGAGCAATGCCGTCAGTTCGGCGAGCGCGCCAGAACACGCCTCGAGGACCTCTTCGACGCGGCGCAAAACACTCGGCAACTTCAGGAAAAAATTCTGGAGTATGCCAAACCCGAGAAAGTTTTGGGACTGCGTGCCGCGCATCTTCGCATGTCCTAAGTAATTCGAGCTCTGATTATGGCTGAGTACACCGTGGTTTCCGCTGACCTCGAAAAAGACAGGCAAGTCATTATTGACTTGTGGCGCCAGAACCTTGCCGATATCAGCCACCTTGAGGAAAAATATGACTGGCATTTCCTCAACAACCCTTTCGGCCCGGGACAAATTTGGATCTTGAAGGCGGACGGTCACCCGATCGGTACCACCTCTCTGGGTATGCGCCCCCTGAAACTAGGAGAGTCAATCACCAACGCGGGCGTGGCCTGTGACCTCGCCGTGAACAAAGAGCATCGCTTTCTTCAACCTGCACTTATGCTTCAGCGCGCTTTGCTCTCCACCTCTCATTCCTGCGTTCGATTCGTTTACGGGGTGCCAAACTTCGGTGGCGCGTCGGTTATGAAGTATGTCGGGTATCGTGAATCCTGTCGTGTACACCGATACGCAAAAGTTCTGCGGATATCTCATTACCTGCGGAGGTTTGGAAATTTCGGTGCGGATGTTTCTCTTATCGGGAGGATGGCCGACCAGGGATTCGCAGCCCTGCACTCATTCGGACTGCAAGAGGACGACAGGGTTGCACAGCCGTTGCCTTGTTTCGATGAACGCTTTGACGAACTCTGGAGCCGAGTTAGTTCTGAGCATTCGGCTCTTACCGTTCGCAACCGGCGGTTTCTGAAGTGGCGATATTATGATTGCCCGTTGCGGCAGTATCAAACGCTGGCTTTGCTGACTGAGGATAAGTCGATGTTGCTTGGCTACTTGATCTACTATGTTGAAAACCATTCAGCAGTTTGCGCCGACTTGCTTACTCTTAGCGGCCCGGAAGATCTTGGCTGCCTGCTTTCCTCCTGGACGGCCGCGGCCTGGCGTGACGGACTCGCTTCTCTATCACTTAGTTGTTCCGACGGCCCGCTTCCTCCCAATCTGCTGAGCCACGGCTTCACGCGCCGCTCGTCTGGGCCGACAACCAAGCCCGTCCGATCCAATCGCCACGAACAATGTAAAACTCTCTTTACTCACGAACAGCACTCTGTTTCGGAACCTGCCCTCACAGATTGTTGGTATTACACCGAGGGAGACTCGCCGTACTAGCTTTGCTCTCCTGGCTTCGTCGTTTTCCTTGTGCGCCCTTTATGAAAATCGTTCAGCTATTGCCCAGTCTGGACCTAGGTGGAATGGAGCGGCTCGCCGTTGATCTCGCTCGCCAGCAAAAGGCCGAAGGCCATGAGCCCTCCATCTATTGCACCTCACACCCAGGTCTATTAGCCTCGGAAGCCAACGCCGCAAACGTGCCAGTGCATTCGTTTGGAAAAACCACCGGTTTTTCTATTCGTCTGATCCGCGACCTCGCTTCCAGACTCCGAGTGGATCGTCCGGACGTGCTTCACGCGCATAATGCCCTGGTTCTCCACTATGGCATTTCAGCCGCGTGTCTAGCCCGTGTTCCGGTCGTCATCAACACACGTCACGGTGGAAATATGAACTGGGATCCCCACTGCGAACGGATCTGGCGCCGCGCCGTGCGCTGGATTGATTCTCTTGTGTTCGTTTCGGAAGGAGTTCGGGATTATTACGTCACCAAAGACCGGCTCTCTAGACGCAACACTACGGTCATCTATAACGGGATCGATGTGGATAAGTTCGCGGCCATCCCCGCGCATCCAACTGCCGCCCATCCTCGGTTTCGAGTGGGTTGCGTCGGACGCCTTGTGCCGGCCAAGGACCACCTCACTCTAATTCGATCGTTTGCCTTGGTTATTGCGGCCATCCCAGAGGCGGAATTGCACATCCTCGGCGACGGTCCTTGCCGCGAGGCAATCTCTCAAGCTGCGGAATCACTTCGCATCTCGAATCGCGTATTCCTCCACGGCGCCAGCCTCGATGTTCCTGGTTTTCTTTCCACTCTCGATCTGTTCGTGCTCTCGTCCCTCGATGAAGGCCTGCCCATTTCCCTCATGGAGGCCATGGCCGCGGGCTTGCCTGTGGTTTCTACGCGACTTCCCGGCCTCACGGAGTTGGCGCCAGAGAGTGTCGTCGCAGGGTACTGCAGTCCGGGTCAGCCGGAATCTCTTGCCGAACAAATCCTCCGCGCCGCGAACCGGCATGATCTCCCCGCCATCGGAAGAACCGCCAGCCGATGGGCGCAAAAGTTCTCCATCCGAGAAACCTGGCACGCCTATCAGTCCGTCATCGAGGCCAGCCTCGCAAAAGGGAATCGTTACTCCCTGAACCACCTGGCCCAGAACGCGGATAACTTCGCTAGCACCGACCGTGGGCAAGGGCGGTTTTAACTCCCGCTTGGACTCGAGTCTCCGCTTAGAACATGAGCGTTTGCAGTAAGTTGCAGGTTCGTGCTTGCAAGTCTACACTTCATACTTGACAATTAGTTGTCTCTCGCGTATAGTAGTCAGTGGGTAATATCGTGCTTTCTGACATCAAGTGCCAGAGTAAAGTCGAAATCTTTTGTTTCCCAAAATCTCTTTTCGTTAAGTCCTTTAGATTCCGCACTTATAGAGAAACGCCTTGTTTTGCCGTGTTTTGGCCGTAATCGTCGATTGGCAAGTCCTTTATTCTCCGCACTTACGCAAACTCTTATAGTTAAGCCCTGTAGTATCAATACTTGCAAAAAAGGCGGGGGGGGATACCCCGTCGGTAATGATTGGCACCCAAGCATGAGATTACCTCGACAGAGCCAAATCTGGCTCCCAGGCTATATAAAGGACAGGCTCAATACTTTCTTACGCGCCCCCGCGAAGAGGCTCTGGCTCCTCTTTGCCGATCACTACGAGCCCCTCTGGAACGGTGCCAACGAGCAGACGGGAGCTGAACGCGTCGCGCGATGGGCAACGCGTTGGCCCGCCATCGCCGCCAAGTTTCAGGATTCTAAGGGAAGCCCGCCCCGGTACACCTTCTTCTATCCCGAAGAAGAGTATCGGCCCCGCCTGATCGAACCTCTCGCACGCATGGCGTCGCATGGCATCGCCGACGTTGAGGTCCATCTGCATCATGACGGCGAAGGTCAGCAGAATTTTGTCGACCGCATCTCCAGCTTCACCGAAACACTCTTCTCTCGTCACGGCCTCTTGAGGAAAGACAAGGGGAAGGTTTCTTTCGGATTCATACACGGTCTGTGGGCACTCGACAACTCCCGTCCCGACGGTCGCTACTGCGGTTTGAACAATGAGATCACTCTTCTCCGCGACCTCGGTTGCTATGCCGATTTCACCATGCCCTCGGGTGCTTCGCCGACGCAAGCCCGTCTGATCAACCAAATTTACTGGGCCGTGGACGACGCCGGCAAACCCAAGTCTTACGACACTGGAGTTCCGGTCACTCCCGGCAGTAAAGCAATGGGCGATTTATTGATGATTCCCGGGCCTCTTGGCCTTCGGTGGGCGCAGCGCCTCATGCCTCGAATTGAATTCAGCGAGCTTTGCTCTTATGATCCGGCCACCGACTACCGCGTCAGCCGCTGGCTCGAACTCGCGCCCCGTCTTGGCGACGACATTTTCCTCAAACTCTTTACTCATGGCACGCAGGAACGCCACTCGCGGTATTTACTCGAGGGCGGTCTCGAATTCACTCTTACTCTCATCACCACAGAGTGCCAGCGCAGAGGCCTCGATCTACACTTCTCAACCGCTTGGGAGATGCGTCAGGCCGTCGATGCAATCATTCGCGGAGGCAGCCGCCCGGTGCATAAACCGATTCGCGCGAACATCCCAGAGTTGGTAATCAACTGATTCAACAACCGCAAGTTTTAAGCTTGCTGATTTGCCGACGGCACTTGTCCCGGCCCTTCCAAGGCACAGCGGACAATTCGTATTTGCAAGTCCGCTGATGGGCGTTCCCATTGACGACCAGCGAACCGTCGCGAGTGCCCAATTCCTAATTCATCGACCCCGTTTTTCTCAATCTTTGTAGAAAACAGCAAGGCAAACATTGTGAGGATTCCGCATGGACGAACAGACCCCGAATAAAGTTAAGTGTATTCAGCTGCATCCTGGAGACCCGGCTTCGGCCCCTCAGGAGTCGCACCCACCCAAGGACTCTCTTCGTTCGAAAAGTCGCCGTAAGTTCCTTGGAAACGTGCCGGGTGTTGCCGTGGCCGTCGCAACCGCTGGTGCGATCGGCCTGAAGCCGCTTTTGGGCGCCGAGCACCCGCTTGAACGCGGTTCCGACCATGATGGTAACTTGCGGGATTCCCAACGCGCCGAAGAATCGGCGGAAATTCGCATGGCGGCCGCGAACGTGGAGCGGAAGTTTCCTACTCCACCACACGCGACAAACGGCGACGAGCAGCGCTATGCCGACAAATGCGGCACGTACACCAAAGCCCTGCTGCAAGACGGTCCCGGCCGCGTGAATATGAATGCCTTCGAAAGTTTCAAGGCCGCGTTGCTCAGCGGCAACCCTGAGGACTTTGAAGAAATCATTATGGGTGGTGGACGCAAGCTCATTGGTCCGCAAGGGGGGTTGGCCTTCGACTTGGAGGGCTGCGATTCCCAGAAGTTCGGCAGCGCCCCTTCACCACTGTGCCAGGAGACTGTCGTGATTGTTCCTCCGGCTCCCGCCTTGGCTAGCCCGGCGTACGGAGCGGAACTGATCGAACTCTATTGGGCTTCCTTGCTGCGAGATGTCCCCTTCACCCAGTTCTCCTCCAATCCGGTAGCCGCTCAAGCGGCGCGGGAACTCACGGGATTGGCGGAGTACGTTGGTCCCCGGAGTGGTGGCCAGGTCACGCCGAACTTGCTGTTCCGTGGCGCCTTCCCTGGCGAAACGGTAGGGCCGTACATCTCCCAGCTTTCGATTACCCCTACTTTTCTCGGCCAGCAGCCTATCAGCCAGCAGCAGGTAACCTATCAGCCGAACATCGACTATCTCACCGACCCCTCCTCCTGGGCCCTCATCCAGAACGGCGGCAGCACCGGTCAGCAAAATCAGGAGGACCCGCAGCTACGGTTCACGCACACTGGGCGATCCCTTTCCGCCTTGACCCACATGGACATGCTCTACCAGGAGTATTTCGTGGCGTTCCTTGTCCTTATCTCCATCGGCGCTCCAGCCAACCCGGGCAGCCCATACAAACGCTCGAAGACCCAGGAAGGCTTCGCGACTTTTGGCGACCCACATGCTGTCGGGATGCTCGGTGAGGTGGCTTACCGAGCGTTGGAACGCAGTTGGTATCAGAAGTGGTTTGTCCATCGCCGCCATCGCCCCGAGTCGGGAGGCGGAATCGTGCAGTTGATCAAGAGTGGCCAGGGAAGCAGCATCGCGGGGAGTCTGAACAAGAATGTGCTGGACTCTGCAGCCGTGGACAGTAGCTTCAAAAAATATGGAACTTACCTGCTTTCGCAAGCATTTCCCGAGGGCTCGCCGACACATCCGTCTTATCCCACCGGCCACGGGGTGGTCGCGGGCGCCTGCATTACGATTCTGAAGTTCTTCCTCGACGGTGACTTTGTAATCCCCAATCCCATGGTGCCGACAGAGGATGGGCTTTCCCTGGTGCCCTACACAGGTTCGGACAGGAATCAGATTACGGTAAATGGCGAGTTGAACAAGCTCGCTCATAATGTCAGCTTTGGGCATGGCATCCACCCGGGAATCCACTGGCGCAGCGACACCGATGTCTCGATAGTTCTGGGGGAGGCGACCACAATCAGCTTGCTTCAAGACCAGGCCAAGACTATGAACGAGAAATTTACCGTTCACTTTACTAAGCTCGACGGTACGACTGCCACCATCTCCAACCAATAATGCTCGCCAGGCTGTCCGGTTCATTCCATCGGACTTGGCTCAACCCAATACGATCTAGGTATACCTCCGATGCGAATCAGCGAGTCGCAAATCATGCCGATGAATATGATCCAAGTCCAGGCAGACGGGAAGCAATTTACACTCTCCATAGGAGCCCCCCCGGCCGCTCCTCACTTCCCCAGGGATATGATCACCCTGCTTCGCTGCAACACCGATGCCGGTGAATTGACGCTTGCCGAAGAACTCCGAGCCGACGCCGATGGAGTTTTGGACGCTGTTTTGCGCTGTAAAACGTGTGGGGCCGATTTTCGCATCGAAGATGGCATCGCATGTCTCCTGCCCGCTAAGCTTAGTTCCGAAGCCAGTCACGAGATGCGCATTCGCGATACCATCGACTACGATTGTACAAACCCGCGCCCGTTCGTGCCTCCGCCCGATGGTTGGAGATCGCTACTCTCCGACCTCCTGGAAGTTCCCGCGCACCTGGATGAACTGCAAACCTCGCCCTCAAGTACAGTTTTGGAGCTGGCATGCGGCGACGGCCGCTTCACGACCCTCATCGCTCAAACCGGCGCAAGGATTCTCGCCGTCGATTTTTCCATTAACGCCCTGCGGCTCCTTGCGCACCGGCTGCCCCCCGGCGCCCATGTTGGACGCGTCCACGCGGATATCAATCAACTCCATTTCGCCAGTCGCGCCTTCGATCGTGCTCTCACTCTGACTCCCCTCATTTCCCGTGACGAACGCATGAATATGTATCGCACCATCGCTCGTGCGCTGACTGAAGACGGACGATATGTGGGGAGTTTTGAACACCACGACTTAAATCGCCGGCTGTTGGGCCTTCCTCTCGTGCGACGCTACTCCAGAGACGGCATTTTGCTCGAGCATTTGACGACGAAGACGCTGCGCCGCGAGGTGGCGCCCTATTTCTCAAAACTTCGTGTACGCCCCATTCGGGCTCGCGTTCCGTTGTTCACGAAACTGCCGCCAGCTTTGGCCAGCCCTCTCTTGCGTCTGACAGCCGTACTGCCGTTCGTTCGCCATTTCGGTGAATTGCTTTTGCTCACGGCACAACGTCCCGTCCGTCTCCCGGTCGAAGGTCAGCATCGTTCCGGCAGCCGCATAGCGAAAGCCGTCTACCGCTTTTACATGGGCAAAAAGAACAAAAAGGCATCATGGGGCGAAGAATCGATATGATCTAAGAGCCGCCTTAAAACCCGTCAGCCGGCGCCTGGGGCAGACACTGAATTCTGGCGCGAGGATTTCTCTTCGGAACTCTGTTCTCTCAGCACTCTCTGCTTAAAAAGCCATTAGATCCATGTTTGAGAAGTCTCAACGATTTTTTGCAATCATCTTTTATTAAGAAAGGTACAGCCCGTTATGAAGAAAAGCAGAATTTTGCTGGCAGAAGACGAAGTCGAAGTCCGCGTCGCATTTAAGGAAGGCTTGGAAGGCCACGGTTTTGAAGTGACACCCGCCGCCTCCGTATCGGAAGCCCTCAGACTGATTTCCACGGAAAACTTCGACGTGCTGCTTTCCGATCTCCACATGCCGGATGCTTCGGATGGGTTTACCGTGGTCAACGCCATGCGCCACTCTCAGCCAAACGCCGTGACTCTGGTCCTTAGCAACTACCCCGTTCTTCAAGCGGCCATGACCGCTATCCTGTTACAGGCGGACCAAGTCCTGGTGAAACCTATCGGCTTTGGCGAAATCTCGGAAATCATTCTAAAGAAACTTTCTAACCCTTCGCCCCACATCGCTGTGAACAAAGAACGCGTCGCCGGCATTCTTGAGCGCGATCGCGACGCAACTATCCGGAATTGGATGTCTCGCGTTCAGCACACCGACGAACTCACAGCCATTTCACTCAACTACCAAGACCGTACAGGTCATCTCCCGCTACTCCTCAATGACCTCATTCGCCGCTTGCGTCTTCCGGCTAACGCCAAAGTTCCCATTTCCCTTGCCGCACGCGAGCATGGAATTCTCCGCCGCTGGCAAGGCTACACCGTCCCCATGATCGTCGAAGAGTCACGAATCCTGCAGGTCAGCATCTTCAATACCCTGCAAAACAATCTAGGCAGCGTGGATTTCGGCACTGTGCTACTCGACGTGATGACCATCGCAGACGAAGTGGATTCACAATTGAAACAGGCGATGTTGGGTTTCATGGAAACGCCTGCGAAAATGTCGGCAAGTTAGCTCGCCAAATCCTTCGGTCAAAGATCGCCCTCCGCTGCTCGCGCCACGAATCTGACCCATTCATGCCCTTCGTGATTCTCCTCAAGGGCTCCCTTTCGGTACAGTCCTTCTTTACCTGCGCTGCTACACTCTCCGCCGCTGCTACGCTCTCCGCCTAAGATAGATCCGGTCCGCAGCTGAAACTGGATCTTCTCGCCTGCACGGAAAACATAAACTCCATCCTCTGTTCAGGACCACTCTCTGGTCTAAGACAGCAAATGGAAGTCTTTCTATCCGTAATCCGCTACTCAACGAGCTGCACGTTTAACGCGATTCGCACTCCGTTGACAAGGATGAAGCTTTGATCCAGGAGTTGTTGATTGGTGATGTCGGCATTCACGAATTGTTTGAGGGCCGTCCTCGGGCAGATGAATTCAATCGCCTCCGAAGTGCCTTTCGGGCCGGGAGACAGCTTGTTCAGGATGGAAAAGTCGTAAAGCTGGAATTCAAGATCAGGTGAAATTCTGTCTGACAAATCCTTGAGCTGGGGCGCCAGGAAGAGATCAAAACTTTGCGCAGCGCGCATGTAAATAGAGCCTTTTACCGGGCTGAACTGGATCGTGTTTCGCAGGGTCATTTGGAGCGCGATCTGATCATGGAAAACCACGAAGGCCGGCGGTCCGTACTCGACAAAATGAAATTTCGTCGCACCCTCCTTGCCGAAAGCGGCGAGCTGCGTCCGATACCTATCGCTCATGCGGTCGGCATCAGCCTGTGTCTTCGGAGGAGCAGCGGGCGGCGGAGGAGGAGATGGCGGGAGGGCCGCGGCTTCGGGTGAAGACACCACTGGAATTGCGGTTAGGGGTATGCGATCCTCTGCGGCCGGATCCCTTTTTGGCGTGTCGATCGTGGCTGTGGATGGCAGAGAAAGTCTTGATTTGAGTAAGGGCGAGTGGCCCGCTTCGATCGAAGAACGCGCTGTAGAACTGGCATCCGGTTTGGCGGGGACAGACCGAGGCAGAGCCTGCACATTGAGCGGGTCGCGCTCCGTAAGCGAGAGCCCGAATTCCGTTCCGCTCACATAAACCTTCGAACGGTTCACAATCTCCTGGCGTTCGGCATCGGTCGAGGCGCGGGAGAGAGCCCAGGCATCGTCTCGGTCAAGCACAACTACGAGTGTTTCTTTCCCTTCGTAGTCATAGCTGCGTTCTTTCGTGCGCGTATGATGTGAGATTTCGAAGCCGATTCCGTCGCAAGCTATATCTCGCGGTAAAGTGGCAGTCACCTGCGCCAGGATGGGGAGGACCACGGTGCGAAACGTGGATGCTGCGCGCTCATTCCGGTTGAGGCGAGCGGTGTCGTAAGCGGCGTTGTAATTTCCAGTTACTTTCAGAATCACTCGCTCCTGAAAGCGAACGAATTCCAAACCACGCGAATCGGCTTCCACCTGCTTCGCGGGATCGAGCCCGACATAACGACTGAGATAGAACGAAAAAGGAAATTTTTCTCTGGCGATTGATTCGTTGATTGTCTTTAACAGCTGAAAATAGTTCCGCTCGAGTGCTTTTAAATCAGGATTCTGAATTTCAGATGGGCTCACCTGGGCAATCGCTGTCCGCACGGAAAAACTCACCACCAAGGCGATAGCCAGGAGAATTTTCCCCCGTAGGGAGCCACGCCGGAGCCTGAGATTCATGGTTTGCAAGAGTGGTATCCCCTATTTAGCGGAGTATTGCGATCCTGGCCTGCCAGGAAGCTGGTATGGCGGTTGCGCAATGGCGCGCGTGAACGCAATCAGGGCCCGGATTTCCTCCGTGGAAAGCATACGCCCGTAAGGTGGCATCATAGCCGATTTGCCCAAGGCGCTGCCCCCCAGCGTGATGATGTTCTGAATGTACTCATCGCTTTCGGTATTGAGCGTAGCCCCGTCATTCAGCAAGGCGGGCACGGGTGTGAGATTTGACCGGTTTGAGGGACCCGCGGGCGTCGCGTCCGCGTGGCACCAGACACAATACTGATAGAAGAGGCGTTTCCCCTGAGCCTGCCGATAATTTAGCGGGATGACGTGCTGCGCGTCGGTCCAGTCGGCCTCTGTATCGTACGCCCGAAGAAGTGGATCCGCCTTGGTGGTGTCGGCGTGTTTCTGGCAGCCGGAAGCAACAGCAATGGCAATCAGCATGAAAGCGACGGACGGGAAGCGAGGTCTCACCGGCCCACTCCCTGCCCCGCGCGGCGTGATCCTGTGACGTCAGCGGTCTTTTGAGGAGGTTTGGTTGCCACCCGCAAGGTCATCAGGTAGGCGGTCAGTGCCTGTTTTTCTTCGCCTGTAAAATTTCTGCGGGGCTCAATGGTGTCCGGAATGAGGGCCTGTGGATTCCGCAGCCAGGCTTCTATCCACGCGGGGGTCAACCAGTTGCCCGCATTGTTGAGATTCGGTCCAACATATCCTCCGGTGCCGCCGATCGTGTGGCAGGACTGGCATTGGTACTTAACTTCGTAAAGCTGCTTGCCCAGAGACACCATTGCGGGCGTGAACTGTTTCGCATCAAAGGCGGCTGGATTCGCCGCTGGATGCTGAAGGACCATGGTGATGTAATCGGCGAGCGTCGCGGCATCTTTATCGCTCATATTGAACTGAGGCATTCGCAAAGTAAGGGTAGGACGCAGCGTCTGAGGGTTCTTCAAGAATTCAACCAGCCATTGCCGTTGCGCGCGGCTCCCCTCATAAGTGAGATCAGGTGCAAGGTCGCCTCCAAGACCGTTGAATTTATGACAGGTGTAGCACCTGTAGCGCTCGTAGACTTCGGCAAAATCGCCCGTCGGATGAAAATCAACTTCCTTACGCTGGACTACCAAATTTTGTAATGCGCTTGTTGGCGGCGGGCCCTTCATGGTGAGCAGCGCAGTGGTGACGGCGTCCAGGTCCGATGGAGTCCAATTGTATTGCGGCATGCGCGCGGCTGGGTTAACAGATACAGGATCCCGCAACTTCGCTTGAATGTATGAGAGCAGGTTGTGGGGAATCCTCGCGTTGCTGAATTCCAAATCTGATGCATTTTTTCCACCCAGCGCGCTCAGGTCCGGCCCAAAATCCTTTTGGGGACTGACGCCCTCGATGACGTGGCAACTCGCGCAGCCCTTTTCCAGAAAGAGCCTGCGGCCAAGCTGAATCTCCGCCTCCGTGGGAGGCCCAAGCTTAGGAACATCGGAGAGCAGGTCAGAATCCGTAAGATTCGCGGTGATGTACTGGGTGACCTTGTAAAGGTCTTCGTCCGACCAACCGTAACGCGGCATCCGAGTGTGCGGCAGATAACCCTGCGGATCGCGTAGCCAAGCGATGAGCCAATCAGGTTTAACCTTGCTGCCAACTTTTGTCAGTTCCGGACCAATATCGCCGCCGATCAGCTTTGTTTCCCCCGCCCGCGTGACCGCCAGCGAGTGGCACGTCGAACAGAACATCTGCCGAAAACGTAATTCACCCTGCGAAGCGAGCTCCGGATTCTTGCTCCACGCAGCAACCACACGTGAGTCTATTTTGTAGGTTGGTAATGGTCCGGCGTGTTGCGAGGCGAGGTAGGCGGAGAGCCCGCGAATTTCTTCATCGGTGAGGCGGAATTTGGGCATGCGCGGCTCTTCTTCCGTCTCGTATCCATTCACAGTGACGTTGCCGTCTTTGTCCACGATTGTCCGCGGTGCTTTCAGCCACTTGTATATCCACTCGCGGCTGACTTTTGTGCCGACGCTGCTGAGGTCCGGGCCAAGCATTTTGGGGCGGTCAATGTCGGGCAAACGGTGGCAACCTTGACAATTCAATTCCGTCAAAAGCTTGCGGCCGCGAGCGACTTGGGGCGTTTGCGGCAAATCCGCCTGATGACAAGTGCCGCAAGAGGCTTGCATGAAACGTGTGGGAAGGACCGGCTGCTCCCAGGCAAGGGTGGATTCGTGGGCTTCGGCAACTTCGGTGGCGGGACCTTGTCCGCGATGGCAAACGGTGCAACCCCAATCGCGAACATTGTGAGGGATAAGCGGGTGCGCGCGAAAAGGCTCTGGCACGGAATTATCCGCAAGCGAGGCCTGCGTAATGCCCTGGTGACAAGTCGTACAGCGATCAACCACGTTCATGCCGGGAAGCCAGATCTGATCGATGTTCGGATCATAATCCGCCAGCAATTTCTTCGTGTCGGGGCGGCCCTGCGCGAAACGCAGGTAGGAGCGCTTGTACTGTTTCCACTCGCGCCGGTAATCCTTAAAGGGTGAAATTGCAAGGACCGCCAGAAACAAAACGCTGGAGAGCGCGAAGACGAGCCGCATGCGATAGGTTAATTTGCCCATCTGCTCAGCCGACATGAGTTCTCCACGGCCAAACCCACGACCATCCGGGCCCCCGGAAAAACGTCCCTACAACGGTCAAGCAAACAGCCACAGCGATAAACCACGTCATGACCCACCAGGAGACGGGCTTGGTGGCAAGCGATTTTGTCCAGCCTCCTTGACCCATTCGGCCGGTATAGGAAAAAACCAGAAGAGCTGCGACGGCCGCCGTGGGTGCAAAGATCGTCCATGCGTGAAATGCCGCAAGGAATGCAAGGAGGACGAATACGATGATGAGAACAGCCGTCAAGTTTTGCGATGGCCTCCGGCTCCAGATCGCGTGGGCTTCGATATTCACGTTGAAGTAAGGAATGACGACGAGCGCGATCACTACCAAGGTGGGAATCAATATTCCAGCAACAAAGGGCGGGAAGAAGTGCAGCAGTTCCTGAAGACCGAGAAAATACCAAGGAGCCTTGGCGGGGTTAGGAGTGAGTAGCGGATTGGCCAATTGTTCGAGAGGCGCGTCCCAAAAAAGCGCGACGAGCACCATGGCAATTACCAGCACCTGAAACGCGATGGCCTCGCGGATCAATAGATGAGGGTAGGTCATCAATTGCGGGCCCGGATCACCTACAACCTTGGCGGACGTCTTTTTCGTGACGAAAACGATGCGCCGCGGCTCCTTCTTCGCGTCCGAACTAAAGCCGGTCTCGATTTTATTCTTTTTCATCGTCGTCCTTCGGCTTCGCGGTCAGACCACCGTCTTTTTGCACGCGCCAGAAATGAATGCCAATGAGCAAGAACGCGACGAGCGGAAGAATCACAACGTGCAGCACGTAGAAACGAAGCAGCGCATTTTCTCCAACGATGTTCCCGCCGAGCACCAGGAACCGAATTTTGGCGCCGACGAAGGGCATCGCGGAAATGATATTGGTGCCGACGGTGACGGCCCAAAAGGCAAGCTGATCCCACGGCAAGAGATATCCCGTATAGCTCAGGAAAAGAGTGACCAGCAGAAGTACGACCCCCACCACCCAGTTGAATTCATGCGGCGGTTTGTAGCCCTTGCGGTAGAACACGTGGAACATGTGCCAGAAGACGGCGAGGACCATCAAATGCGCGGCGAGCCGGTGAAGATTGCGTAGCAAAACACCATTGGACACGACAAATTGAAGATCCTTCATATCTCGGTAGGCCTGCGGTGCGGCAGGGTGGTAGTAGAACATTAGCAAGATGCCAGTGACTAGGAGAACGATGAAAAGGATGAAAGAGATTGAACCCAGGTAGTACGAGGCTCGGACGCGAAGGGATTTCTCTCGAACCTTGACTGGCAGCCAGTGAAGAAAGAGATTTCCGAAGACCGCGAGGCTTCGCGTCCGGTTGGTATTCGCGGCGCCACGGCGAAAGATGGACTTCCAGACTTTTGTCCCTCGAAGACCTTGCAGCGCGGAATGAAGTGTCGTAGCCATGGTCTTCCTTAGACTTTCAGAACCTGCGCTGGCTTGATGATTTGAAGTTTGTCCACGAACAGTTCTCCATCTGCCGTCAGTGAGATCGCGAAATGCGGGAGAGGTCGTGGCGCGGGGCCAGCCACTTTAGTGCCGTCTTCCTTGAACTTGCTCCCGTGGCAGGGGCATTCAATCAAGTCATGTTCGGGGTGCCACGCGGTGATGCAGCCGAGATGTGTGCATACAGCCGAAACCGCATAGAAACCTTCCGGCATACGCACGATGTAGACTTGCTGGTCCTGAAGAAACGTGACGGAATGGAATGGGTAGAGATCGGGATTGCCGGCTCGGAATGTCGTCGGAGGTTCAAAAAGGACATTGGGAGAGAAGTATTGATAGGTGACTGCAACAGTGCCGAGGCCCGCGATTCCTAGGGCGCCGAGGGTCAACTCATTCAAGAAGTCGCGTCGGGTGATCTCATTCCCTGTTTGGATCGAACCGGACACTTCGGGAATCGACAAATCTTTGACGTCACTCATGTGTGGAGAACCAATTCCTCGATTTGGACTAGATTCGGGTCGTGATCGAAGACTTCGTAAGATTCCATGCTGATGGTGTGAACCGGGCAACGTTCCGCGCACAGCCCACAACGAATGCAAATTGTTTCGTCTTTGACCATCACCGATCCTTCGGACGTGGAAAGTTCTTCGGGCGAAAGATGCAGAAGCTCGTGAATCCGCGAATCCGAAGTGGCGGACAGCTGTTGTGCCGTCTCGCCAGAGAATGCAAATTGGCTGAGTGGCACCAGCTGCAAGCAGTTCTCTGGACAGACATCAACGCAACCTCCGCAGAGGATGCATTCACTGCCGGTCGCTTCGGTTCCTTCAAAGATGGTGTTGATCCAGCACTGTAGGCAGCGCGACGCCTCCCGCCGAGCTTGTTCTTCGGTAAAGCCAGATTCGACCTCGGCGATGCCCGTGCGGCGTTCGAGTGGAATGACGGGTACGGCCAAACGGGGATATTCGTCGTACTGCTCGGACATTTTGTGATGATCGAGAACCGTAATTTGCACAAACTGGGGCTTGGGCTTCCACTCGGGTCCTCGAATAAACTTGTCGATTTCTTCGGCAGCCTTCTTTCCGTCCGCAACTGCATTGATGATCAGGCGTGGTCCGAATGCGATGTCGCCGGCTGCAAAAATCCCGGGCGCGGTCGTCATAAGTGTCGCGGGGTCAATCTTGGGTGTTCCTTGTCGGGTGATTTCGATGCCGTCTGACGGCTTGAGGAATGAGAGATCCGAAGCCTGTCCAATAGCCAGAATCACCGTGTCGCAAGGAATAATCATTTCCGTGCCGGGGGCAAAGGTTGGGCTGAACCGGTGCTGGGCGTCGAACACGGAGGTGCATTGGATGACTTCCAGTCCATTCAATTTGCCGTTCTGCCCAACAAATTCTTTCGGACCAAGTGAAGGGCGCATCACAATCCCTTCGACCAATCCTTCTTCAATCTCTTCTTCCGAGGCGGGCATCTCTTCGCGGGACTCCAAGCAAACAAGATGCACTTCGCGGGCGCCCATCCGTAGCGCTTGGCGGGAGACGTCCATGAACTCTTTCATGGCGACATCCGCTTCACTGGAATTCAGTTGGTCCGGGAGAACGACACCTGCGATATCAGTCAGAAGTTTTTGTTGCTGTTCCCGCATGGCAGTACGGGCAACATCAATGGCCACATTCCCGCCGCCAATAACCACAACCCGCTTCCCGATGGAGAAGCGGTACCCGAGATTGACGTTGAGAAGAAAATCGATACCCTTAATGACACCATCGAGCTCATGCCCAGGAAGATTCAGGTCACGGCTGCGGTGCAGTCCAAACGCTAGTAGCACGGCCATGTAGCCTTGGCTGCGCAGATCTTCCAGAGAAAAATCACGTCCCACCCGCATATTGAGCCGAAGTTCCGGGCCGAGGTCGAGAATCTCCCGAATCTGTGCCTGCAAAACATCACGCGGCAAGCGATATTCTGGAATCCCGAGATGCATCATTCCGCCAGGCACAGGTGCGGCTTCGAAAATGGTTACGGGATACCCGAGTAGGGCCAGGTCGTGTGCAGCGGACATCCCCGCGGGACCGGAACCGATGATGGCGATTTTTTCTGGCCGGGAAGCGCGCGGCCGCCCGGCAAAGACATCGATGGGATTGCGCGATTCCGGACCATGGCGTTCAGTTACAAACCGTTTCAACGCGCGGATCGAGATCGGCATATCAAATTGTCCCCGACGGCAGGCCGGTTCACAGGGATGCCCGCAAACGCGACCGCAAATCGAGGCGAAGGGATTAGGGACCCGGGCGTAGCGGTATGCTTCCTCGTACCTCCCCTGCGCAATGAGGGAGACGTAGCGGCCGGCCTGCGTGTGGACGGGGCAGGCCTGCATGCAGGGGAAGTTTGACTCGAGCCACTCGAGGTCGACGAGTTTGGTTCGACTTTTCACGAGGACTTTTCCAGGTCCCTTCCGCGCTACTTCTTGACTGTCAGCTCCACGGTTGTGCTGGCGGCGCTGACGTCCACACCTTGTGTGGTAGGCTTGCCGTCTTCGCTCCACGTCTTCAGCGTATATTTTCCTGCGGGGACGTTCTTGATTTCGAAATTTCCGTCTTTGTCGGTGACTGTGAAGTACGGCGTAGGAACAATAACGACGTAACCAGACATTTCTGGGTGCACATTGCAGAGCAACGAAGCGACACCTAGATCGTTAAACTGAAAAGGTTTCTTGTCGCCCTGTGGCCACGTTCCGAGATTATGCTTGAGACTTTTGTTGCCGCTGATGGAAGGCCAGTAGACGTTGTGTCCCACGGAGTCGCTGTTCAAAAAATCAACCGTGGTACCTTGCTGCACGGCGACTACGTGTGGGATAAATGACATTTTCCGTTGATCGACAACGATGTGCTCCTTCGGGGCTTCGAATTTCTTGTCCGGAATTGCATCCACGTAGACAGCGATGTTTGCAGCGGACTTGATCCCCTGCACGCTGACCTTGCCCTTGATTTCATTGGCCCTGACTGCCCCAACAACGGTCAATGCGATGCCTGCTGCGACCACTGCCCTCGCTGCGATTCCCGATAGACTCATGACATTCCTCTTCTCTTTGATTTGCGTGCGATTAAATTTTGATCCCAATCTATTTAGAAGACGTAGTCGATACCTGCCTGGAAAGCGTTCGGCCGGAAAAAGAGAGCGTTCCCAGTTATCGGGTCAACGTACGGCTGCCCGAAGGTGTACTGATATTCCCCGACGACTTTGATGTTGGCTCGCACCAGCACCTGGAAACCTGGGCTGAAGCGGTTCCGCGTCTGATATTGCGACAACGGGTTGCCGTTAATGAAGTCGGCATGGGAATTCACCGCATCATAGTGAAAGGTGCCGATCAGCCACGGATAGAACCAGTAGTTGGCCCCGGCAAATCCACCGCTGAAGGTCACCGCAGGTGCCCCGGCGATGGTCGGCGGATCGCCTTCAGTTACCACGTGATTGTCGTCGTGGCCATACATCCCGAGTCCATACAGTTCGAGTTTCCGGTATTTGAAACGGAGATCGCCTCCGACGCGGTAGAAGGGTTCTTGGATGGTCGCAAGTCCCGGGAAGAGTGCCCCGTCTTGGTTTTGCTGATTCTTTCCGTAGTAGTAAAAGAATCCGGCACGAAGGGAAGTGTGGTCTCGTGGACCGGTTGGGCCCGCTGCCTGAATCGCATTGCGGCTTTCCGAATCCCGCTCAAGGTTAAACTTCTGGGAGACTCGAACATAGACGTCTTTGGAACTCCGCAGCGCCGCATCGGCGTTGCTTCCGTTCACGACCGCTACGGACCAGGCGAAGTTTCCGTTATTTGGCGTCCCGCCAAATTCGACGCCGCGTTGCGGCTCGCCAAAAATCGTCGGGTTTTTGGTTGTTCCCAAAGAACCCGCCGCGCTGGCTTGTTCATAAATATCGAAGGGCGAAAGATAGATGCTCCTGGCCTGCGTAAAAGGCAAATCAAGTTCGAATTGCCCGAACCTTACGTTCAAAGCATTCTTCGGCAGCCCGATAGCGTGTCCCAGATCGTTGTACTTCAGGTAGCCGTCACCCAAACCGCCATCGGCATTGGCGCCTCCGACCGAGATGTCATCGTCAATCCAGAATGAAAGATTCTGGCCAAAACTACCTGCAGCGATGATGGTGAGCGTATTAGGAGCAAAGAGGTCCGTCCTCGGTGCAAATCCGTTTTGTTGAATGAAACCCGCAGGCTGCCTGCGATTCACGTTGAAATTGCCTTCATATCGGAACGCAATCGGCACGGTCCCGGGAATCTCGCCTGGATAGACTGCAGTTGGGAAAGCTTCCTTTTGCGCCTTGGCTCCGAGCATCACAGGCGGTTCTTTGACGAAGCTCTCGTCATCCTTTGGGAATTTAAAGCCATTCTTCTTGAATGCTTCCCCGAAGTCATTTAATTCAGGATAGTTACTGTGGCATGTGGTACAAGAAGTTTGATACTTGCGCGAAAAAGCGGGAATTGCAGAACTCTTCGGCACCGACGCAAGCATTCCGATCACAACCACCACTACCGCAGTCAATCCCGTCATAATACTTGTGTTAAGTACGCGATCCTTCATCCGTTTATCCCCCCAGTCTTACTCGCTGTACAACCGGGCATGTTGACGACTGCACGGCAACTCATAGAATGAGTGGCATTGTTGCGTGCCGTTCCTGTGGCTTACCGTGATGTGGAACACCGATGAATGTGACGAACGTCACATACTCGGTTTGGAGGGGAATTGGTCAGGAGAGGGGAGCGGCGCTCTGAACCCACGCTGCTTTTGAGCCTGCCTTATCGGTTATGGTGAGCGGTGTGTGCTGGCATACGTTTCGGCACAGAGTCGGAACGCCGTCGGCGGAGATGGGGGAGCACAGGTCGACGGTCCGCGATTACTTGCGTCGCAGCAATCTCGGTGTGACCAACAAGTATTTACAGGCGGCATCGGTCACGAGACGTAAAGCTCAAGAGAAGTTGGTCGAAGCGAATTTGCCAGTGCAATTGCGCGCAACGACAATCGCAAACGCAATTGCACCCTAATTGCACTCAGAATAAACAGCGGCCAAGCTGTAGGTCTTTAAGAATATGGCGGGGACGACGAGACTCGAACTTGCAACCTCTGCCGTGACAGCCTAGCGTGGTTAGGTTTTACAACAAGTTACAAAACCGCTGGGACTGCCAAACTACGCGGAAGTCTTACAAGACAGCTCTTGATGTGGGTTGGGTTCTGGGTTGGAAACAGTTTACAAAGTCCCGAACAACGCTACATGCATCTCCCTCGTGCTCTATGCCGTCCGTCATGGAATCGTCCTACCCTGATCCCTCCCACTAGAAATTGCCTCCCCCGGGAGAGACGAGGTATCTTCACAATTTTAGCGGGCCGCGCAGTCCATGATCCGAATTCGCTAATCCTCGTGGATTGACTGACATTCAATCAGAACTGTCGCTCTGTGTCTTCACTTAACCTGACAACTATCTTGCAAATTGGTGGCTATTCGCGCTTATTGCTGCCTCGTTAATGGTCGAAGCGGCGGAAGCGCACGGCAGTCAGGAGCCTTTAGGAAGAACTCTTCTCGCGATAAAGCCTTTAAGAGGTATGTCCGAAGCCGGCGGAGAAGACAAAACGGTTGCCGGCGAAAGGCCGGACGTTTGAAAAGATTGCGGAATCGCGCGGGCGCCAACACTCGAGCGCGTGAACCTGGTAGTCGGGCTGATGAAAAAGGAAAGGTGGAAATTCAGCCGAGCTGGCTCGATTCCGAAAAACGGGCACAAATTGAGACGGTGTGCGCGCGGCTCGGCATCGAGCGGCGGAAGCCACTGAAGGAAGCGCTGCCGCCAGAGATAACGTTTGACGAAATCAGGCTAGCGGTTGCGCGATTGCGTTTGGAGCTAGAGGAACAATCTTCAAAAGATTTCTGATAAGGCCGCCAAAGGTTAGAGGGCGGAAGAGACGGAAGTGCCGGCGGCGGCGAAGACAGTGGTCATTTCCGCTGGGGCGAAGGAGAGGAAGCATTGGACGACCATGGAATCAAACTGAGTGCCGCTGCATTGCGCAAGACGGCGAGCGGCTTCCTCGACGGGAAGACCCGTGCGGTAGGGACGCGAGGAGACCATGGCGTCGAAGGCGTCGATGACGCAGACGATGCGTGAGACGATGGGAATTTCTGAATCCTTCAGGCCTGCGGGATAGCCTTTGCCGTCAACAGATTCGTGGTGATGAAGGATATCGAGGGAAGCGCGATCGAAACCCGGGAGCATCCGGAGAACCGCCCAGCCGTATTCCGGGTGCTTTTTCATCAGGGAATATTCGTCGGCGTCCAGTTTTCCGGGCTTTTTTAGAATGGCGTCTGGAATTCCGACCTTGCCGATGTCGTGAAGAAGAGCAGCGACTTCCAGGTTCTGGAGTTCGGCTTCTTCGAGCCCGAGTTCCTGGCCGACGCGCATGCCCCATTCGGCGAGGCGGGTGCTGTGGACGCCGGTATTGAGATCCTTGAGGTCGAGAAGCTGGTTGAAAGCGCAGATGACGGATGTGCGAAGCGCGGAGACTTGCTCTTCGACCTGTTTGATGCGGAGCGATTCCGGCAGCCGGGTAAGATTGGATCCCAGAGTGAGCACCGGAATTGACTCCAGGGTTCCCGAGGCTACCAAGACCACGACCAGCCCGAGCTCGAGCCTGAGTTCTGCCAAGCTGTAAGGGCTTGATAGGCGTCCAGGCGGCCATGGTTCAAGTCCGGGGTAAGCAGCCGCGCGTGAGAAAGCGCGCTGGCGGCCTGCGACTGGTTAAGAGGCTGCCGGACGCTGAGCATGAGAGCAACAGTTCCGGCAACCAACGGAGCGCTGAAGGATGTGCCGGACTCGCTCCCGTAAGCTCCGCCCGGATAGGTACTGACCACATTCTCACCGGGACTGGCAATCCAGACGTCGGCGGAGCCATAGTTTGAGAAGGAAGAGCGCGAATCCCAATCCGTGGTGGAAGCAATGCCCACAACGGAGTTAGAGATGGAAGCAGGGTAAACCCGCGCGCTGGAATTTTCGTTGCCTGCAGCTGCGACCAAGACGACGCCGGCCTTATTGGCGTTGGAGATCGCCTGGGACAGGGCCGGGGAAGGATAGGAGAGGTCGAAGCTCATGTTCACAACATTCGCTTTATTTTGGACGGCATAGTACAGAGCGGACACAATGTCGGAAAGATTGCCAGTGCCGTTAGACGAAAAGGCTTTCAGGGGCAGGATTTTGGCGTTGGGGGCGACAAGATGGACAAGCCCGGAAGTCATCGTGCCGTGGCCAAAGGCCACGTAGGGCGAGCCGTCCAGAATGGCCGCGGAAGATTGATCCAGGATGGCGGCGCTGGACTGTTGCACAACGGCGGGCTGTGCATTAGAAGAGGTAGTGGTGCTTATGCCGGTGGAAGCCAGGTCGAGCCATTCCGAGGCGCCGGGCTGATTTCGGGTGAAGTCGTAGCCCTGAAGCAGGACAGGGGCGAGAACCGGGTGGTTGGGATCGACTCCAGTATCAATGACGGCAACGATTCCCGAGCCGCTTACGTTAAAGCCGTTCTGAGCATCGGCGAGCCGGATAATTTGGGCGGCGGGCTGAGCCGCATATCCATGGATTACCAGGGTGCCGTAGTAATTGACGGGTGTGGTGTCATTGAGCCCAGAGGGGACGCCATTCAGGGAGGGCAGGGGGATCGGCAGAAGCGCGTCGGGCTCAATGCTCTGGATACCAAGAAGTGATTCCACCAGATTCACCGAGAAGTTGAGGAGGTTGACGACCAGGTTGTTGCTCGAAGTGACCAGGAAGGTCTGGTTGATGTTGCCGTCTAACGAGCGATTGACTTGGCAACCAAGCAAGGAGCAGAGATTGAGGACGGAGGATAGTCCGCCCGAGGTGCGTACGATGTAGCGGTTTTGAGCCGAGGCGGGAGTTGAGCTTACCGAAACAAGCAATAAGAGAATCAGGCAGATGGTGAAATTTCGTTTCATGGAAATTGTCCCTTTCAGGGGTCTCCTGTCGTCGAACCGCCCGCATGTCTGCACAAAAGCGTGCCCGCTAAGTGTTGCGGAATCTTCCGTTTGCGCAAATAGTACGAGTGGTTTCTTGGTGCCAACCAAAAGACGCACGGGATCTTAGTACTCGCGTACTAAGATGGGACACCCTTGCAAAAAGCGTTGCGTAGGGCAACATCATGCCGTGCCTCCCGGTAAATTACCGAGAGCATTCCGCAGGGAAATGACGATTGGTGATTCATCACCGCCTGGGATGGAAAGCTCGAGATCACCGGAATTTTCGAGTTCGCCGGAGAATTCGCCGAATTGATTGGTGGCTGCAACGACGCTATTGCCGCGGCGATTCGAGATGGTCACTTGGATGTCACTGCCGATGACGCCAGGGTGGCTCAGATCGAGCAACTGGCCGGTGATGACGATGCGATTGGCGCCCGGCTTGGGCTCGATCTGGAGGTCGATTTGGTACGGATCAGCCCTATAAAGCATTTGTCTTGTTCCTATTACGACCGAGCGAGCGCCCGCAATGGCGGGTTGCCGGAAACTGTCGAAGAGAATCTCGATTAGGCCTCGAGATTCTTGCTTCGATGGTGCCAAGCCAGAGGTGGCGAAGACCGCTTTGGCCACGCGTAGCACATCCGCGGGCGGCTGGTAAATGGCTTCCGCAGCGGCCGATTTGCTGATCTTTTGCCATAGAGAAGCTGTTTCCTTGCAGCTTTTGCAACCAGTGACCAGATGCTTTTGCATGGCAACTTGCCGGGCGCTAGTAGCTACGTGATTCACAAAATCGATCCACTCCTCTGTCGAATAGTGCTTCATTTCGCTTCCCCCCATCATTTTCTTCCTTGCCCACCGCTCCCCTGCGGCGGCAATGAGTCTACATCCCTCGTTGCATAAGGGAGGCGAGATGGGAAAAAAATATAGGGGCAGAGTGTTAGTTAAGGGTTGTCTTTTTTTCAGTGAGTTGGCCGACGAGGATGAAGGGAGCCCAGAAATAGGGATGGGGGTTTTGCTGACGAAGCTGTTTCATGGCGGACTGAAGAGAGTGGGCCATGTTGCCGGTCTTCACGTAGCCGCTATAGAAAGATTGCATGAGTTCAGCGGTGCTGCGATCGTGGACGTCCCATAGGGAGAGAAGTAGGGAGGCGGCGCCGGCGCAAAAGAGGCCACGCTGGAGGCCGAGGAGCTCGTCGCCCGCGGCGACGAAGTTCATACCGGTGGCACATCCGCTGAGGGTGACGTGGCGGGCGGCGAGGCGCATCTGGTAGAGGTCGTAGAGGTTGAGGTATCCCTCGCCGAGGCGGATGCCGGAGAACATGGGGTTGTCTTGGCGGTAGGTGCCGTGGGTGGCGATATGGAGGAGTCCGCTTTGGGACCCCTTTTTTTTGAGGACGTCAGCAGTGGCGTGTGCGCCAAGGAAGAGATCCGTTTGGGGGAGGATCTGGGCGACGGATTGAACTTCGGCGAGGATGTGGGGGGCGCGATCATCTGGGATGCCCATGACGAGAGAAGCGGGCATGTTGCTTTGCGGCTTTTTCTGGCACAGGGCAAAGACGGTGGCGCTGGGAGCGTAGGAGATGGTGTGGGCATCACAGAGATACGAGTCACCCTTCTTGAGAGCATGAAAGGGAAGGAAATGAAGCTGCCCGTGAGGGACGAAGATCAGGTGTTTTGCGTGCAGATGAGGGCCCAGAGGGGCGATGAGCTCCGCGTAGAGAGCTTCCAGATGGCTTTGTGTAGCGTGAAGCAAAGGTTGCTCGAAGCGCTGGGTGTAGGCGGCGCCCATGCGGAATTTGGAGAGCTGGAAGCGGAGAAGTTGCAAGAGATGAAGGACGCGGGAGAAAACAGTGATGGGAGCGATGTGGATGGAATTGCGGGTGACGACGGCGGCGACGAGGCGGTCGCCGGTCGAATAATATTCGATGAGAGCGGTATCGGGGGGGAGAACAGATTGTAATGCATCGAGAGAGAAATCGGCGGGGGCTTCGAGGGTAGCGTTTTCGCGCTCGTGGGCGGGCAATTCGCGGAGAGTACGCAGAAGTTCGTTCTCGTGCGAGAGGGCTTTTTCCTGGAGCTGCTCAAGGCGATTGGCGGTGGTCTCTTCCGGTCGGAGTTGCTCCAGTTCGATGCGGTGGTAGTACCAGTTGAGTTCTTCGCGCAAATCGCGAATTTTTCGCACCAGTTCGCTCTGGCCGGCGTCGCCGAGGGGCAAGCTCTGTCCGCCTTGAAAAATCATTTCGGTCATGCTGCGGGATTTTGCAGCTTCAATGCAGGAGAAGGCTTCGCGAGCGGAGGATTCGCCGCCATCGGCGCCGAGGTGCAAATCGACGAGGGATTCGTAGACCTGCAAGCGGTTTTTTAAGAAGGAGATTTTCAGCTCCTCAGCGTGCAAACGGTTGCGGAGAGCCTCGAGAGATCTGCGAGCTTCCTGAAAAGCGGAGAGGGCGGCAGGGCGCTGGCCGCGCTCCTGGGCAAGCTGTCCGCGAAGGAAGTGGATCTGGTAAGCAAGGACCGGGGTTTGAAGACCGGAAATTTTGGAAGTGGCCAAGTCGGTCTCCGATTGAGCAACGGGAAGCTCCCCAACCTGAAGAGCGATGCGCGCGAGGAGAAGGTGCGCGAGCGCGGCTTTACCGTGAAGCGCGGATTGATCGAAAAAGGTGGCAGCGCCAGCGCATAGACGGCGGGCTTCAAAATGGCGGCCTTCATGGAAAAGAAGGAGGCCCTGGTAAAGATCGAGAAGCCAGGGCCAAACGAGATTTTTCTCAGCGGCAAACATCGCCCGGGCTTTTGTGAAGCGCTCGAGGGCTTGCACGGTCTTTCCCTGCTGCCCATACGCGGTGGCTTCATTGGCGAGAGATTTTGCTGCCTCATAGCCCATGCCGAGCTTTTCAAAACGGACGCAGCCTTCACGGGCCATTTCGCGGGCTTCTTCACTGAGGTTGAGCTCGAGATAGATCTCAGAGAGATCCATGTGGCACAAAGCGAGATGGTAGGCGTCACCTGTGACTTCACAGGCGCGGCGCGTGGCAAAGAGCATCTCGATGGCGCGGCTGTACTCGCCGCGGAAATAGTAGAGGTAGGCGATGTTGTAGTCCGCCTGGTCGCGAAGGAGGGGCATGTCGTAGCGGATGCAGAGTTCGCGAGCCTTCTGATAACAATCGAGGGATTTCGGGAAATCGTTGAGGCTAATGAGGCACATGGCCATGTTGTGGAGAGTGATGGCCACGCGTTCCCAGTCTTGATGTTCCGAGAGAGTCTTATGTGCGCGCTCGTAGTGGAGCATGGCTTCTTCAAAGCGATCCTGGCGGTGGAAGATGTTGCCAACGTTGTTCTCGAGGCTGGCGATACGGCGGATCTCGCCGAGTTGGGTGAAAATCTCGCGGGCTTTCTCGGAGGACTGGAAAGCGCGATCGTACTCGCCGAGCAAGATGAGCGGCTGGATGGAACTGCTGAGAGTACGGGCAGCATCTTTCTGATTGCCCAGCGATTCGTAGATCTCAAAGGCTTGATCGTGGTGCTCAACCGCAGCGCGATTGTCTCCGCAGGCGTAGAGAGCGTTGGCTTTGGCGCGGATTGCAATCGCCAAATCCTCTTTTCGCCGCAGTCTGCGGCCGATCAGAACGGCGGCTTCCGCAAGGTGCAGAGCCTCTCGGGTGTCTATGCGGATTTTTTCGAGGACCAGGTCGAAGAGTTGCTGTACGGCCTCGCTGTGGAAAAGTGATTTGTGGCTCGAAAGAAATTTGCAGCGATCAGAATCGTTATCGAGGCGGGCCAATTGCAAGAAAAATTTAGCGCGGGAAGCATTCTTGACCGCCGAGGGCATCAGTCAAATCCTAATTCGCCGAGACGCTTGCGCAGGCGGTCCATGCATTTTTGACGTGTGAAGCCGATGGATCCGACGGCAAGACCCAACTCCCTGGCGACTTCATTGTAGGGGCGAGAGGGAGTTTCAAAGAAAAGGAGTTCCACCAAGCGGCGGCACTGCGGAGAGAGGGCGGCCATGGCGTCACGGAGCATTTGTTCCTCTTGAGTTTGCTGGACTAGCGACTCAGCGATGGCGGGTGTCGCGGGGACTGGCAAGCCGGAATCTTCATCATCGCTGCTTACGAGGCGCTGCTGTTGCTGCTTCCAGCGGTAGCACTGGTGGTGCGCGACTTGCATGAGCCATTTGGGAAGGGCACGCGGTTCGCGCAACTCGGGGAGACGGCGAAGAAGTTCGACACAGGTGGCTTGAAAGACGTCGGCGGCTTCCTGGGGCGGCAGGCGGTATTTGACGGGGATCGAATAAATCAGAGCTTTATATTTTTCGATGAGAAGTGACCAGGCTTCTTCGCTGCCGGAGAGGCAGGCTTTGACAAGGCGCTCGTCGCTCCAAAGCTGGGAGGCCTGCTTTGCCGCTTTGGCGAGAACGGGAGTCATCGGCTGGGAGCCTCCGCGCCGTTGCGGAAATAGAGCTGTTCGACGTTCCAGAGAAGATAGGGCTCGAGAACAGCCGGATGGATATTGGCGAGGGTGCTTTTTGCGCCAACCAAAATGTCGGGGCTGGCAAGGAAAATCATGGGTTGATTCTCGGCGAGAATTTCCTGGACGCGATCGTAGAGCTTTTTGCGTTGCTGGTAGCCGGGAGTGGAGAGCTGCTTTTCCATGAGGCGGTCGATCTCGGCTTCCCACGGAGTAGCGGGATGGGCTTGAGAGGGGTTCCAGAGATGAATACCGCCGCTGGAGAGCCAGACATTGAGATCGGAGTTCGGATCGGTGTCGAAACTTGCGAGGCCCTGGACGCAAGCATCGTACTGCATGGTTTGGGTGAGGCGATCCACGAGAGAGCGGAATTCGATAGGGACGATTTGAACGTGCATGCCGAGTTGCTTGAGGTCGTCCTGGATGAGTGTGGCCATTTTGGTGCGGTCGGCGTTGGAAGAGCTGCTGAGGACGGAAAATTCGACGGGCTTGCCGTCGGAGTCCAGGAGCGTGGGATCGCCATTCGATGAGCTAGACCAGGAAAAATTAGCTTCTTTCAGAAGGGCGCGGGCACGTTCGAGGGAGCGAGGCGGATGAGGAATGGAAGCGTCCACCCAGCGACGATCTCCCGGCGTGACCGGAGCCCAGAGCGCGGTTCCGCGGCCTTGATAGACGAGGCGGACAATGGCCTGACGATCAATCGCGGCGGATACGGCTTGACGGAATTTCACGTCACGAAACCATTTTTGCTTGCGGGCCATTTCAGGTGAACTCTTGTCTCCGAGGTCGTTCAAATTGAAGAAAAGGAAATTGAACTCGAGGCCGGGCCCGGCGTCGACCATGGTGGAACCACGCTGCTGGCGCAAGAGGACCGAGAAATTTTCAGCGCTGAGGCGTGTGATGAGATCCGTTTCTCCAGATTGAAAGCGCAGCACCTGGGCGTCAGCGCTGGGGACGAAGAGAAAATCAAGCTCATTGAGATAGGGCAGGCGATTTCCTCTGGCGTCCGTCTTCCAGTAATAGGGATTGCGTTCGAGAACCAGTTTTTGGCCGGGGACGTACCCTTTCAGGCGGAAAGGGCCCAGACCAGCCCATTCCTTTGGAGGCGTGGAAGGCGCCCAGAGTTGGCCGAGCTTTCCTTCTTCGTAGGGCTTTTCCAGGAGATGGCGGGGCAAGATGGCGATGCCGTCGAAGAGCCTTTCTTCGACGCCGTCGGGCTTTGCGAGTTGAAAAACGAGCGTTTGCGCATCGATTTTGCGAACGGTGATGGGTTTTCCGCCGACGGTCAGCAAATCACGCTGGGCGGCGTGGAGCTTTTCATCGAGGTTGACACGAAACGTGAAGAGGACGTCATCGGCATCGAGAGGATGGCCATCCGAGAAACGCAGGCCTTTTCGCAGAGTGAGCGTGTAACGAAGACCGTCCGGCGAAATTTTCCAGGATTTCGCGAGGCCGGGTTCGGTGAGCTGGGTGGCGCGATTAATGTGAATGAGGTCGGATTGCATGGCGGCGATGACTTCGCGCGAGGGAGAGTCCGCGGCGGTGAGTGGATTCAAAGTTTTGGGTTCGTCGCGAAGGGCGACGACAAGGCGACCGCCTGAACGGCCGATTTCGCCAGGCAAGACAGCCAGTTCTTCGTTTGATTGACCCTGCTGCCGGTGCGGCGAAGCATTGGAGTGAAGCGAAAAGATGGAGGCACAGACGAATATCAGGCACGCAGGAAAGAGGAAAGGCCGGGACGAGGGGCGTGTTTTGATCATGATGGGTTCCAGCTTTTCTTCTCAACTATTTTGTACGCAGCGGGGCGCTCCTGCAATGAGCTCGCGAGACCGAGGTATCCGAGAAAGAACGGGATGATTGCCAGGGCAGGCAAGTACATCCACCAATAGGAGACCAGGACGCTGTAGTTCTGGAGACTGGCGAGGAGATTTCCCCAACTGGATATAGGTTCGGGGATGCCGAGGCCGAGAAAGGAGAGCGTCATTTCGGCGAGGATGAATTGAGGAACGAGAATCGCCGCTTGGGTGAGTAAGACACTAGCCGTTTCCGGCAAGATGTGGCGGCGCAAAAGGTACAGATGGGAGGCGCCGAAGCCGCGGGCGGCGCGGACAAAATCGCGCTCTTTTACGCTGAGGACAACACCGCGAACGAGGCGCGCAGGACGCGCCCAGCCGACCAAGCCAATGACGACGACGACAAGCAAGAAGGCTTCGAGGGGACTGACCGAGAGAGGCAAAAATGCGCGTAGAGCGAAAAGTAGATAGAGCCAGGGGAGAGCGAGGAAAAGTTCAGCGACGCGCATGAGGAGTTCGTCGCGCCAGCCGGCATAGTAGCCGGCGACGATGCCGATCAGAGCGCCGAGGAAAAGAGTGACACCGGCTCCGAGGAGGCCGGCTAGGAGGGAAACCTGTCCGCCGTAGAGAATGCGCGAGAGCTGATCGCGGCCGAAGGCGTCGGTGCCGAGTAGACAAATTCGGGCGTCAGAGGCGCCGAAGAGATGGAAACGCATGGGCAAGATACCGAGCAGATGGTAGCTTGCGCCGCGGACGAAAAAGTGGAGTGGAATGGCCGTGGAGGTGGATTCTTCGTATTGGTCGAATGCAGATTCGCGCAAACGGAGCGGATGGAAGAAGGGGCGGAAGTGAAAATGGCCCTGGGTATCGAAGAAGTGCAAGCGCATAGGAGGAAGATAGGGACGGTCGCGGTCTTGCTCGATGGGGCTGTAGGGGGCAAAAAATCCTGCAGCCGCAATGACACCGTGGAGCACGAGGAGAACGACGAGCCATTTGGTGAATGAGCGGAGCGGCATTATTTTGCGCTCGCTTCTGTGCGAATGCGAGGATCGGCCCAGTACAGCAGTACGTCTGCGAAGAGATTTCCGGCGACCAGGAAAAGCATGGAGAGAAGAACGCAGCCGATAACGACGTAAAGATCGCGCGCCAGAATGGCTTCAAGGAGGAGCGGGCCGAGGCCGGGCCAGCTCATGATGACTTCGACGAGCAAGGAGCCGCTGAGCAGCGTGCCCACGCTAAAACCGAAAAGAGAGATCAGGGGATTTGCAGCGGTGCGAAGAGCGTAGCGATAGAGTAGGGTACGGCGCGGGATGCCGTGGCCGAGAGCGGCTCGGAGAAACGGGGCTTCGAGAACTTCCGCGACCGAGGCGCGGACGTGGCGCACGAGCATGGGCAGAGCAGAGAGGACGAGGGCGAGAACCGGTAATACCATGTGTGAGGCGAGGTCTCGGAGTTTGTCGAGGGGCGACAAAGACTCAAAACCGACGGAGATCATGCCTCCAGTCGGAAACCAGCCGGTGCGCACAGCGAGAATGAGCAAGCCGAGGGCGAGGACAAGATCGGGAATGACGAGAAGAGTTGCAGTGGCCCAGGAGAGAACGCGGTCGGGCGCACGGCCGAATTGAGAAGCGCTCCAGATGCCCAGTGGAAGAGCGAGCAGCCAGGCGAGCAGGGTGGCGGTTATCGTAAGAAGAAGAGTATTGCGGGCGCGCGCCCAAAGAAGCGGACCCACGGGGCTGTTGTAAGCGAAGGAGAATCCCAATTCACCATGAGCGACAGCGCTTAGCCAATGGACGTAGCGCACGGGAAGCGGCCGATCCAGTTGAGATTGGGCGCGGAGAGCGGCGACGGTTTCGGGAGAGATTTGTGGATTGAGGCGCATCTCGTCGAAATAGTTCCCCGGCGTCAAAGCAGAAAACAAGAAAGTGAGGATGGAGACGCCGAAGAGGAGGAAGACGGCGTGGAGGGATCTGCGGATAAGGTAATGCATCAGGGATTTACCTGCGAAGGAGGTGAAGTGGGAAAACGTGGAGTGGCTGCGAGGAGGGTGCGGGTGGATTCGTGAGTTGGGGAGGAGAGGATTTTATGGACGGTTCCCGACTCGACGATGCGGCCGCGGTCCATGACGGCGATTTGATCTGCAATTTGGGCGGCCATCGAGAAATCATGGGTGATGAAGAGGTAGGTTAACCCGAGAGAGGATTGCAAATCGAGCAAGAGATTTAGGATCTGGGCCTGAACCGAGCAATCAAGGGCGGAAAGCGCTTCGTCAAGGATAATCATCTTTGGTTCCAAGGCCAGGGCTCGTGCAATCGCGAGGCGTTGTTTTTGGCCGCCGCTCAGTTCGCCGGGCCGACGGCTGGTTAAATTGCGAGGGAGAGCGACGCGATCGAGAAGCTGCGAGACAGTGTTGTTGCGATTCTGTTTCGCGAGGCTTCGCTGGAGGAAGAGCGGCTCACTGAGAATTTCAAATGTGGTCCAACGTGGATTGAGGGACGCAGCGGGATCCTGGAAGACGAGTTGAACTTGCGGGCGGACGCTGCGTAGTTCGGACTCGGGGAGGGCAGCGACATCGACGCCTTCAAAAAAGATACTTCCCGAAGTCGGCTGCTCCAGGCAGGCAAAGCAGAGCGCAAGGGTGCTTTTGCCGGAGCCGGATTCTCCGACGAGAGCGAGGGTGGTCTGCTGGGCGATCGAGAGAGACACCGCGTCGAGCGCGAGGAGCTTGACTTTGGAACCGGCAGATCGACCTGCCGGGTACTGCTTCACAAGATCTTCGACCTTCAATAATGGATGCATAGAATCCTCAAGAAAATCAATTCTTGAAAAGTCGTCAGCTCGCAAACTTGAAGCAGGCAACGTTGTGCTGCTCGCCGACAGCGGCGGAAGACGGTTCGTCGCCTTTGCAAATTTCCATTCTATCGGCGCACCTGGGTTCGAATCGGCAGCCTCTTGCGTGTAAAGAAAGGTCCGGCGGATCGCCGGCGATTACGTGCAATCTGACCTTGTGCTCGGACCGCTCTCCGCTCAAGGGTGTGGGCAAGCATCGCAACAAGGCTCGCGTGTAGGGATGTTGCGGCGACGCGAGAACATTCGCGGTTGGGCCTATTTCGGCGACTCGTCCGGCGTAGAGTACTAGGATGCGGTCCGCAAAGCCGAAGAGCAGAGCGGGATTATGCGTGATCAGAATGAGCGCAATGCCAAGGCTCCGCGTGAGAGTCCGAAAAAGCTCCAGGATTTCGAGTTGTGTGGAGGGATCGAGCGAAGCAGTCGGTTCATCGGCGACGACGAGAGAAGGCCGGCAAGCGATCGCTTGCGCAATCAGCACGCGCTGGCGCTGACCGCCGCTCAATTGGTGAGGATAAGAGCGGGAGATGCGCTCAACTTCGTGAGTGAAAACAGATGCAAGAAGCTGGAGGGTCTTTTCGCGCAAAGTACGACGATCGAAAGATTCGTGCGCGGCCAACACACCACTGACTTGTTGGCCGACTTGCAAAGCTGGATGCAGGGCCAAGGAAGGTTCTTGAAGAATTAAGCCGACTCGTCCGCCGCGAATTTTCCTAAGGTATTGGGGAGAAGCTTCGAGGAGATTCGCTCCTTCGAAAAGAACTCTGCCTTTCTGGACTATTCCGTTGGAGGGAAGAAGACGCAAGAGTGAAGCAGCGAGCGTGCTCTTGCCCGAACCGGATTCACCGAGTACGCCCAGGATTTCGCCGGGCGCCAAGTCAAGATTTACGCCGGCAAGGGCTGGGCAAAGCTTGCCTTGGCGGTCGAAATAGGCGACGTGGAGGCTATGGACTTCAAGAATGGGTGTCATGCCATGGATCCGCGGCGGGGGAGCACCCCCAATTATCCATGGTGTGTCACTGGCGGCGCGAGGACAAGATGGACGAATTTCCTGGCGCAGGAAAGGTAATGACCAGTAGGAACTTCATGAGCGCTGGTATAGGGTGGGGGGCCTGCGGCGATTTTGCCCAAAACCGCAGGCCTACAGCAGACAGAAGCGAGGCTTGGGGCCGCGCGGGAAATCCTATTGGACGGCGCGCGCCGAAACGGCCTGATTCCGCGCAACGTCCGTCCGAGGCGTCATAGAAATGACGATATATTCGCGCTCTCTGTCGCTTGACTCGATGACGCGCAGGAGAAGCTTGTTTTTGTGAATGCGAAAAGCCGCCGTCTCGCCAATGGGGAGGAGTTGTGGGTGTTTGTCATCCTTGGGCCGAATGCGATAAACGATACGGTCCGTTTGGAGAGTGTATTCCTGGCACAGAACTTCCTGAGTTTTCTTGTGCTGGCCGTCGGTACCCAGGATTTCTCCCACCAAGGTCTTCCCGTCCTTCTCCGCATAGCCGCAGGAAGACGATTGCATTTGCGTCAGCACACCTCTTTCGTAGACGGGTTTGTCTTTCGCTTGCAGGGGGAGCGCCATCACTGCCAAAGCCCCCACTATGAAAAGATTCCTCATGACTCCTCCTCTAAACCGGCCCGTTCAGGGCACGGTAGCATCGCCGAGAAATCATGTTTTTCGGCGGACTAAGGGAAAAGGGCAGGATCGAGGCCAAAAAATATAGGGCCGGTTTGGGAGTTAACAAGGCGAGCGTGCGCGCGGTGATTCATCTGTTACTGCCGAAATCGATCGAATGGTATTACCAGGAAGCAGCGCGCGCGGGCCGCGACGGCGAGGCGACGCATTTTATTTTGTTGTGGCAGAAGCGCGATGTGGGATTGCTGACGTATTTCGTGGAGCAGATCGAAGATGAAGGGGAGTTGGCGCGAGCGTGGCAGCGGGATCCCAAGATTCGGAGATTCGTGGAGGCGCGGACGGCCACTCGACGCAAACTCTGGCAAACTTCCTGAGCTCCGGCGGCGCTAATGGCGGCTTCAACCCCCTCTACCAAATCGGCGGCCCGCGTTCGATCCAGCTCGCCCTCAAACTCCGATTCTGACCAACGCGCTGGCGCTCGTTCGTCCCTTCAGAGTCCTTTCCCACTCCCAATGCGGTCTCGTTACGTCAATGCCCACTGTCCTCTCCAAGAAGAATGTACTGGCACCAAGATTTTTTCTCTTTTTTTTCCTTCTCGATGCTCCTTGTATAAGTAGGGGATTACGGCCGAAATTCCAATCCCAGCTTGGCCAACGCAAAAAAGTTCAAATTGTTTTCTTACTTTTTCCCGTTTCGATGTTCCTTAATTAAGTATAGGGGTCCAACCCGGCCGGAATTGGTTCAGAGGCGGAGAAGGCAATGAGGATTCGAGGAAACATTCGTGTCGTCGAAACTTTGTTTCTTACTTTTTCCGTTCCCAAAGCCTCTTTAATAGTAAAGGAGGTGGTAATGGCAAAGAGTTTCAATCGCATTTCCGGCTTCGAAAGGTGACGGGTGCATGAAAGACACAGATCACTCTATCCGTCACCTTCGCGCTCACTTTAGCCGTCGAGCAAATGCCCATTGGAGTGAGAGTTACGCGCAACAGAATGCTCAAGATGGCCGCGGAATGGCTCCGTGTTGGGCTGGAGCGACCCCACTTTTGCACACGGTTCCGTGGCCAAAGTGAGTCTTGGGTCGCTCCAGCCCAACAAGAAAATTCTTTTGGTGTGCGGCGTGAGAATTTGGGCGAAACAGGTGCAGAAGGTAAAGACTACACACTCCACCTTCGTCTTCACCTGTTTCTTCACCCCGTGGAGCGCGCAATTTCTTTGCGGAGAGTCGCATGCAGAAGGTAGTGCAACCAAAAGTCACCGTGGAAAAAGAACCAAAACGGGCGGGAGCGATCCCACTTTTTGGCAGTCAATCCGCCCAAAAGTTTTGCCCGGGTCGCTCCCGCCCGTCGCTGCATTCCGGTGCGCATGTTTTTTTCGTCAAGGGCAGAGCAGCCTCGCTCCTGGCTGTCAAATTCTCAAGTTCCGGTGAAGTGGCCTTCACCCCTCTAGTTCACCGCAACCTCACCTGCTACTTCACCCTCGATCGAGCACATCATTACGGAACTCAATCAGATGAATCGTCTCGAAGAGCGAAATTGTGCGCGGCCCAGACCGCGCGTGAGGCGGGAGCGACCCACCCTTTGACGCACGGCGCGTCACGGTTGCAGTGTGGTCGCTCCCGCCCTCACAGGAACTTAGGAGCCACGCTTTGCGCGGTTGCATGCACAGACCTGAGAATTTGTCAGACAAGAGCTCTGACACTTTGTATGAAAACGAAAGGATAAGCCCGTAGTCTATATTGAAGTCACCACCAAAACAGCCCAAAGCAGTCACTATCCAAGCGCGTACAAAAAGAATCAGTAAAGACTCAGCTAGAGCTCTATGCTGAGTTCATCGATAGAAAGGAGAGGCCTGGGTGCTCAGATACCGCGTCACGAGCGCGGACGGCAGAAGAGTCGAACACAACGCAGCTATCGGACTTGTCCGGGAATGTCCCAAAGACAGGGACGCATGGCGCGAGGTCGATAGACTCGGACTCGGGGTGCGGATCAACGATGCTCCAGCCCCCGGTCGTGCTTCATTCCATTTTCTTGCGGAGCATTACTTAAAGGCGGATTTCGGGGCGGATGCTGTGCGTCCGAAATCAGCGAACACCATCCCCATCGTTGAGCACTACGTCCGCGACTACCTCATCAAACGATTCGGTGAGCAGATCGCAGAGGACATCAAGCCGCTCGATATTCAGCGGTGGTTCAAGTCACTCCACGATACGGACGGCCTTGCCTGGACGACGATTGCGAAGATGCGGGGGTCATGAGCCGCGTCTACAAGGTCGGCATCCTGCACGAGCATGTCGCGAAGAATCCCGTGCTGCACGTCGAGACGCGCTTTAAGTCCGCCTACCGGGCAATCATCATCACCCCAGCCCAGACCGTTGCAATTCTGAAATCCTTACCCTCTCCGCTTCACTACACGCTGGTGCTCAGCTGCGCAGCTACCGCGCTGCGCTCGTCGGAGATTCTGGCGCTACGCTGGAGCGACGTACTGTGGGGCGAAGGATGGATCAGGATTTCAAAGCGCTGGGCCAAGGGAGAGGACGGAGAAACAATAACCGATGTGTCGGACGGGTACGTCCCGCTACATCGGGTCTTAGCCGGCCATCTTCGCGAGTGGCAACGCCAGACGCCGCATGCAAAGGAGACCGACTTTGTGTTTCCGTCGTTGAGAGCCATGGGAAGGAAACCGCTCAGCTCTTCTGTATTCGTCGCCGACCATCTGCGACCGGCCGCAAAGAAAGCCGGAGTACACATCGAGGACGGCCAGCGGTTCGGACTTCACAATTTGCGTCACAGCTTAAGCAACTGGCTGGTGAACAAGGCGAAAGTCGAACCGAAGACCGTACAGGGAATCCTGCGTCACGCAAAGATTCAGACGACGCTCGATCTATATACACAGGAAGACAGCGATGAAACACGAGCCGCGCAGGGCGAATTCCTGAACGCGGCGGGGATGAGTACCGCAGTGAATTAAAAGCTGTGGGTTGAGTTGTGGGCTGGAGTTTTCGGTGTCACGTCCGGTAACTCCTTTAGAAAGAATGGCCGGGACGACGAGACTCGAACTCGCGACCTCTGCCGTGACAGCACAGCGTCTTGATGTAATTGATTGAAATCAAACGGTGTCGGCGGACATCGATTGATACCGCAAGGTACCGTAGGGCAGCTCTTTTCGTCCCCTTATTGTACCCGGATTTCTTGGTATGAATGTGGACCTCGTTGGTCCGACAGTCCGGAACCTTTGCGCCAAAATTCAATCAACACAAGCGCGTTTGTCGGTACTGATCTGACGAAGTGCCCGCAACTTCCGAGCGACCCGTTATCCGACCGAAATTGCGGATTCGACGTTGCCGAGTCTCTGGTCAAATGCTGACTTCCGCCGTGCCAATCTCGCACTCTCAGACGGCGGCTCCATAACCCCCTGCCTCGCGGAGTGTTGCGGCTGAGCAAGTTGTAAGCGCGCTGGCCGTAGACGTTATTGATGGCCTTCATAGCACAGCGAGTGGGCGATTCTTTGCTTGGGTCATCGGCGGTGCGCTGTCGGCGGCGCTCGATGCGGACTGGCTGACCGCTGCGTGGGATCAGAATGTCTATAACTATGTTACGGGACCTGCCGCGGCGGCGGTTGAGGAATGTGAACCACAAACAGCCCGTGGTCACTAAGGACGGATTGGATCGGCTTCGGATTCTGCCGAAATCCCCGCTTGTCGAGGCAGTCCGATTCGAGTCTCAGGACAGGCCAGAATCATGACCCAACGCAAGTGGATAGAGAGACTGCAACAGGCGACGATCGGCGACTACTTGCGCCGTCGCGCCTTCCGCCGATTCGCGGGTAAACCCCTTCGGCTCCTCGTTACGGGCTTCCTTGTGTTGGCTGCCTCAAACAAATGCCGGATGCCGTCTTCCAACAGTTCGACGGCCCTCTCCAGGGCGCCCAGTTGTCCAATCCGCGTTATCGCCACGGACAGGCGCAAGTCAAATGATGGGGGGCGCAAAACTTCAACCGTGTCTCGACAATTTTTCCTGGCAATAAAGCGGGATGGCAGCAGCCCGACTCCATATCCCGACTGAATGAGTGCTAGCTGCAAATGTATGTTGTAGTGGATTTCAGCCGCAACCATGGGGGTGAAGCCGGCACGTTCCATCTGATCGATGAGGCTTGCCCGAAGCAAGCACCCAGACGGGTTGAGCACCCAGGGTGCTCTGCTCAAACTTTCCCAATCATCGTCAATGTTGCCTGCGGCGCTTTGAACGATCTCCATGCGGTCGCTAGCGATGATACTCGTCAGAAGAGGTGAAGGCGCGGTTTTACCTTCGGGCAAAAACACGACAGCAACGTCGAGTTCACCGGCGAGCAGCCGGTTAAATAATTCACCGGTAAGTGCGCTCAACAGCCGCAGCCGGACCTTGGGGTATTTTTCAGTCAGCGCGCGAATAGGTTTGATAAGCGTCCCCTCGGCCAAGGCATGCGCGAGCCCGATGCGCAAGAGGCCGTGAGGTTCGGCGTCGCGCGACGCAACAGATTTCATCGCCTCCGTCCGCTGCAACAGATCTCGCGCTTGTTCAAGCACCCTGGAGCCCAGCGAGTTCAGGCGCGGCGGCTTTACTGAGCGGTCGAGCAACTCGGCGCCCAGTGCGGCCTCCAGCCTTTGCAGTTGCCGGGTTATAGCGGATGGTGTCCGGAATAGACGATCGGCTGCACCGGCGATGGACCCGGCCTGGGCAAACTCTACGAGCGCGTGTAAATCGTCGAGCAAGAGAGCCTCCTAAAGTACTCCTAAAAACCTCCTCCCAACGAATAGCAGAATCGTGCGCAAACGGCAACATCATTGTGATAATAATGAACTTGTGGAACGTGTCGATCCTCCCTTACAAAGAGCGAGAAGTTTAGGAAACCCTGGAGACACATGATGGACTTCCACATGAAGAAGCTTCTGACTCAGTACGGGGTGTGCGCGCTTGTGGTCGCTCTGATGGTGCCGTTGGCGCGGGCGCAGTCCCAGCCGGCAGGATTGCAGGCCGTCTTCGCAAAAGATGCCGGAACGCTTTCCGACAAATTCACCGGACTCGCACGCGTTATGTCGGGCAAGTACGACTGGAAGCCCGCCCAGGGCGTTCGCTCTGTCTCCGACGTCTTCAACCTGATCGTTAAAGAGAACGGCCTACTCGCCGGCGTGCTTTCGGGCACACCGAATACCGGGGCACCTTCCGCGCCCATCACCGATCCGGAGAAAATGCAGGAAGCTCTGAAGGTTTCTTACCTCAATCTGCAAAAAGCGATTACGGGACTTTCCGACAACGACCTGCAGGCGCCGGTGAAACTGTTCGGAAGAGACATGACGAAGCAGGGCGCGCTGATGCTAATTCTCGAAGATCAACACGAGCATCTGGGGCAGTCGATCGCGTACGCGCGCAGCAACGGCGTGGTTCCGCCCTGGTCGAAGTAGGACCGCTGCAAACGGGTGAGCAAATAAGAGTCTGTGTATTGACCGAAAAGAGCGTCTTCATGGGGACTTTACTTCAGGATGTTCGCTATGGTTTGCGCATGCTGGTCAAGAAGCCCACCTTCACGATCGTGGCAGTCCTGACGCTGGCTCTGGGCGTGGGGGCCAACACGGCGATCTTCAGCATCGTGAACGCCGTGTTGCTCCGTTCTCTTCCGTTCCCCGACCCCGACCGTCTTGTAAGGATCTACTTTAACAACCCAGGCGTAGGATTGCGGGGCGTTCGGTTTTCCGTGCCGGAATTCGACGATCTTAGAACGCAGACGGATGTGTTCGAAGATGTGAGTGTCATCGTTTACGGCCCCACAAACTTGACCGGCGCCAAACAGCCCGAACACTTGGAAATGATGGAGGTTTCTCCCAACTACTTTTCCATGCTCGGCGCCACTCCCGAACTAGGACGCTTATTTGGTCACCAGGACTTCGCGCTCGGTTTCGCGCCCGTGGTCGTGATCAGCGATGCGTTGTGGCGCCGCTCTTATGGGGCTGATCCTGGCGTCCTCGGCCGGAGCCTTCGCCTCGATGACGATCTATACACGATTGTAGGTGTACTTTCTCCCGGATTTCGCAACCCCGGACCGACCATTCCAGCCGTGGAGGTGTGGATTACCTGCGGATACAGTGCCGATCCGTTCCCACCGCCGGCGCGTGGCCTGCGCATATTGCCCGGGGCAATCGGTCGTCTCAAGCCGGGCCTCACTGTAGCGCAAGCTCAGGCGCGGCTTGATGCCCTGACTGCTAATTTGCGTCGCGAATTTGCGAATGATTACCCTCCGCAAGCCAAATGGACGGTTGAGATTGTGCCGTTGCAGCAATCGTTGGTCGGTAAGGTTCAACCGATGCTGGTCGTGTTGATGGCCGCCGTAATCTTAATTGTTTTCATCGTGTCTCTGAACATTGGCAGCCTGCTTCTGGCGCGTGCCTCTGGACGACAGCAAGAGATGGCAGTGCGCGCGGCGATGGGAGCGAGCGGGGGCCGAATGATCCGGCAGATGCTCACCGAATCGCTGTTGCTGGCCTTCATCGGGGGAATAGCAGGGCTCGCGACGGCGGCGATTACGCTGAAAGCCGTCTTGCGATTTGTGCCTGCGAACCTTCCGCGGCTGGGCGAAGTAAACATTGATTGGCGGGCGCTGGGATTTGCGTTACTGATTTCGGTCGCGACCGGGCTTCTGTTTGGGCTAACTCCCGCGATCCATTCCTCGAAGGCCGGACTTGCGGGTACGATGCGCGAAGGCTCGCGCGGCTCGGGTTACAGCGCGAAGGCGGGGCGCATGCGCGACGCGCTGATGGTGTCGCAGCTGGCTTTTGCGGTAGTGCTGATGATCGGCGCGGGACTCCTATTGGAAACGCTGCGCGATTTGTTGCGGCAGAATCCGGGCTTCAATCCATCGCAAGTGGTGACGGCGAATATCTATCTGCCGAACCCGAATAATCCGCAGCTCGATCCATATCACACCTTAGCGCAGCAGATTCCGTTTAATCGCGAACTGCTGCGGCGCGCGAACGCGATTCCGGGCGTGGAGTTGGCGGCGATTACGTCCAATTTGCCGGCTGCCGACACAATCAATAGCGATGCGGCGGCGTACGGCGCCACGAATCACAATTCGCTAGCCATCGAAGACCGGCCCACGGAATCCTCGGGAGATTTGAGCGCCGAGGTTATCCGCATCAGCCCGGATTATTTTCGGGTGATACAAACACCGCTCGTGGAGGGGCGCTTCTTCACCGAGGACGATGAAAATGGCAAGTTGCCCGTGGCGATCATCGATGAGGCGACGGCAAGGCGCTACTGGTGGCCGGATCATGATCCGGTGGGCAGGCGGCTGCGTATCCGGCTGCGTTTCGGACAGAATCCTGTGAATCCATGGAGCACCGTGGTAGGCGTGGTGAAAAATATCAAACACGACGGGCTCGATGTCGATGGCCTGCCGCACCTCTATGTTCCGTTGAATCAATTTGTCGGGCGGACGTTGAGCTTGGCTCTGCGAACTTCGTTGCCGTCGAGCACGCTGGAGCCGCAGATTCGCGGCGCGATTCAGAGCGTAGATCCGGGGCTGCCGGTGTTCAACGTCACCTCGATGGATGTAGTACTGAATGCATCGATAGCATCGCGCAGATTTTCGGCGAATTTGGTGGCGGGATTTGCGGGGGGGGCGCTCTTGCTGGCCTCCATCGGCATTTACGGCTTGCTAGCCTATATGGTTGGCCAAAGATCACGCGAGATTGGTCTGCGGTTGGCGTTGGGTGCCCAGCGAGCGGATGTCTTACGACTTGTCCTGGGGAAAGGTGTAGTCCTGGCTGGCCTCGGAATTGTGGCCGGCGTGATATTTTCCGCTTCTACCGCCTCAATGATGGCAAGTTTGCTCTATGGCGTTCGCCCACATGATCCCGCCGTATTTCTGATGGTGCCTTTGCTTCTGCTCGTGGTTGCGATTGCCGCTAGCTACATTCCTGCTTGGCGAGCGACCAAGGTGGATCCGATTGTGGCGCTGCGGGAATCGTGAGTTCCTTGGGCATGGACGCGTCGGAAGCGCGCGCAACCTCGGGCTCCACTATCCTGACCATCTAACCCAGTATCCAAAGGAGTTTGCCATGAGCAAGATCGCAATTACCTCGCCCGAACTCGCGCCGCCGGTCGGCCCGTTTTCCCAGGCGATCAAAGTCGGTGGTTTCATCTATTTCAGCGGTCAGATCGGTCAAGACCCGACGACGGGCAAGCTGGTGGCGGGAGGTATTGCGGCCGAGACGGAGCGCCTCTTCCAGAATCTCTCGGCGGTTCTCAAGGAGGCCGGCAAGGGTTTCGATGATGTCGTGCGCGCTGGTGTGTATCTCACTAGTATGAGTGATTACGTGGCGTTGAATGGCATTTACGCCAAGCATTTCAGTCAACCCTTTCCCGCCCGTACGGTGATCGCGGTGGCCGCGCTGCCGCTCGGGGCCTGCGTTGAGATCGACCTCATCGTCAAGGCTTGAGGCAACACACGGAGGTTGATCTCATGAAGTACCGATTTCACATCGTCGATGTTTTCAGTTCGACACCGTTCGGCGGCAATCAACTCGCGGTTCTGCCTGAAGCGGCCGGCATTTCGACCGAGGGCATGCAGAAGATTGCTCGTGAATTCAATTTCGGCGAAACGACCTTCGTTCTACCGAAGAAGGATCCTGCGAACACGTGTCGGGTGCGCATCTTCACACCTCGGGCGGAGCTCGACTTTGCTGGGCATCCCTCGGTCGGCACAGCCTGTGCGCTTGTGATGCAACAGCACGTACGGCCTGGTGATCCAATCCGGCTCGTTCTGGAGGAGAATGTCGGTCCCGTGACGTTGACGTCGCTCAGCGAAACGGGGGTTCCACGGCACGTTGACGTTATCGGGGAAGATCGAGGCACCGACCGGCGCACCTTCTCCGACTGAACTCGCCGCCGTCCTATCCGTCGAGCCCGTTGAGGTGAACCAAGTCTTTTTCGCGAGCGTCGGTGTTCCATTCTGTTCTGCGCAACTGAGCTCGAACGAGGTCGTCGATCGGGCGACGATCAATCGGGCTGCCTGGGCGACAACGCTCGCTCGCGTGTGGTCTCCCCACGTCTTCTTCTTCGCGGGAAATCTACGGGATGGCGGCAAGCTCTATGCTCGCATGTGGGCACCGGCGCTGGGCATCGAAGAAGATTCCGCGACAGGCGTCGCTTGTGCCGGCCTCGTCGGCGCCATGACATCGAAGCCCGATTTTGGCGGGACGGCCTATCGCCTTTCGATCCAGCAAGGTGTCTCGATGGGGCGCCCAAGCGAAATCGAAGCGGAGGCGCGTAAGAACGGAAGCGTCGTGATCTCGGTCAGCGTAGGCAGCGCAACAACCTACATCGCAAGCGGCGAGATCGAGCCGCCGTCCGCGCTTGTGTCTTAAACCGTCGAGGGCGCCCCCATGCGTGTTAACCGGCGGCAATGAGTTACCAAGACGTGCGGGCTCAGGGACGTCGCCGGCTAAATCGCTGCGGCTTCTGGATCCATCGACTACGATTCATCGATGGGTGTTGTGGCATTAGATTTATGAGTAGGCGCTGTAGGGACAGAGGAGGCAGGCATGAACAGATCAGTGTGTAGAGTGATGATGGGTGTCGCCGGCTTGGCGGTTCTCGGGATGACCGCAACGCTGGCCGGCGCACAAACCGACGGTGCGATGGCGCAGGCGCCGGATGCCGCCTGTGCGTTGCCTTCGGAACCCAAGGACATTCCCGCCGCGCTTGATGCGGCAATCAGCGGGCCCGCGGACAAGGATCGGGCCTGCATGAAGGCCCTGCTAATACCCGAAGCGCGCATGATGTTCGTTTCACTCGGCGCGGACGGAGCGCCAAGCTATAGGCTCGAGACCTTGGACGATTGGATCGCCCGCGTCAAAGCCCGTGGCCACGCCATGCTCGAAGAACAGCAGCTGAAATTTCACATTGAGCGCTACGGCAACATCGCGCACTTATGGAGCAGCTACGCGCTGTACAGCGACGGCAAGCAAGTCGCGCGCGGCATCAACAGCATTCAAGCGATCAAAGAAGCCGGCGGCTGGCGAGTCACAGGCATCATGGTGCAGGCCGAGTCGGCCCCTGCGCCGCTGCCCAAGGAATATTTGCCGTAAGGGAGGCAAGCCTAAGAGCAGCGCGCCGGCACGGGCCGGCTGCGCGCGCGATGTGTGGGAGCTGCTCTGCTTTAGCGTCGAATAGCGTACAGCAGGGAGCAATATGAATGCATCTGCCGGTTACCGCTGGTTAAATCTAGCATTATCGCTGATAGCGCTATTCGCCGCCTCCCTCATGCTGCGGCGAGCGACCGACGCGTGATGTGTTCGGCTTTTCATCAAAGCATCTTGCGCGCGCTGAGCAATGGGGCGGCTCGATGATGGACGCAGCATATCCGATCGGCTTCATCGGCCTTGGTACGATGGGAGAGGCCATGGCGCTGACACTCGTCAAGGCCGGTACGCGGCTCCTAGTCTGGAACCGCACACGTGCCAAAGCTGAGATTCTTGCAACGGCCGGTGCGGATGTTTCTCGAGAGACGGCTGACGTGTTCGCGCGCTCCGCAACTGTCTTCCTGATGCTCGTCGACGGCGGAGCGATTGACACAGTCCTCGACCGCGGTGGCGCTGCCTTCGCAGCCCGGGTGACGGGACACATGGTCGTGCACATGGGTACGACCTCGCCGGCCTATTCGCGTGAGCTCGAGGCAGACATTCGCTCTGTCGGGGGGCACTACGTCGAGGCACCAGTCTCCGGGTCACGCAAGCCCGCTGAGGCAGGCCAACTCGTCGCCATGCTCGCCGGCGACGCAGACACCATCGCTGACGTTCGCCCGCTGCTAACCCCAATGTGCCGGGAGACGATGATCTGCGGGCCGGTACCGAACGCTCTTCTAATGAGGCTCTCGGTCAATCTGTTCCTGATCTCGCTCGTTACCGGCCTCGCCGAAGCCGTGCATTTTGCCGACCGCCACGGTCTCAACCTTAATCAGTTCGTGGCAGTTCTAAATGCTGGGCCGATGGCAAGTGACGTCTCGCGTATGAAGGCGCCGAAGCTCGTCGGCCGCGATTTCGCGGTCCAGGCAACGATCTCGAACGTCCTGGAGAACAACCGCCTAATCGCCGAAGCGGCTCGCGAGGCAGGCGTCGCCTCGCCACTGCTCGATGTTTGCCACGCGCTCTATGGCGATCCTAGCGGAGGTCATGGTTCTGCTCTCTGTTGGCAGCGTGCTGATGGGCGCGAACGGCGGGCCGAAAAGGGGCATAGGTTCTTTGATCCTGCGCGGCACCATGTTCAACCCTATCGTCGTGGCAATCGTCTTGGGGGCAGCTCTTGCGGGCACTGGTCTCGCACTGCCCGAGGCAATTACGCGCTTCCTCGGCTTTCTCGGCGGTGCGGCCGGCCCGGCGGCACTCTTCGCGCTCGGCGGGGCCCTCGCCTCGCAGCGTCTCGACCGCCGAACCGCCGTTGCCGCGTGCTTGATTACCGTCGCAAAACTCGATGTTTACCCAATCTTTGTATGGCTCATTCTCGGGCGGATGATGCAGCTCGATGCGTTCTGGGTGAATGTTGGCGTTCTGATCGCGTGCCTGCCGTCGACCGGGAATATCTATGTTCTCGCCCAGCGGTATGATACCGACCCCCAGCAGGTCTCCGCAGCGATTCTTCTGTCCACGATTGTCAGCGTGGCGAGCTTTCCGTGCGTGGCTTGGCTCGCACTCGACTAAAGCGCGTCGCTATCCGTACCAACGTCAATGACGGCTGCAACGAATTTGATCGCCCAGTTAGTCTTCGAAACCTAGACCTTTCTGAGCCGGACCACACCGACCGGTAGGCGCTCAATTCTCTGCATTTCGAAATCACGGAACTCGTCGGGGTCGCTTAAATAATCGAGTACCATGTCGAGGCGTCGTGACCCCAGAAATTTTTTTAGGATTTCGATCTCCAGTGATTTTCGGCCAAGGGTCCGCTCCGATTGCCGGATGCCGTGATCCTTCTCGGTTTTCGGCCGCGGCAGCGCTATTCCCCCCAAGCGCTGCCTTCGCTTCTTACTGCAGAACGATCTAGGTGACGACAAGTCGGCTTGTAGAGCGTGATTGGGCGATTCGCGATGTCTATCCCAGCGATTCGCCGTCATTGCTTTGCCACGCAGTAGCCACCCTCTCGATGCCCCCCAGCGTATCCTGTCCGCCCCAGTTCTCAATCGCCGGGGTCAAGATCTCAGCGCAGCCTATTCAGAGAAGAAAGGACGGCGTCATGCAAAACGGCAGCCTTAGCAGAGAGCAACAGAAGCGGAGCTCGGATGTTTGGTGCTACCGATGGTGGGAGTCTGGTCCAACCGGCGGGAGGATACACCGTCGAATCATTCTCGGTACGGTAGAGCAACTTCATGACAAACGGGCGGCGAACCAGGCGACGGTGGGGCTACGAAGGGAAATCAACTCGCAAGACATTCGCACGAAGACGACGTTGATGACCGTGGCAGAGTTAGCGGACCATTTTCGTCAACGGGAGTTGCTTGACAGCAACATGCGGGTTACCTACTCGACCAAAAAAGCGTATGCCGGCTACTTGACGAAATGGATTGTGCCGCGCTGGGGACAGAATGCACTACAGCACATCAAAGCCAGAGAAGTGGAGTTGTGGCTGGCGAGTGTGCAACGCGCACGAAGCACGCGCGCGAAAATCCGCAATGTGATGAGTGTGCTATTCAACCATGCACGCCGGTACGATCTCTTCGATGGCAACCCTATCCAATGGGTGCGCCAAAGCGCCAAAGCGCCAAACGCCGTGGTGCTCCCAATGTACTTACGATTGAAGAAGTACGGCATTTATTGGCAGCGCTACCGCCGCGAGAAAGAACCCTGGTGTTCTTGGACGTAAGCACCGGACTGCGACAGAGCGAACTGTTCGGTCTGCAATGGCAGGATATTGATTTCGAAATCGGAGAGCTCAGAGTGACGCGATCGGTGGTTGGTCAGGTGGTCGGCACTTGCAAGACCGAGGCCTCTCAAAAGGCCATTCCACTTCACGAAGACCTGATCGAGGCCCTGAAGGGCTGGCGCCAGCAGAACCCCTACAAGGAGGTGCAGCATTGGGTGTTTGCCAGTCCGAGTAGCGGTGGAAGAAATCCGTACTGGGGACAACAGCTGATGCGCCGGGACATCCGCCCGGTTGCCGAGAAGCTGGGGATCACCAAACGCATGGGATGGCATACCTTCCGGCACACGTACTCCACATTACTTCGGGCCGTGGGAGCGGATCTGAAAGTAATGCAGGAACTGCTGCGACACTCCACGATCCGTGTGACCTTGGATACTTACACCCAGGCGGTGACAGCCGCCAAGCGTACAGCCCACACCGCGATAGTCTCGCTGATTGTTGGAAATGGCGAATAGAAGCTGGTCTAGGGCACGAAGGGGAGCGATCAGCCCCCTAGGCCGAGGTTGAACGTAAACATTGTTGTAGGGGGCTGTGCGCGGAACTCGACGCCTCGCGCGGAATTTGTACCTTTTTGTGCCCGCGCGAAAACTCTTCCACAGGCGTAAGTGCTTGATTAGGAATGGCGGGAACGACGAGACTCGAACTCGCAACCTCTGCCGTGAAAGACACTGTTATTTGGTAACTGATTGAAACTACGCGGCACGGATGGCTACCAATACCGCGCTTTGGAACCCCAAGAAACAATTATTGGACCATGAAAGGACCAAGAAATGGACTCTGCCGTCGAGCGGCAGAAGTCTCAACCTAGGACTAGCCACGTAAGTTTGATCCACTATTTCACGATGCTTTGGAAGGTGGGTTCAATTCCCACCGGCCCGTGCTTATCGCCGGTCAAATCGGGACCAAGGATCACGTTCGGGTAGTCCACCAACCGGCAGTTTGCTCCCATGAATTAATACAAGCGCATTTATGAGCACTAATCCAAAGCTGCCAGCGCAACATTTGAGTACAGTCGCCTTTTGGACGACTGGGTATTTCAGGGTTAAGCCGCAGTGATCGCCACGACTTTACCGCCTCGCAAGGCCTTGATATCGCGAATTGGGGGCTGGCCAAAGAAACGCCGGTACTCGCGATTGAACTGGCTTGCGCTTTCATAGCCGACCTCGAACGCTGCACTTGCCGCATCCAGGCCATTCGTGAGCATGTGCTGTCGCGCCGCGCGCAGGCGCAGCTGCTTCTGAAACTGAAGAGGACTCATCGCAGTGAGGACGCGAAAATGGTGATGCAGCGTAGATCGGCTCATGCCTGCGATCGTGGCCAGTTGCTCCACACGCAGAGGTTTCTGATAGTTCGCACGTAACCATGCAACTGCCTTCGCCGTCCGATGGCTCTGGTCTCCCATCGTGGCCATTGCCCGAAGGCGTTGTCCCTGCGTTCCCTTCAGCAGGCGATATATGATTTCGCGTTGAATGAGTTTGCCGAAGAATGGAATATCCTGCGGAGCATCAAGAAGATCCATCAACCGAGAACATACGCTGACCAGTTCAACCGTAGTCTCGCCGATAGCCATTCCGCGCGCGCCAGACGACGTCTCGGGCACATGGATTTCCTCTGTATTCAGAATGTCTCGAACAGTTGATATATCCAGCTTTAGGAAGAAGGCAAGGTAGGGTGCATCTTCGCTGGCCGTAATCACCTGGCTCACCACTGGCAGTTCGAGCGACGTCAGGAGAAATCGCGATTGACCGAAAACGTAGTTCGTGCTGCCGAGGCCCACTCGCTTTCTCCCTTGCGCGATAAGGAGAAGGCTCGGCTCGTAGGTGCATGGACTGGGGACAGTCGGAGCAGTGCAGCGATAGAGCATTAGCCCGGGCACCTCCGTTGCACGTTCGCCTGAGCCACCGAGCAAATTGCCAATCTTGGTTCCAAGCTCCGCGAGAGCTTGCGCGAGCTTAGACGGATTTACATCGCGAGGTTTTCGGCGCTTTTCCACCTTTCAGGTCCCCTCCATCGTCTCTAAGCATAATTTGTGATTCGCGGAGATGTCTCGAACAATCGTGGCGATAAGACGAATGGGCAATGATTGTGGACGATCGAACTACCGCTCAATCCTCGAAACTCGCTAGGGTTGAAGTGAAAGAGATGGACTGAACGGAAGCAATAGAGGAGAAACAAATGAAAACCCGAAATCTCGGAACATTGGAAGTCTCAGAAATGGGATTTGGCTGCATGAGTATCAGTGCCAACTACGGACCTGCCGCTGACAAACATCAAGGCATTGAGGTCATTCGTGCAGCCCATGAAAAAGGCGTCACCTTCTTCGATACAGCCGAAGTTTACGGCCCCTATACAAACGAAGAACTTGTGGGAGAAGCGCTCGCGCCTTTTCGCGACAAAGTCGTTATCGCAAGCAAATTTGGCTTCGACAACGAAAATGGCGGCACTCTTAATAGTCTACCAAAGCACATCAGGAAGGTGGTTGAGCAATCACTGAAGCGTCTCAGAACCGAACGCATCGATCTCTACTATCAGCATCGGGTCGATCCAAAAGTGCCAATCGAAGAAGTAGCTGATGCCATTAAAGATCTCATCAATGCAGGGAAAGTTTTGCACTTCGGCCTCTCTGAGGCGAGTGCCAAAACAATCCGCCGAGCGCATGCGGTTCAACCTGTGACCGCTGTTCAGACTGAATACTCGCTGATGCAAAGAGACCTGGAAAAGAATGGCGTGCTCGCGACTTGTGAGGAGCTAGGTATCGGCTTCGTCCCATGGGGGCCGGTTGGACAAGGGTATCTTACTCAGAAAATAGATGCTGGTACGAAGTTCGACCCCAAAATGGACATGCGATCTGGCTTCCCCCGCTTTTCTCCTGAAAACATAGCAGCAAATATGCCGATCGTTGACCTAATCAGACGGTTTGCTGAGAAGAAGAATGCAACCCCGGCTCAAATTTCACTGGCTTGGTTGCTTGCGCAAAGGCCGTTCATTGTTCCGATTCCCGGCACACGCAATATCGGTCACCTAAACGAGAACTTAGGAGCCATCAATATTCAGCTCTCGCCTGCTGATCTTCGTGAGATCGACACGGCTGTCTCTAAAATCAAGGTGCACGGTGGCCGGATGAATGAAGAGCAAATGAAGTTGGTTGACCAAACAGCGTGACCAGTAGTCTAGAACGTGGTGGATGTATTCGAATTCCAACGGCTTGCATTTGCCGTCATTTGGACACATATCCTGTCTTGAAAGGTGATCAGCGTGACCATCGAAACGAACAAGCGCATCATGCACCGTTTCACGGAGTTCATCAACACCGCCAGTGAGAAATTAGCCGCGGAGCTTATTTCGCCGAACGCGGTATTCCATGTTCCGGGACGACCTGAGCCGCTCCAGGGTCCGACTGGGTATCTCGAAATCATTGGAATGATGCGAGGTGGGTTCCCGGACATCCAATGGACCCTGGAAGAGATGATAGCCGAGGGTGAGAAGGTCGCGGCACGCTTCACAATGCGTGGCACGCACCAAGGCACCTTCTTTGGAGTTCCGGCAACAGGTAAGAAGATCGAGGTATCGGCGATGAATTTCTATCGGCTGTCTGGTGGGCAATTCGTTGAGGAGCGTGGGCAACCTGATCTGCTTGGGCTACTACAACAAATCGGCGCCGTACCGATGTAAAACTACTTTGCACTGAATGGAGCGAGTGGTCGGCAAGCCGGAAGTTGCAATTCTCCCAAACAGAATCTTGTCGAACAGGGCCGCGAAGACTCGAGTGGATTTCCTCCGTGTTGCCCGTCAACTTGGTGGAACACAAGAATTCCTTCGCGTCAGGGAGTCACTTCAACGAAGAGCCGACTATTCGTCCAAGCGGTTATAGAACCGACGAGAAGAGGATACAAGCTTGAACTCGTAGTTAGCGAACTTCGACGATTACCAAGGACACGTCATCGGCGAGGGGACCGTGCCTCCACGCAGCCACGCCCTCGAGGATCGTCTTCTGCATATCCGCGAGCGTTAGAGTTGCCGATTGCAGGACTAAATCTTCCAGACCTTCGACGCCAAGCATATCGTCGAGGCAGTTGGAAACCTCAACGAGGCCATCGGTGTACAAAATGAGGCGATCACCCGGTGAGAGTTCAACTTCAATGGATGGCTCGCGCGGTGTAGTTTCGGAGAGGCAACCGAGGATACCGTTTCGCGACTCAAGCCGGCGGAGAGTGCCATTTGAGACGAGTATCGCCGGCGGATGGCTGGCGGCAGAAAAGCTTAGTCGGCGTCCATCGTGGCTGAATCGGGCCACGGCCATCGTGAAGAAAAACCCGTCCACCGGGATTCGAGCATGTACGAAATGATGAAGCTCCCTCAGCAAGGCTCCTGGCTCGAGTTTGCGCCCCAGAGCATGCAGAGTTTCAGAATAGATGCGGTTGGCCATTAACGCCGAACCGACGCCATGTCCGGAGACATCGGATAGGACAATGCTGAGGGAATCGTCGCCTTGCGGGTGAACTACGCCAAAGTCGCCGCCGATGGTGCGGGCCGGGCTGTAGTACGCCTCCACGGCGAGGTTTTTCCAAATCAGACTACGCGGTGCAAGGGATTGCTGCACATGTGCGGCGAGGGCGAGTTCGGCCTCCATTTCATCTTGCCGCTTTTGAAGCAGTGAATTCGATTCGCGCAGCTGCTCCTCGATTCCTTTTTGTGCGCTGATGTCGGTCACGGTAAGTAAGACGTAGTCCTGATTGTCAGGACCCTGAATGACTCGTCCACTGAAGATTGCTGGGATCTTGCCACCGTCTTTACGGGGAAAGTAGAACTCGGTTCGGTTGCGGCCGTAACGGTGGCCCGATTCGTGTTGCCGTTTGATAGAGGGAAGGTCTTCGCTGGGGAAAATCGCATCGGGAGTGCGGCCCTGAATCTCCTCACGGCAGAAGTGTCCCATACGCGTAACCGCTTCGTTTGCAAAGATCACTCGAAGCTCGTCATCCAGGACGACTACACCTTCATTGAGTTCTTCGAGGATCGTCTCCATTTCGCGAAGCCAATCGGGAGTTTCGATGTTGGTGCCTGGCATAGCTGTGCTCACTGACATAATGATTCCCCTTGAGGGACTACCTGATGATTTGTGTAGCCCAGGTTCCGAGAGTGGCGTGGGTCGCTGTCCATCAATCGTGTGATCGTGGCGAACAGAAGACAGACCGATACTCCACACATCAGCACTCCCGCCATGCTCTCAAGAGGCCCTAAGAGCCTCCACCTACTGGGAAGCGTCACGTCGCCGTAACCGACGGTGGCATAGCTGCTTGAGGAGAAGTAAAAAGAGAGTTCCCACGAAGGAAAGCATTGCAACCGGTAAAAACTCGCCCACAAAAAGATTACGAGGCCGTGGAGAATAATGATTGCGATCGTCGATTTCACTACCAGGATTGCGGAGCGAACCGGACCAAATCCTTGGCTGCCCGTGGCCGTAACGCCCCGTAGCCACTCAACGAGCGCCGCAACCCCAACACACTGCAAACAGAGTGTGAGGAGTAACAGAAGAGCGGCGGCAGAGGCTTGAGGTATGAGTGTCATTTTCATTGCTTTCAGGCTGTTTGCGGAACGGCATTAGCCGGTTCAAGAACTTCGTCATGCATGGCTGAGTCGTTCGCTTCCCAGCGAATGATCTTTAGATCAAGCACAAAGATGCTGTAAAGGACCGGCACCAAGAGCAGAGTGATAAAAGTAGCGACGCCAAGTCCACCGATCTGCGCGTAACAAAGAGGCTGCCACAGCGGACCACCTTCGAGCGCAAGCGGGAAAAGGGCCAAGATCGTTGCTCCCACTGTGATCATTACAGGGCGAATTCGCTGGATGCCCGCATCGGCCAGCGCTTGGACCAGTGGCTCGCCCTTTGCGTGCATTTCCTCGATGAAGTCGAACAGCACGATGACGTGGCTGACAATCACGCCTATCAGGCTGGCGATGCCGAGAAAAGCCATGAACCCGAACGGCGTATGCATGATCGCGAGGGCGATCAGAGAGCCGATCACGCCATAAGGAGCAGCAGCGAATACCAAAAGAGGTTTGACGGCGTTATTGAATTGAACGAGCAAGGCCAAGTAAATCCCAATCAAAGAAATCAGCAGAACGATTTTGAGATTTGCGAAGCCGTCTAATTGCTTGGCCCTTTCACCACCAATCCGCAGCTGATATCCGGGCGGAAGATTCTTCTGGAACTCCTGCAATTTCGGAATAATCGGATCGATTATTTCCGATGCGAGAACTCCAGGCTGTGGATAACACAAGATGGAAATGGTGCGAAAGTGTTCTCGCCGCGCGATACGACCGGTTTGCAGGAGATGCTCCAAATTTGCGACCGACAGTAGAGGCACGCGGTTATTCGTCTGTGAGCTGTACACATAAAGGTTCTTGATGTCGGCAAGCTGACCGCGCTCCTGCATGCGAAGGCGCGCCACAACAGGAATGTTCTTGTTCCCCTCCTTGAACACGCCTACTTGGGTTCCACTCATTGCCGCGCTTGACGCGCTTGCGACATCGGCGTTGGTGAGGCCCACGACGTTCGCGCGGTCAGCGTCGATTTGAACCTGGAGCTGAAGATTGTCCGGAAACCAGTCATCCCGAAGAACGGAAATGCCCGGGGCCTGGGCCACGATCTCCTGGGCTTGGCGAGCGATCGTTCGCAACGTACGGATATCGTCAGCTTCGTTTTTCGCATCCACGTCCGCCTGGCCGGAGATCATCAGCTCTACGGGATTCTCGACCGGGTTTGTTTGCAGCTGCCGCACAGTGATCCATGCGCCTGGGATCTGTTTTGCAAGTGCGTCTTGTATCGGGCGTTTCAGCTTCGGAGTGGCTTCCTTGTCCGTTACTTCAACAATGATTTGCGCGTAGTTCGTTTGCGGCATTTCCGGTGAGACGGAAAACCAGAAACGCGGTCCGCCCCCGCCCGTAAAGGTTGTCAGCGATTTGAGAAGATGGCCACGCTCGTCCTTCGATCCAAGCTCGGGCGAAGTCTCGATCACTTTCCGAACCACTTCTTCAGCCTGGACTGCGGCATCGTTGGTTGCACTCAAAGGCGTGTCATTTGGCAGCCAAACGTCGAGATAAAACCAATACTGAACATCCTCAGGGAAGAATTGAGTCTTCAAGCGAGAACCGAAAAGTCCTCCACCGATGAGAAAAACAAGAGATCCGGCAAGAACAGCCCAACGATGTCTTATGGCTCTTTGGACAAGCCGGTTATAGAAGCCGTAGAAGCCTCGTTCGCGTCTTTCCTCGATGGTAGGTTCTGGCTTTGCCGGGGCACGTTGAATGTAGTAGCCCAAGAATGGGACGAACGTCATGGCAGCGAATAGCGCGGACAGCAGCGAGGCCGTCATGACGATCGGCAGACTCTTCAAGAACTCGCCTGTATTTCCGGTCAGCATCAGGAACGGCAGGTACGCAATGATGTTCGTAATCGTCGCGTAGAAAATCGCAGTCGCAAGCTTGGTTGGACCGAGCCAGGAAGCAATCTTGCGGGGCGAGCCTTCCGCCAGCTCGCGCTTGATGCCGTCTCCCGCCACCACCGGCACGTCCACGAGAAGCCCCAATGCGATGATGAGTGTCGCAATCGAAACCTGCTGAAGATCAATTCCCAGCACATAAACGATTCCGAATGTCATCGCCAGCGTAATTGGTATCGCCAGCGCCATGATCAAGGCCAGGCGCCATTCCCAGAAGCCGAGCAGCGCAATAATCACGACGAGGACTATGGCTTCCAGGAGTGCCCGGATAAATAGATGGATGTTCTCCTTGACCTGAAGGGGTTGATCCGACGTGTGCGCCAAAATGAGGTCCGCAGGAAGAATGTGATGAAGCTGCGATAGCTTTTCGTTTACCGACCCACCGAAGCTCGCGATTTGCTTTTTGTCGCGCATGTAGACTGCCAACGTAACGGCGCGGCTGCGCTGCCAACGCCCACTCTTGTCCTGCCAGGTGTAGTAGTTCAGATATTGTGCAGGGGCTTGATAGCCGCGGCTGATCTGGACGAGATCTCGCAGATACACCGGGGCACCTTCCGATGTAGTCGAAACCGCGAGATCACCGATGCTCTTCGCCGAATCAAATTGTCCCGAAGGGATAAGCGCGACTTTGCGGTCGGCCGTTTCTATATTTCCCCCAGGCGCAATAATGTTCCGTGCGGATAGTACTTTGGATAGATCGGCGGGGCGCAATCCATAAGCTGCTAGCCGATCCTGCGAATAGTCTAAATAGACGGCTTGCGGCAAAACACCCCGGGTCTCGACTTTCGAGACCTCGGCAGCGCCCTGAAGCGTACGGCCGATCAAGTCGGAAAAGTTATCAAGGTCGGCGTAACTGTATTTGTCGCCGGCAACGCGGGCGAGTTTCTCTCTTGTTTCGCTGGGATCGCGGATGATCGCGAGCTCCCATGCATCCGGATGCAGCTCGGATCGTTTCAGCCGGTCCGACAAAAAACGTTGGATGAAGGCCCGAATCGCACTGTCATCGGCTTCGGAAATTCCATCTAAACCGATAAAACCACTACCCTGAACGATTTCCGAGTCTCGAATAATCCCAGCGCTCTGGGCTTGCTGTTGAAATAAATATCCAGTGTCCAAAACTTCCCGCGCCGAAATGGATTGCGGAAACGAATCCACGATCGTGACGTGCTGGCCCGTTCCATTCTGCTGTTTTGAACTACGGGCTTTGCGAAGTGCCGCTTCAACGGAATTGGCGCGCGCTGCTATTTCAATGTCGTCCGCTTTCGGGCTCGCAACGGTTAGCATCAACGCGGCGGTGTCTCCGAAATCGCTTTGGAAAACGATGGGGCCCGCGCCTTGCGGTAATTGAGCATTAAGCGCATTGAGCTTGAGATTGATATCGCTGAATTGGCGCTTCGTATCCTTCACACTCTCGTCCAGCTGTAGGTACACAAACGAATAGCCGGGGAGAGAGATGGATTTGACGCCATAGTCTGCGTCCGTTCCGGGATGAATCGTTTTGTTCTCTGCGGCAACGTCTTCAATGCGCCGCGTAACGAACTGTTCGACCTGCGCTGCTGTCGCTCCGGGCCAAGGACAAGCCGCCACGGCGACACGCACGGGGATCTCCGGGTCTTTTCGCTGCGGCATGGATGTGTAACCGAACCAGCCCCAAACGAGCACTGCGACGAGCATCATCCAGGAAATGTGTGGGTGCTCAACAAAGAACCGAGTGATACTGCGACGATTGCTGATGTCTTGTTTTTTTTCGTGTGCCATTTTTTATGCCTCTATCGGAGAACTTGAACTAAATCGCCATCCTTCAAATCGGCGACTCCAACTACGACGATTTTTTCCCCTGGTTTAACACCTTCCACTGCCACGTCACTGTCGTGGGTCTCACCTAACGTCACCGCTCGCAAATGTGCGGTCCATTTGCCGCTCGCTTCGCTGGCGACGAAAACGCCATAGCGCCCAGATGCGGACGGGTCAGCCACAACAGCTGCCAAAGGCACGGATAGTGCCGGAGCCTTTTCAACGCCAGAGAGAGTGAGCGAAGCAATCATTCCCGGCTTCAAATAACTCTTGGGATTGGGCACGGTCACTTCGACTGCGAAAACACGATTTTTCTCGTCAGCGCCCGCGGCAATACTTGTCACCTTGCCTTGGTACTGTTTCGGGTCGTCTTGCAAGTTAATGTTGAATTCCTGGCCCAGGCGGAGCTGCTTTACGGCGTACTCGGGAACACCGAAACTCACTTTGACCGCGCTGGTGTCAGCGATAGTGAACGCGACAGTTCCGGGCGACGCCAGATTTCCGAGTTCGACATTGCGAGCCAGGATGAAGCCGGAAAATGGCGCGCCCAAATCCGCGTCGGCCAAAGCCAATTGCGACTGTCGCAAGCTGGCCTTTGCCTGGTCCACAGCACCTCGGCTTGAATCGAATCGCGCTTGAGTTTGGTCAAATTCTGGCTTCGTCAGGCTGTGGGTGGAGTAAAGCGCCTTAGCGCGTTCGTAATCCTGAGAAGCTTGGAGATGTTGTGCCTCGGCTTGCGTGACTGCCGCTGCGGCCTGGTCAAGCTGGTTCTTTAAGTCCTGGTGACGAATCTGCGCCAGCAATGCGCCGCGAGCTACATAGTCCCCGGGTCCAATCTCACGGCGTCTTCCATCTGCGCCTATGACCTGTTTGATCTCGGTCACGTATCCCGCGGATTTGAAGGACAGCGCCGCCTGCGCCAGCGGCAACACTGAAGCCGAGTAGCGTAGGCCTTCTGAAGAAGAGTTGAGCGCAACATCCACTACGCGAACAGGCGTTGCAGACTTCGCCGCTACCTGCGTCGGTTGGTGACATCCGCTTACCCCTGCGATTAGCACCAATAGTGCGGCGGCTGCTTTCCATAGTCCTATGCTTGATTTGTTTTTCATGTCTTTACTCCACTCCCATCGCTTTTTCGAAGTTGGCCCGTGCCGTCCAAAATCCCGCGATTGCTTGCTGGTACTGCGCCTCTGCCTGCGACACCGCGGCTTGTTGCTGCATGAGATCGGACAGAAGGGCTGCTTTCTGGTTGTAGCGGTTTGTCACTTCGCCAAGCTTCGTCTGTTCTGCCTCACGCTGGTCCGCTAACGCGTCCAGCAGAATGCGTGCTTCCTCCAGCTTGCGAAACTTTTCTTCAACGTCCAGCAGAATGCGCTGTTCAATGTCGCTTTCCGTTGTTGCCTTCTGCTCTGCCGTAGCCTTCAATTCTGCGATCCGGTGCTTCTTGTATCCCCAATCGAAGGGCTGCCATTGAAAGGCGAATCCGACAGCGCCGGTTCTCTGCGGAAGGAAATTGACGTTTTGGAATCCGAGGTAGCTGACCTGAAGACTCAGATCAGGAATGTATTTGGCATGCTCGCGCCGCACATCCAGTTCGGCAATCTTGGTCTGCAGCCGGGCTCCACGCAGTTCGGGCCGCTGCTCGAGTGCCTGCTTTCGAGCCGTATCCAGATCCCATTCAACAAGTTCGCCGAACGGGAGCATTTCCACCGAGAAAGAGGTGTGCAGGTCGCGCCCAAGAAGACGATTCAGGTTCTGCTTCTGTAGCTCAAAGGCGTCTTCCGCAGTAAGCAACTGATAGCGTTGTTGTTTTAACTTGGCCTTTACCGTGAGGGAGTCGGAGAGCAGCACGGTTTCCTGTCCGAGCCGCCGTTCCGTTAACGTGGACAGCTCGCTCAGCGACCGAACAGCTGCTCTTGCACTGATGACTTGCGCCTGTAACTCCGCCACTTGGTAGTAGACTTCCTTCACCTGTCGCACTGTGTCTTGACTTTGAGCACGCACTCCTTCCTTCGCGAGGTTGATTCCGAGTCGGGCCTGCTTTACAGCAAGATTTACTTTGAAAAGTTGTGTGAGCGGTTGCGTTGCGGAGGCATTCACAAACGCGGCGAACCGCACCGGTGAGTGAATGTTGGAATCGGTCGCTGGAATAGGACCAGTGGCTGGATAGGTGCCGAAGCTGCCAGCGGGAACTCTAGAATTCAGCGGCCGGAGCGGCGCTCCCGCAAGAACGTTCGTATCCAGCTTCGGGAGGTAATTTGTTTTGACCTGCGCGACTATCTCTTGCGCCTTGATAATTTCAATTTTGCTGATCTGGATGTCTCGGTTAGTGCCGCTTGCAATCCGGATCGCTTCGTCCAAGGTCAATAGCGGCGCAGTGGTGGTATCGGGATTCGGCGTTTGTGCCCAAGCAACCGAAAAGAGTGTGAGCTGGAGCCACAGAATCAGAGACACGCGGGATAGAAATGTTTTTGGCGTCCGAGTTTCTGTCGGGCCCTGTGTGGTTTTGTTTCTTGAGGTCAGTGGGTTCATTTTGCGTTCCTGTTTGTGAGTAATGCAGACACCATGCCAACCTTCGCGGCTCGCAAGTTATTGGATTTATTAGGGGCTGATGTATCGGTCCACCCGCTGACGTGCCCGAATGCGGGCAACGCTGCCGCGTGAGCGATGCTCGCAGGCACAATCGCGAGACCTCGTCCGACTCTGTTCAGAACCGGGACATAGCAGTCGCAAGGCTGATCTGCTGCGGAAGCTGGAACTGTTGACTGGCTAGTTTGCCGCTGCCTGCCGCCTCTAAAAAATAGTTAGCAGCTTGGCCTTCTTGCTCTTTGGAAAAGGACAATGCCGTGCCCACATCGCGGCTTTGCCCGCATTGGGGCGCCTTTTATCCAAATGCATTCCGCAATATCTATTGATTCGAATGACTTGCCCCGGCCGCCTTCTGGCACGAGACCTGCTGTTTGATGGGACGTTAGTTCGTAGGGAGACGCCCATTGAAACGGGCATGGCCGGTGAGTGTTCCGGCTAATCACATGCTAAGGAGACGCGATGCTCCGCGTCGAAATATGCGATTCGGCTGGCACTTTGATCTTAAGACTTGAAGGCCGATTCACCGGTGATGATGCTGAACACACTCGGACGCTGGGGGCGCGCTTCGCCGCGCGCGGTAGGCTTTTCGTCGATCTGACGGAGGTCGTATTCATTGACGCGGTGGGAGAGGAAGTGCTGTCTTTCCTTGGCCAGCTCGGAGCCGAGTTCGTTGCCCCCAATTCTTATGCGCTCGATGTATGTGAGCGTCTGAATTTGCGTGTGGTCCCAAACGGCAGCTCCTATCTGAATGCGTTGGGGGAGCCTCCTGCAAACGGCGACCGATCTGGTGCCAACAGATCCAAACCTCGGAAAGGGTAACTACATCGGAGCCTGCATATGCCGTCCACTGAAAGACTTGATACTCATCGCAAAGCGCTGACTGTAAATCTCGATGCCTCCACATTCGGCTCTTTTGCCGAAATCGGTGCGGGGCAGGAAGTTGTCCGGTGGTTCCTTTTCGTCGGCGGTGCCTCTGGCACGGTTGCGAAAAGCATTTCCGCCTACGACAAGGAGGTCAGTGACAGTCTCTACGGGACCGGTTCTCGCTATGTCTCCAGGGAGCGGCTGGAGGCCATGCTGGAAACCGAGTGGACTCAGTTGCTCGGCCAGTTAGACAAGACTCGCGGCAAGGACAAGCGCTTCTTCGCTTTTGTCGATACCATGTCGGCGCGAAATTACGCCGGAACAAACGAGCCACATGGCTGGCTTGGACTTCGGTTCCAGTCTCGTTCTGGCGGAGAACCTAGCGACATTCTCCTGCACATCAACATGCGGGATTCTTCCAATGTTCTCCAGCAAGAAGCCATCGGTATTCTGGGCGTCAATCTCCTCTACGCTGCTTTCTATCAGTTACAGACAAAAGAATCGTTTTTCGAAGGGCTCGCTCACGACGTCGTAAGGGAACGGATAGAGATTGATTGCATCGATTTTCGAGGTCCGGCTTTTGCGAGTTGGGATCGCCCCACGCTCCAGGCCTATTTGGTGCATGCGGGACTTGCCGAGGCCGTGTGCTTTTCGCCTTCGGGCGCAGCTCTGCCTCCTAATGAATTCCTGCACAACAAAGCTGTTGTGCTTGCACCGGGATACTTCGGCCATGTGGATCCCGTTCACGCGCAAATCCATACGCAAATGCTGGCCGCCGGCATTCAAGAGCTTCGTAGGGAATTGGGAGAATCCACTTCTGCTCCTATCGGCTGCTTTTGCGTGTCAGCGGGTCCAATCGCAGCACAAGAGTCAGCCCCAGAAATCTCCGACCTGCTGACTCGGATTAATGCACTTGTGGCACAAGGCGCCCATGTCCTCTTATTCCGCGAACGCGAGCTATACAACATGACGGCGCTCGCGAATCGCTATACAAAAGCTCCGCTGCGTTTCATCGTCGGACTTTCACTTTTGATCCGGGCCTTCGATGATCCCTATTTCAATCTCGAAGGCAGGCTTCTTGAAGCCCTCGCGCGTCTCCTGGCTCAGAACGTACGCATCTATGCTTATCCGATGACTGCAATAGATCTACAGGAAGCGATCAAAGTCTTTTCGGCTATCGACCTGGAATGGAATGAAACGAAAGGTTGGGTCTCCGCTGAACAGCTGCGTTTCACGCCTCCTCTCGAACACCTTTACGCCTATCTTCTCGCAAGTAGTTTTCTCGTTCCCATCCGAGTTCCAGCAGATTCCCCGGACGATGCGAACCATTCCGTTCCAATAAGGGAGGATGTACCAGCCGTTGGTGAGGTGTGCGGTGCCTAACTTCCGTTATCTCCCTCGATTTGTTTTTCGGTCCTTCGTTCTAGTCCTTGGGGTCAGCCTGCTGGCGTACATGCTGCATCGAACGGGTCCCGGGGCTGTTTGGAAGCAAGTCCAGGCTGTCGGCTGGGGTCTGGCTTTGATCATCATTCTGGGAGGCCTTTCTCAGTTGATTAAGACATGTGCATGGAGACAGACTTTTGCATGCGATATCAGCGCCCTCTCCTGGTCGCGCAGTTTTGGAGCGCAACTCGTCTCCGATGCGGTCGGGCAACTTGGTATTGCCGGGAAGTTGCTTGGCGAGGGCCTGCGCGTATCTATGCTGGATTCTGCCGTGCCGCTGGCCCATGGAATATCGTCTTCCGCGATTGATGGAGGATTGCATGCCTTCACAGCGGTGGTGGTCACAGTATTGGGGATTACCGCGACTCTGTTGCTCGCTCCTCTTGATGGTCGTTGGCGAATTTACACATGTCTGCTCGCTTCCGTTCTCATCGCCATAGTGGCCATTTCAGCTGTGGCTGTTGCAAGTGGGTGGCAGCTGATGGGAAACGCCGCCAGAAAGATTGGGCGATTGCCACGGCTTCACAAGTTAGTCAACGGCAAGTTGTCGGTCATTGATTCGGCCGAACACAACCTGCTCACCTTTTATCGCGACGAGCCTGTCGCGTTCTGGGCGAGTCTGATGCTCAATCTCCTTTGGCACGCGATGGCAGTCTTGGAGGTGTACCTAATCCTGCGATTTATGGGAGCAGGCGTTGGCCTGGTCAGCGCAATTGCACTGGAAGGTTTGACCAAGGTGATCGATCTTGTTGGCACGTTAAGTCCGGGTAACCTCGGGTCCTACGAAGGTGGAAATATGCTCATTGCAAATATGTTTGGTGTGACGGGTACCGCAGGATTGACGTTGGCTTTGTGCCGGCGGGCGCGGGCCATCTTCTGGGCAGCAGTCGGAGCCACCTGGATGACAGTGATGAAGAGAGGCCGGTCGACAAGCACAATGGAGGTGAAAGGCAATGATGAGGACCAGATTTTGCATCGCGCTTGCAGTCGCGTTCCTGCTGATAGCACGTGTCACTAAGGCTCAAGGCCCGGACGAGCCGTATAGATTCTTCCGAGAGTTTGTCGGCTTGAGTGAAGACCAGATAGGGGCGATCCGCTCCGGGAAGGCGGTTGCGAAGCTTGTTGAGTCGCGCACTCCTGACGAGGTGTTCGTCTTCGGCTCGGTATACGTAGAGGCGGGTCCAGAGAGCTACCTCAAGCTTGCCTCGGACGTCAACGCGTTGCGCAAGCTCCCAGGCTATCTGGCAATTCAAAGCTTCAGCGATCCGCCACAGCTTTCGGACCTTGAGGGTTTCACCCTTGAAAAGCAAGACATCGACGAACTGAAAAACTGCAAGGTGGGGCATTGCGAGGTTCAACTGCCAACCGAGGCGATGGAGAGCTTTAAGCAGTCCATCGATTGGTCCGCACCGGACGTGGCCGACAGGGTGAATCACCTGGCTCGTCAAATGGCGTTGCAGGCGCTACTCAACTACATGAATGGGGGCAATACAGCCCTCGGAGTTTATCGTGATAAGAACCATCCCGCCGCGGTGGCGGAATCCTTTGAGACGCTGATAACACGATTGAGCGCACTTCCGGTGTACCTTCCCGAGCTCAACGAATATCTTCTCGAATATCCGAAAGCTAAGACCGAAAAAGTGCAAGCTGGTTTCTACTGGGAGGAAGTTAACTTCGGATTGAAGCCCACGTTTCGGATCGTGCAGAAGGTCGTGTATCGGGGGACAAGCCCAGGGAACCCTGTTTACGCCTTAGCCGAGAAACAGCTCTACGCAAGCCACTACTTTGAAACGGCGCTTGATCTCACGGTCTGCGTCAGAGATGCACAACGCCCCGGCTTCTACATCATTACCGTCAAAGGGTCGAAGCAGGCCGGCCTTACCGGACTAAAAGGAAGCATTGTGCGCAAGGTGGCCGTAGACAAAGCCCGATCTTCGCTCGGACGGGTCCTCGCGACGATAAAACAGACGCTGGAATCACATCACACACAAGATGATTGATCGCCTTCCCGGTCCTGCTCACGACGCGAGCCCCGAATCATTATGTGCTGGAATATTCAGCGCGAGTAATGTTTAGCTTGCGCATCTTGTTTTGGAGCGTCGTTCGTTTCAGTCCGAGGCGCTCTGACGCTCCACCTTTGCCCGATATCCTTCCGGACGCGGCCTTCAACGCGTCGATAATTACCTGCCGCTCCGCTTGCTCGAATGTCGATGATGGTGATCCAGCGCTGCGGCTAGCCGTCCTCTTTAGCTGGTCGTGAGGAACTTTCAGCTCGTCCCCCTGCGTGAAGATCACGCAGCGCTCGATGTAGTTCTCAAGCTCCCGAATGTTTCCAGGCCAGTCGTGATTCACCAACGCCTCCATGGCCTCCTTCGGAACAGACCTAATGCGCTTTTGCATTTGGCGGGACAAGCGCAAAACGAAGTAATGAACTAGGAGAGGAATGTCTTCGCGCCTCTCTCGAAGCGGAGGGATCTCAATCGGGCAGACATTCAATCTGTAAAAAAGGTCTTCCCGAAATTGGTTGTTGCGTATCATGCCCTGCAGATCGCGGTGGGTTGCGGCAATCAAGCGAACGTCAACTCGGATAGTCTTCGTACTCCCCAAACGTTCAAACTCGCGTTCCTGCAGAGCGCGTAAGAGCTTTGGTTGCAGGTCAAGACTGATATCCCCGATTTCATCCAGGAAAAGTGTGCCGCGATCGGCCAACTCGAACCGACCTCGTTTCTGCATGAGCGCGCCAGTGAACGCTCCCTTTTCATGCCCAAAGAGTTCGCTTTCCACCAGTCCGGAAGGAATGGCGGCACAGTTCAGTCGAACGAAGGTACGCTCGCGACGCGGACTGCGGTTGTGAATGGCCCGCGCAAGCAGTTCCTTCCCGGTCCCCGTTTCGCCATGCAACAGCACGGTCGAGCTTGTTGGAGCGACAATCGCAATTTGATCTAGCACTCTGCGTAGCGCGGCACTCTTCCCGACGATGTCCTCGAAGTTGTGTTCCGCGCGAATTTCGGATTCAAGGTAAAGGCGTTCCTCTTCCAGACGAGCTGCCGATGCGTTCAGACGCCCGTACGCAAGCGCATTGTCCAGCGCGAGGGAGATCTGAATACTAATCTGCGTTAGCAAACCCAGGTCTTCTTGCCCGAAAGCGTCTGGCTTCCGGCTGCCGATCGCCAACAGACCCAGCGGTCCGCTCCCGGTCGCGAGCGGAGCAACGGCAACCGAGGCTATGGATTCGGCTCGCAAGTTGTCGGCAATGGTCGTCGGAAGTCTCTCGATATCACCGACTGACAATATGTCGGACCTGCGGGCGCGAAGTTTCTCGCACTCCGTTTCAGTCAGATTTGTTGAGCCCATCTCCGCCAGCAACCCTTTGCCGTCAGGAAAATCCAGCACCACACTTTGAAGGCGATGTGAGTCCTTTTCGAGAAGCCAGAATCCCGTCAGATGATTGTCGAAATACGAACGAATCGAAGTTGAAGCCGATCGAAAAAGATCTTCCATATTCAGTTTTGAAACGACGTGATTGTTGATCTCGAGAAGTAGCCGAAGGCGGTCGCGCTCGGTAGAAAGTTCCCGCTGATATTGTTCTGCACTATCCCTAGCCAGCGCGCATTCTAGCGCAATCGCAACGTGGGAGGTCAGAGAGCGGAGTAGTTCGACATCTTCGCGCACAAACTCCTGACCCCGCTCCTTAGTCGCAACCAAAAGTCCGTATTTTTGTTGGGAGGTAATCACAGGGAAAATGTAAGCGCTTCTGCCAACAGATTGGGCTGCAAACGGAGCCAACTCGGGGTGTTTCAACATTTCCGGTGATATGTCAGGCAGGAAAACTGGTTCTTGTTGCTCCAGAGCTTGTGCTGCCGCACCAATCCGCGAAATTTTGGTGCCAATTCTAATGGCGGGCGCGTCCGCTTCTCGATCAAACTCGAGAAGATGCAAAGTCTCTTGACCACTGTCCAGGAGGTATAGGTCAGTGCCATGAAGACGAACGCTACTGGACAAAACGTCGCGCAGGCTGTGGAGGACGGCTTTTACCGTCGGTTGCTCGCCCATCGCGGCGGACACATCGAGCAAGGCTCGATATCTGCTATGGGCGGGCGCCAAGCCGTCATGATCTTCCGGCATGGGCATCAGACTAGCACTACGAGAACTGTTCTTCCATATCGAGACATGCTCAGGTAGTCGGAGTCTGGAAAGTTCCCTCGGTCAGTCCGTCGTAACCTTGTGCCTGGGGCCTCGTTGCCCAACCCGCCGGGCACGTTGCCCGAATGCGGGCAACCTTACTCTTAGCGTGAGAAGGCCTTTGGAAGTTGTGTAGGGGCCAAAACCATGAAAGCACACGGATTGTGCGGTCCGATTCGTTATTTCGGTTTGGCAAGGCGCGTGCCCCTTGCTAGGGGACTGCCATTCGCATTAGGAGAGAAGACATGCGGAACACGATTCGAACATCGGTAATGCTGGTGACGATCCTGGTGCTACCTCTGCTGGTTCTCGTTGCGCAGGAGACGAGTGCTCTCCTAATCGAAGGCCAACAGGGGCAGGCAAGAGTAATTCAGGTGCAAGGCAAGAACTATGTAGAAGTCGAAGGGCTAGCGCGAATCACAGGAGGATCGCTGCGCTTCGCGGGGAATCAAATCATTTTGACTTTGCCCGGCGGCGCCAACGTAACACCTCACACGGACCAGTCCGCACCTGCGGCCGCCCTCTCCAGGCCATTCCTCAGCGCGGGGATCGAGACGATTAGGGAAATTCTTGAATGGCACGCTGCGTTGAAGAATGGGATTGAGCGCGGATATCCGTTATCGGATGTATGGTTCGGCCACTTCAGGCGGCAGATTCAATCTAGCTTGAAGCAGACGGAAGCAGCGGCCAGAACCGACATGGACCAAAGGGCCCTTCCGCTGCTGACCAATGAGTTCAATACGATGGAGGCGTTGACGGACAAATATTTGAAAATCGCCGCGAGTAGAGACTATCTGGCGCCTGACGCGTTGAATAGCGACCCGCTGGATCAGAAGCTGTTGACGTGCTGGCAATCGCTAGCGTCGACGGCGTCGTCGAATCAAGTTGTGGACGACGGTTCGTGTCAATAGGAGGTAACCCCAACGGAAGGCCCCCAGGCACTCAAACTCATGGCCCGCACGGAGAATGAATCGAAGACGACCTCCAGTGGCGTGGCTGCCTCCGGCGAAAGTTCGTTGTCAACTCCCGGAAATAGCATAGGACGAGAAACACGATGCTACGATTCGCTGTCACTGCTTTGCCGCGGCAGTTGCCAGACGTTGCCTTGTGTCCCTGAACTCGCAGAACTCAATACTCAGTCCCTCGCCATGAGCTGGAGCGCGTACCATCAAGCGCGCCGCGAATTCAATATCTCAGACGAGGGGAAAACGAATGGCCTGCAGCAGGGAAGTGTGATTCGAGAACATCGAAAACTAGGTCCAGATGTGTGGTGCTTCCGATGGTGGGAAGCAAGACCGAACGGTAACAGAGTGCACCGCCGAATCGTCTTGGGAACTGCCGAGCAAATGCGCGACGCAGCATCGGCTCGGCAGCTTACTTTCGGATTGGTGCGGGAAATCAACACTACCGACATCCGTCCAGCAGGAATATCAATGACGCTGGCGCAGTTGGCTGACCACTTTCACCAGCGAGAACTTGGCCGGCCGAACTGACGAATCTCGTACTCCGCCAAGAGGGCCTATCAAGGCTACCTTAACAAGTGGATTGTTCCGCGTTGGGGAGGTTACCTCCTTCCGAACATCAAGGCCGTTGAGGTGGAGTTGTGGCTTAGAAATTTGGAAAGGGCCGCGGGGACTTGTTGCAAAATCCGGAACGTGATGAGCGTTCTGTTCAACCACGCCCGTCGGTACGATCTCTACGACCGCAACCCAATTCAATGGGTGCGCCAAAGTGCAAAGCGCCGCAGTACTCCCGAGGTGCTCACGAGTAACGAAGTCCGGAAGCTGCTGACAGCGCTGAAGCCGCGAGAGCGAATGATGGTGTTGTTGGACGTGGCAACGGGATTGAGGCAAAGCGAATTATTCGCTCTTAAGTGGAAGGACGTTGACTTCAAGAATAGACAACTCTGGGTTACTCGATCGATTGTGCAGCAGGTCGTTGGCAACTGCAAAACCGAGGCTTCACAAAAACCCGTACCGCTCCACGATTATCTGATCAGTGCCCTAAGGGGCTGGCATCGCAGAACACCATTTCGAACGCCGGAGAGTTGGGTGTTCGCCAGTCCCAAGAAACGAGGAAAAACCCCATATTGGGGACAACAACTTCTTCGTCACCACATCCGCCCCGCGGCGCAAATGCTGGGCGTTACAAAGCGCATTGGTTGGCACACATTTCGCTGAACCTACTCGACACTTCTTCGTGCAACGGGTGCGGAGCTGAAGGTGATGCAGGAATTGATGCGGCATTCAACAATCCGCGTCACCTTAGACACCTACACTCAAGCGGTCACCACAGAAAAGCGATCTGCGCAGACAGCTGTCGTTAGACTCTTCGTCGCGAAATCTAAACGCAAATAAACGGGCAGGGCCCAGTAGCCTATGCCTTCTTGGTCCCTTCTTGTGCCTGCGCGAGGATGGAGCCTAATCTGTAAGTGTTTGAAAAGAAATGGCGGGGACGACGAGACTCGAACTCGCGACCTCTGCCGTGACAGGGCAGCGTTCTAACCAACTGAACTACGTCCCCGCTGAAGGGTGAAGCGTCACAGGTGCTGCAAAACCTTGCGCGTGCTGCAATACATCACTGGTGATGCAAACCGTTACCGGCGCTGCAAGACGTCACCGATTTTGCAAATCGTTACAGGCGCCGCAATGCCATGGTGGGCACTGTCCGATTTGAACGGACGACCTTTCGGGTGTAAACCGAACGCTCTAACCGCTGAGCTAAGCGCCCTACTCAACTAATCGTACAGTATGCCTCGCGAAGCGTCAACGCGCTCCGTTTTGCGCAGCTGATGCTACAATAATTGTGTTCGTTTGCTTGTGAGCGGACACAGCATTTTGTTCTCGGGCGCTCGTTCTTTGCAACGCGTGCTTGCACCGTGGGCGCGGTCGCCAAGTGGTAAGGCAAAGGTCTGCAAAACCTTTATCGGCGGTTCGATTCCGCCTCGCGCCTCCAATTTTTCCCTGTGGCACGAGCACACGTGGCTTTGCTCTGTCTTCAGGCACCCCGAGAAACGCACAGGCAGGATTGCCTGTGCCACCAAAGCTGTCCAAAAAACTGCAGGCCGCAAAATTCGACCTGTGCCTCTTCCTTGCACTTTGTTTCTGCAGCCAGTAAACTCTTTCTCTTGCTTTCGGGCAAAGGACTCACTCTGAGATGCTGATCGCACGGGATTACGTCGGGTACATGGCCACGGAAGTGGTGAAGCGGCTCGTGGAAGGGAAGTTGATCGAGACGAAGGTTGCGGATGCGGTTGCGCAACGACTCCGGCAGCGCATGATGGAAGAGATTACCGTCGAAGACCGGCTGAACGAGGAAGTGCGTAACATCCTCACCGAGCATCAGGAGGAGATGCGCCGGACGAGCGTCTCGTATCAGGAGATGTACAAGAAGGTGAAGCAGCAGCTCGCGCGTGACCGTAAACTGGTTCTGCGATAAAGAATCGGCGCTAATCAACAATTTCAGATCGACCGGCTGGCACGCTTGATGCCGGAGGGCGGAAAACAAAAGACTCGAGGGCAAGCGACCCGAATGCGATTGAGCCGCGAAAAGATTGTCCGAATCTCGCATCAAATCACGGATGTCCTGGTCTCCAGCGACGACGTGGAGTTCATCGAAGACCGCGACACGATCCGCCAGCAAGTCGTCCAGATCATCACCGATACGCTCCACGAAGAAGAAAAAGCCGACCTGGAAGTGCGCAAGAAAATCACCTCGCAGAAAAAAGAGATTCTTGAGGATAGCGAGGAGTGGAACGTCCTCTACCGCAAGTATTACGCCGACGAACTTCGCCGGCTGGGCATTGCGGCCGCTCCCGACGACCGCCGCCGGTAGTGATCTAAGTTCCAAGTAGGGAATTACTCCCGCCGCTCGACCCCCCTCCCCGGTTTTTTCGTAAGTGTTCATTCTAAAAGGTTTTAAGTCCTGTGCTTTGGAAGTGTTCATTCTAAAGAGGTTACGGGCACGTTTTGCGGAAGTGCGGATTGTAAAGGAGTTAGTGGGTAGTGGTGAGTGCCTAGTGGTTGGATTGCGGAAAGAGATCGCCGACTGAAGGGTGTACCCTCCTCCCGGGTGTTTTTTGTAAGAGTGGCAAACAAAGGGGTTATGGTGGAGATGGCGCGTAAGAGTGGCAACTACTGGACTTAAAGCAGCTGGATTTTCAATGAGTTGCGATTTCCCGCTAAGAGTGGCAGGGAAAGGAGTTCGAGGAGCAGTGGCGAGTGATGAGTGGCTAGTGGCGAGATCTGAGGCGGAGAATCTTTGGGAGGAGCGTGGCCGGTTGATTTGCGGGCGAAACATGATGAATGATAGCAAGGAATTGGATTACTGTCAAGGTACAGTACCTGGGTACTTATCATTCGAATGAGACGCGGGGAAGTCGAAGGCTTAGAAGGAGTTGGCGGGAATTTTGTAGTTTGGTGAGACAGTGAGACGGGTGGGGAAGAGGCGGGATTTAGCAAGGCGAAATTGGAAATACGAAATTCGAAATTAGGAAATCCGAGACGAAAGCCCGAATGAGAAAGTGGAGTGACCCACCCTATGCGGGAAACAAAAACGCAAACGGTAGGCCACCCGAGAGGTAAGGCGCGGCCACCCGCCCGCCAACGCTTCTTGAAAAATATTGTTCCCATTCTTATAGAGTTGTACAATGGCGGTCAGAATTAACATTCATGAGTAGCGCAAGCATAAGCCCTGAGCCATTGTCGCCTTCCGCCGATGCTCCTCAACCGACAGGTGCGGTCCCGGCTGAGCCAGCGTCAACCGAAACACCGAAGCCTTGGTGGGAGTTCCTGAAAACGGCGGAAGATAGTCAGATAGGTGCGAGGCTAGGTAAAGAGATTGAGGATTTAGCTTCTAAGTTTCTTCCCAATAGGTCCGACTATTGTCTGTTGGGGATTTACGAACCTCACGAGGAGATAACTTCATGGGACTCCACCCGTATCTTCTCAGCCCTTCAGAGCTTAAACCCAGACCGAACAAAAAATGTACTTCTGTTGCTTGGGAGCGGGGGCGGGCGTATTGAGCCAGCCTACCAAATAAGCAAAATATGTAAGCAGTATGCCAGAGAGCGCTTTGTCGTTGTCGTTCCGAGAGCCGCGAAGTCAGCCGCCACATTGATTGCTCTCGGGGCGGATCAGATTCATATGGGCATATTGGGAGAACTTGGCCCTATCGATCCTCAGCTCGGAGATCTGCCTGCGCTTGGAGTCAAGAGGGCGCTCGAAACGATTGCCAGCATATGTGAGCAGTATCCGAAGAGCGCTGATGCGTTCGCGAAATATATGTCACAAAGGGTCACGATCGAGCAAATCGGTTACTGCGAGCGTGTTGCGGAGTCTGCTGTCCAGTATGCCGAGAGGCTACTGAGCAAGAAGGACTTTCTTAAGGCGAATGCACTTTCAATTGCGAAGAAGCTAGTTTATGAATACAAGCACCATGGATTTGTCATAGATAGGGACGAGGCCTCTGTGACTCTCGGAAATGCATGGGTGTATGGTGACACCCCAGAGTCGGCGTTCGCAGAGAAGGTCTATGAGCGCTTTGACATCATTAACATTCTCTTTGATTTTGCGAGGAACAAGCAGTTTGTCGTCAGTGGGAACCTTGCAAGCGATGTCATTTCAAGAGAGAAGTCAGACCATTGATAGACGGCCACGCGCCTACCACTAGCGCTAGACGTTTCTGTTGACTGCTTCAAAGTTACTGGAGGAGAGCGTGCCCGAGTCAAAGGACCAAGTGGAAGTTCCAAAGTCCCCTGAATCGCCCTTGGTGTTCATTAGCCATGACGGCAGAGATGCGGACCTGGCGGAGGCATTTAGCAAGCTACTCAAGAGTGTAAGTGCCGGCATGCTGAAGTCTTTTCGGTCGTCGGATAAGAAGGGAACAGAAGGGATTGAATTTGGGGACGAGTGGTACAAGACTCTCATGTCGAAGCTTGACGTTGCGTCAGATGTTGTTTGTCTTCTCACAGAGCGCAGTCTTGATCGACCTTGGATACTGTACGAGGCGGGCGTGGCGAAAGGAAAGTTAGGCACACCTGTCCACGGCATCGCCTTGGGAGTTCCATTGAGCAGGGTAAGCGCGGGTCCTTTTTATCAGTTTCAGAACAGCGACGACAGCGAGGAATCTCTTGCTAAACTTATTCTACAGTTGTGTCGGCGAATCTCTGGCCTCGAACCCGATAAAGACGTTGTACTAGCCCAAGTAAAAGTATTTAAAGCTAGTGCTGCTGGGGTCTTAGCCGCAATTGGTGGTCAAAGGAAAAATGAAAAGAAAGACGAAATAAATGAAGGCGCGGTGGCGAAGGTGTTGGAGGAGATGAAACTGATTGTTCGCGAGTTGCCTGTGCGCCTTGAAGAACGGATAGGAGACAGAGCAGAGAACCCCCGGCCGAGAAAATCCGCGCTGCGGCGTCTTCATCCGAGGATGCTTGAAGAGATGATAGAAATGGTGTCAGGGCGTTCAGAGGAACCGATCGGTATCTTAGTCATTGCGAGTTTACTGCGCGAAGAATTTCCTTGGCTCTATGAAATAGGTTTGGATGCCTATCGTACAGCAAAAAGAGGCAACTTAGAAAATACGCGACGGGCCCTAAGAGCATTTAGGGACGCCACCGAATTCACAGGCCATGGACCGTTCTTCGAGGAAATGGGCTACGCGGGCAAGGAGAACTATATGCTATTGCGCGAACTTCCGCAAATAATCCACGGCTACACGGAGCGTACCCTATCGAGAATCGCGAGGCCGAGTAGATCAGAGAAAGCTGCAACACCAAAGGAATGAAAAGCAGTGGATGGGTCAGCTTCCCGCGAATCGGTCTGGTTCGCAGCAGCGGGTGGGACATCCTTTGGATTTGGAATTGTTTTTGTTTTGCATGGCATGGCGTCGTGAGCGATAGAATAGCTTTACTCGGTGGCGCCGTCACTCAATCAAAGAGTTAAGGCGCGGCCCCCCGCCTGCCGAGGTAAGAATTCGCTCGTTTGGTCCGAATCATTTCCAGATGGAGAACTTTCCGTCGCACTGCCCCGCGACCTGGGTAGCATATCTGCGCTTAGGCATAAGGCACACTTCCCCAGCAATGACAGAGTCCTGTGCAGCTGGTGGTGCGTGTCGAAAGAGGATGACCGTTTGTCGGAATTGATAAGCACCCGGCACGTAGCTGGGCAACCAACGGGGATCATGCGTAAAGTCAAACTCTGTTGTTTGTGTTTGGCTTGACGGCTGGCAGCTGATCCATGCCTTGAAAACGAGGCCACGCTGCTTTTGCTCGTTTTCCAGATATTTCACGACTTGGTCAGAAGGAGTGTCGGTGGTCAGCATGCAGCGGTCGGGCAATGGAATGACGACATCACTGTCTGGATGTGCTAGTAAAGCGATGCATCTGGGATCGGCCGACGGAAGATAATGGTAAACCAACAGAATTGTGATGAGGAGAGCACTCACAAGGAACCAGCGAAGGAAACCACGAGTTCCTTGCCTCGGGCGCTTCGATTGAATTGGGCTGCCGATGTTCTCCGTCACTCCCTACCTCTACGCCACCCGTCCGGCGCCCACCGCAGTTAGAGGCTTTCCTTCCGATGGGATAGTCCGATCAGGCCACTCCCAGCGAGGAAAAGAAGTACAAATGCCCATAAGATGAATAATGCGCTTTCAGCCATATTTCCCGTAGGATTATTCCATCTTCCGAGTGTTCGCAGGGACGAGATACCGAGAAGGAAAAGCAACGCTCCGACGACCATATTGATTACGGGCCAAAGCGACGTCACAGCGTTTCTTGCGCGGGGCCGACCCATTTTTCGCTCCCGAAACTCTGCGAACTGTCGCGCAGCGAAGTACCAAAGAGGAACCACGGCGATCAGGAAGACGATTTCATCGAGGCCGAAGCCGAGGATATTAAGAGGCGCATGCCCAGCCGGGGTTCGCGTCACCAAGCCGATTATGGGCCTGACTAGCATAATCGGTGCGTTGATTCCGTAACAGACGAGCGTAGCCGTTGGTACGTACATCGTGTCGAGTCTCATGGGGTCACGTGCGCTATGTCCCCAAGCCAGTAGGGTAGCCGCGAGTAGTATCTGGGCGAATGGCAGGAGAAAGGTCGCTCTCAGTTTTGGCATGCGAGTAGGTCGCTCCCCGCTTGAGAGAAGTAGTTTAGCGTATCTCGGCGAGTGGACCGGACTTTGAAAATTGGTATTTGTGAGCATGGCCATCATCGAGAGAATATCGCTGTGGCACTTCCCGGGGAAGTATAGTGAGGGGGATGGATTTGTAAGTGGGGATAACTCGCTCGCTTAAGCGATATGAGATTAGCAAATTCGGGAGTGGGTCATCCGAGCCGGCCGCCTTCGCTATTAGGGTGTTAAGCAACGGAACCGCAAAGGGGAGGCCACCCGGGCGTTAAGGAGTGGCCAAGCGCGTCGGGCGCGGGACACTGGCCGGTGGGCCGGTGCGGGGAAGGAAACGTGGGCGGGAATGCGCGGGACTCGAGGAAGATGACGGGGTAGGATTCAGGGAAGGTAGGGGATACCCGTCGTATCGCAGTCGGTCGGTAAGATTCGATCGGTGAAGGGTCCAACCAGCCACCTCATCCCATTCACCCCAGCGGTACCCCTTTGGAGGTGTGAAATGTTCAACTCTCAGGTGAATAAGAACGTCTGGCTTACTTTGGCAGCGGCTGCCGTTTTGACGGTGGCGGGCTGCTCGCAATCGGCCACGGACGAAGCCACTAACACAGCAAAGCCAACGGGCGCGGCAAAACGTGCTGCAGCAAAGCCTGCTGCCGCAACGAAAACAGCTGGTGTAGCGAAACCAGCCGGGGCGGCGAAACCTGCGACGGCAGCAAAGGCTACCGCCGCAGCTAAAGCACCGGAACCAGCGACGATGGTCACGGTGCCGAAAGGCACAGCGATCAGCGCGACGGTAGGCCAAACGCTGGCGACGGACAAGAACAAGGTCGGCGACACGTTTGCCGCAAGCCTCAACACGCCGATTGAGATAGAAGGGAAGACCGTGATTCCGAAGGGCGCGCACGTAACCGGGCGAATCGTCACGGTGAAAAAGCACGAATTAAAGGTGGCGCTGTCTTCGGTGGTGATCCACGGGAAGTCCTACACGCTGGACACCAATTCGATCGCAGGACCGAAGAGCGAAGCCAAAAAGGACACCAACAAAGATGCCGATAAGGCCAAGGCGAACAAGAACGTAACGCTCCTGGCTGCGAAGAGTAAGCTGACGTTCAAGCTAGCGAAGCCAGTCACCATTCCGGTGAAGGGATAGGTAAGGATAGCTAGATAGCCTTTAGCCGCCGAGCTCCGGGCAGCGCGAAGCTGACTGGGCTCGGCGGTTTTTTTTCTTCGAGTGGAGAGCAGTCAGGTGCGGCACGGAATTCAAATACTGCCTTACTTGCCGGGAGATAAGAAGGGGGTTACCGAAAGCCAGCCCCACCCTTTCTGCAAGGTCGCAGAAAAGATCAGCTACCAAAGAGCTTTAGGGAGCGGCCATCTGCGGTGACATGATGGGGACATAGTCAAAAGGCGCCACACGTAGACCGCTGCATGGCGCACACACGAACGGGCCACCTGCCAGCAGGCCCAGACCACTTGTCCGTAAGTTACCCAAGGTGAATCTCGTTCCTCGGCGGAAACGTGGGACCTTCGTCGCCGCAAGTGATTCGAGCGTCTTCGTGGGCACATGCTTGAATAACGGGATTGATACGGACTGCGTTCCGCATAACGGGTCGCGTTAGCTAGACTCCAGCGTCAAGCAGCGCCGAAGCATAGTAGCCTTTACGTGCGTAGACTTTCATCTTGTGGCCGTCTTTTTCAGCCTTGATCTCCACGGCATGAAATCGCCCGTCCGTTTGTGAGGAAGAAGGCGTGTAATAAACCAAATAACGTCCACGAAGGACTTGCTGAAGGTTGGCCAGACGTCGCTCAAGGTCGCCGATCGAGACGGAGGGGAAAGTGGTGCCGCCCGTCTCTCCCGACAATGTTTTCAATGCGGGCGTTCCAACCAATGGATTGAACTCGTTTAACGAATTTTCCTTCGTGCTTACAGTATAGACCGCGACTTCGTCCCGCTGGGCAGCCCAGATTGCTTGCTGGAGTGAAACCTTGCTCGAATTGTCGTCGCCATCGCTAATCACAACGAGAACCCGGGCAACCGGTTGTGTTTCAGGACGACTGGCCAGCTTATCCGCGGCGAAGGCCACAGCGTCCCACAGAGCGGTTCCACCGCCGGGTGCAAGTTGTGTAAGTGCGCGGGCTGTGAGAGTTTGGTCCGACGCAAAGTCCTGGGCGAGAAGCACAGAGCAGTTAAAGCCAATCACAAACGCAAGGTCATTCCTATCCGTGACAACTGTTTCCAGAAACTTGCTGGCCGCAGCTTCTTCGAACAAGAATCGGCTGGTAATTGAGTTGCTCATATCGATGACGAGTCCGATGCGCAAGGGAAGTTGAGTCATGTTGTGGAATCCGAGGATGGCCCCAGGAGCTCGGCCGTCATCCTTAATCTGGATGTCTGAAGGGCTGAGGTTGGTCACGGACTTTCCGTGATCGGTGACAGCGAACAACATCGCGACCTCTTCCACTTTGACGCGGATGACTTGGTGCGCGTTATTCACGTCCGATTGTTCAGAGCTGGCACTGGATGCCGTATCCGCCGGCGGCTTGGCGGTACTTATCTGATTCTGTTCCGTTATCCCCTTTGAAGCCTGCCGGGCCCGCAGCGGGTTGACTTGATCTTCTTTGATTTGATCGAGAAGTTTATGAAACTGAACCAATAGGGGGGACTTTGGATCCTCGCTCAGCAACGTCTCCAGCTCATCTTGCGCTTCGCTGAGATGATTTTGCGCCCCCCACGCCCCGGCGGCAAACAAATGCACCAGAGCAGCGTCCTCATGCTTCTGGTGATGCACGCGACGTGTGGTCGCGATGACCGCAGAATAATCACGGTTCTTAAATTCTGCGTAAGTTAGGGCAGTGAGTAGCGCAAGATCAACGGGAGCAATCGAAGAGGCCTTTTTCAGAGACTCTTCGGCATCAGGGTATCGTTGAAGCTGCATCTGGGCACACCCAAGGTTTAAGTACGAGCCCGGCAGGTGTTCGTCGAGCGCGATCGCTCGAGCAAATTCGTCGTACGCCTGCAGGTTTTGACCGAGATTAAGATATGCGATGCCCAGCGAGTTATGCGCGGCCACGAAGCTTGGATAAATAGATGTTGCCTGCGCTAAATGATCGACGGCCGCTTGCAACTCCCTGCGCACCAGGTGCAGATAGCCTTTTTCGTATTCTTTCCGCGCGTTCTTTGGTGCCGCAAGGTCCAGCCTTGATACCGAATTCGCGGGGTCCTGTAGGGGCGATGTCTGTGGGGTATAGAATTGGAATATCGTGGAATCCAATTTCGCCGTCTGGAGCGCACTTAAACTGGTGAGGTCGCCGTCAAACCTTTCCAATTGGGAAGGCACACTGTACAACTGGGCACAGGCAAAACCGGCGCCCGTGCTCCAACCAAGTCCAACGTGGAATAATGCCCGCCACAATTGACGACGACGCATGAAGATTCGCCTCACACGAGCCATGCCAAAGGGAGACTAGAGAAATTCAGTGCCCGAAGTATAACCCTATTGCTGGATACCTGACTATCTTCCTGCGATCGAGCCGTGGGCACGATTGACTATCCGCTGAAGACAAGCCTAAACTGCGCTAATACGGCCGGCCCGCAATCGGCTTTACGAAACAAACGCGGAACCAAGCGCAGCAAGACGCTCGCAAATGACGGTGAAACTGTTTCGCCTCCTATCTCGCGTCTTCCGGAAAATACATTTGGTAGGTGTGTTGCTGTTGGTTCTGCCGACCGGCGCGGCACCTCCCCCGCCGAGCTCTGCACCTCTGCTGGTCGCCATCGGCGATGTCCACGGAGATTTCGACGACTTCTGCTCCATTTTGCAACGAGTAGGGCTCATCGACGAGCAGCGCCACTGGGCGGGCGGTAATGCCACTTTGCTTCAGCTTGGCGATCTCATCGATCGCGGACCAAAGCCTCGCGAGGTTTTGGATTTGATCTTGTCGCTCGATGAGCAATCGGCAAAGGCTGGCGGGCACGTCGTGGCGCTATTGGGCAACCACGAGATGATGAATCTCATGGGTGATCTTCGCTACGTTACAGTAGGCAATTACGCAAGTTTTGTGGATAGCGAATCCGAAAATCGTCGACAAACTGCTTTTCAGAAGTATCTCGAGTGGCGCAAGGCTCATCCGCAGCTCTTGGCCGAACTAAATCAGCCCGTGCTGCCGGAAACGGAAGCGGAGTGGATGACCAGGCACCCGCCAGGATTTATCGAACACCGCGCGGCGTTTGGTCCTTCTGGAATTTACGGCAAGTGGCTGCGACAGCGTCTTGCGCTAATCAAGATTGGCGGAGTCATCTTCTTGCACGGCGGAATCAACCCTGATCTGACTTCGGTAGGATTGGATGAGATCAACAACCGCATCCGCGGCGAGTTAAATCAATACGATGAGGCCCGCCAGTATCTTGCGGACGAAAACGTATTCTTGCCATTCTTCACACTCCAGGAAGCGGTCGCGGTTGCCCAGGCAGAACTAATTGCTGAGCGCAAGCAGGGTGTCAAGTCGAACGACACGCGCCAGGCTAGGATCGAACAGTTTCTTGCCCTAGGCGGCTGGCTTTCTGTACGCGAGGATGGTCCGCTTTGGTATCGCGGTTATGACCAATGGAGTGAAGAAGAGGGTGCCCCGAAAGTTGAGAAGATCTTGGCGGCTTACAACGCCACCAACCTCGTCGTGGCCCATACCGTCCAAAAAACGGCTCGAATCCGACTGGGCTTTGGTGGAAGGATCTTATTCATTGATACCGGCATGCTTTCCAGCTACTACCATGGAGGCAAACCATCGGCGCTGGAGATAAACGAAGACGGAAAGTTCACCGCAGTGTATTTGGACCAGCAAGTTGCTCTGCCAGTTCCAAAATCTGCGCAGTCTACGCTGAAATAGAGACCTGTAATCGCGTTCTTTTTGCGAGCAGCTCAGTTTATGGAAGGCACGGCCGGCAGTTCTATTAAGTCCGCGCCCAGCAACCGGAAAAATGCAGAAGTTCGCAAGTTTTTCGGTCGCGGCTACTACTTGGATAATTCGGCGCTCATCTAGATGAAATGTTTGGGTCGCGTCAACTCCCGATTAACGCTGATCGGACAAGTGGGAAAACCCGATTTTGCCCGGACGATGCCAGACATGCGGTCGCTCATCGGGCCGCGCAATCTGATCTGTTGAGGGGCTCACGGCGGGTTAGTCCGAGAGGATAGGCTCGACCGGGAGACGGGTGCAGAACCTGCGTCCAGGACGGAACTGGGGATTAAGAGTGCCACCGTTTACCATGAGGGGAGGGAAAATGTCAGGAGCTGGGCTAGGCGCGTAGAGGCGGATGACGATTTCGATGTCGCCGCGGGGTCGCGGAGCAAGTCATTGCGGCGCGCGGTGATTTCTTTTGAGGATGTCCGGAGAGCCGAAGTAACTCGCTAGCTGCGGAGCGGTTTGTACCACGCGCTCGCGGTATTCGGCAGAGTCTGGCTCCGGGCAGTCGAGCACGGCCGCGCAAAAGCACGCCGGGGGCTGGTATCTGTGGTGGCGAATGTAATGCAGAATCAGATTCGGTGCGTTATAAACCGCGTCTTCACCCGGGACCAAGATATCGGAAGAACCCAAACCGAGGAGCCGTCCTCGGTACCGAAAAATTGGCTGGCCGCGGAGTCCTTCAGTGAGCGCACAAGAACCAACATTGCATATATGATAGCCGCCGTACCATGCAAGTGGCTTTTCGACTAAAGCCACTAGCCGTTCAAAAACCAACGGTGGAACCTTGCCCATTGTATAAGCGTGTCTAAACCACAAAAAGCCTACATTCTTCACGGGGCCGGGACCGGCCAGATCCGGCGCATAAGGCATGATGCGCGCATGATACTTCATCAGGGTAACTTCGGTCACGAGGGATGGGACCACTGATCGAGGCTTACCAGAGGCAGCCCCACCCCATCTGCACAAACCGCAGAACGGATGGGCCACCCCGTATAGCCACCCAAAAGCTATTGGGAGCGGCCACCCGCGAACATCCGCGCCATTACAAACGCGGACAGAATGAGGTGTGCGGCGCGCCACAGGCCTCGACGGAATGAGGAAGCTACGGCTTTGTGGCAGGGGCCGGGGCGGTCACCTTATGACCAGTCATTTCCTGGACGACAGAGAATTCTCCGCCGTTTTTTGCCATCTCGAGCTTGAAAGTGTATTCCGTTTTGGAGACGTGCTTGATCGTGACTCGCACATTGTACTTGTCATCGCCCATTTTGGAATCGGCAGTCCAGTTCCAAGTCTCGCCGTCCACCGTGCCTTTCGCATCGATCACTTCGCCCGCGCTGCCGAATTCATGAAAGGTGTAAACTTTTTGGTCCGGATCATAGCCCATGAAGGAGACGCTCTTCTCCGCTCCCATCGGGCCTGTGCCTTCCGAGTGACAAGTGACGAAAAAGCCGCCCGAATACCATGAGCACTTTTCCGTGGACGTGACTTTGCCCCCGGGCATGGGCCCGAACGGCTTGGAGTCGCCTTCGACTTTCCAGGTGCCGAGGTTATAGGCAAGTTTCTTGACCTCTGGCCCCGGTTTCGGCGGGCCCTGAGGGGCCTGCGCTTGGATTGATACAGCGAGGGACATCACGCAAACGGAGAGCAACAGCGTAACTCTTCTCATCAAAGCCTCCTTTTACTCGGGCCCGGTGGGATGCAAGTCGCATGGCCGCTCTAGTTCCGAGCGCCGTGTCGTGTGGGGAGATGATACACCCGAGCGGCCTCACCGCAATAACAAAGGTCTGCCACGGGCCGTAACGGTGGAGGGCCGTGCAGCTGCTCAGCGGTGGAGTCGGCCGGAAAGTGATAAGGGGTACGGTGAAAGGCGCAGGGATGAGGCACTCGACGGGACGTCCAGGCCTGAGGAGGCCATGCTAAGATGCGGGGCAAACGAGGTTTTGCAAATGATTGCGAAGGGGATTACGCCAATCTTGAATGTATCGGACATGGCAGCGAGCTTTGAGTGGTTCGAGAAGTTTGGTTGGAGGAAACTCTGGGATTGGGCAACGCCGGCGACGTTTGGGGCGGTGGGGTCTGGCGATTGCGAGATATTTCTTTGCCAAGGCGGGCAGGGAGGCCGAGGTAAAGGAGCGAACCGCGCGACGTTTGGAGCAGACGGCGGCGAAACGGGGGACAAGGGCGTGTGGATGTCGGTGTGGGTGGAGGACGTTGATGAGGTGCACAAGCAGTGCCTGGGCGCAGGGCTAGACGTCACTTTTCCACCGACGGACATGCCGTGGAAAGTTCGCGAGATGCACGTGCGGCATCCCGACGGGCACGTGTTTCGGGTGAGCAAGGGCACCGGCATATAAGGATCTGCCGCATCGAACAGGGGCCACCCAAAAGTTTGTGGTGGATTTGAAAATCGGCCTTTCGCCCCGCCGAGCTAGCTTCTACTAGGACGCGTCCTTGATGTCCTCACGGGCGCGTTTTTCAGCGTTTCTTGCTTCGGTGCGGTAATTGGCATCGGGCTTCAGGTCGCGGATGGCTTTGCTCAGGTCCATCGGCTTGTCCCTTGACGGAGCCTCGCAGGATTTGACGTCGCCAACAGGTTTCGCGCCGGTTACATCCCATTTCAGGCAATTGAATTTGATCTGGAGATTGCGGCTCACGTGAAGCGCGGCGACGCAATCGTTCAGGCTCTTAAATCCGGCGCAGGCATCCTTCAAGCTGGTGCGCGGAGGAAGCACCGCTTGCAACTGTATCGACAGCTTTTTTTCTTCGTCCTTGTTCGCAGCAAGTTGTTCACTTGCCGTCGGGGTCGGAGTTTTCTTCAGCCATTTGATCGGGTTGTTGATGCGTGCGGCTGTGCCCACGGCACCGAGCAAAACGCAGGCTGCGGCAACTCCAACTAGGATCCATCTGTTTTTCATTGTGGCCTCTTTCGAGGGCCGGGCATGGCGTTGGTTTCAGTAGGCCATGCTTTAGGCGCCTGTTCGAGACCTTGGGAGGACGGTACTCCCTCAATCGGTCACGCTGACCATTTGGGCAGATTTTTAAGGGGGGCGGCCTGTACCAGAGCACAGAGTCTCAGCTTGAGAAGCTTGTTCGCCAAGGATTAGTACGTGGCTGGGGAACGTTGGGGAGATGGGAATAAATTAGCTGAAAACAAAAGAGTTAGGCGCGGTCAGCCGGTGGATCAAGTGATTCGCAAATAAGAAAGTCCCACCGGCTACCGCATCGGAATACCAGGTCAAATTTGAGGAAAATGAATATTCAGCTTAAAGCATATGTAGAGAACAAGGATCGCGCCCAGTGTGGACAGAATGAGGCCGGCGGGGTGATATCGCTCATTTGTTGGGCGCGAAAACATGTGGGAAACGCCGCCGCCGAGGATTGAACCGATGATGCCTAGCACGACCGTCCAGAAGAGGGTCATGTGCACGTGCATCACTGACTTTGCTATAACCCCTGAGATTAGCCCAATAAGGACATACCAGAGTAAATGAAACATACTTTTTCCTCCATCGTTCGGCTAGAGAACGTCGTCGAGTATAGGCCAGGGTTTGGCAATTAACCGGGAATTTCCCATTTTGGCCTCTGTTCCGCGCATCGTAAGCTCGTCCTCTGGCGCACACAACCGCATACATGAGTGCGCAGTGGGGGAAGGAGCCAAGTTGATTGGGGGACACATCAGCTGAGGGTGAGATGCTGGTGGGCAGAGCGATGATTTAGGCGTGTTGGTGTCTCTTAGACTCGACGGCTTCCGCGGCGGCGAGTTTACGTTCAATGTGGGGTTCCGTCCGCGGGGCACCTGAATGGAGCAGGCACCTCTTGCCGGTGGGAACGCCACATGTGGGACAAGGAATGGAAGATACCTGTCTGGGCGTCAGGTTTTTGAATCGCACACAAAAAGCATAGCATAAGAAATGACAAACGACTGTTCCATTTTGAACATTTTCATTAGAAATGCAACGAGTGGGATGGTAAAAGCTTGCAGGGAAGCCTTGGGCCTGCCCCCGGCCACTCGCAAATGCTGTCTCGTAACTGGTGGAAAACGGGAAGCGGACCTATAGAGGGGTGTGCTCCGGGCCGGACGGACTTGAAATGCTTGGGGTAAGCTGACTTGGGCCGGCCCAGAACGGCGAATGAGCGAGATAAAGAAACTGATAAAGCAAATGCCCGCGATGACGTCCTCGGAGGCATTCCATGGCGGCCATCGCGGGCCTAGTTCACACTCTCACTATCGGGGAGGAAGATATAACTCCGACAGCGGCTTTGTCTGTACAAAAGTGAACAGATGCAAAACGGGCGCCTGACAGGAGTCAAGGAGCAGTCATCCACCGATTCGGGGTGCAGCTCCGCGGATGCCAGTTCGCGAAGCGAATTACTTTCGGGAAACGGAGTTTGCGAGTTGGGGTTCGAGGGCTTCCCGCACTTTATGGAGGAGAGTGGTCTTCGTAAAGGGTTTTTGGACGAGCTTGGCACCCTGCGTTAAGACTTGGCGATGAACAATGACGTCATCGGTGTATCCGGACATGAAAAGAATTTTCGTATTCGGACGAAGCGCGAGCAGCTGTTTGGCTAATTCGCAGCCATCGAGGCGGGGCATGACAACGTCGGTGAGCAACAGATCGATTTTGCGGCGAGAATCCATTGCGGTTGCAATGGCGTGTTCGACTCCAGAGGCTTCGAGAACGGTATATCCGGCGTCCTGCAGAAGCACGCAGGTTAGTTCTCGCAGTGCGACCTCATCTTCCACGACCAGAATGGTTTCCGAGCCGCCGGGAATTTCCTTTTCTGATGTGTTTGGCGCGGCCAGACTTTCCGCAGTGCGAGGAATATATATCTTAAAGGTTGTGCCACGGCCAGGTTCGCTGTAGGCCATGATGTAGCCGTTGTTCTGCTTGACAATGCCGTAGACCATGGAGAGACCGAGACCGGTGCCCTTGCCCGGATCCTTGGTGGTGAAAAAAGGCTCGAAAATGTGAGAAAGAACTTCTGCGTCCATGCCAACGCCGGTGTCACTCACAGCGAGCATGACGAACGACCCGGGCCTGGCGCCCAAATGCTGGCGGACGTAGGTGTCGTCCACTTCGATATTGGCCGTCTCGATGGCAAGCTTGCCGCCGCTGGGCATGGCATCGCGGGAATTGACGGCGAGATTCATGAGTACCTGGCTTAGTTGGCCGGGATCGGCTTTCACGTATCCCAAGTCGGGCTGCAAGCGTATGGCAAGTTCGATATCTTCGCCAATGACGCGGTGCAGCATCTTCTGAATTTCCACGACGGACTTATTAAGGTCGATGACGGCGGGCTCGACGACCTGTTTGCGGCTGAAGGCGAGGAGTTGCATCGTGAGAGCCGCGGCACGTTCGGCTGCGTTACGAGTGGCCTCCACGCTCTTGCGCAAACGGGCGTTTGTGCCAACCTGTTGTTCCAGAATGTCACTGTGACCGAGGATGACGCTGAGCAGGTTGTTGAAATCGTGGGCGATGCCACTCGCAAGACGGCCGATGGCTTCCATTTTTTGAGCCTGGAGAAGCTGGCGCTCGAGTACACGACGTTCAGTAATGTCTTCTGCAAAAACTTCGAAATAGGCAAGGGAATCGTCTTTTTCCAAGACGGAATGTCCGTTCATTCTGACGGTGATCATGTTCCCGTCTTTTCTTCGCCAATCGGCTTCAAGGGCACGGAAATCGGTTTTGTGCTTATTTTCTTTAACCAGGAGCTGGCGCGCCAGTGGATCGCGATAGATGTCTTTTTCCATGTTACGGAGGAGCAAGTCTTCTTCCGAGTCGTAACCAAGCATGGTCACAAGAGCAGGATTCACGTCGAGAAGCTGTCCGTCCAAGGTGACACGGTAAATTCCGTAAGGAGCGTCGCTCACGAGCGAGCGAAAGTTGGTTTCCGACTTTTGGAGCCGCTCTTCAGCGCGTTTGCGGTCAGTGATGTCATGGGTGACGGAAAGCATGCAAGGTTGTCCGTTGATGGTGACGCGAGCAGCAGAGACTCGGCCGTAACGAATTTCGCCCGTCTTGGTTCTGAAAGGGAACTCTTCACCCTGGACCTGACCCTGTGTTTCCATCATCTGAAGAGTCGTTTGATGTGGCTGTCGCTCCACCCACAAATCGAGCTCCCCGGGAGTTTTTCCCAGGACTTCCTCGGCGGTGTAGCCCGTAAGACGCATAAAGCCATCATTGACTTCGAGATATCGGCGATCAGGGAGGCTGCGCAAGGTGATGGCGTCGGGGCTTGAATGCACCATGCTGGCGAACTTCTCCTGAGACTGACGGAGCTGGGATTCCGAAAGCTCGCGCTCTGAAATATCGCGGATTATGCCAGTGAATATGTGCTTTTTCCCTCGAACATGCTCGCCGAGAGAAACCTCGAGTGGAAACTCAGCTCCGGAGCGGCGCAGGCCGGTTAGTTTTAGAGCTTTCCATGAAACATGCTTCTGACCTGTTCGCAGGTATTGCCCCACAGCGGTCCCGTGGGCCTCTTGGAGATAGTGGGGCATCAGCATGGTGAGAGGCTGGTGCATCATGTCCGAAACGGAGTAGCCAAAGATCCGCTCGGCGGCCTTGTTAACGAAGAGGATGGTGCTTTGCTCGTCGATGGTGACGATGGCATCCGTAGCCGTTTCGGCGACAACCCGGAAGAGTTGGGCGGGCTGGGGGAACCCCTTACTGGAATCGATTAGTCGAGCAGACCGAGATTTCCTTGGTTTCGACATAGGCGATTTATCACCAGATCCACGGCCGCGGGCAAGCTGCCCACACGTGAGGTTTGGACAGGGCGGCCAACCGCCAACAGCAGTAGGTCTCGACGAGTGTAGCATTTCAATTTATGGGCATGTTTAACGGTGGGGGGGGAAATGCCCAACTTGCTAACAATTGCAATGCTTGTGGTTAGTTAGCGTGCGGATCACTGGCGAACCCGGGAGCGAGATAAGAAGGAGTTCGCCGAGCGTTTGTGACGCGCGTCACACGCCTGGGTGTGCCAGGGCACAGCCAATTGGGCAGTGGGATGGGAGGCTAAGGATGTTGAAGCGGTCAAGGTTAGCGACCGCGCGTGGTGGCCGCGCGAGGGCGAGAGGATGGCGCTCCGGGAGGAGCGATTCAGCACGAAATTGGAGGTAAGGGATCATTTGCAGGCGGATTCTCCCGGAGCGCTGAGTTGCTGCTGATCTAAAGTCAGACGAGTGTCACCCCAGAGGCAGCGCGAGGAAGGAGTTGGTTATGAATTATGTTTTTGTAGGATTGGCTCTGGCGGCTGCCGCGCTTCTGATGTTCGGACTAGCGCGGGCGCTGCGGACGTACTTGAAGTTTCGCGGGGAGAGGATTGTATCGTGTCCGGAAACGCATCAAGCCGCAGCGGTACGCGTAGCGGCGGGTGATGCGGCGTTGCAGGCCACGGTTGGGCGCGATGAGCTGATGCTGAGTGAGTGCTCGAGATGGCCGGAAAAGGAAATGTGCGGGCAAGAGTGTCTGGCGGAGATCGAAAAAGCGCCGAAGGCCTGCCTGGTTTCAACAATCGTGAATCGATGGTATCAGGGCAAGGAGTGCGCGTATTGCCACAAACCGTTTGGCGAACTGCATTGGGACGATCACCGGCCGGCGCTGGTGGACGCAGAGCGCAAGACGGTGCCATGGAGCGAGATTCCCGCGGAGAAGTTGCAAGAAACGATGCGGACGCACCTGCCGGTATGCTGGAATTGCCATATTGCGGAAACGTTTCGACGAGAGCATCCGGAGATGGTGGTGGACCGTGAGCGGAGTCCGCTGCGCATGAGCGTCTACAAGTAAGCGTTGAGAGTTAGAAGCGGTGGGCGCGCTCCCTGGGGAGTAAGTCGAGGCAAAATGGGGAGCGCGCCCGGAAGTTAAGGGCAGAGTTATCCGCCGGCGATTCCGCTGCGGTGTGCAAAGCGCGATCAACCGGCGATCTTCGGGATGGATTCCCAAAACCAAATCACGAGAATTCCGTAGTAAACCACGACAATACCCAGGCTAATTAGGAAAGTGCGCAGACCTTTCCCGAGGCCGGAGTAGTGGCGCTTCCAGCGGTAGCCGCAAAAAGCAATCATCAGCAATGAGAGAAAAGCGGTGATGGCAGCAACGAGGCTGACGCTGTTGGTGACGGCTTGAGCGCGTGAGACGCGAAAGAGCTGGCGTAGGGCTGCGCCGAGCATGCCGCTCTCAAAGGCAAGGATCAGCCAGGCGAGCGGAGCCAGGAGACCGATCATGTAGGCCCATTGGTCTTCCATGTAAAAAAGCATCAGAAGGATAGCGACGTAGATGATGGTCTGATAAAGGTGGAAGAGGAAGAAGTCCGGTTCCAAGTGAGTGAGAAGCAGAAAACAAATAATTTGCAAAGAGCACAGAGTGGCGATGTCCCGGTAGGCCCGCATGAGGTACCTCCTCGGCAATTCCGCGAAAAGCACCGGGCGGCAGGAATCGCACCGCAATCGTGGCGTTGAATCCGGGCCCCGGTGGAAGCCAGGAACTGTGAGAGGGTTATCCTACATTCATAGGCACTTTGTCACGCTGAATCGGGGACGGAAAGAACGAAGCTGATTGAGTGGGTGGCCGGGAAGAGAAATCCTCGTACGAATTCCGCCGCACCGGTCTATGTCGTGACCTTAATTGCTCTCCACAATCCGCAAGCCCGCGAGCGGAACTTCACGGAGGGAAAAGGTCAGCTTGCCTAGCGTCGAGAAGTCAACGCGATAAGCAAGTCCATAGCTGCGCGGTGGATGAAGATGCAAGAGAGTGGGGCGAGCTATGAAACCTCAGGGGCTCTAGCCTTTGACGTTGTCGAAGACTGGAGCCCCCGAAGGATTGGGGCTGGGATAATTTGATTGGGTTAGTTAGGCTTCTCGTCCTTTGGCTTTGGCGGCTTTTGATTTTTACTCGAAGCTGGTTGTTGGCGCTGCTGCAATTGCTGTTGCTGCTGGGCATGCTTTTGCTCCAGTTGTTGGGTCTGCTGTTGGTGCTTCTGCTCCAACTGTTGCTGGCGCGGTGCATTGGCCGGTTGTTGCGGGAGCCGCTGATGATCCTGCTCTTGTTTCGTCTGGAGTTTCGTGCGCTCGCTGACTTGCTGTGTTTGAAGCCTCTGCTCCTGCTGCTGGTATTTCTGGTCCCGCTTGGCATTGCCGGTATTTGGATTGGCGGGTGGCTGCGCAGCCGGAAGATCCCTGGCATGCATTGGTGGGCTTGGACGAGCGGTTTCTGTGTTGGTGCGAGTGGTATCGGTGTTCGGACGAGTCGTCTCGGTGTTTGAACGCGGCGCCTCTGTATTAGGGCGAGAATTGTTGTTCACGGAAGCGGGAGGGGCGCTATGGACTGTTCCGCCTTCTCTGGCGGGTACAGCTCCGGCGTCTCGAAATCCTCCGGGCCTAGACGTCGCAGCGATGGGCGGCTTGCCGTGATTTGCGGAGGAGCGCAGCTCAGGGTTCCCGCGGGCGGCTTCCACATGCTGAGTTTGCGCGGCTACGGGCGCGACGTGTCTCTCGCGTCCGGCAGCTTCTTCCTGCGAAGTGGGACGGTCGTTTCTCCCGCCGCGGCCGCCGTTAAAGCTGACGCGATTACCCGAGCTGTTGTCCTCGACTCTCGTGTTGTAAGCGTTGCGATTACGGGATACGTCGATATGGCTTACGGACTGGTTGTAAAAAAAGTGGCCATTTTCCCAGCGGCCGCCATCGTAACCGCGACCAAAGTAGCCATAGCCATAATCAATCCCGCCATAGAAACCGACCTGTGTTCCCCAATAGCCTTGGTGGAAAACGTAGTCGTCGCCATCTTCTCCCCAGTAGCCTGGAGTCCAAAGATAGCCGACTTCGGGAGCCATGACCCACGTTCCTGGTACCCAATAATAGTCGTCATCACCGTATGCCCAATAACCCGGGGTCCAGATGTAGTCATCGCCGGGGCTGATGGGCTGCTCGTAGACGGGCAGTTCGGGCGGCGCGATCCTGATGGATAATCCTATGCTAATTTGGGCGGACGATGCCGCCGAGATGGCTAGCAATAGCAGTGCGAACAAGAACGAACGAACGGAAAAGATAAAACGCATTTTGCTTCTTTCTGCCTGATGATACGTCGCTGACGGGACGTCAATCAGGCCAACGCTGCTCGGTGTCTTCGATGTGGTTCTGACGGTTTGTTTGGACACTGGACAAGGGAGCTCGACATTCATAAATCTGCAGCCGGAGTCACATCGGGACTCTTGGGGGAGTATAGAAATATTCAATCTTTAATACTGTCTGGTATGGGACACAAATTGAATTTGCGCCCTGGGGGCATCTGTCGGGAACAAGGTTGGGATGATGGCGGCGGCTTAGTCTGGTGATCACCCTTAGCACTGGCGGAAAACAGCACGAGGGTTCGCACCCCTATGAGATTTGGTTTGGAAAAGGTGCGCGGTCTACCTAATATATATTGACAACGACTCGTCAACGGAATTCAATACCACGGACGCGTTCCAACTTCTCGACCTGCGCCAATGTTATCGAAATGTGCACTTTCGAAGGCGTCCGCAATTAAAGTCCTTTAGAATCTGCACTGTGAAGAAACCAAAGTAGAGGAGTCCGCTAGCTAACTAGAAATTCCAGGAAAGCGTGGGGCAACCGGAAGTGCTGCCTCCTATGGTACTGCCGTTCTATTTCCCAGCTCCTTCCAACACACTAATTTATGACAACACCGGACATTTGACGATGCGGGCTATCCCGAATTAGTAAGGCACGACTAAGCGAGGGGCGATTTGAAACTCCGCACCAAATTCATGTTGTCGCTGGCCGTGCTGACCGCTGGTCTGACAGGCGCTAGTTTGCTTATAGTGCGGCGAACGGCAGAAGGCAGAGTGGAGCGGGAAATCCAAGAAGAGTCACAGACGGCCATGATGACCTTTCAGCTGCTGCAACACGGTCATTTCGTTGCATTGATGCGAAAGGCGGACTTGTTATCGTCGCTGGTCTCCATGAGAAACGGCGACCCCTCAGCGATTGAAGAGGTAGGAAATGATCCGTGGCAATCGGATGAGTGCGATCTCCTGGTGCTGTCAGACGCTCGAGGAAAAATTGTTGCCCTGCACACGATTGTCGACGAATTTCCGCCCTCTACCGCACAAAGCATTCTCAGCCAAGCCTTAAAAGAAGGCAGAACCACGGGATGGTGGTACAGCGGCACACGTCTATATCAAGTGGTCCTGAAGCCCTTCTATGAAGGCACGCCGAAAAAGTCGAACCTTCTAGGCACAGTGATAGTTGGCCGTGGGATCGATCCGCAAGCGACGGAACTTCGCCGGCTATCCTCGAGCCATGTAGTGTTTCGATACGGCAATGACATAGTGGCCAGCACACTGCCACTCTTTAAGGAGGAGCAGTTCGCCACGCTGATACGGAAGGGGCCTGTAAACGAGCAGGTCACACTCGACGGAGAGCGATTCTATGCGAGCTCTGTCGAACTGACGACTGGGGCGAAGCCTGTAAGCCTCATCGTCTTGAAGTCCTACACCGAGGCATTGGCCTATTTGGAGAACCAGAACCAACTGCTCGGAGGCTTGGGATTGTTGGCGGTGCTTGCTGGAAGCGCGCTGGGATTCGTAATTTCGGATAGGTTCACGCGGCCCCTCGCCCGGCTGTTTGAGGGAGTTCAAGCATTAGAGAAGGGCGACTTCCTTTATCCCGTGGCTGCCGAAGGTTCGGATGAAGTTGCCCACGTGACGCGCGCCTTTGACCGCATGAGGAAGACATTGCAGAGTGACGAGACACACAAACGGCAATTGGAAGATCAGTTGCGGCAATCGCAAAAGATGGAGGCGATAGGACGCCTGGCGGGAGGAGTAGCGCACGACTTTAACAACCTGCTTACGATTATCAAAGGCCATGGCGATTTGATCCTCGACAAGCTGCAAGCAACTGATCCGCTTCAACGAAACGCAAGCCAGATTGAGAAGGCTGCGGACCGAGCAGCGTCTCTGACGCGCCAGCTACTCGCGTTTAGCCGCATGCAGGTGCTGGAACCGAAGGTCCTGGATTTGAATGCGTTGGTTGCGGAGATGTGCAGCCTGCTCCGACGGCTGGTGCGAGAAGATATTTCCTTTACGTTTCACGCGGGCGAATCCCTGGGGCGAGTAAAAGCAGATCCAGGACAGCTCGAACAGGTGATCATGAATTTGACGGTGAATGCGTGCGACGCGATGCCGACGGGCGGCAAACTGAATGTCGAAACCCGGCAAGTGTTCGTGGATGATGTGTTTGCCGATACCCGACCCTCTCTGAAGCCCGGCGAATACATCCGCCTGACGGTAGAGGATACCGGGCACGGAATGGACGCCGCGACGAAGGCGCGAATCTTTGAGCCATTTTTCACGACAAAAGAACTGGGCAAAGGAACTGGATTGGGCCTGGCAACGGTCTACGGGGTGGTGAAACAAAGCGGGGGATGCATCTGGGTCGAATCGCAGCCAGGGAAGGGCACACAATTTGAGGTATATCTGCCGGTAGTGGAAGAAGAAGAGAAAGAAAACTCATCGCCAGGAGAGGACGCGTCCAAGAACGGCGCTTGCCATTCGGAACCTGTGCTGATTGTCGAAGATGAAGAGGCTGTCAGAGAGTTAGCCGCCGAATTCCTAAAGTCCGCGGGGTACTCCGTTCTAACTGCCAGGGACGGAGGAGAAGCTCTCGCCGTTGCGGAGAGCTCTGGTCCGATTCGCGTATTAATCACAGATATCGTGATGCCGAACATGCGAGGTCCGGAACTCGCCAAACGCCTGAAAGCGAGCCGCAAGAATCTGAAAATCATTTACATGTCGGGGTACTTGGAATTCAACAGGGCGGGCGAAGAGTTTCTGGAAGGAAGTTACTTCTTACAAAAACCCTTTACGAGAGATAGCCTGGTGCGGAAGGTGCAAGAGGCATTGCGGCGCAAACGAGTCGCGGACCGCCAGGCCCAATTGGTTTGAGAATGGTAGTTGGTGTTGCAGGATAATTCGAATCCTCCCCGGAGCGAAAAGCGGTATGTTCTCCAGCGCGAAACTCGGGGTCGTGGCGTGCCGAACGAGCAATTCGCCGGCAGGAATCAAGGTGCGAGCAAGGTGATTTCTGGAAATCCAGCTAAGGGCAGGATTCCTCGACGGCTTGGAAAACATGCGAAAGGCGCTTGCAAAATAAAACGGGCGGCTCGAAGCCGCCCGTCATGCTTGCAGAAAAGACGTTGTGACAATCAGGGTTGATCGGGGCGGCGCTTGAGAGTGGGGCGGCTATCGTCGTCACTCGTGGTGGAGTTCGGATCGGTGGTGGATGTCGGCTGTTTAGATTGTGCGGTTTTTGTGCGCAGAGTGGGCTTGCCAGGCGCATTGTCCGAAGCCTTGCGTGCGAACATGATGTTGCGCAGGCGGGACTTTACGGAATCAAACTCGGAAGTGGTAACGATGTATTCCGGGCGGTTGGGCAAAATACGCGCGATTTCTTTCTGCGTGTTCTCGATGCGATCGGGAGTAGGAGGGTGCGTCGAGAATACCTTGGGGATGGTACCCGGACGGCGCTTCTCGTCGGCCTGTATGCGCTCGAAGAAGGTTACATAGGCATTGGGGTCGTAGCCGGCCTTGTAAGTATATTGCACGCCCAGGAAATCGGCTTCACGCTCTGCGTCACGGCTGAACTTCAGGTAGGTGACAGGGATAGCGAGGCTCGCGGCTTCATAGATACCGTATCCCGCCCAGCCGCCGGGGCCGAGAAGCATCAGAGGAATCATGGCGAGTTGCATGGCTTGGCCTTTGGTGGCGTTCTTCGTGCCATGGCGCGCGGCAACGTGGGCGATCTCATGGGCCATAACCCCGGCAAGTTCCGATTCTTCCTGGGCGCGCAAGATCAGGCCGCTGTTCACATAGAAAAACCCGCCGGGAAGGGCGAAGGCGTTCACTTCATCGGAATCGATCACCTTGATAGTGAAGGGCACGCGCGCATCGGAATTGCGGACCAGATTTTGGCCGACGCGGTTCACGTATTCCGTGACGACAGGGTCATCGATAAGTTTAGAGGAGCGTTCGACTTCCTGTGCGAGCGACTTGCCGAGGGCAATCTCGTGTTCGAGCGAATAGAAATTGATCCCCTTGCCGACGTTGCGATTCCCGATGTCATTGACGTCTTCTTTTGAGTTCTTGGGGTGGACGACATCTTGCTGGGGCACGGGCTGATCCTGAGGCGCCTGGCTCTTCGCGGGTTGCGGGGCCACGGGCTGAGGCGGCGCGGGTTGCGGCGGAGCAGGAGACTGAGTCTGGCCAGATTGCGATGTCGGAGTCGGTTGCTGCGTCTGGGTGGGGGCAGGATTCTGACCTGGCTGCTGAGTCTGGGGAGTCGCCAGAGCAACCCTGGCGGCAAGGAGGCCTGCCAGGGTGATGCCCAACGCTAATCTTGGAATCTGATTCATGGCATTTACCTCCCGATTTGACCAGTATACACCCGTTTCAGCAATGCTGGCATACAATGGCCTACACGGCCTCAACCATTACGATGTAGGACTTGGAAAGAAGGTTTCCTGTCAGCGGCGCTATGCTTGGGACTTGCACCCTTCAAAGGCAAACCAAGAGGTTTGCAGGACGAGGCTTGACAGCGAAGAGCAGAGACCCGGGTGTGCCGAAATGAAAAGCGGTACGAAATGTGTCCAAAAGGCAGCATTAGAATGGTTGACACTCATCACGCTGGCCTCTACAGTCAGTGTCAGAGAAATGAGCGTAAAAAAGATTCAGATTGGGCAGCTTTGGAGGAAGAACGACACCGGGGACGTGTACCTAGTAACCCGCGTGTATAGTGAAGCGCTGAGCACAATCGTGGTGCTGAGGAAGTCCGGGGCGGAGGACGAGGCACTTACACGTTTGCGAGCCGAGAATACTCCCAAGGGGCCGGGCATTCCAGGATACTCGCCAGCGCAGGATGAGGAGAAGTTTTGATTGGGAATTGAGCAGTGAATAATTTGCAGTGCATCGTCGCTGGTTCGTCTCACCCGCCGTACACCCTCCCGCCATTCTGCCAGATAACGCAAGACATCAGATGGAGCGGACGTCCATATTTACGACGTCGTGGACTTGCATCAGCTCCTTGATCAGGAAGGGTTCGCCGTACTTCACACCGATCATTTCGCCGTAATGACGCGCGAGTTGGTTCATCTGTTCTTCGAGGCGATCGATGGCCAGGAAAACATTTGTTTTGTGGAACTCGCGGGAGGATTGGCCCTTTTCAGAACGAAATTGTGAAGAGAAGGCGAAAATGGCGCGGCGGCGCCGCTCGAAATGGGTCGTGATGTCCACAACAAAGGTGGGACGAACGGGAGCGAAGGCCGTCGAGTAAAGGATTTTGAATGGACGGTGAGGTTCGCCGTCGATCGACAATTGCTTAAGGCCGGCGAGGAAACAACCTTCGTAGCCGAGGGTGGAAGCGTGATAGTGGTCGGGATGGCGGGCCTCCCAGTAGGGAAGAATGACGGTCTTGGGACGTAGTTCGCGGATCACGGAGGCGAGCCTTAGCTTGTGTTGGCGGCTGGGCTGGACATCGGAATCCGGAACGCCCAATGTGCCGCGCCAGCTTACGCGGAGGAGTTTGGCGGCCTTGGCGGCTTCCTTGGCGCGGGTTTCGGGCGTGCCGCGCGTGCCCAATTCGCCGCCGGTCAGGTCAAGAATGCCGGTTTTGTAGCCACGGTGGGCCATACTTAGGAGAGTGCCGCCGCAGGTCAGCTCCACATCGTCGGGGTGGGCGGCGATGGCCAGAAGGTCGAGTTTCATTCAACGTCTCCTTTGGGCTTCGATGATAACACTGCTGGAACTGGTCCCTGACGGCCGCGCCGGGTCCAGGCTATGGTAACTTTGCGTGCGGCGGAAGGTTGATGAGAGAGAACACCGGACGACAGGCAGGGGCACTTGCGGGGAAAGTGGCGCTGGTAACCGGCGCGGCGAAGAGGCTCGGGCGGTGTGTGACAATGAGACTCGCGGAGGAGGGCGCGGACGTTGTCATTCACTATAACTCGTCGGCCACGGAGGCAGAGGGCGTCCGCGAAAAGATCGAGGCTCTGGGACGGCGCGCGGTGGCGCTAAAGGCAAACCTGAGGAGCATGACGGAAATAGGGAGACTGTTTGACGAAGCGGGAAAGCAGTTTGGGCGGCTCGACGTGCTGGTGAACAGCGCCGCGAATTTTCTGCCCGCGAGCATCGTCTCTACGACGGAAGAAATTTGGGACGCGTCTCTGGATACGAATTTGAAGGCGGGGTTTTTCTGTGCGCAGGCAGCGGCGCCGCTGTTGCGGAGAACGAGCGGTACGATCATTAATTTTGCCGACGCCGGGGGACTGCTGGGCTGGCCGGGGTACATCCCTCATTCGATTTCAAAAGCCGGAGTGGTGATGCTGACAAAGGTGTTGGCTAAAGCCCTTGCGCCGGAAGTGCGTGTCAATGCGATTGCGCCGGGAACGATCACGATGGATGGCGACCCGCCGGAATGGCAAGCGGATTTTGTCAAACTTGCGCCGCTTCGGAGAACCGGTAATCCAAGCGACATTGCCGATGCTGTCTCTTATCTTGTGCATGCGGAGTTTTTGACTGGACATACCCTGGTGCTCGATGGAGGGCGGAGCCTGGGTCCAGCAAAAGAAGAATTTCGTTAAGACTGCAGTGTGCAGAGAAACGCGTCGCGGTGTATTCTATTGTCCTCATCGCAGATATATGCCTGGGAGGCGCGCTGACGCGCGTGCCGGAATCCAAGAAAGAGGGCCAGCCGGAGTTATGGACAATGAGACGTACACCCACGTGGACAGCCCGCACGAAGAACTCAGCCAACCACCCACGCCAGAACCGCACGGACTAGAGGACACGCAGATTCAAGAGTGGCTGGAGTCGCTGGACTCCGTGCTCGATTCAAGCGGTCCAGAAGTGGCGGCGGAGATTCTGGAAAGACTTCGAGCGCACGCGACGGTTTCAGGCATCGATCTACCGTTCTCCGCGAACACACCTTACGCCAATACGATACCAGCGCGGCTGGAACCACTATTCCCGGGCGACCAGGAATTGGAGCGTCGAATCAAAAGCCTGATCCGTTGGAATGCACTGGCGATGGTGGTGCGCGCAAACCGCGTTGAACACAACATCGGCGGCCACATCTCTACTTATGCTTCTGCAGCGACCTTGTATGAGGTCGGATTCAACCATTTCTTCCGGGCGCGCTCCGAGGAGTTTGAAGGCGACACGGTTTATTTTCAGGGCCACGCGGCCCCGGGCATGTATGCGCGAGCCTTTCTCGAGGGACGGATTTCGCCGCAGCAACTGGAAAATTTTCGGCGGGAGTTGAAACCCGGCGGGGGACTGTCTTCTTATCCGCACCCGTGGCTGATGCCGGACTTCTGGGAGTTTCCGACGGTGTCGATGGGCCTCAGCCCATTGATGGCGATTTATCAGGCGCGGTTCAACCGGTATCTCGAGGATCGCGGCTTGAAGCCGGTGACGGACGCGAAAGTGTGGGCGTTCCTGGGAGACGGCGAGACGGACGAACCGGAATCGCTCGGTGCTATCACGCTGGCTTCGCGTGAGAAGCTGGACAACCTGATTTTTGTTGTGAACTGCAACTTGCAGCGGCTGGATGGGCCGGTGCGCGGGAACGGGCAGATCATTCAGGAGCTGGAATCGGCGTTCCGCGGAGCCAGGTGGAATGTAATTAAGGTGCTCTGGGGCAGCGAATGGGATCCGATTTTGGAGCGGGACACGGAAGGCCTGCTCGTCAAGCGCATGGGCGAATTGGTGGACGGCGAATACCAGAAGCTGGTGGTTTCGCCGGGATCGTACGTACGAGAACATTTTTTTGGCAGTGATCCGCGGCTGCTGCAATTGGTTGAACCCTTGCCGGATGAGGCGTTGCGGCGTCTGCGGCTTGGCGGGCACGATCCGCGCAAGGTGTACGCGGCGTACAAAGCGGCGGTCGAGCACAAGGGAGCGCCGACAGTGATTCTGGCGCGTACGATCAAAGGCTACGGGCTGGGAGAAGCAGGCGAAGGCAAAAACGTAACGCACCAGCAGAAAAAACTGAATGAAGAAGAGTTGCGCGAGTTTCGCTCGCGGTTTGGGATTCCGCTGAATGACGAGGACTGCGTCGAGGTGCCGTTCTACCGTCCAGCGGAGGACAGCGTCGAGATTCAATATTTGCGCGCACGGCGGGAGGCGCTTGGCGGGTACACACCGAAGCGCAGCGTGCGTTCAAAGCCGATCGTTGCCGATCACGATGAACTTTTCAAAGAGTTTTTCGGGGGCAGCGAGGGCAGGGAAGTGTCGACGACGATGGCGTTCGTCGGGATGCTGCGCAAAATGCTGAAAGACCCGGAAATCGGCAAGCTGGTCGTGCCGATCGTCCCCGACGAAGCGCGAACGTTCGGCATGGAGTCCCTGTTTCGAACCGTGGGAATTTATTCGAGCGTCGGGCAGAAGTATGAGCCTGTCGACGTCAACACGCTGCTCTATTACAAGGAAGCGAAAGACGGGCAGATTCTGGAGGAAGGAATTACCGAAGCGGGCTCGATGGCGTCGTTTATCGCCGCGGGTTCCGCGTACGCGACGCACGGCATCAATACGATTCCGTTCTTCATTTATTACTCGATGTTTGGATTCCAGCGCATCGCGGATTTCATCTGGGCTGCGGCGGATATGCGCACGCGCGGTTTCCTGCTGGGAGGAACTTCCGGACGAACTACATTGTCGGGCGAAGGCTTACAGCACCAGGATGGCAACAGCCACGTGTTGGCACTCTCCGTGCCGAATTTGCGGGCATACGACCCCGCCTTCGCGTACGAGATGGCCGTGATTTTGCAGGACGGAATTCGCCGCATGTACAAGGACGGAGAAAGCATTTTCTACTACATCACCGTAATGAACGAGCCGTACGCGATGCCGGCAATGCCGGGCGACGTAAAAGAGGGAATCTTGAAGGGCATGTATCGCTTCCGAGCCTCGGAGAACAAAAAGTCCAAGCTGCGGGCGCAGCTTTTTGGGAGCGGGGCGATTCTGCGCGAAGCGCTGCAGGCGCAAGAGATTCTGGAGACGAAGTTCGGTGTCGCGGCGGATGTATGGAGCGTGACGAGTTACAAGGCGTTGTACACCGACGGGAACGAAGTGGAGCGCTTGAACCGGCTCCATCCTGGCGACAAGCCGCGTTTGCCGTACGTGACGCAATGCCTCGCGGATGCGCCAGGCGTCCTGGTGGCCGCTTCTGATTACTTAAAAACGTTGCCAAACATGGTAAGCAAGTGGATGCCGCGTCGGCTGGCTTCGCTGGGGACCGACGGATTTGGAAGAAGCGAGGGCCGCGCTTCTCTGCGAGATTTCTTCGAGGTGGACGCGCGGTTCATCACTTTGGCGACGCTGCATGAGCTTTATAGTGACGGCAAAATCGAGCGTTCGGTGGTGGACAAGGCGATCAAGGAACTGGGAATTAATCCGGACAAAGGGAATCCTGTTATTTCCTAAAGAGTCCGACGGCGGTGGAGATCGTTGTGTTGTGAAAGGCGAACTTCGGTTCGCCTTTCTTATTCTTGTGGCTTGTTGGAGGTTCTCTCCAGAATTTCGCTTGGCTTAATGCGGCCCGTCGCGAGTTGCGCGAGGAGCTGGGAATTAGCGGCGAGGAAGTCGTACTTACCCAACTCTTTGGGCAGGACCCAGGCGATTTGCTCGAAGGTCTTCGGATTGATTTCATTCCCCTTAATGCTGGCGGCGTAAAAACGGATTTCCAGTTCCTCGGGCGCGGCGGCGTATTTGTGGCGTGTTCTGCCGAGTTCGAGGCATTTTTCCAATGTGACGCCCAACTCCTCTCGCAGTTCGCGCGCGAGCGCCGCTTCGGGCGCTTCTCCTTCTTCCACTTTTCCTCCGGGAAATTCCCATTTGAGGGGAGAGGTGTCCTGGCGCCGGCGCTGGCCGATCAGGAAGCGGCGATCGCCGCGTTCAATGACTGCGGCTACGACGATTCTCACTCCTTTCCTACCTTTGATGTGGCGTCTCGGAAGATGCGCAAAAGCTGTTTTGCGCCCGCGACGAGCGGCGGACCGGGCGTGTTAAGCAATTCATCGCGGACGACATAGACGCATTTATTGCGAAGGGCGGACAGGCTTTTCCAAGCTGCGACCCTGTAGGCCTTCTCGACTTTGGCCTGGTCTCCGGTGGCGGCCCAGGCGAGGACAATCAAGTCTGGTCTCGCTTGCGCGACCTGTTCATCGCTAACTTTTTGGCCGGGAGGCAAGACCAGTTCCCCGCCGCAGGCTTTCACGAGTTCCGCGACCCAGGGCGGGGAACTGATGCGCGGGTTAGGCCATGCCTCGCAGTAGACTCGCAGCTTTTTCCTTATTACGCGGCTCCTTTTTGCGAATGCCGCAAATTCTCGGCGCATTTGTTTAACAAGGCGATCGGCTTGCGGGATGCGGTTGGTTATCCGGCCAAGGATACGTACGTCATTCGCAATATCCGCCAGCGATCTCGGATTCATAGCCAGGAAGTTGAGGGGCTGTTCGAGAAGCTTTGCTATGGTTTCTTGCTTGTATGGCACCGAGCCAACGACGAGCGATGGATTCAACTTGAGGATCTCCTCAATCGAATCCATATGCCAGCAATCGCCGAGTTTCGGGAGGCCAGTTACCGGCGCTACGTCGGCGCACCATTTCGTAACACCGACGAGTTGTCTCTTCGCGCCGATGGCGCAGAGGATAGAAGTCGCGCTGGGAGCAAGAGAAACTATGCGCAGTTGAGTCCGAGGAGTGGCCATCTTCATTTCATAAACAGGATAACAAAGCAGGAGGTAATCGTGTGGTAGCCGATTGGAGCGAACTGACTCTGTAGATGTATAGTGTTGGACTTCACATACATATTCGCGGGAGGTATTTCGTGCGCATTATCCTAATTTGTATGCTGCTATCTTGTTTTGCCAAGCTGCTCGCCGCTCAGAGCTCGCCGGCTTCACCCGCGGCTGAGGTGGTGCATTTCAAAGGCACGATCGACAACGTGAAATACGTTTTCGGCGTGGCGCCGCCGGTTGCGCGTTTGCGTCCAGGAAATATTCTGGATGCGACCTCACTGGATTGCTTTGGCAACGGTATTCAAAAGCCGGGCGATACGACTGCCAAGGCCAGAGGCGACAATCCGCTGACTGGGCCGTTTTTCATAGAAGGGGCGGAGCCCGGCGACACGCTTGTGGTGCGGATTCTCGATTTGCAAGTCGACGGAGATCAGGGCGTGGGAGCGTTCTCGCCGGGGTTTGGAGCGATCAATTCAACGCATTACACGCCGGTGCTTGAGAAGGAGCCGCTGGCGGAGAAAATTTGGATTTATCCGATCGACCACGCGAATAACACGGCCACGTTTCAGGCCCTCGACTCCAAGTACAAGGTAAAAATTCCCATGCATCCGTTTCTTGGTTGTATCGGCGTGGCGCCGGCCAACGGGGAGGCGCGCAGTTCGATTGTTCCAGCGGAATTTGGCGGAAACATGGATGCGCCGGAAGCGAGCGCCGGGAACACTCTGTATTTGCCGGTCAATGTGGCCGGTGCGCTCTTTTATTTTGGCGATGGGCACGCGGCGATGGGAGACGGCGAGATCGCTGGAAGCGCTATCGAGGTGCCGATGCATGCGCGGCTGCGGTTTGACCTTGTGAAAGGGAAGCGAACAGGCTGGCCCAGATTCGAGAACGAGCAGGAAATCATGACGACCGGAATCTACAGACCCGTGGACGATGCGGTACGCATCGCGTTCACCGAGCTGGTGGCGTGGATCCATGCAGACTATGGGCTTTCCGAGATGGATGCGTACGAGCTTCTCTCAAAAGTGGGGAAAGTTCATCTGACGGAAATGGTGGACCCGAATTATGTGGTAGTCGCTTCTGTTGAGAAAAAATATCTACCGGCGAAGGCCACAGGAACTGCCAAGCTAGCTACCACGCATTGAGCCGGCGTTCGTGTCTCCCGTGCCAGTTAGCCAGACCGAGGCGTGGCTGCTGGAAAGTCTCGTCCGGTTCCACTTTGCGGTAAGGCCTCTCGCCAGAGTACCTCGTGAACATCAATAGGCGCGGCGCGGCCTTTGAGTTTCATCGCAGCGAGCTGCGAGCAGCGAATCTCCCGGCAGAGCTGCGCGTGCGTTGCCGCGGAAATGACAATCTGACCAGGACCAGCTTGGGAAGTGAGGCGGGAGGCGACGTTGACAGTGTCGCCGATCGCCGTGTAATCCATGCGCCGCTCTGTACCGAGAAATCCCACGACGGCTTCTCCGGTGTGAATGCCGATTCCAATATTAAGCGGCGCTCGGCCGGAAGTCTCGTTCAGCTCCGCGAGAGTCTTTTGCATGTTCACGGCCGCGCGAACAGCGGCTTCCGCATCGTTCTGCAAAGCGAACGGCGCCCCAAAGAGGGCCATCAATCCATCGCCGAGATATTTGTCGAGAGTTCCATCGTGCTCAAAAATGACCTTGGTCATCCGATCGAAGAATTGGTTCAGCACTTCCACGGCTTCGCGGGGGCTCATTTGTTCGGCCATGGTGGTGAAGCCGCGCACGTCGGCGAAGAGCAGCGTAATGCGCTGACTCTCGCCGCCGAGACGGATGTCCGCAGCTTCGGCGGTAATTTTTTTAGAGATTGCGGGTGAGAGAAATCGTTCGAGCGCACTGAGCTGCACGCCCTGGCGCTTGACTTCGCTTTTCGCCATGACTTGGTCGATCACGAGTCCCGCCTGCGCGGCAATGACAGCAAAGACTTCCAGATCTTCAGGCATAAAAGTTCCGCGCTTGGAGAGGTTGTCCACGTAAAGCAATCCGAAGAGGCGGTCGCGGCTGGAAAGCGGCGCGCACATCGCCGATTGCGTGCCGGATCTGGCTATACTCTGGCTGCCGGAGAATCGCACATCCTCCTTTGCATCCATTATAAGAAGAGGTCCTTTGCTTTCCATGACTTGCTGAATAATGGCCCGCGAGAGCGCCATTTGCGGCGCGGCCGCTCTCGGAGCGACTCGATAACGGAGGATGGCGGGAAGAAAGGTGTAAGCGGATGCAGACTGCGGCGCCTCGCGAACAGAATCTTCGGTCAGTAACATGGCGTAGCCTCGCTCCGCGCCGTCAATCTGGAGGACGAGGTCCAGAACGCATTGTGTTACGTCTTCGACGGTCGTTTTGTCGCTCAAGGCTCTGCTGACTTGATATAGAAGCGTGAGTAAGCGATTCTCGCGGCGGAGATATTCGATGCGGCCTTCAGAATCGACGCGAGAGTCAGTCCATTCCGACGGCGTTTTCGCTTTGGAGCTATCGAGAAGCTTGGCGACACTTTCACGATCTATGATTTGGGTGAGGTGTGAGGCGAGCTCGGGCGAGGCCTTCGCGACAACGGTGCCAGTCGTCATATCCTCGAAACGCAGTTTGATATCGCCGAGACCGATGACGTCTCCGCTCTTCAATTCGGTGCGATCGATGCGAACGCCATTAACGAGGACGCCGTTGGCACTGTGCTGGTCTGTCACTACCCAGCCGTCCTGCTGGCCCTCAAGGAGCGCATGAGTGCGGGAGATGCTCGAGTGGGGAAGTGTGATGTCATTCGACGCGGCTCGTCCGATGTGGATCGTCGAGCCGTCCCTTAATTCATAGAGACGCGCCGGGGCGCCGGGCCGTTCAATGATTAGCCGTGGCATGATCGGATGGATGCGCTACTGCCTGTTGCTATGTTCATCCTCTTTATGCCGATGCGCAATGAGAGTGTGGCGGCGATTGTCTGATTTTGCAATCAGCTGCTAAGCTTCGATTGCAGCGGAAAGTTCCAATGCCAGTTGGGTTACGATAGCCTCATGTATAGCGAATTGCTTCTGGATCATTTCCGGAATCCACGCAATGTAGGTAAGCTCGCGAACGCAAGCGCGGAAGTTACAGCGACAAACCCAATCTGCGGCGACATTCTGGAACTCGGAATCCGCGTGAACGACGGCGAGATCGCCGAAGCGCGTTTCCTCTGCCGTGGTTGTACGACTTCCATCGCCTGTGCATCCTTATTGACGGAGCGCCTCACGGGATGCAGTCTCACTGTCGCGCGTTCCATCACCGCTGAAACTGTTTCCCAATCGTTGGGAGGTCTTCCACCCGCGACATTTCACGGGGCGCAACTTGCCCAAGACGCGCTCAGCATTCTGCTCGCGAAATTGTCTTAAGGCAAACGAGCCCCGCGGCGCTCACCCGCCGAAAGCTCGCTGCATCGTGTCTGGATCGTTCAAATTTAGGACGCATCCTTCCTCATTCGTTTGAACAATCTGTATTTCGTTGGAATGGGCCCAGACGACGGAGCGCGCGCCCGTTTCGAGCGGCGCGGTCATCAGCTCCTCATACAACCCAGAAGAAAATATTACGGGATGTCCGCGCCGGCCTTCGTAAACGGGCAGGACGATGGCCTTGCCCGAAGTATAGAAAGTTGCGACCAACTCGTCGACGAGAGTCGAACTGATGAGTGGATGATCAATCAGAAAAAGAATTATGCCATCGGTCTGCGGAGGAAGACTGCGCAAGGCCGACTGGATGGAACTCAATTGCCCTTTTTCCCAATCCTCGTTGATGACGATTTCATCGGATGAAAGATTTATTTCCTTCGCGATGGGCTCCGCGTCGGCTCCCAGCACGACCCGGCGCACGCCGATTTTTGGGTGGTGGGATACATCCAGCAAATGTTCGAGGAAAGGGCGTCCTTGGTAGGAGAGGAGCGCTTTCGGCGATCCCATGCGGCGTGAAGCGCCGCCGGAGAGGATGACGGCTGCGAGCATGCCACCTCTTTCAGCGTTCTGTTAATGCCGAGCGCGCCTCGTAGTTCAATTTCTTATGCGCCCCTGATTCAGAATTACGGCGTACGGCAATTAATTCCGCAACAATGCTGATGGCAATCTCCTCAGGCGAGAGTGCGCCGATTTCCAGCCCCATGGGCGCGTAGACGCGCTGAAATTCCTCGGGGCGATAGCCGTCGTTCTCAAGAGCTCGATATACCGAGAGAACCTTGCGTTTGCTCCCGATCATGCCGACGTATCGGGCAGGCGTTCGAACGGCCCAGCCGAGAACGCGCATGTCTTCTTTGTGGCCGCGCGTGACGATGATCAGATAGCTCGCGGCGTTTGGATGAATCTTTTCGAACGCGTCCTCGTAGCTGGTGAAAATGTCCTGCGCCATGGGAAACCGTTCGGCGTTGGCAAAGGATTCGCGATCGTCGACCACTGCAATGCCGAACCCCGCGGCGCTGGCAGCCTTGGCCACAGCCATTGAAACGTGCCCTGCGCCGAATAAATTAAGGATGGGCTGCGGCAGGATTGGTTCGACGAAGACCTCGAGTGTGCCGCCGCAAATCAACCCATTGTCATACGTCGCTTCATTGTTCAAATTGAAGACCATCTTGCGCGGAGCTTCCTTGTGCATCACTTCTTTTGCTGCAGCCCAGACTTCGGCTTCAACGCATCCGCCGCCGATAGTTCCCGCAATGGAGCCATCATCGCGCACCAGCATGCGTGAGCTTTCATAGCTCGGAATCGAGCCGTTTGTGTGCACGATCGTCGCCAACGCTCCACGCTGGCCCGCGCGCCGCATTTTGACGATTTCTTCGAAGAGGTCCACGCTTTGCCTCAGCCCTCAGCCTACGGCGCGCCTTCGACAGTGTCAATGCATGCCGGAAGGCAAGTAGACTCGCCGTCTCGCGAATGCTAACGTGATCTGCCTTGGGGAACGAGCATGCCCGGCGCTGGCCGCTACCAATTTCAGTGGAAAGAGAGACCACCACTTTATTGGTCGGTTTTGGGAATCATTTTCTTCATTTATTGCGGGGCTCTAGTTTTTAGTCCATATTTTCTCGCCTATATCACGGCACCAAGACCAGGTTCTGAGCACTTGCACGCTTTAACCGTGGACGGTGGTGTCCGCTATATGAATCCATTGCTGTGGTGGTGCTATGACAAGGGTGGATGGGTCTGCGGGGCGCTATTTCTATCGTTGATCATGATTATGTTTTTGAAACGGGAGCAAATCGAGAGGATCAGATGAAGGCGATTCGATTCCATCAGCACGGCGGGCCGGAGGTCTTGAAGTACGAAGACGCCTCGGAACCCGCCGTTCGTGCGAACGAAGTGCTTGTTCGCGTGAAGGCTTGCGCGCTGAATCGTCTCGATTTGTGGGTGCGGGGCGGCCTGCCGAACGTTCCGATTCCATTGCCGCACATTCCCGGTAGCGACGTGGCCGGCGAAGTCGCGCAAATTGGAGCAGAAGTAACCACGGTCAAGGTCGGCCAGAAGGTGGTGCTTGCGCCGGGGGTGACGTGCGGCAAGTGCCCCGCTTGCCTTTCCGGCCACGACAATCGCTGCCGTCAGTTCACAAATTTGGGATACATGATCGATGGCGGCTGCGCGGAATTTGTGCGCTGCCCAGAAGTGAACTGTTTGCCCTATCCCGAAAACCTTTCTTTCGAGGAGGCGGCATGCATCCCGCTTGTTTTTCAAACGGCGTGGCACATGCTCGTCGCGCGCGCGGAACTTCAGCCCGGGGAAGACGTACTGATTCTTGGCGCAGGAAGCGGCGTTGGCAGCGCCGCGATTCAAGTCGCGAAATTCTTCGGCGCTCGGGTGATCGCCACGGCAGGCACGGATGAAAAACTGGCGAAGGCGCGCGGGTTGGGCGCAGACCACGTCATCAACCACAAATCGCAGAAAATCCGTGACGAAGTGCGTCGCACCACGAACAAACGCGGCGTGGATGTGGTATTCGAACATGTAGGAACCGCGACGTGGGACGAAAGCGTGGCAAGCCTGGCTCTCGGTGGCCGCCTCGTAACTTGTGGTGCCACGACCGGATACGACGCCAAAATCGATCTGCGATTCTTGTTCAGCCGTCAGCTTTCTTTACTTGGGTCGTACATGGGAGCCAAGTCGGAATTGCAGACCGTGATGAAGCTCGTTGCCGCGGGGCGCTTCAAACCCATAGTCGATCGTGTGTTTCCGCTCGCTGAAGCTGCCGCAGCGCATGCTTATCTCGAAGCGGGATCGCAGTTCGGCAAAGTGGTCCTTTCGGTGTAGCCTGATCGCAAGCGAACTCTACTATCGGCGTCTAGCGCGCGAAAAAGGAAAAGCATCAAACATGGCAAGCTGGCAAGCACACCTCTCGGTATGGATTGTCAAATGGCGAGTCAAGCGTAAACTGCGCGGCGTGCGGGATTACCGCCATGCGCGCAAGATTCTCAATCTTGATCCGTACTCGGTGCCGTCCACCGTGCGCATTTCGCCTGCGCAAGTCGGCGGCGTTCCAGGAGAATGGGTTGACGGCGCTTGTGCCGCGAAAACTGCGCTCTTGTATTTGCACGGCGGTGGCTACTTCGGCTGTTCGGCCGCATCTCATCGCCCCATTACGGTGGCGTTTGCGCTCCAGGGATTTCGCGTTCTTGCGCCTGACTATCGCCTCGCTCCGGAAAATCAGTTTCCGGCTGCGGTCGATGACGCGGTAGCGGCTTATCGCGGTCTCCTCAGTGAGGGATATTCGCCCGAACGTATTGTGGTCGGCGGGGATTCCGCGGGCGGCGGTCTCGCGCTTTCACTTTTGCTCGCGCTTCGCGATGCGGGGCTTCCGCTTCCGGCGGGAGCGGCCCTTTTTTCGCCCTGGACCGATCTTGCCGCGACCGGCGAATCCGTGAGCTCAAACGCGCGCCGCTGCGCCATGTTCAATGGCCCGGACATTGGCCCCAGCGCGCGCTACTATCTAGGTGACACGGACCCGTGCAATCCGCTGGCTTCGCCTCTCTATGCTGACCTTACCGGGCTGCCTCCGCTTCTCATCCATGTTGGCGCCGATGAAATTCTACGCGACGATTCCACCAGGCTTGCGGAGCGGGCGCGATCTGCGGGAGTTCGCGTCGATCTGAAGGTTTGGCCGGTCGTACCCCACGCCTGGCAACTCGCGCCGACTAAAATTCCGGAAGCGCGACAGTCGTTGCGTGAGAGCGCTGTGTTCTTGCACAAACTTGCGACCTCGGAAGCGTCGAGCAAGGAGGTGTAACCGACGATGACCGAAGAAGCTAAGCCACCCATTCAGGCTGAAGAATTGAGCGTCGACGTCCTCATCGTCGGCGGCGGTTTTTCCGGCCTTTGCATGGCCATCAAACTCCGCGAAGCGGGGCTGAATTCGTTCCTTCTGATTGAGAAGAGCGACGACATCGGCGGAACCTGGTACGACAACCGCTACCCAGGCTGTGCATGCGATATCCCCTCCCACTTGTATTCGTTCTCGTTTGATTTATCGCCGGATTGGTCCCGCATGTATCCCGGGCAGCAGGAGATTCACGAGTATCTAAGACGCTGCGTCGAGCGCTATGAACTCGCGCCACACATCCGTCTGAATACTCGCTTTCAGGAAGCGATTTGGGATGAAGCAGAAGCCGTCTGGCACGCCACCGCCGAGGAAGGATTGCGCATCCGCGCCCGAGTGCTCGTGTCAGGCATCGGAGGCTTGCACGTCCCGCAATATCCCAAGCTCACGGGCATCGAGCGTTTTGTGGGCCCCAAATTTCATTCCTCGACTTGGGATCACAGCGTTGAGCTCGAGGGCAAGAATGTTGCCGTCGTCGGCACAGGCGCAAGCGCCATCCAGTTTGTTCCGCAGATCGCTCCTCGCGCGGGAAAACTTTACCTTTTTCAGCGCACTCCGCCATGGATTGTGCCGCGCATGGATTTTGCCATTGCAGAGAAGTGGAAGAGGCGGTTCCGGCGCCTCCCGTTCGTGATGCGGGCGTTTCGCCGGTACATTTTCTGGCGGCAGGAGTTTCGTGTGCTCGGATTCCTGGGCAATCGCTTTGTCCGTAGAAAAGCGACGGAAATCGCCACCCGCCACAGGGAAAGACAAATCAAGGATCCAAAGTTACGCGCGGCTTTGACGCCGAATTACGAGCTGGGCTGCAAGCGCGTACTTGTCTCGGACGACTTTTATCCCACGCTGACGAGATCAAACGTTGAGATGGTCTCGGATGGGATCGCAGAAGTCCGCGAGCACAGCATTGTGACGACTGACGGTGCGGAGCGTCCTATCGATGTCTTAGTCTTTGGCACCGGCTTTCGCGCGACAGAGCCACTCATCGGAATCAGGCTCGTCGGCCGCGGCGGTGTGGAAATTCACGACGCTTGGCGCGAGCGCATGAGCGCGTACCTCGGCATCACCGTGAGCGGATTTCCTAACCTCTTCTTGCTTCTTGGGCCGAACACCGGGCTCGGCCACAATTCCGTGGTGTTGATGATCGAAGCGCAAGTTCGCTACGTGATGAGCTGCCTGGCACTCATGAAGCGCCGCAAGAAAAACGTTCTCGAAGTCCGCCAGGAGACTCAGAAGCAGTTTGTAGCGGAAGTCCATCGCCGCCTCGAGGGTACTGTCTGGCAATCCGGCGGTTGTCACAGCTGGTATCAGGATCAGCGCACTGGTGAAAATACGACTCTTTGGCCCGGCTCGGTGGTCGCCTATGTACGGCGCACCCGCTCAGCTTTGCCGGCCGACTATCAACTATCGTAGTCATGAATGGAACAACCGTTAGTCTCGTCGCTGAGCGCATGGGCAAGGCCGTCTACTGTGCGGGAATAGAGCGATGGGATCCGCAGACACCCACGATTTCTACCATCAGCCTGTTTTTCAGCAACCGGCTTAGCGTCGGGATAGCCTTACCAGTGCAGAAAGGCTGCAAGTTCTTCGAGGAATTTTCCCCAAGCGGGTTCTTCCTCCAGGAGAAGGTGATTGGCACTCGAGAGCGGAACAAATCTGGCGTTTGGTATCTCCGCGGCCAGGATGCGGCCCTCATCGCTCGGCACTGCCCGGTCACGATCGCTGTGAAACACAATGGTGGGCACCGCAACGGAGGAAAGCAGCGAACGCACGTCAATTTCATCGCAGACCATCATAATTCTCGCGGCATTCTCCGCCGATGCGGACATGCGCTGCAGATCGCTGTACCACCGTTGATGCTCCGCAGAGCAGTTTTCAGGAATATATATGTTGGTGAACACTTGTGAAAAAGCCGGGTTGTTTCTCCCCCAGTCCAGACGCACCAGCGTTTCCAGCGCCCGCCGCGCTTCCAATCCTTCCGGAAACCCGCGGTGGTTCCAACCTCGTGAGTAAGCGCCGCACAAGATCAGGTGGCTGACGCGCTCCGGATGGCGCACCGCGTAAGCGATGGCAACGGGCCCGCCCTGGGAGATTCCCATGAGTGCGAATTTTTCAACACCGGCGGTGTCTACGACCGTTTCCAGGTCGTGCACCCAGGCCTCAAAAGAAAGCTCCTCTACCTCCCAGTCGGAGAGGCCATTCCCGCGCTCATCGTACCGAATGATGCTGTGATGTTTGGCCAGTTCGCGGAGCCAGTGCCGCCACACCGGGCTATCCCACTCAAAATCCAGGTGGTTGAGCCAATTTGCAGCCTTCACGAATGGGTACCCGGCCCCTGTCGTAGCGTAAGCGATATTCACGTTGTCGCTCGTAACGCAAAATCGAATCTCCTGCCGTGACCGTAGCCCTGGCGGGCCAATTTTAGGCTGAGGCTCTGGCGGCGATACGACTTCCGTAACCGGCGCAACAAACCGGTACCCCACTCGCGGCACTGTCTCGATATAAGTCTGACCAGTGGCCTGTTCACCCAGTGCTTTTCTCAGGATCGAGATGTTGTGATTGAGGTTTCCTTCTTCCACTGCCACATCCGGCCAAACAGCTTCGAGCAACTGCTCCCGAGTCATCAGCCGGCCTGCGTTCTCCACCAGAAGGCGCAGTGTTGTAAACACCTTGTGCGGCAATGGGATCTCCGTCCCGTCTCGTACCAGGCGGCGCTCCGGCAAATCCAGTTTGAAGGATCCGAACTGATACACGCCTGCAGCCTCCGTCACCAGGCATCCACGAAAAAACCACAAAAAAGGAACAAGCGCTAAAGGACATTGCAAGGCCCGCCGTTATTTAATCGCAGTGTCCGAAGAGGGCCCTGGGTCGCTGGCGTCATTATAACCACCCCGCCCCGGCCAGGCAGCCGTCTAATCCGAACAGGAGGAACCTAGTATGGCAAATTTGGTCCCCGATAAGAGCTTTTATCCCACTTCAAAGATGGCTATGCTCGCGGCCCCCGAAAAATTGGCCTACGTCGCGCTTTTGGCTTCCAAAACCGACGGCTCCAGGGACGCCATGGGCGTCGTGGATCTCGATCCGGCCTCGAAGACTTACGGCACCCTGGTCAGCCGCGTGGATATGCCCCATGCCGGCGATGAGTTGCACCATTTTGGCTGGAACGCCTGCAGTTCCTGCCTGTGCCCGCATTCGCCGCACCCCCACATGGAGCGCCGGTACCTTGTTGTCCCCGGATTGCGCTCCTCCCGTATTCACATTCTCGACACCAAGCCCGACCCCGCTAGGCCCCGCTTGGTGAAGACCATCGAGTCCGAAGAGCTTATGAAGAAAACCGGCTACAGCCGGCCGCACACCGTTCACTGCGGTCCGGATGGCGTCTATGTCAACGCTCTCGGCGCCGTGGATGGCAACGGTCCCGGAGGCACCTTCATCCTCGATGCCGAATCGTTCGAGATCAAAGGACCGTGGGAAGTCGACCGGGGCCCGCAATATCTCTCGTATGACTTCTGGTGGCATCTCGGGCACGACACCATGCTCACCAGCGAATGGGGCACCCCCGCCATGGTCGAAAACGGGGTAAACGGGGAACTCCTTCTTGCCGGCAAGTACGGCCATGCTCTGCACGTCTGGGATCTTCACACACGCCGTCATCAACAAGTTCTCGAACTCGGCCCGGAATATCAGATGGCCCTCGAGCTTCGTCCCTCGCATGATCCCAACCAGGCCTACGGCTTCGTTGGTGTCGTCACCTCACTCAAGGATCTCTCGGGTTCCATCTTTCTCTGGCACCGTGAGAATGGCAGTTGGAAAATTCGAAAGGTCATTGACATTCCCGCTGAAGCGGCGGATCCGGACCAGTTGCCACCGCTTCTGAAAGGCTTCAAGGCCGTTCCTCCGCTCGTCACTGACATAAATCTGTCCCTCGACGATCGCTTCCTTTACGTCTCTTGCTTCGGCACAGGGGAGCTTCGTCAGTACGACGTCTCCGATCCTTTCAATCCCGTGTTCAAATCCACCGTGCAGCTGGGCGGAATCGTTCGGCGCAAGTCGCATCCGAATAAGCCCGATGTTCCCCTGAACGGCGCTCCGCAAATGGTCGAGATTAGCCGCGATGGAAAGCGCGTTTACGTCACGAACTCGCTTTATCGCGCTTGGGATGATCAGTTTTATCCCGATTGCGTCCGCGGCTGGATGGCCAAGCTCGACGTCAACGGATCAGGAATGAAGCTTGATCCTAATCTGTTCATGACCCTGGACGATTTCCGTCCCCACCAGGTTCATTTGCAGCATGGTGACGCCTCATCCGATTCGTACTGTTTTTCCTGAGGCAAAGTATGACTCATGACATGAACATGCCCTGGCTCGTTTTATTGGCGCTCGGGGCTTTTCACGGAATTAATCCCGGCATGGGATGGCTCTTTGCGGTGGCGCTCGGGTTGCAAGAGCGCCGCCGCAGCGGAGTCCTCTCCGCTCTCTTGCCGCTCGGCCTGGGGCACGGGTTGGCTGTCGCCGCTGCGTTAGTGGCTGCGTTACTCCTCGGCGTGATCGTGCCTTTGCAGTATCTGCGTTGGATAGTAGCGGGTATTCTCATACCGCTAGGCATAAGCCGCATGATTCGTCATCGCCATCCGCGCTGGGCCAGCATGCAGGTCGGAATGGGTCGCCTCACGCTCTGGTCTTTCCTCATGGCTTCCGCACATGGCGCTGGCCTCATGGTCGTCCCCGTCTTTCTCGGCATATCCGCGTCTTCCTCACCCATGGTGCATCATCACATGGAGGGTATGCTTCTGAGTGGTGCTTCCACGCCATCCACTTCTTCGACCAGCGCCGAAGGTGGCGCACCCAACAAAGAAGCCCCTGCGAGCTACGCCACAGGACCCGCGGTCGCTTTATTCGCTACGGCGCTTCACTCCCTGGGCTACCTCTTGGTGACGGCCTTTGTGGCCCTCTTGGTCTACGAGAAACTTGGCCTGGAACTCCTGCGCAAAGCCTGGTTCAACCTAGATCTCCTCTGGGCGATCTCCTTGACCGCTACCGGCGTGATTGGCCTCCTTGTGTAGTCAGTCTGGAGCGTCACTTCGCAAATCGCCTCTCAAGTGGTCGTATAGCAGGGAGGCTCGCTGTGTGAGCGCCGTGGTCTCCAAATGGCGCACTCAGAAATAACCCGCACACCTGAGCGACATTCCGTGTCACGGAACATGGCGATCGGATACTGATCAACTATCCAAGTCAACCGTCATTTGTGTCCGCCGCTCGGCTATGCGAAAATGAATGGAGACGAGGGCACTATGAGCACATCTCTCGGCAAGCACGTCACACTCACCAAGCCCGACGACTTCGGCAGCCTGCTCGAAGACGAAGGCATTATTTTCACCACGCTCGACAAGGCCGTGAACTGGGCGCGCAAAAGCTCCATCTGGCCTTTGGGCTTCGGTTTGGCTTGCTGCGCGATCGAAATGATGTCCATGGCCGCCGCGCGCTTTGACGTGGCGCGTTTTGGCGCAGAAGTTTTTCGCCCCTCGCCGCGCCAGGCCGACCTGATGATCGTCGCTGGCCGCCTCTCCCAAAAGATGGCTCCTATCATCCGCCAGCTCTACGATCAAATGCCAGAGCCAAAGTGGGTGATCTCCATGGGCGCCTGCGCCACGTCCGGCGGCGTCTTCAATAACTACGCCATCGTCCAAGGCTGCAACCAGGTGATTCCCATCGATGTCTATGTCCCCGGTTGCCCGCCGCGCCCCGAAGCGGTTCTGTACGCTATCCTCCAACTGCAGAAGAAAATCGACAACGAAAAGGGCTCCTTCAAGCGCGCTCTAAATCTCTCTTAGTAGCACAGACTTCAGTCTGTGCTGTTTATCATGCCAGCATGGCGCAATCTATTTTGAATCCATCGCGAGTCCGTCTAGTAGCACTCTTCTCCTTGTTCCCGCTGCTTTCTGGCTGTTTGGTTATCCAAGACCGTTTTCCGCCGCGTCCTGGCCTCTTGTGGAGACTTGCTTGGAGCGACGAATTCTCCGCTCCAGATGGCTCCGCGCCAGACCCCAAAAAGTGGACGTATGACATTGGCGGAAAAGGCTGGGGCAACCAAGAGCTCGAGTCCTACACCAATCGCAAAGAGAACGTGCGAATCGAAAAAGGGAATCTCGTCATCACCGCGCAAAAAACAACTTACACTGGAGCCGACGGCGTAACGCGCGACTACACCTCCGCCCGCCTCAAGACCCAAGGCCTATTCACGCAAACGTACGGCCGAGTCGAGGCGCGGATCAAAATTCCGGCAGGGCAGGGAATGTGGCCTGCGTTCTGGATGCTCGGCGATGACATTTCTTCTGTCGGTTGGCCGAAATGCGGCGAGATCGACATAATGGAAAATATTGGCAAGGAACCCGCCACCGTTCACGGTTCTTTGCATGGACCAAGCACCGAGCGTCCAACAAGCGATCTTACTTCCACCTTCGGTTTGCCCACCGGTCAGAATTTCGGGGATGACTTCCATCTTTACGCCGTCGAATGGGATCCGGAAATCGTCCGCTTTTACGTCGACTCAAATCTCTATGCCACGTTCAACTCTTCGCAATGGCCCGCGGGCGGCAAATGGGTTTTCGACCATCCATTTTTTATGATTCTCAATCTAGCTGTCGGCGGCGGTTGGCCCGGCAACCCCGACGCGTCCACCAAATTTCCTCAAAGCATGCTCGTTGACTACGTCCGCGTTTATACTAGGCGCTAGTTTGAGCTGCTTAGCCAGGGAGATCCGGTCACCATGCCCACAGCTTCTGACCCAGCACGCCAACTTCTTCGCCACACCGTGGCCACGGTGGCCTATCGCGGCGGGAAAGCTTTGCGCGGGGCTCCCGAATCCTTTGCGAGTTTCTCAATAGGCGAAAAGCCGAGGACGCCCGCGAAAATCCTCGCCCACTTGGGCGATCTCTTTGATTGGGCGCTCTCCATGGCGCGCGGTGAGACCTCCTGGCACGACTCGCAGCCGCTCGCCTGGGACACAGAGGTCGCCCGGTTTTTCGCTTCGTTGAAGAAATTCGACGATTACCTGGCATCACAGGAACCACTTCGTTCTACTGCGGAAGGCCTGTTCCAAGGCCCCATCGCGGACGCCCTCACGCACATCGGTCAGATCGCCATGCTCCGCCGCCTCGCCGGTTGCCCGATCAAAGGTGAGAACTACTTCAAGGCCGAAGTTTTGACCGGACGTGTCGGTTTTGAGCAGGCCACTGCGCGGCGCGAATTCGATTGAGCAGCACGGCCCAGCCAGTTTTCGTCGTACCCGCGCCTTTCAGCGAATGTCCTCTTTTGCACAGTAAATCCTTTTCAGCGGGAGCAAGATGGGGCGTCGATATGTAATGCCCAGTCGTCCTCCCGCTGATAGAATGAGCCACCTGCCCTTTACCTGTTTCGGCTTGGGCCTCGCTGTTACAGGCAATCCCTCAATGGAAGCGGCCCGGTTGTTAAAAGTGTTCGAGGCCCCGATTGGAAGGAGAATTTCACAACATGTTTAGAGCTCTGGCCGTCCTACTCACCTTTTTTTTCTCTAATATCCCCATCCTTCGCGCTGCTCCGGTCCCCGCGAACCCATTCGGGCAAGATCAGCAGCAAGATCAGCAGCAAGACCAGCCGCAGTATCAGGATCAGGATCAAGGAGCTCCCTACGAAAACTTCTCGCCCGATCAACTCGACAATCTTCTTTCTCCGATCGCTCTTTATCCTGACCCGCTGCTTGCTCAGGTCCTTGTTGCAGCTACCTTTCCGGATCAAGTCGAAGAGGCTGCACGCTATGTTCGCGAATATGGCCAGAATGGCATTGACGACCAATACTGGGACGTCAGCGTAAAGGCCGTCGCACACTATCCGACGGTTATCGGAATGATGGCCGACAAGATTGACTGGACCACATCGCTCGGGCAGGCCTACGTGAACCAATCCTCCGACGTGGGCGCGTCGGTCCAACATCTCCGTCATTTGGCCCGCGATGCGGGAAATCTAGACTCATCCCAGCAGCAAGAAGTTCTGGAGCACGACGACTACATCGCCATTAATCCGTATCAGCCTGAATACATCTATGTGCCAGTCTATGATCCCGCGATCATTTATTATCGTCGCCCCTACTATGGCCCCTCCATCACGTTTGGCATTGGATTTCCTATCGGCGCCTGGCTAAACCTGAATTTCCGCTGGGGCTACGGCGGAGGCTGGGGCGGTGTCTATTACACCGGGTGGCAGAATGGAGGGTGGGGCGCGGGTTGCTGGAACTGCGGGTGGATCGGTCGTAGCCGTGGCCGAGTAAATTTTCGGAACGACGTCTACGTCAACAACCGCTACAGAGACGTCAGGATTAATAGAGCGGTTATGAATCGCACCGTGAACGTGAACAACATTTATCGCTACAACTCTGTCCACAGGGACGTAAGGTACGACAACGTGCAGAACAATAACGCGCGCTTCAACAGAAACGGCCGGCCTGGCGGCGACGCGCCCGGAAACTATGACCGCCGCGGCAACCAACCTGGCAGAAACTATGGCCGCCAAGCCAATCAACCCGATGGAGAGTATCGCCCGGCTGAGAACAACAAGATCATTGACCGCAATATCGACCGCGGAAACCCGCGCATCGATCAGTACCGCGGCCGCGACAATAATTCTCGCTACGATCGCCCATCCAATGTCGGGACACAAAACCGGCCTAATACCGGAGCTAACAATAATATGCGTGTCCAGCCCCGCAGCTCGGAGCAGAACCGAGCGCGGCCTGCCCAACCCAGCGTGAGCAACGGCCCCCACACCTTTAATAGAAACGAAAGCAACTTCGATCCACGCATGACCAGCCAACGTGGCCAGGCCAGCCGTCAGCAAGCGAATCGGCCGCAGCCCGCGGCCCGTCCTGCAGCACAGCCCAGAGGGGAAAATCGGCCGCATGGTGGCGGGGATAGGAAAAAGCCATGAGAGACATGTGTGGCAGAGATAGGGAAACTGTGAGGGGAGCTGGAAGAATGAAAACTTCCATCAGCAAGTTTGTATTGCCCGCGCTAGCGGCCATCGCGCTGCTTCTGGGCATGTGCGTTCTGGCCCGCGTTCCAAGCGCGTTCGCGCAAACGGCCGTCCAATCCTCGTTCTCTTCGGCGGACGACGCCTTGCAAGCGCTTGTCTCCGCAGCAAAGGAAAAGGATCGCACCGCGCTCGCCAAGATTTTCGGACCAGAGTACGACAGGTTGCTCACCGGCGATGAAGTGGAAGACAACAAGGACCTCGACGAGTTCGCTTCTGCCTCGAGCGAGTCCGCCCAACTCCAGAAGGTGAACGATGCCAAGTACACCGTAATGATTGGGCACGACAATTGGCCTATGCCCATCCCTCTGGTGCAGCGGGACGGCAAGTGGCTCTTCGACACCAAAGCCGGCCTCGAAGAAACGTTGAATCGCAGGATTGGGGAGAATGAGCTCTCCGCAATTACCACTAGCCGCGCTTACGCCGTTGCTCAGTGGGAGTACTACACCGAGGGCGATTGGGACCATGATAGCGTTGCCGAGTACGCCCAAAAATTGTTCAGCAGCCCCGGAAGGCATGACGGTCTCTATTGGGAAACCTCGGAAGACGACAAGCCCAGCCCGTTGGGCAAACTCGTCGCTGCGGCTCGCGCTGAGGGATACGGGCCAAAGGCGGAAGCTCCCGATGCTGCTGGAAAAGGCGGCTCGGCCCAGAAAGAAGTGGTATCCGAAGAGCGCACTCCTTATCACGGCTATTACTTCAAGATATTGACCCGCCAGGGAGCCGCGGCGCCGGGCGGAAAGTACAGTTACCTCATCAACGGCAACATGATCGCCGGGTATGCACTCGTCGCCTATCCCAGCAAGTGGGGAAGTTCGGGGGTGATGTCTTTCATCATCAATCAGCAGGGCCGCGTTTATCAGAAGAATCTTGGCGCCAACACCGCGAAGATTGCCTCGGCAATGACCGAGTACAATCCTGATCCAAGCTGGAAACTTGTTGAGGTCCAGCCATAGCAGATTTCGGTAGGACTCGCTAATTTATTGCTTCACCGGCAAGAGCGTCGGGGAATTTGGAAACGACGGCCGTTCCCCCGGACCAGTTCAAACTGCTTCCTGCAGCGTTGTGGTCTTTTCGCACATATCCCATCCCAATAGCGTGGGAAAGAAAGGACGGAACTGCCGCCCGCGTTACGAACCCTGCTTCTTTCCCGTCTGCCGTTAGGATCTCTCCCGCGGGTGGAGCGATGGCTCCGTCAAATCTAAGATCAACTCTTCGGCGATTAACTTGACCGCGTGAGCGAACGCGTTCAACAATTTCCTGGCCGGTGTAGCAGCCTTTCGTGTAGCTGATATGGCTATCTTGCAAACCGGCTTCGTGAGGAATTTGTTTTTCCCCGAAGTCGTATCCAAACCACGGCACTCCTTGCGCAAGCCGTTGCGCGCTCAGCGCCACGTAGCCCATCGGGCCTCCGCCATCTCTCTTGACAGCTTCCGACAGAGTCTGCCACAGATTTGCAAGCACATTCCGGTCGGCTAGAAATTCGCATCCCGCGACTCCGCCGGGAGAACGCTTTGTAATCCAGCAGGGAATCGATGCGACTTTTGTCTCCATGCGGGCAAGTTCGTCGAGCCCGGGTAGCTCGATTGCTGTAAGCTCCTGTAGGACCGCGGCTGCCCTTGGTCCCTCGAGCCCCAACGTTCCGTATCGCTGTGATTCGTCGGTCAAAGAAACGTCATCCATGATGATGTACTTGTCGAACCACTCGATGAGTTGTTCTCGGATCATCGCGTAAGAAACACAAAACAGGCTATCGGGTAGGGCGTAGGTTTCGATTTCCGCCAGAATGTGCCCCTGCGGATTGAGCAAAAGCGACACATTGCCTCGCCCCGCGAGTAAATCCTTAACGTTATTCGTCAGGATAGCGTTTAGGTAGCGCATGCGGTCCGGCCCGCTGAAGGAAAGATAGGCGCGATAATTTTTGTCGACCAGAGCAACGCTCTTGCGCGCAAATTCTTCCTCAGTCCGAGGGTCAATCCAATAGTCCGGCAAGTTGCAGCCGAACCATCTGGCCATCGTCGCACCGCTGCTCTTGTGCAATCCGGCAAGCGGTGTTTCGATCGCACTGCCGGTTTCTCCAGTCTCCATGCCTCTCCTGTAAACACCAGCTTAGCAAAATGTGCTGCTGTTCGTATTTCACGCGCTCCTGAATCGGCGCGAGTGAATGATATACTCTAAAAATATGAGTGACGCCGTGCCTGCGTTCGATGCCGTCTCGCAAGGACTCATCCACATCACCATTCCGGTCGGAATGTTGCAATGCAATTGCTCGATCATCGGAGACCCCCTTACTCGTGAAGCCCTGGTGATTGACCCCGGCGACGAGGTAACCCGCATTCTGGAATTGCTGGGGCGGCATCGGCTCACGGTCAAAGCCATCATTAGCACGCATGCTCACATCGATCACGTCGGCGGTCTCAGCAAGCTGCGGCAGTACACCGGCGCACCCATCCTGATGCATCGCGATGACTTGCCGCTTTATCAGGGCATGGAAGTGCAGGCTGCATTTCTCGGCGTGCCTACGCCGGAAATCACTGAGATCGATCAGCTTTTGAAAGAGGGTGACGCACTGCGGTGGGGCTCCTTTGAGGCTAAAGTCATCCACACTCCCGGACACACTCCAGGAAGTGTATCCCTTTACCTTCCTAAGGATGCGGGAGCAATCGCCCTGCCTACGCCAAGACTTTTTGCAGGGGACACGCTCTTCGCGGGAAGTATTGGACGTACCGATCTGTGGGGCGGTTCGATGGACCAAATCAGGGATTCTCTTGTCAGCAAGCTGATGCAGTTGCCCGATGAGACGATCGTGCAGCCCGGGCACGGACCGATGACCAGCATTGGCCAGGAACGCAATACCAATCCCTTCTTGATCGACTCATGATTAAGGCCGGAGTTATCGCCGCGGTGCGGCGTTTAGCTTATTTGTCCGGGGATCACGAACGCGCCGCTGATTTATAACCCAGATGCTAGGCGGGATTTCCACGAGTCACCACTCACGCGTTACCAGTCACCGGCCTCGCGCTTGTTTCAATTCCTCCATGACGGATTGCACAAGCTGCTTCGCGTGCTCCAGTTCCTGAGCAATGATGCGAAGATCCATCGCCGGAACCGCGGGATTTCGCTGGCTGGTGCAGTAGACTCCATGCTGTCCAACCAGTACCAGCGCGTTGGTCATTCGATCCAGTGACACCGCGAGCCGTCCGCGTTCACGCCCGTACATTTGTTCGTAGTGTTCCAGTTCTTCCTTGTGCTCTTCAAATGCATTCATGGATTGCAGTCCTTATTAGCCCGCCAGGCAAGGCAGGCCGCGCCAGACGGTTGCACTTCGGGCACATGCAACTCGCACCAAACTTTACCGCATACGGTGTACGGAACATAATCCGCAGAAGCCACCCGGAGAAGACTTACCCACTCCGCGTGACGCAATTCCAGGATTTCGCGGTGCGTTGCCCGGACCTAGGGCGTGCTTTGAAAAGTTTCGGCTGGAGCCATCTGACAATGCGACGATCCGACTTGGTGCAGCACAAGGAAAAGGAAAAGGGCGCGGTAACGCGCACTTCTCAAATCGTCTTCGGTGAGCGGCAGCACCTGCTGCGCGTTCTTGACTCTCTCGAAGGCACGGACCTGCCGATTGCCCGGATGCAGCAAGAGCGCCGGATACTCGAAGAACTGATCCACGCGCGCACACGCGAACTCAACCAGATAAACACCGCATGGGACGAAAAGATTGGCCTTGTGCTGAGCGCCGATGCCAAACCGGAAATGCTGGAAAAACTCGTCAAGCAGGCGCCCGAGGAAGATTTCTACCTGCTGCGGCTTATCAGCGAACATCCGCGGGCAAACGCCAAGACGTTGAATAAGCTTGGCAGGCATCCTTACGGCGCAATTCGCGAGAATGTTGCGCGCCACCCAAACGCCGATGCTGGCACGTTGACCTGGCTTAGCAAGGATCGCAGTCAACCGCTTTGGTATCTCGTCGCGTTCAACCCCAATACTCCGACACCGTTGCAGCGCCGCCTTCGCGATCGTTTGAAAAAGCTTGGCGAAAACCAACTCGCCCGTTAGGTTTGCTCAGTTCTCGGATACTTTTGAAGACCTCATCCCTTAACAGATTACCGTGATACGACCCTCGAATTGTTAAACCTTTTTCTGCGGGGTCAGCATTCCGTCCTCCGCGCCTTCCACGCATGTTGGTTTATCCGTGTCCGCCGCCTTTGCAGAAAATAGTAGAATGGCGCCATGCCGTGTTCCAGAACAGGTGTCGACGTTGCGGGATAGCAGATGAAAAGGGACGTGAGCGAGCCATCACCGGGATGGCAATTCGTCCGCGCAAAAAAATGGACGATCCTGATTATTTCCCTCGCCACCATCGTGCCCTGTCTTTGGCACCGGCATATTGAGGCCGGTGATCTCGCGAGTCATGTGTACAACGCCTGGCTGGCACAGTTGATTGATAAGGGCCAGGCGCCCGGACTCTACTTCGTTCGGCAATGGGACAATGTCCTGTTTGACTGGATGCTTTTGCACGCCGCGAATATCGTGGGTTTTGCCGCCGCTGAAAAAATCGTTGTATCGCTTTGCGTTCTGATTTTCTTTTGGGGAATTTTTGCATTTGTTGCGGCCACAAGTGGCCAGCCTCCCTGGTTTCTCGCTCCGTGTATCGCCATGCTCGCCTACGGATATTCCTTCAACATGGGGTTCCTCAACTACTACTTGTCTCTCGGGCTGGCAGCTTTTGGCCTGGCTCTCTTATGGCGGGGAAGGGGAATGGAGCGAATTCTCGGGTTGTTGATTGCGCCATTCGTTCTTCTTGCCCATCCTCTGGGCTTATTCTGGCTTGCGGGGACAGCCGTGTATCTGATTCTGTGGACGATCCTATCGAGCTGGTGGAAGTTGTCCCTTCCGATTGCGTCCCTGGGCCTGGTGTTTGCTGTTCGCTGGTATTTGGGACATCAGTCTCGGTTTCCCGTCGACTGGATTCAGGACCCGTTCTACCTAATGAACGGGGCCGACCAATTGACCCTCTACGGCCAGCGCTATGCCACGCTCGGATGGGCTGCCCTGATTTTCGGTGTGCTCTGCGTTTTCGTTGACCTATTTTTCCGGCGCCGTAACAGCTCGTTTTGGCATTCCCTTCGACTCCCGGCGGAATTGTATTTCGTCGCGATCTTCTCCGTGGCACTTCTGCCCGAGAATTTGCGGCCCTCCCTCACCGGCGGCTGGATTGGCCTGCTTGCTTCTCGTCTGACGGCTATTACCGCCATCTTCGGACTTTGTCTGATGAGCTGCCTCAAACCGAGGAAGTGGCATCTGGCCGGTTTTGGGGCATGTGCAATTGTCTTCTTCGCTTTCTTGTACCGGGACACACTCGTTTTGAACCGCATGGAATCTTCCGCCGAGCGCCTTGTTAGCCGACTGCCCCTCGGAACCAGGGTGATCGAGACTATCTGGTCGCCGGATGACTCCCGCGTATCTTTCATCGGTCATATCGCGGATCGCGCCTGCATCGGGCACTGCTTCAGCTATGCTAACTATGAACCGGCCTCCGGGCAATTTCGCATCCGTGTGCGGCCAGGCAGCCCCGTCGTCAGTGCATCCGACGATGACACGGAAGACATGCAGTCGGGAGAGTACCAGGTTCAGGACGAGGATTTGCCTGTGATGGAGCTCTTTCAATGCGACGAAAAAGACCTGACCAAACTCTGCCTCCGGGAGTTGGCGGCCGGTGAAAAGAATGGCCGCATTGGCTACAAGCCGCCCTCGGACTGAACCTAACGCATAGGCTTTTCCGGGTTTAGGTTCCCCAAAAGCCCGCCAAAATGGCGGTAGACAAATTGGCTCTTGCAGCAGGCCAATCTCGTGTAAAATAGCCTGAAGGTGAGAGACAATGTTGCCACTTCATCTCCAGCCTGAGAGCCACGTCCCGCTGTACGTCCAGCTTCGCGACCAATTGCGCTCGCTCGTGCATGCGGGTGATTTGCGTCCAGGCGATCGCATTCCCGCCAGCCGCGAGCTGGCCACCATGCTGGGAGTCCATCGCACTACCGTGGCGAATGCGTACGCCGAGCTCGAGTCCGAAGGCCTGATCCAGGGGCACGTCGGCCGCGGCACATACATCAAGGGCAATGGAAATGGCTTGAAGCTTACTCCTCCTGCGCCTCCTGTCCTCAATGGAAGCGAAGGCCTGCGCTGGGAACTTTTGTTTGCCGATGAACGCGGCGAAGAGGCTCTCAGCCGGTTGACGGCCAGCGCCCCCGAAAATGCGTTGTCCTTCGTCATGGCCCGGCCAGCGGAGGAATATTTCCCCGTCGAGGAACTGCAGACTTGCGTAAATGCCGTTCTGCGCCGAGAGGCTACTGACGTATTAAAGCTCGGTCCTTCGGACGGTTATGGCCCATTGAAAGACGCGCTCCTCGAGCATCTCCGAGGGGACGGCATTTCTGCGAAGGACGATAATCTTCTCATCACGGATGGCTGTCAGCAATCGCTGGACATCATCAGCAAGGCATTTGTGCGGCCTGGCGATTCCGTAATTCTAGAAAATCCGACTTACCCGGGCGCAATGGCAATCTTCCACGGAGCGCGCGCACGCTGCCTCGGTGTGCCTATTCAGACGCGCCCGGAGCCGGGAACCACACTCGGTCTGGATCTGGAAGCTCTGGAAGCGACGTTGGCCGCCAATCGCGTCAAACTGATTGTACTGACGCCCGATTTTCAGAATCCCACCGGTACGTCGATGCCGCTAGCGTCACGCCGCAAGGTCTTGGAACTTGCCGGACGCCACCAAGTACCCGTCGTGGAAGACCATATTTACGCGCGGCTTCATGCCCGCGAGGAGCGACTGCCTTCGCTGAAGCACCTCGACCGCGCAAATATCGTCATTCACATCGATAGTTTTGCAAAGGTTGCGTTCCCCGGTTTGCGCGTCGGATGGATTGTCGCTCCCGCCACGGCGATCGAACGTCTGCGCATTGTGAAGCAAACCACCGATCTCCACACGGACCAGTTGGCTCAAGCAACGCTCGCGGAGTTCCTGCGGCGCGGACTTTTCACCAAGCATCTCGCGAAAATGCGCAAGGTCTACGCTTCGCGGCTGTCAGCTTTGGACGAAGCATTGCGCAAGCACATGCCCGAAGGCGCACGCTGGACGCGTCCGGATGGCGGAATGTGCCTGTGGCTGGAGCTGCCGCCGGGTTTTGACGCCAGCGAGCTCTTGATCCACGCGAAAGAACGCGGAGTATTATTTGCTCCAGGCCGCTATTTTTACGTGCAGAATCCCTTGCCCAACACGTTGCGACTTGGCTACGCGGGCCTGGATGAAAAGCAGATCGCTCGCGGCGTCGCGACGTTGTCGGACCTTTTGCGCATCGAGATGCGCAAGCGGCAGCGCGGCGTGCGCCGAGCGGAGCGGAGCCGCGTGGCGCTGGTCTGAAGAGAAGTAGAAATTAAGTCAAGACCTAAGGAAATAGCGATAACAGAGAGGCTGGCGGAATTTGACGGACACGATCACCTTGGCGCCGAACCCGGCGAACAAATGTTTTGGTTGCGGCGGCGCGAACGATGCCGGGATGAAATTGACGTTCGTGCAGGATAACGTCAACCGCAAAATCGTGGGACGATTTATTTTGGGCGAGAGGTATCAAGGCGGTGGCGGAATGGGTCACGGCGGGATTATTGCCACGCTGCTGGACGAAGCCATGGGGAAGGTTTGCAGGTTTCGAGAGGTTCGCGCGGTAACGGCGGAGCTGACGGTCCAATACTTGAAACCGGTGAAGGTTGATGAAGAAATCCTTGTGGAAGGCTTTGAAACGGACCAGAAAGGGCGCAATCTGTTCCTCACAGGCGAGATTCGCAATAATTCCGGCGAATTGCTAGCGCGAGGGACTGGAAGATTTGTGGTGATCGGCCAGAAATAGAAGTATTGCTGGGGACCGCAGAATTCAGAGAACTTTAGCGGCGAACAGTCGCAGCGAGATTTGGGACAACAGGAGAAATGAAATGGACGCGAAGAAAGTGAACGGCAGCGGCAATGCGGGCAATGCGGCAAACGAATGGCGAGTGAAGGTTGGCTTGGCGGAGATGCTGAAAGGTGGCGTGATCATGGACGTGACCAACGCCGAGCAAGCCAAGATTGCGGAGCAGGCAGGAGCTTGCGCGGTGATGGCGCTCGAACGCGTGCCGTCGGACATTCGCAAAGAGGGCGGCGTGGCGCGCATGGCCTCGATCAAGATCATTCGAGAAATCATGCGGACGGTCACCATTCCGGTGATGGCCAAAGTGCGTATCGGACATTTTGCGGAAGCGGAAGTGCTGCAGGCGCTCGAGGTAGATTTTATTGACGAGAGCGAAGTGCTGACTCCAGCCGACGAAGAAAACCACGTTTGGAAGCATGATTTCCGCGTGCCGTTTGTCTGTGGCGCGCGCAATCTTGGCGAAGCGCTGCGCCGCATCGCGGAAGGCGCGGCAATGATTCGCACCAAAGGCGAAGCCGGCTCCGGCAATGTGGTCGAAGCGGTCCGACATATGCGCACGATCGTAAGCCAAATGAAAAAGCTCACGATGCTGCGGGAGGATGAGCTGATGCACGAGGCGAAAGAACTCGGCGCGCCGCTCGAACTTATCCGTCAGATCGCCAAGACGGGCAAATTGCCAGTGCCGAATTTTTCGGCGGGAGGCATCGCCACGCCCGCGGATGCGGCGCTCGTACGGCGTCTCGGCGCGGAAGCGGTGTTCGTGGGCTCGGGCATCTTCAAGTCCAGCGATCCGGAAGCGCGGGCCAAAGCCGTTGTGAAAGCCACAACGCACTTCGACGATCCGAAGGCGGTCCTTGAAGCGCACGAAGAGCTTGGCGAAGCGATGCGCGGCATTGATGTGCGCCAACTTGAAGAGAAGGACATGCTCTCGACACGCGGCTGGTAAAGAATTCCGACGATAGTTCGTCCAACTTAGCTGGAGCGCCCGGGCTCGGTCCGGGCGCTCCTACAACTGCAGCTCGATGGAGTGCTCGAAGTGAGAATTGGGATTCTGGCGGTGCAGGGCGATTTTGCAGCGCACGCGGCGATGCTCACAGCGCTCGGTGCGGACACCGTGGAAGTGCGCACGGTGAAAGATATTGACGGCTGCGACGGGCTGATCCTGCCTGGCGGGGAGAGCACCACGCAGCTCCAGTTCTTGGAAGAAGAAGGGCTGTTCGACGCGGTGAAGCAATTTGCCGCGGACGGCGGAGCCGTGTTTGGAACGTGCGCGGGCGCGATTCTGCTCGCGACAAATGTAAAGAATCCAGCACAGGACTCGCTCGGCTTGCTGGACATGACCGTCTTGCGCAACGCGTATGGCCGTCAGCTCGCGAGCGATGTTTTCATTGGTTTGAGCAAGTTAACGGACGCTCCATTGGAGATGGTCTTTATCCGCGCTCCGGTGATTGAGAGCGTCGGTCCAGGCGTGGAAGTGCTCGCCGAGTACGACGGCAAACCTGTGCTGGTGCGGAAAGCCAACGTGATGGCCACGACGTTTCACCCCGAGCTCACCGATGATTCCTCGGTGCATCGATTTTTCATGGACCTGGTGGCAAGCCAGGCCAAGGTACCCTCCGTCGGGCGATAGGAGCCGATCTCGCTGTGTATGGCCGGGGGCCCCCTACCCCAGTTTTTTCGTAAGTGTTCATTCTAAAGAGTTTTAAGTTCAATATTTTGGAAGTGTTCATTCCAGAGAGTTTACAGGCGTGTTTCTGGAAGTGCGGATTCTAAAGGAGTTAGTGAGTGGAGACGCGTGACCGGTGGATTTTCGAAGCCGAGGGGGTCTGCGCCGTGTCTCGGTTTTATAAGCCGTAACTTCCGCATTGCCGACAATCCGCCCAGAACGGACCCCAATTGTTGGAGCAAAGCCGAAAGATGAGTCGAAGGCAAATGAGTTTGCCACACTTGCGGCCGCACCGAATTCAGAACGTCGTGCTTGAAAGCCACAATAAAATGGCCTACTCCTGAAAATTCGCAAAGAGTAAGCCATTTTTCCTTGGCGAAAGAGTGCCCTGTCGGAAACAGTTAGTCCTTCGGGGAATATCTGGACTGTGACGCACTTGAACCAGTAAAACTCGTTACGTCCATCACGTAAATCGACTGCCCCACAGTGAGGACTAGCAGCCGCTTCCCATCTTCTGAGAAGTGGGTGTACACCGGGGCGTCAGAGAATAAGTATTCGTCCTTCTTGGTCCCGGCTTTAAGGTCATATAGTCTTAAATGATTTCCGTCGACCGCTGCGAGAAGGTCTGAGGCCGCGGATGCCGAGACATAACGACCAAATGCCCGCGCTTGGATTTCACCAGTAGAGAGCGAATACACGGTCACCCGGGCTTCGTCTTTCACGCAGATTAAGAAATCACCGACCGAGAACACGGAGTCGAAGCTGTCCGGTCCACCCACCCGCACCAGAGCAGTGCCAACACTTTTGCCCGAAGCGGCCTCGAGCACCTCGAAGACGGCGGCGGCGTCATTTATGGCGAGCTTCGCGGCATCCATCTGCCTCTTCAATGCGGGATAGCGTTTTGCTAGGGCTTGGCCACCGCTCTCCACCGCCGTCCATCCGATCGTTACACGCTCCCCCTGAGGGTCAGGATACGGGATGGGCGGATCGTACCAAGTCGCCACGGGGAACTGTCCAACCTCTGTGAGCGTGGCCGCGTGATGCACCCATTTTCTAACCCACAACTCTCGCCCGGTCTTCAGATCGAGGGCGCGCAATTTGTCTCTTGCTGGGTGGCTGGGGGTTTGTTCCAGGGCGAAAAGCGCCGGACCAGCTAGGCGCGTGTCCGATACTGTGAGTCGTGGATCGGGCTTGAATGTTGGAGACCAAATGTCTGTGGCGGTTTCACCTTTTGGATTCACCTTCTTTATCGCCGTTGTCGAACCATCTTCGCTGGACTCCGCGATATATAGTTCGTCATCTCCTGCAAACCAAGCACCGGTTAGTTGCTTGAAGGGTGCAAGTTGATTTCCCGTGGCAGTGAGAAAAAGGCCAGCATCACTTCGGGTACCGACAACAATATCTTCGAGGTTCGGTGAGGCATTGGCAACACGAAGGGCGGGAAGCCAAGGCGGGGGAAGAATGGTTCTGGCCTCAAGCTTATCATCCGTAACGTTCGCCAGCGTGACCTCACCCTGCCGGGAATAGACCGCGAGCGTTCCTCCCAAGATGTCCATCAGTGTGTCTTCCTGCGCCTTCAGAACCCTGCCCGAATCCACGTCGAACAGGCGGACTTCGTCCGGCTTATCGTTTCCCCGAACGATTAGGTATCTCGACTGCGTCGCGGCTGTAGCAGCGCGGGCCGCAAGGGGAAGTTTGGTTAAGAGCCGGCCTCCTGGAAACTGCGCAATTTGCGACTTCTCGGGATCGTCCGGGTCGAGAACAGCAATCTGATCGGGTGCCACAAAACAGATCGTCGCGTTCCAACGATTCTTAATGATTCCTGGGCAGCTGATTTTTCCCCTTGCGTTGACATCCACGCAGACCGTGCTTCTGTGGAGACGATTGAGCATAAGAAAGCGCGTTTCGGGTGAGAACAGAAAGCGAACGCCAAATAGTTCCCGATTCGCTAAGTCCTCGAGGGTATTGACCCCGCGGTATCCCAGGGCCTCAGCGTAAGCCGTGCCTTCGTTTCTCGGAACGAATTCAGCGTAAGCGTTGCCTTCGGTTCTCGGAACGAATTCTATTCCAGCAGCCATCTTTTCCTGGTCAGTAAATGCCGGCTCAGCAAACACCCGCTCGCCCGTGTCCGTTTTATACAGTTCCAGAACAAGTGAGGGATCAAGACATGCGGCGAGCTCGCCATGGAGCGATAGCTCGGAGCCGAGGCAGCCATCCTGCGCCTTCAGAATTCGCTCGTCCAATTTCCGGTTATCTGCCAAGTTCCACCGCGTAATCGCAAGGCTTCGCGTTGCCAAGACTAGTGTTTTTGAATCCGCAGAGAATCTGGCTGGAAGAATGTCTGGCGCATGGATCCAAGCCCTTATCTCTAGAGGATGCCGGTTAAGGATGTAAATTCCGGATTCCAGCTGAATGAAAAGATATTCTCCATCAGAACTAAACCGAACTCGGCCCGGCATACCACGCAGCGGTGGCGCGAGGCGAGCCGAGCTGAGAACTCCGTGAAGTTGCTCCTGAGGCTGAGTAGCCTGCGATTTATATTCCGAACTAACTAACAAGAGGGTAGCTGCGAGAAATGCAGCCACAGCACAAAGCCTAGTCAAAGCCAATGAACCGGCGGCGAGAATATGTCTCGAAAAGCTCACGGACCTCGAGTCATCCCTCGGGAAGTATACGGGATTAGTAATGCGAGACAAATTGAAAGTGTCGATTGCGAGCGAGTGATGGGCAACCCGGAAGTTGAAACAGGCACTTCGCTAGCAACCGTCCGTTAGGAGCTAATGAACCGGCCGGATACCCTGATATGGATCAACGGTCATTCTTCTTCGGGGGAGTCGGGCTCGGGGAGCTCAGCGGGGCATTCGGGAGGGGAATCGGTGAGGGCGGGAGGAGTAGAGAGGGGTGCGGCGTTGGCGAGGACTTTGTTCCAGTGGTCGAATTTATAGGCGAAAGGGAACTCCCGCTTCACGTAGGGGAGGCTCGAGAGCATGACCTGGCCGAGGTAGGTGAGAATGGCGGCTTTGCGGGGGGGAATGCGGTCTTGCGCGCCGGCGGTGAAGAGTTTGTCGAGGACGTGATTGATGTCGGTGGCGGTGAGGAAATCGCCGTTGAGGGAGGCGGAAATTTCGGCGCCGAGGCGCTGGGACTCGAGGAGCTGGAGTTCTTGCTTGGCATGGAAGGCGCAGAAGGAAGAATGGAGCGGGCTCCGCAACATGCGGCAGGAACGGCCATCGGAGAATTGAAACTGGCAACGTGGGGCGGCACTCGTGCCTGAATTCGGATTCGTCATGGAAACCTCTTGAAAGTGGATTTGGGTTATTTAGTCCCGGCAAATAAAGAGTCGAGCGAGTCGCTGGGAAAGGCGGCAGCGGGGCTGCCGCACTCCAAATCGCGCCTTTGCAATATTAAGCGGGACTCACTAAGTCCAAGCGGGGACGGCGGTCCAGACAGCCGAAGTGAAGATTAGAGCTGGCCGGCGCGCATTCAGGTTCGAGAGGGCGAGCGTCAAGATGCGCGAAGGCAAAAAAATAGCCGCCTGGAAAGGCGGCGGCAATGGTGAATTGGGTCTAATTCACCGAGCAAAAGAGTACCACAGATGACATAACTCTGTCAATAAGAATTTGATTGTTTGCGTTCGAGTTGGAAGTCGTTGAAAGAATTGGAAATAGAGTCGGACAAAAACCGCTGAGTTGGGTTAATGTGATCCTTGCGCCGGACTTTCCTTGTGCCCGGAGCACCACTCGCCATGAAGAAGCCGGCCCGAAGAAAGGTTTTGTTTGTGTGCATAGGGAATGCGTGCCGCAGCCCCATGGCGGAGGCTATTGCTTGCCGCCTGGCCGGCGACGTTATGGAGGCATCAAGCGCGGGTTTGACCCCGCTCGGGCGGGTGGAGCCGCTGACTACACAGACTTTAGTTAGAAATGGATATCGGCCAGAAGGATTGGAATCGAAGCCGATCGCTCTGGAAGCTTCGGAGACGGCTGATCTCATTATCAACATGAGCGGCTGGCCGAAGGAAATCGCGTTCGAGGATCCTGGCAAGGTCGAAAGCTGGCAGGTCGAAGATCCCTATGGCGCGGATGCCGAGCTTTATCAGAGAATCTTCGAGGATATTGAGAAGCGAGTGGCTGAGCTAGCGGATCGGTTAAGAATCAACAAGCGCAACATGGCGAGCACCGAAAACATCAATGGGAAAAAGATGGGCAAGCCATAAAAGACAGCCAAGGAGAATCGAGATTGCGGCGTGAGAAGACCAGCGTTTCGCAGGAGGACTACCTCAAGGCCATCTGGGAGATGCTTGAGGAGGACCAGACTCCGATAAGCGCGCGGCTTGCGGAAGAGTTGAGTGTCACGCCGCCGGCCGTCACCGCCGCGCTCAAGCGCATGACCCGCGACGCGCTGGTGCGCGTTGAGCGCAGCGGGCGAATCGATCTGACGCGCAAGGGCAGAACAGTGGCCGAGCGGCTTGCGCTTCGACATCAACTGGCGGAAATGCTCCTAACGGAAGTGATTGGGCTGTCCTGGGCGAAGGCGCATGACGAAGCCGAGCGGCTCGAACATGGAATCTCGCCGGAAGTTGAGGCGCTTTTGCTCAAGCGTTTCGGAAGCAACAAGTCATGCCCGCACGGCGTGCCCATGCGAGGCGGTGTTGCCAAGCTGCGAAGTCAGGGCGCGGTGCTATTGGCGGATTTGCGACCGAATGAACACGCGGAAATTCTTTGCGTTTACGAAAAAGACGGCCAGTTTCTTGAGTTTTTGGAAGGCCTGAGATTGCGCCCTTCGACCAAAGTAGAAGTGTTGAAACGCGAATACGACGAGACCATGACTTTGCGGTCGGATGGCCACACTATGCATTTGGGGAAGCCGGCTACGTCGCGGATTTGGGTGCGGCGATTGAACTCGTGACTGGTGACTGGTGACTCGTGTAAACCCCCTCATGAGTTAAAGCTTTCCGATGGCTGACAGTTCTAGAATTCTACATGCTTCGAACCGCTAGGTGCGTTGATCCAGGAGCGTTTTTAGGCGGGCGTAGCCAGCGCGGCTCACGGGAAGACGTGATCCATCCACGAGAATCGCGAGACGGCTGTCTTTTCCGTACGGCTCAATGCGCACTACCCGCTCAAAATTCACAATGTAGGAACGATGGACTCGCACGAACCGTTCCGGATCGAGGCATGCTTCCAGGCTAACAATGGTTTGCTGCTTCAAATGCCTTTTCCCCTCACTGGCAAGAGCCACGTAGTCGTCCTGCGCTTCCGCAAAGTCTAGTTTTCCCACGGGAATCAGAGTGACGCGAGTGCCGTCGCGCACCACGATACGATCGAGGAACTGCTTGGGCGGCCGCGCCGCGGCGGCCAACTCTGGCGCAGTCGGCATCCTTTCGCCCATGCGTGATTTCGCGCGCTCGAGGGCGGCCTCGAAGCGGTCGCGTCCTATTGGCTTCAGAAGATAGTCGACGGCGTGCACTTCGAACGCGCGCATGGCGTACTGGTCGTAGGCGGTTACGAAAATGACGGCCGTTTCCGTGCCAATCAGCTCGAGCACGTCGAATCCAGAGAGCTTGGGCATTTGCACGTCTAGAAAAATGAGGTCCGGCTTATGCTCGGCGACCGCTTTCACCGCCTCAAACCCGTTTCCGCATTCCGCGACAACCTCGATTTCTGGATGTGTTTGCGTCAGCTCGCGAAGGACAAGCCGCGCCAGGTCTTCATCGTCCACGATGAGTGCCGTGATTTTCTGGTTGTCTTTCTTGCTCAACTCTTCACCTCTTCCGTATCCGCCGGGAAGGACAACTCGACTCGGAAATTCCCGTTTTCGGCGATGACGCGCATGCTCGCTTCCTTGCCGTACCTCGCCTCAAGGCGGTCACGAACATTCTTCAAACCGAGGCCGCCTTTCCGCATGGGCGCCGACTCTGGATCGAAGGTATTGTCAATCGCCAGCGAAACACGAGCATCGCGGCTTTGGGCTGAAAGACGGACCATCCCGCCGTCCGGCAGATTTGCGATGCCATGCGTTACGGCATTCTCGACGAGCGGCTGCAGTAGAAGAGGGGGCAACTGGACCGACTTAGTCCCTTCCGGAATGTCTTCCTCCATTTGCAGACGGACGCCGAACCGCACTTTCTCGATCGCGAGATAGCGATGGAGCAGGGAGAGCTCTTCCGAGAGTGACACGCTTGCTTTCTCACCGAGCCCTAAGGTCAAGCGTAAGAACTCGGCAAGCAGAATGCACATTTCGCGAGCCTTCGGGGGATCAATGCTGGTGAGCGCGCTGATGGAATTAAGGCTATTGAAAAGAAAATGCGGATTCACCTGTGCCTTGAGGGCCTTCAATTCCGCATCGCGTGCAAGAATACTGGTTTTTTGTACGCGAGCTTCGGCTTTATTCGAATCGTCGATGGCAAGGATGACGTAGTGAGAAGCGACCGACAGGAGATAGAGCAGGAATCCGGCTCCGAAAAGGACGGATAATTGAGAAGCGAAGCGGCGGTCGAGCCCCTGGAACGTGGGCAACTCTGAAAGACCATAGGCAAGGAGTCTTGCGAGGAGCACCCAGAGCAAGCTGAGAATTGCCGCTGCCGCGACGTGAGTAAGCCAAAGGCGCTGGCCGGTGCTCTTTTGAAGGGGCGCCGCTTTGCAGGAATACCACGCCGAGAGACAAACAAATTGATAGACGAGACAGAGCGGGATAATCAAGACCGCAGCATCGAGCCAGCCCAACTTGCCGGGCACGGCCATCAGATAAATCAAGATTCCGGCCAGCGGAACCCAAGCAAGGAGGTAAAGGCCAAACCGGTTAATCGGTGAGAGAAGGGGATGCATAAATACCGTTCAGTTGCCGATCTCCACGCCTCCAAAAATGACGGCTCCGGTGATAATCAGTGTTTTTCTCTTCTCATTCGTTGAGTCCTGGGAGGGCGCAGCCGAAAGCCGGGTTTTGTCGGAGTAGCCACCAAGCACCGGAATGCTCCGGGAGTGGACATTCCATTTGTCGGGTACGCGAATTTCGAGGCCGCCGAAGATGCAAGTGATTTCCAAGGTGGCTTCGTCACCATCTATATTCGCGTCGCGGAAGTCGAGTTCGACGCCCCCAAAGATAGATGTGGCTCTTCCACCCTTAAAGGTCTGGCTCTTGATGCGCCGTTCGGTGCCTCCGAAGATAGCGACGGCTTCGAGGAAGTCGGCGGTGTCGCCGGTCCCGCCGATGCCCTTTAAAACGATGGGCGGTTTTATGGCGCCCCACATGAGAATCAGGCCTACCGCAATGATTGCAATGGGCCACATATCGGCGAAACGGAGACGTGTGAGGCCCAGATTGTTCAATTGGAGGATCGCTCCGACGGCGAGCAGGATCACTCCCCAAGCACGATTTGAGGAAGTGAAAAGGTGTCCGACGCCGAAGAAAACAAGGATCATGGGCCAAAAACGGAAGAGCGAGCCGATGACGATGAAACCCATGTGATCCAGAAGCAAGGCCACTCCAGCCGCAACTATGAGCGCGCCCCAGATAAGGCCGTCGCGGGAGGCTTGCCGATGTCCCTGGCCCCGGGTCATTAGCCCGGCTATCAGCTGATGACGCCTATCGCGACGATCCATTGTCAGTCTCCTTTTCACGGAACGCGGAAGCGCGCAACGGAGCTGCTCTCGTCGCGCGGGTGGAGTGCGATCTTTGAAGGAAGATCCCAATGACTATGGCTGTCATGGCTGAGAATAATACCAAGATACGAGAGATGAGCGAAAAGTAGTCGATCTGATGGAAGGCGATGGCTCGGGCCGCAGCCAAGAAAGAAAGTCCGAGCGCTGGGGCGAAGCCGAAGTGTCCGTCTCTCAGCCGCTCAGCCAGCTTTTCAAGAGGCTGGGCTAGAAAAGCAAGGTCAGCCAGCAGAGCCGCGAGTCCGCCCGTCACGAAGGCCTTTCCCCAGTATCCCTTCTGTTTGCGTCCCGCCTCTTGCTGGCTTTCCATGATCCCCTCCAGAACGGCCCTTGTTAAGTGCCCAAGGGCGAAAGTACCGGCTGTGGCGGGATCGTGCATTCTGTTTTCGGCAAGCAGGCCAGTTTCACCGGCCATTGGCGACTGCTATCGGCGAAAGGCGAGCACAGGAGCCCCCTTCAGTAGGGTACTAGACCCCTCTTGCAAAATTGCCAGAGACACCATAGGGTATGCCTCACAGAGTGGCCGCTTTTCTCGGACCCATTGTCGAAACAGAGCAGCGGCAGACGGAGACGGACTTGCGTGCAGAGATTGTAAACAGCAGACGCGGCGAACGATGGCGCTGGCTCTTGTACGTCGCGCTTGCGCTTGCGGGAGGTCTACTCACGTTTGTTGGAGCGCGGGCTCAACAAAAGGCCACGGATGATGCCACATTTCGCAAGCTCATCGACGCTTACTGCGCGGCATGGAGCACCGGCAATGCGGACAGCCCCGCAAGATTTTATGCAAAAGAGAACGGTCTTGTATTTTATGATCTCGCTCCATTTTCCTACCATAGTTGGAAGGAATACCATGCGGGCGTGAAGAAGGCGTTCCTCGACAACATGGAGAGCGGGACGCTAAGTGCGGGGAAGGATCTGAAGGTCAGCCGGCATGGTACGGTGGCATGGACTACGGTTACGATGCACTTATCGGAAAAAACAAAAGACGGCAAGAATGTAGAAGCAGACGTCCGCTATACGGGAATTTGGGAGAAGCGCCCCTCCGGGTGGATGCTGGTGCATGAGCATCTCTCGGTGCCGATGAGCGGCAATTAAGACAAACGGAATTTCGGAGCGGGCCTGGTGCCCGTGAAAGACCGATGCTAAAGACACTGAGGTACTACTGGAACGTTGCTCGCGGGTATCGCCTGAATCCCTGGAAGAGTCCCTACTTGCGTTGGCGTTTTGAGACATTTCTTGGTAAGGAAGCAACAAATTTGGATGCTCGGAAATTCTTGCACCTCTCCTGGAAATACCGCTCCAATATGGTGAATTTCGTGGATTGGGCCGCGGAACGCCGGCGCGTTCAGCGGCACATCCGGCGGCACGCCTGAAGCCAGCAGCCTTCTTCTCGACCCCCGTCAAAATGCGATACTAGTGACCCCGAGGCGTATACTCTAAATCAGAGGAGGATGCGTCGTTGAGCGAACTAAATATCCTCCAGAAAACGGAGCAACTGCACGAGGCGCGCTGGTGGGAGCCTGAAGGAGAGGGACGCGTGCACTGCTTCCTTTGCCCTCGGCATTGCCACATTCATTCGGGTCAAGCAGGGTTTTGTTTTATCCGAGTAAATCAAGACGGAAAATTGTATAGCCTGGGCTATGGAGCTCCCGCGGCGATGCAGGTCGATCCCATCGAAAAGAAACCGTTGAATCATTTTCTTCCCGCGACGCGGGTGTTTAGCATGGGGACGGCGGGCTGCAACATGGGTTGCTTCTTTTGCCAGAACTGGGACATTTCCAAGTCGCGGCAGGATCAAGTCCATTCGCAGCATGTTGCGCCGGAAGATGTTCCGTTGTTAGCGCTTCAACATGGGTGCGATTCGATCGCTTTTACTTATAACGAGCCGACCATCTGGGGCGAGTATGTCATCGACATTTGCCAAGCCGCCAAGGAGTACGGACTGAAGACAGTGATGGTTTCGAATGGCTACATCACCTACGAGGCGTTTCACGACATCTACGACCACATCGATGCGGCCAACATCGATCTAAAGGGATTCACGGAAGGTTTCTACGGAAAAATCACGCTGACACATCTGCAGCCGGTTCTCGAAGCCCTGGAATGGCTGAAGAATGAAACAAAGGTCTGGTTTGAAATTACGAACTTGATGATTCCCACGTTGAACGACGATCCCGCGGAAACCCGCAAGCTCTCCGAATGGATCTTGAAGTATCTTGGACCGGACGTGCCCTTGCATTTCACGGCTTTCCATCCCGACTTCAAACTGCAGGACAAACCGCGCACTCCACCCGAGACTCTTCACCGCGCCCGGGCGATCGCCCTCGAAACGGGGCTTCACTACGTGTACGAAGGAAATATTTTCAGTGACGGTGCGAACACGTCTTGCCCCAAGTGTGGCAAGTTGCTGATCAAGCGTTCGTGGCACGATGTGCTCGAGAACCACCTCTTGCGAGGCGCTTGCCCCAAGTGCTCACAGATAATTCCTGGAGTGTGGGAGAAGCCTGCGGGTTCGCGTACAGATACAGGAACGACTAGGAAAAGTGCAGGGAAGTACGAGCATTTAAATTTATAGCCGTGCACAATTCCGTAGCTAGCGTGGCCGCGCCTAACCCTAGGGATGGAACGAGTAGTAGCCCGGCCCGACGCGCATTCCGTGATGCCAGGCCACGGGGAAGGCCCACCAGACAAGAGTCCCAATAATTGCCTGGCCCACCGTGAGTGGAATAACGTTTCGTTCTTGTGAAAAGAGCCAGCTCATTGCGGTTCCACCGAGGAAGGTGAGCGGGACGAGAACTGGGTTCGGCCAATGCAGCGCGGCAAATATAGCGCCAGCGACCATCGCAGTCACCCGGGGCTCCCCGAACGCGTAGAGAAGCCGGTTCGTCAGGTAGGAATTGAGGGCCACCTGTTGCAGTAGGCAAAACGCGAAATATCCGAAGAAGCGCTTCGGCTGGGTCAAATGAAACGCAAGCCGGTGGAAGGCTCCGAACCATAGCGCTGCCGTGCAAACAAGAATTAGAAAGCCCGCGAAAATCCTCAGCCCCTGGCGTGTTGCCGGCCAGAGATTGTCTGCACGCCACCCCAGTGTTTTGGGGGAATCCCGATGTATGGCGATGCCGGCCAGGAGCCAGATGGGGAAAACAATCCACGAAGAGGGTTGCTCAGCTTGAAGCTGCCAAATGTACCAGGCGATATATACAGCAAGACCTAGCGCCTCGGCCAAAGTGAAGACACGAGGACTAGTATTGAACATCTGCTCGAGATGCAAGAAGGGCGGGCTCGTGTGACCCGCCGAGTTTCCTCAGGCAAAGAGTGCTCGCGAACAGTTGTTCGATTTCCGCTTCAGTGGCGTGCTTTGACGCGAGCAGCTTGTCTAAATCGAAATCAGGAGATCCGCGCCCGACCACGAGCGCTGGCAGCGATGCCCTTAGCTGTTTCGCACTCATTAGACCAGCCCATTGAATCTCTTCAAATACAGCTTTGCGCAGCGGGTCCAGAAAATCACTGGAACGCAGGACGCGGCAAATCTCCAGATGTGTGCCAGGCCTAACGAGGAGGGAACACAAAAGCCTCAGAGCATTGCGTTCCATTTGCTCGCGAGTTTGCGGCGCGGGGACCGACTTCGTCATTCCGTCAACCGTTGCTTTTGGGGGGCCAGGCATGGATTCCTTTCGAAAAGTTGTACACAGTAGCCGTTCGAACGGTCATGAAAACAGCTTGGGGCTGCATGAGGCTCTGCTGTAACTTCAGTTGCCACCGAGCATCCTAACCAAGAAAATTACGGTAGGTGAGATGATGCCAAGCGACGCGAGGTTGTGTTCTAGGAGGCGATCGGAATGGGACAAAAGCAGCGGGTCGTAATCCTTGGCGGAGGATTTGGGGGTCTGAACGCCGCACAAAAACTGAAACGTGCCCCTGTCGACGTCATCTTGATCGACCGCCGCAATTTTCATCTTTTCCAACCGCTTTTGTATCAAGTCGCCACGGGCTCTTTGTCGCCGGGCGAGATAGCAGCTCCTTTGCGCGGCGTCCTCAGCAAACAGAAAAATGCGCAAGTGCTATTGGGGGAAGCGGCGGATATCGACCCGGATGGCAAGCGCGTCATTCTAAGGGACGGCGCTGGCATCGGCTATGATTCGCTGATTGTTTCGACCGGCTCCCAGACCTCCTATTATGGCAACGATGACTGGCGCGAGTGGGCGCCCAGCCTGAAGTCCGTGGAAGAAGCGACTGCCATCCGGCACAAAATTCTTTACGCGTTTGAATGCGCGGAGCGCTCGAACTCCGAGGAAGAGGCGCGCGCGTGGCTTACGTTCGTAATCGTCGGAGCTGGCGCTACTGGGATGGAACTCGCCGGCGCGCTTGCGGAGATCGCGAATGAAACGCTCAAGAATGATTTTCGCCACATCAACCCGCGCGAAGCACGCATCATTCTGATGGAGGGCGGAGCGCGTGTCCTCAATACGTTTCCCGAGGATTTATCGGCCAAGGCTGAGAAGCTCGTATCCCGTCTGGGCGTCGAAGTGACCAAGGGAGTGCTGGTTACGGAGATCGATGCCGACGGGGTTACGTACAAGTCCGGCGACCAATCAAAACGCCTTCCAGCAAAAACCGTGCTGTGGGCGGGCGGTGTCACGACCAATGCGTTCGGCAGAAGGCTAGCCGAACGAACGAAAGGCGAGACGGACCGCGGTGGGCGTATCAAGGTTGGACCAGACCTTACAGTCCCGGGATATCCAGACATTTTCATCGTCGGCGATCTGGCATTTTCACTGGATCATGAGGGGAAACCGCTTCCGGGCGTCGCGCAAGTGGCTATTCAGGGGGGAGCTTACGCTGCGCGGGCGATCCGTGTGCGCATAAGAGGGAAGAAAGACGTTAAGCCATTCCACTATTTCAATAAGGGAGATATGGCCGTCATTGGCCGCGCCGCTGCGGTCGCAAATATTTTCGGTTTCCATCTGTCAGGCTTACCCGCTTGGGTCGTTTGGCTTTTTATCCACTTGATGTACATCGTGGAATTCCAGAGTCGCGTTTTAGTTTTCGTTCAGTGGGGGTTCGAGTACCTGACATTTAGCAGGGGCGCACGGCTCATTACCGGCGTCGCCGCGACGGACTCCCTCGATAAACCACAAGTGCTCAGCAACACGAACAACCTGGGCGACGGCCGCTAATTGCTTCGACAGTGGGCGGACACCACCGCGAGTTTCCGTATCAATGCGACACTGACCTTCCTGATGGAATGTAAATTTACGGAACGCTTTGCTTATCTATACGCGAAGTGCCCTGGGGATGCAGTTCACAATACTCGGTGCTAGAATCCACGCCTTGCGGACGGCCGCGGCATCTCGCGATGCGTTGCAGAGCTAACGATTAGGTGGACTTGTCTTCCGTGACAGTTTGTCCCGCATTGCTCGGGAAGCCGTGCTTTAGATATTCCGCTTAGGAGCCGAAAATGAGAACGAAGGGAAATCCCTTTCGTGGCCTTGCAGTTCCTGCTTTGCTCTTCTCGATTAGCGCCGTTCTCGGGAGCCAGCTCGCTAGAGCGCAAATACAGGTTGCGAGGGTTACCGTGCAAACTGAGCCGCTCGGCGGTCAGATCCCCAAGGATTTCGCGGGCTTCAGCCTGGAAGTTTCGACGGCGGGCCAGGGGATTGGAGCGTTTGCGCCGGATGGAACAAGAATCGCCTCCACTTCCCCGATGGCCGAATACGCGCTCGGAACTCCGACCGCGCCGAACGAAGCGTTCTTCCAATTCATGCAAAATCTAGGCTCGGGGATTCTTCGGTTGGGTGGCAACAGCCAGGACAACACGTGTTGGAATCCTGCCGCAGCACCGCATCCGGACCGGTGCAAGGGGCAGCTCAGCGCAGGCGACTTTCAGCTTTTTTCACGAGCGGCGAAAGCCTCAGGATGGCGCCTCATCATTGGACTAAACCTCAAGCAGAATTCTAGCCAGTGGGCTCTCGATGAGGTCACGCAAGCGATCGCCCAGGACATCAAGCCGGAGCAAATTTTCGGGCTAGAACTTGGCAACGAACCGGATCTCTTCTCTCGCGATGGAGGCCGGCCCGCAACCTACACGCCTACCGATCACGTAAGGGACTTTCTCGCGTACCGCGACGCATTCGAGCACAATCCCATAGCCCGGAAATACGCCTTGATAGGCCCCGCCACTTGCTGCGCTTGGCGAAATGCTGGAAGCCTCGACATATTTCTGGATGGGGTTGGGGCCTCCAACTTGAAGCTCGCCACAGTACATAGCTATCTCCTTACGACATGCGGCGGCCGAAAAGTCAGCATGGAGGAGTTGCTCGCGCCGGCACTGATGACACGTTTCCGCGATGAAACACAAAGCTTGGTGACAGCCGCGCACAAGCGCCAGCTACAGATTGCTCTTGCCGAAACTAATTCCGCCTCCTGTGGAGGCATGCCGGGCGTTAGCAACGCCTTCGCTGCGGCGCTCTGGGGGATCGACTCTCTCTTTTCCGCGGCTGAGGCCGGCTTCAGCGCCGTCAACTTTCATTTCAGCTATCGCCCCGGCGGCAGCTCGTACAATCCGGTGGATACCTATGAGCGGCTTGACAACTCTGGGCGCCAACTCTACCAGAACATCGCTCAACCGCTGTACTACGGAATGTATCTGTTTGCGCGAAGTGCGGCGGGCGAATATTTTCTGCCCGCCTCGACGCAGACGGAATCGAATATCCGCTCCTACGCAACCACCGCCTGTTCCACTTGCGCGGTCAACATCGTGATCATCAACAAAGACGCCTCCGCGTCTGGGCGCGTGCGTGTACATATAGCCAATCGGGCAGGGATGGCAACACTGCTGCTGCTGCGTGCGCCCAAGCTTGGCTCCTTTTCGCAGGAGGTAACGTACGGCGGAGCTCGGTTTAGTAGCGATGGCCACATCCCAGCCCCGCACACACAGCAAATCAAGTCCGATGCGCAAGGCAGTTACGATTTTGATCTTCCCAACTCCGCCGCAGCAGTCTTAGCTGTTCCTGGCGAAGAAAGCCACTCACAACACTACTGATAGAGGCTTCAGAACTCCCAAAAGCGGGTTGAGGTTTTCTGGATGCCCAGACAGTGCCGTTCCAGGGGCGCAGGTTGACGCAACTCGAGTCTGCCAGACTGCGCGAGATTCCACACCAGGAAATGCACACCCTCGCGACATCTGTGATCGGGCTCAACAGGACGCTAAATCGTTCTGTTCCGGCGGGCTCATCCGGGGCGCGATATTTATGATATAAATATATCGCTTGTATATTTGAGGATCGGCGTTTCGTTGCTGGCCGGAAAGCGGTCCCCGGAAGGACCTCCAGAGGTTCATTCCAAATGCGCACTCTGACAGAGAAAGCCTACGTCTGCATCAAGGAAGGAATTGTGCGCAGCGAAATTGAAGAAGGCGTGTTTCTCTCTGAAAAAGAGATCATGAAGCGATATCGGATCGGGCGCACACCTTTCCGCGAGGCCTGCAACCGTTTGCATCACGAACATCTGCTCGAAGTTGTGCCTCGCCGGGGCTACCTTGTGCCGCAAATGAGCCTGCAGGAGGTGCGCGACCTGTTTGAGGTTCGCGTGCTTGTCGAGGGGGCCGTTGCGGAGCTTGCCGCGGCGCGTGCGACAACGAGGGAAATCGACGAACTGACGGGGCTTGCCGACCAGTGCCTGCCTGCAAGCCCTTCCCGTAGAGGAGCGAACGACCGGGCGGAGCTAAATATCATTTTTCATCTGCGGTTGGCAGCGATGGCGCATAACCGGGAATTAATGCGGCTAGAAAACAGCGTACTCGAGCGGACCAGACGACTGGCCTACAATGTAGCGCACTCGATTGGCGTCGAGGGTCAGGAAATGAGCCTTCAGACGCTGCATAGACCCATAGTGGATGCCATACGCCGACGGGACAGAGCTGCAGCGCGCAAAGCGGTCATTCACGATATCCATCAGGCGCAAACCATTCTGGTGGGCTTGGCCGATGGTGTCGTTGGCGTGCCGGACGGTTCGACTCCAAGCCCGGATGTAAAGTAAACGCCTCCTCCGAGCCGCAAAGCACAAATCGCAATTTCTGCGCAATATTCGGTTCAGCTCCTTAGGTAAAGTTCAAGCACTCCAGACTGAAGTTCATTCGCAAAAACCGGAGTACTACAGAGAGCGAAGAGGGGATCGGTGGTTCTCTGGCTCGGCCTTTTCATTCATTTTTTCAATTGGTCTGACATATATTGTGAATATATTTGTCTTGACAGCGCCGGCGATGGAAGAGTATATGACCAACATCAACAGTTCAGAGTGCCGAGCCTTTTTACAGAAATGCTGTTGTAGCGCCACATCGGTTCGGCAAGGGGCCTACGCAGTAATACCACGAGGAGGTCTCGCATGGTTCGTTCGAAGATGGGACAAAACGCTTATTTTCTCACGGTCCTCATGCTCGTGTTCGTCACTCGGTTGTTTGCCCAGGGCGGCGGCAGCGCCGCGATCACAGGGACAGTCTTGGATCCTAGTGGGGCGGTTGTATCGGGCGCCCAGGTGACTGTGACCCAAGCGGCGACATCCGTGAAGCGCTCAACAACGACGAATGCCAGTGGCGCTTTTACGATTTCTTCCCTTCCACCTGCGAACTATAGCGTGACTATTGAAGCCCCGGGATTCAAGACTCTCAAACAAGACATCACTCTCTTGGCCGACCAGATTCGTACGATTGATGCCCGGCTGGAACTAGGTCAAGCGAGCCAGGAAGTCACCGTGGAAGCGGCCGCCGTGATGGTAAACACCGTAACTCCTGTCTTGAGCCAAGTGATAGAACAGACCCGCGTAGTGAGTATTCCGTTGACGACACGCAACGCAGCTGACTTGACTCTGCTGGTACCCGGAACCACTAATGCCAATGGTCACGGGGTGCAGCAGGGCGACACCAAGCAAATTGCTGTCGGGACGCGGTCCGTAGCGGAGTCCATCGCGGTCAACGGTGCGCGCCCGGACCAGATCAGCTACAACCTGGATGGCGCCAACAACGAAGACCTGATGAGCAACACCAACAATCCTTTTCCCTTTCCCGACGCGCTTCAGGAATTCAGCGTGCAAACAAACAGTTTTGATAGCCGGTACGGAACGAATGCTGGCGCGGTCGTGAACGTGGTCACAAAGTCTGGGACCAACGAGTGGCACGGGTCGGGGTTCGAATTCGTGCGCAACAAGGTTTTTAACGCCAAAAACTTTTTTGCCAAACCGCCCGCCGGATCGACCGACGCGAGAGATCCCCTGAAGCAAAACCAATTTGGCGCGACGATTGGTGGACCGATTAGGAGGAACAAGAGCTTCATCTTCTTCGGTTACCAGGCGACCCGCATTCGCACCGTGAATAATTCTTCCAACGCAAAGGTGCCCACCACCGCCAATATGACCGGCGACTTTTCGTCCCTTTGCAAGTCAGGTTTCGATGGGTCCGGCGTCTGTCTGGATCGGGACGCAGGTGGAAACGTTATTGATCAGATCTATAATCCTGCCACGGGTGCACCCTTTGCTGGCAACAAGGGCCTCCCGGTGGATCCCGTGGCACAGAAATTTGCCGCACTCCTTCCAGTTTCCAGCGCGGACGTGAACGGAAACGTTACATTCCAAACGCCCCTAGTTCAAAACCTCAACGAGTACGTTGCTAGATTCGATCAAGTCGTTCGTGGAAAAGACCGCCTGTTCGTCCGGTTCTACCTCGACAGGTTTCAGCATGCCGCTCCCTTCGACGGAAAGGATGTGCTGACTGTTGCGGCGGGGTCTACGGTACAAAGCCAGAATTATGCCGTGGGATACACCTCGATTTCCGGTACTAATTTTGTCAACAACGTTGTGATAGACGTGGTGCGAGAGGCTTCCGATCGCGGGCAAGGCGGAAAGGTTCCGCAGATGACCGACTTCGGAGCGACCATTTTCCAGCTTCCTCAGTCCGAGGGTGGCATCCGAAGCTTCAGCGTAAGCAATTTCTTTTCTATCGGAAATTTTACGGATGCAAAATTCATTCGCAACACGGGCGACATCCGCGACGATGCGTCCTGGACGCACGGCAAGCATACCTTCAGCTTTGGAGGCAATTTCGAACGCGACCAGTCCAACATCCGCAATACCGATCTTGAAAACGGGAGTTGGTCGTTCACCACGGATACTGCGCATCCTGCCGGAACTATCGTGAATCCGGCGCAGGCCGCGGCGAATTTCGTTCTCGGTCACATGCGTGCGTTCAGCCAGACTTCCGGCGACTACTCCGACTCAAGGCAAAATGTTATTGGTATCTACTTCCAAGACCAGTGGAAGTTCCGTCCCCGGTTGTCGCTGACGGTTGGGCTTCGCTGGGAACCGCAAAGTGTAATGAAGGAAGTCTATGGGCGGACTGAGCAGTTTCGGCCGGACGCATACGCCGCTGGAATACACTCCACGGTTATCCCCACCGCGCCAGCAGGCCTGTTTTTTGTGGGCGATTCGTTCGGCGGTATCGGTTTCCCGCCGACGGGACAGACGGGGGACCTCAATAACTTTGCTCCGCGTGCGGGGTTTGCTTACGATATTTTCGGCACCGGCAAGACGGTAATTCGAGGTGGGGGTGGCGTATTCTATTCTTCACGATTGCCAGGGCTGTTTCTCAACGACGCTTCCATCAGCCAGCCGTTCAGTCTTCGCATTGACCTAACGGAACCCGGCTCGGCAAACAGCCTCATCCCCTTGGACAATCCCCTCGCATCCGACGCAACAGGCTTCGCAGCCGGTTTTCCTCAGCGCTTCATCCTTTCCAATGTGCCTAAGAACGTGACGTTTCATCCTCCGGTCTCCGTATTTGGTCTTGAGCCCGGCAGAAAATGGGTGACACCCACTATCTACGACTGGAACCTGACGGTCGAGCGGCAGCTACGGCCAGATACCGTACTCCATCTCTCTTACGTGGGGCTTCGCGGGACACACCTTCGCGAGGACGCGGATTTGAACCCGCGAGGTGTAGGCGTTGGAACGGAAGCTAGTCGTCCTTTCCAAGGGTTTAGCGACATCTTGGAGAATCAGAACAACGGGATGTCCAATTTCAATGCCTTCGAGATTGACATCGAAAAGAGACCTGCGGGCACGGCAGGAATCCTAAGGAATTTGACCCTTCTGGCCAATTACACGTACTCCAAGGCGATGGACATTGCCCTGGCTTCGAACGGGGGGACCACCGACGTGGGTTCGAGCAAAGGCTCGGGAGTTCCCTACGGAAACCCTCTGCAACCCGGTTTTGAGACCGGGCCCTCGGATTTTGACCATAGGCACCGCGTTGTGGCATCCATCGTTTGGGACCTTCCCAAGCAGAATGGCAAGAGTTCCCTGCAACGCTGGACCCTTGGTGGATGGCAATGGTCAAGCGTCTTCACCGTTGTTTCGGGAGACGCTCTTACCATCCTTTCAGGCCAGGATCGATCGAAAACGAATTTGGGCGGTGACCGCGGCCAGTTCATCGGGAGCACTAGCCAGTACGGTGGAGTCGCGCCCGTGAGTGCTCGATCCGGATGCCCCAACACGCCCGGGGATATTTGCGTGCCGTGGCTGGACACTGCGTTGTTCACGCAACCCGCCGTCGGAACCTTTGGAAACGTAGGAAAGGGTATTTTCCGCGGCCCCACGAATTGGAACATGGACTTGGGGCTTCACAAGACTTTCTATCCCCTCAGCTCCCATGAGAATCTCAGCGTGCAGCTGCGGGGAGAATTCTTCAACGTCTTTAACCACACACAATTGAACGCCACTGCCAGCTCAAACACAGTAACCGTCAGCAGTTCGAACTTTGGCAGCATCCGCTCCGCGAATGATCCGCGAATTATTCAGCTGGCGCTAAAAGTGTCGTTCTAAACAAGAACTCACGAGCGTTGTGTTCGCCAACGCGCGCGAGAGTGCCCTATTACGCATCTCTCGCGCATCTAGTGCGCGAGGCATCTCTCAACCGGGGAGCAGGGAATCATGGTCCAGGAATCGGAAAAGCTCGCGGCTTCTTCTATCGCGTTATGGGGCCGTGTTTCGGCTCTGTTGCTGGGCGCCCTGCTTACCGTATGTCCAATTAGAGCCGGGGCCGGCGTTCCCGCTCAGACCGCGAAAAAGGCAACGAGCGAATCGATTAGCCTCAATTCGAACGTCACCATCCTCGTCAGTTCTGAAGAGCCGGCGCCGATCATGGAAGCCGCCCAGGATCTGCAATCTGATTTCGCAAAAGTTCTGGGGAAGAAACCCAATATCGTCCGCCGCTTGGAGGACGCAGGCCCGATGACGCTCTTGATCGGCGAGGCGTCCAAACTGCCGAAGGGACTGACTGCCCCGAGTCTGACGGAGCCCGAGTCCTTCTCAATTTCGGTGGCCCACCCTGCCGCTGAAAAGTCACAACTGGCGACTGTTGTGCTGCTCGCAGGAGCAGATATGCGCGGAACCATCTACGCCATCTACCAATTTTCCGAGAATTTCCTCGGCGTCGACCCTCTCTATTACTGGACCGACCGCGAACCCATCCGCCGCACTCAGATTGAGCTACCGGCGTCCCTCAACAAACAATTTCCCGCGCCGCTATTCAAATACCGCGGCTTCTTCATCAACGACGAGGACCTGTTGACGGGCTGGGCTCCGGGCGAGGCAAAAGAGCACACGGGCATTTCTCTCGCAGTCTGGAACAAAGTATTCGAGACTATTCTGAGGCTCAAAGGCAATATCGTAGCCCCTGGAACATGGATCTTCCCGGATGAGCCCCAAATCAAATTGGCTGGCAAACGTGGCCTGATTCTCACCCAGCACCACGCCATCCCGTTGGGGCTGAATGTGGCTCGCTGGCCCAAGGACGTTCCGTACTCCTACACCAGCAATCCCGAGATTCTTGAGCGAGCCTGGAAGGACGCAGCAAAGGCCTACCCACCAGAACAGGAGGTATTGTGGACCGTAGGGTTGCGCGGATTGTCGGACGCCAGTTATGCCGCGTTTGACCCGAGCGTGCGAGGCAACGATAAAGCTTTGGGCGAATTGATCACCAAGGCCATCGCCGATCAAATCCAGATCGTGCGATCCGTCCGGCCAGACGCGAAATTTATTACCAGCTTGTGGCAGGAAGGCGCGCGACTGGTGCAGCAGGGCTATCTCAAGATTCCAGCCGAAGTCGCGACTGTATGGGCCGACACGGGCTATGGCTATCTACAGGACAAAGGTTTGGTGACGGCTGGGCAAGGTGCTTATTACCACGTCGCGATGATGAACGGCAGAGCCAATCAATTGACGGAGATGGTTCCGGTGGAACGCATCGACTCTGAGTTCGGCCGCTACATAAAGGCCGGAGCGACTCATTACATGCTTCTAAATACCAGCGACATTCGCCCGGTCTCCATGACTACAAAGGCTGTGATGGACGTTGTGTGGAAGGGTCTTCCGCCCAATGCGTTCGGAGAGAGTGATCGCTTCTACAAGCAGTGGTCTTCAGAGGAATTTGGGCCCAAGGCCGCCGACACGGTCGCGGGCTTATATAAAGAATATTTCGCCACGCCCGCTCACATCCCGGGGGACGAGCCTGCCCTCGAGTATGGTGACAACTACTATCACACGGAGGCTCGGCGGTTTTTGCTTGAATATATGGTGCAGTTCCCGCTCTATTTCCTTCCCGGCCAGGCTCCCATTTGGGTGGCACCACGAGTCACTCCGGCGCCCTCCGAGAATTCCAGGATGCCGAATTTGGCTGATTCGCTGAAGGCTGAAATCCAGCGCTGTGGCGAAGCTCAGCCTAGATGGGATGCCTTATGGACCAAAGCCGTGGCAGCTGAGCAACTGGTATTGCCCGCGCGGCAGCCCTTCTACCGCGCACATGTCCTGGCCATGATTGCTATCGGAAGAGAAAGCAATCGCATCCTTCTTTCGGTGGCGCAAGCCGTTCAGGATGCCCAAAGCGGCAAGACGAAAGAAGCTGGCGCGGAAGCCGATAAAGCGATGCTGGCCCTCGACGAAATCTCCAAGGCCGAGAAAGACGCGGAGTACGGCAAGTGGAAAGACTGGTACCGCGGAGATTGGCTGACGGGCATTCACAGGACTCGCGAGCTGCTTCGCGACTTCTCAAATCAGCTTCAAGACCCGTTGTCCCCCTTGCCGCCGCCCGTCTTCTGGACTGGCTGGGAAGCGTACTACCACATCATGCATTACGAGGGAGAGCGCAGTGCAGACGTGAACTGAAGCTCCATGTGCAGTTCTACTGGGCCCGACGCGAGGGTCGAGGCGCTCAGAGTTCGAAGTAAATCTCCCACGGGAGAATGTTTTCCGATCTTTAAGACTTGCGTCGGTGTCCTTGCGAGGAAGGAACACCCAGATGAAAATCACAGACCTTCGTGCCACCACTGTGAGCGTTCCGCTGGAAGCGCCATTGCGCCATGCCAACGGCTGCCATTGGGGCCGCTTCGTGCGCACCATTATCGAACTGGAAGCAGATAACGGCCTTATCGGTCTTGGAGAAATGGGAGGCGGCGGTCAATCAAGCGAGGAGACTTTCCGGCGGCTAAAATCTGAACTGGTCGGCTGGGATCCTTGCCGCTTGGAAGAGCTTAGATTTCGAATCAGCAATCCAACCGCATCGCTCTACAACAACCAGATACAAATCCTTGCCGCGCTAGAGTTTGCCTGTCTGGACCTGCTCGGCCAAGCCTGGCGCGTCCCCGTTTCAGAAATCCTGGGAGGGCGGCTGCGGGATCAAATCCCATTTGCTTCCTACTTATTCTTTCGCTATCCAAATCCTGCCAATGGCGAAGGAGAAGTGCGGACGGTCAGTCACCTCATCGCGCACGCAAAAGAACTGAAGCGCAGACATGGCTTCAAAACGCACAAGCTGAAAGGCGGCGTTTTTCCGCCTGCTTATGAGCTGGAGTGCTATCGTGCTCTAGCTGCCGCGGTTCCTGATGACAGATTGCGATTCGACCCCAACTGCAGTTGGTCCACGGAACAGGGGATTGAATTTGCGCGTGCCATCGATGGATTGAATAACGATTACCTCGAAGATCCGGTTTTCGGATTGAATGGCATGCGCCGAATCCGGGAAAAAACTCACGTGCCGCTTTCGACGAACACTATGGTCGTAAATTTCGAGCAGTTGGCAGCGAACATTGCTGACCTCGCCGTGGACGTCATTCTTCTCGATACCACTTTTTGGGGAGGCATCCGTCCTTGCGTCAAGGCAGCAGGGATTTGCGAAACATTTCAGTTGGGCGTTTCCGTGCATTCTTCCGGAGAACTTGGAATTCAGCTTGCGACCATGCTCCACATGGGCGCAGTCATTCCAAATCTTTCGTTCGCCGCTGATGCCCATTATCACCAGCTCGTGGACGACGTCATCGAGGGCGGGAAATTTCACTACGAAGAGGGTGCCATCTCGGTACCAACGGAGCCGGGGCTTGGCGTCCGTCTCGACCGCGAAAAGCTAGCGGAATACAGCGAAATGTACCGGCGCCTTGGTTCTTATCCCTACGATCGCGACCCGCTGAGGCCTTCCTGGACTCCAACAATACCCAACGATCGATGGGCCGATCCCGCGGACGCCCGCCGTCCAGAAATCCCCTACTTCTCGCAATCCAACGCGCTGCTCCCTGTTTCGAGGCGTTCCTAACTGAGTCTTTTAGAATTTGAAATCCCGACGAACTCGGCCACAACCTTGCGAACTTGAGGCAATTATTTGCGCGAATGATCCGCTACAGATATACGACTATTTGTCGAACATGGAACGCACTCGCGAATGAAGCATGGATGGTGCCAGGGGCCAGAATCGAACTGGCTACGCCCGCCTTTTCAGGGCGGCGCTCTACCAATGAGCTACCCTGGCACTTTGTGGTCTAGAAATTGTATGGGGTGCAACGCGACTGTGTCAATTCGCGGTGCTGGCTGGGCCATAACTGGTCGGAAAACAGTGTCAGCAGCGTGGATGGAATTTGGCAGCAGAACTATCGCCGCGAGATGCATCATCACTGCGCGGATTCGTCGAACTCCTTCATCCAGCTCTTGCCCTTGAGCACTTCGCGCGGCCGCGTCCCATCGGGTGGTCCGACGATGCCATCTTTCTCCATGATGTCGATCAAATGCGCGGCACGTCCGTAGCCAATGCGCAGCCGCCGCTGCAGGGTGGAGGTCGATGCGCGGCCCATTTCGCAAACAACGCGGACTGCGTCTTGGTAAAGATCATCATTCACATCCTCGCCGCCGCTTTCTGCTCCATCTCCGGCGGGACCTTCGACCTTTCCGTTCTCGTCCTTCGGCGTTTCAAGGAGTTTTTCGTTATACTTCGCCAGCGCTTGTTCCCGCCAGAAATCGCATACCGCAGTGATTTCGTCTTCTGAAACCAGCGGCCCGTGAATGCGGTGCAGCCTCGCCGACCCCGCAGGCAAGTACAGCATGTCGCCCTTGCCCAACAGTGATTCCGAGCCGTTCGAGTCCAGAATCGTTCGCGAATCGACTTTACTGGCCACGCGGAAGGAAATACGCGCGGGGAAATTCGCCTTGATCAATCCGGTGATCACGTCGACCGACGGTCTTTGCGTCGCCAGAATAAGATGTATTCCCACGGCGCGGGCCATTTGTGCCAGACGCGTAATCGACTCCTCTACATTGTTTGTGTCCACCATCATCAGGTCGGCGAGCTCGTCGATCACGATCACCAGGTAGGGAAGTGGCTTGTGCTCGCTCTCTTCGACGTTGTCGAACAGCGACAGCGATTGCGCCTTCTGAAAAGTTCGATTGTACTGGTCAATATTCCGCACGCCTCGCTGCGCAAGCAGCTTCAGCCGCTTTTCCATCTCTTTCGTGGCATTGCGAAGCACGTTCGAAGCGATTTTCGGATCGGTCACCACCGGCGCAATTAGGTGCGGAATATTCTCGTAAAGATTCAGCTCCAGCCGCTTTGGATCCACCAGCACCAATTTCACGTCGTCCGGGCTCGCCTTATACAGAATCGACATCATCAGCGAGTTGATGAAAACGCTCTTGCCCGTGCCCGTAGACCCTGCGATCAGCAAGTGCGGCATGGCAGCGAGGTCGGTCACTCGAATTCGCCCGTGCAAATCGCGCCCCATGGCCAAAGTCAGCTTGCTCGAAGAATTGGTGAACTCCTGCGCCTCGATAATTTCCCGCAGCGCAATCGTCTGCCGCGTGATGTTCGGCACTTCAATTCCGATGGTCGATTTCCCTGGGATGCGCTCGATTAAAATGGATTCCGCCTGCAGAGCCAGGCACAAATCTTCCGTCAATCCAATAATTCTGCTGTACTTGATTCCCGCCTCTGGCTTGAATTCGAACGTCGTGACGACCGGACCTGGATTGATCTGCGTCACTCGTCCTTGAATGTCGAATTCGAGACACTTGGCTTCAATCGCGCGCGCGCGATCTTTTAATTCCGCCTCGTCTAGCTTTTGGCTTCGCTCGCCTTCTCGCAGCAGTGAAGGAGAAGGCAGCTTGTAGTTCGGATTACCCTTCGCGATCTTGGGTTCGGAAGTTTTCTTCGCGATAGTTCTTTCCGGGCCGGTGAAGACAATCGGTTCTTTCCGCCATGGCGACTTTAATTTCTCTCCTTGCTCCTCTTTTTCCGCTTCAAATACGTCGCTCTCATCTGCCAAGGCAATGGACTTGAGCGCCTCATTCACCGCCGGAACTTTGCCAAACGATTGCGGCGAAACTGGCTTCCGTCCGGAAAGTCGTGTTTCCTCAACGCGCCGCCTCATGCGCTCCTGCTCGCGCTCTTCTCTCCAGTAGTGCCATCGCGCGGTTGCCTTCTGCAAGATTCCCAATTTTTCGACCCTGCCGATCGGCCCATTCGGACCACTGGCCCAAGCATGTGCCCCCGAAAAGGAAAATCGGGTCGTCATGAATATCGCAACCACCAGAAGGGCTGGCGCCACAAGGTAGGCCCCGCGATTCAGGCTTGCCAGTAGGCCGCTGGAAACCAGCGCTCCCACAAATCCGCCCGCGGGGATGGCTCCCCGGATGGCAGGAACGAAGGACAGCAGAGAAATCAACGCGGGAAGGGAAAGAAGCAGCAATGCGAAGCCGATAGGCGTCGCCACTTGCGAACTGAGCGCACGACTGCGGAACCAGCGCCAACCCAATACAAGAATCGCCGCCGGCAACAGGAACGCTGCAAAGCCGAAAATCTGGAACAAGAGGTCAGCGCCATAGGCCCCGGCGGGACCAATCCAGTTCCTCGCGGGGCTTCCATCGGGGGGCGCTGCGCTTACATTGAAGGCCGCGTCCCTCGGGGAATACGAAAGCAGAGCTAGAGCGATGAGTAGCGCCAGCGTGATACACAAAAACCCGATCAGCTCATTGAGCCGCTTATTTTCGGTCGGAGTCAGCAATCGCACGGAACTCTCCTCAGCTTTTTGGGGAAGGCTGAGTGTTGCGACGGGCACGTTGGCGCTAGCGCGCGCCCGCCTGGAGAAACGCCAAAGCAGCATTCAATATAACAAACTATTCGCCTCGCGCCGCAATCAGTTTTTTCGCTTGTGTGCCCAGAACCCGTCATCCGACCAAACCGGCCGCCCACAGCAAAACCGCCGCCCCCACAATAATTCGATAAACGGCGAACGGCACGAATCCATGTTTCTTTACCCACGCTAATAACCAAGCAACGGAGCCGTACGCAACGATAAAGGACACCGCGAATCCGATGGCCAGCACGACCCACTGATGGGGGGAGATTTGCGATACTCCGATTGGATTTTCACCCTTTCCCAAAACCGACTTATAAAGAGTATATAAGGTCGCCGCGGCCATGGTCGGCATGGAAAGAAAGAATGAAAACTCAAGAGCGGAAGCTCTCGACATCCCCGCTAGCTGGCCACCCGCGATTGTCGACATCGAGCGTGATGTTCCGGGGAAGACTCCTGAAAAAATCTGACAGAAACCGATCCAGGCAGCCTGCCCAAGGCTCATGTCTTCCATCCTCCAGGTATGAATTCGCCCGCCCGCACCGGAAGGTCCCGCAGCTTCCGACTTGGCGTTCATTGCGTCGACGATCCACATGACGACCCCACCGATCAGCAAAGACCACCCGATGACGGCCAGGTTCTCTAGGTTTTTGCCGATCACCTTGGTCAGCAGGTAAGACGGAATAGCGGTAATTACAAACGCCACAGCCGTCAGTCCCAACGGATGTGTTAGCGGCGTCCGGTCACCGCGGGCGCCTTTTGGAAACGTCGAGAGAAAAGCTCCAATTCGGCTCCAGAAATAGACCGGGAGGCAGGCGATCGCGCCGAGTTGAATCACAATCGAGTACATCTTCCAATAGCCGCTGGCAAGGTCCATGTGCAGCAGCGCCTCGCTCAGACGCAAGTGGGCCGTCGAACTCACCGGCAAAAACTCCGTCAAGCCTTCCACAATCCCCAGCAGCACAGACAGAAGATAGTCGTTCAACGCGTCGCTCCTGGATTCATGTCCGGATTTCCTGAAGTCTTCGGTAGGATTTTCCGCATCTCGTAAGCGTCGAGCCGGCCCAAGTAATAGCGTTTCAACACTGCCTCGATACGATAGCCGTGCCCCTTCCAGAAGGCAACACCAGCCTCATTGTCGATTGCAGTTTCGAGCAGGATGCATCTCACGCCGCGCAGCGACAGGTTCTTCTCGCTGTCCGCAAGCAGGGCCGACCCAACTCCATGCCGCCGATGTGCTTTCGCGACATCCAGCGTGATTATGTGCGCGAGCGGGGGATTTTCCTCCGTCAAGATAAAACCAGCGAGCTGTTTGCCGTCCGCCGCCAGGATGCAATCAGCGCTCGGAACCGTAAGGAAATAACGCAACGTTGTCTTCGAATAGGAAATCCCGGCAGGGAAGCAGGCTTGATCCAGCCGGTGCAAGGCCGCGAAGTCGTGCGGTTCGTAGGGCCGAAGCGTAACCGCCATGTCGCGATTCTACGCCACCAGCTACAAAAACGTACGGGCACGGCATGTCACGCCCCTTCCACTACGAGGGTGCATCCATGCCGTGCCCTAAAGTAGAAGTTAAAGCGTCTTGTTATAACTTCACTGTAACGGTCTTTACCTCAGTGTAGTTCGACAACGAGTATTCGCCCAGTTCGCGCCCGATTCCTGACTGCTTGAACCCTCCGAACGGCGCTCCGGCGTCGAACACGTCGTAACAATTCACCCACACGGTTCCCGCGCGTACACTGTCGGCGATAGCGTGGGCCTTACTGATGTCCTTGGTCCACACCGCTGCGGCCAGGCCATACGCAGTATTGTTCGCGCGGGCCGCCACTTCCTCGATACTCTTGAACTTCAGGATGGTCATCACCGGCCCGAAGATCTCTTCTCGAGCAATTGTCATGTTGTCGGTCACGTCGGCAAAGACAGTGGGTTCAATGAAATATCCCTTGTCTCCGACACGGTGGCCGCCCGTGAGCATCTTGCCGTTCTCTTTCTTGCCTGTCTCGATGTATCCCATCACCTTATTGAACTGGTCTTGGTCAACTTGAGGGCCCTGCTCGGTCTTCTGGTCGAACGGATTGCCCACGGTGCGTTTCTTCGCCCTTGCCACGCTTTTCTCCACGAATTCGTCGTAACACTTTTCTTCGACGAAAAGTCGTGAGCCCGCGCAGCAGCACTGTCCTTGATTGAAGAACAACGCAAAATGTGCGCCCTCGATCGCTTCGTCCATGTCCGCATCCGCAAACACAATGTTCGGGCTCTTGCCGCCAAGCTCGAGGGTTACCCGCTTCAGATTGGTGTCCGCCGCAGCCCGCATGATCAAGTGGCCCACTTCCGTTGATCCTGTGAACGCCACCTTATCCACGTCCATGTGCCGCGCAAGTGCCGCGCCTGCCGTCGGGCCGTATCCCGGCAGAATATTCACGACGCCCTCTGGGAATCCCGCCTCAAGGATCAATTCGCCCACGCGCAACGCCGAAAGAGGTGTCTGCTCCGCGGGTTTCAGTACCACCGTGCAGCCCGTGGCCAGCGCTGGTCCCAGTTTCCAAGCTTGCATCAACAACGGGAAGTTCCACGGAATAATCTGCCCTACAACACCCACCGGCTCATGCTTTGTGTAGCAAAAATAGTTGCCGTTGACGGGAATCGTCTTCCCTTGAATTTTGTCCGCCCATCCCGCGTAGTAGCGGTAGCATGCGATCGTCAGCGGCAAGTCCGCCGCTCGCGCAATGTGGTACGGTTTGCCATTGTCCAGCGATTCAAGCTGCGCCAATTCATCCGCATGTTTCTCGATCAAGTCGGCGAGCCCGTTAATCATCGCGCCCCGCTGCGAAGCCGTCATTTTCCTTCGCCACGCGCCCGTTTCGAAGGCCGCCCTCGCCGCAATCACGGCCCGGTCGACGTCCACCGCGTCCGCTTCCGCCACTTGCGTAATCACATCGCCGGTCGACGGATTGATGGTCGGAAACGTCTTCCCCGATGCACTGCTCACCCATCTCCCATTGATGAGAAGCTTGGTGGCATTGACTTTCACACTAGGTTCAATTGCTGTCGTTGCTGTTGCCATGAATTCCTCCCTATTCAAATCATCGCAGCACGGCCAGTCACCACTGTTATTGTGTTTGCTGCCGCGAGTAAGTCCATTTCTTCGCCGCCGGTCGGCGGCTTAGGAAGCGCGCTGGCGCGGGGAACGGAAGGCAGGGCGGAACCCCTCCAGCCCTGTAGGCGCGCAAACGTGCCACCAGCCCAGAAGCCTATACCCATGCGCGGCGCGAGGCAAGATGGGAACCCTATTCAAAAGGCGTGCCAGGGAAGTGGACCAGACACAGTAGCTGGGTCAGCTCTCCGAGCGCGTACATGACGAATCCTTGCCTCCGTAACCTTTTGGTCTTCCCAGCAGTTACTATATCCAGAGCCATGATGGCTGTCCGACGTCCGGCACAAGAGCCTTCGACGAAAGGCGTCCGCGAGGAGCTTCTCGTCCAGGCTGCTCAAAGCGACCCCGCGAAATTCGACGCCCTGTACGAACTCTATTTTTATCGCGTCTACTATTTCCTCGCCGCCCGCGTCCGCAACCGCGCCACCGCCGAAGATCTCACTTCAGAAGTCTTTCACAAAGCACTCGCCAACCTTCCCAACTACGAATGGCGTGGCGCTCCCTTCGGCGCATGGCTTTTCCGCATTGCCTCCAACGCCCTCGCCGATCAGTACAAACGCGCCTCACGCGACCCAGCCGCCCCAAACGATCCCCCAGAAACATCAGCAAATACAGACCTGTCCTCGCGCGACCTCCAGGCGATTGAGAATCAGGTGCAGATCTTTGGGTTGGTCAAGAAACTTCCCGCCGCGCAGCGCCGCGTCATTTACGAGCGTTTCGTCGACCAACGCACCATCCCCGAAATCGCCGCTCGCCTTAAAAAGTCCGAGGGAGCTATCAAGCAGTTGCAATTCCGCGCGCTGCAGACTCTTCGCGCGCAGATGGAGGGTGGCCATGCCTAAGCGCTCTCCCGCAGAACAACTCGATCTCGCTATTAGCGCCCTGCTCGCCCGGCCGCAACAGCGCCAGGCGCCGCGTCCGGGCCCGCGCGTCGCCAAGTTCGCGACACTGGTGCGTTCTCTACGCGATTTGCCGCGTCCCGAATTTAAGTTAGCCTTGAAAACCGACCTGCAGAGGAGAAATTCTATGAACGAAGCAGCAGTTCCATCTCCCGCGCCTCAGAAGCTCGCTCAGTTCCGTCGCCCGGACTTCCCGAACATCGCCCCCTATTTCCTTGTCAACGGTGCTCCGAAATTTATCGATTTCCTCGTCTCTGCCTTTGAAGGCACCGAGCGCATCCGGGTACCGCGCCCTGACGGTGCCATCATGCACGCCGAGGTCGCCATAGGTAATTCTGTCATCGAGCTAGGCGATGCCAACGAACAATATCCTCAGCGTTCGATGACCACTCACTTGTATGTGCCTGATGCCGACGCGACCTATGCCCGTGCCCTTAAAGCCGGAGCAACTCCTATCTACGCGCCGAGCGACGACCATCCCTCCGGAGATCGTTGGGGCGAGGCAAGAGACCCCTTCGGCAACACGTGGTACATTGCCACAAGGAAGAGTCGGGTTGTCGCCCCCGAAGGATTCCTCACCGTTCAGCCCTATCTTCATCTTCGCGACGCTCACAACATGATTCCGTTCGCTGAAGCCGCCCTCGGAGCAGCAGCCACCGGAGTCCACAAATCGCCCGAAGGCTTGGTTATGCACGCCACGATCGAAATTGCCGGCGCTACTTTCGAAATCGACGAGGCCCAAGGCGAAGTTCAGCCCACGCAGTCCAACCTCCACGCCTATGTACCAGACACCGACGCTATCTACGCCCAAGCCTTGCGTGCTGGCGCCATCGGTATCACACCGCCTTCAAACGCTCCTTATGGTGATCGCGCCGCAACGGTGAAGGATCCCTACGGCAACACATGGTTCCTGGCCACCTACCTTGGCACTGGCCGCGCAAAACCTTGACTTGGCAAGACAGCGATCCGGGACGTCATTCCGCGTGACCCTCCGCGAGTGCCGTCAAAATAGTGCAGTTAATTTGCATTTCTGATTCCTCGGCAAGTTGCGCTACGATGTTGTTTTGTCGGGATGGAGTTGGTGTGTCCCGGCAAGGGTAGGGAAACGCGTGGCCATCCAAACACTCCGGCAGCTAGGCGATCCTGTACTGCGCGAGATTGCGTGTCCCGTGCCGGCTCCCAGTTCGCCAGAGGTTGAGAAGCTCCTCGAGGACCTCGCCGATACACTCGCATACTGGAAAAAAACAACGGGTTACGGACGAGCGATTGCGGCTCCTCAGATTGGCACGCTCCTGCGAGTCATTTTTCTGCAATTGCCTGGAGCCGATCCCTGGCCGCTCGTCAATCCTGAAATCACCTTGCGCAGCGAAGATAAAATCGTAGTCTGGGACGCTTGCTTGAGCTTTCTCTCCATTTTTATGCAAGTGGAGAGACATCGCGAGATTGTGGTGCGGTATCAGGATTTGCAAGGGGAGTGGCACGAATTCCGGGCGAGCGAAGAGCGCAATCTCTCGGAATTATTGCAGCACGAAATCGATCATCTCGATGGAATTCTGGCCGTGGATCGCATCACGGACATTCGTACCATTTGCACCCGCGAAGAGTTCGAGAAAAGATACCGCGCTCAAAGTCCGTATGCCACGGCAACCTCAAGCGGAAAAGCAGCGCAGTAAAAAAATAAAGTGGATTTTCTCACTTACACGACGATGAAAAGTCCCATTGGGCCGCTGCTGCTTGTGGGCAACGATGACGGCCTTCGCCTTGTGCATTTTGCAACCGGCCGCCGTCTCAAGTTCCCCCGGCGCGAGTGGGTAGAGGACCTCGCGCCGTTCAAAGAAGTGATCCGCCAGCTTCAAGCTTATTTTGAGGGAAAACTAAAGAATTTTGATCTGCCGCTGGTTCTTAAGGGTACGGCGTTTCAACTTCTCGTGTGGGGCAACCTCCGAAAGATTCCCTACGGAGAGACCGTCAGCTACGGCCAACTCGCCCGCCGCATCGGCAGCCCTGAAGCAGCCCGAGCGGTCGGTCTTGCGAATGGCTCCAACCCCATACCCATCATCATTCCGTGCCATCGCGTCATCGGCAGCAATGGCGACTTAACCGGCTTTGGCGGCGGCCTTCCAGTCAAACGGAAGCTCCTCGCTCTGGAAAGTGGACAATTAAGTTTGCTTTGACCGCGCTGCGGACGCCTTTTGCTGCCCTGTGAACGCACTTCTTTGAACGCTCGTCTTGAATCAGTCTTTGGTATCGCCAGCTAGTCAGGCCCCCGCCTCATAGCGGTAAGACAAAGCGGGGCGCCCGCGCGCATTTCGTCGGGAGCATGATGCGTGCTAGAACAGAAAGGCCAGACCGGGAGGGAAGTGGTGAGCAAAAAGAAGGTGAAGTGGGGAATACTCAGCACAGCAGCGATCGGCGTTCGCAAAGTAATTCCCGCAATGCAACTAGGCGACTGGAGTGACATCGTCGCTATCGCCTCTCGCGACGGCAAAAAAGCCGAAAGCGTGGCGCGCAAGCTGCGCATCCCCAAAGCCTATTGGTCGTATGAAGAGTTGCTAGCCGATCCGGAGATCGAAGCCATCTACAATCCCTTGCCCAATCATTTGCACGTCCCCTGGTCGATCAAAGCAGCGGAAGCGGGAAAGCACGTGCTTTGCGAAAAGCCAATCGGCCTCACCGTGGACGAAGCCAAACTCCTGCTCGACGCACGCAATCGCGCCAATGTAAAAATTGGCGAAGCATTCATGGTTCGCACCCACCCCCAATGGCTGCGCACCCGCGAATTGATTCATTCCGGCCGAATTGGCGAATTGCGCTCCATAGTGGGAGCCTTTAGTTATTTCAATCGCGACGCGGCGAATATCCGAAACGTCCTCGACTGGGGCGGCGGAGGCATGTACGACATCGGTTGCTATCCCATCACCACCTCGCGCTTCATCTTCTGCGAAGAGCCATCACGTGTAATTGGGCTTGTCGAGCGCGACCCTGAATTCAATACCGATCGCCTCGCTTCGGTCATGCTAGATTTCCCTGCGGGTCAGGCCATTTTCACATGCAGCACGCAGCTCGTTCCTTACCAACGAATGCAATTTCTCGGCACTAAGGGCCGTATCGAACTCGAAATACCGTTCAACGCGCCAAATGACCGCCCTTGCCGCATTTTCATCGACGACGGCGGCGATGTTTTCGGCAGCGGGGTCGTCACGGAATCTTTTCCCACGTGCGATCAGTACACCGTTCAGGGCGACGTTTTTTCGCGCGCCATCCGCGGAGACGGCGACGTTCCCGTCTCCATCGAGGACGCCATTGGCAACATGGCCGTGCTAGAAGCGGTCTTCCGTTCCGCCGAATCAGGGAGATGGCAGAGACCGTAACCCAGGCATCCATTGCTCAGCCGTGGGAGCCATCGGGGGCAGTGGCGAATCTCTTGGACTCCCACTTTACCGGCTCAACCGGACCGACGACAAATGCCCACGATAGCGCCCCTCCCAGCAAGACCACCGCCGTTGCAGCAAACGCCCAGAAAAAATGCCCGGTTCGCTGCACGACGAACCCCGTGAGCGCGGGCGAAACTATCCCTGCAAAATTCCCGGCGAAGTTTTGGAGACCGGTCCATTTGCCCGCCGCGAGTGGTCCAGCAAGCGTCTGCGTGATCGCCCAAAGGTTTGAGGTGCAGAGTCCGGCCGCAGCGCAAGTCGCGAAAAGAAAAAAGGTAGCGAGCCCCGAATTGTCGGCGAACGCAACCACGGCGATACAGGAGGCTGAGCTTAGCGCCAGCCCGGAGGCTGTAAAAGTTTTGCGCACTCGAGTCGGATTGCCGCCACCCGCGATCCACAAGTCGGAGATCCAACCTGCGATCAACGCGGAAGCAGCCAGGATGAGATAAGCCTCCCCGCCGACTCTGCCCATCTTTTGCATCGAGAAATGGCGTTCGTGAACAAGATAGGTGGGCAGCCAGGTAAGCAGAAAATAAGAAAGATAGTTGTAAGCAAAGAGCCCGCCAAACGTACCCCAGGCTGAGCGTTGCTTGAGAATCTCTTCCATGCCGGGAGTTTGAGCGTGAGGCGAAACTGGCAATCCGGGACCCTTGGGCATCCAAATTATCCACGGGAATAGCCAGAAGAGGCTGAGGAGGCCCAGCCCGATAAAGAATGGCCGCCAGCCGTACCGCGCAATGAGCATCGCACCGAAAAATGTTCCAAAAGCAGGTCCCCCGGCGATGCCCGCCGCGACGAAGGCGTTGGCCCGTCCTCGCACATCTTCCGGGAAATATTTCGCGAGGATTTTGCTGTACGAAGGAAAAGCTACGGACTCGCCCATTCCCAGAACGAGTCGCATGGCCAAAATCGTCAGGAACCCATGAAAGAGACTGGTCGCTGCTGTGGCGAAGGACCAAATCAAAAAGCCTGAAGCGAGGACCCAATTGACGTTGAAACGGTCCACCATCCACCCGGAAATAATCTGAAAGCCTAGATAGGTCCAGAAAAACGAAGAAAGCAAAATGCCGAGCTGCCACGGTGAGAGCCCGAGCTCGTCTTTCAGCGTAGGAGCGGCGATCGAGAGACTTCCCCGGTCTATGTAGTTGATGAAGACAGAGATCCCCAGCAGAACGACAATTGGAGTAAGAGTTTTAGAAAGCTCGAGGTCACTTGACGGGGTTCGAGAGGCGCTTGCCGAATCCGGCATCGTTTACGATCTCCAATCCCGCCTTTTTGTTGAGAGTGCGCGGAATGCCGCAACGCGCGGGCTAGTCTGCCTTGACTCAGGGTGTGGAAGCAATGCCCATGTTGGCTGGAATTTGGCGAGGGCTCTGAACAATCAGAAAAGAGAGCTATTTCAGCGATCTCGCAGGCCAGCGATGAAGGAAGTCACTGCTCGTGCCGGTGCGTAGAAAGCAAGAAGCACCAGGGAAGCAGCACCGTAAATTGCTAATCGTAGCTTCATGCTGGTAAAACACTTTTCCGCGCCAAAAGTTGCGCTACCGCTGCCTGGATGGCTACCTCAAGAAGGCTATTGCAGTGTTAAGTCGCCGGCGCCGACATGAGCGTGCAGGTGATACTTTCCATTGCCTTCTTTGTGAAACGAGCGAAACAGTCCTCCATGGGACTCGCCAAACGGGCTCGCTTCTAGCCCGCCGGAATAAACTGAAGCGTCCACTCGAGAATAGTCGGCAGCCTGGCCTACATCTATGATCATCTCTCCCGCGTGTAATTCTGCATCCTTATCACCGGCCACATGCCGCACTTCCAGATTTCCGGCGGGCATGCGGACGAAAAGTCCAGTCGTGCCCGGCACTTCGATACTGACCTCAAGATCGTTCCGGGGGCCGCCGCTGATGGTCAAAGTCGCCGCATCGCTGGAACCCTCCAGCTGCACCCTCAAGTCGCTCGCTTTGTAAGCGTTTCCGCCCCTGATGCGCACCACAATCTTGTCCTCATTTCCGCCGGTGATGCGGAAGTCTCCTGAACGCAGGTACATCCGAATCTTTCCGCCGGAATGGAAAGCCGCCGTAAACGGGTGATCCTGAATGTCTTTTACGTCGAGTTTGGTCTGGGCTGCGCCTGAGGCGGCAGACAGGGCAAATGTGGTGGCGAGCAGGAAAGCAGCACGCATGGAACGACCTCCAGGGCTTCTGGAGTAAGAAACGAGGTTCCCGCGTCAAATGTTTCCTGCTGGATGAAAGTATTTACGATTGCGCGAAGGAAATGCCATCCATTTGGGCGACTTCATAGTGGCGCACTCGCTTGTCGTAGTCCGTCAACAGGGCAGCCGCCTCGCTGGCCACAACGGCCGTCTCTCGATCGGTCCCTGCAAAGGCATCTATCCCTTGGTAGGACTCCCAAAAGGTTGTGACCAGAATCTCGACCGAGTCACGATAGGTCCTGACAAGGACACTCGCGGCGACGTACCCATCGAATTTGCGCAATGAGGGCACGACAGTTTGCCAAAAATGTTCCAGGTACCGGGTGGCCTGCGCTGTTGTAGTACGGGCGGACCACAATCGGGCGATCATTCTGGCCAGGCTCCTATTCGTTTCCGACCACTACCGTCCAGGGGCGAATCTCCCATCGCGTCACCAGGCCATTGAGAACATAAGGATCTTTGCGGACAAAGTCCTCCGCCGGCCTTGGGCTTTCCGCACGAAAAACAAGCAGAGCCCCGTCGGGTGGGTCAGCCAGTGCTCCGGCGAACAGGAGCTCGCCCCGGGCGTGCGCTTCCCGCGCCAACCTTAAGTGCTCTTCACGATAGGCGGCTCGCTTCCCGATAAAGTTTGACACTACTTCGCGATAAAACAGAGCGTAGTAACCCATGGTCCTCTTCGGCATGCTTGATGATAGCTGAGTTCGGAAGGATGAAAAGCCCGGCGAGATGAAACCCAGCTGTATTTCCAAGTATTTTAGGGGCGGCCTGGGGACCTCGGCTGGCTTCGTCTAGCCTCCAGCGATAGATGGGACGAGTAAAACACGGTCACCTTCTTTCAGCGAACAACCCTCGCCGCCAAGAAAGCGGATATCCTCTTCATTCAAATAAACGTTGAGAAATTGCCGAATCTGTCCCTCTTCGTCGCGAACATGGCGCGAGAGGGCAGGAAAGCGCGTGGTCAGATCGTTCAACGCTTCTGCGATCGTCGCCGCACTACAGTCAATCTTGGGCGTTCCATCCGTAAATCGCTGGAACGCGGTTGGAATTTCAATGGTAATCGGCATATTTGCTGCTTCTCCTTACTTTGCCGCAGTTGCTGCGACGGTAAATTGGTTGTCGAGATAGGCTTCGAACGCATCAAGCCGTGGAGCGATAGCTTCCGTGGCGGGAAATTCCGCGGCAATCGCGTCGGTCGTCTTCAACCCGTTTCCTGTGATGCATACGACTGTCGTCTCGTCGGCCCGAATTCGTCCCTGGCGGATGAGTTTTTGTGCGACGCCGGCAGTGACTCCGCCCGCGGTTTCCGTAAACACGCCTTCGGTTTCCGCAACCAATTTGATGCCTTCGATGATCTCTGGATCCGTGACATCTTCCGCCCAGCCGCAACTCTCCCGAATCTGCTGCATGGCGAATGGTCCGTCGGCAGGATTGCCGATAGCGAGCGACCGGGCAATGGTGTTCGGTCTTTGCGGCTCAAAGCGCGCCAGGTTGCGTTTCACTCCATCAGAAATCGGCGAACATCCGGTCGCCTGGGCCCCGAAGAATTTCACCGGCTTCTCTTCGACCCATCCTAGGGTTACCAACTCTTTGAAGGCCTTTGCGATTTTCGTGATAAGGGCGCCTCCTGCCATCGGGACAACCACATTGTCGGGTAATCGCCATCCGAGTTGTTCCGCGATTTCGAACCCGTGTGTTTTCGAACCTTCCGCATAATATGGACGTAAGTTCACGTTTACCAAACCCCACGGGTAGCGGTCGGCAATCTGCGTACACAGCCGGCTTACGTGGTCGTAATTTCCCTGGATTCGAACGATGCGCGCACCATACACGGCAGCATTCAAGATCTTTGCCGGCTCCAGGTCTGCCGGAATAAAGACGCACGCTTCGAATCCCTGCTGCGCAGCTTGCGCGGCCACGGCGTTGGCCAGATTTCCCGTGGAAGAACAGCCTACTGTCTCCAACCCAAATCGCCGCGCGGCCACGAGCGCCGTCGCCACAACTCGGTCTTTAAAGGAGAGAGAAGGGAAGCACACCGCGTCGTTCTTTAGATACAGATTGCCGATTTCCCAGCGCGAAGCGAGCTTCCGCGCTTCCACGAGCGGCGTTCCGCCGATAGGAGCTTCAGGACGGAAATCCTCCGGGAGCGGAAGCAATTCCGCGTAGCGCCACATATTGAACGCCCTGCTCGCTAGATTTCCGCGGCGGGCCTTTTTCTTCAGAGAATCGTAATCGTAGGTGACTTCCAGAGGCGAGAAACAGTCTTCGCAGAACGAGCGCGGTACATTTCCCCACGTTTTCCCGCAAGCCTTGCATCGCAATTCAAAAAGTTCGGACATCCCTGCACCCTATTCAATTGTCAGATACACGTTGAATTCGATTAGGGCAGCAGGGAGGCAAAACCAAAAACCCTCCGTGCCAAAGTGCTCGGAGGGTCTCAGAAATTCTTCTGGGATACTCTACAGCTCTTTAGCAGTTTTTTACGTGGAGCAAGTTGCCCTAAATCGCCACGTGTCGCCGCAACCGCAGCTAGTTCTTTTATCCTAGATTCCCAAGCATTTGTCAAGTGCTGGCACCAACAGTGCGTAAATGGCTTTTCATCGCTCCGTTTGCTGTGCGCCAGAATGGGAACCGGCAGTCCTCTGCATGACCTGATAGTTGTGGTTGCGAAACACTTCCTGGTACTCCGTGTTGAGGCGCTGCTCAATCTCCCGGTAGATCGCCGGACTTTTCTCCCGCAATTCCACCAGATGGTCCCTATAATCCGGTTCGAGCACGATGTACTGGGCGCGCCGGCCAGAGAGAGCGCCAAGATTTGCATCGTCTCGAAGGCAGGTCCGGCACCATAGCCCGAAGTAGAACTCCGAACGCGCAAATACCACATCTTCCGGCCGGACGTGAGCATTTAAAAACTCAACCGTCGGCTGATAAAGTCGTTGTAGATTTTGGTTGCTAGCCGTATAGATAAGGCTCGCGACTCCGAGCAGAACGATGAGCGCCTGCGCGACAGTAATCATCCGCGCCATGATGTTCCCACTCTCCCACAGACGACTCGCGAAAATTGCGAGGAACGCGCAGAACAAGGGACTCAGGTTGACCAAATACCAGCCCTGCTTTCCGCCTTCCAGAAAGACGAGCGTGAGCGAGATCGCCACAAACATCATAAGTAAGATCCCCGATCGACGGCGGAGTTCTTTCGAGAATGCACAGAACGCAATCGCAGATAGGTAGGACACCGGAAGCAGATACCGCACAAGCCTTATGCCTCGCGCATTCTCCAGGCCAAAAGCAGACACATACCTCGTCACCTCGCCCTTCATCATACGAGTCAAACTCATTGGGCCGCCGAGCCGGACTTCTATATTTCCGAAAAACTGCGCTACGAATAGATCCGGAGCTTTGGCGATGTACCATCCCCAGCCCAGACCCAGGACTCCGTAACAGACTGCGGCAACAGCTAGATGACGCCATCGCAGACGCTTTCGGTCCAGGTACAAACTCAAAACTACCAAAGACGCCACCGCGGCGATGCCGCCGTTGGGATGAACCATCCCGCTTAAGGCGCAAGCAGTGTTCGCAACCGCCAGAGCCAACGCTAGGGACCGCTCACGCCAACGCATATACCCCGCCAACGCGGCCATCGCGAAGAAAAGGCTGATCATATCCACTCTCCCCCGGGACGCCAGCGAGAGAAAGACAAAATCCACTGACAGTAAAACCGCCGCGAGGGCCGCAACCCGCTCCGCAACAAGGCGCCGCAGGACGAAATACCAAAAAAGCATCGCACCCAGCCCGCAGACAACAGACAGCTCGCGCTGAACCAGGAGTCCGAAACCAAACGCCTTGAAAGCTGCAGCCTGTAGCACGATGCCCACAGGGGCTGTCCAGTAGAAGATCCGGTCGACGCCGCGTAGGTAGTTGTTCCCGGCCGACTCCAGGACCGGATTCCGCATAGTGCCCGTGACACTTAAGACCTGCGCCGGTACGCCATAGAAACCCTCGTCGCAAAGTGGAAGGTGCGTCCACGCCAAGGCCGTTCCTAGCACGAGCTGTAACACGCAAGCAGTCAGGACCAAGCCCCAACTCACACGCTCGGACGTCACCACGCTTTCGTTCATCCGGAATATCCTTCTTGAATGGTCCGCGATCCGGCCCTCTGCAGCACTTAATTGCCTTCCGCAAGATGGAGTACCACTGCGCCCCAATGCCAAGTCAACACTCTTTGACAACATAATGACAGGTTCCTGCGTCTAACTTCCTGAGACAGTGAGACACTTGGCCGCATATCGTCTTTTGAGACCCCGTCCTCTGGGACAGTGATGCTTCCGGCGCATTTCTTTTCCATGGCAACTGTCCTGTATTCGCGGTGTTATACTTCCAGTGGGGATTGCTGGGCGGTCGGCTTGCGAAGAACCGTGTAACCGTCGGCATGTTGGCGCGGACTTGTGCGGCCAAGAAAATTAGGAGCAGAGACATGGGAGAACAAGTGAAAGAGATTATCAATTGGGCGCGACGCCGCAAATTTCTGGCCTCGTTTTTTGTTGCATTCACCCTCGTTCTTGGAATCATGATTGGCTCGGTCATTTCAGGCCGGGTTTCCGCCATGAAATCGTTCGGTGGTACGGACGCCACTCGTCTCGCCGTGCCAGATCCCATTCCGTCGGCAAGCTCCTTTTCTGGGATAGTAAACCGTGTCGAGCCCGCGGTGGTCAACATTGCCACAACGCAAGTTCTCGAACGAAAGTCCGGTGGCAAGAAGCGCCGCGTGCAACCGGCCAATCCCGGTGAGGATGACGATCCCATGCAGGACTTCTTCGATCGCTTCTTCGACGGCCGTCAGGACGCTCCTCCGCAAGCCGAGCGCAGCCTTGGCTCCGGCGTCATCGTTGATAAGCGCGGCTACATTCTCACCAACAACCACGTCATCGAGAACGCCACAAAAATTCAAGTCCAGCTCAACAACGACACCGCGCGCTATACCGCGAAGGTTGTCGGCGCCGATGACGATACGGATTTGGCCGTAATAAAGATTGATGTGAACAAGGAACTTCCCATCGCCAGACTTGGCAATTCGGATGGCGTGCAAGTTGGCGACTGGGTTCTCGCTATCGGCAGTCCTTTCGGCCTGCAGGCCACGGTCACCGCTGGAATCATCAGCGCGAAAGACCGCGGCGGCCTCGGCCTAGCTAAGCAATTTCAGCGCTTCCTGCAGACCGACGCGGCTATCAATCCTGGTAACTCCGGTGGCCCGCTCGTGGATCTCGCGGGACAGGTTATCGGCATCAACACCGCCATCATCACAGGCAGCCGCGGATATGAAGGTGTTGGCTTCGCGCTACCCTCGAACACCGCGATCAATATCTACAACCAACTCATCGCTAACGGTAAAGTGACCCGCGGCTCGATTGGCGTCAGCTTCCAGGAAGATCTCGGCACCAATCCCATCACCTTGAAATCCTTGGGCGCGCCGTACGGTGTCGTAATCGAGGGCGTCGAACCCGGAAGCCCTGCGGAGAAGGCCGGCCTCAAGGGCGGTGACGTCATCACCAGCGTGAACGGTCAGCCCATAAAGACTGGCAACGACCTCGTCAATCCCATCGCGCAAGCCACCATCGGCAGCAAGGTCAAGCTCTCTTACGTCCGCGATCGCGCTCAGAAAGAAACCACTGCCACCGTCGAAGACCGCACCCACGTCTTCCCGAATACCGCGGGCCGCATGGGCGATCAGCCTGGCGAAGTAGCGCCCAGCGAATTCGGCCTTCACGTTGACAATCTGAGCAAAGAACGCGCTCAGCGGTTCGGCATGGAAGGCGTAAAGGGCGTGATCGTGACCGATGTGGATCCCGCGAGCTTCGCCTCCGATGATCTAAACTTCGGCCGCGGCGACGTGATTTCCGAAATCAACCATGATCCGATTTCTTCTCTGGACGACTACCGGGCAGCCGTTAAAAAGCTGAAACCGGGCGAGAACGTCGTCTTCAAAGTCTTGCGCCGCCAGGACAGCGACCGCATCTTGACCGTGTTTCTCTCCGGCGTCGTTCCTGCGGCGGAGAACCCGCAGCAATAAGCTTGGGGAGACGCACGCGTCTCCCTCTCTTTTCTCTTAGTGACCATTATGCGAATGCAAAAAGCGATACGCTTGGCTCTGACGCTGCTCGTTGTAGCGGGCATGAGTGTGACGGGTGTCGTAGCGGCTGCGCAGACTGCAAGATCCTCTAAGTCGGCCACTGTCAAACGCGGAATCAAGTCGCACCACGGAAAATCCTCCAGAAGATCGGTTCGCCGGGTACGCGGACAGAAATCGCCTACTTCCGACCGGATTTCAGAAATTCAATCGGCTCTTGCCAAGGATGGCTCGTTCAATGGATCGCCCGACGGCAAGTGGGACGATGCAACTGTTGAAGCAATTAAAAAATTCCAAGGGTCCCACGGTCTGAATCCGTCCGGCAAGCTTGACGCCAAGACCCTGCAGAAGCTTGGTCTCGGCTCCCAAACTGCTGGGCTCGCGCCTCCCATGCCTCCGGTTAGTTCGTCTTCTCTGACTGCCAGCCCTTCAGCCACGGTTCCGCGTCGGCAGTAATCTATTTAATTCAGGTCATACTGGAATTCTGACGAAGTCTAGGATGAGGAGAAGTGTGTGCTGCTGAGCAAATTACGTCGTTGCGGAAGGGGCGGAGCTAATGTTCCCCGCCCGAAATTTGGGATTTCCCGCGAACTCGGTGGTACGGGGTTCAGAGAGCTAGGCGAACTCTCTCAAACGCTTCGGCAGTTGGCGTGCGAACCAACCCAGTAGGGTGTACTGAGTTGGTTCGCGCGTTCCAGGAGAAACATCGGGTTATGGTGGAGACCGGCGACTCATGGAAATTATTCCAGGAGCACGTAAGCTGCACAAGCAGAAGAGGTTACATGCCAGGAGGCGGAATCTGATGGTCCGCTCCCGGAACTACGTGCATTTAGCCAGTCTGCTAAGTATGCCTTAGCTTTCCATCTGCGTTTGGAGCACCTCTCCAGGCAGCGCAATCATGGTTGGCCTGACAGTCTGTTTGACCACGACTCTGTTTTGTAGCGGAGCCGAACCCGTCCGGACCACGGAACGATCCTGTACTTTGCCCGAAGTGCCCTGGACTACCGAACTCGTATCAGCCGCTGGTCGTTCAAGGCGAATGCCGAGCGTCCGCTCCAATTGAAACAGTTCGGAACGTTGTTCGCGCGAAAATAATGTAGTGGCAAGGCCGTGTCCGCCGGCGCGGCCGGTACGGCCGACGCGGTGAATGAAATTCTCAGCCACTTCGGGCAAATCGTAGTTGATGACGTGCACGATGTCCTGTACGTGAATTCCGCGCGAAGCCAGATCGGTCGCCACGAGCACCCGGTACCGCCCTTGCTGGAAGCCCGCCAGCGCTGCGGTGCGCTGCGATTGCGAGCGATCACCGTGGATCATGGCGGCTGAAAAACCGTCGCGGTTCAGGCTCTTGGTAATGCGCTCCGTGCCGCGCTTGGTGCGAGAGAAGACCAGGCATCGCCCCGTTTCTTTGGCAAGCAGACGCTGTAGCATCTCTTGTTTCCGGTCCACGGGAACCTCGAACGCCTGCATGCGAACATTTTCGGCAGGCTTGAGCGTCGACCCGAACGCAAGACGCGCGGGATTCCGCAGATAGTCCTTTACGAGGTGAGCGACGGATGCTTCCATCGTCGCGGAAAAGCACATCGTTTGGCGATCTTTCGGGAGGATCGCGGCGATGCGCTTGATGGCCGGTAGAAATCCCATGTCCAACATACGGTCCGCTTCATCGAGAACGAGGATGCGCAGAGAGTTGAAGTTGAAAAGCTTGCGATCGAGATAGTCTTCCAAGCGGCCGGGCGTGGCAACAACCACCCGGGCACCCTTGCGGATAGCGTTGAGTTGCGCGCCCTCCGCCAATCCACCAACCACTAGCCCCGCGGGCACCAACTGCGTCCCGCGCAATGCGTTGAATTGCGCTACCACCTGCATGGCCAATTCGCGCGTCGGCACCAGCACCAGCGCTGTGATTCCAGGCGTTTTGCTCTTGAGCAGCTGCTCAATTATTGGGATCAGGAACGCCAGCGTCTTGCCGGTTCCGGTTTGCGCGGTTGCCAACACGTCCTTGCCCTCGAGCGCTTGCGGAATAGCAGCAGCTTGCACGGGGGTAGGCGTCGAAAATCGCGCGTGTGCCAATCTCTCCTTCATGTAGGCGGAGATCGGTAGTTCTGTGAAACTTTGCATTCGTATTGCTTTCTTGCTGGCCGGAGCGTTGGCGCGCGCACACAACTTGGGTGCAAGCGCGGCAATTCGCATTGCCAGTCTTGTTTTAGATTACGCTGAAAACGTACGGAGAAAACTGCAGGCGGGTAATCTCAGATCAACGACTCACCAGAGGGACCGCACAACACAACCGAGGTATTAAGCGCAAAAGCAGTATAACACGTCCATCTCGGGAATCCGATCTAATTGTTCTATGTGCGATAGGCAGTTTCCCTCAACTCAGCCTACCAACGGGTTAGACCGGGGCGAGTGATCTGGCTAACGGGGGGGTTTTGTGCCTCTCGGGTGCTCGCCACAGACATGCGAAGTGAACTCCTTGTCGCGCTGGCCTTCGTAGTGCATCTTCATTTCGTCAATGGATTGACCGACCGGCAGTCCTTCAGGCTTGAACGCCCATGCGCATTCGGAGCATCCCCAGCCCTGAAAATTCTGGCTTTCGACCCATACCAGTTTGCGACGCATCGGCACTATTGCCCCCCGAGACTTGTTACGGTGACGCCTACTCGAAATGTGGTCCGCCGCTGGTTTTCGAAGACACTACGACGGCAACAGCTACCATTTTCATTGCCCCGAGCGCGCTTCCACGCAGGTCAGCGCTCTCTGAACACAGCCAAACTGAAGTAATCACGCAAGGCTAAAACAGTAGCGATAGAGGAGGTTTGCTGTCTGTGGGGTATCCAACACTAATAAACTTGCTATCTGAGTCCGAGTTCATCTTCGAGCTGTTGAATGACGCCGTAACACTCGCATGCGGCTATTTCCAGTTTCCTGCGATTTACAATCTTCACTGCACCTCGGACGTAATCTATAAGTCCGTCTTTTTGCATCACGGATGCTGCCAAGCTCACGGTGGATCGGTCCGTACCCATCATGGTCGCAATGAAATCATGGGTGATCGGAAGTAGCCCGGAATCCACCCTGTCCTGGGTCATCAGGAGCCACCTTGAGAGGCGTTGCTTTATATCGTGCAGTCGATTGCACGCCGCGGTCTGCGCGACTTGCATCCCCTGGAGGCCCGTGTGCCGGCTCAGTATCGCTTGCAATTGCGGCGCCGTCTGGAGAATGCGTTGTAGCGCATTCCCTTTCATTCGGAAGCCATCGCCGGCAATTTGGATTATCTCCCGCACTGAACTTCTGGTCACGCCGGCTGCCAATCCTGCCCCGACGTAACCCTCTTTGCCCACCACTCCCACTTCCACGGTTCGGCCGTCTTTGGTCACTACAACTTGAGAAACCATTCCACGGTTCGGGAAATAAACGAATTCGATGTTTTGTGTGGGCTCATGAAGGCTCAGATGACTGGGAAGGTCGAGATGCGTCAAGTCCGCGCGCATCAACTCATATTCATTATCGGGCATGGCCAACAGCACTTTGTTTAGTACTTGTTTGCCCTCGCCATTTGTCCGTTGCTCTGCAGGGACGTCTCGGAGATTTTTCCCGCTCATGTCAGTCCTAAATGGCACCGAAGTGCCTCGTATCCATGCGATGAAGCCTTATGGGTTTTCAGTTCGCAGGTCAATATGACCAAAAGAGGGACTAACAATCTGTGCGAAATGGGACAGCCTGACAGTCGAGCAAGCCGATTTGACGGTACTTGCAGGGGACTGTAGAATTTAGATTCCGCGCGGTGGTGCCCCGTGTTGAATCCCCCAGGCACAGCGAGACTTACAGGCCGGCATATCAAATTATTCGAGCAACGGAGGAACAAGTATGGCTACGGCAGTAGCGCCTCGAGTTTTCAAGAATTTTATTAATGGCGAGTGGGTGGAATCGCGCAGCGGGAGAGCCTACGAGAACCGCAATCCCGCGAATACGGATGAGTTGGTCGGAATGTTTGTCTCTTCGACGTCGGAGGACGTGGACGCGGCTGTGAACGCCGCCAAAGCCGCTTACAAAAAGTGGCGCTTGGTCCCCGCTCCAAAGCGCGCGGAGATTCTCTTTCGCGCCGCGGAACTTCTCGTGCAGCGTAAAGAGGAATATTCCAAGGACATGACTCGCGAGATGGGCAAAGTCCTGGCCGAAACGCGCGGCGACGTTCAGGAAGCCATCGACATGACCTATTACATGGCCGGCGAGGGGCGCCGGCTCTTCGGCCAGACTACTCCTTCGGAGTTGCCCAATAAATTTGCCATGAGCGTCCGGCAATCGATTGGCGTTTGCGGAATGATCACGCCGTGGAATTTCCCGATGGCCATTCCTTCGTGGAAGATGACCCCCGCGCTCATCAGCGGGAACACCGTCGTGCTGAAGCCCGCCGAGGATACGCCGCTTTCGTCGTATCATCTCGTGCAGGTGCTTACTGAGGCGGGTGTTCCTCCGGGGGTTGTGAATATCGTGAGTGGTGATGGGCCAGGCGCCGGCGCGCCATTGGCGGCAAGCGTGGATGTGCCTGTCGTCAGCTTTACCGGTTCCACGGCTGTCGGACGGCTCATTGCCGAATCTTGCGCGCCGACTTTCAAGCACTGCAGTCTCGAGATGGGCGGCAAAAACATCATCATCGTCATGGATGACGCCAATCTCGATCTAGCCGTCGACGGCGCGGTATGGGGCGGGTTTGGCACCTCCGGCCAGCGCTGCACTGCCGCCAGCCGCGTTGCGGTCCATAAGAGCATCTATCACGAATTTGTTTCGCGATTTGTGGACCGTGTCAAGGCGCTGCGCATCGGCAACGGTCTCGATTCTGGCGTGGACATGGGCCCGTGCATTAACGAGCAGCAACTAAGAACAGTGATGAGCTACGTCGAAATTGGCAAAAACGAGGGAGCCAAACTCCTGACCGGCGGTAATCGTCTGGACAGCGGCATTTATGCGAAAGGCTGGTTCCACGCTCCTACGGTGTTTGGTGATTGCTCGCCGCAGATGCGCATCGCCCAGGAAGAAATTTTTGGCCCTGTTGTCTCGGTCATTCCGATTGACAGCTTCGAACAGGCAATTGAGGTCGCCAACGGCGTACCGTATGGGCTCTCTGCTTCGATCTACACTCGTAATGTAAATCAAGCCTTCCAGGCGACGCGCGATTTTTACACCGGAATCGTCTACGTCAACGCTCCCACCATCGGCGCTGAAACACACTTGCCTTTCGGCGGCACCAAGCAAACCGGCAACGGCCACCGTGAAGCCGCGGTCGCAGCCATCGATTTCTTCTCTGAATGGAAAACCATTTACATAGATTATTCCGACAAACTCCAGCGCGCCCAAATCGACAACAATTAAGTGGATAGAATCCTGTCCCCGCGAAACTGGTGGACAACCTGCATTGACGCTGCTGGACACGCTTTCTACAATAGAGGTAGCGCTCCTTAGCGCTTAGCGTAGAGTGCTGCTATGAGGAATCCAGCCCTACAAGAACGGCGCAACCGTCAGATACTCGCGGATCTCGTGCGGACATATATCGAGACCGGCGAGCCGGTATCCTCGCGCGCGATTTCCAAGAGGTATGAAGAAACGTTGAGTACCGCAACGATCCGCAACGTCATGGCCGACCTCGAGGACGGAGGATTCCTTTACCAGCCTCATACTTCGGCGGGGCGGGTCCCGACGTCGGCGGCGTACCGTTTCTTTGCGCAAGAGATCGCTTCGCAGGCTACTTTGACCGTCGACGACCGAGATTGGATTCAGCGCGAAATGGGGGGCGCGAAAACGGCATCGGAAATAACCGAGCGCGCCGGGCACGTCCTCGCGGAAGTATCCAACGGCCTCGGCATCATTGTTTCGCCGCCGCTCGGTAAAACGGTGCTGGAGCACGCACGCATGTGGCTCCTGCCTGACGGTCGCGTGGTGGTTGTTCTAATTTCACCCGGCGGCAACACGCGCGACAAGATTCTGCGGCCGATTCGGCCGTTTGCACAGAGCGAATTGGACGCTACCGCGGACTTCTTGAATCGCCACTATTCCGGATGGACGCTCGAGGCCATTCGCGGCGACTTGCTCCAAAAGCTCGCCATGGATCGCGAGCAGTACGAGGGAATTGTCGCGAGCGCCCTCACACTCTGTGATCCCGCAATGCTCGGCGAAGGCCAATCGAGCCAGGTCCACGTGGAAGGCACCGCCCAAATCGTCGGCACCGCCGAGTTCACAAATCAAGCGCAGCTCCGCGAACTGCTTGCCGCAATTGAAGAAAAGCATCGCCTGGTAACCGTTCTCAACGCGTGCATCGAAACGCCCGAACCGGTCCACGTCCAGATCGGCGTTAAGGAAATTTCGCCAGCGGGAGAGAACCTGGCCATCATCAGTGCCCCGTATACGCGTAACGATCTTGTGCAGGGCTCGCTGGGCGTGCTCGGCCCTACGCGCATGCATTACGAACGGGCCATGACCGCTGTTGCTTACGTTGCGCAGCTATTCAGCGAAGCTTTGAGCAAAACTTGAAACACCCTTTTAGAAGGAGAAGTGGCAAAGTGCCAGACAAGGACTCACCTTTCAACACAGAAGGCAGCGCGCCTACCGCCGCCGACCAATCCGAAGAGGCCAAGCTGGCCGCGGATTCCGGCGTGGCCGACGCGGAAGTTGCCAAGCTCGCAAACGACCTGAATGAGTTGCGCCAGACACTGATGCGGCGACAGGCCGACTTCGACAATTACCGCAAGCGCATCGAAAAGGAACGCGCCGATGATGCCAAGCGCCACACGGCACGCGTCATCGAAAGCATGATTCCCATCATTGACGGTTTCGAGCATGCTCTCGCTGCCCATCGCGAAGCCGAATACGAAAATTATCGCAAGGGCTTCGAGCTCATTTATAAGCAACTTGTGGACAACATCACCCGGCTCGGCGTCGAGCGCATCGATCCGCTCGGCAAACAATTTGATCCGCATTCGCATCAAGCCATGGACCGCACCGAAACCGACCAGCATGAAGACGGCACGATCCTGCAGGTTTTTCAGCCGGGCTATCTCTTTCATGGACGCGTGCTTCGTCCCGCCATGGTGCGCGTAGCCGTTCATCCGGGCGGCGCATCGAAAGAAGCTGCGAACTAATTCCAACTAAGGGGATTGCATGGCAAAGGGGAACCAAAGGGATTTTTATGAAGTGCTGGGCGTCTCGCGCACCGCTTCCGTCGAGGAGATAAAAACTTCCTTCCGTAAAGCCGCGCTGAAGTGGCACCCGGACCGCAACCCGGAGAACAAAGAAGAAGCCGAGGTGAAATTCCGCGAGTGCTCGGAAGCCTACAGCGTCCTGAGCGATCAGCAAAAACGCGAAGTCTATGACACCTACGGCCACGCCGGCCTTTCCGGCGCGGGCGGCGGTGTGGACTTCAACAGCACCGTCTTTCGCGACTTCCACGATATTCTCGGTGACTTCTTCGGCTTCGAGGATCTTTTCTCGGGCGGCGGAGGCCGCGGCCGGCGTCGCCAACAGCGCGGCGCCGATCTGCGCTACGATATGACCCTCACCTTCGAGGAAGCCTCTACCGGCGTAACCACCAAGATAAAACTTCCCCGGCAGGAATACTGCGAATCGTGCAACGGAACCGGTGCAAAGAAGGGGACTGGCATTGTCGCCTGCCAGACGTGCGGCGGGCGCGGCCAGCTCGCCTACCAACAGGGATTTTTCACCATTTCGCGCACGTGCCCCGCGTGCCAGGGCGCTGGCCAAATCGTGCGCGAGCGCTGCCCGGACTGCCGAGGCCAGGGCCGCATCGAGCGCGAAAAAACGATCGAGCTGCGCATTCCGCCTGGCGTCGATTCCGGAACCCGTATGCGCGTCACCGGCGAAGGCGAACCTGCGCCCAATGGCGGCGCGCCCGGTGATCTTTACGTCGTCCTCGACGTGAAAGAACACGCCTTTTTCGAGCGCCGCGGAGCGGACCTCTACTGCACCATTCCGCTCAGTGTCACGCAAGCGGCTCTCGGCACGGAGCTCCAGGTTCCCGGTCTGAACGGCGAAGAAAAGCTGAAAATTCCCGAAGGCACGCAAAGCGGTGCGGTCTTTCGCATCAAGGGCAAAGGTCTTGCCGATCCGCGCGGCGGAGGCAAGGGCGACCTCTACTATCACGTCCGCGTGCTTACGCCTTCGAAGCTTACGCGCGAACAGCGCAAGCTCCTCGAACAACTTGGGGCTACTCTAAAAGTGGAAAACAAACCTGCGGACCGCAATTCCACGATCTTCGACAAAGTAAAAGACATCTTCGGCTAGCTTGGCATTCCTGCGATAGAATCCACGCGTGCGCCGCCGATTCTTTGTCCAACAATTCAACGGAAACGCCGCGGTTATCGAAGGCGACACGGCGCATCATCTGGGCCACGTTCTCCGCGCACAGCCGGGCCAGCTTTATGAGTTGAGCGATGGGACTAGCGCGTGGCTCGCCCGCATTGAGACGGTCGCCAGAAATCGCGTCGAGTTTGGCTTGCTTGAACAACTTCAAGCCCCGCAGCCCTCGGCCGACGTCACGCTGCTGCTCTCCATCGTCAAGTTTGACGCATTCGAATGGGCCATCGAAAAAGCCACCGAACTTGGCGTTAGCCAAATCGTCCCGCTTGCCGCCGATCGCTCTGAAAAAGGTTTGCTCGCCGCCGCAACCAAGCGTTCACAACGCTGGCAAAAAATCCTTCTTGAAGCCTCGCAACAATCACGACGTCTGCGGGCGCCGCTCCTGGACGATTTAATCAAGCCTGCCCCGGCTTTTGCCGCTCAATCCCCCCAAGTTCGCCTGCTGCTCTCGGAACGCAGCGACGCACCTTCGATCCGTAAGTCGTTGGCGGGAGTGAGCAGCGCTTCGGGCGGCAATCCGGCCACGGCTGCCCTCGCCATCGGTCCCGAAGGCGGCTGGACGGACGAGGAACTCGCCTCTGCCCGTTCCTGTGGATTCCAGGAGGCTTCCCTCGGCCGGCTCATCCTTCGCACAGAGACTGCCGTCATCGCCGCACTCTCTAGCTTGAACTTCGTCCTTACGCCCGAGTAACCAAGCTGGCCAGTTCAGCGCTGTGCAGAGCCCCGCAGGCAACGCGTGCGGGGCTCTGGTGAATCTCATCGGATTGCCTCCGCGAAATCGGCGATCAGTTAACGCCCCGCGCAATTGCAATCTAGCGCGGCCCGCAGTCCGCATGTTATAAATAGAAGGCAGCACAAAAATGCAAAGCACCGACCAGAACCAACCTCTAGCTCCCTCGGTTCCGGAATTTTCAGCGCCGGCGCCATCGACAGCCCATTCTCTGCGAACTGAGATTCGTGTTTGGACGCGTGATCTGCTCATCGCCATCGGCCTCGCGCTCGTCATCATTGTCTTCCTGTATCAGCCCGTAAAAGTAGAAGGCACGAGCATGGCTCCGCTGCTCTCCGATCAGGAGCGCATCTTCATCAACAAATTTGTTTATCGCTTCGAGCCCATTCAGCGGCGCGACGTCGTCGTTTTCTGGTATCCTCTCGACCGCTCGAAATCTTTCATCAAGCGGATCATTGGTTTGCCTGGGGAGAAAGTGGAGATTCGCCAGGGCATTGTCTATGTCAACGGCCACGCCATCGACGAGCCGTACGTTCCTCCTCAATACGAGGACGTGAGCGACTTTGGCCCTGTGCGAGTTCCCAGGGACAGCTACTTTGTCATGGGCGATCACCGCATCAGTTCGAACGACTCGCGTGTGTTTGGCCCTGTGGCCAGCAAATTCATTTACGGCCGCGCCGTTTTTGCGTATTGGCCGGTGGACCATTTCGGCTCGCTTTCCACCACGGAAGCCAGTTCCACAGACTCGAAGTGACTGGCATTGTTCATGACCACACTGGGAGGACCAACTGACCGAGGTTCAGCACCGACCTGCCACTCTCGCCCTCGAAGACGGGCGGATTTTTAACGGCCGCGCTGCGGGCGCAATCACGCGCCGCGGCGGCGAAGTTGTTTTCAACACCAGCCTCACCGGTTACCAGGAAGTTTTCACCGACCCCAGCTATGCCGGTCAAATCGTCTGCCTGACCTATCCGCACATTGGAAATGTCGGCGCTAATCTCGACGACGAAGAATCGTCCCGCCCGTACATCGAATCCCTCATCGTGCGGGAGTTTTCGCAGATCGCTTCGAACTGGCGTTCTGCGGAAACCGCTCAGCTCTATTTGAATCGTCACAAGATCCCCGCTATCTGGGATATTGACACACGCGCGCTGGTTCGCCACATTCGCAACGTCGGCGCGCTCCGTGGCGTGGTGGCCACCGATGGCACGCCCGCCGAGCAATTGATTTTCGAGGCCAAGCAAATCCCCGCGATGGCCGGGCAGGAACTCGCCAGCCGCGTCTCCTGCCAAAAAGCGTATGGCTGGGAAAAAAGCTCCATCGAACTCACCATTCCGCCGTGGTCGGAATCCATGGGCGAGTCGGGAAGAGTTTCAGAGTCGCGCAAATTTCGCGTGGCGGCCTATGATTTTGGCATCAAGCAAAATATTCTCCGGCTGCTCGTCGATCATCACTGCGATGTGTGGGTTGTCCCGTCGCAAACGTCTGCCGAGGACGTTTTGGATCTCAAGCCGGACGGCGTCTTCCTCTCGAATGGCCCCGGCGATCCGGAGCCCGTCGGCTACGCGGTCGAAAACATTCGAAAGCTGATGGGCCGCGTGCCGATTTTTGGCATCTGCCTCGGTCACCAGCTGTGCGGGCTGGCGCTGGGCGGCAAGACTTTCAAACTGAAGTTCGGTCATCATGGTTCCAATCATCCCGTGCAGAACCTGGCCACCAAGAAAGTCGAAATCACCGCCCAGAATCACGGATTCTGCGTCGATCCCGAATCGCTGCCTTCCAGCGATGTGGAAATCACCCACGTCAATCTCAACGACCACACCAACGAAGGCATGCGCCACAAAAAACTGCCTCTCTTCAGCGTCCAGTACCACCCCGAAGCCTCGCCTGGTCCGCACGATTCGCACTACCTTTTTACCCAGTTCACCGACATGATGAAGCAATTCGCGCACCCGCGGAGCCCCCGTTCATAGGAGGGATGTGTTAACGGATTCCATGCCCAGGCAAGATCACATCAAGACGGGCCTGGTTGTTGCTGTTTTTGCGCTCGCGCTCGTTTCAGCGCAAGCACAGGCGCAGACGCCAAAGCTAAAAATCAAAACCAAAAGCGGCCTTCCTGGGGAAGAGCAGCGCAAGCAGCAAATGGAGCGTCTCGCACAGCAGTACGACCTGAAGAAATACACCATCACGCGCGACATCCTGATCGAACGTGGTGCCATAAATCACTCGCATCCCGTGCTGACCTTGAACCTTCGTTTCCTCGACAACGACGACCTCGCGCTCTCCGCCTACGTCCACGAGCAAGCTCATTGGGTGCTCACGGATCGCAACCGCTTCGATAACCCCTCTCTTTTCGAAGATCTGCATCGCGCCTTTCCTAATCTGGAAATTCGAGTCCCCGAGGGTGATGGTGAATTGCGCAGCAGCTACTTCCACATCGCCGTCTGTATGCTGGAATGGCACGCCATGGAAGAACTTGTCGGTCTCGAGCGCGCCCGCAAAGTCATCGAGTGGAAGCAAGGCGACCACTACAAAGCGATCTACTCCATAGTCCTGAATCAACGGGAACAAATCGAAGGCGTCCTGAACCGCCACGGCGTGAAATGGTGACTCCTGGGATTTTGGTCTACCCCAGAATTGTCATTCCGAGCGAAGCGAGGAATCTGCTTTTGATTTCCTGTAAGATAAAGCAAGTCAAAAACCGTTGAGGCAGGATGCCAAAGCGTACAGACATCAAGAAAATTCTGATCATCGGCTCCGGTCCTATCGTCATTGGCCAAGCCTGCGAATTCGACTATTCCGGTGCACAGGCGTGCAAAGCGCTGCGCGCCGAGGGCTACGAAGTCGTTCTGGTTAATTCGAATCCAGCGACGATCATGACCGATCCCGAACTGGCTCACCGCACCTACATCGAGCCGCTAACTAAGGAATATCTGAAAGAAATTCTCGCCCGCGAAAAACCGGACGCGCTTCTGCCCACGGTTGGCGGCCAGACCGCGCTTAATCTAGCCGTCGAGCTCGCGGAAAGCGGCATTCTTGAAAAATACAAAGTCGAAATGATTGGCGCGTCGCTACGAGCCATCAAAGTCGCCGAAGACCGCCTGTGGTTTAAGGATGCCTGCCGCAAAATCGGCCTTGAGGTTCCTGCCTCCGCGCTCGTAAATAACGCACAGGACGCTCTGCGGTTGTGCGATCAGCTGGGCTTTCCGCTCGTCATCCGTCCCTCCTTCACGCTCGGCGGCACGGGTGGCTCCATCGCTTACAACAAGGAAGAGTTTGGCGAAGCCATCGCCCACGCGCTCGACATGAGCCCCGTTCACGAAGCGCTCGTCGAGGAATCGGTCCTCGGATGGAAGGAATACGAGCTCGAAGTAATGCGCGATCACCGCGACAACTTCGTGGTCATCTGCACCATCGAAAATTTCGATCCCATGGGCGTTCACACCGGCGATTCCATCACCGTCGCTCCCGCGCAAACGCTAACCGACAAGGAATATCAGCGCATGCGTGATGCTGCCGCCGCGATTATTCGCGAAGTCGGCGTCGAGACGGGCGGTTCGAACGTCCAGTTCGCGATCAATCCGGAAAACGGCCGCATGGTTGTCATTGAAATGAATCCGCGGGTTTCTCGCAGCTCCGCACTCGCAAGTAAAGCCACCGGCTTTCCCATCGCTAAAATCGCCGCCCGCCTCGCTGTCGGCATGACCCTGGACGAAATTCCCAACGATATCACCAAGAAAACGCCGGCCTGCTTCGAGCCGACCATCGATTACGTGGTGGTGAAAATTCCCAAATGGCAGTTCGAAAAGTTTCCCGGCTCGGACAGCACGTTGGGAACGCAAATGAAATCGGTTGGCGAGGTCATGGCTATCGGCCGCACCTTCAAGGAGGCGCTTCAAAAGGGAATCCGTTCGCTCGAACCGCACACCCCCTGGCGCGCGCCTTCGGAAACGCCGGATTCGCTTCTCCGGGAAAAGCTCGCCACGCCGCGCCCCGACCGGATTCACTGGATACTGACCGCCGTTGACAAAGGCTTGCCCGCAGAAGAAATCTGCGAGCTTACCAAGATCGATCCCTGGTTCATTCACCAAATCGAAGAACTTACAGCGATGAATCGCCGTGCAGCTGGAGTAACGGTAGAAACAGCTTCGAAAGACCTGCTGCGTGAGGTCAAGCGTCACGGCACGAGCGACGAGCAACTCGCGCAAATCTGGAAAAGCACGCCGGCTTCCGTGCGCCTCCAGCGCGCGCGCTACGGAGTGGCCCCGGTTTTTAAGCGCGTGGACACCTGCGCCGCAGAATTCGAATCGTACACGCCCTATCTCTATTCCACATACGAGGACGAAGACGAATCCGACGCCCAGCCGCGTCCCAAAATCATGATTCTGGGCAGCGGCCCCAACCGCATCGGGCAGGGAATCGAGTTCGATTACTGCTGCTGCCACGCAGCCTACGCGCTGCGGGAAGATGGTTTCGAAACCATCATGGTGAATTGCAATCCCGAGACGGTTTCGACCGACTACGACACGTCCGACCGCCTCTATTTCGAACCTCTCACCCTCGAAGACGTCCTGGCGATTGTCGACCGTGAGAAACCCCAAGGTGTCATCGTTCAATTTGGCGGGCAAACGCCTCTCAACTTAGCGCAAGAGCTGAAACGTAACGGGGTACCTATCATTGGCACAGCTCCCGAATCAATTGACCTCGCGGAAGACCGCCGGCGCTTCGGCGGTCTGCTCGACAAACTGAAAATTCCCCAGCCTCGCAATGGCACGGCGCTTATTCCCGAAGAAGCAGCCCGCGTGGCGGGCGAAATCGGAATGCCCGTGCTCGTGCGGCCGAGTTATGTTCTCGGTGGCCGCGCCATGGTCATCGCTTACGACGTCAACACCGTCCAAGAGTACGTCGCGCAGGCCGCCTTGATGGGCCCGGCCCGGCCCGTTTTGATTGATCAGTTCCTCGAAGAAGCCACGGAAGTAGACGTGGACGCTCTCGCCGACGGTACCGACGTTGTGATCGGCGGCATCATGGAGCACATCGAAGAGGCCGGCGTGCACTCCGGCGATTCGTCTTGTGTGTTGCCTCCTGTGAGTTTGTCGCCCGCGGTTCTCGAGCACATCCGCGAGTATACGAAACGCCTTGCCATGGCGCTCAAAGTGATCGGCCTCATGAACGTGCAGTACGCCATTCAGCGCGATACCGTCTATGTTCTCGAGGTGAATCCGCGAGCCTCGCGCACGGTTCCCTACGTCAGCAAAGCCACTGGCGTCCCCCTTGCAAAAGTGGCGGCGCGGTTGATGGCCGGCAAAAAGTTGGCCGACATGAATCTGCCGCTGGTGAAGCACAACGGCATCTCAGAAATCGCCGTACACGAGTTCTACTCCGTGAAGTCGCCGGTATTTCCGTTCAACAAATTCCGTGGCGTCGACACTATCCTCGGTCCGGAAATGCGGTCCACCGGCGAAGTGATGGGGATTTCCACTTCGTACGGTCTGGCCTTCGCGAAAGCGCAGCTCGCGGCCGGGCAGAGGCTCCCGCGCAAAGGCACGATTTTTCTTAGTGTCAACGATCGGGATAAGAGGCATCTTGCGTCGCTCGGCAAAGAGCTTCATGACCTCGGCTTCCGCTTGCTCGCCACGCGTGGCACGGCCGCAGCGCTTGAAGCCGCGGGGATCGAGGCAGAATCCGTGTTTAAAGTAAACGAAGGCCGGCCCAACATCGTAGACCTCGTGAAAACGGGAAAGATTGACCTGGTCATCAACACCCCACTGGGCCGAGAATCATTCTACGACGAAAAATCGATTCGCCGGGCCGCCATTCGCTATAACATTCCCTGTATCACCACGCTCGCTGCGGCCCATGCCGCGGCTCGCGGCATTCGCGCGCTGCTGGATCAGGGTACGGAAGTTGCAGCTCTGCAGGACTTGCATCGTGGCCAGGTGGCTGCTTCGGGCAGCGTTGGCTCAGGAGACTAAAACATGAACCTTTCAGGTGTATTTCCGGCGCTCACCACGCCGTATTCGGCTGACGGCGCCGTTTCCGTACAGGACATCAAGCACAACATTGGGAAGTACAACGCCACAGGCATCGCCGGCTACGTGGCTATAGGTTCCACGGGCGAATCTGTGTTGCTCTCGCCCAAAGAAGTCGAGACCGTCCTCATCGCGGTAAAGGAATCGGCAGCCCCGGGGAAGCTGCTCATCGCGGGTACCGGTGCCGAATCCACCGCGGAGACGATCGAACGCACAAAGCGCGCCGCCGAACTTGGCTACCACGTGGCGCTTGTAAAGACTCCTTACTACTACAAGCCGGTTTACAAACCCGAAGTGTTAATCGCGCACTTCCGCCGTGTAGCTGATGCTTCGCCGATTCCGGTCATGCTGTATTCCGTTCCGCAATTCACGGGCATTGCGCTGGAAGCTCCGGAAGTCGCGGTGCTGTCGCAGCATCCGAATATCATCGGGATTAAGGAAAGCTCCGGGGTCGTGCAGCGGACAGCAGAAATGCTAGGAGCCGTTTCGTCTTCGTTTCAGATCATAGTAGGCTCGGCAAGCATGATGTTTCCATCGATCATCCTTGGCGCCGTGGGCGCGATCCTTGCTCTGGGGAGCGCGCTGCCCGAACGATGCGTTGCTCTTTTTGAGGCTGTTCGAACGAACAATCTTGCCAAGGCCCGGGAATTGCAAACTTCGATGGTCTCGGCATCGAAGCTGATCGTTTCGCAGTGCGGCATCCCCGGCGTGAAGTACGCCATGGACGAAGCCGGCTTCCGCGGCGGCCTTCCGCGCCTGCCGTTGCCACCCCTGCACGATGACCAAAAGCAAGCCATTCGAACCCTGATGGCCAAAATGGATGCAAGCCAGCCGGCTCGCCTTTCCGGCGCCGTCTCCGTCTAACCCAGAGACCTATTTGACTTCGTACTAGCTGGCCTGAATTCCGGGCTTGTTGCGAAACAGATGCGTTCACATTTGCTGTGACGAAAGGCCGTGGGTATCATCTAATCCGCGATGGACTGTCGAGCCCTGCCGTTTCGCCAACTGCCTCATCAGTCGAAACTATTTATTCAATTCCTCGATGGCTTTCCCTCCGTCAAACAGTTCTACAAGCACCCTCCAACGATTCAAGCAGTAAAGCAAGCAGCGCGGTCCCTCGATTATCCTCGCGAGCGAAGAGCAGAGGTGGCGGGGATTCTCGGCGAGCAGAACGCGGCCTTCGGAGCAGGGGAGGCGACACGGGAGAATTTGGCGCGTTTTGCAAAGGGCGCCGCCGCCGTGGTGAGCGGGCAGCAGGTCGGATTATTCAGCGGACCAGCCTACGCAATTTATAAAGCGGTGACGGCGATACAGATCGCGCAGGAATTGACGCGAGCGGGAGTGGACGCCGTTCCCGTGTTCTGGATGGCGACAGAGGATCACGACCTCGACGAAGTGCGAAGCTCGACATGGTTTCATGAAGGGAAGCTGAAGCGATTTGAGCTTCCCGGAAACGGCGACGCGGGGCTTCCCGTGGGGCGGATCGAACTTGGAGCGCGAGTCCTGGAAATGGCGGACGAGGCGGCGCGGATTTTGACGGCGGCGGGCGGAGAATTTGTCGCGGCGATTTTTCGCGAGAGTTACAGCGCTCGAGAAACATACGGAAGCGCCTTTGGAAAATTATTCGCGCGATTGTTTGCAGAACAGGGACTGATCCTGCTCGACCCGCTGGACGAGAGATTGCACCGCGTGGCGGCGGAGGTTCTGCGCAAAGCGGTGGAGGAGCGAGAGGGACTGAACGAGGCGCTGCTGGCGCGAGGGAAAGAGTTGGACAAAGCCGGTTTTGCGGCGCAAGTGAAAGTAACGGCGCGCAGCACGTTGATCTTCAGCATGGGGCAAGGTACGCGTGGGGGCTCGCATGGGGCCACGCGTGGAGGCACGCGGCTGCCAATTACCGCGAGTGGCGAAAAATTTGTCGGCGGCGAACAGAGCTGGAGCAAGGAAGAATTGATTCGCGCGGTCGAAGCCGGGCCGGAAAAGTTTAGTCCCAACGCGCTCCTCCGTCCCGTGGTGCAGGATTTTCTTTTGCCGACGGCGGCGTACATTGCGGGCCCGGCGGAGATTGCCTACTATGCGCAGGCCGAAGTAATTTACAAAAAATTGCTGGGCCACATGCCGGTGATTTTGCCGCGCGCGGCGTACACGATTCTGGACGCAAAAGCGGAGAAACTGTTGCGGCGGTATGGGTTGAAGATCGAAGACGTGTGGCGCGGCTCGCAGGAGGTTCGGAGCAAGATGGAAACGGCGAGCGTGCCGCCCGCGCTGGGGAAGAATTTTGACAAGACGGTGAAAGAAAGCCAGCGGATGCTTGCGCAACTGAAGAAGCAGATTGTGCGGCTCGACCCGACATTGGGCGGAGCGGTTGAGACGGCGGAGAAAAAGATGGCCTTCCAGCTCGAGAAATTGAGGCGCAAGGCAGGGAAGGCGCAGGCGCTGAAAGCGGGATTGATTGCCGCGCATCAGGAGTATCTCGAATCGCTGCTCTATCCCCATAAACTGTTGCAATCGCGCGAGTTGTGCTTCTTGCCGTTCCTGGCAAGCTGGGGCATGGGCGGACTGAAGGAGCTGCAAAAGTTGTCTGGAAGCGCGAAGCTGAAAGAGCACAAGATCCTGCGGATTCCTTGAGAGTTTGAAACGTTTGGCAGGGCCCCCCACCCCCGGTTTTTTTGTAAGTGTTCATTCTAAAGGGTTTTAAGTGCTGTGTTTTGGAAGTGCGGATTCTAAAGGACTTAGTGGCTAGTGGTGAGTGCCGAGTGGTTAGATTGCAGAAAGGGATCCCTAGCTTAGGGGTGTACCCTCCTCCCGGGTGTTTTTTGTAAGAGTGGCAAACAAAGGGGTTAAGGTGGAGATGGCGCGTAAGAGTGGCAACTACTCGACTTAAAGCAGCTGGATTTTCAATGAGTTGCCATTTCCGTCCAAGAGTGGCAGGGAAAGGAGTTAGGGGAGCAGTGGCGAGCGATGAGAGGCGAGTGGCGAGATCTGAGGCGGAGAATCTTTGGAAGGAGCGTGGTGGGTTGAGTTGCAAGCGAAACATAGGAAATGATAGCAGGGAATTGGATTACTGTCAAGGTACAGTACCTGGGTACTTATCATTCGAATGAGACGCGGGGAAGTTGAGGAGTTAGAAGGAGTTGGCGGGAATTTTGAAGTTTGGTGAGACAGTCAGACAAGGCTAGATGGAACAAAACGTAGACTGCCGAGGAGAAAGTCAAAACCCGCACCCTTGAAAAATCACAAGGCACCCTCAAAGTCAAAACCAACTGCCAAGGCTTCGCCACCCGCCCACAGATTCAGGCAAAATGATTCGGAAACGTCCCGTCTGTCACCGCGTTTCTAGCCCTGAGCGGGCTAACCTTGCTAGTCTACCCCGTCGGCGGTACCCTCGCGTAATGCGACCCCTTCGGTATTCCATCAACGTCACATTGGACGGGTGCTGCGATCATCGTGAAGTGTTCGCGGACGAAGACTTGCATCGTCACGCGACCGAGAACCTCGACCAGGCCGATGCACTCCTCCTTGGCCGGGTGACTTACGAAATGATGGAGGCAGCGTTTCGGCCGCCGGCGCAGACGGGAGCGATGCCTGATTGGATGGAACCCTTCGCCCGGACGATCGACGCGGCAAAAAAGTACGTCGTGTCGAGCACCCTGGACCGGGTCGATTGGAACGCGGAGCTCGTGCGCGGGGAGCTAGGGAAGGCCGTTCAGCAGCTCAAGCGGGAGTCGGGTAAGGGACTGTTAACGGGAGGCGTGAAGCTCCCGCTGGCGTTGGCGGAGATGGGATTGATCGATGAGTACGAGTTCGTGGTGCACCCCAGGCTAGCGGGCCACGGGCCGACGTTGTTCGCGGGGCTATCGAAGCGTGTCGACCTGAGGCTCGTGAGCCGGGTGGAGTTCGGCTCGGGGGCGGTGGCGATGCGCTATGAGCCGAGAAGGTAGCCACTGGGATTGTTAGCCCGAGTCGGCCGCATCAGGGAGCAACTCGGGCGAAGGCTTCAGACGCAGAACAACAACAGAACTATTCACGATTATGGTGTAGCGAGGGGTTTGTAAATAAGACCGATGACTATGCCGACGATCGTCCACTGGACGAAGTAAGCGGCAGCCTGCATCAGAGCGAGTTTCAGCCCGATGTTCAGGTTCACGTAGTTGTGCAGGACAAATGCGCAAACCACGAAAATGCCAAGGAGAACGCCGAAGCGCGCACCTTCCGCAGTGCCCGATCCGCCCTGATGTATCCTTGCGAAAATTATGGCGGCAACCAGGATCGATAGGAAAGTTGCGACGAGTCCAACTGGCATGACTTTCATCATTTCTTCTTTAGGCCGGAATACGGCCGGGTACTTGTGGCCTTCCTTGATAAGACCTGGCACCAGCCAAAACAACAAGAAACCAACGGCAAAAGACGCGACCGTGCCACCAAGCGCCGCCAGCGCGAGACTTGCATAGTTCATTTGCACTCCTTTACAAATTGCGGATCAATCCGCCAGAGGCTGCCAGAGTTCGAGGCGGTTGCCGTCGCAGTCCTTGATCCAGGCGAAGCGGCCGTAGCTGGCGTCCTCGCGCTTGGGATCGATCCAGACGCCGGCGGCGGCAAGCTGGGCGAGCAGAGCGTCGAGGTCGTCGACGCGGTAGTTGATCATAGCCGCCTGCGGGCCGTCGCCGAAGTACTTGGTGTCGGCAGGGAAGGCCGACCAGGTGGTCATGCCGGTGCCGGCGGGGCCTTCGTCGGACCACGGAAAGGCGGCGTAGCCGTCGTTCAGCGTAATGCCGAGGTGCTCGGAGTACCACTTTGCCAGCGCCTTTGGATCTTGTGAGCGGAGGAAGACGCCGCCGATGCCTGTGATTCGTGCCATGGGATGCTCCAGTGGTTAGTGGCTGGAGAGTGTTTCATAAACACCGTCTCAGTGCAATCCACAGACAGGCGAGATAGAAGAAGGCTTGCCAGGTGATGAGGAGATGCCCATGACGAACGAGGAGTCTTCTGAACTGACCCAGCCAGGCGATGGTGCGTTCGACGATCCTCCCACCTGATAATTTACGCGGACATGGGAATGATAACCCCCGTCCGTCTATTGAAAAAAGCCGGAGAATGTGATATAATTAGTAAAGGGAATTTGTTAGGTACTGACAGATTTCCGCGCAGTAGTGTGGGACTAATTTAGTTTGGGCGGGAGGGAGGCATGAAGCTTGGTGTGGTGTATGCGAAGACCGAAGACGGAGTGGTGCTGCCGGTGATTGATGTGACCAATCCGGCGTTTGCGGTGAGCGCGACGGACGGGGAACTGGCGGCCATGACGGAACAGTATATTCGCGAGTCGGAGGAGCGGAGGGAGATCGCTCCAGAGATTCGCGAGGCATTGCAGAAATCGAAGCTGGGAAAGGCGTTGATGGCGGCATCGGGAACGTTTTTGGATGGGATGAGCACATATGTTTTGAAGCTGGGGCCAGAAAATTTGGGAGCTGAGGCAGGCCCGATCGACCGGAGGATTGCCGCGTCGTTTCCAGCGTTTACGGCGCGGCTGCGGCTTGCGGATATGGCCAGGATGCTTGCCGATGGGCTGGCGGCCAGGCTTGCCGGGGCGCCGCTACGAAATGTCTGCCTTGTGAATATTGGGGGCGGCGCGGGAGCGGACAGCTGGAACGCACTGATTCATGTACGAAGAGAACAGGCAGAGCTTCTGGCGGGGCGGAAAGTTGGTATCACAGTGATGGATGTGGATCCACGTGGGGCTGGGTTTGCAGCGCGCGCAATCGAGGCCTTGCGCGGACCCTCGGGGGCGTTGAGCGGATTGGAGATCGGCTTCCAGTACCTGAGTTACAAATGGTCTGAGACGGAGCGGTTGCAAGCGGCTCTTGGGGAGCTGGGAGCCAGGGATGCGGTGTGCGGAGTTTCGTCGGAAGGGGGGCTGCTTGAGTACGGGTCAGACGAAGAGATTGTCGCGAATTTGAAGGCGCTGCAGGCAGGGACGGCGGAGGATGCGTTTGTGGTGGGGTCGGTAACTCGGGAGGGTGAAGCGGTGCGTGCGTCGGTGCGAGCTAGCCGGGTGGCGACGCGGCCGCGAACGATGGAAGCGTTTCGGTCCCTTGCTGAGCGGGGCGGATGGAAGGTGGAAGCAGTGGTAGAGCGGCCGTTCAGCTTTCACGTGAGGATGGTGAAAGGGTGACTGCGGCCCGCAGCGCGGAGATGACGGCTGCGCTAGGCGGGTGGTTGGACGAGGTTGATGAGGTTGCCGCAGGTGTCTTCGAAAAGGACGGCAGTGATGGGGCCCATGGTTTTTGGTTCGCCACGAAAAACGACACCGAGAGATTTCAGGCGGGTGTATTCAGAGGCGATGTCGCTGGTGAAGAAGGCCGTGGCGGGAATTCCTGCGGCGAAGAGAGCTTTTTGAAAGGTTTGCGCGGGTGGGAAACCCATGGGCTCGAGGACGAGCTCGACGCCTTCGGCGCCTTCGGGGGATGTGACAGTGAGCCAACGGAAGGTTGGACCCATAGGGATGTCCTTGCTTTTTACGAAGCCGAGTTTGGTGGTGTAGAAGCGGAGAGCGGTGTCCTGGTTTTCGACCATGATGCTGGCAAGGCGGATCTGCATGGATGGCTCCTGTGTGATTTGGGCCTGAGCGGTGGCTACAGATGGGGGACATTGTAACCGGAATTTGCGATTTGTTGGTTTAGAAGGGTACGAGGAGGGAATAGGGAGGCGAAGGACGAGCTAAATTGCTAAGAGGTCCTCTGGCGGCCGATACCCGTGAGAACGCGAAGCTCGCCCAGAATTAAAATATCGACGTTCACGGGTTCGTCGTTGCGCACCAAATGAGCGTCACGGTGGGAACCTGTCGAGTAGCCTTCGATGTGAAGAAGGACGTCTTTCTCGTGTTCGAGCCGGCCGGCGTTTCTAAGCGTGATCAGGAGCTTCCTGGAATCGTAATGAACGGTCATGTATTTCGATCTGGAAGGGCACCAAATTCTAAGATCTCCGAGCGGAGTTTCCTTGCAGGTAAGGGTCTCTTCCTGCGTGACGGTATTCCAAACGCGGCATTGCTCGAAGATGGCATCTCGAAAGCCTTTCCAAACCAGGAGGGAACGCGCGACAGCGGTTTGTTGATTGAGCTTGTCCTCGTGCTTCTGCCCCTCTTCCGCCAGTTTTGCCGCCAAGTATTCCTGCGCGGCTTGCTTGGTGCTCTCATCCCTCATGGCCCCGTCTCCCGGAGAATTATTTTACACGAGGTCCATTAGCTAGCCGTTGTATTTGCGCAAGTAGTACCGAAAGCGCTCGCGCAAACGAGCCGGACGTCGAGGGAGCGGGGGAGGGCTATCGGTCTCGTTCGAGAGAGCGAACGGCCTGAGTTGGGGGAGGCGCGAGCTGGGAACGGAGCCTGGCCAGGAGAGCTTTCAGGCGGGGGCGATCCTCTTCGCCGACAGCCATGAACTTCATGCCCAGGCCGTTGCCGCGATTTACGTGACGGACGATGGCGTCCGCTTTGATGCGGCCCTCCGGAACGAGAAAGTCGAGCTTGGCGGGCATTCCTGCTTTGACGCTGAGGTGAGGGGTTTGGAGGAACATCCCTTCGATGTTGATATCCAGGACGCGGGAGACGTCGTCCAGGCCGTTGCAGCGCCAGCAGACCCAAATGTCTTCTGAGGCGGGAATTCGCGATAAAGCGCGACGGGAATAGGAATGGTTCTGGCCCAAGTTAGACCCCCTGGAGAGGCCGCGAAAGTCTAGCAGCTGGCTGCTTGTGCCCTCGACCGAATCTTGGCGGTGGCTCTCCTCTGAACTCCAAGGCTAGCAAATCCGACCAACACGGCCATTTGTTGCCCAAGCCTCAGGCCCGCGGCCTGCGATGCGAATCCGCAACGAGGGAAACACGCCGCAGATGTAGTGTTCGAGCTGACGAAAACGTTTCATCACGCTTTAGGCCGCCTTCTGATCTTCGCGGGTGATGATGGCCAAGTTCCCAGCGTTGGCCATATTGCTGACGCTGGCCACAACGGGACGGCGAACAGCTGCGAGGCGCGCAACTGCCACCTCGAATGACTTCTGGAGCATATAAAGCATCACGACCATGGAGGCAATTAGTACAAACCCGATCGCGAATATAGCGAAAGCGGCGAGCAGTTCGCGCACGAAGTAGAGTTGCGACAGGGCCAGCGCGGCAAGGAAGCCCCACAGCCAGACACGGCGGTTGTCGTTCGAGTTTGCTGGCATGACGATGTTCGTGTGCACGACTGCCTCCTGAAATTTTAGCGGCGGACCCGACCTGGGATGGGGGCCGGGACCGCCGTTTAGCTTTCGTGGGGGACTACCCAGAAAGCCTGTCTTGGATGACGGTGCGCACTTTCTCGCGATTGCCGCGGAGGAACAATGCACAGCGGGTGAACTGTGGATAGACCGGAGGTGAACCGGGAGGCGGAGGGGAAGCAAAGCCAGGTGATAGAATTTGCCGGACGTAGTGGGAGGGAAGATGGAAATTCTGCGAGTGAAGACGGCGAGGCGGACGCAGATGGTAGATGTCACAGAAGAGGTGGAGCGGGCCGTGACAAAGGCGGGGGTAGAGTCGGGGGTGTGCATCGTATACATTCCGCACACCACGGCCGGAGTGACGATCAACGAGCATTTTGATCCGGATGTGGCAACAGATTTGGAGGGAGTGTTTGAACGATTGGTGCCGAGGTCAGGACCGTACAGGCACAGCGAGGGCAATTCAGATTCGCATGCGAAGGCGGCGATGACCGGAACAAGCGCGACGATATTTGTTGAGGAAGGGAAATTGGCTCTGGGGAGGTGGCAGGGAGTATTTTTTTGCGAGTTTGATGGGCCGAGGGAGAGAAGGATGTGGGTGAGAGTGATGGGCAATGCGAGCTGAGGGAGGGGCACTTATGAAAATCGCTAAACTTGCGTGCATCTGGTTGCTAATTCTGACTGGCGGTCGGGGGCTGGTTGGGCAAAGCACGAGGTCGAAGACCGAGGCGGAAGACGTGCGAGCAGCAATTGCTGGTGTATGGCGTGGACACTCCGTTTGCGTGGAAAAGAATAGCCCCTGCCATAACGAGGTGAACGTCTACCGATTTTCGAGAATCGCCGGGCGATCGAATCAGTTCTCGGTAACGGCGAGCAAGGTTGTTGAGGGCAAGGAAATCGTAATGGGCAGCGGGGAATGGAAGTACGACGAGAAGATGAAAGTCGTGAAATCCGATACGCCGGTCATCCGCATGGCTGTTGATGGCCGAAAAATGGAAGGGACGTTGAGTCTTGCGAACGGAACCGTGTATCGCCGAATTTACCTGGAGAAAGAGAACTGAGCCTGTGCGAACGTGAGGACGGGTATGCTAGAGTTTTTCCGATGACAAAGCTGGGGATTTACATCCAGGTTCCGTTTTGCCAGACGAAATGCACGTATTGCAATTTTCATACGGGCGTGGTGTCTGCGGCGCGGTTTGCGCCTTATACAGAGGCGGTGTGCCGGGAGATCCGCGGACATGGGGAATTGTATCGAGCGGCGGGTGTGGAGATGCCGGAGCGATTTGAGCAGGCCGTCGTGGATACGGTTTATTTTGGCGGGGGGACGCCAAGTTTGCTGGAGCCGGAGTTGTTGCAGCACCTGATGGAGGTGATTCGGGGGACATTTGCGGCGGAGCTGAGCGAAGTGACGCTGGAGGCTGACCCGGAAACGGTTGATGTTTGGAAAGCAACGGCTTGGGTGCGGGCGGGGATTAACCGGGTTAGCTTTGGGTTGCAGTCGTTTTCTGACAAGGAATTGGCGGCGGCGGGGCGGATGCATCGGCGAGCGGATATTTATCGCGCGGTGCCGATTTTGCGGGAGGCGGGGATTCAGAATATCAGTTTCGATCTGATTGCGGGATTGGCGTTTCAGACCAAGGAGAGTTGGAGGGAATCGCTCGAGGAGTTAGGAAAGCTCGGGCCGGAGCACGTTTCGGTGTATTTGCTGGAAGTGGATGAAGGGAGCCGGCTCGGGAAGGAATTGCTGGCGGGCGGGGCGAGATACTCCGCCGGCGCAGTACCGAGTGATGACTTGATGGCCGATTTTTATGAGATGGCCTGCGAATTCCTGGAGGCCGCGGGGTATCACCATTACGAAATTTCAAATTGGGCGAAACCGGGATTTGAGTCGAAACATAATTTGAAATATTGGAGGCGGGAGCCGTATTTGGGATTTGGAGCGGGGGCGCATTCGTTTTCCGGGACGGAGCGATGGGCGAATGCACATGATGCGGCGGAGTATGTTGGGGCGGTGAAGACTGGCCGAATTCCCGTCGAGCAATTGGAACCGGTGACTCGGGCGAGTGCGCTGGAGGAGGAGTTGTTTTTGGGATTGCGGCAGTTGGATGGGATTGATGTGGGACGGATTGAGCGGGAGTATGGGGTTGCGCTAGGGACGAGATTTATGCCACTGGAATCAGCTGGATTGGTGAAGCGAGATGGGGACGTGGTGCGGCTTGCGCCGGCGAGGCTGAGTGTTTCGAATGAGGTGTTTGTGGAGTTGATGAGGTGAAGGCACTGCGTGGATGGAACTCACTTGAATTCAAAAGTTTGCTTTGAACACGGAATGCACCGAGAGCACTGAGGATACGGACAAGAAGGCGAAGGGAGACGGACACGTGAGCGGAGCGATTGCGAAGAGCGGGATGCGGAGTGATCCGGATGAAGTGACGCCGGTGGAGAATATTGTGGATTTGCGGAGCGATACCGTGACGCGGCCAACGGCGGAGATGCGGGCGGCGATGGCGGAAGCGGAAGTCGGGGACGACGTGTATGGAGAAGATCCGACGGTGAACCGGGTGGAGAAGCGCGCGGCGGAGGTTTTTGGGAAAGAGGCGGCGCTGTTTGTGCCTACCGGGTGCATGGGGAATTTGATTGCGATTAAGACGTGGACGCATCATGGCGACGAAGTGATTTGCGACGAGAAGAGTCATGTGAATTTGTATGAGTTGGCGTCGATGGCGGCGATTGCGGGGTGCATGCCGCGGATTGCGCGGGGCGAGGACGGAATTCTTTCGTGGAAGCAGATTGAGGCGGTGATTCGGCCGAAGATTTATTACGACTCGCAGACGGCGATGATTTGCATTGAGAATACGCACAATATGGCGGGTGGGACGGTACATCCGACGGTCTCAGTGGATGAAATTTGCGAGCACGCGCACGAAGCGAAATTGAAAGTACACCTGGACGGGGCAAGGATTTTTAATGCGGCGACCGCGTTGGGCGAGAGCGTTGCGCACATGACGAAGAAAGTGGATTCGGTGATGTTTTGTTTGTCGAAGGGGTTGGGAGCGCCGGTGGGCTCGATGATCGTGGGATCAGGCGCTTTTATTGAGAAGGCGCGGATTTATCGAAAAATGTTTGGAGGGGGGATGCGGCAGGCGGGGGTGATTGCGGCGGCGGGGTTGATCGCGCTTGAAAAATCCCCGGAGAGATTGCACATCGATCATGAAAATGCGCGGCGGTTGGCGGAAGGGATCGCGCAAACGCCTGGACTGAAGATTGATCCCGCCAAAGTGCGGAGCAATATCGTGATATTTGATTGCGAGAAGACGGGGAAGACGGCGGTAGAACTTTGCGATGCGTTGCGGGAGAAGGATATTTGGGCGCTTGACACGGAAAAATATTCGGTGCGGTTCGTGACGCATTGCGATGTGGATCGGGCCGGCGTGGAGCGGGCATTGGCGGTGCTGCAACAAATTGTGGCGCATCCGCGAAGAGCACGGGCGTAAATAGCGGGATAGCAATGTAGGGCAAGCCCCGTAAGACCCAACCAGCAGGACAAGACCAATAGAACAAGAGCGAGGCACAAACACCTGAGGTGGTCTGCGGGCATTGTGTAAGATGGGACTATAAGAGGTGGTTTAACCGGGCATTTTGGCGAGAAATAGGCAGAGGAGATAGCCCCGCAGGAGACAACGTGGATTTCACTTTCAGCGAGGAACAGCAGCAGTTGCGGCGTAGCGTGCGGGAGTTTGCGCAGGGCGAATTGCTGCCGCATGTGATGGAGTGGGACGAGGCTTCCCACTTTCCGATCGAGATTATGCCCAAACTCGGGGAGATGGGGCTGCTGGGCGTCATTTTCCCCGAGGAATATGGCGGAGCCGGGCTGGGGTATATCGAGTACGTCATCGCGATAGAAGAATTGGCGCGTGTGGATGGGTCGGTGGGATTGATTGTTGCGGCGCACAATTCGCTGTGCAGCAATCACATTTACAAGTTTGGGACTGAGGCGCAGAAGAAGAAATATTTGGCGCCTTTGGCGTCGGGTAAGAAGATTGGTGCGTGGTCGCTGACGGAACCGGAAGCGGGGTCGGATGCGGGGGGAACGCGGACCACGGCGAGACGCGACGGCAATTATTGGGTGTTGAACGGAGCGAAGACGTTTACGACAAACGGGCACTACGCGGATTTTTGCGTGGCGATGGCGGTGACGGACAAGTCGAAGGGATCGCACGGGATTAGCGCGTTTATTTTGGAAAAGGGGATGGCGGGATTTAAGCCGGGGAAGAAAGAAAACAAGCTGGGAATGCGAGCTAGCGATACGTCGGAGGTGATTTTTTCCGATTGCCGCGTGCCAGCGGAGAATTTATTGGGTCCGGAAGGGGAGGGCTTCACTGGAAGTTTGAAGATTCTGGATGGGGGACGCATTTCGATTGCGGCACTGGCGTTGGGTATGGCGCAGGGTGCGCTTGAGGCGGCGGTGAGTTACGCGAAGCAGCGGAAGCAGTTTGGGCAGGCCATCAGCGAGTTTCAGGCGATTCAGTTTAAGCTGGCGGACATGGCGACGGAGGTGGAGGCAGCGCGATTGCTTGTGTCCCAGGCAGCTTGGCTGGCAGATCGGAAAGACGCGCGTTTCACGCGGGAATCGAGCATGGCGAAATTGTTTGCGAGCGAAGTGGCGGTGCGCGTGGCGAATGAGTGCGTGCAGGTGCACGGGGGCTACGGCTTTATTAAGGACTATCCGGCGGAAAAGTTTTATCGCGACGTGAAGCTGTGCACGATTGGCGAGGGGACGAGCGAAATTCAGAGGTTGGTGATTGCGCGACAGTTGCTTGGGAAAAAGTGACTCGCGACTGGTGAAGAGCCCCTCGCATAGAAGTTCTCCACATATTTGGTGTTCTTGATTGCTGCAGAATTCAGGATAATGGGCTGATGCGTTTGGCTTCCTTCAGAAGATTCCAGGAAAACTATGCTTCCGCAAGTTGAAAACTGGGCGGAGCAGGTGCGCGCGGGGGATGTGCGGGCGATTTCGCGCGCAATCACGGCGATTGAGAATCATCAACCGGAAGCGGAAGAGCTGTTGCAGCGGCTTTTCGCGCAAACGGGACACGCCTATCTGATTGGAGTTACAGGTGCGCCGGGGACGGGGAAGAGCACTTTGGTGGACCGGCTCGCGGCGTATTACCGGAAACACGACGAGCAAGTTGGCGTGATTGCGGTGGACCCGACAAGCCCATATACAGGCGGGGCGATTCTGGGGGATCGTATCCGCATGCAGAGCCATGCCAGCGACAAGGGTATGTTTATTCGGTCGATGGCGACGCGGGGATTTATGGGGGGATTGGCGCGGTCGACGGCGGAGGTGGCGTTGCTGCTCGATGCAGCGGGCAAGCAGGAGGTGCTGATCGAGACGGTGGGCGTGGGCCAGGATGAGATCGACATCGTGCGGCTCGCGGATTGTGTTCTGGTGGTGATGGTACCGGGGATGGGCGATGACATTCAGAATATGAAAGCCGGGTTGATGGAGATTGGAGACATTTTTGTTTTGAATAAGGCAGATCGCGAAGGGGCTGATCGGTTGGAGCAGCAACTCCTTGCGATGTTGTCTCTGCTGATGCCGCGAGATGGCTGGCACCCGCCGGTGGTGCGTATGGTGGCGACCGAGAGCAAGGGGATTGAGGGGCTTGCGGAGACGATCGGAAAGTTTAAGAAACATTTTGAAGCGAGCGGGGAACGAGAGCGGAAACATGTGGAGCTTTGGAAACGGCGATTGCTGGGATTGATCGAGTCGCGGCTTGTGGAACGAGTGTTGGGAGGAGTTGGCGGAGAAGCGCGGCTGGCGGAGATGGCGAGGGAAGTGGCGGAGCGGAAGAAGGATCCATTCACGGCAGTAAATGAGCTGCTTGCGAAAAGCGGCGTCGGCGACTAGAGCGAGCGAGAATGCATTTTGGCGAGATTGAAGTTCGGCACGTAAATGGCGGGCTTTTTTGGCTGGATGGCGGGTCCATGTTTGGCGTGGTGCCGAAGCCGTTGTGGGAAAAGAAGATGCCTGCGGATGAGCGGAACCGGATTCCACTGGCGGCCAATTCGCTCCTGGTGCGAGCTGGCGGAAAAAATATCTTAGTGGAAACGGGAAACGGAACGAAATGGGATGCGAAGCTACGGACTATTTACGGGTTTGCCGAAGGTGATCCTTACAGAGATTCACTGGCGAAGGCGGGCGTGCAACCGGAAGCGATCGATCTGGTAATCAATACACATCTGCATTTTGATCACGCAGGTGGGAATACGCAGATGGTGGACGGACGGCTGACGCCTGCATTTCCGAATGCGAAGTATGTGGTGCAGCGCAGGGAATTGGAACATGCGATGCGTCCGACAGAGCGGGACCGCGCGAGCTATTACGCGCATGATTTTGTGCCGATCACAGAAGCGGGCCAATGGCAGTTTGTGGATGGCGACTGCGAGATTGTGCCGGGCATTAGAGTAGTCAAGATTCCCGGGCACAACATGCAGATTCAGGGCGTACAGATAACGGGAGGGGGACAGACTTTGATGTTCGTGGCAGACTTGATTCCCACGCGACATCATTTGCCGCTGCCGTGGATCATTGCGTACGATCTGTACCCGCTGATGACTTTGGAGACGAAACGGAAGTGGATTGGCGAAATCGTACGAAACGAGTGGATCGTGGCATTTGGACATGACCCTGATTTCCCGGCAGGGAGGTTGCACGAGGTGGACGGGAAAGTCGTTTGCGAGCCGGCGGACCTGAATCGTTAATTTCACGGAGAAAAAAGAATGGCAGGCGCTAAATCAGAGAAGGGGAAGCGTGCGAGCGCGCAGGCGGAGATTGGGATTATAGGAGGCAGCGGGCTGTATTCGATGGGCGGTTTGACGAAGACTCGTGAAGTTAACGTGAAAACGCCGTTCGGGGAGCCATCGGATGCGTTTGTGCTGGGGATACTGGAGGGCAAGCGGGTGGCGTTTCTCGCGCGGCATGGGCGGGGACACCGAATTTTGCCGAGCGAGATCAACTTTCGCGCAAATGTCTATGCGATGAAATTGCTGGGGGTGGAAAGGATTATTTCGGTAAGCGCGGTGGGCTCGTTGATGGAGGATCTGCAACCCGGAGAGTTCTTGGTGCCGGACCAATTTGTTGATCGGACCAAGAACCGAGTTTCAACTTTCTTTGGAAATGGGCTGGTGGCGCATGTGGGCTTTGATAAGCCAACGTGCGGGGAGGTTTCCAGCGTGCTGGCGGATGCGAGCGTGCACTGCGGAGTGAAGGTGCACCGGCGGGGAACGTATGTGTGCATCGAGGGGCCGCAGTTTTCTACGTTGGCGGAAGCAAAGATGCACCGGGAATTGCACTTCGAAGTGATCGGCATGACGAATGTGACGGAAGCGAAGCTGGCGCGAGAAGCGGAGATTTGCTACGCGACAATCGCGATGATTACGGACTTTGACTGCTGGCACCCGCAGCATGAGTCAGTAACAGCAGCGCAGATCATAGCGACGCTGGTTCAGAACGCGGAGAATGCACAGAGGGTTTTACGCGAGGCGGTGCGCGCGATGCCGGGGGAGCGGAATTGCAAGTGCGGAGCGGCGCTGAAACATGCGCTGGTGACGGACATGAAGCTGGTGCCCAAAGCGACGAAGAAGAAGCTAGAAGCGATCATCGGCAAATACATTTCCTAGGAGAAACCTGTGTCTTTACTTGTGGTGGGATCGGTGGCATTTGATGCGCTCGAAAGCCCGTACGGAAAAGTAGAACGGACCGTGGGTGGGGCGGCCACATATTTTGCTGTGGCGGCAAGTTTTTTTTCGACGGTAAGTCTCGTGGCTATTGTGGGAGAGGACTTTACCGAGAAGGACGAAGCCGTTTTCCGCGGCAGACACATCGATACGGAAGGTCTGGAACGAACCGCGGGGAAGACTTTTTTTTGGGCAGGCAAATATTCAGAAAATCTGAATGAGCGGGTCACGCTTGCAACGGACTTAAATGTGTTCGCCAGTTTCAGGCCGCGCCTGCCGGAGAAATACAAAACGTCAAAGTACGTTTTTCTGGCGAATATCGCGCCGGATTTACAGCGGGACGTTTTGAAACAAGTGAAGGGGAAGCCGAAGCTTGCCGCCCTGGACACGATGAACTATTGGATTGAGCGGACTCCCAGTGAATTGCGGGAGACACTTCGGCACGTGGATATTCTGATGATCAATGATTCCGAAACGCGACAGCTTTCAAACGAACACAATTTGTTGCGCGCGGCGAAGCACATTTTCAAGATGGGGCCAGCCACACTCGTTGTGAAGCGCGGAGAATACGGAGCGATGATGGTGGACAAGCGCGGCGTGTTCTGTGTGCCGGCGTTTCCGCTCGAGGAGCCGCACGACCCCACTGGCGCGGGCGATAGTTTTGCGGGCGGTTTTATGGGGTATTTGGCTGGCGCGAAAGATTTGAGCGACGCAACGCTGCGCCGGGCCATGATTTACGGTTCGGTGCTGGGAAGTTTCGCCGTGGAGCGTTTCGGTTTGGACCGGCTAAGGGTGCTGAAACGGAGCGAGATACACGCCAGGGCACGGCACTTCGCAAAATTGACGCAATTCAAATTGTAGTCTGTAGAATCCTGCGATAGCCTCGAATTGCAGGAGAACATGCTGCCCCTAGGTACTATCATCGCGCGGCTGATGTGGGCCGCATTGCTCGGCGCCATTATCGGGATCGAACGCAATGTTCGCCGGCGTCCCTCGGGGATGCGGACGGGTTTCTGCGTTTCACTGGGGGCAGCGCTGTTCACAATCGTGTCAGTTGAAATCGCGCGACGTACCGGAGACGCAAGCACAACGCGAATCGCTTCGAATATCGTACAAGGCATAGGATTTCTGGGTGCGGGGGTAATTCTGCGAGAGCGCGGCAGTGTGACTGGGTTGACGACTGCAGCCACGATTTTTGCCGTCGCGGCGATGGGCATGGCGGCTGGCGGAGGGCTGTACGCAGTTTCAGGGATTGCCTGCGTGATGGTGTTGTTCGCCCTGATTTTGCTCTTTTATGTCGAGAGCTGGCTCAACCTTAAGCCGCGATATATGTTGTTCAGAATTTTTGTGGATCGTGCAGAGAACATGGTTGCCGACATACATCGAATTTTTGCAGAGCTTAAAATAGGAATCGATAATTTTCAAGTGTCGCTGGCTGGGGATAAGAATCTGATCCAGTTCGACGCTGAAGTCACCACACATCAGCAAGAAAGAATTTTAGCGGCGCTCTGCAAGCCCGGTGTGAACTGCGAAATGATGCCGGTGGAGCGGCAAAGCGGATGAGCATTCGGCCGAGTGGCGTCCAAGCTCGCGGCATAGAAGCAGAAGTGCGAAAGCCGAGAGCACTGAATGTGCGAAGTGTGCTGATGCCGTTTGCGCCGGCATCCCCGGCAGAGTTTCGAAAAGTGGTGGCAGGTGCCGAGGAGCTAAGGCGACTCGGCTTTCTAGTTGCTGATGCTTCCCCACTTCCGCCTGAAGGGTATTTCGCTGGAACCCTGTCAGGCCGGCGGAACGAGTTTGCCGAAGGATTGGGACGCGATGACGTGGATGCGCTTGTGGCTGTCCGCGGCGGGTATGGTTCGAACTACCTGCTCGACGATTTGGAAATTGGCCCTGGCCAAAAACCAAAAGTGATTCTTGGTTACAGCGATTTGACATCGCTGCAGACTTACTTGTGGAGACGATTCGCGTGGATCGGTTTTTATGGGCCGATGCTGGCAGCAGGATTGGAAGCGGGGGAGGGCGCGGGGAAGGGCTATGACAAAGACTCACTACTTGTCGCGGTTGGGAAAATGGATGGCGGATGGACTCTGAACCTGCGGGGCGAGACGCTGAGCAGTGGTGAAGCGCAAGGACGTATTCTTGGCGGCTGCCTGACTCTGGTGGAGACGACGCTGGGGACACCGTGGGAGTTAGATACGCGCGGTTCGATTTTACTGCTCGAGGATCGGGGCATGAAGCCGTGGCAAGTGGACCGCGCTCTGATGCATTTGAGGCAGGCGGGAAAATTTGAGGGTGTACAAGCGATCGTGCTCGGTGAATTCCCCGAATGCAATGAGCCTGCGATCGGAAGCGAGACGGTGCGCGAGGTGTGCGCGCGGATTCTTGGAGCGTTGGGAATGCCAATTGTATATGGTGCGGCGGTTGGGCATACACCGCGGCCGATGCTGACGGTGCCGCTCGGAGTGAAAGCGCGTCTAAAAGCAGCGGGCGAGGGGAAGCTGGAGATACTGGAGCCGGCGGTTATTCCATGAGCGACACAAAGCACGTTCACGTGATCGGCATTGGCGGTTCAGCGATGGCGCCGCTTGCCGGGATGCTGCGTGAGCATGGGTATCGTGTGACGGGATCGGACTCGGGTGTATATCCGCCAGCGTCCACGTTGCTGGAGAAGCTGGGGATTTCGTATTTTCATACGTTTGATGCAGCGCATCTGGAGCCGGCGCCTGATTTAGTGGTTGTTGGAAACATTATTGCGCGCGGTAATCCTGAGCTGGAGGAGGTGCTGGACCGGAGAATTCCGTACCGCTCGATGCCGGAGATTCTGGAAGAAGTGTTTTTGCCGGGGCGCCATTCGATTGTGGTGAGTGGGACGCACGGCAAGACGACGACGACGGCGATGCTCTCATGGATTTTTCATACGGCGGGCAAGAGGCCGAATTTTCTTGTGGGCGGCGTCGCTGAGAATTTTGGCAAGAGCTATGGGCTAGGCGGAGGCGAGGAATTTATTCTGGAAGGGGACGAGTACGAGACGGCGTTCTGGGACCGCGGGCCGAAGTTTTTTCACTACCATCCGGACGATTTGATTGTTACTTCGCTGGAGTATGACCACGCGGACATTTACAGGGATTTTGAGACGTATGAGCTGGCGTTTCGCCGGCTTGTGAATCTGGTACCCCGGCGCGGGAGAGTGGTGATTTGGGGAGATACGGAAGAGTCGGGGCCGGCTTTGCGGCGAGCGGCTGAAAAAGCATTTTGTCCGGTGGAGACCTACGGATTCTCCAGGGAAAATGATTGGACGGCGAGTGAGGTAGCGGTTGAGGGTGGCGGAATGCGCTTTCGCGTTGCGCACGGTGGCAAGCCGTTTGGCGAGTTCACGCTGGCAGCGAGCGGGCGGCACAACGTGCTGAATGCGATGGCGGCAATGGCGGTGGCGCACGGACGCGGGATCGGTGCGGATGCTCTGGGAAAAGCGCTTGCGACATTTCAGAGTGTCAAGCGACGGATGGATGTGAAAGGGGAAGTGCGCGGGGTACTGGTGGTCGATGACTTTGCGCATCACCCGACAGCGGTGCGCGCGACGATTGAGGCTGCGCGGGCGCGTTGGCCCGGTCGGCGGCTATGGGCGATTCTTGAGCCTCGTTCGAATTCGATGCGTCGGAAAGTGTTTGAGCAATCGCTGCCCATGGCGTTGGCTCTGGCGGATCGCGTGGTCTTGGGAGGGGTTTTCCGCGCGCAACAGCTTGGGGATGAGAATCGACTTGAGCCTGGGGCCGTGGCAGAGAGAGTTCGCGAGTTGGGGAAGAACGCACAGGTATTCCCAAGCGCCGATGCGATTGCGGAACATCTTTGTAAGGAGACGGAATCTGGTGATGTACTTTTGGTGATGTCGAATGGCAGCTTCGACGGGCTTTGCGAAAAGCTCATGAAGAGACTCGAAGCAGCCCCGCTTCGGCCCGAGGCGAACGTCAGGTGACCCTTTCATTCCCCGGCAAGCGGCTAGCGCGACCCGTTTTGTTTTCTCTTGTTAGCGTCCTCCTGTTTTCTACCTACTCCTGCGCTGAGACTGATTATCTAGTCTCGCTAGAGCATCCCGAGCAGCATCTCTTCCACGTAACGATTACGATTCCGGAAGTCAAGACGGGCGTCACGGTGCAGATGGCAGCCTGGAACGCCCTTTACCAGATACGCGATTTCAGCAGCCACGTTCGACAGGTCGAAGCGTTTGTAGGAACCGCCGCCGCGCCCATCGAGAAAACCGATAAGCAAACGTGGCGAATCAAAGCGGATGGAACCGTGATCGTCAGATACGAGGCATATTGGGACGAAGCCGGCCCTTTTGCATCGCAACTCAACGCTGAACACGCATTCATCAATCCGGCAATGATTCTCATGTATGTTCCCGAGCGGCGTTCTCAGAACGTAAGCTTGTTTCTTTCCGAGTTGCCGACCGAGTGGAGCGCGGCGAGTTCCGGTTTTGTTGGGGCTATTGGAGTGGGCGGCAGCGATGCTCGGAGCTTCTTGTTTCGTGCACCGAGCTACGATTCTTTGACGGATGTGCCTATTGAGGCAGGAAAGTTTAAGCAATTCAAAGTGCTTGAAGTGTCAGAGGACATCCGCGTAGTGGTCCATGGGGACAATTGGAGCCAGAAAAAGATCGAAGGCGACTTGAGCCGAATCTGCAATTACGAGCTGAAGCTGATGGAAGGAGCCCCGTTCGAACACTACTTGTTCATTCTGCACATCGGGAAGGGAGCGGGCGGCGGCGGAATGGAGCATGCGAATTCGACGGCGATTGGAATTCCGTCGGATGAGTACTTAGCAGGAGTGGCAGCACATGAGTTCTTTCATTTGTGGAATGTGAAACGGATCCGGCCGGCGACGCTGGAGCCGGTGGATTTCACGAAAGAGCAGTACACCCGGGCGCTGTGGTTTGCGGAAGGTGTCACGAGCACGTACGGCGCCTACACCCTGGTGCGAAGCGGGATTTGGAGCAAGGAGCGGTTTTACGAAGACTTGGGGGAGCAAATCACTGAGCTGGAATCGAGGCCGGCGAATCGCTGGCAGAGCGCGGAGGAGTCGAGCCTGGATGCGTGGTTGGAAAAATATTCGCTTTATGACGAGCCGGACTATAGCGTTTCGTATTACACCAAGGGGCAGTTGTTGGGAGACGTGCTGGACATATTGATTCGCGACCGCACTGACAATCAACAAAGTCTCGACAATGTGTTGCGCGGGATGAATAGTGACTTCGCGAAGCAAGGGAAGACGTACCGGGACAGCGAGGATATTCGGCTTGAGGCGGAAAGAGTGGCCGGCGGGTCGTTTGAAGAATTTTTTCGGGAGCACGTCGCAGGGGCGGCGCCACTGCCGTATCAGCAGGTACTCGCCCTTGCCGGGCTCGAATTGCGGACGGTGGAGCATAGGCGAGCCGTGCTGGGATTTTCTCCGGAGCGCGAATCCGGCGGGGTTATAAGGGTGCGTGCAGTGGACGAAGGAAGTTCCGCAAGTGGGGCGGGCTTGCGACCGGGCGATGTGATTGTGAATTGGAACAGCGGAGACGTGCCGCGCTATCTAGAGCGCTGGGTGCGCGAAAGGAAGCCGGGAGACGCTGTAAAGGTGCGCATTCGCAGAGACGACAAAGAGCAAACTATCGAGTTCAAGCTGGGTGAGCAGAGAGAACTGCTCTACCAAATCACGGAAGACTCTCACGCGGGAGAAAAGGCGCGGCGTATCCGCGAGGGATTGCTTCACGGAGTCACGCAGACCTTTGCGCTGCATTAATTCTAAAGACTCGTAGGTTTCGCTTGACCCGCAAGGCCGGATTCGAGAGAGTTCCGCGTACTGCATGCTGAGAATGGTCTTCATCTCTGTTTTTCTTTCGCTGTACATCCTGATACTAGGGCCACCGCTGCTGCTCTACACTCTGGTCTCACGCCACATCGATCCGCTCTATTGGGCAGGGCTCAAGGGAGTGATGTTTTTTGTGAGGGCGGCAGGGGTGCGGGTTCGCGTAAAGGGCGGCGAGAAGATTCCTCGCGGAGTTTGCCTGTTTGTGGCAAATCACACGAGTTCCGCGGATGCGCCCGCCGTGGTTGGGGCGATTCCAAGGCGCATCGCGGTGCTGCTGAAGGAATCTCTCTTTAAGTGGCCGATCGCGGGTCAGGCATTCACGCTGGCGCACTTTATTCCGGTAAAGCGAAGCGACCGGGAATCGGCAATCGCCAGCGTGGAAAAGGCCGCAGAGGCCATACGGGCGGGCCAGTCATTTCTGATTTATCCCGAAGGAACGCGTAGCCCGGATGGAAGGTTGCAGGAATTCAAGAAGGGCGCAGTCGCGCTGGCGATTAAGGCGGGTGTTCCGATCGTTCCGGTGCTTTGTTCCGGAGCGCAGCGCATAATGGCGAAACGCTCGCTGGAGATTCATCCCGGAGTGATTTTTGTGGAGTTTCTCGAGCCGATCGACGCATCGAAATATACGTGGGAAGAACGGGACGTTCTGAGGCAAAGAGTATACGAGGTGATGGCGGCTGGGTTGCCGCCGGATCAACGTCCGCTCGGATTCCCCGGGGCGGCGTAAGAATCAGCGCGAGTTGGAAGTGCGCGGGCGTCCGCCAAGGCGTTCCAATTCAGCCTCTAATTCGCGCACGCGCTTCTGCAGTTCGGGCAAACGATTGAGAGCAGCGACAGTCTTGAGCCACTGGCGATTATCAACTGCGGGATAGCCAGAAAACATTGACCGGGGCGGGACATCGTTGGGGACACCGCTTTTTGCGGTGACTACGGAGCCATCACCGATCGAAAGATGACCGGCAGTCCCTACCTGGCCGGCGAGAATGCAGCCGTCGCCGACCTTTGTCGAGCCCGCGAGGCCCACCTGCCCGCAAAGCATGGTGTTCGCGCCGACGCGAGAGGCATGGCCGACGATGACGAGGTCATCGAGCTTAGTGCCGCGGCCGATACGCGTTTCTCCGACGGTAGCGCGGTCGACGCAGGCGTTGGATTGGACTTCGACGTCGTCTTCGAGAACGGCCGGGCCAGACTGCTGCATCTTGTACCAAGTTCCGTCTTTTTGCTTCGCAAAACCAAGGCCGTCTCCGCCAATTATGGCCCCGTTCTGCAGAATGACATGGTTTCCTATGCGGCAGAATTCGCGAACCACGGCATGGGAGTGCGCAAAGAAGTCATCACCGATTTGAGCGCCCTGATAGACGTTGACAAAACTGTGCAGAACCGCGTTTCGACCGATCTGGACATCTTCGCCGACAACGCAATAAGGTCCGATATGCGCGCCCGCGCCGATGCTCGCAGATTTCGCAATGAGTGCCGTAGGGTGGAATCCCGGCGCGTAGTGAGGAGCTTGATAAAAGAGTTCGATAGCGTGGGCGAACGCGAGGTAAGGATTCGCAGTACGCAACGCGGAAAGCCGGGGCATGCTGGCATCGCGTTCAATGTTGATGCCGTCCTCCACAAGTACTGCTGAGGCTCGCGTGGTTTTGAGGAGAGGGAAGTAGCGGCGGTTGGCGAGAAACGTAATCTGGCCAGCTTCAGCGCTCTCGATGCCTGAGATTCCGTGGATGGAAGTCTCTCCCGGACCGTCGAGACGGCAACCAAGCTTCTGGGCAATGTCGGAAAGTTTCATGGACATAAACACAGCTCCTTACCGCTGAGAGCGAGTCTCGCACAGCGTAAAGACGGAAGTACAGCAGGGCGATGCTACTCGTTGAAAAGCCTTGGTTGAGATGGGGCGGCAGCGGCGGCGGGTTTGCGGCGTGCGATGCCCACAACGCCAAGAACTGTCAGTTCCGTGAGGGCGGACCGCGGGATAAAAATACGGTCGGTGGTCGAGTTTAGATCGGGCGGCGTGATCTGGATGCCGTTGTCGAGCAGGGAGAGGAGGTCGTTTGGCACGACGCCTTCTAAAGTGTCGCCATCGCTGTAACGAAGACGGACCCAGAGTCCATCGAGCTTGGGCCGGCTGAGGAAGGCTTTGCGCTCGGGTTCAAACTCGTCCGAGAAGTCACGAACGAAATAAATTGAACGAATTCTGGCTAGGGGAAGCTCCTGATGCTCTCCGTCGGGGGTAAGGAGATCAACGGGATCGGCTTGGCCAAGCCGGGACGGATTCAGATAGCCGCGGAGGGGCTTCTTGTCGACGAGGACAATGACGACCTTCTTGTGAGTAGAGGCTGGGGCGCGGTTTTTCAAAGAAATCAGTTTGCAAAAGACGGGGCTCGCCGAAATTTGCGAATAATCAAGATGTATGTTATGTTAAGCGCGTTTTTCCTGTCAACCTATTGTTTTCATTAGAGTTAGGCCCCGGAGCGCCGGCCGTTGACCGATAAAAAGCATATCCTCAAATCGGCCTCGATCATCTCTCTGGTAACCGTGGTTAGCCGTGTTCTCGGCTACGTGCGTGACCAGCGTATCACCCTCCTTCTTGGAACCTCCCCGGCCGCAGACGCCTACGTACTAGCGTACCGAATTCCCAACCTTTTCCGGCGGTTGGTCGCGGAAGGCTCAATGACGGCCTCGTTCATCCCGGTATTTACAACGTACATGAGCGAGAAGTCAAAAGAGGAGGTGTGGGAGTTTGCGAACCGGTTGTTCTGGACTCTAGCACTGGTGGTCGCAGTAATTACAGTTCTCGGGATGGTTTTCTCTCCAGCGGTCGTACATCTATTTGCCGGAACTAACATAGCGGGTACGCAGGCGATTGAGCTGAATCGGATCGTGTTTCCATACCTGTTTTTTATCTCATTGGCCGCTCTGGCGATGGGGATTTTGAACTGCTTTCATCTATTTGGGCTGCCCGCCGCGACTCCCGTCGTCCTGAACATCGCGACGATACTATTTACGTTCGCAGTGGTACGAAACCATTTTAAGGATCCCGCCACGGCAATCGTCGTGGGAATCCTCGTGGGTGGAGTGTTGCAATTCCTGATGCAAGTGCCGTTACTGGTGCGGAAGGGGATGAAATTCACTTTTGGGATTTCGTTCTCGCACCCCGGGATCAAGAACGTGGCGCGCCTAATGATACCGCGGCTTTTTGGCATTGGCATCGGTCAGATTAATCTTTTCATTGATACGCGGTTTGCGACGGCCAGCATCATGCCGGAAGGGAGTCTCGCGGCGCTGTACGTTGCGGACCGCGTTATGGAACTGGTTTTAGGAGGGTACGCGATTGCTGTGGCGACGGCGATCCTTCCAATGATGTCGCACCAGGCGGCGGCCAAGGATTATGAATCGCTGAAGAAGACGCTGGCGTTTTCCGTGCGCATCGTGGCTTTTATTACGGTGCCAGCGGCGCTTGGGCTGATGATTCTGCGCGAACCGATCATTCGTGTGCTCTTCCAACACGGGCAGTTCGTGGCGGCGTCGACGCGATTGACTGCCAGAGCCCTGATGTATTACGCAATCGGCTTGCCGGCGCTGGCCACCGTAAAACTGGTGGTGCCCGCATTCTATTCAACATCGGACACCAAGACGCCGGTCATCATCGCTTCCATCTCGTTGATGATTAACATTATTTTGAATATTGTGTTTCTGGAATTTTTTTTCAAGCGCGTGCAGAACGGAGGCCCGGCGCTGGCGACGGCAATCGCCAGTTTTTTTGATTTTTTTGCGCTTTTCATCATTTTTCGACTTCGGCACGGGGCCATGGGAACGCTGGAGGTATTTCGCTCCTTCGGCAAGATTTCCCTGTGCGCGAGCATCATGGGCGTGGCGTGCTGGTTTGGGAATCGCTATACCCAGTTCACAATCCATTCGCGGTTCCTCATACAGCTGCTTGTGTTTTCGGGGCTGATCGCCGGGGCCACGGCGCTTTACCTCGGACTCGCGTGGTTGTTCCGTTGCCATGAAATTCACGAAGTTTACGGCATTGCCACGCGGCGGAGAGCGGGTGGTGGAGACGGTTACGCGGAGACATGATGGAGATCGCGCCAACCATATCGCTGTTCCTGACGCACGTGAAAGTGGAAAAGGGGCTTTCCACCAATACCGTCGCGGCGTACCAGCGAGACTTGGCCAAGTTCCATGTGTTCGCCCAAAAGCGAAAGTTGACACTGGAAAAGGTGAGCCGGGACGATTTGGTGGACTTTCTCGCTGGACTGTACCGGGGGAATCTGGAGAGCCGGACCGTCGCGCGGCAATTGGTCACACTCCGGAATTTTTTCCGTTTTGCACAGATTCAGGAGCTTGTATCCACAGATCCTTCGCTGAATCTCGAGTCACCAAAGATCCGGCGCACTTTGCCGGGTTATCTGAGGCTGGAAGAAGTGGAACGCTTGCTGCAACAGCCGGACGCCAAGACTGCGATCGGTTTGCGGGATCTAGCCATGCTGGAAGTGCTTTATTCGACGGGCTTGCGTGTGTCGGAACTAATTGGGCTTCGAGTGACGGATCTGGACTCGAAAGTGGGCTGTATTCGTTGCATCGGCAAAGGAGATAAAGAGCGAATTGTTCCGGTGGGGCGCAAGGCGCTGGCGATGGTGGAAAAGTATCTGCGCGATGCACGGCCAAAGCTTTTGGGAAAAGGTGGCCCGAGTCAGGCGTTGTTCGTCAACCGGCGTGGCAGTTCGCTCAGCAGAGTAGGTGTGTGGAAGATTCTTTCAGCCTACGGCAGGGGCGCGGGCCTTCGAGTCCCTCTGACACCGCACATGCTGCGACACAGTTTTGCGACGCATTTGTTGGAGCGCGGCGCGGACTTGCGGTCGGTGCAGCTCATGCTGGGTCACGCAGACATCTCCACGACGCAGATCTACACGCATGTCGTGGAAGAGCGGTTAAAACAGATTTACAAAGCGCATCACCCGCGCGCCTGATGCGCGGCGGCCCTGGGTTCTAATTGCGGTTGCCTCCGCGGCAGTCAGCGCGGGCATCCAGAACGTAAAGGAGTGCGATGCCAGATTATATGTTCTTGTTGGAAAGCCGGCTGTCACCTGAGCAAAGGGCAGCCATGATGCGCGTGCAGGAGCTTTCTGCCGTGCTGGGATTCAACGTGTATCTGACGGGCGGGACGGTGAGGGACCTCGTGACAGGCGCATCGCTCCGCGACCTGGATTTCAGCGTGGAGGGTAACCCCTCGAAAATCGCCAGAGAGCTGGAAAAAGGCGGCGCAAAAATCCTTTCCGAGGATGAAAAGCTCCGCCAAGTTGAAATTCTTTTTGCGGGTGACTGTGACGGCAGCATCTCCGCGGCGCGCGACGATCACTACGTGCGCCCTGGAACTCGGCCGGAAATCCGCTGGTCCACGATCATGGAGGATTTGCGGCGGCGTGATTTCTCCTTGAATGCCATTGCCATTTCGCTGAATCCAGCTTCACGAGGGTTGCTTCTCGACCCGACCAACGGACTTTCGGACATCGAACGCGCCGAAGTGCGCGCGCTTACGATTCATAGCTTCACGAATCAACCCGTGCGGCTTCTTCGCGTTTTGCGCTTTGCCGCTCGGATGGGGTTCAAGATAGAGGCCCGAACTCAGGAATGGTTTGACTTGGCGATCGAGCGCGAATTGCAGCACACCATTGCGCCCGAAGACGCGGGAACTGAATTACGGGCTGTGGCTCGCGAAGAGCGCCCGGCCGTTGTTCTGAAGGCGTGGGAAGAGCACGATTTACTCGCAGCGGTTCATCCCGGGCTGGCAAAGCGCCACCCGGATTACGATGCCGTCGCACGCTTGATGAAGGTGCGCGAGGATTTGTTTACGGCGGGAGTTAGGCCAAAGCTCGCGACGCCGACGATGCTGGGAATCCTTGGCCGACTGAAAGACCGGGAACAAAGCAACGTGCTCTCCAAAGCTGGATTCCGTTCAGCAGAAGCTGACGCGATTTTGAGCTTCAAGAAAGAAGTGCTCGCGGATCAGAAGGAATTGATTGGGCGCAAGTTAAATGCACCGGCAGATGCTTACAAATTCCTTGAAAGGCTTCCGGTCGACCGGATTGCTTACGTGCTCGCAGAATCACGCAATTCAGGGGCGCTTTCAAAAATCCGTGCGTACCTCCACAAGTGGCGACCGATCCGTAGCGCGCTGCCAATGGTGGGGAACGAACTAGAGGCCCTTGGCTATCCGCGAGGGCCGAAGTTCGACGCCATTGTCGAACAAGTTTTCGGAATGCAACTGACGGGGCGTGGCAAGACGCCGGAAGAACGCGTAAAGATCCTTCGTAAATTATCTGGTATCAAGGAGCAGCCGAAAAAGAAAGAGAAGGAGAAGAAAGCCGTTAAGAGCGGAGACAAACATCCCGCTGCTATTGGAACCGCTGCCACAACGGAAAAAGGCGCAACAGCAAAAGCCGCGCAAGGACAATCGCACAAGAACCATCCAGTGATGCTGAAGCAGGCTGCAAAACATAAAGCTGCGCGGGAGCAGGCCAAGCACGCTGCGGCCGGCAAGAAGAGCAGTGGCCGAAAATAAGGGACGGGCAGGGAATAGCTGCCTGTGAATATTGTGAGAATGCGATTCGCAATTCTCGCTCCGGAGTTCTACAATCGAGTTCCATGGGTCAGCCGCAGTTTGTTCATCTTCACGTTCATACGGATTTCAGTCTTCTCGACGGGGCGTGCGAAACGTCCGAACTGCTCGACGAAGCGTCGCGGCAGAAGATGCCCGCCGTAGCCGTTACGGACCACGGAAACCTTTTCGCCGCGGCAAATTTCTTTAATGAAGCGAGCAAGCGCGACGTCAAGCCCATTATCGGATGCGAAGTCTATGTGGCCAAAGGCAGCCGCCACGACCGCGGAGAGAAAACCAGCGCGACGAGCGGAGCTGATCGCGGCGAGACAGAACCAGGCATGCGCGGGAGCAACCATCTGGTGCTCCTCTGCGAATCGCTCGAAGGCTATCACAATCTAATCAAGCTGGTTTCCTCAGGATTTCTTGAAGGTTTCTACTATAAGCCGAGGATCGACTACGACCTTCTTGCAAAGCACAGTAAGGGGCTGATTGCCCTGTCCGCCTGTTTGCGGGGCGCAGTGACGGAAGCGGTTGTGGAGGAGAAGTATGACCAGGCCCGCGAAAATGCCTACCGGCTGCGTGACGTTTTCGGCAAGGGCAATTTCTTCCTGGAAATCCAAGATCAGGGACTGGAAATCGAGCAGGGCGTGAATCGGGAGCTTGTGCGTCTTTCCAAAGAAACCGGGATTCCCCTTGTGGCCACGAATGACTGCCACTATCTACATCACGCCGATGCCCATGCTCAAGAAGTTCTGCTGTGCATCCAAACTGGAAAAACGATGAGCGACACGCATCGTATGAAGTTTGCCACCGACCAGTTCTACTTCAAAACGGCAATGGAGATGGCCCAAGTGTTTGGAGAGTTGCCGGATGCGCTCAGCCGCACGGTGGACATCGCGGCGCGCTGCAACGTCAAAATCGAACGCATCCCAAATCCATTTCCGGAATTCAAGGTTCCCGAAGGCCATACCGCGGGGAGCTATTTTGAGAAGGTGGTTCGCGAAGGGTTTGCCACCCGTGTGCCGTACTTGGAGCGGCTGGCGCAGAAAGGCCTATTGAACAATCCGCTGGCCGAGTACGAGCGCAGGCTGACGTCTGAGATTGAAATGATCAAGAAGATGCGCTACGAGGGCTATTTCTTGATCGTTTGGGATTTCATTCACTATGCGCGCGCGCAGGATGTACCCGTGGGGCCGGGACGAGGGTCCGCGGCCGGCAGCCTGGTCAGCTACGCGATGCGCATCACGGATGTCGATCCCTTGCAATACAACCTGCTATTCGAACGATTCCTGAACCCGGAGCGGGTTTCCCTGCCGGATATCGACATCGATTTTTGCATGCGGCGGCGCGGCGAAGTGATCGAATACGTCACGCAGAAGTACGGGCGGGAAAATGTCGCCCAGATCATCACGTTCGGCACCATGGCGGCGAAAGCGGCAGTTAAGGACGTCGGCCGCGCGATGGATATCCCATACGGGGAAGTCGACCGGCTGGCCAAGCTGATACCCACGACTCTCGGGATCGACTTGGAAACCGCTCTAGCGGAGGCGCCGCAGCTCAGGGCGGCGATAAACAGCGACGAAAAATTGAAGGATTTGATGAGCGTGGCTCTGCGACTTGAAGGCTTGGCCCGTCATGCTTCAACACACGCGGCCGGAGTAGTTATTTCCCCGCGGCCGCTGACGGATGTGGTGCCGGTTTACAAGACGAACCGTGATGAAATCACGACGCAATACGACATGAACGCGCTGGAGCGCGTCGGCTTGTTGAAGATGGACTTCCTCGGCCTGACGACGCTGACGGTCCTGCAAGACACTGCGCGCATGATTGAAGGGAATCGAGGCGTCAAGGTCGACATCGACAATCTCACTTTGGACGACGCGGAGACCTACAAATTATTTGCTCGGGGCGATACGACGGCCATTTTCCAGTTTGAATCGCATGGCATGCGCGACATCTTGCGTCGCTACCAGCCCTCGCGCATTGAAGATCTCACTGCACTGAACGCGTTATATCGTCCAGGGCCGATTCAGGGCGGAATGATCGACGATTTCATCAACCGCAAGACGGGAAAGACCAAGGTCAGTTACGAACTTCCACAGCTCAAAGGCATCCTTGAGGAAACTTACGGGGTCATCCTGTACCAGGAGCAGGTTATGCAGATCGCGAACCTGCTGGCTAGCTTTTCGCTCGGCGAAGCGGACATCTTGCGCCGCGCCATGGGCAAGAAGAAAAAAGAAGAAATGGCCGCGCAGCGCGCAAAATTCATGGCGGGATGCCTGGCAAACAAAGTTCCCGAGAAAAAGGCCGAGCGAATTTTCAATTTGATGGAAGAGTTTGCCGGGTACGGCTTTAACAAATCCCACTCTTGCGCGTATGCGCTGCTGGCGTACCAGACCGCCTATTTGAAGACGCACTACCCCGTGGAATTCATGGCCGCGCTTCTGACTTCGGAAACCGGCAACGCGGAAAAAGCGGTGAAGTACATCAACGAGGCGCGGGGCATGAGCATCTCCATCCTGCCGCCGGACGTCAATGAGAGCGATCTCTATTTCACCCCGGTCGGCGAATCGATTCGCTTTGGGCTCGCTGCAATCAAGAATGTGGGGGAAAACACTGCCAGAGCCATCCGTGATTCGCGATTGAGCGCCGATGAATTCACGTCGCTGTATGATCTGTGCGAGCGTATTGAGGCTCGGTTTCTGAACAAGCGCGTATTTGAGAGCTTGATCAAGTGCGGCGCTCTGGATTCTCTCGGGCCTCGAGAATCCATGCTTGCGTCCGTCGACGATGCGCTGGCGGCCGTACAGCGGGCTTCGCGCACGCGAGAATCAGGACAGCACGGTTTATTCGGCACGGCCGCGGCTCCAGCTCCCATGCCCTTTGAATTGCACGATGCCGAACCTTGGAGTGAGGCGGAACGACTTGCCAGCGAATACGCGATGCTGGGGTTCTACGTGTCCGGACATCCCCTTGCCAAGTTCGCTTCGCGATTGCAGGAGCTTAATTGCGTTACCCTCGATCAGGTCGAAGGACAGCGCAACGGTAAGGAGATCACGGTGGCGGCACTCATGGTCGGGACACGCCCCATGCGCTCCAAAAAAGGCGCTCGGTGGGCCATCTACACTATTCAAGACATGACTGGGGTTCAGGAATTGCTCGCATTTCCAGAGAGCTTTGCACGGCTGGAGCAGATTCTGAAGGCAGGAACACCGCTGCTGCTGAAGGCACGAGTGCAAGTTGAGGAAGCGGGCACCCGGCTGTCGTTGCAGGAAGCGGCGCGGCTGGGGGATCTCGCCGAACGGCCTAACTCCGGCCTGCGTATCCGGATAAAGCTCGAAGAACTAAACGATGAATTGCTTGACCGCCTGGAAGAAATACTGGCTTCCTATCGAGGATCGAGCCCGCTGTCCCTTTCGCTCTCTTCGGCAGAAGGAGCCATGGCAACATTGCACATTGAGCGGCGAGTCAGAGCTTGCCCGGAACTAATTGCCGCGGTCCGGGAATCATTTGGCGAGCAGTCGATCGACCTGGTGATGTGATGAAGTCCAAGGACAAGACAAAAAACACGGCGGCCCAGGTGGATCGTCAGAGCGAGATCGAGCGCCTGGAGAAGGACGTCGAAGAGTTGCGACAGCTCGCCGGCGACGAGGAGGCTGACGCAGAACTCGAACGCATCCGCCAGCAAGTCGCCGAGCTGCGCAAGGAGTTCTACAGCCATCTCGGACCGTGGCAACGCGCCCAAATTGCCCGGCACACCCAGCGGCCCTACCCGTTGGACTACTTTGGGATGCTTTTCACGGATTTTGTGGAGTTGCACGGCGACCGGGGATTTGGCGACGACAAGGCCTTAATTACCGGACTCGCGAAGTTCCACGGACGCCCGATAGCGGTCATCGGCCATCAGAAAGGGCGCGACACGAAGCAGCGGCTGCTACGCAATTTTGGGCAGCCCAAACCCGAGGGCTACCGCAAAGCGCTTCGGATCATGCAGCTGGCGGCCAAGTTTGGACGGCCGGTTTTCACCTTCATTGATACTCCGGGCGCATACCCGGGCATTGATGCCGAGGAGCGGGGACAGGCCGAAGCGATCGCGCGGAACTTGCGCGAAATGGCGCGTCTGCCCGTTCCGATCATCGTCACGGTGACCGGAGAGGGGGGGTCCGGCGGAGCTCTGGCGATTGCCGTTGGGGATCGCGTTAACATTCTCGAGAATAGTTTTTATTCCGTGATTTCGCCGGAAGGTTGTGCAGCAATCATGTGGCGAGACGCGACAAAAGCAGAGACAGCGGCTGCCGCGCTCAAAATTACAGCGAAGGATCTGATGGAGCTTGGCATCGTCGATGAAATTGTGCCAGAGCCCGAGGGCGGGGCGCATGTCGACGCGGAAGCCGCCGCACAATTGCTTGGCGAGGTGCTGGACCGGGAGCTGGTGGCCTTAACACAGCAGTCGACGAAAGACTTGCTCGAAGCCCGCTATGAAAAATTCCGCAAAATGGGGCAATTCTTCGATTTTGGCAACTAGCTGGCCATTTCGTCCCTTGGCGAATTTTGGCCCCACCCCTTAGCATATTCGTAACCTTCCCACCACCAATCGTTGTCCCTCATGGAAACGCGGGCTACTCTGGATGGGCAATCATTAGAGTGATCCGTCTCGGGGGAATCATCTGCGCTTGCACGGCGGCCCGTCCACGGAGGACAGGACTTACTTATGTCGGAACCGTTTCGCCCGTATGAAAAGCTCGTGGAAATTACTGTCTTGGGCAAGAAGTTCCAGGTGCCCGAGCGCAACTCGTTGCTACGATGCTTTCAGTTTATTAGCCCGGAGACAATACCCTACGGGAGATTTTGCTGGAACCAGGATTGCCAATATTGCCGTGTTTCGTGCCAATTGTCGGATGAGGATGAGCCCCGGGAGATGCTGAGCTGCAAGTTCATCGTCATGCCGGGAATGGAAATTACTGAGTTGAGCCAGGAGCTTAAGTGGTGCCTCAGGTCTAAGCTGCCTGTCGATGCCACGGTTTCCTCATAAATTTCTAAATCCAACCTAGCAAAAAGGGTGGTTTGGTAGCGCGACTTTTGGCATCGCATAGAGTTTGTATCCAGAGACACAAGTCTGGTCGCGCGACGGCGGCTGTGCGACGCCAGGACCTAATCAATCATCCCCGGCGCACAGCTGTCGCCGTCGATTCGTGCATGTTGACTCTGAGCCGCATGATTACTTTAGACCGTAGAACTTTGTCCATTTCGGCGATTTGCACTCCTTTCCCCTCTGGACTACGATTCTCGCTTGCATCCAACCCCTACAACGCTGCTGACTTGTGATGGCTGCGGACAGCCCGCGTCCCCCGAGCACATCGCGAGACGACTGCAGCGCCTAGAGTGGATGACGCGCTACCGGCCCATTCACATCGGAACGCTGCTCCTCGGCGGAGTTTCTCCCCAAGCCGATGGTGACTTTCTATACGCGGGCAAATTTGAGGGCGAAGCTGGCCGACTGCTCGAGGCTGTCGAAATCTCTCCCGCAGGGAAGGCCCCCGAGCCCGTCCTAAGCGAGTTTCAGCGAGGAGGCTTCTTTCTCGCTCACCTGCTCGAATGTCCCCTCGCAGCCAGCGCACCCGGTCAAGCCCTTCTTGAATCGCTCCTGGCGCAGCAGCTTGCCCACATCACGGCGCGTGTTCGAAGGTCCCTCAAACCCAAGCGCGTCGTTTTGATTTCTGCGCTGCTGGCCCCGCTAACTTCAAAGCTCTCGAGTGCCGACCTGGGCTGCCCTATGATTTTGGATAATGGCAAACCCTTTGACTTGAGCTCTTCCAATTTTTCAGGCGTGCTTCAACGCCTGCGCAAAGCCATTACCGCACCAGCCGCTGGGATGTGACGTAGCGCACAGCTTATTGCTTCTGTTTCGGGGGAATCTTACAAGTGTAATGAGGCCAGTGTGCGCATCTCCTGGCTGTGATAGAATTTAGAACTTCGGGACACCAAGCAGGAGCAGGAGTTACGTCGTGAAAAAGCAAGCAAAGTTTGGAATTGGAATCGGCGTGATTGTCGTTTCATTGGCCTCCCTGGCATGGCTGGGCTATGGGGAGAGCAAGACTTACTACCACACCATTGCGGAACTCCAAACCCTTCGCGGCGCTGATCGGTCTCACCGAATTCGAGTCGGCGGAACAGTGGCTCCTGGCAGCATCCACCGGATGACCGGGCGCGTGGATTTCGTGCTGGAAGGGGAAGGAAAATCGCTTCCCGTCAGTTATGTGGGCAATGATCCCTTGCCAGACACTTTTGTTGATAAGGCGCAAGCGTTGGTCGAGGGCAGGCCGGCTCCGGATGGGCGCTTTGTTGCCGAAGTCGTGCAGGCGAAGTGCGCGTCCAAGTATGAGGCGGCTCCGGGGGGAACCGGTACGACCTCTTCCACTGCAGCGCCGAATAGCAACATGTAAGGGTCCCGGCTCGGCCGGGGGATAGGCGGAGTTTCCGTGGATGTATTCGGCTCGTTCGCTCTGATCCTGGCTTTTATCTGCGCGGTGTATGCGTTTGGAGGCGGAATCGCCGCGATCCTCACGCGCCATCCGCTCCTAGTCAAGAGCACGAGACAGGCGGGTATCGCCACTTGCTGCCTGATTTTCATCGCCACATTCAGTCTCGAATATCTCTTCTTCAGTGATAATTTCTCCGCCGCCTACGTGGTGGCGCATAGCAATCGCGCTCTCTCGACGTTTTACAAGATTGCTGCCCTCTGGGCTGGGCAGGAAGGGTCGTTGCTCTTCTGGAGCTTCCTTCTGTCCATTTACGTTTTCTCGGTTTTAATCGCCTACCGGAACAAGAACGGCGAATTGATGCCGTACGTTGGAGTGATCCTCGCGGGCGTCCAGATATTCTTCTTGACCCTCAACAATTTCGTTGCCAGCCCGTTCAAGGCATTGGCCGTGCCCGGCGCCAATGGCGCGATGGATCTGGTCGCACGTGCCGACGGCAACGGACTGACTCCGCTTCTGCAATATCCGGAGATGGTGATCCATCCGCCGAACCTATATTCCGGATATACGGGCTTCACGATTCCGTTCGCGTTCGCGCTGGCCGCGCTGCTGGCTCGGTATCCCGGGGAAAAATGGATTCACCTCACCCGTAAGTGGACCATGATCGCCTGGTGTTTCCAGACCGCGGGAATTCTCCTCGGCGCCCACTGGGCTTACGCGGTCTTGGGCTGGGGAGGCTACTGGGGCTGGGACCCTGTGGAAAATGCGTCACTTCTGCCTTGGTTGACTGGCACGGCCTTCTTGCATTCGGTCATGATGCAGGAAAAGCGCGGCATGATGAAAGTGTGGAACGTCTGGTTGGTATTCTCGACCTTTATTTTGTGCATTCTCGGCACGTTCTTGACGCGTAGTGGAGTCGTGAGCTCCGTGCATGCTTTTGCGCAGTCCAGCATTGGAGGCTGGTTTGTCGGCTTTTTGGCGGTGATCTTCACCGTCTGTTTGCTGGCCTATCTCAAGAATAGGGACTACTTGAACAGTGAAAACCAGCTTGACGCCATCGTCTCCCGCGAATCCAGCTTCCTCTTCAACAATTTGATTCTCTTGGTTTCGTGCATCGCCGTTCTTTCCGGCACGCTCTTTCCGGTTTTGTCGGAATGGCTATCGGGTTCCAAGATCAGCGTGGGAGCTCCGTTCTTCAATAAAGTTAACATCCCGATTGGCTTGCTTCTGCTTTTCCTTACCGGCGTTGGGCCGCTTCTGGCCTGGCGTAAGACTTCCTTGGAAAGCTTGAAAAGGAATTTTGCCTGGCCGCTGATCATCGGACTTCTAGGTGGCACGATTATTTTTGCTCTGGGATACCGGGAATTCTACTCGCTCATCTGTTTCACCTTGTGCATCTTTGTGGCGGCAACAATCCTGATGGAATTTTACCGCGGAGCAAAGGTCATCCGGACCAGGTCCGACGCGTCCTTTGTCACGTCCGTCATCGAGCTGACCATGCGCAATACGCGGCGCTATGGCGGCTACATCGTGCACATGGGAATGGTTCTCGTGTTTATCGGTTTGGCCGGAGCGGCCTTCAATCAAAACGTCCAGAAAGAAATGCAGCCAGGCTCATCCATGCAGATAGGGAAGTACACGCTGGTGATGCAGAATTTCGACACCAAGCCGGAAGCGAACTACACGGGATATCGGCTCATCGTCGAAGTCCTTGTCGGCGGAAAGCCCTTGATGATGCTCTATCCGGAGAAGCGCGTTTTCGACACCAATGGGGAGACCGGCACGATGGTGGCGATTTATTCGACGCTCCGGGAAGACTTGTATGTTGTTTATGCCGGGCAAAGTCCGGACACGAAATTGCCTGTGATTCACGCCTACTTGAATCCCCTGGTAAAGTGGATCTGGTTTGGAGGCGTAATCGTCGTGTTTGGCACGCTCGTTGCGCTGATGCCCAATCGGCGCGCTGTGCTGGTACTGTCGGCCGCCAAGCAGCCAGCCGCAGAGCCGCTTGCGCATGGATTGTCGCCCTCCCCGACGTTCCGGGAAGGCCATGACTAAAATGCAGAAGATTCGACGCCCCGGTTTGCTTATTTTGCCGGTCCTTTTGTGTCTTGCTGGTGCTCTGCCGATTTTGTCCGCCTTCGGAGGTGTGCAGCAAGCCGATCACACTCACCTGGTTGGAATGAAAGTGAGATGCATGTGCGGCGGCTGCAACGATTCCGCAGGTGGTTGCTATCACGTCGGTGGCGCGTTCTCGGGTCCCTGCGATACGGCGCTGGGCATGCTGAAGAAGATTGATGAGCGAATTGCCAAAGGCGACTCAGACGACCTGATCGTTCAGTCGTTCGTCCAGGAATATGGGCAGGCGGTGCTTACCGAGCCGCCGCACAGCGGGTTTGGGCGCGTGGCTTGGTGGATTCCGGCGCTCGCATTGATCGGAGGATTCGCGTTGGTCTTGGGAGTGATTTCCAAATGGCGGAAGCGTTTATCTCCTGAACCCTCTTTGGCGGGAGCGGGTAATGCTCACCCGATCTCAGCTGAGCTGCTTGAGCGCGCACGTAAACAGGCAGCCAGCGATACTGAGGATTGATTTTGGTCTTTTTCACAACAATCACTATTTTTCTGATTACATCCGCGGATTGGGCCGTTCTCGGCGCTTGCCTGGCCCTAGCTTTTGCCACGGGGCTCTTTATCTTTTACATTCAACCGGACGCTTCCGACCTCGCTCCCCATCGCTCGAAGCTCGATCAATTGCTGGAGCGGCGCGACACGCTGTACGACAATTTGCGAGACCTGCGCTTTGAGTTCCGTTCCGGAAAGTATGCGGAGAATGACTACGAAGCGATGAAAACCTCACTCGAGAATGAAGCCGCGCTGGTGCTTGCGGAAATCGATCAGATCACGGAATCCCAGGTGCGCCGTCCTCGCGGGGTTAAGCCCGCTGCCTCCGAGCGAGGTGCGCAATGAGCGCACGGTTCATTCCGTATCTGGCTCTTGGAGTCTACTTGCTGCTGCCGTTCTCATTTGTTTATGGCGCGACCGTCCACGGTACGGTGAAGAATGGCACGACGGGGAAACCCGCGGTCGATGTCGAAGTAATCCTCATCCAATTGCAGGGAGGAATGCAGCCGGTCCTCAACGGCAAGACCGACGCGCAGGGCCAATTCACCTTTGACTTTCCAGCCATTGGCACACAACCCATGCTGGTCCGCGCGGTTTACCGCGGCGTTAATTTTCATCAGCCTTTGCCTCCCGGCCAGAATGAGGTGCAAGTCGAGGTCTTCGATCCTTCGCGCGACCCGAAGACCATCAGTGTAGATTCGCATTTCGTGATTTTACAGCCGAACGGCTCAACGCTGGTCGTAGGTGAGGAATATTCCATCAAGAACGCATCGCAGCCCGCTCAAGCCTATTTCCGTCCCGACGGTAATTTTGACTTTGCGCTTCCGGCTGGCGCTACACTGAAGCAAATCGCCGCCCAAGGGCCATCCGGCATGCCCGTGGTGCAGGCGCCCATCGATCGCGGCAAGAACATATATAGCATTGCGTACGCCTTCCGGCCGGGCGACAACGGAGTGCGCTTCTCCTATGACTTGCCTTACCCCGGAAATTCCGCTTCCGTGAAACTGCCCACCGTTTATCCCGGCGCGCGACTTGTTATCGTTGCACCTCCTAGCGTGCAGATCACTGGAGAGGGTTTACAATCGGGCGGGCAAGAGCAGGGCATGAGCCTTTACAGCCGGGACAATCTCGCCGCGAATTCGATTCTAACCGTCAGCGTTTCGGGAACCGCGCCTCCGCCCAGTAATAATGATTCAGGCGCAGATGCCGGGCCGCAGAACCGCGAAGCGCAGCAGGGTGGCGATCCAGCCGGGGGCGTGGCCATTCAAGCTGTCCCAGGTCGTCTGGATGTTTTGAAATGGCCCATTGTAGGAGGCTTTCTCTGCGTGTTCGTGCTGCTGGCGTTTTTGCTAGCACGCAGGCCGGTCGTAGCCGTAGCGGGCGGTGCTGCCGTCGAAGACGCGGGAGCACCTGTGAAGGCCGCCAAAAAGACATTCTCAAATTCTGGTGTTGCGCCTCCTCCCGCCGCTCCCAGCGGAAAACTGGCTGAGGTCGATGCGGCGGTTGGCACGAGTCTTGATGCATTGAAGGACACGCTATTCCGCCTTGAGCTGCGCCGCCAAGCGGGAACGATTTCTGAAGCAGACTACAATCAGGAACGGGCGCGTGCGGAAAAGGTTTTGCGAGACCTTGTGAGAGGGTGAAGCATGACGCCGCGCGGTGATGGGCGCTCTCGCGAGGTCTATCAGTGACGCCAGCAGCATTTTCTCCTGCTGGTATTCGCTTTGAAAACATCGAAAAACGATATGGCGGACTCTACGCATTGCGCCGAGTCTCGCTCTCCATCGCTCCTGGAGAATGCGTGGTGTTCGCGGGGCGTAACGGCTCTGGCAAGACAACACTTCTGCGCGTTGCCGCGCGCTTGGTACGGCCATCGGGCGGAACGTTGAGTTTTTCAGGTGAGGCAGGGAGTGAGGGAGCGGATTCTGTTCGCCTGGGATTGGTCGCTCATGCCACGATGGTCTATGACGAGCTGAGTGCGGAAGAAAACCTTTTGCTTTTTGCGCGGCTCCAGAGAACATCTCAACCGGAAAATCACGTTAAAGCTTTATTGCAGGAAGTTGGCTTGACCGATCGCCGAGCCTCTCTGGTACGCACGTTCTCCCGGGGGATGCGCCAGCGCGTGGCGATTGCTCGTGCTTTATTGCATGAACCTGCCGTCCTTCTGCTCGACGAGCCGGCTACAGGTCTCGATCCTCACGGCGTCACTTGGCTCGCGGAGACGATTCGCCGTTTGCGCGACTCGGGCCGCACCATTCTGATGAGTCTCCACGGCGAATCGGAAATCTCTTCGCTCGGGACGCGTGCCATTCGCCTCGACGCTGGCTCGATCGCCGCGGATACGCGCACCGGCGCAACGTTTCGCTCCATTCTCACCTTCGCCGACGCCTGAATGACTCTGCTTTCCAACACGGGCGTGCTGCTCGGCAAGGAACTTCGCACGGAGTTCCGCTCACGAGAATTGCTGACAACCACGTTTGTTTTCATCCTGATTGTCATCGTTCTGTTCAGCTTCACGTTTGATCCAACTTCCGACGAATCGCGGCGGTTTGCTCCCGGACTTATCTGGCTGGCGTTTCTCTTTGCCTCTTCATTAATGCTGCAGCCTTGTTTTCTGCGCGAGCAGCACAACGATACGCTTAGCGCTCTGCGGCTCTCGGTGAGCGATCCTTTCGCGATCTTTCTTGCAAAGCTCGCCGCAAACACGTTGTTCCTTCTGCTGACCGAGCTGCTTCTGCTGCCATTCTTCGCCACGATGTACAACGTCCCGGTCCTGGGCGTGTTGCACTGGCTGCTGCTGGTCTTTTTTCTTGCAAGCCTCGGCATTTCCATCGCCGGTACGGCGCTTTCGGCCATCTCCGCGCAAGCCCGCATGCGCGAACTGCTCCTGCCTTTGCTTATGCTGCCGCTTTTGACGCCCATTCTCGTCGCTAGCACGGAAGTCACGAAAGCCCTTTTTGACCGTGCGCCCTTCGTTCAGTGGAAGGGAGTCGGCTTCCTCGCGGTTTTCGACCTGGTTTTTTTGACGGCGCTATGGCTTTTCGGCGAATATCTTCTGGAGGAATGAAGCACCATGTGGAAACGTGCCATTGGCGGGGCCGTCGTTCTCTTTCTTGTGGCAGCTGCCGCTTACGCTTCTTTTTATATCGCCCCCGACGAGAAGACCATGCACGTTCTCTATCGCATTTTTTATTTCCATGCGGCGAGCGCGTGGGCCGGGATGACGTCGTTTTTTATTTGTTTTGTCTCGAACCTCCTTTATGTATGGCGCCGCGACGAGAAGTGGGACGCGCTTGGCGTTTCTTCGGCTGAAGTGGGTCTAGCTTTTACTACTGTTGTTTTAATAACTGGACCGATTTGGGCCAAGCCGGCGTGGGGAATCTACTGGACCTGGGATGCCCGGCTTACTTCGACGTTTGTCCTCTGGCTCCTCTACATCTCCTACTTGCTCTTGCGCACGCTGATCGAAGAGCCGGATCGAAGAGCGCTTCTCAGCGCGCTCTTTGGGATATTTGCGTTCATCGATGTGCCCATAGTCTTTGGAGCGATCCGCTGGTGGCGCACGCAGCATCCCGCCCCTGTGATCATGGGAGGGCCCGGCTCGGGGCTTGAGCCCACAATGCGGAAGGTGTTCTTTTTCAGCGTGTTTGCGCTCCATTCCTTGATGGTGTTCCTGCTTGTGGAACGCTATCGACTGGAAAAATTACGTGAAGATTTTGAAGTGGTGCGCCGCGAACTGGAGGCTCAATGAAAAACCTGGACAGCGTATTCGCTGCTTATATTATCGGCTGGGCCGTTTTTTTTGTCTTTTATCTGAGCGTTGCGAAGCGCACCTCGTCCCTGTGTCAGGAAGTCGAGCGCTTGAAGAACACCTTGAACCGAGGCAAATAATTGGCTGGAAAGAAAAAGGTTGGAATCGTGATGTTCCAGCTCGGCGGGCCGGATTCGCTGGAGGCTGTCCAGCCATTTCTGCTGAACTTATTTCTCGATCCGGACATCATTCCGATGGGGCCGCTTGGGTTCCTGCGGCGACCTCTCGCCAAACTGATTTCGTCGCGGCGCTCCGTGCAGGTGCGTGGCCGGTATGCGGAGATTGGAGGACGCTCCCCAATCGGTGCATTGACGGAGCGGCAGAGAGGAGCGCTCGTCGAATCTCTCGTCGGCGAGATCGATCCTGTTGCTGTGGTCGCGATGCGATATTGGCACCCGCTCACATCGGAAGCCCGTGATTTGCTGCGCAAAGCAGGACCACTGGATGAAATCGTGCTCTTGCCGCTGTACCCACATTTTTCCTACGCCACAACGTTGAGCAGCCTCAAGGAATGGCGCCGTGTCTACGGCGAGCTGGAAAGTGGGCCTCCGCAACGAACCATAAGCCAGTTTTTTGATCACCCGCTCTACATTCAGGCGCTCGTACAGCGGATTGGCGCTGTTTTGAGGCAATTTGAGGACAGCTCCCGCATCCATCTGGTTTTCAGCGCGCACGGCTTGCCCATGAGCCTGGTCGAAAAAGGCGATCCGTATCCGGGCCAGGTTGAATCCACGGTTAGCATGGTCTGCGAAGAGGGAAGAAAGCAATTTCCCGGCTGGCCGCGGACGCACTTGCTTTGTTACCAGAGCAGGGTTGGACCGGCAAAATGGCTGCAGCCATCGCTGACAGGCACGATTGAGCGCCTGGGGACGGAAGGCGTCAAGGAGATGCTGGTTGTGCCAATTTCATTTGTGACTGAACACATCGAGACGCTCCACGAAATCAACATCGAGGCGCGCGCCGAAGCAAAGAAGTTCGGCGTAGAAGTTTTCCGGATGATGCCTGCGGTTGGCGATTCGCCACTGTTTATCGATGCGCTCAAGGACCTTGTGCTTCAAGCCATTGGCCTCAAGGGCGATCCGCAAAGTGTTCGCGTCTCCTCGACGGTCTCAAAATGAAAAAGCGTCCGGCCTGGCTTGGAGCACCTACGCTCGCCGGTACGTTCTGCGGTGGCCAAAATAATTTAAATGGAACCGGACGCAGGAATCCCACCAGTGCGGTATAATTTCGCGCTGCAACAACTATGACAAAGTCGTCTTATCATCCGAGCGTCCACCGGTTCGCGGTCTTCACTGTGTGTTGGACTGTGCTCCTTTTGATTGCAGGGGCGCTGGTGACTTCCAACGACGCCGCGCTTTCTGTGACAGACTGGCCCAAATCCCATGGCGTATGGATTCCCACGCCGTTGGCCGGCGGCGATGTGTATGAATACTCACACCGCGTTGTCGCGGCGGGTTTGGGTGTTCTGACACTGATTCTTGCCATTCTCATTTGGGTAAGGGAGGAGCGTCGCTGGCTTCGCTGGTTCGCCGTAATTGCGGTGGGCGGCATCGTCGCGCAGGCAATTCTCGGCGGCCAAGTCGTGATCCAATTGTTACATTATTGGCTGCCGGTCATGCACGCGTGCTTTGCGCAAATTATGTTCGGCGCCATCCTGAGCATCGCCGTATTTACCAGCAGATGGTGGGTGTCTGACCAGCCTCAACTGCAGGATCGCGGATCGCCTTCGATTCACTCCGTGGCTCTCCTGAATGCAGTGGTGATATTTCTTCAGGTATTTCTCGGTGCAGGATTCCGGCATAACGACATTCCTATCTGGCCGCATGCCGCGGGATCACTAGTGGTGCTTGCCACAATAGTTTGGACGGCCATTGTGCTGCGCAAGCGCTTCGATAAATCGCGGGAGCTGACCAGAATGCGGATTCTTCTTCATTCCGTTTTTGGCTTGCAGTTTCTGCTGGGCATTGGCGCCTACTGGTCGCGCATCACGACCGGGGATGCGCCGCAACCGGTTCGCGTGATGGTTGTGATGACGGTGACGCACACCGTCGTTGGCGCGCTTCTGTTTGCGGTTTCCATCCTGACAATTCTGGTTTGCTATCGAGTGGTGCCACACACCGGAGCAGTGATCGTTTCCTCCGAGAGACAGGTAACGGTTCGATGAGCACTGTGCGAACAACGGAAATGACGCTGTCCTCGCGGGCCAACGCCTACGTTGCGCTTACCAAACCCGATGTCTCCTTTCTCGTGTTGATGACCACCGCGGCTGGATATTACATGGGCGCGCGAGGGGCGGTGGATTGGCTGCACCTGATTCAAACTGTTTTTGCCACGCTTCTGATTGCCGCTGGCACGGCGACTCTGAACCACTATATCGAGCGCGACTCGGACTGCTACATGCGACGCACAGCGTCTCGCCCGCTGCCCAGCGGCCAGTTGCAGCCCAGGGAAGCATTGTGGTTCGGCGTGAATCTCTGCGCGGCGGGCGCGCTGGCTCTTTACTTCACCGCGGGTTTTCTTGCGACTGGGCTCGGAGTTTTGACGTGTCTGAGTTATTTGCTTGCGTACACGCCTCTTAAGAAGCGAACCGTTTGGGCAACTGCTGTCGGAGCCTTCCCGGGAGCGATCCCTCCAATGATTGGGTGGGCGGCCGCAACCGGAACTTTGGATCGCGGCGCGTGGCTTCTGTTTGCAATTCTATTCTTGTGGCAATTTCCGCATTTCTATGCCATTGCCTGGATGTACCGGGAAGATTATGCTCGCGCGGGCATTCTGATGTTGCCAGTGGTGGACCGCGCGGGCACGCGCACGTTTCGCCAGATTATTCTTACCGCCATAGCGCTCGTGGGCGTTAGCTTGTTACCCACTGTAACCGGATTGGCCGGCGCGCGGTATTTCTTCGGAGCGCTGGTCGTCAGCACGGCCCTCGTTCAGGTTTGCTTGTGGGCCTCCAGTTCGAGGACCAACGTGCGCGCCAAGTGGCTTATGCACGCCACCGTGCTACACATCCCCCTTCTTCTGGGTTTGATGATTTACGACAAGCTTCCGCGCTGAGCTTGGCACCGCCGGGAAGGATACACGCCGATTCATGTTTTCACAGGCCGCGCTCAACGCCTCACTAAACGGCACTAGCGCGATTTTGCTCGCCAGCGGATATGTTGCCATCCGAAAAGGGAAAATGAAGGTTCATAAGGCGTTCATGATTTCAGCGTTTGCTGTTTCTACCATATTTCTGATTTCCTATCTGATCTACCATTACCGCGTGGGCCACGTCGTTTTCCAGGGACAGGGGTGGATTCGCCCGGTCTACTTCGCGCTGCTCCTCTCGCACACCGTGCTGGCTGTCATCATCGTGCCGCTGATTTTGATTACGTTTCGCCGAGCGTGGCTTGAGGAATTCGACAGACACCGCGTAATTGCCCGCTGGACCCTGCCACTCTGGTTCTATGTGTCGATCACGGGCGTAATCGTATATGTCCTGCTTTATCAGGTCTACGCCGCACGCCTGAGCTAGAAATCCGCCTAGAGCCGGAATTGAAAGGAAAGAAAGGCGAAAGTCGACGCGAGAATAGCATCTCGCTGGAGAGCAGTGCACTAGGCTTGCGGAGGGAGGTTAATTCTTCTTTCCGGCTGAACAAGGGATCCGGTCTGCGAAGAGCGCACAGCCTGTCGCGTGCCGGCCTTGGGGAAAACGACATGCCAGAAGTCATTCCTCGGGACCGCAAAGCCGAGACCAATAAACCGCCGTTCTTGTTTTTCGCGGACCGAGGTCACAAAGCATTCCACGGACTCCGACGTCATCTCATTGAAAACGCGCACCATTTGACCGGTCAACAGCGGGGCATCCATCACGATGAGTGCCCCGTGGGCGCTAACATGCTGCGTAAAAGCCTTTAAGTCAATGGCTTCGCCTTCCGGCATCTGACAGCGAACCTTTAGAGGTATTTGGAGCGTTATCCGGACTGTACGACGCCGCTCTGGATGTCTCGACCGATGATGCATGCATTCGCCTTGGATGGCGGGGACCGACCCAAAGAGGTTGCCACGATTGCACGGGAAAAACAAGGGTTACCGTCAGTAACGCCGCCGGGGTGAAACTATTCCAGGGGGCAATTAGCCTGGCGGGAGAGCCGCAATAACTGCTTCAGTGAATTCGGCAGTGCCCGCTTTGCCGCCCACGTCCTGAGTGATGTGCAGGCCTTCGCGGTGAACTTCGTCGAGCGCGTTTTCGATGCGGCGTGCGGCGGACCTTTCGCCGAGGTGGTCCAGCATCATGATGCTGCTTAGAATGAGCGCCGTAGGATTGGCCAAACCCTTTCCGGCAATATCGGGGGCGGTTCCATGGACGGCCTCGAACATGGCCGCCTCATTGCCGATGTTGGCGCTACCAACTACACCCAGCCCGCCAACCAGCCCTGCGGCAAGGTCGCTCATCACGTCGCCATAGAGGTTTGGGAGCAACAGCATGTCAAACTGCTGGGGATTGAGCACCATTTGCATGCAGGCATTGTCGACGATGAGCTCTATGTATTCGATATCAGGATATTGCGGCGCAACATTGCGGATAGACTTCAAGAAAAGTCCGTCCGACAACTTCATGATGTTCGCCTTGTGAATGGCATGAATTTTCTTTCGGCCTTCGCGCTTGGCGTATTTGAACGCGAAGTGGGCGATTTGTGTGGAGGCTTTTTCCGTGATTATCTTCAGGCTCTCCACAACCCCGGGAACAACTTCATGTTCCAGACCGGAATAGAGGTCTTCCGTATTTTCTCGGATCAGGACAACATCTACATTTTCAAATCGTGATTTCACTCCAGGAAGATTCTTAACGGGACGGACATTCGCGTAGAGGTCAAGCCTTTTCCGCAAGCCGACATTGATGCTGGGAGCGCCGCCTGCGACGGCGGTTCCCATGGGGCCTTTGAGCGCCACGCGGTTGCGTCGGACGGACTCAACCGCTTCCTCGGTGACAAATTGACCGGTTTGCGAAGCTACGGCGGCGCGCGCTTGCACTTCCTCCCAAGTTATTTGAACGCCTGAGGCTTCCAGGATGGCTCGTGTGGCAGCCGCGACTTCAGGACCAATGCCTTCTCCAGGGATCAACGTTACTTTGTGTCTCATGGGTGCATCTTATTGTATGCGAAGGCTATAGGGTTGTCGAAATACACCTTTTTGTGGGGTTTCCAGAGAAGAAATCGAGCGTTCAACCGCATTATGCAGTTGTGGAAGAGGTTTGCTATACTGTAATGGAAAGATGCATCGCGGGCTTGCCTGCGAGCGGAGGCCAAAGGAACTTATGATTAGTCTGACTCCCACTGCGAGCACCAAGGTCAAGGAAATCATGGGCATGCAGAATCCCGTCCCGGTGGCGTTGCGTGTTGCCGTCGTCGGCGGAGGCTGCTCGGGTTTTCAGTACCACATGGCATTTGAAAACCAGACCAATGAGACCGACCAAGTCGTGGATTTTAACGGGCTTAAGGTCGCGGTCGACCAGATGAGCTCGATGTATCTGGATGGCGTCGAGATCGATTACATCGAAACCCTTGAAGGCGCGGGCTTTAAGTTCAACAACCCGAACGTGAAGAGTACCTGCGGGTGCGGCAGTTCGTTCAGCGTTTAATTTCAGCGCTCAATTGGCTCTGTTTATATCTGTCACTCTATCTATCACAGAATGATAGAATGAATTAGGCAGACATAGTCTCTGTATGCGACTCTAACCAGAGTTCAGGCTCTTGAACGCAACGTTCAAGAGCCTCTTTTATGCCCCCTAACGTAACCGAATGGGACGCTCGGTACCGCGAGGCAGCGCAAAACCCGCCGGCGGAAGCCGCAGACATCGTTTCGGAGTGGCTGCCACTTCTGCCTCGTGGACGCGCGCTGGATCTGGCCTGCGGAACGGGGCGCCATGCTCTCCTTCTCGCAGCGCACGGACTTTCAGTAACCGCCGTCGATTGGTCAGGAGCAGCGCTCGATATTCTCGATAAACGTGCGCGAAAATCAAAAATTTCCGTTGCCCGGGTAGGCGCCGCCATGCCGGAATCTAGCTCGCGCGGCATGCACCTCGTCCAGGCAAATCTTGAAGAGATAGGGCTTCCCGAAACCTCGTTTTCCGTAATCCTCTGCTTTCACTATTTGCAGCGTCCTCTCTTCCTGCAAATCGTTCGTGCACTTCGGCCTGGCGGCTTGTTGCTGTTTGAAACTTATACGCGCGAGCAGCTGAATTACACGGGCGGGCCGCGGAATCCCGCACATCTTCTTGAACCAGGAGAGCTACGCACGGCATTTCCCGGATTGCGTGCGCTCTTTTATCGCGAGCTCAACGCCGGGCAGGGAATTGCCAGCCTGGTTGCTCAAAAGCCACACCCAAATGTTTAGCGAGCCTTGCCGATGAACCAAATACAACGTGTCGCGCCTATATTTGCAATCTCGGAAGCGCATCCGTATTCTAAAGTGCCGGCATGAAGATAGCGCTTGCGCAGTTCAACCCTACGGTAGGCGATTTCGCAGGAAATTCGGCTCGAATTCTAAGCCTGGCGGAGAAGGCCAGGCAGCGAGGGGCCGACATCGCCGTTTTTTCGGAGCTTTGCCTCTGTGGTTACCTTCCGCAAGACCTCTTGGAACGACCAGCCTTCATCGATCGCAATCATGTTGAATTGAAGGACCTCGCGGCCAAGCTTCCGTTGCCTGCAATCGTTGGATATGCCGGGCGAGTAAAAAATGGGACGGGGAAGTCCATTGCGAACAAGGCAGCCCTGATCTGCAGTGGGCGCGTGGTGTTCGAGCAGAGCAAGATGCTATTGCCCACTTACGACGTGTTTGACGAGTCGCGGTATTTCCAACCGGCCAGTAAACAGTTTGCTTACGGATTTGGCAGAGAGCAGTTGGGTATTACAATTTGCGAAGACGTTTGGAACGACAAAACTTTCTGGGCCGAGTGCCGGTATGACCGCGATCCCGTGACCGAACTCATCGGGCAGGGAATTACGGTTCTACTCAATATTTCCGCCTCGCCTTATACGATCGACAAGCGTGCGCTCCGATTGGAAATGCTGCAGTCGATTGCCGTAAATCAGCATCGGCCCGTCGTTTACGTGAACCAGGTTGGCGGAGACGATAGTTTAATTTTCGATGGAGCCAGCATGGCGCTGACGGCGGACGGCAAGGTCGCAGCACAGGCGCTGGCCTTCGAGGAAGACCTGGTCTTGTTCGATACCGTAACGGGGACCGGGGAGATTCACGAGCAGCCGCACGAAGAGCTGGCGTATGCCTACCAGGCGCTGGTAACGGGGACACGAGACTACGTTCGCAAATGCGGCTTTAAGAAGGCGCTGATTGGACTCAGCGGAGGAATCGATTCCGCAGTTGTGGCAGCCATCGCTGCGAATGCCCTTGGCGCGAGCAACGTTCTCGGTGTGTCCATGCCGGGACCGTACTCTTCGGAGGGCAGCAAGGCCGATGCCAATGCGCTAGCTCACCATCTTGGGATTGAATTGATAACTCTTCCGATTGGTGATGTGTTCGACGCTTATCGGAAGGCGCTTTCCCCGGCTTTTGGCTCGCGGCCCATAGACGTCACGGAAGAAAATATTCAGGCAAGAATTCGCGGCAATTACCTGATGGCGCTTTCCAATAAATTCGGGTCCATGGTGTTGAGCACGGGCAACAAGTCCGAGCTGGCGGCAGGCTACTGCACGCTCTACGGCGACATGGCCGGCGGACTCGCTGTGATTTCCGATGTGCCAAAGCTCATGGTTTACGAGCTGGCACGCTGGATCAACCGGGAAAGGGAACTCATCCCTGTTTCGAGCATCGACAAGGTCCCCTCCGCCGAGCTCCGGCCTAATCAGAAAGATGAAGACAGTCTTCCCGCCTATGACGTCCTCGACCGAATCCTAAAGGCATACATTGAGGACCTGCACAGCCCGCAGGAGATCGCGGACCACTATGGATTTGATTTACAACTTGTGCGGAACATTGCCCTGCTTGTGGACAAGAACGAATACAAACGCAAGCAAGCTCCGCCAGGGCTCAAACTCACGTCCCGGGCTTTTGGATTTGGCAGACCGTTTCCGATAGCGCAGAAATTTATACCGTAGAGAATGAGGTCGAGCATGAAAACGTCAGTGGCAATGACAGCCATCCTATCCTTGTGTTTTGTGGTCCCAACAGTCCGAGGGCAGGAAAAGCAGGGAGCGCCTGCTGCGCCCGCCGCAGCCCCACAGTCGCCCATCCAGAAGACCGTCGAGACCTATTTACGGAATCTCTACGCGTTTGGGCCTGAGACTGGCGTTAAAGTGTCGCGGCCAAAAGATATCGGCGTCGAAGGTCTACTGGAAGTGGACGTCGAGGTAAAGATTGGGGAGAACCATCAGACCGGCAAAGTGTACGTCACCAAGGACGGGAAATATATGTTCCGAGGCGAATTGTCAGAACTCTCTAAAGATCCCACGGCCGAGGCCCGAGCGCAGCTACAGACAAAGGATAGCCCTTCCTTGGGTCCCGCGAATGCTTCCGTCACCCTGGTGGAGTTCTCGGATTTTGAGTGCCCGGTTTGCCGAAGCCTGCATGATGCACTGCGCGGACTACTGCCGAATTACCCTCAAGTGCGGGTGGTGTTCAAGGACTACCCGCTCGAGCAGATACATCCCTGGGCGCGAACAGCTGCCATCGCCGGCCGGTGCGCCTACCAGCAGGACCCCAAGGCCTTCTGGAAGATGTACGACCTGATCTACGACAATCAGGACATCATCTCCGCTGAAAACGCTTGGAGTAAGATGACGGACTTTGCCAGCCAATCCGAACTAAACGCGGATAGCTTCAAGGCGTGCATGGCCAGCCCGGAGGCCGGTGCGGCCGTGGATGCGAGCCACGCGAACGGTGTGCTGCTGGAAGTCAGCAGCACACCGACAATCTTCGTCAATGGTCGGCGGCTAGTGGGGGCCGATCCAAATCTTCTCGAGCAGTTCATCAAGTACGAACTGGACCAGCACAAGGAACAGAAAACAGCCAGCAAGAATTAGGCAAGTGAAGAGATAGAAGGGGAGAGCCCAGATGGGGCGCCGGTGGGTGTAGGTCGGCCGTATTTTCTAGTTAACATAATATAACTTATCAGACGCAGTGTCAAGAGGAATCTTCTATATTTTGCAGTTTTCCACCGCTTTATAGCTGTGCCCTCCTGGGGGTTCGTGCCTCTCTTGGAGAGGAGGGCCGGCTGGCGCGGGGGGTGCGCCAGCCGGGCGGCGTAGCGGTTGCTTTAGCGGTTTAAAGTGAGGCACACGGAAGATTTTGGTGCGCACTGCCAGCTGATATGCCAAACGCTAGATCGTTGAGCGCAAATGCCGGGGAACGCGCGTTACAGCAAAATGATGCTTCAATGGGCAGCCTTGGCGGCGATTACGCCGGCTGCGGCACCCAGAACGAACCACTTGGTGGCGCGGGCGATTCGGCGCAGGGCACTTCCCCCTTTGGCAGTGCGGACCGCGGCATCGCGCTCCTTGGTCAGCACGGCCGTCTTGGTCTTTTCGTCATTCAGGTCGCTTTGGGCAGCAGCGAGCTTGGTCTGGCAGGCTCTGCAATCGAGGGCGAAGTCGTAGAGCGGCTTCAGATCAGCTGCGGGCAAGACAGCGTTTGCCGTTTGTCCGGATTTTGGGGCTGGTGTGCGTGGTAGTTGGATAGTTTGCTCTGATTTCTTTGTGGAACCCTTGGCGTTGGCCATCTCGGTCGCAGTCGCGCCCTCCACTGTGGGCTGTGGGGCCAGACTGGTCGCCGGGGCCGTCGGCTGAGGTTGGCTCTGAAGCGTGATGGGAGCAGGTAGGGGAAGCGCGCTTGGCAGAACTTTGAGAATCTGGGCCGGTGTTACGACCGCCTGTTTCAGCGCCTTTATCTGAGCCAACGTCTGGTTGAGGATGGCGTCGCGGCCGTGTTGGCTGGCGGACGCTTGGGTGATCGATTTCTGAGCGGCGGCGAGTTGGGTTGCGAGTTGGGCGCGGTCGCGACGGTCCTCTTGCCAGGCCCCAAGGATGGTGATTGCGAAGAGCGCAGGTAAGATAATTTCTGCGAGGCGGAGCCAGAGTCGTGAAGTCATATGTTTTTGTCTCGGCGATGCGACATGGGGCACGATGCATCGCGCCCCTACAGAAAATGAGCGCGGCGGGCCAGGACCAGGGCTGGGTAGGCGGGATTGCCGCCGCCGTTCCAGGCGAGGAGGCCGCGCGTTGTATCTCCATCCATGGCGTCGAGTTTCTTGCGCAGGAGCTTGCAGCCGATAGGCAGACCTTGTTCGGGATCGCACAGCGCCGATAAGAAAGTTGCGTCAAAGCCCATTTCTCTGGCGACCTGACCCATTATTTGCATCAGGCCCCAGGAGAATCCGCGGGCGTAAGCTTCTGACGCAGTGACCTTGTTATTCGTGTAGAGATGCGCGACGTATTTGGCAAAGAACGCCGGTTCGTAGCGCATGGCCCACGGATTCCAGGACGACTCTTGTTCAATGACGGCGCACACCAATGCCGGGTCGAGCGATTGCGCGGCGGCGGCTTTGCGCGCCAAGGCGACGAGTTGCGGCGGGGAAGGCATCGATTTGAGCGTGCGATTTATTGAGCCTGCCAAATCAAGTCGTGATGGTCGATAAGAAAAGCGGCAGCAGGGCTGCCGCGCTTCAAATCGCTAACTGGACAGCGCTCAGTCGTGGCGGCGATAAGCTTGAAATTCGACGAAGCGCACAAGCGGCGGTTCGGGCGGCTCAATTCCCTGCTTCAGAGCGATGGCGTGCAGCGCCGAATAAATATGCGGAAGATGGTTTGTGGCGATGTCGCTCACGAAAGCGCGGACAATTTCGTCATTGCGCATGCGGCGGTGCAGCCAGCGCAGAAAGAGGACGAACTGCACACCTACGGGAACGAGCGCGGCCAGGATGGTGGACCAGTGGCTGGGCATGTGGGAGCTTTCGGAAATAGAGGAAGTAAATGAAGTAAAGGAGATAGAGGAGGTAACGGACTACGGGACGCGACTTCGGCAGAATGGCGAGCGCGGGAGTCCGTTACCCGAATCTTCTGAATCCTTTACTCGCTCTGCCTCCTGCACTGCATCAACCTCATCGGTAAGTGCTTAAGTTCGACGAGATCAGCGCGTCTAGAACAGGGCGCCTGGCAAAGCGCCGAGCGTGGCGCCAAGTCCGGAGCCCAACGAGCTGAAGAACCCCGCACCTGGACGAGAGACGCTGGCGCGGACGCCGAGCAACTGCGAAGGAATTCCCAGGGTGCGTCCGAGAAGGTTGGTGTCCACACCGTAGAGGCCGGAGAGCCCTTGCAGGGCAGACATTTGCCGCTGGAACGCGGTGTTGGTGAAGGCGAGCTGGTTCTGCTGGGCCTGATTCCCTTCCGCAATTCCCTTCTGGCGGGCAAGCTCGTCCGTTAGCGCGCTGAAGCCAGCTGAGTTGCGCGTGCGGGCCAGGCGATTGGCGGCAGCTTGTTGCAGGGAATCGAAGGCGCTGGCGATCGCGCCCTGGGATTGCCCGGTGACGGCGGCTTTGTCCGCGGCGCTGAGGCCGGGATTGTTCAGAATGCTTTGAAATTGAGAATTGAGCAGATTGCCGGTCTGCTGCTGCTGATTCAAGAATTGCTGATTCTGGGCATTGATATTGGCGAGCTGCTGATCGGTGAGATTCATCGTTTGTGTTTGTGCGCGACTCATAGAGCCTCCAGATACAAATAAACACCGGCAAATGGGACTGACCGTTAAAGGATGTGAAACTGTGAGTGAATCAATAGATGCGTCGAGCGAACGATCGCGGTAGACGCATCAGTCGGCAACGTAGCTGTGGGCGACATTGTCGTCGCCCTCTTGAAAGAACAGAATCAGAACCGGTCGGTTGTTACCACCTCGTATGGAGGTCAGAACCACTTTCCCACAGTAATTTCCTACCGAGACCGATTGCGTGCTGCCGGGCAGCTCCCACGTCTTGCCGGTCTTTTCCAGGAGTTCAAGCCAAACAGGTCGTTGGTCAAGTCTGAAACCCGAAGGCGGCCCGGTCTCAATGGTCGGATTCAATGAGTAAACTACGGCGGCGTAACTCCCGAACTCGTAGACATCCTTGATCTTGCTGTCGCGCCACGAAGCCCTTTTCAAGTCCTCTCGTTGCAGGTCGAGAGCGTCGTTGCTGTCGCAGGAGTCAAATCTCAGATATTGATCCGGCAAGCCTGAGAATTCCCGCTTCTCCGGAGTGCTGTTCCCCCACATCATGGGAACCCACTCTCCTTCGTGCAGGGTGTAGATCTCGTGGTAGTAAGGCTCTCCCTTCCATTCGGGCTTAAGCTCGTTGTCTTCCGGCTGAAGCTCAAAGTCATTCGTTTGAGGGTTGCGAACTTTCGGCAACGCACGATAAACATGCAGTCTGTTGCGATCATCGAGGAAGAAGTATCCATGCAGGGCCCGAAAATAGCCGTTCCTATAGAGGTTCAGACGCTCCTCGCTGGATTCCCTAGGTGACGTGTTCGTTTTCTTGCTCTCTGCCTCGAACGATTGGTCTGCGGAACAAACGACAGTCGAGGGGCGAGAACGATCAAAGGGCCTCGACGCAAGGAGCGAGAAGCAGGCTAGGAATCCGAAGAAGCTGGTGCAAATCGGTCTCATTATCGGTCGGGCCATTGGCGGTACTTAAGCAGAAAGTTTCTATCTTTGCCGGTGGACGGCAAACCATCTCGCCTTGCCTTTAGATATAGGTCTCTCTTGCGATGGCCGTGGGTATACGCTGAATAAGTTTGTTGTGCCCGGTCCTCCGCTGTCGCTCCTGGTCCTTGTTCCATTTCGGCCACCCCATACTCTTCAGCGAGTATGGCAACTGCGCCTCTTGCGTTCGCCTTCCAGTCTCTTTTTACGTCCTCCGTTATTTTGAAACGTTGCCCATCTGGACCTTTGTGCGTTTCTCCGATTCTACTCTTCGAGTTGAGTTGCATAAGCCCGTAGTCCCAGCTCTTGACCACTCTTTTCCCGTGCTTGGTCTGGTAGTTCGGTTGCGGCAGGATACCCGCATTAACGGAACTTTCCGCGTCGGCAACAGCATACACCAACTTTCGTGGTAGATGATAATCATCTGCTAAGCGACCTAGATAGTTAAGAACCTCGCCGTGTGCCGGCTCATGCGACCCGTGTTGTTCCGGATTAGATGTGGAATGCGGACTTTGCCTGCCGCCATGGGATTCGAGAGTCTGCAATTCGCCGCGGTCGCCAGGTCCGGGACGATTCTCGAGCGTTTGCATGCGACCATGCGGCTCGCGGAGGCCCTCGATTAGAGAAGCAAGTGATTTGGACAGATGTCCCATGCGGATCCTCCGGGGTAAACTGCACTGCGACTAGGGGCCGGAAATCCTTGCCGTACAGGCCAATCTTTTGCAGTACGGCGTCCAGGTGTCGTCGCGTCGCCAGCCGAGCGTCTCGATGCGCTTGCCGAACTTGCGCGCGATGGGCGGCGGCAGCCAGGCATGAACGTCTTCTAAACCGCGCTGCCAGGCGTCGCGCTCCGTGGCTGCGTGAAGCTGGAGCAGCCATTGCCAGCGTTCGCTCGGCGTGCCTGCTGTTGGATCGAGGAGCAAGTAGGCTTCGGCTGTGAGGCGCAGTAGGGCGGCGCCGATGATTTGTTCTTGCTGCAGTTCGGCTTGATGCGATTCGTTTTCTTCGTGCGCTTTCGAGAGAATCAGTTTTGTTACGAAGAGCGGATTACGCAAATCCGGGAGTGGGTAGTCGAAACCTTGCGCTGCGTGAATTGCGCGCAAAGCCGCAAGGTCCGATTCCTGATATTCGCGAATCTGCATAAAAGGAACGCGGTCAGGGTTGCAGCAACCGTAGGGGCGCGATATGGCGTGCCCCGACAAGTGCGACAACATCTTTCGACCTACTGGCGCAAATTTTGATCAGAGAATCGTTTGCCGAGTGATGCGCGAGCCGGGGTTGATGCCGAAGCCGTTTCCGCCGCGAAGCTGGCCGTTGGGAAGCGCGCCGCTGCCGGTAGATGGCTGCGGAGTTGGGCCCGTCGCGCCACCGCCGGTCACGGCAGCCGGCGGCGAGCCAAATGTGATTGGCACGGACGGTAGCGAACCCACATATTGCGAATAGGCGCGCCAATAGAGAGTTTGATTGCCGAGCTGCAGGTATAGATTCCGCGAGGCACCCATGAAGTAGACGCGAGGCGAACTGAACGCCGGCGTGGTGTCCGATTCCGCAAAATAAAAAAGTCCCGGGCGTGCATCCGATGGGTCGGTGATGGAAACGTCGAACCAGCCGTTCGATGCTTGCACGTTGATCGAGGCGACGGGAGTTGGCGCGGGAGCCGGCGTACTGGGATCGACGCCCGCGCGCTGGCTCGTGGCGTTCACGGACGCGACAATTTTCGTGAGCGTCTCGTAGAGGTACGGATCGCGGTCCTTGATTGGTGCGAGTTGGGCGACCGTCAACATGTCTATTGAAGTTTCATAAAAATCAGAAGATTATTTGAACTTGTTCTGGACTGGATTTGTGATGGAACGTCGGAGATTCATCTTCGCCTTGACGTTGTCTCCTCTGCTAGCGCAAGGGCAAGTTGTCGAACAACGGAATATACAAGTAAAAATCGAAAAGTTTACTCCCACAGCCTTCGGCTTCAATATTCTCGTGAGTGTCGGAAACTCAGGCAAACTACCTATCGTTTTGTTAAAAGCGCCTTCAGTTAAGGCAAACACACTCCAGTCGCTCGGCATACAGCAGTGGGACACCAAGCTGGGCTGGCAAGGAGTCGGGCCCTGCCGGGACGTGCCGCCATCTTCTGTTATCACCCTGGGCCCAGGTGAAAGCATTCAGAACCTAATCCCAATCGGAGATAAGGCTCACGGCTGGAACAGCACCGTCTGTCCGAACAGAATTGAACACCTCGGAGGGAAGATCCGGGCGATTTTGTCCTACGTCTACGAGAGTGAGGAACAATCTCGGAACCGTGACCCTAGAGCCCGCGTGGATATTGTGTCCGCTCCAGTTGAACTTCCGCACTGAGACTGAGAATCCCTGGTTTGGCCCTTAATTCATGCCGCGGACGGGGGACCAGGGATCGACGCGGAGCGAAGGCGTAAATTTTTGCAGCTTGAACCACGCGCCGGGCTGATTGGTGCTCACCTGGAACGCGACGCGTTCGCCCAAGATGTTGATGGGCAGCTCGAGATCTTTTAGCGAAGGAGAACTGAGCGGGAGCGGTTGCTGGGCTTGCGAGGCGTTTGTGGAATCGGTGAAGCTGGTTAGAGACAAGTTCCCTGCCCCTTCGACAAACAGCGTGAGATAGCTAAAGAGCTTGCGGTGGGCGCCGAGATTGAGCGATTGCTCGACGGCGCGCTCGGGGAAAAAGTGCGTGGTGTAGTAGCTCGGGATAGCAGCGCCGTCGTCGGAAAGCTGCGTATCGCTGAGTTGATAGACTTTGCCGGTTGCGCCTCCACCGCCCACACCGGGCGAGCCGCCGCCGATGGCGACGAGCGCGGTGCCGTCGGCGCGCTCGATCAGCGCGCAGGAATTGGCTGCGATGGTCCAAAGCGACCATTTGCGGGCTTTGTCCGTGGCGGCTTTGCGGCCGGTGATGGTGACGTTTACGGGCGGCCGCGAGGCAATCTCGTCGGCGTCGTCGAGGTCGTGATAGTCGAGCATCAAAATGGTGTTGGGAGTCGTGGCACTGCCTAGAGGAGCGCCGAGCAAAATGCGGCGTTCTTTGGTATCCACAGTGACCCACAAGGTGTGGCCGTACTGCCAGTTGATCTGGTTCCAGGTGGGCTGAATTTCCTGCGAGATTTTGATGGGCTCTCCGCCACTGAAAATATAGAGGCCGGTGCGGTGCGCGATGACGACCCAGTCTTCGCCGATGCCGACGCCGCGAACGGAAGGCGTGCCGAGGCGCCGCGACACTTCCGCAATGGACCAGAGTGAAGGTTCGTTGGTGCCGTCGTCCTGGGTGACGTGCAGGGAATGTTCTTTTACAAAATAGAGGCGCTCGCGAAGCTTGAAAGCCGCCCGAATGGCCTGACCGTTGTTTTCCGCGACGCTGAGAATGCCGTTGATGCCGTCGTAACTTTCGGGATCCTCGGCGCGGCTGGCGCGCACGAGCGAAGCGTTCACGGGAGTCGAGGTGGGAAAAATCTCGATGCTGTCGACGTAGAACTGGCCGCCAACGTTCGGAGTGCCGTCGGCATAAATGCGCAGCACGAGATCGCTGGGAATCGCAGCGAGTGGCGCGGTCAACTGCGCGGAATATTCGACGTAGTTTGTGGTGAGTTGCGCGGCGGTGAGCTGCAGGCCGGTGGTGTTGATTCCAGCGCTTTGGCTCAGGAGTTGAATGTGCAGCGTGCCCTGCGAGAGCGTGGCGTTGGCGGCACAGTGGGCACGAATGGTGTAGTCGGTGTTCGCCTGGATAAGTGGAGCGCCGAGGGCATCCTGCACAGCGCCTTGCGTCATCAAGCCACGCGTGGGCGTCGAACCGTTGCCGACGATGGAATAGGCTGCTCCCCAAACGACGAAACTCTCTTCATCCGTGCCACCGGGCGCAAAAACGACGTCGGGAGTCCAGCCGAGGGGATAATGAGGAAGAGTCGGACCGGTGAACCCGCCATCGAAGCCGAGGTTCACCCAGTTGTTCATTTTGTTGCGCTCGCCCCACCAGAAGAGCCGCTCGGAATATTCGGCGACGCCGGCGCAGTCGCCAAGCTCGGCGAGGCGGAAAAGATCGTCGATGTTGGTTCCGGCGAGAAGGATGGCGTCGGAAAAGTCCACGGCGATGGAGGTGGTAGTGTTGTCGGCGAGGATCATGTTTCCACTAAAGAGGGTCGAGCCGCTGGCGGTGTAGAAAAAACTGGCGCCGCTCGCGCCCGTGAAACACAAGATGCGCGCAACGACATTAGATGGCCCGATTGGAATGTTGGTGACCACGGCGCGCTTGCCGCCGCTCGCGGTCCAGGTTGTGGCCGGGCCCGGTTTGGTGAGGTAGCCCTGGCGAGTCTGGAAAATGACACAGACTTGGTGCACGCCCGAATCGACGCTGCCGGCGGCTGCGGCTGATCCTCCGCCGGATCCTGCCAAGCCACCAGTGCTGGCAGTGAACGTAAAGTGGGTGGCATCGGGGACGGTGGTGATCGGAAAAGTGCCATTGTAACCTGCCACACCGATACCGGAAGTGGTAACGAGTTGGCCGACGACCAGGCCATGCGCTGTCGTGGTTTGAATTGTGGCCGTTGCGGAAGCCGCCGTGCCACCGCCGGAAGCGGCGAGGCCGCTCGCGCCTGCGATATAAGTGAATTGCGTGCTGCTCGGTATGGCGACAACGGGAAACGTGCCGTTGTATGCGCCAACTCCGACACCGGCGATCGTGACGGATTGGCCTGCGGAAAGACCGTGACCGGAGGTGGTGGTAATGGTGACGAGAAAGCCGTTTTCAGTTGCGCCGGTCGGGCTGGCGGCGATCGTCACGGCCGCGGGTTGCGTTGCGCCAGTCGGGCTGGCGGCTACGGACACGATCACATTTTCTTCCACGACGGTTGGGCCCGCGCCCGGACCGCTCTGGCTGACACGGTCGAAATTCGTGTCGTCAAACTGGCGGGGTAAGTCGTTGCCGGTTTTGCCGTCGCTGATGGCCAGGTATTCGCGGCCAAAGATAGTCGTGGAATTTCCGTAGGAATTTGGCGTCAGGCCACTGGCGATGCTTGCGAGAGTTCCGGGCGTGGTCTCTTTGTAGAGCACTCCGTTCGAGTCCAGAATCATTGTGCGCAGAGTGGTGTTCAGGGTTTCGTAGGTCTTGATGTAATTGATGGTTGGATTGCCGGCGAGCGGTCCGAAGAGCGCTTGCAAGCCCGGACGAGTCAGGACGCCGCCATTGCCAAAGACGACGTCCCGGCAATCGGGCGAGACTCCGTGCGGCAGATCGGCGGGAGACATGTCTGTCACCAGGCCGCCGAAGATTTCGATGGGTGCATCCACTGATCCGATAGTCGACATTTCTTTTAGTGTTAGCTACCTGTATGATATACACGCCGATGCAGGCGTGTCTCGGAGAGTGCTCCCAGTGGGAGTACTGGGCTCGCCTGAGAAGCGCTGAAGGCTGCTTTGCAGCCCCGGGAGTTCGAGTCTCCCACTCTCCGCTCTAGTCTTCAGCGCGCCGTTTGACGGTTAGTACAGTTGTGATATTCTAGTGGTGCTTCTCAGGCGTGCCCAGTGCACGTGAATCTTTGGGGCGGCGATTTCTCGCCGCCCTTTTTGCTTTTGTGCAGAGTTATCCCCTGATACGGCGCACTGCTTGCGTGCTATTTCGCTGCTTCGTGCGGCTGCTTCCCTGCCCTGTCTTGGCCAGTTGATGCGTTCTTGCGTGCGCTTTCCGGCGCAATGAGGCCGTACTGCGCGGCTTTCTCGCGGTCGAGAATGGCGCCGCAAGAGCGACAGACGGCCACGCCGTGTTTGATCTTCTCCGCGCAGACGGGACATTCGGCAAGCGGCTTGGAATCGTAAAGCCACGGTTTTTCGAGACGCAGCTGACGCGCGGCGCGGCGTTCGAGGTCGGTGATGAACATGGGATTGCGGGTGCGCTCCCATTCGAGATCGGCCGCGGCCACCAGGCGGCGATGGAAGTCCTCAAGACGGCGCCGCGCGTCGCCGAGTTCGCTCTCGGTAGGCTGATCGCCGGCGGCCACAAACACGCCGTGAAAACTCCCCTCGCCGGAATCGCCATTCAGCTCGCGCGCGATATCCTCGGCGACTTCGCGCGCCGTGACGCGGTACTCCATGAGGCGCTTGTCGCCCAGATCCATGACGCCATTGCAACCGCGAATCGGAGTAATGGCAAAGGCCTCGCCGGCTTGCGGTGAGTTGACCTGCAGCGAGCCAAAGTAGGTGCGATGACGCGGAGGCCATTTTTCCATGGAGATGTTGACGAGCGAGACGGTGCTGTTTTCAGTGGCAGTTGTCATCGAAGTGCCTTTCAACAGATTAAGAAATGTTCTGACAATTCAAAAAGAGCTTTACTGCATTCGATACTGAACGACTACGTTGGCATCCGCAGGACTTGTGGCGCAGCCGGCAGCCGCGGTTTGCACGCCGAGAGTCAGCGAGGCCGCGGCGGCATAGTTTTGAGTGATCGGCCCGGAATCGTTCGCCGCAGCGGAAATCGTCAGGTTGACGGGGCTGGTGCCGTCCGTCAGGCGAACGATAGCGTTTGTCGTGCAACCAGCTGGAGCCGTCTTGGATTGCACTTGAACCCGAGTGATGGTGAGGGCCTTATCCAGCGTCCAGGTCGAGCCCGTCCACGTCGCCGTGAGCGCCCCAGGCAAGAAGACACTCTGCTCACCGCGGGGGCTTGCGGTAAATGTTTCCGATCCAAAGGCGACGCCTTGTGTGAAATGCTGCGTCTTGATCCAATCTTGCTCGAGGTCCAGATGCCCCAAAGGATGCAGGTTGCCGCCGGACCAGTTCTTCAGAGTGGCGACGCTGCCGGAAATGATGAGCCCGGGCGAACCGGAAGTAATTTGCGTGTCGGTGAAGGTCAAAGCAACGGCGCCGTTTTTGTAGCAGGTGAGCGCGCCGCCGGGCCCTACTTCCAGCCGAAGGATATCTCCCACTACTCCGGTGGAAGCGGTGCTCGTCACGTTGGTCGACGAGGCATTGACCACGCGCTGGATGTAGATGTTTGTGGTGTTTTCCAGGCAGTCATAGAAACTTGAACTGCTTCCTGTTCCGCTTGCATACACGCTCACCCCGGGGAAATCTGTCGTCCCGTTCAGAGCGGTGACGGTGGCCTGAGCGAATTGTGAGTTGGAGAAGGTGTTCGCGTTCCAGAACGCGGAGTTCGATGCCCCGGCCGACGTCCCCTGGATCTGATTCGAGGCGATGTTCAGGCCGTTCTGTTCGACGGTCCAATTCGAGCCGATGGTGCCGTTGGCCCTCGTGGCGTTGTCGTACGCGCTGTTCAGATAGCTGGTAACCGGCACAATCCCCGTAACGTCGGGCAGAGTTTGCGTGCGAGTGGCGGTTAGAGGCGCGGGCGCGATGACGTCCGTAAAATTGTTCGCCATCTTGAGCTGGTACGTACTTATACCGCTGGAGTTCAAGGAAGACGTAATCGCTGTATTTAAGACCGGCGGGCCGTTGTTGCAGGCGGAAGCGAATGTGTCCACGTAGGGCGCCGCTCCGCCAATGATGGCTGTGCTGCATGGATTCACATTGTCCAGCAAGCCGTCGCGATAAGGTCGATAGCCGACCGCACCGCTGGGAAGAACCGGCGGCGTTACAGTGACAGTTTGGTTTCCGCTCGTGGTGGTCGCGGAGATGCTCGCTCCAAGGGTTGTCTCTCTTCCATTCACGTCGACGGCGGTGATCGAATATGTATGAACTCCAATGGGCACTGTCCCGCCGGAGCTTACAACGGCGGACACGGGAGCGCCGGGCACAACCATGGGATAGTAAAACTGGCCTGTGCCCGTAACGGCGACGGGCACGTTTGCAAAGAATCTTGCAACGCTGCCGCCATTCAGGCCCGTGCTGATAATCGATGTGGTGGAGGGCAATCCCGTCGCGCAACCAGAGAAACCCGACTCCAGCTCAATGCCTCCCGTCGGCGCGCCGGAAAAAAAGGCTTGCGTACCGGTTGCGCAGAATGGCTCAATCACCCGCATATTGCTGATCGAGGGCGCATTCGTCACGTCCACCATCGGAGTCGAAAGACCGCCGACAGGGTCTGCATAGCTCATGCGCTCGATGCGAATTGCGTTAATGGTGTTTGTTCCGGTATTAAACCGGAGCGCGGGATAATAGCTGCTTTCGTTCAGAACTTCATGGAACGCGGCGTGACCCACCCCAGCGACGAGACCGCTAGCGCCCGCGCTGTCAAAAAGCCATTCGCCGCCGCCCATAACCGTATAGTAGAAGTCCAAAATGCCTGCAAGTTGCTGGCTGAACGCGCCAAAACCCATATCCACGACATCCCAAAGGGATGGCTGGATGCCCCAACCTAACGCCTCCGTGGCAATCGACCCGTAACGGAAAAGGAAGCCAAAACCGCCGCCCATTTTGAAAGGCTGAGAATAATTTCCGCCACTCATATAAACGTTGTCATAGGTAATTGTCGTGACGTTATTGCCCGTGTTGTCCTGGTCCTGGACGATACAGGTTTGGTAGGCCTGTAAGCATTCCAGGTTCAGGTTTTGAAACGTTGCACCACTGCTCGAGCCCGGCTCCAGCAAGAACATGGGATACGCGTTGCCCAGTAGGCGGGTCGTGACGTACTTTCCAAAGGAGGGGCCTGCGCCATTTCCGCCCGCTCCCTGGATTGTCCCTTCGATGACGTTTCCCCCGCGGGGGATGATTGGGTAGTTGATGAAAAGTTGCGCGCCCAGTTGAAACCTGGTGTTTTGCGGGCAGCCAGCCGCCAGGTTCAGGGGAGAATTGATGACGTAGAGCGCGCCCTGCGGATTAGAGGAGGGCAGAAAAATGGTCCCGCCCGTGCTTCCCATCGGCGTAGAGGCGCACGCGGCCAGCACATTAGGTGCGTTGTCGTGAAGGACGGTCGCAGAGCTCACCGTGGTGACGGCGTTGGCCGCGAGAGTAATGGTGCTACCAGCTATGTTAGTGATCGTAGTTGCCAGAATGCCATTTGTGGGGGACGCCGGCGGGGTTGACGGCACGTAGGCCGGTATCGTGGGTGCTGAAAATCCCCAATCAATAAATGCGCTGTCCATACCTTGGCTCACGCCCACAAGTGAGTAGGCACCGGCGCCCTGCGAACGGTAAATGTAATAGCCCATAACCGTGTACGGCTGCATGGTCCAACGCACAAGATTCTTTGCGACAACTTGAGCGGTGCCTCCCGCCGGGCAGTACGTTCCGTTCGCAAGCGTCGTGATATTCACGGTAAACGTCGTGGAGGTCGGGGCGGACGCAATCGTCCAGGATCCTTCGACGAGGGTCGTGCCCGTGGTGCCGCGGGGAATATTGATGGGGACGCCGCTCTGGAAATTGTGAGCGGCGGTGGTGGTGAAAGTGACGACGCCGCTGCTCTCCACACAACCGTTGGGGGCGATCGTCGCGGTGTTCACGCCCAGAGTCGCGGCTCCCGCGGTGGTGGTGAAGGCGGAACTCGCGGCGCTCAGTTCACCATGAAAGCCGATGGTCACCACCTTGTAGTTCCAAGTTGTTGTGCCATTCAAAATGCCCTGCGGCGTGACGGCGCTAGGTGTCTGGGCGATCGCTGTGGTGCTTCCGCCAATCGTGCAGGGCCCGCAGTTAGCATGGGTGACGTTGAACGTGAAGTTGACTCCATTCACCATGTTGGCAACCGGGAATGTCCCGTTGAATGTGCCATCGCTCGAGCCGGCAATGACCACATTGAAGCCAGGCGCGAAGCTGGCCGCGTTCGAGATAGTTACGGTGGCTACGTTGCTCGCCACACTGATGCTCGATACGGGAAACGGAGCACCCGGCGCGAGCATGGTGGGAGCAACGCCCGCCGTGGGAATGGCCACGCCGTGGCCGATTAGAAAATCGCTGACTCCGCCCGAGCAGGTGATCTGGTTGCTTGCGGCCGTCGTGTTGCAGGTGATCGTCGGCGGCGTAATGCCGCTGGTATACGAGCCATAGCGCGCAAGGTCGAAGAAAGGGTTTGGGCCTTTGGTGTGGAAGTCTGCGTCGATGTTTTGCGCGGCGGTAAATGTGTTGGAGACGTTTGTCTGCGCACCGTTGCCCGGACCCAGCGGACCAATTTCGGTTCCGGTTTCGTCTTGATAGTAGAGGCGCTTATCCGTGGTTTTTGTGTAGAGGTTCACCGTCCCAGCGCCAGGCGCGCCCGGGGGCGTGCCTTGATTGTTCAGAGTAAGTGTGCCGCTGGCGAGCGAGCCGAGCACCGTGGTGTTGCCGGAAACCGTGAGGTTGCCGCCTAGGCTCAGCGAGAAGGCGCTGACAGCACCGCTGAATGTCGGCGAAGAGGGATCGTTGGGCAGGACGACGTTGGGAAGCTGTTTGGTCGTGATGCCTGGCCCGGAGATTTCGATTTCGTATTTTCCCGGCGCCGCGTAGAAGGAATAGTTTCCTAGGCCGTCTGTCGATGTGGGATTGGAGAGCGCTTGCGTCAGGCCAACATCGGAGTAAATCAGAGCAAGCGGCGTACAAGGCTGCCCGGAGGCGGGCATGGCGCAAACGCGTACTGTAGCTCCCGCCAGCGGAATGCCGCGCGAGTTGAAGACGATGTCGTCCTTACGCGTGCCTTGGGCATGAGCAGTCCGGACTGCCCCGGGAACGACATGCAGCGCGAGCGCAACTAGTGCCCAGAAGAACGTCATCGTGATGGCGCGCAGGAAGCCCGGCTGGCGGCACAACAAACGCGGCGCGAATCTTGATCCTAACATGCGGCTGCCTCGACAAATGTGTGGATTAAAGGGTGACATTGGAAGCTACTGCAGCTTGCGAGCGGTGATGGTGATTTGCACGACGTCGGTGGTGACACTGGCCGGATAGGCGCCCGCGGTGACTTCCGTTCCGCCGCCGGTGAAAGCTTTGAGCTTCCAGTTGTTGAGCGCGCTTCCTGCAATGGGCACATAGTAGCCAGCATTACCGTTCTGACTATCGGCAAAGACCTGGATGATTTGCGTGCTGGGCAGCTTGTCGGCAACGGTGGTGAAGTCGAGCGTGTCTCCGCCAGTCGGATAATTGCCCGAAAAAGTGAGCGTTCCGATAGCGTAGAACAAGTTGCTGCCCGAGCCGTCTTCGTTGCTCGGTAAGAGCGTGATGGTGATTGGCATTTTGACCTCGATCGAGAAGGTGTAGCGCCGCCCTCAAAGCGACGCCTGCTTCAAAACCAAAAACTGGAACAGGCCGAGCTGAAGCCCGGCGTCTACAAAATCGTTCAGAATGGCGTATAGCCGCTGCGCGAGGAAAACGGCCTGCGGCGACGCACGGATTGTTGTTCGCGGCGAATCGCGGCGCTGACGAGATCTTCGATCGCGTCTGCCGCGGCGTCGTCCCACTTTTCGGCGAGCGGGCTGCCGCGGGCCCAACCCGCGAGCGCGGCGGTTGCGTAGGCGACGGCTTCCTGCGCATTGCGGATGAGAACCGGCGAAGTGGCGTCCGTGAAGTCGGGATACGCTTTGGCGTAGCGCAGGCGAATTTGCGTGTCCTGTGTTGCGCCGAGGAAATAAATGCCGTCGGCACGCCATTCCCAGACGCTCAGGGTGCTGTCCTGCACGCGCGAGGGAAGGCCGCCGTGCTGGGTGAGGTCCACCATCTCGAGAAAATCGTCGCTCGATCCGCTGGGCCGCTCCCAGATTGTGATGGGCACAAGAAGATCTGTCGGGAGCTGATTTGGCGGCGCGGTGGCGTCGGTGATGGAAATTTGCAGGGACGTGTCCGTTTGCGCGACGGCTGGAACAACCAGCAAAGCGTCGTCCTGGATAAATCCGCCGCCGCCCGCGTTTCCTAAAGCGCGTTGCAGTTTGCGGTACGCTGAATTGGCGTACGGCAGGAGTACCGTGTCCGTGAACAGGTTGCCTTGCGCGTCGTTCAATAGAGAACGCACGAGCGAAGTAATCTGACCGGCAGTGTTGTATGCGCTTGATCCTACGACTGGCATTGTTTAGGTCCTGGTGGGACAGACACTCTTGCCTGTCGCCTTAACTATTTGCGTGTCGCACGAACAAAGAGACGATCAGGAATGTCTGTCGCAGCCTCGCTCGCGCGCTTTCAGTCTTCAGGCAGCGGCGATTTTTGCAAATACGCCGCTACGCCGATCACAGAGTTAATCAGTGCCGCGGCTACGGCGATTCGCATGGTCGCGCCCGTTCCCGTTTGTAAATTGAAATGCTGCGGGTCGATCCCCACGGCCGCAAAACCGGTGAGCACCCCGCCGGCGCCGCCACTAATCGCGGCTGCCACAATTCCTTTTAGCCAGAGTTCAAAGCGTTTCATTTGCTGATCACCGAAACAAAGGGCTGCTTGTGAAACGCGGGGACAGCATCGTCTAGCTGGTCGTAGGCCCACGCTTCATAGGCGCGCTCCTCGCGCTCTTCCCTCTCGTTGACGGAGCGCCGCTTAGTGGCCCCCGGAAGATGCCTCGAAAATTCAATCGCGCGTGCGACATGGTCTGCCGCGGCCGGCGTGAGCTGCAGAAATTCGCCGCGCGGGCGTTCGAGCGTGAAGCAATGCTCGTACTCTCCACGCGAAGGATACGGCCCGAGCGCGGGAATGCTCACGCCGTTTTCGCGTTCAACGGTTTGCGCATACCAAAAGCGCGGCGAGCCGTACACTTCCGGAGGCACCCACCGCTCAATATGCCAGCGATTCACGGCGGGATACTTCGGCTCCTGGCGCAGCTCAACGACTTCACGGAGCAGCGAGCCCGTTTCGGGATCGCGCTCCTCGAATTTCCCCCCAATCCACGCGAGGCGGTTCCATCCCCAAACGGCACGGTAGTTCGCTTCGCCGAATCGGTTAATGCCGCCGGCACGACGCAAACTTTGCGCGACGTTTTCCGGCGTCTCGTGCGTTTCGCGTAAGACTCGAATCATTTTGCGCGGGGAGCGAAGTCAAGACCCTTCACGACAAATTTGTAATCGCCGCAATCCAGCACGAGTTCGCTGACCACGGCGGTTTGGCCTTCCACTATGGCATTTTGCTTTTGCGTGGATTGAACGCAACGCAATGCCGTGCCCGGCGTAAGTTGAAGCGGGCCGGAGGCAAGCTGTACGCCGATGTCGGGCGCGATCATGGGCCGCAGGAAGGCCACGCCTTGCTCGCGGTCCGCGCGAATAAAAACGAAGAAGAGCGGGTCGGGTCTGCCGCGCGCGGCTATCACGCCGCACAACAAGAGGACCAGGTCGGCGAGAAGACCCTTTCGCATTTCAAATCAGGAGGTAAAGGAGGTTAATGAGGTAAAGGAAGTAAAGGATTAAGAATCCACAAGCGCATGCATATTGGCAAACGCCGGCTTCTTTACCTTTACCTCCTCTACTTCCTGTGCCTCCTTTACCTGGTTTTTTTTAGTAGCCGCTTGGCCGCGCCAGGGTATCGATGAACGCGCCGGTGCGCGGCGAGTCATCCCACACCTGAAACGCGGTGTCGAAGTAGAAGATGTAGCTGGCGGCAAGCCCGCCGCTCGCTCCGTAAATCGGAAACACCGTGTTGCCATTGACTTCATAGAAGTCGATGTCCTTGAGCACGGCGCGTCCCCAGTGCGAGAGGTCGAGAAAATCCACACGGGTCTGGTCGGCGTTCACGCTGGACTTGATGGGGATTCCGCTCATTGTTTTGCGGCCGCTGAAGAGCAGATCGAGATCGTTGCCGTCGCTGGCGCCGCCTTCCTTGATGATCTGGCTGACGGTGATGCCCAGATTTTCCCAGGCGTGCTCCTGTTCCACCGCCATGTACGCAATGAGCTTGCTGAGATGATTGATGCCCAGCGCTTTGCGAACCTTGTTGATGGCCAAGCGCACGTTGCTCGGCGTGAGCGCGGCGTTGCCCGCGTTTACGCGAGGCGTGGCGAGCTGCACCGGATAGGTCGCGCGGTTTAGGTTGAGCCATGTGCCGGTGGTCGCGTTGTTCTGGTGGTACTTGATGCCGAAAAGCGAAACGGGGCTCGCGCCGCTCAATCCGTCGTGGACGATGACGTCTCCGGCGGTCAAACCGCCCGGGTTTGCGTCGACGGTAATCGTCTGCGTGGGGCTGATGGGATCGGCGGCCACGACGTTGGCTGTGCCGCGATTGGTGGTCAGCGTCGAGTCGTAGACCTGAATGGTCTGGCCGACATAAACGAGCGCTGCGCCCGGAGGCGTGGCCATCGTCCAGGTCGTGCTGGCAAACGAGCTGACGGTGCCGAGCACGCCGTTGCCGGCGGTCTGCATCAGCTTATCGAGAAACGCGCGGAACTGTTTCATTCCGTTGGCGACTTCGCGCTTGGTAGCGTTTTCGATGGCGCGCTCGCGGCCGGTCGTGGCGTATTCCACCAGCTTCGTGATTTCAATCGCGAAGCGGAAGAAAATCGGCGAGACCTGCGCGACGTCGTAGGCTGTGCCCGAGCCGCGGCCCAGGTCGCCGCCGTCGGCATTGTACGATCCGGCTTTGCCGCCGGGATTCACCTGCAAGGGCAGGCGCATGTTGCGGCTGGAAACTTTCTCCACGTCCCCGCGCTGCTGGATCATGGTGAGTAAAATGTCGTCTCGTTCGTAGAGCAGGGGCACTTTGTCGCGCACCTTCTCGAGTTGCAACGCGACGACGTTCGCGTTTGCTTGTGCTGGCATCTGTTGTTCTCCTTAATTTTCAGGTGGCCGCGATGCGGCCAACAGAATTGCGGCGTTCCCGGTAGCCGCAGCTTCGCGGCAGAGAATCGCGCGGGCGTCTCTTGAGAAGGCGCCGAAAATCGATTGGGTGTACTTATTGAATGGCTTGCTGCAACTCCCGATTGCGCGTTGAAGCGCGGTTCGCTTCAATGGAAGCTAGAGAATTCAGCCGAATCAAACATCAAAATGAAAATCTCTGGCGTCCTGGCATTTCTGTTGTTGATCGGGGCCGGCATTTACCTGCTCCGCTTTTGTTCCGGCCGGTTCATGCTGTTGCGGCGCTCGAAATCGATCACGCCGTATTTGTACGGGATCGGCGGTATTCTGTCGCTCATGCTGATAACGCTGGGCGCAATCGGCGCGCTGCTGGTGCTGCTCGGACCGCTGCACTGACGCCCATTCCTGGTCACAAATCGAGAATCTGTTCATCGCTGAGCTTGCCGTAGTTGATGCGGCTCTTCGCGGAGTCTCCGCCATCGAGGCGGGCCGAGCGTGCCGCATCTTTGCGTTGCGCATTCTGATCCGGGGCGACTCGCGGACCTGATACCGCGGGGGCCACTTCCCTTCTCGCGGAGACTGTCTCGATCCGGGAGCTCTTGTTGCGATGGGCAGCCAAAGTTGTTTGCGTCCAATCATTCAACGCGCGTTTGGTCGCGCCAGGGACTAGCTGTTGCGCGCGCTCCCCGATCAGCCGCACCACTTGCGCGCGTATTTCGGGGTCGAAGCGCTTCGCGGATAAAATCAGCGTAACTTGCTCGCCGAGTTGCCGGTCGCCTTCCAGCGCTTTTTCGATGTCCTGGCGAATCGCTGCGGCCATTCGCCCCTTCAGAGCTGCGCCGTCGGGCTTTCCCGTGGCAGGAATTGCCTGGTCGAGCGTACGCGCGATCGCATCGCCCACGCTGCGTTCCAAGTCCTCATTGGCTGCTTTTTCAAAAGCCGCATAGGCAGCCAGGTGAGCCTGCCGCACCGAATCGTCACTCTGCTGTCCGCCGTGGTTTGCGTGCGCTGCCGGTTGCGCCGCGTTGCCATGCGCCGCAGGCGACCCCGGGTTCGCCCCTGCGGCCGAGGCAGCGCTTCCACCATTTCCCGGTTGCTGTGCGGCTTCAAGAGCACGCAATCCCTCGAACACCATTTCGCGAAACGCCGCAGGATCTTCGCGCATCATCATGGCTGCAAGCTGCGCGCGTTGCGTTGCGTTTCCGGCGAAATAGGCGCGGTCTATCTCGTCGAGCGTGCGAGCGCGTTCGGCAGCCGTTCGCGCTTCTTCCGGCTTGGCAAACACTTCGCGATACGAGGCCGCTTCTTTCTGGGCTCGCTGTGCGCCTTCCCAAAGGGCTCGTGCTTCCGTCCCTCGCTGTGGATCATTCATCGTCTCGGCTAGCCACTCCGGCGGCTCAAGTAGCACAGGCGCTCCTGCCTGTGTGCATTGTGAGTGTTGCGCTGCCGAAGCCGGGCCCTGTGAATCAATCCCGTTAGCGCTTCGTAAAACACTGTCATCGGGCGCATCGGCGTCGCTCGGAACAGCCGCAGGGCGATCACCCCGCGGAACATCCTCGCGTACGATCACGCTTTGCGTCTCAGGCTCGATCTCGAGGATCTGCTCGTCGGTGAGCACGAAAATGTCTTGCGCCGAGCTATGTCCGTTCGCTCCTGACGCCGATGCAGTTTGCGGATTCATTCTGGCTCCAAAAGAAAAAGCCCCGATTTATCGAGGCTCGTGCGCTAATACTAGGCGTCACTTCTTACGGGGTGTCTGCTCTGCAGGATCGCAAATCATCGGAATCACCGAGGTGACTTCGACGTGGCTCGGCAGATGGAGAAGTACTGACGGCTCTGGCTGGCTCTTACATCGACAGTCCGAATCGCACTTGTAATCCAACAGCCGATACCTAAACTTAACGCCGAAAGTGGCTGGCGCATGCGGCTCAAAGCGCCAGGTTCTGACATTTTCCTTTGCCGCCTGCACCAACATGGGCGGCCCGCTTTCTGCGTCGATGGCCGACACACTTTTCCCGTCTGTCGACACCCGGAGCGTTACGACTCCCTGAATACGGGCTCCGGGTGCAAGGATGGGATAGAACGGCACCGACGCGCTCACAACCTTGGGCAATGACCGTTGTGTTTGTTGCGCCGCCAAAGAGAAGAACAGCATCAACCCTGTTCCTAGTGCCGTGACTCGGAAAATGGTTCTCATTTCATGAGCACAAAAAATCCTTCAGCTTGATGGACTTACCGATGACTCCCGAACTGTCATAGAAATACACCTTCTTTTCGCCCGCCGCTAGAACAATGTTGATCTGACCAGGAATTGCTGCAGTCTTGTCCGCACTCGACGGAGGCTGTACCCAGCGCTTGCCTGCGGCGGTAACACCGGCAGGATGCACATGGAAAAAGACGCGGGGGCTAACTATTGAGTACGCGACGCTTTTATCCGCGGGCTTACCAGAGGGAGATACATGGTCGGTGACGTCGGGGTTAGCATATGGACCAGGTTCATCGCGCGAGATCACCCATTTTCCAGACGCGTCTAGTCCTGCGACTCCATATTCTTCGTGAAATCCTCCTTTCTTGTCGTCCGCGGTCGGTGCGTTGCTGTCGTTTAGGGCTGTTGCGATAGCAACCTTGATAGCGCAAGGTATCTGCGCGGCGAGGCTTTGTGGGGTTTGCTCGTTGTGCTTTCCTTCGGCTTCATGGATCAAGACATGGTTACCGTCGATGGTGATCCAATGATCGCCCGGACTGTCCCGGTCCGCTTCTCCGTGCGGAGAGGATTCCTTCGGAGCCAGCCGGACTGCGGCATGGCTCGACGTTTGCAATTCGTTTGACCTTGCCGGACGGTGGACCGGGGAGAAATGTCCCGTCTGGGTTGGGCCGACATGGCTCAGGGCGGATGTTCCGATGCTCATGGCTCGGAGGTGCGCCTCGGTATGCGCGCGGACGTTGGCAAAGCCGGCGGGATTGGTCATCTTCGCGGATTGGCCGGCTTCGGAGTTGGCCCAGCGCTTGCATTCCTCGAATTCCACGGCGTGGTCATCGAGAAGCTGATCAACGGGGACGGACGGCAGCACCAAAATTGATGGCTCCTGCGAGTTGGCGGACGCGGGTTGCCTAGCGCCGCCCTTTAGGACGCCATCTTGGGGCGCGGCGTTTGACGATTCCGGGGCAGCCGATTCATTGGCTTCACTGGCGCCTGCGGATGCCGGGCTAAAGCCCGGCGCTACGTGTGCTGCACCGGACAGGTGTGTCGAGATCACAATCGGGGCGCTGGCGAGCAATTGCTGAATCTCGCGGAGCTGTTTATTGCGCGAATCCTCGCCGGGCACGACCAGCTCGCTGAGTCCAAGCACGTTCTTGATGTAGCCGATGTTCGCCGGTTCGGCCAGCGCTTCCTGAATGAGCGGATCGTTCACGCTGAATAATTGCTGCAACACGGCGCGTTGTTGCGACTTCAGGCGCGGAAATGTTTCGTCCGCTTCGGGATGGACGCAGATGTTGCCCTTCAAATCCGCAGCGCGAATCACGCGGGCGTCAAGCACGCCGTCCGGTCCGAGCAGGGGGATCTCGGCGTCTTCCGGCCGGTTTTTGCGGAAGCAATCGACAGCGAGGAGCAGAACGTCGGCATAAAATTGTTTGGTGCGGCGCCAGACTAATCCCAAACGGCCCATAGCCTGATCGCGGGCCAGCGCATAGCCCGACGCCGTTTTCACGTCGTCCATGTTTCCGCCGAAGATCGCGGGAAACAACCCGGTCAAGAATTGCGCCACGGGCCCGATCAAATCCTGCTGGTGGCGGATCATGTCCGGCGGAACTTGCGCGGGCGCCGGCTGAAAAAATCCCGCGGCAAGCGGCTGTCCAGGACGTGCGCGCGCCGGGAAATGCGCGGCAGGTTCGGCGACTTGATTCGCGAGCGCGTCGAAATCCAGCACTTGCGGGTCGGCGTAAATCGGCGGGATTCCGTACTCGTAAGTTTCGGCCTGCATGTTGGAGAGCACGTTGTAGCGCTCTTGCACTTGCACGAGCGAATCGCCGACGCTCGGGCGATTCTGCCCGTCGCCGGGAAGAGCGTGCAACACGCGCCAGTGATCGTCCATGGATTCGTTGCGCGATTCGCAGTAGACATCGCCGGCAAATCCGCAGTAGCAGCCATCGGGAAACAGCGCGAGCAGTTCGTTACGCACGGCTTCGTCCTCGATCGAATAGAACGCCCACGGGCGCAACCAGGTGCGATCGAAAGTGATCAAATTCATCAGCGCGTCGCCGGGATGAATCGAAGGCAAACCTTGCTCGACGCTCAAGCGCGAGACCCGCGCGTACACATCGTCGGGGCCTTGCGATGACGCGGCTTCGATCTTGCTCGCCGCGTGCGGGTATGCTGCTTTCAGCTTCGCGCGATGTACCTCCGTCTGCCATTGCAGGTACGGGTATTCGTGCATTTCGTTGGCCCAGACGGGGGTGTTCAGTTCCAGGCCGCCGGCGATGGAGATCACTTCCTGTCCGTTCGGCACTCGCCTCGTACCCACTACACGCGGCACGGTGACACGCTCGGCCTTGCGCAGGTTCGATTCGCCGAGCTCCGCATCGCAACTTGCGCAACGCATCGGCTGTAGGGGCACGATATATCGTGCCCCTACGGTCGTCGGATCTTGGGCCGGCTCGTCCCCGGGAGCAGGCGGTGTCGCCGGCGTCTCTCGCCGGCAGGCTGGGCAAACATACGCGTCTTCACCAAGAGGAATCTCAATCGCCTCGAGCAACTGTTCTTCGTGAAAACCGAAGCGCTGGCCGTCGGCGACGAAGCGGACATACGCGCCAAGTTTTCCGTCGGTCCAGAGGAAGTAGCCGATCGAAGTGAGAAGGTTTTCCACCTCGTTGTTGCGCTCGATCAGCTCGGCCACGTCGCTGGCGGCGCGCGCCGCGCTAATGTCTTCGAGCGATTGCGACGATTGCGGGTAGAAGCGCACGCTCGGCACATCCTGCGAAAGCACAGCGATGAACGACAATCCAAATCCCTGATAAAAATTCGTGACGAACTGATAGCGCGGCATCTCTTCGAGTTCGCGGTCGTCCTTGAAGCGCTGCTCGAACGGCAAGTGCCAGTTCATGTCGTTGGGATTCCACCAGGCGTATTGAAGTCCTTGCCAGAAGAGCCGCGCCTGGCGAATCCGCCGGATTTCGTTGCGCCGCGCGACGATGCCTTCCTGTCGATACTGGCGCACCAGTTCGCGGAGCGCGTTCACCAGCTCGGGCTTCACATCTTCGAGCCGATCGTTGTTAGGGCCCAGCTCCAAAGGCGCATCGCCGAACTGCTTAGCGCCGCTTTTTAGGTCGGCATCCTTCTCCGCGTCGTCCGCGATGGATGAATGGTCTAAAGCGGGTGCCGGGCGAAAGCCTGGCGCCACGACCGGTGCCACGCGTGCCGCGTAATTGCCATCGGCTGGTGCGATTGTTCCGGGCGTCCCGGGAAAAACCTCAGCTGTGGGGTACAGGTCCATTCGTCCTCGCATCGTTTCCGCCGTCAAAATCAGCGGCCGCATCGTGCGCCGCTCCTGTTTCGCGCCAGGCTTGAATCTGGTGCCACGAGCGCTTCCTCAATCGCGGCAGCGCCTGCGGCTTCGGCGCTTCGGGAAACTCGACCGGCGGAAATCCCGCCGTGCCCAGCAGCGAATTCATCAGCGCACGATTCTCCGCCCGCAGCTGGGCAACGTCTGCCTCCAGCCGTTCGATGTAGCGGCCCCGCAACAGCCTTCTTAGAAACTCTCGCATGTCACCCAATTCAGGAGATAATCTATCCCATCACATTCAGATGAATTCTGATATACTCATAGCGGAGGAAGCGAATGAGCGCACGCGGCAATCGCCAAAAAATCTCCACCACGGTGGCTCCGGAGACCGGGGCCTATCTGCGCTCGCTGGTACGTCGCGGAAAGGCGGCGAATTTGGCGGAGGCGGTTGACCGTGCCGTCGCCGTCGCGCGCCGAGATGAATCGCGGCGAAACCTAGCATCCGCAACCGCTGCTTACTATGCCTCGTTGTCTGGCGATTCCCTCGAGGATGAAAAAAAGCTTGAACTTGCCGTCGGCGGCGCTTCCTCTCAAGTGGACTTCGATGGCGAGTAAGCCGGCGACCAAGCAGCCCGCTCCCCGTCGCGGAGAGATCTGGACAGCCTACTTGACGGTTCCTCTCGGTCAGCGACACTGGGTGTTAGTCGTCTCATTGAACGAACGCAACCTGAGTGACAACGCCTTTACAGTTCTCGTGCTTCCCTTCGCCTCCCGAATTGCAGCAGCACCCAGCACTCTCGTGCTGCCCCCCGGAGAGACCGGTTTGCCGGGAGACTCCTGCTTGCGCGGACATTTCATAACCACGCTACCCAAGTCACAGCTCATCGAGAGGCTGCCACGCGCATTGTCAGAACGACGGATGCGTGAAGTCTCAGTAGCGATCCGACGCAGCTTCGATCCTGACGCGCCCTAGGAAGGCATTACCAATGCCGGCGCGGAAACTTTTTGGGCCGGAATTGATTGCGCGCTTCGGCTTCGAGGCGCTGGTAGTGAATCGCCTGCGAAGTTGGATCCGTGGCGCTCACCTGGCGCGCAATCTGTTCGCCGAGCGGCATGCCGGTGACGAAATGCGCGCCACTTCCCGGCGGATGTAGGGGCGGGGGTTGCCCCGCCCTGGACGACGCGAAGGCCGTCGCAACACCGGCGATTCTTCCGCCGGAGACCAATCCATAGCGCGCGGAATCCGCGGGATCATCGCCATCCATTTTGCGGATGTCTTCCTGGCGAATGTTGTCGCGCACGAGCGTCGGCATGCACTCGATCAGCTTGGTGCAATTTTCCGTGATGATCCACGCGTTCGATTCCAGCAGCTGATACATGAACTGCCAGCCGCCGATGCGGTCATCGTCGGCGGGCGCGGGCCGCGGCAAGCCGTTGGCCGTCAACACATCGCCGAGCTGCTCGGCGATCGAGGCTTCCGCCGTGCGATGCGCGAATGCATCCGGCGAAAGAAACACTTCGCTGATATTTTCGCGACCGCTGCGCTCGGCAATTCCCTGCGCAAGCATGCGCGGAGAGAGGCCGTTTTGGACGAATTCGCGGTAGGTGACTATGCGCGAGCCTACAGCGGACAGCTCACCGCTAACAGCGCGTGGAGAGGGAGCGAATTGTGCTGTCCTGCTGTCCGCTGCGAGCTGTCGACTGTGAGCTTCTGGCGGCACCGCGCAATGCCAGTACACCGCGCTGGGATGCTGGAAGCCCCAGTCGATCGAAATCCAGCGCGGCCACCAGGCTTCGAGCCGGATCTCTTCCGGCCGCGCGGTATGCCGCCCGTAATCGAAGATGTCGAAATACTGGCCGGCGAAAACGTTCCAGTCGCCGTCGAGGAACGCGCTTCGCAGATGCTCGGGCAAAGTTTCCAGAGTGCGGCGGTAGCCGGCATCGTTCGCGTATATCGGATTGTCGTCGAGCCGCGCGCGAATAAATTCATAGTCGCGGGGATCGTAAAATCCTGCTTGCTCGAAGCCCGCCGGCGGCTGGTGATCGACCCACAACGCTTTCACCCAGGCGTGGCCGATATTGCCGGGATTCGTCGCGCCGGCCATGCCGCAGAAACTTCCGCGCACGGGACAGCGGTTCCGCGAAGTGAGAAATTGCCACTGCTTCAGCGTAAAGTGCGTGAGCTCATCGAGCCCGATGAATAGAAATTCCGCACCCTGGTATTGGTAGACGTCGTTTTCGTTGCGGCAGTAGCCAAAGCGCGTGGTCGAGCCATTTCGCCAGGTAACAACGTGCTTGGACTCGTTGTACTTCTTGTACAGGCCGCGGGGCACGTCTCGCCGGAAGTACGCGAGCAGCGACGATTCCAATTCAGGATACGTGCGGCGAAGCAAAAGCGTGTCTGCTCCGGCCCACGCGTTGGCCTGAAGGATCGCTTCCCAAAGCAGCGCCTTGGTTTTGCCGGGGCCCGCCGCGCCGCCAAAGAGCCGGTACTTGGCGAGGCTGTCGTGAAACTCCTGCTGTCGAGGAAAGGGCCGATAATATTGGCTGAAGTCCACTTAGCGATAGATCTTCGAGAATCGGCTACCCACGATCCAAGCGGCCACCGAACTGAGCATGCCGGCCCTCACGCCAAAGCCCAACGTGTGCCAGGAGGCCAGGAAGGCCCAGAGGAAGCCGCCGACGCCCAGCACTTTCAGGACATAGTCGAGATGGATCGCGTTCGTAAGCTTCTCCAGGAAAGATTCCTGGGGAACAGGTACCACGCTCATTTTTTTGCTCCTTCCGCTGCGCGCCGGGTCACAGCGCTGTCGATATCAATCACAATCTCCGGCGATTCGTCAGCAGTCGGAGAGGTTCCCTTGCCGTATTTCATTTCCAACAAGCGTTCCAGCATGCGCTGACCGATTTTCTGGTCGCCCGATTTCACGAGACGTCCACAAGCCTGATAGATATCCACGTGTTCGTGCATGGCATCCACAAATTCGGCGCCATCTTCCGGCAGTGGTTTCGATCCCGGGGGAATGTCCACCGTATCTTCCTCACCTTTGCGCGTAGGCTTGCCGTTAGGGTTGTCCTTAGGCTCGTCCTTGGGCTCGCCCTTGGCCTTGTTCTTTTCGCTTGGGACGCGCGACGTTCCCGTGCCGGCCTTTTTCTTCCTTTTCTTGGGCCGGCTATTCTTTTCACCTTCCGGGGCCTGAGCCACCTCAGCGCACGCATCGCGTTCCTTACCGGCCGCGGCGGAGGACGCGGCGGCCGCAGTGGGAAAATCGCGTGCATCGTCAGACGCAGCCCTGCCCTTTTCCAGCGGCGCTTCCCTTTCTTGCGCCGTGCGGGAAGGTGAAGCTAGGCCATGACCGTTCACTTTTGCTGCGCCCGCGTCATGGCCGTTGCTTTTCATTGTCGGAGTTTCACTCCGTTTTGCCGGGTGGGCGCCGCGCGTCCGGCGAACCTTTTCCAGCGAACCGGGATCGGGCGTCGATCCGGAGCGCTTCGCGCGCTCCGCCGGCTTCTCGAAGGTCGATGCAGACTTCACCGCTGTTTCGTTATCGTTGGACTGGAACTCGACATCGCTGGATTGGAACTGAACGCAAGTATGCAGTGTGCTGCTGGCTGTCAGCTGTTGACTGTCGGCTCGCGAATCGTCCGCGATCGCAAATCCGTCCAGCTTAGACCAGCAATTTTGCCGTAAGGCCGCTGCCACCCGTCGAGGACGTAAACTTGATGCGCAAAAATTTCGCCTGCACCGCGGTCACTGTGCGCGCCTCGCCCGCGGTGTTCGTTGTGGTGTCGATGGTCTGGTATTCCGAGTCGACGTCGGCCATGGCGCCTTGCAAAGCCATACTGACGGCCGTCGGCGCCGTCCCAAAGATCGTCTGCCAGCGCACCGCGGTTCCGCCGTCCGGCAGTCCTGTGAAGCTTGGAATGGCGAACTGGGTGCCTGCTTGGGCGCTGCCGGGAAACGCCTCGTTGTTGAAGCTAAAGCCGACGTCACCGGAGGAAAGCGAAAGCGGTGGAGTCACATTCTGATAGCTCGGCATCTTGGCTCCTTTTCGTGCGCGACACACTTGCGCGCAACTACACTGAAATAAATTCAGAACTCTCTAATGCATGGACACTTCGGCGCCTGCATCCGTTGCAGTGCTCGGTCGACATGCTCAGAAGGACGACGAGAATTATCCAGGACCTGGCGTTCGGAGAGAACGCCAAAATGCAGCCCTAAAAAGCAAAACGCCCCGGCATCGCCGAGGCGTACTTTTCTACGGGGAAAAGTGTACCACATTCTAATTTTTTGTCAAGAGAAATCTTAAAATTTTTTCAACTTTTCTTGACACCCTTTGTTTTCAAGAGCATAGTCCCTTTGTTACCTCGATTTTTTCCCGCCTGGAAGGTAAGGAGGTCCACCATGCCCCATTATTGCCACCAAGTCAGTTACACCAAGGAAGCCTGGGCTCGGTTAATAGCCGATCCACAAGACCGGCTCGATATCGTCCGCGTCCCAATCGAGAAGCTCGGAGGAAAGCTGCATTCAGCATTCTTCGCGTTTGGCCCGTTCGATGTCCTTGCCATCACCGAGATGCCCGACAACATCTCTGCTGCCGCGATCGCCATCGCCTTCGCGGCCGGCGGAGCGGTTGCCAACATTCAAACCACGCCGCTGATGACCGCCGCGCAAGCCATCGAGGCGATGCGCAAGGCCGCCACCTGCGGGTACAAGTCCGTCGTTGCACGGACCGGAGCGGCTGCCAAAGCCTAATTGCCCGGCAACAGCGCCTGGCAGTAAATTGACTGCATTAATCGCGCTCCGAGACCTTTTTCTCCGCCGCCAGAACTCAAAGTGTGCCTCGGCTCGTCCCCAGTATTTGACCTTCCCGCAAAAGGGGCCTTGCCTCCGCCACCCGCTCCGGAGACTCCAATTCCCGCGACTGCTCTCGTCGCCGGCATCGCCGTTGGACCTTCCCTCCTGTGGTTTTTCCACAGGCGTTCGCAGCGTAATCTTCTCGACTAAAATTGATTCGATAGTTTATAGTCCAGTCATTCCGCCTTGCGCCCAGCCAGCAGGCCGGAGAGCTATTGGTTAGGAGCCACGGATGATCATTGGCGAAAGATTGCGCGTCCTGCGCGAGGAAAAGAAACTATCCCAAGGCGACATAGAAAAACGAACCGGCCTACTGCGCTGCTATCTCTCTCGCGTGGAAAATGGCCATACCGTACCTGCTATTGAAACGCTGGAAAAACTTGCGCGAGCACTGGACATGCCGCTCTACCAGCTTCTTTACGATGGCGACCAGCCGCCCAAGCCTGATGTCCCGGCCGCCTGGACGGAGCCCAGCGGGAGCGCCTGGGGCAACTCCGGAAAGGATTTGCGCTTCCTGAGGAAGCTGCGGCTGCTGCTGAGCAAGATGGACCAACAAGATCGCTCGCTGCTGCTCTTCACGGTCCAGGAAATGGCGAAGAAGAAGAAAACGCCGGCGGCGGCCTCTGCAAATTGAGGTTGCGATCCGAACTAGACCACAATCGGCGTTGATAGCCTGTTCGTTCTTCTTCCTCTGCTAAACTCTGTACGTGCTCGATGACAGTGCCACGCCGCGCCTTGCCCATATTCGTTTGCACCCCATTAAGGCACTGGATCCTGTTTCGGTGAACGAAGCGCGCATTGGGCCCAATGGCGGCCTGGAACTCGACCGCGTCTGGGCGCTCTACTCTGCCGACGGCCGCTGGGTCAATGGCAAGCGCACCGCCGCCACGCATCTCATTCGCGCCGCGTACGCAGCGGATATCAGCTCCGTTACGTTCACCGTTCCCGGAGACCGGCGCAAGATCCCCGCGATGTCTTTTGCTTTTCCAGGCGACACTGATGGCGCCTCGGAATGGTTTAGTATGTACTTTGAGCAAGCGATTCAGGTCCGCTACACGCGCGACGGATTTCCGGACGACGGCCTCGCTACGGGACCCACGATTATTTCTACGGCATCGCTCGAAGCTGTTTGCGAATGGTTCCCAAGCATAACGATCGATGAAGCCCGCCAGCGATTCCGCACCACGCTTGAAATCGATGGTGTGCCGGCGTTTTGGGAGGATCAACTCTTCGCCGAAAGCGAAACACGTGTGGTGCGCTTCAAAATTGTCGACGTTGCCTTCGAGGGCAGCAACCCTTGCGCCCGCTGCCCGGTTCCCTCTCGTGATTCGCACACCGGCGCCGCGGATGGCGTTTTTCAGAAGCGCTTCAGCGAACAGCGCCGTACGCAGCTCCCTCCCTGGGCGCCCGCCGAGCGCTTCGATCATTTCTACCGCTTCGCGGTCAACACCCGCGTCCCCAGCACCGAAACCGGCAAACTTCTCAGCCTCGGCGACCCGCTATTGTTACCGTGAGAATTTCCCGGCGCTATGAGAGTATCAATACTCAAGGGAAACTCTTACAATGACGGCACCCGCGAATCTTGCTTTGCGCGCATTCTACATCCTGGCTGGAACCGCACTAATTGTTTATTCGCTCGTGCTGTCTTCCAGTCGGATGGTCATCTATGCGCCCGTGATCTTCGGCATTCTCCTGATCATTCAAGGGATTTCCGGAGCTTGAATCAGTTGCCTGCTGTCCGGTGCGGGCAGACGAAGTTGAAAAACGATCCAGGATTCCGTTCAGGATTCATTGCGAAAGTATTTCCTCGGCGGAAACATCCCGCGCCGCAGCAGCTCTTTGCCGCCGCGATAGCGTACTTCCTCCGTCCAATTGACCCAGCTGCGCTCGCTCAATCCGAGAAAATGGCGGGCATTTTCATAGGGCGCCAGTCCGAGGTAGTACAACCGGAACAGCACCATGCGTGAAGCCCAGTCCGGCCCCTCGAGCGCCTTCTGCCCGGCCAGCGCAAAGTCCGCGACCCATTCATGAAGCCGCGGACGAAAATCCGGCCGCCACAGAAATTTCCCAGTATCCTTCCAATTTAGCGCCGAAATGCCGCGCTTCGTTTCCAGCACTTCGCGCGCGCCACGATAGACTTCCCAGCACACATCAAACGCGAGCTCCGGTTTTACGCTCATGGCTCCTCCGCCACCGCGCACTCAGCGTGCGCTTCTCCGCATCAACTACTCATCGCCAACTCTGCTGCCGGTCCACTCGCAAAACTCAGCAACTCAGTGCTTGTAACGCGATTCGCGATTTGCGTCTTCTGTCGCGCTTTCTCCGAGCCCCCGCGCGCTGCTCCTGCAGCACCGAGTATTCCCACACTGTGCCAAATCCTTCTGCGCGCATCGCCTTATTCACCGTTCTGCACCGCTTCACCACTTCATACGCCCCGAAGCGCGGCTTCCGCATGTGCCGCAATTGCGCGGAAATGCTGGCCGGCGGGTAATGCGTCAGCTTTGCCAGCTCATCGAGCGTCAACCACGTGGCGCACAGTCCAGCGCTCAGCATCACGTCGCGAATTACCTCGAGTTGCTTCCGCAACCGAACCGGCTTTGCTTCTTTACGATTTGTCCTCCGCATCGTCCTTGCCTCCCCTCATGTTGGTCATACTTCGACGGCAGGAAACTCGTCGTTGCTCTCGCCCTCTTCTTCAGGCCCTTCCAGGCTTCGGTCTCGGGCTGCATCCCGTAATCGCTCCTCGTCTTCTTCCATATCAGGCGTCCAGGCCGTGCGGTCGGGGTCTTCGTAATCGCCTGCGCAGGAGCTGCAGGCATGCTGAGCTGGCTGCGAACCCTCCACTCCGCGGTAGCAGGCGGGCTGGCACGCCGCTGCTGCCGCGGCTCGGGCTATCCGGGTGCCGGCGAAGTTTTCCACAGATTTCCACAGTCCGTAACGCATAAGTATTCTTGACACGTCTTACTTATCTTCTAATATACGGTCCGTTTCTTAACGGAGGCCCTATGCCCGCCCGCTCGACTCTGCCACCTTGGGAGTTCCTTCTCTCGGCTTCGCGGAACTCCCTGCAAAGCTTTGAGCTTTCGCGTTTGGCTCACGCCGCCAATCTCCGGAAGGAAATTAGCGCGCTGATCGATCAGTGGATGGAGGAAAACGCCGCGGCCATGCTGGCCAGGTGGCTTCTCGAGCAGCGGGAACGCTCCGCGAGGGCCCCGGACATCCTTTCGAGCGCCCCAGCGGGCAGCAATGGAATGCATTCTGTGTCCGATAATTTTCTTGCGGATCGAGCCGTTTTGCGACCCGAAAACGGCGGCCCGTTCTGAGCTTTTGTGCGCTTTTTGCAGCAGGTTGGCCGCTTCTGAAGTGAAAGTGCTGCGAATGCTCAGCTTCGGCTTGTTGCCCAAAGGTGTGCTCTGCGGAGCCCGCGTAAATGTGAATCTATCTCGCGCCGGACAGCCCACCGCCGCAGCCTCCCACCACTGCGCCTTGCCATTCTGTTCGTTCTTCATCGAGCCGTCTCCTCAGCTCAAGGCAACGCCAGACTTACGTCTTGGCTGCGTTATATGAGTTATAGGACAGGGTTTGTGGAAAACGGGCGCGCGGGTGCCTGGCGTGTGGCGACAAGAATAGCAAACGCCTTCAAGTGAGCAGATCTAGGGAAGCCTGAGGAAACTTTGAATCAACGCTCAGCAGTTGACGCAGCGGGCTGTTTTTCGAGGAGTTGTTCTTTCCGGTAAACCAAGGAATTGATGTCGTAGGTAGCGAGCTCAAATCCATGCCCATGGGTGATAGCGTCCGTTGGGCACGCTTCGACGCAATAGCCACAGAAGATGCAGCGAGAATAATCGATGTTGTAAACGCTTGCGTAGCGTTCCCCTGCGGAGATACGGTTGGCATCCGTGTTTTCCGCAGCTTCAATATAAATACAGTTCGCTGGACAGGCCGCGGCGCATAGAAAACATCCAACGCACTTTTCCATGCCGGATTCGTCGCGGTGCAACACGTGAATCCCGCGATAGCGTGGTTGAAAGTGCACCGGCTCGAAGGGATAATTTTCCGTGACCGTCTTACGGAACATATTCCGGAAGGTCACGCTGAATCCCTGCACCAGGGTGCTGAAGGTCTCGCCGACTTCTCGAAGAATGGATGCCATGAACTAGGAGTTTAGCAAACGCTTCGTGCCCCGGCAAATAGCTCTATCCAAGCCAGGAGGAGAAGATTACTCACGCCTTCAACGATTCGATAATCTGTTTTCCGTGAAATCGCCCGTTCTCGATGAATATCTCGCCTGTGTGCCGCCCGCCGATCACCACACCCGCCAGATGGATTCCCGGGACGTTGCTTTCCAGCGTGTTAGGGTCGAGCGCAGGCTTCCGCGTTTCCGGATCGAGATGCACACCGAGGCTCTCGATGAAAGAAAAATCGGGGTGGTAGCCCGTGAGCGCGAACACCTGGCGCGCAGCCAGGCTACGCTTCCCCGCTCCATTCTCAACCACCACATGATCTGCCTTGATGTGCACTACCCGGGTCTCGAAGAGCGCGCGTATTTCGTTGGCCTTGATGCGATTCTCGATGTCCGGTCGAACCCAATACTTGATGGATTGCCCCAAGGCCGCCTGCCGATGCACGAGGGTCACCCGTGCACCGTTTCGAAAGAGATCCAAAGCAGCTTCCGCCGCGGAATTCTTCCCGCCGATGACGACAACGTCCTGGTTCCAGAACTCGAACGGCTCAGTATAATAGTGTGAAACGTGGGGCAAATCCTCGCCTGGGATGCCCATTTTATTTGGGAGATCGTAGTACCCCGTCGCCACGCAAATTTTTTTCGAGATGTACTTCTCTTGCGTTCCTTTCTCGGTTTGCGTCACAACCGTAAACTGGCCATCTTGACCGTCGACGCGCACTACCTGCTCAAACAGCCGTAACTCCAAAGCGAAATGTTCTGTCGCTTTGCGGTAATACTTCAGCGCTTCGATGCGCACCGGCTTCTCCGCCGCGCTAACCAGCGGCAAGTCGCCGATCTCAAGGAGTTCCGGAGTTGTGAAGAACACCATGTTGACGGGATAGTGGAAAATCGAATTACACAGACAGCCTTTGTCGATCACCAACGGGTTCATCCCCGCCCGACGCGCTTCGATAGCGCAGGCCAGCCCGGTGGGTCCTGCGCCAATGCTAATAATGTCGTACGTTGCCATGAGATTTTTAGTTTGCCGGGAGTGCGCAAGAATTGCAAATTTGCGTGGAACTACTGGGTTGGCGGCATATCCAGAATGTCAGTCAGTTCCTGCCGAAAGGACTCCAATTCTTGCAAACGCTCCGGGGTGGCGGGCAACTCGCTCTTTTTCCAGACGAAGACTGCTACGGGGCCACGCTTTAGCCTCACGCTCAGATTGCCACCAACCAGGTACGACGGACTTGCAAGCAATTTGAATCCCCCATTCGCAACGGGTGACAACACCGCCGCGCACTCGCCGCGCCTCACGCATAACGCACTTTCATAGGGTGGAATTGCGATCGGCCGAAACCCCGCCTCGAACAACCGTTCCAGCGTTTGCATCTGCTGCGGTGTAAGATCAACCATGAACGTGAGTGGGACAGACTTCCGCCTGTCTACTGGAATGACATGCTCAAAATACTCAAGCCGCTGTGGAATCCGCTTCCGAAGACGAACCCTCGAGTTGGGAAAGAATCTCGCGCAGCGTGACGATCAGCTCGTCCCGCGAAACATGGCTCTTCTTGAACTGAATGCGGAACCTGAAGCTCTCGTTCTCCGGCTCGAAGTGAAAGATGAACGGCTGGGGCCGCTGTGGTCCGCCTTGCTCTTCGCGCCGTTCGCGTCGCGCTTCGTCACGTGTCAGGCCGCCTTGCAGAATGCGGTGCATCATCTCCATCATCTTCTTTTCAGTCGGCTGGCGGGCAATTTGCAGAAGAAGCGACTTCGAGATGATTCCGTGCTCGACGCATTTCCTGCGCAACGAATCGGGAATATTTCGCAGCGACAGGGTCTCCGTCACTGAGGACCGTGCCCGCCCGATTTTCTTGGCGACGTCTTCGTGCGTGTATTCGAACTGCGTAGCAAGGCGATGCAAGCCGTCGGCCTCCTCGAACGGCGTCAGGTCTTTACGCTGAATGTTTTCGATTAGGGCGATTTCCAGCGTTTCCGCGTCGTCCGCCATTTTTTCGATGCAAGGAACTTCGCGTAAACCCGCAGCCCGCGAGGCGTGATAGCGGCGCTCGCCGGAAATGATGTAGTAGCAGTCTTCGCGCGGCACAAACCGCACCAGGAGCGGCTCAAGCACTCCTTTCTCGCGGATAGACTCCGAGAGTTCGCGCAAATCTCCCAGAGCTTTGCGTGGCTGGTCCGGATTGGGCCGGATCTGATCCACGGGGATCATCCTGCCGACCGCCGCTCCGCTGTAGCTCGTTAATGATTCGACGTAGTGCGCGTCATGCCGCATCTTCAGCGTGACGGGTAACCCGATCCTCTTCGACACGTTGGATAACCTCCGCTGCCAGTTTCTTGTACTCGATGGCGCCGGGTGATTTCGGCGCGTACGTTAAAATCGTTTCTTTGTAGGCCGGACTCTCTTCGAGCCGGACGTTCTTGCTGATCTTTGTTTTGAACAGCACTCCGCCGAACACCGTGCGAATCTGGCCGTGGGTGTCGCGCGAAATATTTGTCCGCTTGTCAAACAGCGTGATGACCACTCCCAAAACCTTCAGGCCCGGATTGGGGCGCGCGCGAATTCTTTCGTAGGTCTCGAGGAGATCGTCCGTCCCCTCGATCGCAAAATAGGCCGCTTGTATGGGCACGAGCAAATGCGTGGAGGCCACCAGTGCGTTCACGGTCAGAATTCCCAGCGACGGCGGGGTGTCCAGCACAATGTAATCGTAATCCTTCAAGACTGCCGCCAGCGCGTCTTTTAACCGATAAGGAGCATCGAACTGCCCCGCAAGCACTTGCTCCAGTTTGGCCAGGGCCAGCCGTCCAGGGCCCAAAGAAAGCATCGGGTCTTTCGTGGTCTTGATCACCGCCGCCATCGTCGTACGGCTTTCACTTAGAACGTCAAACATCGATGCAGCGATCTCGCCCGATTCGTAAAAGGCGATCGTGGAATTCGCTTGCGGATCCAGGTCAATCAAGAGCGTGCGCTTGCCGCGGTTGGCCAACGCAGCCGACAAATTTATCGCCGTCGTCGTTTTCCCAACTCCACCCTTTTGATTCGCAACCGTGATGATGGCAGTCATACTCTTCTGCCTCCGCCTATGCGCATGACAATTCGCGCCGACGCGATCCGGCAACCAGGTCCCTATATGTGGGTGCAGCTTGCAGAAAGCCCCCTAGGCCTAGGCCCACTCTACGTTCGCAACCCATGCAAGCGCAAGGGGAAAGTGGAAATTCCCCGCCAGACCAGTGGAAATCTTAGTCGTTCCATCTTGGAATGGGTAGGGTTTATTACAAATCGAGCATTAGGACGAAAGTGGAGTAAGAAAAAGAAAGTGTTGAACCGTCCCAGCTGTGAATCTCTTTAGACGGCGCCCCTGCTAGAAATCTAGACCCCAGAACTCCATCGAAGCGCCCTGGAGTTCAAGCCCCAGCTCCCACCCCTTCCGGCCTTCGTGTCCTCGCCAGATCAAGACTGCTTCGCAAGCATTCTTGTTGAGAAGATTTATCAGTAGAAGGCGCTGCCCAACCGCGAATCCCTGTGGAATGACCGCCAAACACCCCTTCGTACTGGCATCAATGGTGTATCCCTCGGCGCGCAACGCACGGCCCGATTCCGCCCATTCCACCGCCACCGGAACGCGCGAATTCACACGCACCTCGGCTCGGAGTGTCTCCGTTCGCGCTTCAAGACTGGACATGTCTCCAACGGCCACGGTCTTCTCCTAGGTTTGCCGGACCGCAAAAGGCGCCGACAGTCTGCCAGCATTTGCTAGAAATAAAGCTAGTTCAATCCGCCTGTCGCAAAGGGCGCAACAGCAGGTCTGTGTGCAGGCTAAGGTCAGCAATTGTTGTGGTCAATGGAACTTCAGGCCTAGAACACCCTCGGAGTTACCCTTCTCAGGAAGCCCAGCGGTCGGCACTCGGTGAGGCTATGGTCGCTATCGATCTTGCTTCCAACCTGTTTGTGCCTTTTCCCCCTGTACCGCGTACACTCGTTTCTTTGCGTTTTCAACAATGATTCGAACAAAGACAATTCGTTCCGAACTAGGCCCAACTTTGCAGCTGGCGCTGCCGCTTGTTCTTGCCGAGCTCGGTTGGATGAGTATGGCCATCGTGGACACGATGATGGTGGGCCGTCTTCCGAACAGCGCCACCGCCATAGGCGCGATCAGTCTTGGCGGCATCTTGGTTAACGTGCTCTCTTTCTTTGGCGGAGGCCTGCTCGTCGGTCTCGACACTATCGTTTCGCAGGCGTTCGGCGCCGGCCAGCGCGAAGACTGCCATCGCTCTCTTGTGCACGGCATTTACATCAGCTTGGCCCTGACTCCGCTTTTGATGGCGCCCGTCTGGTTCTTTGATCCCATTCTCCGAGCTGCTGGCATTCCCCCGGCCGTTATCGCTCTGGCGGTTCCCTACTCCAAAGCCCTTGCTTGGGGGACATTGCCGCTGCTCCTCTATTTTGCCGTGCGCCGCTGCATGCAGGCCATGAATATGGTTCGCCCTATCGCTTTCGCTCTCGTCACGGCCAATCTTATAAATGCTGGAGGCAATTGGATCCTCATTTACGGAAAGTTTGGCGCACCGGCTATGGGCACAGTAGGCTCGGGCTGGTCGACCGCGTGGGCGCGCATCTACCTCTCCGCTGTTCTCGTCGGTTTTCTACTGTGGTACGACCGTCGCCACCGTACACGGCTGCTCCATACTCCCATTGAGCCCGATTTGCGCCGCATCCGGAGGCTTCTCGCTCTTGGTTTGCCCACGGCCATGCAGATCACGCTTGAAATCGGAGTCTTCGCCCTGGTGACGGCTCTGATCGGCCGGCTCGGTGCAGTTCCGCTCGCAAGCCATCAAATCGCACTCAACACGGTGTCCTTCACCTACATGGTTCCGCTCGGAATCTCTTCGGCAGCCGCCGTGCGTGTGGGGCAGGCCATCGGACGCAAGGACCCCAAAGGCGCAGGAGACGCTGGCGACACCGCCATCCTCCTCGGCGCCGGATTCATGACCTGTATGAGCATCGTCCTGCTTGTCGTCCCACGCTGGATCGCCCGCGCTTATACGCCCGATGTAGCCGTCATCCACAGTACAATTATTCTGCTCGCCGCCGGCGCGGCTTTTCAGCTTTTCGATGGCCTTCAAACAGTTGCCACGGGCGCCCTTCGAGGCTTGGGCGACACTCGCACCCCGATGCTCTGCCATTTCACCGCGTATTGGATTATCGGTCTGCCGCTCGGCGCCTGGCTCTGTTTCCGCGGAGGCTGGGGCGCCTTCGGCCTGTGGTCCGGCTTGAGTCTCGCCTTGATCCTCATCGGGATTGTCTTACTCTTTGTCTGGCGGTATAGGGTTCGTCACTTAACGCTTACTCACTCGGAAAAAGTCTTCTCCGGTCAATAGTCCGACCGGGCAGGTTTGGCGTTTCCGTACTCTCCTTATTTGCTACGTCACATCGCATTCCTGCGACATGGAAGTACGCTCTCCCGACTCTATCCTGTAAGCAATTAGCATCCTCGAGTGCTTCCGGCGAGTTCTCAAAAACCCGCCGGCGAAAGGGTGGCTGGCCATGCGCCGTGAATCGCGGTCGAAGAATTCGCGCTGTCTTTCCCTGATGTTTCTTGCGTTTCTGGCCAGTTCTCTTTCCGTACACGCTCAATCGCCATCAAGCGACGCGGACGACGAGGATGCGCAACCGACTCCCTTACTCATCGTGAGCGTCGCCCTTCGAGAAGACGGCAGAGCGCACGCGAATTTTTTCGCTCTTGGACAACCGGCCACCGCACAGGAGATCAAGTCCGCCCTCGAATCCTCGTTGGGCTGCACGCTCCAGCCGAACGCGCCTTTTCTCCATGTCACCGCCCAGGTTTACAACGGCTCTTGCCAGCCGTCTTTCCAGCGCACTTCCAGCATCCGGGAATTTAAAATTGCCACAGCTCCGCTGCGCAAATACGCTCTGGATCACCAGATTGAAATCTTGAGTCTAAGCGTGAAGTTGCCCGACGTGGAATTCACGGAAACGCAGCCTCCCGCCAAAGCGCAACCCGTTGCTTTCGGGAAAGCTTGGGGCAATATGCCGGCAGTCCTGCAGCGCAACCTGGAATTGGATCACTCTTATTCATGGCATACCGGCGACGCCATCCCCGATTTTGTTACGGTCCGCTTTGGGCTCTCTTCCAAATCCTTGACGCGTTCTGGATATATTTTGTTTGCCATTCTGCTGCTCCCCGCGCTCCTCGTCTTCTGGATGGGCCGCAAGGCGCTCAGCAGCGAGGCGCAAGACAAGGCCGTCGTGTGGTTCACGTATATGCGTTATCTGCAGTGGACCCTCCTCCTTTCCCTTCTCGGCTGGTGGATCGCCGCGGATTCGTTGCACCTCATCCAAAATTTGAAGTTTCTATCCCCGGGCTCACGCTTCGCTCCTGTCTGGGACTATGCCGTCACTCCCTCCGTGATCAATTGGTTTCCGCCTGCGATCATCTGGGTTCTCTGCTTCGCGTTGTCGCACCCAGTTCAAGAAAAGCTTCGCGGACTTACGTGGACTCGCCGCGAGCTCGCCACGCAGGGTTTCCTGTCTTTTTGCACGTCGCTCTTGCCTCTCGCGCTGGTCCTGACCGGAATCACTTCCATGGCGAGTGGTTCGTTCCGCACCGGACTGGTTTGGATGATCGGCGCTCTTGCCGTGGCCATTTTCGCGGGCCGCGCTCGTCAGAAATTCCTCGGCATGCAGCCGCAAGCGCTCACCACCGGTGACTTGCGCGATCGCGCGTTCGCCATGGCTCGCCAGTTGGGCGTCAAACTTCAGCAGGTCTATGTCATTCCTTCGGGCAAAGGCCAGATGGCTAATGCCTTTGCGCGCAAGGGCAACGTCATCTCCTTCACCGACTTCCTTCTTCAGCGTATGTCCCGCCGCGAAGTCGACTATGTTTTAGGCCACGAGATGACGCACCTGAAACTCGGCCATCCGGGAAAGCTGGCCGCGGCCGCTCTCGTGAGTTACTTCGTGGCAATAACTGGCGTAGGTTACCTCGACGCGTTTCTCCACCTCTCCGTTATCCCTCGCTATGCACTCATCGTCGGGATCGTGACGCTCGTACCCTACTTCTGGTCCCGGCGTTTCGAGTATGCCGCTGACGCCGGCGCGGTCCAGGCAACCGGCGAACCGCATGCCGCCATCTCCGCACTTTTCAAACTGGCCCAGTTGAACATGTTGCCCATTCACTGGAGCCACTGGACCGAAAAATGGATCACGCATCCTTCTTCCCTTCGGCGTGCGCAGGCCATCGCTCGCAAGGCGGGAATCCCCATTGAGCACGTTCCCGTCATCGCTCAAGCGCCCGTTCTCCTCGAAGATCATTACGTGCTCCCAGCGACGGTCGCCCCCGGCGTCAAAGTCCATTCCACGCACGCAAAACAAAGCGGCAGTTTGCGTGTCGCTTTCTCAATGCTCGCCCTGCTGATATTCACGCCGGCGGCATTCGCATTTCTTGCCGGACGCTTCGTACCGCACGAACCCCTTCATGGATTACTTTTTCTGGCGGGAGTTTCCGCCACTCTTGGCGCCTATCTCGTTTTTGCGAATTACATACCTCCGGCGGGACTTCGCAGACTCGTGGCCTCTCTGAAAACCAAACTGGCGAAGGAAGGAATTATGGCCGATGCCTGGGACGGCGTATTTGTTGGCTTTTCACCCGCGGCCGCCCCGCGCAGCTACGAGCTGAATGCCAACTGGGATCTAGGATGCCTCTTCCTTCGCTCCGACCGCCTCTGTTACTGGGGTGAGGAAACAAAATTCTCGCTGCGCCCCGATCAGATCACCGCCATCAAGCTAGCTCCTGGCATGCCGGGAATGCTTCCTCCTTGGCGCATTTATTTCGCGTGGAAAGACGAAGAACTTGGCACGTGCGGCGTCTTCAACATCGGTTGCATCGATGGCATTTCCACGCTCCGCCTGCGTGAGCAATCTGCACAACTGGCCGAGCGGCTTTTGGCTTGGTGGAAAGCCACCCCATCCCTGCGGCCCCTGCCCGCTCCCCTCCAAGCTTTGCGTTCTCCGGAGATCGGCGCCGTCACGGGAGCCAAGCCGGGCGGCAATCTCAAAGGCGGCAAAGCTCTTAAGGAGCTTTTCTTTACGGCCGTCTTTGCGATGGTTGGGGCAATTCTGTGCGGACTGCCCTTTCACTTCCTGCCGTTTCTATTTTCGGGCCTCTACGAATCGCTCGGCAGACTCTCCGCGATTCATTCGCCGGGCTCGGGATGGTACGTCGTGGTCGTGGCAGTGCTCGTGCGCTTCGTCGCTATAGTTCCCGTCATTCGCTCCAAGGACCTGGCCATCGTCACGGTGGTGGCGTCGCGCCACACGGTCCCGAATGGGAGCTCCACAGAACCGGCGAGGCCGGCGTCGGCCAAACAAGCAGCAAATAGAGTTCTTACGCGCTGAAGCGGAGGGCAATACGGGACTTTCGACGCTCATCACGTCGTCCCAAGAACTTACATTTTGTAGCGGCCCAGGTCGTCGTCGGAGAGGCCTTCGAGGTAGTTGCGCAGTTGTTCGTTCGTGCTGCGTTCGGTGATCGCGCTGGCGACTTTCGAATTCTTCAGGACTTCCTCATCCACAAAAATGGGGCAATCCACGCGCAGGGCCAGCGCCAGCGCATCGCTCGGCCGCGAATCAATGGTCATCATCTGCCCGTCTCGTTCCACGCAGATCAAGGCGTAGAACGTATCGTCCTTGAGGTCGTTCACCACGATCTTGTGAACATGCACGTCCAGACCCAGCAAGACATTTTTCAGCAGGTCGTGCGTCATCGGACGCGGCGTCTGCACTTTTTCAATTTCAAACGCGATGGCGTTCGCTTCGAACACGCCCACCCAGATGGGAAGGATGGCCTGTCCCTGTACGTCTTTCAGCACCACGATGGGCGCGTTGGTTACGGGATCCATCATCAGGCCGCGGATTTTCATCTCCACTTCCATGTGCCCCCCGTTGTTGCACAGACCTAAGTCTGTGCTCCTTGAATTTTCTCACGCCGCAAAGGTGGCAGCTGCTGAATTCAGCGTTGCTATACCTGTTCCCCCGCCAAACAATTCGGCGTTGCTCCTGTCACCTGAACCCGCACGTACTTTCCCAGAAGCGCCGCCTCTTGGGAAGTAAAATTTATAACCCGATTACATGAGCTATGCCCCGACCACTGATTTTCCCGGCGAGATTTTCCACTGACCAGTACTTCGAAAGTCGCTCCAGCCAGCGCCGCGTGTGTTCTTGTTTGAATCTCACGCTGTTTTTCCTGCAGGGTGGCCAGCCTCCGGCTCTTCTCCTCCTCCGGAATGGAGTCGCTCATCGCCAGCGACGGAGTGTGCGGCCTAGGAGAATACTTGAACGAAAACATTCCGTCGTAGTGAACCGCATCCAGCAAGCTCAGCGTTTCCGCAAGATCTTTGCCAGTCTCACCGGGAAAGCCCACGATAATGTCGGTCGTAATGCTGATCGGCCGCTTCGCGCTGCGGATCAACGCAATCTTCTCAAGGTATTCTTCGCGGCTGTACGTCCTCTGCATGGCTCGCAACACCCGTGTCGAGCCCGATTGCACCGGCAGGTGTACGTGGTTGCACAATTTCGTCTGCGCATCAATCGCGTCCACAATGTCTCGCGTGAAGTCGCTCGGATGAGAGGTCGTAAACCGCACCCGGCGAATGCCCGGCTCGTCCGCCACTGCCAGCAGCAACTCAGAAAAGCGCATCCCGCGCGCCGTCGGATCTTTATAGGAATTGACCGTCTGGCCCAGTAGTTGCACCTCGGAATACCCCAGCTCTGCCAACTGCCGTACCTCACGCAAAATCGAATCGCTCGCCCGGCTCCGCTCAGGCCCGCGCGTGTAAGGAACCACGCAATAGGTGCAAGCCTTGTCGCAGCCTTCGATGATCGTAAGATACGCGCGCCAAGGGTTGTCACGTCGCGTCATCTCCGTCTCGAACGTCTCGTCTGTGTCGGTATCCAGCCCGGTGACCCGCTGGTTCCCTGCTTCTACCTGCGCCAGCAACTCCGGCAGCTTCCGGTAGCTCGCCGAGCCGCACACCAGGCTCACCCACGGCGCGCGCTCGAAAATATCTTCGCCTTCCTGTTGCGCCACGCAACCCAGCACGCCGATAATTCGGCCCTCGTTCTGCTTTACGCGGAACTCCCCGAGCCGCGAGAAGACTTTCTGCGCCGCCTTTTCCCGAATGCTGCACGTATTGTAGAGGATGAGCGAGGCCGACTCCGGCGACTCCACTTGCCGGTAGCCGCGCGATAGCAGAACGCCCGCGACTTTCTCCGAGTCGTGGTCGTTCATCTGGCAACCGAACGTTTCCAGAAAAAATGTGCCTCGCAACGCGTCAGGTATCGCCGCCTCGGCTCCATCTCCCGCGTATTGCGTGCCCACGGGATTGCCCAGGGCAATCCCGGCAGTGCCCGTCAGTTGTTCCAGCCCGATATCGAACGATTTATTCATTCCCAAATCGCAGTTTAGCATACCTCTTCGCTCCTAATCTGAACTCGCCGGCTCAAACTCCTGCGATAGCCGCCTCCAACAGACGCTTTTGCTTGTATCCAAAAAGGCAGCATATTCTTTATTTTTTGCATCTCATTTGTTTGACCACCCTGTAGGCGTGTGCTACGTTCGTAAAGTAGGGAAAATTTAATTTTGACTGAGGGGTTGCATCATTCTTCTGTTCTCTGCGGTCTTTATCGCCGATCTCGGTAACATTCTTGGACAAACGGGCTGGGTTGCCCGTGGCATTTTGCTCTTGCTCGGAATTTTCTCCATCGTTTCCTGGGCCATGATCTTTCAGAAACTCGGCATGTTCGGCCGCGTTCGCCGTCAAAGCGACCAATTCCTTCGCATCTTTCGCGCCACCAAGGGCGTCGCCAATCCGCAAGCCCTCGCTTCCGCGGGCTCGCCATTCTCCTTTGTATACGCCGCCGGCTATCGCGAACTCTTAAGCCAGGTAGGTACCGGCAACCCGCAACCCACCGGAAAACTCAAGAGCCTCCAGGCCGTCACCGTCAGCATGCAGCTCGCTTCCGCGGAAGAAGTCCGCCGCGTCGAAAAAGGCATGTCCTGGCTAGCTACCACCGGCTCGGTGACTCCCTTCATCGGCCTCTTCGGTACCGTTTGGGGCATCATTGACGCCTTCTCCGGTCTCGGTAACGCCGGCGCCGCTAGCCTCCGTGCCGTAGCTCCAGGCATCGCCGAGGCGCTCATCACCACCGCCGCCGGACTCTTCGTGGCCATCCCAGCGGTCATTTTCTACAATCATTTTTTGCAAAATATTCGCGACCTGGCCCAGCGCCTCGATACTTTTGCTCTTGAAGTCGGAGCCCAGATCGAAAAGACTTTTACTTAGCTCTTTGCGGCGGGCAGCCCGCGTCCGCCTTTGAAAACTATGCCGCAACTCTCCAAAACCACGCAGAGCACGCTCTCCGAGATCAACATGGTCCCGTTCATCGACGTTGTTCTCGTGCTCCTCATTATTTTCATGATTACCGCACCCATCCTCCAGTCCGGCATTGAAGTCGACGTCCCCAAAACCACTACCGTCAAGGAAATCAACGAACAACGCCTCGTCATCTCCATCGACAAGAACCAGCTGATCTATCTCGGCGACACTCCCATCAACATCCACCAGCTTGGCGCCCGGGTGAAAGCCCAGCTCAAAAAACCCCAGGACTCCGTTTTCCTTCGCGCCGATGAAGCCATTCCCTTCGGCACGTTCGCCAAGGTCATTGACACTTTGCGCCAATCCGGCGTCGCCAATATTAGTATTGTCACGGAGCCCCTGACGGAACGCGCTCGCACGCGCTGACCATGACCACCGCCGCCGCCAATTCGGTTGGCAATTACCCGGCCACATCGGCCGAAGATCTCGGCCTCCGAAAATTTCTTGTCTATTCCCTGATTTTTCACGTGTTCCTCGTCCTTTGGATTGCGGTCTCCATTTACCTCCAGATGCACGGTCCCGAATGGGGCGGCATTGGCGGCGCGGAAGGCATCGTCAACGTTAAGCTTGTCGGTCCGGCGGCCGGAATCCCCATGCCTTCGCAACCCACGGTGACGGAGAGCAAAGCCGTCGACCCGACAAAAGGATTGTACAAAGAAGACCCCAAGCCCAAGCCGCCCGAGCCTAAGACGCCGGTTGAAAAAATTCCCACTTTCAAGAATGAAAAACCCAAGCCGATTTCACATCCCTCCAAAATCGACCCACCCAAGCTTCCGCCCCCGCCCAACGCCGTCGATTATGGCAAGGGTGGCTCGCCCAATCTTCCGACTAGCTATGCCACGACTCCCGGAGGCGGTTCCGGCCCGGTTACCGTCAGCGGCCAAGGCGGCGGCGACTTTGCTTCGCGCTACGCTTGGTACATTGAAGCTGTCCGCCGCAGCGTCGGACAAAATTGGCTCCAAACTACCATCGACCCGGCCGTTCGCGCCGCGCGCCAGGCCCATGCCGTGATGACGTTTCGAATTAATCGTGACGGCAGCGTTACGAATATCCAGCTATTGCAATCCAGTGGCAATCTCTCGATGGACAATTCAGCTCGGCGCGCCTTGGATGGCATCCGCTTCGGCCCGTTGCCGAATGACTACAGCGGAAGCGGCGTGAATGTCACATTTGATTTTGACCTGTCATTGGCTCATTGAAGCCGCTCTTTCATGGGCGTTCTGTGCGGCAAGGAAAATCGGAGGTGAAGGTGCTAGTGAAGTCTAAACACTTCAGTTGGCTGGTGGTCGTCGCCGTTCTCTGTTTTGCAGTCAGCCCTGTCAGCGCTAAGCAAGGGCAGGAAGCCTGGTTCCGTACAGGCACCGGCCTTGGCGTCGAAAAGATTCGCCTTGCCGTAGCCGACTTCGGCCCTCGGGCCGACAACGCAAAAACTCATTCCGCTCAATTTACGCAAATTGTCCGCGATGATCTCCAATTCAGCGGCATTCTCGATCTCGTTAGCCCCAGTTTTTATCCGGCCCAGTCTCCCACCATGCCTTCCGAACTTCAGTACGCCGCCTGGACCGATCCGAACGTCAAAGCTCACTACGTCGCCTTTGGCAATCTTTCGGAAACCACTTCCGAGGTGGCCATTCAGGCTTGGCTTTATGATGTGACCAACCCCTCCTCCCCAGCCGTTGTTGGCAAAATATATCGCGGTGCTCCCACCGACGCCCAAGTCCGCAAATTCGCTCACCAGTTCGCCGATGAAATCATCAGCAAGCTCTCTGGCGGCCTGCCCGGCATCGCTTCCACGCAAATCGCCTTCGTCAGTTCGCGCACGGGTTTCAAGGAAGTCTGGCTCATGGATTATGATGGCGCCAACCAGCATCCTCTGACCTCCCTCCGCACCATCTCGCTTATGCCTCGTTGGTCGCCGGACGCCTCCCGTATCGCCTTCACTTGCTACGAGCCACTGAATCGCGTCGTTAGCGCTCAAATTTGCATGTATTCCATGGACGCGGGCAAAGTCGTGTCTTTCCCGCGCTTCCGCGGTACCAACAGCGCCGCTACCTGGTCTCCCGACGGAACGCAACTCATGTTCTCCTCTTCCATGCAAGGTGCACCTGACCTGTACGTCAGCGACTCGAATGGCAGCAAGCCCAAACGCCTCACTTTTTCAGGAAACGGCGGTGCCACTTCGCCCGCCTGGAACCCCAAAACCGGTCAAAGCGTCGTCTTCGTCAGCGACCGCGGCGGCATTCCCAAGCTCTACATGATGAACTCCGATGGCACCAACCTCGCCGCCCTGGATCTCCCCGACAAGGGCTACCTCATCGACCCCGCTTGGTCTCCCAATGGCCAGATTCTCGCTTTCAGCTGGCGGCGCCCCGATGGGAACTACGATATCTATGTCATGGAGCCAAATTCGCAGCACATCATCAATCTCACACCCGATTCGGGCTCTCGCAATGAGCGTCCCAGTTGGGCTCCCGACGGCCGTCACATCGTCTTCGAGTCCACCCGCACCGGCCAGCGCCAAATTTGGACGATGCTAGCGGACGGCTCCCAGGCCCATGAGCTCACCCTCACCGGCCACAACGAATCGCCCAATTGGTCGCCCAAGTAAGCAGCACGGTTGCGGATCGAAATTATGGAAACCTGCAGCCTGCGGCGTGCATCTCAAATTCTGGTTGCTATATTTCGCTTAAATCCTGGTGTTCGGTGTTGCTTCTTGCGAATTTTTTCTAGCATTTGTCTGTGTACGATGTATATTATATCGTGGTACGATGTATTTGCCTTTACCCAGCCCGCTAGTGATACGATGAGGCTCTGGTGGGACAAACAAGGAATTCTTACGCTGAGGAGGATTCGAATGATTCGGGTTTCTAGATTTGTGCACCGCGGGGCCTTTTTCACCGCTATTCTTGCTCTTGCTTTTGTCGCGGGCTGCGCCAAAAAGCCGGCCGCCGCGCCACCTCCACCGCCACCTCCGCCGCCTCCGGCAGCGAAGCCGACCGTTTCCCTTTCGGCCAACCCGACCTCCATCAATAAGGGCGATTCTTCGACGCTCAGTTGGACTTCTACCGATGCCACGACGCTCACCATTTCCCCGGAAGTTGGCGCCGTGACGGCGCAAGGCTCGACCAAAGTCACTCCGTCCGATTCCACCACCTACACGATCACCGCCAGCGGTCCCGGCGGCTCCGCGGACTCCAGCGTTCGCGTCACTGTGGCTGCACCACCTCCTCCACCTCCGCCACAACAAACTGGCCCCACGGATGACGAGCTATTCCTGCAGGAAGTGAAGGACGCATACTTCGACTTCAACAAAGCCGATATCCGCGGGGATGCCCGCGAGGCTCTTGGCAAAACCGCCGAATTCCTCCGCGCCCATCCGCAAATCAAAGCCACCATCGAGGGCCATTGCGACGAACGCGGCTCCACCGAATACAACCTCGTCCTCGGCGATCGCCGTGCCGCCGCCGTCAAGAATTACCTTGTGCAGCTCGGCATCTCCGCCGAGCGCTTGAACACTGTCAGCTACGGCAAGGAAAAGCCGTTCTGCACGGAGAGCAACGAGGAATGCTGGCAGTCCAACCGCCGCGGCCACTTCGTTAAGGCGAACTAATCCGCGGAGAACCTCGTAACTGTTCGATGACCGACAGAGCCGCGCAGTCGAGCAATCTCTTGCTCGCGCGCGGCTCTGCCGTTAAAGTGAGAGAAGAGCGACGCGGTTGACGTCTCCCCGCCCCGCTCGTCAGTTGGAATGTAGTGCACACTTCCCTGGCCTGAACACTCGTCCGAGAAGTAGACGCATCTGAGGAGGTTTTTTCATGCGAATCCGCAACGTCTTTATTTTTGCCGCCGCTGTTTTTGCCGGGGCGCTTGGCGGCAGCATCATCGGGCCGCGTCCGGCTGAGGCCGTCGCTCGCGAGATTATCGATCTTCAGCGCGACGTCACCTCCCTGCTCCAGGGTCAAAAGGACATGTCCACGCAGATGACCCAGGACCACACCGTCCTCAAGACTCTGGTCGAGCAAGCCAGCGACAACGTCGGCAAACTCAATGCCACCATGGGCAGCGTCCAGAAGTCCGTTCAGGACGTCCAAGCCAACTCTGGCGCTCGCCTCGACACCATGTCCACCCAGGTTCAGGGTCTTTCCGACAATCTGGAAGAAATTAAATCCCGCCTCGGCAAGCTCAACCAACAGCTCGTTGATCTACAGAGCGCCGTCCAGAGCATCGATTCCAAGGTCTCTGGTTCGGCCCCGGCCAACACGACTCCCAACTCAAACGCAGGGCCCACGAATGGCCTGACTTCCGCTCCAGCCGCAGGTGCCAGCTCCCCCGCCCCCTCCGCCGACATGCTCTATTCGAACGGCCTTCGCGACATCACTGGCGGAAAATACGATCTTGCACGTCAGGAATTCCAGGACTACCTGAAGTACTACAGCGATACCGACCTCGCATCGAACGCGCAGTTCTATCTCGGCGAAATTGCCTACCACCAGAAGCAATATCAGGACGCCGTCGCCCAATACGACAAGGTGCTCACCGTTTACCCGAAAAGCTTCAAACTCGCCCCGGCACGGCTCAAGAAAGGTATGGCGCTGCTCGATCTCGGTCAGAAGACTGCCGGAGTCCGCGAATTGCGCGAAGTTGTCCGTCGCTACCCTGGTACAGAAGAAGAACGTACGGCCCGCGCGAAGCTCAAAGAACTTGGCGTTGTTGTAACTGTCGGCGATTGAATTCATTCGCTTCCGCTGGCCCGCTTTTTAATCCCCCGCCCAGCTCTAATCCCCCGACTCCCGCCTAGCGGTTTGACGAATTCATCGGCTCAGCTGCGCCATGACCGCCTCCATCGTCGCGAAAAGTTCCTTCACCTGGATTGGCTTCGATAAGTACGCGTCCATCCCCGCAGCCAGACAGCGTTCCCGGTCACCCATCATGGCGTTTGCAGTCATTGCAATAATCGGGATGTGTTCCCCCGAGGCTTTTTCTCGTTCCCGTATGGCCAGTGTGGCCTCCAGTCCATCCATTTCGGGCATCTGCATATCCATCAAAACCACGTCGAACGCTTGCTTGTCCAGGCAATCGAGCGCGGCCCTCCCGCTTCCCGCAACAGTCACAACATGCCCCCTCTTTTCCAGCAGCCGCGTCGCGAGCTTTTGATTCATTGCGTTGTCTTCCGCCAGGAGAATTCTCAAGCGCGCCCGCTGCTCCCGCAGCGTATGAATCGTAACGAGAGATTTGCTCTCTTGTGGCCGGACGGTCGGCCCCAGCACCATTCGAATTGCCTCGAGCAAATCCGCGCGCCGGATCGGCTTTGGAAGATAGGCGCTGATTCCTAATTCTCGGCACTTGGCTGCGTCGCCCCGCAGTCCCGCCGAAGTCAGCATCACGATCACCGCGCCTGCAAGGTCCGGTTCCTTCTTGATCTTTTTTGCCACCCAGAACCCGTCCACTTCAGGCATCTGCGCATCCAGCAGCACCAGGCGGAACGGCTGCCCTTTGCTCCTTGCTTCTTCCAGCATCGCAACGGCCTGTCGGCCGCCATCCGTAGCCCTCGGATTTAAGTGCCAGCCCTCGAGAATCTCTAGCAGGATGTGGCGATTGGTTTGGTTATCGTCGACGATGAGCGTCTGAATATCCTTCAATCCTTCCACGCCTATTTGCTCGTCTTTCTTGGGTGTTGTCTTCTGCATCAGGAAGCGCTCCCGGAAGTGAAATACGCTCCCGTTACCAGGTTCACTGTCCAGCCAGATCTTCCCTCCCATCAACTCCACTAGGCGCGACGATATCGCCAGGCCCAATCCCGTCCCGCCATAGCGCCGTGTCATCGATCCATCGGCTTGCGTGAACGCTTGGAAAATGGCCTGCTGCTTCTCTCGTGGAACTCCAACACCCGTGTCTGTCACGCTAAAATGCAGCACCGTGTCGTTCTCGCTTTCTTCCTCACACTCCACGCGCAGCACTATTTCTCCTTTGTTCGTGAACTTGATCGCATTCCCCACCAGGTTGACGATAATCTGTCGCAATCTGGTGGGATCTCCCTGCAAAGCGTCAGGGACTTCCGGCAGTACGTGACAAAAAAGTTCCAGCCCCTTCTGGTGCGCCTGCAGACCCATTACTTTCACGGTGCTCTCCAGCGCATCACGCAGGCAGAAATCGATCGTTTCCAAATCGAGTTTTCCTGCCTCGATCTTCGAAAAATCCAGAATGTCGTTCAGCAGCACCAGCAAGGAGTCCGCCGACGACTTGGCCATGTTGAGATACTCCTGCTGTTCCCCCGTGAGCTCCGTCTCCAAAGCAAGTTCTGTCATGCCGATTACCCCGTTCATCGGTGTCCGGATTTCATGGCTCATGTTCGCCAGGAATTCGCTTTTCGCACGGCTGCCTTGCTCTGCCAGCTCCTTTGCTTGGCGCAGTTCTTCTGTGTGTCGTTTGTCCTCCTCGCGCCTGCGCTCCTGCGAAAGTTGCAGCGATTCCAGCATCTGATTGATGCCCGCTCCCAAGCTGGCGATTTCGTCCACTCCTCGGAAATTCACGCGATCTGCGGCATTGCTGCTCAGCGCGATCCTCCCTACGCTCGAGCTCAGCGCTCCCAGCCTGGACATCACGGATTTCTCAAGCAGGAATTGCACAAGCAGCCCGAAGCCCACCACGATGACCAGCATGGTGCCCAAAAAATAAATTTCTCCCGTCCTCCCTTGCCGGTAAATCACACGCGGTATCTCCGCCCGCACGATCATTGCGGGATTTCCATAAATGTCTGGGACAACCTTGTAGCCGCCCATTAACCACCCGCTGAGCGGGACGAACGTAGTCGCCCCCGGCCCGTCAAGTTGCAAGCGCGCTTTGACGAAATCCGGCGGAAGCCCATCGCCATCGAATCGATATACGGTGAGCGCTAAATGAGTTCTCGCTCCAAGCCGGGCAAGTTCCGAGCCATCGAGGTACCGCACAGTCACCATCACTCCGCGGACTGGCCCCTCACCATTGGTGTGCACGATTGGCCGTGAGGCTACCAGCATGGGCCCTTCCGCAGCCAGCAGCACACCCATCTCTCGTCCTTTCGCTCTTGCAAATTTCAGTAGTGGGTCGTCCGGAGTCATGTGCCCCTTCAGGCTATCGGGGACCTCCCTGCCTTTTCCTGTCGTACGATCGAAACCACTCATCGCTACAATTCTTCCGTTATTGTCCTCAATCAGCAGGAAATCTATGCGCTGCTGATCCAGCGTGCCTCCTGGGCCCTCCCCGAGTATCGAATGTAGATACTTCGCGGTGGGATTGGCCATGTAATCGTACGTCCCGTCGTACACGGAGAGATCACTGTTGGACTTGTCCAACCTCTCCAGTTCGTCGTCAAGCGCTTCTTGTACTTCCCTCAATGCAGCTCTCGCGCTCACCTGTTCAAGCTTCATAAACTTGGCGACGAGCAGATAGCGTGACGTGGTGTACAGCACGACCAGCAGAGACACGCACGTCACTACTAGGATGACTAGCGTCTTCCGCCGTACTGTCACTCGTTTTCTTTCGGAACTTCCATGCCAAATCCTTGGAGACCGGCTTCAGACACGCCTGTGACGAACTGGATGGCAATCGTTCAGGAGTTCCAGCTTGCCTCTCCGCGCATCGCCCCAGCTTCGTGGGCGAGATTACACACACCCTCGTGCATTCCCGAGGCCTAGACCCACTCACTGCAACTCACAGTCCTAAGCTCGCAACAGGAGGATCACTAACCTTATTGAAGTCATTAACTTGAGGCTGGTTTACACTTCCGCATCGCGTTCTTGCCTGCGAGGAATCCCAAAATGGAATCTTCGGCTCAATCGGGACGCTCAACTCGGTGAATCACGCTCTCTCCCTCTTCCCCGCCGCGACTAAATTCCCGCAATTCGAGGTGTGCCCAACCGACGATCGCCGCCACATCGCAACCGCTTCTTTAGCTGGACCTAATCAGCAAACGGTCGATCCGCCGGCTCACATCCTTTAGGTACGCTTCGTCTCCCGCGTCCAACTCCGCAATCGCGCTGCCCGCATATCCTATCTCCGCAAACGCCTGACGTACCGCCGCCCAGTCCACATCTCCCTCGCCCAAATTCACCCACGAATATCCGCTTTCTTTGCGTTTGAAATCCTTCAAATGCACCTTGTAAATGCTCTTCCCCAGCGTTCGAATCCAGTCTTGCGGGTATCCGTACAGCACCACATTCCCCACGTCGAACCAGGCCCTGATCCACGGACTTTCAAATTCATCAACGTACTTCTTCATTTCTAACGGGCTTAGCAAAAATTTGTTCCACACCTCTTCAATCGCGATTATCACCTTCAGCTCAGCAGCCAGCGGAATCAGCGTGCGAATCTCCTTCTGTGACCGCGTCCACGCCTCCAAATACGTCGTCTGCGGATTTACCACTGCCGGTACCAGCAGCACCGCATCCGCTCCCCACAATTTCGCATTCCGCAGCGACGTCCTCATCCCCTGCATGCTCTTCGCCACCACTGCTGCGTCCCCCGACGACAGCGGATACTTCCAGTGGTCCATGTTCATCACGGAATCAATCCGAACCCCCGCCGCCTCGGCCGCGTTCTTCAACTCTTCCGCTTCGTGTTCATCCGGCGTCGTGTTCGCCTGCACCACTTCGAATCCCGCGTCCCGCGCCAGCTTGAACCGGTCCGCATAGCTCATGCTGCTCGGCAGCATGTCAAACACCAACCCCTTCTTGATAGGTAGTGACGCTCCCGCCCGGGCACTCGTTGCTGCACTCCGTCCTGAGTCAAGAGTCCTGACGCTCAGCTTTCCAGCCAAGCCACCGAAACCTGCCAAGCAGGCCGCTCCAACGGACGACTTCACGAATTCACGACGCGATGTGCTGCGCATCTGCCAACCTCGTTCGGCTCTTTGAAAAAATCGCTGACTTCGTCGCCAATTCAGCTCAGCTTATTTAAATCAATCTTCGAATCCCATTCCTCGTTGGACTTCATCTGCTCATCCCACGTCACTTCCCGCCCAGTGTACGCCGCCGTTCTCGCCATCATGCACGAAACCGCGGACTCCACGCCCTTCGCCGCCTGATTGTGAAAGTTTCCGCTCGTGATGCTCTCCACGAACGCTTTCTTCTTCTCCGCATCCGCAAACTCAAGATTCGAAGTGAACTTTCCCGTCGCCGAAAATCCCTGCGCATCCTTCTCTGGCGTCAGAGGCGTTTGCCATGGCTCGTCACCCCAAATTCCCAGCGGCCCCGAGTACGGCGATTGCGACGTTCCCTTCGTCCCGAAAAATCTCTCCGTCACGTCCCACCAGCCCTTCGCAAACTGCGTCGAGCTGAACGTCACATCCACTCCATCCGGGTACGTAAACACCACGTTGTAATTTCCGTAGACATCTCCATCCACCGGTCGCCCCAGCCGCCCACCCGTTCCCGAACATTTCAACGGATGCGCCTTCAGTATCCAGTTGCAAATATCAATCACATGGATGTTCTGCTCCACTATTATGTCCCCGGACAAAACCCGGTCATACACCCAATTCCGCAACCGTCGCTCCGTAGGCGAAGCCTTCTCCCACTTTGGCCGATCCAGATACCCCGACAAATAGTGCGCCTCTCCGCAAACAATATTCCCCAGCGCCCCGCCGTGAATCCTCTTCACTAGCTCCACGAACGGCGGACAATCCCGAATCTGAAATCCCACATCCAAACTCAGCTTTCCTTCCGCCCGCTTGCCAATCTCCAGCACTTTTTTCGCCCCAGGCACGTCCACCGCCACCGGTTTCTCGCAATAAACATGCTTCCTCGCCGCCACCACCGTCTCCAAATGCTGCGGATGATAATACGGCGGAGATGCGATCACGATCGCGTCCACTTCCTTCGATGCCGAAATTTTTTCGTAGGCCTTCGGCCCTACAAACATCTGCGATGCGTCGATTGCCGCAAATCCCTTCCCAGTCTGCAGTTGGTCAAACGTCGCGCGCGCCTTGTCCAGCTGATCCTGGAACATATCGGCCAGCGCCACCACACGGGCTCCACCCGTCTCAAACATATTCGTCGCATCTTCCGTCCCCCGCCCGCCGCACCCCAGCAACCCCACGCGCACCGCCGAGTTCGCCGCCGTCCCCCGCACCAATCCCGGCTTGATGAACATCACTCCCGCGGCCGCAGTCGCCGCTCCAATAAATTTTCTTCGTCCGATCACATCTTCCCCCGGCATCTTCTCTTTCCCGTCACTCATCATCCCACTCCTCCTCAGTGTCACAGACTTCAGTCTGTGCTGACCTCTCTTAACACTTGGTTGGACAGACCTCCGTACGTTCTCCTTCACCCAATCAACTTCTCCAAATACTCCTTCGCCCCGCGCACATCTTCCATCTGCTGCGGCCCGGAAATCTCCCGCTCAATCGTCACCGCACCCGGATACTTCATATCCTTCAACCGCGCGATAATCTGCGGAAAATCCACCTTCCCCTTCCCAATCGCCACTTCCTCCCCCAGATCCTTCGGGTTCGTAGGCCACAACCCATCCTTCGCATGAATTCCCTGCACGTACGGCCCGAGAATCTCAATCGCATCCACCGGATTCGCCTTCCCATACAGAATCAAATTCGCCAAATCAAAATTTACTCCCTGGTTGTCCAGCCCAACATCCTCAATCGCCCGCACCAGGGTAATTGGCGTCTCTTGGCCCGTCTCATACCGGAAATTCTGCCCATTCTTCTTGCAATGCCCGGCAACCTCGCGCATCGCTTCTACCGTTTCTTTGTACAGTGCATCGTTCGGATTCTCCGGTATGAATCCGCAATGCGTTTGCACCGCCGCAATCCCGCACCGCTTCGCAAAGTCCGATGCCTTCTGGACGTGCACCATCCGCGCCGTGCGCGTTTCCCGTGGCACCAACCCAATCGTTTGCGGCCCTCCGTAAAAATCCCACACTTCTTTCCCGGGTCCGCCCACCACCACCGAAGTCGCCTCAATCCCGTACTTCTCGAGCGCCTTCGTCAGCCGCTCTGCCATGTCTCCGCCAAACTCATCCATAAACGCTTGGCACGTCGGCACTCCCAGTTCGTGCACCTTCGCCATCGCCGCATCCGGATCATTTCCGATCCCGATGATCAATCCCAGCCTCAGCGGTTTTTTCCCTTCATTTCCAAATGCTTTCTGCGCCGTCTCTCCCGATCCATCCGTCTTCCTCCACGAAACAACATTTCCCTTGCCCATCACCGCCGTGCAAGCCGGCCCCAATCCTGCCGCCAACGCCGCAGCCGAACTCTGTAAAAATCTCCTGCGATCCTGTTTGCCTGTCATCTTCACGCGCCCATCTCCCCGGCTCGCTATTTCGATTCCATCAGCATCAGCGGCGGCAGCTCCAGAATCAGCACCTCGTCGGAAAACACGGCTGTCGCGGCCTCTGTATATTCCACGCGAGCCTTCAAGCCGTCAATGAAAACAATCCTCGCTGCGCCATGCGCAGTCAAATGCCACGCCGGCCGGCAGCTCCCACGCTAAACCGAAATCTCCAAATCACATTGCTGGCAAATTGGTCAGGCTAGACCCGCCTATAGACGGGTATCTTTGGATGTTCGTTCTCCGGATTTCGCGCCGGAGTCTTTCGGGTCTGCGCTCGCCTTCAGTGGCAGGACCCATCGTCCACATACTGCCCGCTGGCGGCCATCGCCGCCAGTGACCGCGCGCAGTTCAGAATTTTCTGATCCAACGGATCGCTCTCTAATGCGTCCAGGGACGTGTAATTCATCGCTGTGTGCGCATCCACAAATCGATCGCTCAACTTTTTCATGTTGTCGAACTCGTTCGAAAGCAGTTGATATGCTTTTCTATCGGAATCGGTGGACGCCGCCACCGATGCCAATCTTAGGTCCGTCGCCGCTGGACTCCGGTAATAGCTGATCCAATCGTTGGTCACGGCATATCCTTTTTGCACCGCGTTAACAAGCGCGATTCGCCATTCCCGGATCACCGCCATCTCTTCGATGCCCGCCCGCAAGAACTCTCTTGAAAACTCGGACTTTTCCCCGGCAATGGTCGTGGCGGTCGCGCCAGAACCTGGCAGCGTCAGGGTCACCTGGGTTCCACTAAAGCTCAGCGACCCATGCGTCAGCTTCGCCAGCGCCTCCAGCTCCACGTAAGACTTGCCCTGCATCCGCACAACAGGCGCCTCTCCCCCCTGGCCATGTATGACCAACGTCCGGCTCTCCTCCACGCCCTGCGACAAAACCAGCGCCGGTACAACCACTAGCACTGCCGCTACCCCGGCCGCCAGTCTCGCCCATTCCTGCCACAATCTCTTTCGCATGAGTCCTCCCCTTATTCGCCATGTTCACTGCATCAGCTTGCCACACCGCATTGTTCTGGGCGGAATAATATTAACCCGGCCGAAACGTTCCATAAGGCGTCCCTGTGAGTTCGGGGCGGCCACCGGAGAGGCAGACTTGCCTCCCCGCTCCTGCTGAAATCTAGTCATTCATTCATAGGACTAGACCCGCATTCCTCAAAGGTCTGCGAGGCTCGCAGCTCAATAAAAAAGGCGCCCCGAACGAATCGAGGCGCCAACCAATACACTTCTTTAGCCGCCAGACTAGTATGGATTAGTGGTCGTGGTCGCGATCCCGGCCACGGTCGTGGTCATGATCATCCCAGTCCCGGTCGGTGTGCCAGCGACGTCCGTCTTCATCCCACCATTTGTGGAACTTGCTCCAGCAATACTCGCGCGCTTGATGCAGTTCGTGTCGCGCACGCTCCGCTTGTGGACTGTTCCAGCCATGATGTTCCGCAGCTTCGTGGAGCCGGTGGTCGGCCCTGACCAGGCGATGTCGGCAAGCATCGTCGTCCGCAACAGCACGAGGAGCTGCGCCGAGAAGCAGGATTCCACCCAGTGCCGCCGCAGCCAGTACAATTTTCCCGATCAGCCTGGTCCCTCCAGTCAGAAACGTCTTCATCAGTCCATCCCTCCTTTGTCCGCTCAGGGATTGGGGTTGGCGGATTGTCCGCCAGCCTAACACACTCCGCCGCCCACACTGTCCAATTCTGCACACTCGCCGCGCTCTCGCCGAAACACAAAACCCAATCGCTAAGCTACGCGACCCAACTCTTTCGCTATAGCCCCTGGCAAATTCGGTGTCACGCCGGAGTTTCTATTGGTTTTGCTAGTGATCATGAAAGCGCAAGAAAACGAATAGAGGCAAACGCAGCTACTTGGCTGCTATCGGAACAAAACGACCGCCAGACCGGGTACCTGCCGGAAGTGGCGGACGTTTGCTGTCAGCACGGAGTATCCGAGCGAGAGTGCTGTTGCTCCGATAAGCAAATCTGCGAAAGGGATGACCACACCTTGGCTCTGTTGCTCGCCATCAAGTTTGCCCGCTAGGAGCGCGGTCGCTTTCGTGTAGGGATAACCTGTCAAGTCGTGCAGCAACTCGTCTAGGAAGGACTGGCGACGAACCCGGAGGGTCGAAGTGTTCGCTCGATACAGGCCGTGGACGAGTTCCGTCAGGCCCACTTCGGAGAGTGCTGCCTCCTGGTCGCCTGCCGCGGCCAAGATGCGCTCGATCAGTCGTTCGACGGTTTCTCCGCGCCGTTCCGCATCGATGCCTACGCTGGAATCGAGAATCAGTCCCATGCTGGCGGATTCAGCGGTTCGTGGTGGCTCTCGATGGCGGCCTCGACATCCTTCCCGTAGTCTTCATCGAGCGTTGCCGTCGAGCCATGCTCGCGCGCCAGTCGAAGAGATTCGGAGAGCAGGCGAACATCAGGCTCGGCAGGACTTACGACAGCAACAGGACGCGCGTCCTTTTCAATGACCACTTCCGCACCTGCGCGCACCCGAGCCATAAGAGACGCGAAGTCGCTCGCAGCTTCCGCTTCCGAAATATGGATGACGTTCTTGGGCATAAGCTGATTATACATCCCTACCGCAAAGTATTGAGGTTCGATGGAGGCACCAGAGCGGGTGCCTCAGGTGCCGGTTTTGCACTTGGGCGGGGGCCGCGCTTTCAATCTTGAGTGGCCCATTTCTTGCGACTTCGTCTCTGCCAAAGGTGGGTCTGTTCTTCGCCGACTCTATCCACCGCTAACTATTCTCTACTCACTCTACCCGGCGCCGTTGACCAACTCCCACATCCGCGCCAAATGATGATCGTCATGCTCCGCGACAAAATACAAATGATCCACAAGTCGCATCGGCGTCTTCAAACGCGGGTGGAGAATGGCTCGAGCAAATAGGGATAGCTCCAATTCCTCCACACGGTTCAGCAGCGTTCCTCTTGCAGCGCGGAACTCCGTCAGAATCTGTTCCAGTGGGCGCCCGTTGTAGTCCGCTTCGTCGGTTTTTCGATTCCTCAGGTCTGCCACGGTGAGCTGCTCGCTGCCCGCCACGTAATCCTCCACGCGCGCCAGCCACAGCGCTTCGAGGTCCAGCAAATGACCGGCGTGTTCCTGAGCCGACCACTTCCCATGCGCTTTCCTGATCAGAATGTCGTGAGAGCGCCCACGAAGCGCTTCTTCCAATCGAGCCGGAGTCCCGCGCAACCGTGCGCACACATTCGGATGAAGTTCTACGGGAAACGAAAACTCAAACGTGCGTTCAAACCAAACTGGCACCTCACTCATGGTTCCCGCCCTCCCCACTTACTCAAATCCCACTTATCCGCAGCTTTTCCACAACCCTCCGCTACCCTAACCCATTCCATCCTGAGCACTTCCACGGCTCCCCTGCAAATCGCCCAACGCCGTTCTAATAACCTGAACAAATATATTGACATCTGGTAATTATATTGCTACCATATTCTATGCTCGTAGCAATCCATTCCCGTTTCGGCCCCCAATCGCTTCACTATACCCGCTCCTGCTCGCTGCTCATCACTCGTTTACCCCGGGCTCAGAGGGGTCATTCGCTACTTCTTAGAGATAACCCCTTTAGATTCCGCACTTCCGCAAAAGGTACCTGTAACCCGTTTAGAATCCGCACTTCCAAAACACAGGGCTTAAAACCCTTTGGAATGAACAGTTCCGAAAAAACCCCCTGGGGGAGTGGGCCACACTCACGATTCCCTACGCACCTACTCCCATCTTTGCCTCTGTCTCTTCTTTCTGTTATCTTCACCGCCGCAGGGGGAAATAGCTTATGTCTGTGAATAAAGTCATTCTCGTAGGCCGCCTAGGCCGCGATCCAGAAACCCGCTACACCGGCGGAGGCCAAGCCGTCGCCAATTTTTCCGTCGCCACCGATGAATCCTACAAAGACCGCAACGGCGAACGCCAGAAGCGTACCGAGTGGCACCGCATCACCGCTTGGGGAAAGCTTGCAGAGATCTGCCAGCAATATCTGAAAAAAGGGACGATGGTCTACATTGAAGGCCGGATCCAGTCCCGCGAATGGCAAGACAAGGAAGGTCAGAAGCGCACCAGCTTCGACATCGTTGCGAACACCATGAAGATGCTCAGTTCACGCGGGGATGCCGCGGCAGCAGGCGCGGGCGGCGCATCGCGCAGTGCCGACGACGTCGAGCCACATTCTGTCGGCGGCGAAGAGCCTATGGGTGGCGGAGGTGGCGGCCCGGAAATCTCCGACGAGGATATTCCCTTCTAGGTACCACAGTCACTCCTGGCTGTGCGAGTTGCATCAAAATGTGCCTGCCGAAATATTTGGTGAGGTCTAAGTGACACCTACAAATCGTGAACTACGATTGCAAACGCGGCCCAAAGGCTTGCTAGCGCCCGGCGATCTCCAACTCTCTGAATCGCCTGTCCCCGAGCTACAAGACGGCCAAGCTCTGGCCAAAGTGAAATACCTCTCGGTCGATCCGACCATGCGCGTCTGGATGGCCGTAGACAGCTACCTCCCCGCCGTTGGCATCGGCGACGTGATGCGCGCCGCCGGGCTCGCGGAAGTGATTGAATCGCGGCACGCGCAATTCAAGAAGGGCGACAAGCTCGTGGGCCTGACAGGCCTCCAGGAATACGTGGTCATCGACGCGCAATCGAAATTCCCTTTTCAGAAAGTGCCGTCGATTCCTTTCCTTTCCGACACTGCGTTTCTCGGCGTGCTCGGGATGACTGGTCTCACTGCCTACTTCGGCATGACCGAAATCGCCAAGCCGCAAAAAGGCGAAACGCTGGTCGTCTCCGCTGCCGCTGGAGCGACCGGAAGCGTCGCCGGCCAAATCGGCAAAATTCACGGCTGCCGCGTGGTTGGAATCGCCGGCACCGACGAAAAATGCGCCTGGCTCACCGACGAACTTGGTTTCGACGCCGCCATCAACTACAAACATCCCGATTGGAAAGAGAAACTAGCCGCGGCCACTCCCAAGGGGGTCGATATAGATTACGAAAACGTGGGTGGAGAAATTATGGAGGAGGTTCTCAACCGCATGAATCTGCACGGCCGCGTAGTTCTCTGCGGCCTCATTTCCGCCTACACCAAGGAAAACTCTGGACCGGGTAACCTCGGGATCCTGATCGTCAAACGGTTAAAAGTAGAAGGCTTTCTAGTACTGGACTACGCTTCCCGTTTCACCGCAGCGGCTATGGAGCTCGGCAAGTGGAAAATGATGGGCAAGCTAAAAGACCGCCAAACAGTTGTGGAAGGTCTCGAAAAAGCGCCTGACGCCATCAACATGCTCTTCACCGGCGGCAACACCGGCAAGCTCATCGTAAAAGTGTGACTTGCCGCTTTGGAGCGAGAAACTATCTTGCGTTTGAGAATGGATGCCTTACGCAAAAGCGCCCCTGGCGCGATCGACAGATGGGGACCTCATACGAGCGAGTGCGCGGCTAGCGCGAGGATGGCGGCGAAGGGGTGTTTCTTTTTCTTTCTTCGTCCATGCGCTTTAGGAATTCCTCGAACTTTGGCTTTTGATCGGGAGTCAAGATTGCGCGGATTTGGTCGCGCCCTTTTTGCCTCGTCTGATTCAACTGCGTGTCGGACTGGTCGTGAATGGTCTTATATTCCGCATGCAACTGCGAAAGGATGGAGTCGAGTTGTTTGCTCTGAGCGCCGGTCAGACTTAATTCCTGAGTCAGCTGCTCGACCCTCCGCGCGCGCCTTGCGGGTTCGCTCAAGGGCGGATTTGCAGCGGCTACGACGCTCCGGTGGCCATAGAGATACCCAAACACACCGCCAAGCGCCGCGCCGATGAGAAACACAACCCCCACCCACAAGGCCGCCCTTCGCTTTGCGGAGTTTTCGTTCATCGGGCTCTCTCGGAGAGGCTGACGAGAACTTCATCGTTGTTTGCAGGCGTCGTGCTGTACACCAGCGGTTCACCGGTGATGTCCGTGACAACCGCAGGCTTCGCCGAAGTGGAGGCGGGCGTTTGGTACAGCCAGCCGCTCGCCAAAAGCAATGCGATCGCGGAAGCCCATGTGACCCGCGCGGCAAGCTTCGGGAGAAATGTCCATGTGTCTGCCGTACGGCCTACTGCTGCCCTTCGTGCCGAGATCGCGGCCATCACGCGAGGCGCAAACCACGGCCCCGCGACGCCAGCATACGAGGGCAATTCAGTCAGGAGAGTGCGTGTCTCCAGAATATTCTCAGCGGCGGCGCGGCAGTCCGCACACCCCGCCGCATGTTCTTTGTGGCTACTGGGCAATCTCGCAAGTAGTTCCTGCACTTCTTTGGAGCCCGACGCGGCGCTCGCCGCATCTTCGAGCTGCATTCGGAATTCCCGGCATTTCGACCGGTTTCTATTCAGCCAGCTCATCATTCTATCTCCTTCACTCGCTCGCAGGTTCCAGTCAGCTCTCTTCGAAAACCAAACTCAATTCTATCTGGAGCTTCATTCTCCGCGTTTGCGGACCTTATTCACGATTCTGCGCCGCGCCCGGAACAGCCGCACCTTCACGGTGTTCGCATTCAGTTCCAGCACTTCCGCAATCTCCTCGACCGCAAAGCCCTCGACTTCCTTCAGAATCAGCATTAGCCGGTCGCGCTCATCGAGCCCGTCCAAGAGACGTTCGATCCGTTCGCGCGCTTCCAGCCTGTCGCTGATGTCCGGCCCTCCGCCACCCTTCTCTTCGGCGGAGAGCACTTGCCGCGCTTGCTCCTCGCTTAAGTCCGACTCGTAAACCAGAGGCCGCACTTTTTTCTTTCGCAACAGGTCCCAGCACTCGTTCACGGTTATTTTATAGAGCCAAGTGCTGAAGGCCGCCCGCTGATCGAAACGCTTCAGCGAGAAATACGCTTTTACGAAAACCTGCTGAGCAATATCCTCCACATCCTCGCGGCGCCGTAAGATGCCACCCGCGACGGCGAAGACGCGGTGTTGATGGCGCCGCACCAGTTCTTCAAAAGCCTCCTGGTCCTCGTGCTGCGCCCGCCGGACGAGTTCCCGGTCATCCACGGCACCCGGCGCTTTCGCGCCCGACGGCTTGGCTCCCCCCGGACTAGAGGGGGGGCCCAGGGGCTCTACTTTTGGGACGCGTGCCATGTCCATCCGGTTACGTTTAATGTAGCTTGGTTTCCTGTGGCTGGGTAGCCTGGCTTCCCCAGCCCGCATCAAGTGTTTCAATTGGGGGTGACAAGTTTCTACTTGCTTGAATTTTATCTACATGGAATAATGCCGCCATGATTATAGGCGACCGTCTTCGCGCACTCCGCGAAGAAAAGAAACTCTCCCAGGGCGACATCGAAAAGCGAACAGGTTTGCTTCGTTGTTACATTTCCCGCGTTGAGAATGGCCATACAGTACCGGCCATCGAAACGCTGGAGAAACTTGCGCGCGCGCTCGAGTGCCCACTCTATCAACTCTTTTATGACGGCGAAGAGCCGCCGCAGTTGCCGAATCTCCCCAAGCGGAAGTCGTCTGACGACATCGCGTGGGGCAGTGTCGGAAAAGACGCACGCTTTCTCAACAAGCTTCGACGCTTGCTGGGCAAGGTGGAAGACGGCGACCGCAAGCTCATACTGTATATGGCGCAGAAAATGGCTAACCGCTAGTTCTGCGATCATTTGTTCGGAGCTTGAAGTCGAATTAATGGGCACTCCTGGATAGGCCGTGAGTCGTCCCTCCGCGGCCTATACTCTTTTGGATGCAGTTTCTTCTCGAGAGCAATTACAACCTCTTCTAGCTGACTAATTTGCGCTTCCTGTTGCACTCGCTGCGGAGCAGTACGTCATTCCCATTCGATGGTGCTCGGTGGTTTCGAGCTGATGTCGTAAACTACGCGTGTCACGCCGCGAACCTCGTTCACGATGCGCGTGGAAATGCGTTCGAGAACTTCCCCCGGCAAACGGACCCAGTCGGCAGTCATGGCATCCTCAGATTCCACCACCCGCACCGCGACAGTTAGCCCGTAGGTCCGGTAATCGCCCATAACTCCGACGCTGCGGACAGGCAGCAAAACGGCGAAGGCTTGCCAAACTTGACTATAGAGACCTGCGCGACGTATCTCATTGACTACGATAGCGTCCGCCTCCTGCAGAGTGAAGAGGCGATCCCGGGTTATCTCGCCCAGGAGCCTTACTGCCAATCCAGGACCGGGAAACGGATGTTTCATAAGAATCTCTTCCGGAAGGCCCAAGTCTTTGCCAATGCGGCGGACCTCGTCCTTGAAAAGGTCGCGAAGAGGCTCGATGAGGGCAAAAGGCATGTTTTCCGGCAATCCGCCGACGTTATGGTGGCTCTTGATGGTGGCGGAGGGACCCTTGACGGAGACGGACTCGATGACGTCCGGATAAAGCGTCCCTTGGACGAGCCACGCGATTTCGCCGTGGGCTTCCCCTCGCTGAAGCTTTTGGGCTTCCTCGGCAAACACGGCGATGAATTCCCTGCCGATCATTTTGCGCTTCTGCTCGGGGTCCGTAACGCCAATTAGTTTGTCCAGGAAGCGGTCCGAGGCGTCCAGGCCGATGACGCGGAGTCCGAGGCGGTCTCGCAACATCTCCAAAGTGTCCGCGAATTCATTCTTCCGCAGCATGCCGGTATTCACGAAAATGTTTGTGAGGCGGTCGCCCATGGCGCGGTGGACCAAAACGGCGGCGACGGTGGAGTCCACTCCCCCGCTGAGGGCGCAGATGGCGCGGCCCTGGCCAACTTTCGTTCGAATGGCTTCGGTCGTCTCGTCGATAAAGGCGGAACCGCTCCATTTGGTTTTCGCCTTGCATACGCGGAACAGGAAATTACGCAGCAGTTCCGTGCCGCGTTCGGTGTGATTCACTTCCACGTGGAACTGCACGGCGTAGATTTTTCGCTGGGGATCTTCGAGCGAGGCGATAGCGTTATCCGTGTGACCCGTGGCGTGAAAACCAGGAGGTACTTCGAGGACGTGATCGCCGTGGCTGTTCCAGATGCGCAGGGATTGCGGCACGCCGGCAAAGAGTTCCGATTCGTGCGCGGCGTTTGTACCGTCTACCTTCAGTTGGGCACGGCCGTACTCGCGGCGTTCGGCTTTTACGACCTTTCCGCCGAGGGCGTGCGTGATCCACTGCATGCCGTAACAGATGCCGAGAACCGGCAAGCCCATAGCAAGGATAGCGGGATCGCATACTGGGGCGTCCGTGTCATAGACGGAGCTAGGGCCGCCGGAAAGGACCAAACCTGCCGGCACAAACTGGCGAATTTCTTCGATCGAGGCGGTGCACGGGAGGATGGCGGAGAAGACCTGTTGTTCGCGGATACGGCGGGCAATCAACTGCGTGTACTGGCCGCCAAAATCCAGGACTACCACGCCGCCGAGCTCGGATTTTGGCTTTTTGGGTTGTTCCGTCATTGCGGCTCCTGTCGCCATAGTCAGTTTCCTCCACGCTCACAACATCGAAGAGAGATTTCTCGCTACGCTCGAAATGAGGGTTGTGCGGTTGGGTGCCGGAACGGCAAACATCACGCCAGCGCAGGGAAAAAGAGAAAAACGCAGGCAGGATTGGCTGGGCCACTGGCGCATGCTCATTTCACCACCAAGTTGAGCAATTTGTTGGGCACAAAGATCACTTTAACGACGCGCTTCCCATCGATGTGCCGGGCTACCGCGGGATCGGCTTTGGCTTTGGCGACCAGTTCGGCTTCACTCAAGCCGACGGGGACTTTTAGAGTCGCGCGAACGCGACCGTTGACCTGGACTGGGATTTCGACTTCCTCGTCTTTCGCTAGCTTCAGTTGCTCGTCGATAAGGACTGGCCAAGAAGCGTTCCAGAGGCCGTCGATATTGCCGAGCATTTCCCACATCTCTTCAGCGATATGGGGGGTCATGGGCGCGAGTAAGAGCGTAAGGATCTGCAAGATTTCCTTGCGTATCTCCGGGCGAACGCCGTTTTCAAGGGGCTCAGCCAGATAAATTTCGTTGGTCAATTCCATAATCTGGGCGATAGCGGAGTTGAAGTGCCAGCGTTTTTCGAAGTCTTGCGTCACCCGAAGCATCGTTTGGTATGTGACCCTGATTAGATCCCGTTCCTTGTCGGTCATTCCCTTTGCGTCGAAATTCCAAGTCTTGGCGCCGCGGATTGCCCCGGCATGCTTGTCCACCAAGCGGAAGACGCGGTTCAGAAAGCGCCAGGAACCTTCAATGCTTTCCTCACTCCACTCGAGATCTTTTTCGGGAGGGGCGGCGAACAGGGTGTAGAGGCGGCCGGTATCCGCGCCGTATTTTTCCGCCATGTCGATGGCACCGACTACGTTGCCGCGCGATTTGGACATGGCTACGCCGCCTTTTTGGACCATGCCCTGGGTGAAGAGGCGGGTTATGGGCTCGTTGTGGTTGACGAGACCTAGATCGCGCATGACTTTGCACCAGAAACGCGAGTAGAGGAGGTGCAGGATGGCGTGGGTGATGCCCCCAATGTACTGGTCGATGGGAAACCAATAGGCAACCTTTGCAGAATCGAACGGGGCCTGGTCGTTTTGCGGGTCGCAGTACCGGTAGAAATACCACGAGGAATCGACGAACGTATCCATCGTGTCGGTTTCGCGTCGGGCTGGGCCACCGCATTTCGGGCAAGTGGTGTTGACGAACTCTGGAGTCGAAGCTAGCGGAGATTCGCCTTCGCCGGTGAGTTTAGGGTTAGGCGGCAGCAATACGGGCAGATCTTTATCTGGAACGGCTTGCAGGCCGTGCTCGGGGCAATAAACGACAGGGATGGGCGTGCCCCAGTAACGCTGGCGGGAGATGCCCCAGTCGCGAAGACGGAAGACGACTTCGCCGCCGCCAAAACTCTTTTTCTCGGCGAAGGCGGTCATTTGGGGGATGGCTTCGTCGGGAGAGAGGCCGTTGAAGGCGCCGGAATTGACGAGCTTGCCGTTTTGGTGCTCGTCGAAGGCGACGGTCATTTTCTCTTCGACGAGCGGTTCTCCCGCGGTCGGCTGGATGACGACGCGAACGGGAAGGCCATATTTGCGGCAGAATTCGAAGTCCCGCTCGTCGTGCGCGGGGACGGCCATGATGGCGCCGGTGCCGTATTCCATGAGCACGAAGTTGGCGACCCAGATGGGCAGCTTTTCGTTGTTGAATGGGTTGACGGCGTACCGGCCGGTGAAGAAGCCGACTTTTTCAGCGGTGGCGAGATCTTCCGTTTTGACGGAAGACTGCTTCATACGCGACAGCTGAAGCTCGGCTTCGGCACGGTTTGGCGAACCTTCAAGCAGTCTTGCAACGAGGGGATGAGCCGGAGCTAGGATGATAGCGGTCGCGCCGTAAATCGTATCAATGCGCGTAGTGAAGATTTCGATGGGCGCCGCGCCTTTCACATCAGCGACGGCAAATTTCACTCTCGCGCCTTGCGAGCGGCCAATCCAGTTGCGCTGCATAGTGACGACGCGCTCGGGCCAACTGCCTTCGAGTTCTTTCAAGTCATCCACAAGTTGTTCGGCGTAGGCTGTGGTCTTGAGGAACCATTGCTCGAGTTCGCGGGACTCGACGAGGGTGTCTTCGTGGCGCCAGCAGACGCCGCCTGGCAAAACCTGTTCGTTGGCGAGGACGGTGCAGCATTTGGGGCACCAGTTCACGCGGCTTTTCTTGCGGTAAGCGAGGCCCTTTTCCAGCATGCGCAGGAAAAACCACTGGTTCCAGCGATAGTATTCGGGCTCGCAAGTGGAAATTTCGCGACGCCAATCGTAACTGAAGCCGAAGCGGCGGAGGGTGCGCTGGAATTCAGCGATGTTGTTATTGGTCCACTCGCGCGGATGGGTGTTGTTTTTTATGGCGGCGTTCTCCGCGGGCAAGCCGAAGGCGTCCCAGCCCATGGGATGGAGGACGTTGAAGCCGCGCATGCGCTTGACGCGGGCGACGACGTCGCCAATGGCATAATTTCGCATATGGCCCATGTGCATGGTGCCGGAGGGATATGGCAGCATTTCGAGGACGTAGTATTTAGGTTTTGCAGGATCCGCTTCGGTTTCGAACACGCGGGCTTCGGCCCAGCGCTTTTGCCACTTGGTTTCGATTTCTTGTGGGTTGTAGTCCGCCACGCCTCGCTATCCCCTCTTGGTCTTGCGCGATTTTTTTGATTTGCTTTCCGATGCCCTGGCTTTGATAGCTACTTTTGTTTTCTTCGCAGCGGCTTTCTCGGCCTTCGCCGTTTTCGTCTGTATTTTTTTGATGGCCGTGGTCAGCATGGAGAAGCCTTTTTCGGCTGGTGGGGCTTGTGCGCCTAGGCCTGCGAGTTCCCAAAGTTTGGCGACGTTGCGGCGGTCATCGCCGGGATTGTCGATCGGAGTCTCGAGAAGGAAAGCCCGCCCAACTAAGCCTTCTGGCGGCAATGCACCGAGACGCGGATGCGTCAAGATGCGGTGAAAAGCTTCGGCGCCGATTTTGCCCTCACCGATATTTTCGTGCCGATCCACACGGCCGCCGAGCGGTATCTTCGAATCGTTGGCATGGAAAACGGGGACGCGATGGAGGCCGATGGTGGAGTCAATCAGGTCGATCGTCGACGTAAAACCCTTTTCGGACTTGATGTCGTAGCCCGCGGCGAACAGATGTGCGGTGTCGAGGCAAGCGGCTGCCGGAACATCGGCTAGTCCGGCGAGAATTTCAGCAAGCTCTTCAAGGCGAGAGGCGAGGGCGCTTCCCATGCCCGCCGTATTTTCAATGAGGATGCGCAGATTCCCGAGAGGGACTCGCTTGGAGCCCTGCTTGACGGATTCGACCACGGTACGGACGGCTTGCTCGGGCGTGGCATCTCCGCGCGAGCCGGGGTGAACGACGACAAAATCGGCCCCGAGTGCTACGCCGCGCACCAGTTCGTCCTGAAAGGCTTGGATCGAGCGCGTTTGCAGCATGGGCTGAACCGCGGCCAGATTGATCAGATAGTTCGCGTGAATGACCAGCGGACCAAGGCCCAGTTCGGCGCGCCGGGCCCGAAAGGCCGCCGCATCGACTTCGGGGATGCGCGAAGGTCCTCCCTGCCACATGCGCGGGCTCGAGGAGAAAATTTGCAGCGCGTTGCAGCCGAGCTTTCGAGCGGCCTCGAGCGCGTGCAAGTAGCTCCCGGCGATGGAAGCGTGAATGCCGATACGCAAGCTGCCGTCCATCCACGTTGGAGGCACCGGTTCGGGCTCAGGTTCCGGGCGGTATTCGTCTTCTGGGTCGAACTCCGAGACGCGAGTGAGAGGTTGTTCCGACATGCCCAGCGAAATTTTTGGCTCCACCTTAAACCATCTATTCTAGCACACGGAGCAACCGGGGCTGGCGAGAGCGTTAGGCCGGAATTATGAACTGGCCGCCTGCGCTTAGAAACGAATATAGGGACCAAACGCGACGCGCAGGCTGTGGTGAGTGCCACTGCTAAAGTAAATCTCATCGCCGACGTCCAGTCGCAGGCCAACAGGGCCGATATGCCCTTCCAGTCCGCCCCCCGGATAGACGACGCCTATGAGATTATCGGCACGAAGACTCTGGACGGAACTGGCAAAGGTATCGAACGTAGCCGGGCGTGGGTCAAACCGAAAATTGAGGACTCCCCCTTTCAACGTCAGAAACGGGTGAACGCGCGTGTGTCCGAGTTCCAGCTTGGGTCCGGCCATGCCATGAAGAACGCGGAGGTTTGAACGCGTCAGCGTCACGCCTCCCGAACTCGTGTTGGTGAATCCCTCTGTGAACACCTGGTTGAAGTCGTATGCCGTCTCTGCTTCAAACTTGAGTTCGCGATACATGGTGAGCGTCAGACGTCCGCCGAGGCCTGCGAAGTTGGTGTTTGTCTGGGAATTACGAAAATAGTCGGCAAAGACGCCGACCTGAACGTGATCGGTTTTCTGTGCAAAGGCTCCCGGTACCGCAAATGCAGTGAACATGAGCAAAACAACGAGTCGTTTCATTTCAGTCTCCACAGTAGGATCGAATTGTCTGCACGTAGAGCAGTAGCTGGAAGGCTGGACGGGGCTAGGGGGTTACAACGCTCCCGTTTGGCTTAGATGCAGAATTGGCGCGGGACGGATGGCGGCTAACGAAACATTTCCGCGGGGAAAAGCTATTCGAATCCCTACACTTTTTGGAGAGGGACTCCTGGACGTAATTTTTCCGTCGCGGAAGTGGTGCAGAATGCCCTACTTTGCGTACCGGATTAAGCTGAAGTACACTGAATAATTCATCAGACGCCTGGGGAACCCACAATGCTTATCGTCATGCAATCGCACGCCACGGAGGAGCAGATTCGCGGCGTGTGCGAACGCATTGAAAGCCTGGGGTTGAAGGCGCATCCGATTCCCGGGACGATTCGAACGGCGATCGGCATAACCGGGAATAAGGGAGCGATCGATCTCGGGGTGCTGGAATCGCTGCCCGGCGTGGTCGAGTGCATCCCGGTCAGCAAGCCGTACAAATTGGTGAGCCGCGACACGAAGGAGGAAGACAGCATACTGCGCATTCCGACTCCGGCGGGAGATGTGCTCGTCGGTGGGAGGATGATTGCGCTGGTGGCGGGACCGTGCGCGGTTGAGACCGAAGAGCAATGTCTGGCGATTGCGGAGCGCGTGAAAAAGAGCGGCGCGCGGCTGTTTCGCGGCGGGGCGTACAAACCGAGGACTTCGCCGTACAGTTTTCAGGGGTTGGGGTTGCCGGGGTTGAAGATTTTGGCGAAAGTGCGGGAAATTTATGGCTTCGGAATCATTACCGAGGCGATCGACAACGAGAGTTTGGATCTGGTAGAGGAATATGCGGACGTAATTCAGATTGGCGCGCGGAACATGCAGAATTTCTCGCTGTTGAAACGAGCGGGCCGCGCGAAGAAGCCTGTGCTTTTGAAACGCGGAATGTCCGCTACGTTGGACGAGTTCCTGATGGCCGCGGAATATATTTTGTCCGAAGGAAACTACAACGTGATGCTGTGCGAGCGCGGCGTGCGGACGTTTTCGGATTTTTCGCGCAATACGCTGGACCTGGCGGTGGTGCCGGCGGTGAAGAAACGCAGCCATTTGCCGATTTTGGTGGATCCGTCGCACGGCACAGGTAAACGGCACAAAGTGCTGCCTCTTTCGCGCGCGGCGATTGCCGTGGGCGCGGATGGATTGCTCGTCGAAGTACACCATGAACCCGACAAAGCGCTCTCCGATGGCATGCAGTCGATCTTACCGGAAGAGTTCGCGGAGTTGGTCGAAGAGGTTCGGCAAATTGCCGCGGTTTTGCATCGCGAAGTGAATTGAGTGCGTGTTATGCGCCATTTTTGAGCTATTTCTTGCGACTGATGGGCGCATTCCCGGCTAATTCTCCGGCCGGTGGCTAAGTCCGCACGCGACATGTAACAATCCATCCGACCAATGAACCGACCGCGCAACTTCCGCGTGTTTTTCCTGCTGGGTGTCCTGCTGATTGCGGGGATGGTAGAAATCTTGCGCGAGCACCGTCCCTCATTTCTGCGGCCCGGTTTGCGATTGTGCGCGTACGTTTCGACGGCGGACGGCAGCGTAACCGTCCTCGATCTCGTGAAGCTGGCGGCCGTCGCGCGGATCTACATAGGAAAGGGTTTGTCCGGAATGCGCGAGCATCCGACAAGGGCAGAGGTTTGGGGCGTGAGTTCGGCGGACGGGTTCGTTTGGGTGATCAATACGCGGGTGAATCAGGTGACAGCGCGCATTCCCGTGGGGCCGCATCCCTATGCGATAGATTTTTCGCAGGACGGCGAGCGCTTGTACACGACGTCGGCAGGATCAGACACTCTGGTGGCTATTGATTGCCAGTCCAGAAGCGTGCTCGGGCGGACGCGGACCGGCGGCGAACCTGTCCTGGCTCAGGTGGCCCCCGATGGCGAGAGCGTGCTGGTGCTGAATCATCGGGATAGCACGCTGGGAATTCATGATGCGGCCACACTCTTGCTTCGCAGCACAGTTGGCATCGTCAGGCAGCCGGAAAAGATCGTCATCCTTCCGGACAGCAGTATCGCGTTTGTTTTGAGCCGGACCGAGCACCGGCTTTCCGTCGTTGATCTGCGACGAAGCGTACTTCTGACGAACCTGCAATTGGATGGGAATCCTTCCGACATGCTGCTAAAGCCAGACGGCGGCGAGTTGTACGTAATCTCGCCGGAGGCGCACGGATTGCAGGTCATCAACACGTCGACGCACGAAGTGGGCGATTACATGGTGCTTGGCTCGGCGCCGACTCGCGGCGTCTTGAGCGCCGATGGGAGCACACTCTATGTTTCGGACAGCGCGGCGGGCCACGTCATTCCTGTAGACATTGCGAACCGCCGAGTCATTCGCGACCCCGGGACTGGCCGGGAGTTTCCCATTCAGGCGGGGCAATCACCGGGAGCGCTTCGATTTGATCCCCATGAAAATTTGCTCCTGGTCGTAAACCAGGGCTCAGGGGACGTAGGCGTGATTCGCGTGCGCACCAACAGCTTGCTGACGATGATTCCCGTTGGGGACAGGCCGCAGGACTTGGCCGTGAAGTTGTTCTAGAGGCATCGTTCTGAATCCGACGAATCGCGTTGCGCGGCTGAACTGAGAAAAAGGAGCGAGGTTGCGAGGTGGTAGCGTGCGCACATGGCTACTCATAGCGTAGGGCGACGATGGGGTCGACGCGAGTGGCGCGACGGGCGGGAAGATAGCCCGCGATCAAAGCGACCACAAGTAGAATGAGCGATACCGAGATAAAGGTAACTGCGTCGGTAGGGCGCACGCCGTAGAGTAACGAAGAGAGCAAGCGCGTAGCCGCCAGTGCGCTCGCAAGCCCGATAGCCAGGCCAATGCCAACCAAGCGCACTCCTATACCGAGAACGTCCCAAACAATCTGCCGTTGCGACGCGCCGAGGGCGATACGAATACCGATGTCTCTCGTGCGCTGCGCCACCATATACGACAGAACTCCGTAAATTCCGACCGAGGAAAGCAGCAGCGCTGTTGCGGCAAAAATTGCGAGCAAAAAAGTGTCAAAGTGCGAGCGCTCGAGTGTGCTGGAGATTTTCTGTTGCATGCTCGAGAGTCGGTAAATCGGCACGGCGGGGGCGACGGAGGCAACGGTGCTCTGCAATTCACGGACCGGGACGACGCTTCCCCGAGTCCGCACCACCAAGTCCATCGTGCGGCCAATCCAATCCCAAGCGGCAGCCGGCATTTGCGCTAAGGGAATGTAAAACGCAGGTTGTGGTTGGCGGTCGAGTCCTTGAGCGCGGACATCAGCGACCACACCAACAATTTCGTGCCATACAGGATCCATCCGGCCCTTCGGTCCGGCCTCACAACACGCGAAACGCTTGCCGATGGGGTTTTCGCCGGGCCACATCGCGCGAGCGAGCGTTTCGTTGACGATGGCCACGAAAGTGTGTTCACGCGTATCTTGCGGAGTGAAGTCGCGCCCGGATTTTAGGGGTACACGGGCCGTCGAGAGATAACTTGGCGAGACGATCTGTAGTTGGGAGTTCACAAGATTCGCGAGGTCTAGCGGCTTGCCTTCGGCGAGGAGGCCGTTGCTGCTGCCACCGCCGGCCAGCGGAGCACGAGAGACAACTGCGGCCGACTCGACCCCGGGCAAAGCGGCGATAGCGGAGATCATTCTTTCAAACGTTTGGCGAGCAACGACCGGATCATGATAGCCAGCATCGGGCAGACCGACGCGGCCGACTACAACGTTGGAAGTATCAAAGCCAGGATCTACGTGCGAAACGAGCAGCGCGCTGCGAATTAAAAGCCCTGCGCCAACCATAAGCACAAGCGCAAGCGCGACTTCTCCGACAACTAGAAGACTTCGAACATGATCGCGGCTGCCACCTACAATGCCGGAAGTTGACTTGAAGACTTCGTTGAGTCGCGTTGCAGCGGAGCGAAGCGCCGGAGCAAGTCCAAAAAGAAAGCTGGAGAGGAGAGTTACACCACATGCGAAGGCGAGCGCGCTGGCGTCGATGCGCGACTGGTCCAGACGAGGCATTTCGGCCGGTCCGTGGACGATGATCCAGGAAAGAGCCCAGTACGCGAGTAACACCCCGGCGGCGCCGCCTGCCAGCCCAAGCACGACGTTTTCCGTGAGAAGTTGCCGCACAATGCGGTTCGGGGAAGCGCCAAGCGCCGCGCGCAATGCGATTTCCCTTTGACGCGTGCGCGATCGCGCCAGTTGCAAATTTGCTATATTCGCGCACGCAATCAATAGCAGAAATCCAACTGCGGCAAGCATCATGCGCAGGCTCAGGCGCTGGTCTCCCAGGAGGACGCTTGCAAGCTGCTGTATACGCAAGCCGCGATCGGCGTCATCGAGCGGATACTCCTGCTGTAGTCGCTGAGCAATTACAGCAAGCTCGGATTGCGCCTGCGCCGTGGTGACTCCGGGCTTCAGACGGGCCATGACATTCAGGTAGTGGTCGTCGTGGTCCGCAAGCTGCGCCGGAGTGAAGGCCTCGGGAACCCAAAGATTACTGTTGCTCAGCAGTGGATCAAAGCTCTTCGGCATAACACCGACAACGGTAGTCGGCAGGCCGTTTACGCGAATGGGCTTGCCGATGACGGCTGAATCGGCATGAAGACTGGTGCGCCAGAACCGCTCGCTGATGACGACGACGGGCGCGTGACCAGGCTTGTCCTCATCGGCCGTGAAGACACGTCCGGCTATGGGCTGCACGCCAAATGTCGCAAAGTAGTTGAAAGTTGCAATTTCTCCATCCACCCGTTCGGGAATACCCTGCGTTTCCAGATTAAAGCTCGCATTGTTCGAGCAGCTGACCTCCGCATACGAGCTACTTTGCTTTTTGATGTCGTTGAAATTGCCAACGGAGACATCTCCAGCCGAGCCCTTCCACTGTTCCTGCAGCAGCACGACACGCGCGGAGTCTTCGATGGCCAGCGGTCGCAGAAGGACAGCATTGACGACGCTGAAAATTGCCGTTGTTGCGCCAATGCCGAGGGCCAGCGTAAGCACGGCGACAATCGCGAATCCCGGACTCTTGCGCAGAACACGCTGTCCGTGCCGAAGATCCTGGAAGAATTCATCGAGGAAACTGACGCCTCGGGCTTCGCGGCCTTCCTCTTTAACGCGCTCGATTCCGCCGAACTCAATTCGTGCTCGGCGCATCGCCTCTTGGCGCGGGATTCCGCCGCGCATCAAGTCCGCGGCGTACGCCTCGATGTGGAAACGGATCTCCGCGTCCATCTCGCTTTCCATGCGAGCACGCCGCAGCGTAACGCTCCACCAGGAACGAAACCGGCTCCAGAGCGTCACACTTCCTCCGGCTTTGTGCCCAGGATTCCTGCGATGACGTCGGCCATGCTGTTCCAGTTTTCCGTTTCGGCCTGCAGCCTGCGCTTCCCTGCCGTCGTCAGACGGTAAAATTTTGCCTTGCGCTTATTTTCCGACTCGCCCCATTCGCTCGTAATCCAACCCTGATGCTCGAGGCGGTACAGCGCGGGATAGAGTGAACCTTGTTGAATCTCGAGACGATCCTTCGAGATTTGCTGGATGCGAAGAAGGATGCCGTACCCGTGCAAAGGCCCGAGAGACGCGGCTTTGAGGATGAGCATGTCCAGCGTGCCCTGCAGAAGATCGAGTTGTTTGTCCATTGGCGCGGCCTCTCCTAGACGAACTAGGAATCTAGCGGCTGTCTCCTAGACTGTCAAGGAGAAAGAATCAAGCTATCTCAGCTCCCTCCAACTTGGCGCACTACGCGCCGACTTAAAGGCGAGTGGCCGGCGCAAAGCTTGTGGAAACAGGATGACAAAGTGAAAAGTGAACGGACTAAGAGTTGTCTACAGGCGGCCAGGCGAAATGCTCTTCGCCAAGATTTATTTCTAGAAAGCCATCGGCGGGCAGGACGTCGACGGGCAGGCCGCCGTGCCAGAGGGCGACGCCCAACTTCAGCTTTGTTTGGCCCTTCAAGCTGATTTCGCTGCGCTGAAGGGCGACTTCGAGGATGCGATCAAAAGAGGCCTCGGCCACGCTTTTGGGATTCAGAAGGCACAAGCGCCCCTTTTCCACTGCGAACTCCTGCAAGTGACCACGCACAAGCTTCACGACGATCGCAAGTTCTTCGGCTCCGCCGATCGTGATGCGAAATTCCGAATCTTCGAGTTCTCCTAGAAGATCCAGAAAGGGATCCACTCGGACGCAGAACCGTCCGTGTTCGAATCCATAGCGAAGCTCATGCAGATAAAACGTCCGCCCGTGCATGGCGCCGCCTCGGCGTTCCGGCGAGTAAAGACCGGCCCCCAGCCACTCGAAATAGGAACTGTCGCGACCATCCACGGAGATTTCAAGAAAACCGGTGGGAGCGAGTTGCAAGGCGTGTTCCGGCTTCCGCTTGATGGGCTTAGCAAGTTCTTGGGGGGCCACTTGTCCAAGCGCAAGGTAGACGGCCGTTAAATGTTTGCGATAAAGCGCGTCGAATTCCGCGTCGTTCGCCGTGCTGTGTTCCGGACCAAACCACCAGCACCAGTCGCTGCCTTCCGCAGCCAGGAGCGATTCTTGTGCTTCTTTCAGCGCATCTTCGCCGGGCGCGCCGTCGCGGCCTTGCCGGCGAGCCTCCAGGGCGCGCCCGTAGGCTTCACGGGCGTCCCAGAGCAACTCCCAGGCGGCCACATCTTCGTTGTGGCCAATCCAAACATCAAAATTAGCGTTAATCCAGGAAGCGGGGAAAATTCCCGCGTTGGAGGGAATGTCGCCCGCCGCGGCAATGGCCTCGCTCGCCGTGAAAGCGCGGAAATCCTGATCCCCTTGAACTCGTCCGTAAAATTCGCGGAGAAACTCCCGGCCATTCCCCGGGTAGTATTCCCATGCATTCTCTCCGTCGAGAAATAGGCAAACCGTGAGGGGTTGCGAGGACTGCACGGTTCCGCCAATGGCCCGAAGCCTTCCGTGCAAATCCGCGGCGGCATCCTTGCCATTCATGCGGCTATAGACAAACCCAATAAGATCGGAAAGGTGGTGATCGCGGAAAAGTCCCGTGATCGGTTTCTCGCCGAGCTGCACGCGCAACGGTTTGTACAAGCGTTCCGCATTCGCCGGAATACCCTTGGTATCCCGAAAGAATCCAGCGTTCAGCGTTCTGCCGAGGACACCCTCATCCGTGCCAAACCACCGAAACCCCTCTTCCGCGGCGATAGTCAGAGCCTGATCCGAGACCGAGCCTTCCGACGGCCAGAGTCCCGCCGGCTTCGTTCCAAACACGCGCTCGTGAAATTCCAGAGCGCGCCGCAATTGCTCGCGCGCGTCCTCGGGATGACGATAAGCACGCCGAGGGAGCGGCGTGCCCGGGTTGGCCACGCGGGCGATATCCGAATCGCAAATCAGCGGAAGAATAGGATGATAAAAGGGCGTGGTGCTGAGTTCCACCTGGCTCGTCTGCCCCGCTTCCCGATAGGCAGGCAAAACCAAGCCGAGCAACTCGAGTTGCTTGGCTTTCAATGCGGCTTTGTCCTTTTCGGTGAACTCTTTTCCTTTGGTGGCCAGGGAGCTGATAATCGAGTCTTTCTCGAGCCAGGATTCCTCCATCCACGCCAACTGCGAGAGTAACTGCACGTCTCGCCAGTCGCGCGCCGTAAATGAGACCTGAGCCTGCGCTCCCCCCGCGGGCTGCGCCCATTCATGCAACTCCACAAAGCGCGGCCATCGCGACATCAAACGGTCGTGATTCACCTGAAACGCACGCGCCAAAATCTCAGCTTTGTCTTCTCGCGTCAGTTGTTCCGCGGGCTTGAAGGCCAAAGTAAACCAGGGCTCATCAAATTTTCCGCTCGCATATTCCTCCAGCTGCATGCCCAGCGAAGGTACGACGTTGAACGTGGCATGGAATTTTGGAAAATCCCTCAACATCGCCAACATGCCCCAATAATCCTTTAGCGCGTGTAGCCGCGTCCATGGAAGGACGTACCGGCCGGTCTCCGGATCCCGGTACTGCGGCTGATGCATGTGCCATAAAAGCACCAGGTGCACACGATTCATCGCGACTCTCTTTCCCTTGCGCGTTGCGATGCCGTGTTACACTCACGGTTCGCGTCATGCGCATTCTGGACCGCTATATCGTTCGCGAGGTTTTTCGTCACGCGCTCCTCGGACTCGCCGTATTCACGTTCGTTTTCTTCGTGCCTCAGCTTGTTCGCTTGATGGAGTTGTTTGTTCGCCATAGCGGCTCGGGCGGTCAAATTCTCGAGCTTTTCCTTTGCATTTTTCCAAATGTTTTCACCTTTACGCTGCCCATGGCTGTATTGATCGGCGTGCTCCTGGGCCTCGGCCGCATGTCCGCGGACAGCGAGATTATTGCGCTCACGGCACTGGGGATAGGCCGGCGGAGGATTCTTTTTCCCGTGGGCGTGCTGGCGATGGCGGGCGCGGTCCTCACGCTCTGTATGACGCTTTGGCTCGGCCCGCTGGCTGTCCATAAATATCGCACCCTGGAGACCGACCTGATCGCTTCGCAAATTTCTTTTGCCGTGCAGCCTCGGGTCTTTGACGAACGGTTTCCCAAATTTGTCCTCTATGTGAACGACGTATCTGCCAGCGGCACGCGATGGCACGGCGTATTCCTTGCTGAGGCCGGCGGAGAGAGCGGCTCCCAACTCACTCTGGCGGAGGACGCGATTGTAATTGCCGAACCCAAAGAGGGCAAGCTGGAGCTCCACCTAAAGGGTGGATCAACCCACGAATTTTCGCGCGAGGATCCAGATAAGTACTCGGTGACGGCGTTTGGCCAGAGTGACTGGCCGATCGAGGTGAATAGCCTCGGTCCGGCCAAGCCTCGGCAAGTAAGCAATTCGGAGCGCTCCGTTTGGGATCTCTTCCACACAAACGACGCGGGCTGGCGCGACGCGCGTGTGGAAGTGCACCGCCGCTTGGCCTTTCCCGCGGCGTGCTTGGTCTTCGCTTTGATTGCTGTACCTCTCGGCGCCCAGCCTCGTCGCGGTGGCCGCGCGGCCGGCTCGCTCATCGCGGTGATCATCATCGCCTCCTACTACTTGCTCACCGTTGTTGGCGCCGGCTTGGCGCGGCAAGGAATTTTGTCCCCGGCGGCGGGAATCTGGGGGGCTAACATTCTCCTGGCTGTCCTCGGGGCAGTGCTTCTTCCGCGAATGGAACAATTCCGTGGCGAAAGCCGATGGCTTAAGCCGACAGTACGGATACGAACCTGGGCCAGGTTGCTTCGGCGCAGAAAATCTCGCGCTCGCGCGGCCGCCTTTGCACTCATCCCCAACGGCCAAGTAGACCCGCCGGAGAACGGCGTGCAGTCGAGCGGCAGCTTTCCGCGATTGATGGATATCCACCTCTTGCGCCGTTTCTTTTTTTATTTCGCGCTGCTGATGGCAGCCTTCGTTTTTCTGTTTGAAACGTTCACTTTTTTCGAATTGCTCGACGATATTGGGCGCCACCGTGTGCCATTTCTCATCGTCGTGGACTATTTCCGCTATCTGACTCCCTACTTGCTTTACAATCTTGCACCGCTTGGCGCCCTGGTAGCCGTGCTTGTCACGCTCGGCGTGATGAGCAAGAACAATGAAATCGTGGCTTGGAAGGCGAGCGGAATCAGTCTCTACCGCCTCGCCGTGCCCCTTTTATTCGCGGGAATCGCCCTTGCCGCCAGCATGATCGTGCTCGATCAAACGTATCTTCCCTATGCGAACCAGCGTCAGGATGCCTTGCGCAACCAGATCAAGGGCCGCCCTCCTCAAACCTATGCCCGCCCGCAGCGCTGGATTTTTGGGAACGATGAGAAGATTTATAACTATGACCTGTTCGACCCGGCGCAGAATCTTTTTGGAGGTCTGAGCGTCGTCGAGCTCGACCCCGCCACGTTCCAGATGAAGCGGCGCGTGTTCGCTACGCGTGCGCAGTGGTCCGATTCCGAGAAAGTATGGGTTCTCGAGGGTGGCTGGTTGCGTGATTTCTCACGCGGTGCGATCACTCGGTATGAGCGATTTCCGGTAACCTCGCTACCCGAACTATCGGAACCCCCGAGTTATTTCAACCGCGAAGTCCGGCAAGCCTCGCAGATGAACTGGGGGGCGCTGCGGCGTTACATCGACGAGCTCCACAAGGCCGGGTTTGACGTCGCAAACCTGAAGGTACAATGGCACGTCAAACTCGCTTTCCCGCTTATTGCGCCCATCAGCATACTGCTGGCGATCCCGTTTGCGCTCCTGGTCGGGACACGTGGCGCGCTCGGAGGAGTCGCGCTTGGTGTCGGAATAGGAATCGTCTATTGGACGGCTGCGCGCCTGTTGGAGGCCATGGGTGGCGTTGGGCAACTCCCTCCGTTTCTCGCGGCGTGGTCGACGGACATCACTTTCTTCTTTCTAGGCCTCTACTTCTTCTTCAAGATGCCCACTTGAGCAGCAAGAAACCGCCGACGATGTAGGAGTAACGCGATCTGGCAGCCCGTTGATGATCTCAAGTATTACTTTAGATTTATGTATAGCAACTTATTTTGCTACTTCGCCTTCTTTTTCTGGGATTGCTCTTGTTCAACTACTGCTTGAGCTGCCGCAAGGCGCGCAACTGGCACCCGGAACGGCGAGCAACTCACATAGGACAAGCCAGCACGGTGGCAGAACTTGACGCTATCCGGGTCGCCGCCGTGTTCGCCGCAGATGCCCAATTTTATGCCGGGACGGGTTTTGTTTCCCTTCGCTACGGCCATCTCGATCAGTTGGCCGACACCCGCCTGGTCGATAGTAGCGAATGGATTTTTTTTGACGATTTCCAATTCCTGGTAAGGCCCGAGGAAGGAACCGGAATCATCGCGGCTCATGCCGAGGCAGGTCTGGGTTAAGTCATTGGTGCCAAAGCTGAAGAACTCGGCCGTTTGCGCGATCTCGTCGGCTGTGAGCGCGCCCCGAGGAACTTCAATCATCGTGCCAACAAGGTAATTCAGCTTTACACCCGTTTCCTTCATGACTTCGTTTGCGATGCGATGGACGACCTCGACTTGAAGATCCAGCTCCTTCTTAAATCCAACCAGCGGAATCATGACCTCGGGGTGCACCTTTATGCCCGCCTTCTGGACCTCTGCCGCGGCTTCGAACACGGCGCGGGACTGCATCTCGGAAATCTCGGAATAGACAATGCCCAGGCGGCAGCCTCGGAAGCCGAGCATCGGGTTGAATTCATGTAGCTCCTCAACTCTCTGTTTGATTTTTTCTACCGGCACTCCCATTTTTTTGGCCAGGTCGCTCTGCGCGGACTGCTCATGAGGCAAGAACTCGTGTAAGGGGGGATCAAGGAACCGGATCGTTGCGGGATGTCCCTTCAATTCTTTAAACATGCCGACAAAATCCTCCCTCTGATAGGGCAGGATCTTAGCTAGCGCCTCTTTCCTGTGCTCCTTGGTGTCAGCCAATATCATCTCGCGCATGGCGTCGATTCGATTGCCTTCAAAGAACATGTGCTCGGTGCGGCAGAGGCCGATACCGACTGCGCCGAAAGCGATGGCGTGCGCGGTTTGTTCGGGCGTGTCGGCGTTGGTGCGGACCGCAAGACGGGTGACCTTGGCACACCAGTCCATCAGTTTCTTGAAATTTTGATACGTCTGGCTCTTGCCGGCGTCGAGCGATTTCTCAATAAGCACTTGAACTATTTCGGACGCGGCGGTGGGTATTTGGCCTGGATAGACTTCGCCAGCGGTACCGTTGATGGAGAGAAAATCCCCTTCCTTGTACGATTGGCCATCGACAGTCATGGTTTTGGCAGCGTAATCAATCTGGAGCGCCGCCGCGCCACACACACAGACCTTACCCATCTGGCGAGCAACGAGAGCTGCGTGCGAACTGACGCCGCCCTTTGCCGTGAGAATTCCTTCCGCGGCAATCATGCCGCGTAAATCCTCGGGCGAAGTTTCATTACGGACGAGAAGGACCTTCTCTCCCCGTTCGGCAGCCGCAGCGGCACGATCCGCATTCAAATACATCCTGCCGGCAGCTGCACCCGGCCCGGCAGGCAATCCCTTCGCAATAACCTTAGCGGCCTGCACGGCCTTGCGATTAAACACGGGTGCCAGCACCTGGTCGAGCTGGTCAGCGGGAACTCGAAGGATGGCGGTCTTCCAGTCAATGAGCTTCTCTTTCTCCATTTCAACGGCAAAGCGGACGGCGGCCAGTCCTGTGCGTTTGCCGTTGCGCGTCTGAAGCATGAAAACCTTGCCGTCTTGAATGGTGAACTCGAAGTCCTGCACGTCCTTGAAGTGTTTCTCTAAGGTTTGTCGAATCTTTTCCAACTCTTGAAAGGCTTTCGGTAAGTAGTTCTTAAGATGCGCGACTGGCTCCGGCGTGCGTACGCCGGCCACCACATCTTCACCCTGCGCATTGATGAGGAACTCGCCATAGAAAACTTTTTCTCCGGTCGCAGGGTCGCGCGTGAAGGCCACGCCCGATCCCGATTTGTCGCCGGTGTTGCCATAGACCATCGCCTGTACGTTGACAGCGGTTCCCCATTCGGACGGGATGTTGTACTTGCGGCGATAAACGACGGCGCGATCATTCATCCAGGAACCAAACACGGCGCCGACCGCGCCCCAGAGTTGCTTCCAGGGGTCCTGCGGAAACTCCGTTCCGGTGCGTTCCTTGATGAGCTTCTTGAAGCGAACGACAAGTTCCTGAAGATCGTTCACCGTAAGTTTGGGGTCGTCGACATCGGCATGGTGTCGTTCCTGCTTGAGATTGTGTATGACAACCTCAAACGGTTCGTGGTCCTCGTGCGGGCGTTTTTGCACGTTCATAACAACGTCGCCATACATCTGAATGAATCGGCGATAACAGTCCCACGCGAATCGTTCATTCTTGGTAGCCTTGGCAAGCGTGAGTACAGTTTCATCGTTCAGGCCGAGGTTCAAGATCGTGTCCATCATGCCCGGCATCGAATCGCGGGCACCCGAGCGGACCGAGACCAGCATCGGCATGGCTTTGTTGTCGCCAAACTTCGTGCCCATTATTTTTTCCACGCGTGCGACGGCTTTCCTGACTTCCGCGTCAAGGGCCTTCGGGTAGGCCTTTTTGTATTCGTAGTAGTAGGTGCAAACTTCCGTCGTGATGGTTAGGCCAGGAGGCACGGGCAAGCCGATCCGGCTCATCTCCGCAAGGCCGGCGCCCTTGCCACCCAAGAGAGCGCGCTGACTGCCGTCACCTTCCGCTTTGCCTGCTCCGAAAAAATACACCCATTTAGCCACTGTGTTCCTCGCTTGTCGTTATCTTTTGAATTTTCAAGACTGCCCCTCTGCTCGGCGGCCGGAAAGGTATGTCGGCACGCCGACTCAGCTCGTGTTTCACAACTTAAAGCAAAACTTTACATCTCTAGCGTCGCTCCTCCCCTCCGAGTTCCGCGAAATCCGCAATGGTTGTGAACTCTCGAAGAATTTCAGATAGTAAGGCCAGCCGGTTCTTCCGCACAGCTTCGTTCTCCGCCATCACCATGACGTGCGCAAAAAAATTGTCGACCGCCTTGCGGAGCCCGGCAATGACTTCAAGTGCTTCTTGATATTTACCTGCCCGCTTCTCTGCTTGCACTTTAGACGCTGCCGATCTCACTGCGGAAAACAATTCGCGCTCCGCAGCGCTCTCGAACAAATCGGTTTTAATGCCTTGCGCCTCTCCATTCTTGAAGTTTGACTTTTCCAAGATATTCCGGATGCGCTTGAAGGATACCGCAAGCGGCTCAAAGTTTTTTGACTTGCGGATAGCCTTGAGGGCGAATAGGCGCTTTTGCGCGTCAACCAAATCTTCGACGCCGGCGCTGAATACGGCGTTCACTTCGTCATAACTGAACTTTTCGCGCTCGCGGAGTACAAACTTCGCTCGGTCCAGCAGGAACTCGATTGCTTGCGCCTCTTGCTCCGGCGTAACTCCTCGCTTGGGAGGATTGGTGATCAGGACTTTCGCAGCCGCGCCAACGGCAAGCGAAATCGAAACCGGGAGTTTCCGTTCCAGAATGATTTTTATAACCCCCAAGGCGGCACGACGTAGAGCGTAAGGATCGCTGGAGCCCGTGGGGATTAAGCCCACCGCAAAACAGCCGACAATCGAGTCAAGCTTGTCCGCCAGGGCCACAGCGCAGCCGGTCAGATTTCGCGGGATTGGGTCATCGAGCCCCACGGGACGGTAGTGATCGTAAATCGCATTGGCGACGTCGTCCGACTCACCCTGCGCTCGGGCATAGAGACCTCCCACGATTCCTTGTAATTCGGTGAATTCGCGGACCATCTCCGTGGCAAGGTCACACTTCGAGAGCTCGGCTGCGCGGTCAGCTTCGGCGACATGCGCTTGCATGAGCCCGCTGTTGAACCATTGCTCCGTGAGCCATCGCGCAATGCCCCGAACGCGTTCGACCTTGTCGCGATAACTTCCAAGGCGGGATTCGTAGGTGACGCGTTCGAGCTTCGGCAAATAGTCGGCGAGCCGACATTTCTGATCCGACTCCCAAAAAAATTGAGCGTCCGCCAGTCGCGCACGCAAGACTCGTTCGTGCCCGGCTCGTACCAATCCCTTAGGATCTTTCGGAAGATTGATGACCGCGAGAAAATGTGGCGCGACTTCCCCACTGCGCTTCTCTACGGCAAAATATTTTTGGTGGCCGCGCATGACGGTGATGAGGATTTCATCCGGAAGCGCAAGAAACGCCGGATCGAACTCTCCTTCGAGAACGCTCGGGCACTCATTTAAGTAGGTGACCAGCTTTAGCAGTTCGGCGTCCTCGTGGATGCGATACCCTGCCCTTTTTGCGTGCCCCGCCAGCTCTTTCGAAATCTTCTCCAGCCGCTCCACAGGTCGAACGATCACGCCATTCGCTCTCAGTTTCTTTTCGTAGTCCGCGAAGTCCTTCACCTTGAGGGGGCCTTTGCCGAGAAACCGATGTCCGAGTGTAGTATCACCTGCAGTCACTCCGGCAAACGAAAACTTCAGCGGCTTGCCATTCAACACGGCAACAATCCAGCGGATTGGGCGAATGAATCTTGCGCCCTCGAGGCCGGTCCATGTCATGGACCGCGGCCAGGCCATGTCATGGATCACGCGCGGCAGGATTTCGTTTAGAATCTGCTCGGCCGTCCGGCCGCGTCTCGTTTGCTTTGCGGCCAGATACTCACCCTTCGGTGTTTTGACGACATAGAGATCCTTGAGCGCAAGGCCGTGTTTTTCGGCAAAACTGTGGGCCGCGCGCGTCGGCTCGCCGACAGAGTCATAGGCTACCGACTTCGGGGGCCCGGTCACCTCATTCACAACATCTGATTGTTTTTCGAGCAAACCGCTTACATGTGCGACGAGCCGGCGTGGCGCGCCGAATGTCTCGACCGCCACGCCATCCGACAGGTTCTCGGCTGTCAGAAGCTTTTCAAGATTTGCGCGGAGATCCTCTTCGGCTTTCGGTAGCATCCCCGCTGGAATCTCTTCAGTACCAACTTCAAGCAATACTTCAATTCTCTTCTCGGTCGATTTCTCGTTCGGACGGTTCATGCGCGCACCTCGCGGCGCACAACTGGTCCGCCAATTTGTTCGAGGTAGGCAGCGGCTCCGCGGCATGCCAGCGTGCGCACACGCGCCATCAGTGCGGCGCGTTCGGTCGTGGAGATGACGCCGCGAGCATCCATGAGGTTGAATAGGTTCGAGCATTTGAGGCAGTGATCGTAGGCCGGGAGAATGGGATACCTTACGCGCTCCTTCCCCGCCGTGGCGAGGAATCCGTCGAGAAGTTCCTTGGCTTGCTTCTCGTGCAAATCGAATTCGGCGCGAATGGCCTTGGCATCGCTGCGATGGAAGCTGTACTCGGAGAACTGTTGCTCCTCGGCAAGGCGAACGTCGCCGTACGTCTTGTCAGCGGACCAACGGAGATCATAGACGCTGGCCACATTCTGCAGAAAGGCGCAGATGCGCTCAAGACCGTAAGTCAGCTCAACGGAGATCGGATCAAGATCGATTCCGCCGCTCTGCTGAAAGTAGGTGAACTGGGTGATCTCCAGACCATCCAGCAGCACTTGCCAACCGATGCCCCAGGCGCCAAGCGTTGGCGATTCCCAATTGTCTTCTTCGAATCGAATATCGTGCTCCTTCAGAGCGATGCCGATCGCGGCAAGGCTCTGGAGGTAAAGATCCTGAACGTCGTCAGGAGACGGTTTAAGTATGACTTGAAATTGCGTGTGTTTGTAAAGGCGGTTGGGATTCTCGCCATATCTTCCGTCGGCGGGCCGACGGCTTGGTTGGACATAGGCGACGCGGTACGGAGACGGTCCGAGCACGCGCAGAAATGTTTCCGGATGCATCGTGCCGGCACCAACCTCAACGTCGTAGGGTTGCTGTAAGACACATCCCTGCTTCACCCAGAAATGGGAGAGTTTCAAAACGAGATCTTGAAATGTGAGGCCGGTCGATTTTTTCTCAAGTTTTACTTTAGCTGTCAAGTGGACTCCAAAAGTTTTCTCGTAGCCAACCGTTTCTCGGTGTGATGCTCAATCCAGTTCAGCGACGCCTCTCGCAACTCCGCTGCAGGCTGTTGCAGTGATTGCAGAAATTCAATTTTGTCGAGCTTCTCTCCGGCGAACCGTTCCGCGAGTTGCCGCCCCTCTCTGTGGAGTGGCTGCATTCCGCCGCGGCGGCATTTTTCGCAGAAGAGCGCCGCTTCCCAAGGAGCATGGAACGCGGCCGCCGCACCGAAGGCGGCGCCGCACGAGCCACATCGATCAAACTGCGGCAAGTATCCGCCGAGGCGCACCGTCCAGAACGCGAAATAGCTTAGGGGCAGCTGCCAAGCGCCCGTGCGTTCGATTTCGCGAACGGTGAGCAAGAGAAGCCGGAACATGGACTCGGCCGTTTCGTGCTCCGGGAGGACTTGTTCCGAGACTTCACTGACGACCGCCAGTCCTGTGCTCAGTGCGTAATCGCTTTGGGACTTGTGAAACGATTCGAGCAGCTCACATTGCTGGATGCGAACCAGGTCCCGCGTCTCCTTCTCGATGTACCAGACCTGTACGTGCGACAAGATCTCCAACGTCGAGCCATAGCGATTCTTTATTCTGCGCGCCCCGGCAGCGACACCCCGCATGCGTCCCGAACTCCGGCCGAAAAAACTCACCAGGCGATCGGCCTCCCCCAGCGAAAAGGTCTTCAAAATGATTGCTTCCGTTTCCCTGGCAGGCATGAGGTGTCGGCGCGCCGACGCTTCGCCGGACCCATTCAAAAGCCACGTCCGATTCGCGCACACGCAGGACTTATTTAATTACCACACACGCTCCCGGCACGCAATGTTTACGTAATCCCGCGAAGAAAAAATCTTTGCGGAAAACCGCGGGCCGGTCATGACAATCCGCCATTGGAAGTGAGGCTTGCTTTGGGGACATTCGCTCAATAGGCGCGTCGAAAACCACCTCTCCGGATTCTGTTAACCAGGCCTCCTCGACGGCCAACATTATCGGACGCGCCTGTCCCGCTCATCTCCCTTTGCATTTCACCCTGCTTCGGCTACTCTGCACCACTAACTCATGCGCAAACCACGTTTCGACATCCTGGGGATCGGCGAGAATGCCACGGACACGGTGATGCAACTCTCCCAGTTCCCCGCTCTGGGTTCCAAGACGGAAATGCTTAGCGCGCAAATTATGCCAGGGGGCCAAGTGGCGACCGCGTTGATTGCCTGCCAGCTTTGGGGGTTGCGCACGCACTATGTCGGCACTGTCGGGGACGACTCCGCCGCTGAACTCCACCGGCACGAGCTTCGGCGCGCCGGCGTGCACTGCGACCTTGTCAGCGTCCCGCGCACCATGAGCCAGATGTCGTTCATCCTTCTCGATACCGAGTCCGGAGAACGCACGATTGTGTGGAAGCGCGATCCGCGACTTGGCGTTCCGCCAACCTTTCTGCAAAGGGGCTGGGTGACGTCCTCCCGGCTCTTGCACATCGACGGGCATGATCCAGCCACAACCAGCATCGCAGCCTCGTGGGCACGTGCGTCTGGAATCCCGGTCGTGGCCGACCTGGATCACATGGCCCCGGGGCTGACGCGCCTGCTTCCCTTTGTAGATTATCCAGTCACTTCGAAAGAATTCCCCGTCGATGCCACAGGGGAGAAGAATCTTCTCAGGGCACTCCCCGTGCTTCAACAAAAGTATGGTTTTCGCACCATTTGCGCCACCCTGGGAGTGAATGGCGCGCTGGCTTGGGATGGACGGCGTTTCTGGTATGCCCCCTCCTTCAAAGTCCCGGTCGCGGACACCACCGGAGCCGGTGATCTGTTTCACGCCGCGTTTTCCTACGGGGTTCTCCATGGATGGGATATCCAGAAGATTCTGGATTTCGCTTGCGCGGCTGCCGGGCTGAATTGCGAGTGCTTAGGAGCGCGGGGCGGGATTTGCAGACTCTCTAAAGTTAGAGAACTGCTGCGCAGTGGGAGCCGCAATCGGACGCTTTTCTCCAAAGCGCAACTTCATAGGGCCGCCGCTCATGCCCTGGGGAAAATCTCCACCTAGTGCTTGTGATGCGAGGTGCCGACTGTCAATACGGAGCTTGGAAGCAACCAAACTAGCGAATGTTTATTCCTCTCAAAGACCTGAACCCCCGCCGGACGTATCCTGTCGTCAACACACTTCTGATTTTGACGAATCTCATCGTATTTCTGTTCCAGTTGACGCTCACGCCCTCTCAATACAAAGCTTTTGTGATGTCCAATGCCACGGTTCCCTCGCACATTAGTGGCTTTCTCAATGGCCATGTCAGCTTTGAAGTGGCGTTCGTTCCTTTGCTCACCAGCATGTTCCTCCACAGCGGCCTATTGCACATTGCGGGAAACATGCTTTTCCTTTGGATATTCGGAGACAATGTGGAGGACTATTTCGGGCACTTCCCCTACTTGCTCTTTTACCTCTTCTGTGGCGTGAGTTCGGATCTCGCGCACATAATCTTCAATTTCCACTCTTCAGTGCCCGCTCTGGGAGCCAGCGGCGCTATCTCCGGCGTGATGGGGGCGTACATCATTCTTTACCCGCGGGCCCGGGTGCTGACGCTCGTCGTAATCTTTTTCCTGCCGATACCCGCTTTCATCATTTTGGGCTACTGGTTCCTGCTGCAATTCGTAGCAGGTGTAAGTTCCGTTGGAGGAGCAGCCACGGGCGGAGTGGCTTGGTGGGCGCACATCGGAGGATTTTTGATTGGGATGCTTGTAACAATTCTTAGTCTCGGAGACCGGAGGCAACGATAGAGGAGACTCCCACCGGGCAAGCGCGCGTGCAGCGATGCTGAAGTTATTCTTTAAGTTCTCTCAAAAGCCATCTTAGCAAAATTTGCGAGCCAGTCACCGACTTCAACCGTTTGTTTAACACCTCCGAGATCGGGGGTGACAATATCTTCTCGAAGGGCCGCTTTTACAGCTTCGCGTAATACTTGAGCTTCCGGCTTCCAGCCCAGAAAGTCGAGCATCATTGCGGATGCCAGCACGGAACCGAACGGGTTCGCGATGCCCTTCCCGGCGATGTTCGGAGCTGAGCCGTGTACTGGCTCGAAGAGGGAAGTTCTGCCGGGATGGATATTGCCCGAGGGTGCCAAACCGAGACCGCCAGCAAGCTGGGCGCCGAGATCGCTTACGATGTCCCCGAAGAGATTGCAGGTCACGATCACATCGAACTGCGACGGCTCGCGCACCATCTCCATCGCCAGGGTGTCGATATAGAGGTGCCGAGATTCGATCTTGGGATACTCTTGCCGGACTTCCTTGAATACCCGCTGCCAGAGGTCGTGGGCAAACGTCATGGCGTTGGATTTGTCGCTCATGCAGACCCGCTTAAGTCCGTTCTCTCGGGCATAGTCGTACGCGTAGCGGATGATGCGCTCGACGCCTTTTCGAGAGTTGACGTCTTCCTGGATCGCGATTTCGTCGGCAGTCTCCTTTTTGAAGAAGCCTCCCATCCCGACGTAGAGCCCTTCCGTGTTTTCGCGGAAGACCATCATGCGGATGTCTCTTTCGCCGCGATCTCGGAGAGGGGTCAAACGGTTATGGAGAAGCTCGACGGGCCGGGCATTCACGTAGAGGTCCAGCTTGAAGCGAAGCCCTAGCAAGATGTCGGCGGCGTGCTTGTTGGAAGGAACCCGCGGATCGCCTAGAGCGCCAAATAGAATGGCGTCAAATTCGTCGCGTAGTATCTCAACCGCACCCGCGGGTAACGTCACGCCATCCTTAAGGTATTTGTCGGCGCCCCAGTCAAATTCGACGAATTCCAGTGGACGCCTTGCAGGCGCCGTAACAGCGCGGAGAACCTTGACCGCTTCCGGGGTTACTTCCTTGCCGATGCCATCGCCTGGAATCACGGCAATGCGCGCGGATTCCCCGCCCCATCGGAGGGGCATTTTGCCAGCCGGATTCATAGATTTCGCTGTCATGTGGGGACCACGGCCTTTAAGCGCCGACAGGATGCAGTGGCCAGCACATCGTCTGTTAGCGAGACTCGGCAAACTAACATGCCCCATTGAGCAGGTCAACGCGGAGGGCCAGCGCTTGCCTCCTGGCCCAATCGTTCAGCGGCTACGCCCGGGGACAATCCTATAGGGTTGCTTGGAGTTCCTGCCCGACTCAGTCCAATACACGCCTCCGAGAGCAAGTGCGCCGCCTAAGATTTGGGTCCAGGAGCCTTTCTCTCCAAGCATCAGGATGCCGAGAATCGATGCAAGGACAGGCAAAAGATAAGTGAAAGCGCTCAACTGTGAGGCTTCGAGGTAGCGCAGCAGCCAGTAATAAAAGACGTACGCGACTGCCGACCCGAACAGTCCCATGTAAAAAACGGCAGCCCAGGCTTGCCAGGGAACGGCTTGCCACTCCCTTGTTGCAACGAGCAACCATGCCTGGCGGACTGCCAGCGGAAGCACAACAAGCGCTCCTGCGAAGTGGTTGTAAGCCGTCATAGTCAGCGCATCGTAATCATGCGCCACGCGCTTACCAAGCACCGCGTACATGGCGAAGCCGAGCGAACCGGTCATCGTGATGGCGTCGCCGAGCAGCGATGGTGAGTGCGCGGAGATGCCTCCTTCCGAAGCAAGCACGGCGATTCCCGTGAAGGCAATGGCCATGCCCACCGCTTTGTGCCACGTGGCTCTTTCTAGGCGCAGTAGTACCGCAAGGATCAGCGTGTAGATCGGCCCTATGCCGACGAGAATCGCGGAATGACTCACCGAGGTGTAGTGCAACCCCAGCGTGAAACAGAATTGGTTCACGCTGACCCCGAAAAAGCCCAAGTAGAGAAATGTCCAAGCATCTCGCCGGGTAATTCCCATCTTCCGGGCCGCGGCGGCTTCGGCAAAGAAACGCAGCCGCCGCAGACAAAAATAGAAAGGAACCATGACCACTCCCGCTCCACAGACTCGGAAGGAAGCCATGGTGAGCGGCGGGAAGTATCGCAAACCGATTTTCGCCGCGATAAAGTTGACAGCCCAAATCACGACGATGAGGGCGATTAGGGACGCGATAACGCGGCGACCGGGCGCCCGCCCTTCGGAAGACTCAACCAGCACTTGTTTAGACCAGCCGTTCTTTCCGCACCGTGAACTTTTCGATGCGATCGCGGCGCGGCTCGAACCCGATGCCCGGCCCGGTTGGCACACGAATCGTGCCCTGCGATGAGACGGTCACCTCGGGCTCGATGATGTCTTCATGCCAATAGCGCTTGCTGGCGGTTATGTCCCCGGGCAGCGTAAAATTTGGAAGCGTCGAGAGGGCAATGTTGTGCGCGCGGCCGATTCCTGACTCCAACATTCCTCCGCACCACACCGGCATTCCATGTTGGTGGCACAAGTCATGGATGCGCCGCGCAACGGTATAGCCGCCCACTCTTCCAAGCTTGATGTTAATGATCTTGCAAGCTCCGAGAAGAATAGCCGCGCGCGCCTGCTCTTCGGTATGAATGCATTCGTCCAGGCAGATGGGCGTCGCGAGCTTCTTCTGAAGCTCCACATGGGAATACAAATCGTCCCAGCCGAGCGGCTGCTCAATCATCATCAAGTAGAAGCCTTCTAGCTGACTCAACAGCGGCCAATCCTCCATGCGATAAGCGGAATTGGCGTCCACCATAAGCTTGATACTGGGAAATTCCTCGCGAAGCCGCTTGACCTGCGGCAGCTCTTTCCCCGGCTTGATTTTTATTTTGATCCGCTGATAACCGGCCTCAAGTTCGTTTCTGACGGCAGTAGCTAGCTCGTTGAGTGAATCTTTAATGCCTATCGATACGCCGCTCGAGATCTCATCCCGCGTTCCGCCAAGCAGCCTCGAGAGCGGCACGCCCTTCTGTTTGGCTTCCGCGTCCCAAATCGCCCCTTCCAGCGCGGCCTTGGCCATGTTGTGGCCGCGAACCGGCTCCATCAAGTTCCATGCGTCCGCGGCACCCGCGATTTCCTGGTGCTTGATCATCGGCCACAGGAAATCGCGCATGACGATCCAGGCGGTATCGGTCGTTTCTGGACTATAGAAAGGCCTTTCTCCTGCGACACACTCTCCCCAGCCAATCACTCCGTCCATGAGAACTTCCGCCAGGATGATGCGCCTCTCCTCGGTTCGCTCCGAACTCGTTTCGAAGGGCGCGACCAGCTTCATCCGTAATTCCCTCAGTGTGACTTCTCGTATGCGCATGGTTCCTTTTCCCATTCCGCGGATGCAAGCTATGTTCGCTTGCGCAAGGCTCCGAAGTCGCCAATACCTTGTTCACTCTGTTACAGGAATATCCTTGCTAGAAATCGCTCCAGGGAGCCAATAAATACGTTACGTTTGTGGGTAACTTCCTCACGCCCACGGCCGCATACCCACGCGCGAACCACGAAGTAAACTCCTCGCGAATGCGCGCTTGCACCTTCGCCAACTGAGCTGCATCGCTCTGTTTCCAAGTGTCGAGTTTCGCCGGCAATTCGATTGTCGCCGGAGTCGCATCCGGCTCAGACGACAAATCCGAGATCGCCGCCACCACCCGCCTGGAATCGAGCTGCCACTCCGCCCAGAGACGATCGGTGGCCAGCCCCCGGTGCAACGGGCTGGTGGTCAATCCGTAAAGGTTTGGCAGATATTTCCGCGCAATCGCGCCCAAGCGGTTCAAGTTGAAATGCGCGTTTCGTGTTTCCAGCGGATCAAACGTCCAAACGACGAGTCGAATTCCTCGCCCCAGAGCTTCTTCGCGCTGAAAAAGTTTCAGCGCACGTCCAACCCCCCGGTCTCGATAATCCGCATGGACTCCGGTCATGTGAGAGTGGAGAAACACCGTTCCATTTGTAAACCCCACAACCGCCAGCGTGTATCCTACGAGCCGCTCTCCGTCGAACGCTCCCAGCACTTGGCCGCCGGTTTCCGCTGCCACTACAAACAGGGTCGCGGGCTCGACTTCGAGGTCTTCTTCCCCCCAGATTTCTCTCTGCAATGCAACGCATCGGTGAAATTCTTCGATGCCGTGGCATTTTCGGACCACGATCCCTTCGCTCATCACGCCTTGCGCGCCTCCGTCAAAGCCGGCGCAGCCCCCTTTTCCTCGCGCTTTGCGGTATCCCAAAGTTCTTCCATTTGTGTGCGCGGAACATCGGCCAATGCCTTTCCACTCTCCGCGGCCAGTTCTTCCATCCTTCGGAATCGCGTGGAAAATTTTGTATTCGCCTTCTTCAGCGCGATTTCCGGATCGATGTGCAGATAACGCCCCAAATTTACCGCCGCAAAGAGCAGGTCGCCCATCTCCTCTTCTGCTTTCTTGGAGTCTTTCACGCTCAACGCCTGACGAAGTTCGCCCGCTTCTTCGTTCATTTTTTCGAAGACGCCTTCGAGGTTTTCCCAATCAAATCCGATTCGAGCGGCGCGCCGTGTAAGCTGGAATCCTTCCAGCGCGGCAGGCAAAGCCTTCGAGACTCCATCCAACAAGGAAGCAGCCCTTGGTTCCTCCTTGGAGCCGCTGCCGTTCTTATGGCCCGCCTTATGGCCCGCGGCGGCCCTTTCCTCTTTCTTGAGCTGTTCCCAATTCTTCAGCACCTCGGCAGAATCCTTCGCGCGTTTTTCGCCAAATACGTGCGGATGTCGCCGCACCATCTTGTCGTGCACTTCGTGAATTACGTCGGAAACCGAGAACCGGCCTTCCTCCTTGGCGATTTGCGAATGAAACACAATTTGCAGCAGCAGATCCCCCATTTCTTCGGCGAACTTCGCGTCGTCCCCGCTTTCCAGGGCTTCCAGAACCTCGTAGGCCTCCTCAATCAGGTAGGTTCGCAAAGAAACATGAGTCTGTTCGCGGTCCCACGGGCAGCCGTCCGGACCCCGCAATCGCGCCTGGACCGCCGCAAGCTTTTCGAACCACTCGCCCGCCGTCAATCCTGGCGTTTTCGCAACAGTACGGCGCGCTACGCCTGCAGCCTTTGTTGTTTTTCGCGATTTTTTCTTTTTGATTGCCATCGCGCTGCTCAATCCTCGCCTAATTCAACAAACGTTACACTGTACGGTGCGCCGCAAACTTTGACAAGCCGCTCCCCCCAATGAAATTGAGCAAGACTCGCCTTGTACTAACTCCTTTCCTGGATCCACACGCTTCGTCGATTCGGTCCATGCACGTATCATGAACCGCCCAACGGGGCGCTTCCGAAAGCTCCCACCCGTGCTAAACTTAGAGGGAGCCTTATTCTCGAGGATTGTCCCCTTGACCGATCACAAGCACGAAGACTCATTCCGCGTTATCGACCGCCGGCCCTTCACCGCCGAAGGTGAACTCCGCAAGGAGGCTATGGAAGAAAAGGAACGCGAGGCCAAGCGCGAGGAACGCTTGCATCCCGTCGCCGAAGCTCCCAAGCCAGCCACGCCGCTGCCTGCCGCGGAGGTACCAAAACGCTCGCCTGCATTCGAGAACCTCGTTCGCATGATAGGCAGCAATGCCGCCATGGTCTTGGGCGCCTACGCCGATCCGCGTACCGGCCAGCCGGTGATCGATCCCGAAGCCGCGCATGAATTGATTGATATGCTCGACGCCCTGCACGAAAAAACCAAGGGCAACCTCGCGCCGGAGGACGATAGTCTTTTGCTCGATCTACTGGGCAAATTGAAGATGACCTATTTGGAAGTAAATCAGGCAGTTGCGGCGCAGGCCGCCACGCAGGCAAAAGTTAAGACGCGACCCTAGTCGGCAATGTGTCTGCAATTTCGCCCGGCTCTAACAACAGGATCAGCATTCTCAGCATGCCCACGGTTCCGCTAAAAATAACCGTACTCGGCTCCGGCACGTCCATGGGCGTTCCGACGCTCGCCTGCCACTGCCGAGTCTGCAATTCGCCGGACCCGCACGACAACCGGCTCCGCCCTTCCCTTCTTCTCTCGCGCGATGGCCAGAATGTCGTCATTGACACGACCCCTGATTTTCGCCAGCAAGGTTTGCGAGCCGGCCTCGAGCGCCTGGACGCTGTTCTGCTAACGCACGGCCACGCTGATCACATTATGGGGTTCGACGACATCCGCCCTTACAATCTCCGCCAGCAAACCGCGCTGTCTATTTACTCCAATGAAGAGACTTTCCAGATCATACGCCGAGCATTCGCTTACATTTTCGATGGCAAACCGAAGCTGAGCTCCATCCCGAGCGTCACTCTTTATGAAGTCAAGGAGCCCTTTGAACTCTTGGGCATCACGTTCACTCCCATTCCGCTGCAGCATGGCGACATGGATGTGCTGGGTTTCCGCTTTGGGCGTGCCGCGTACTTGACGGACTTCAGCTCGATCCCCGATTCCTCACTCGCGCTACTAAAGGATCTCGATGAACTGATCATCGACGCCTTGCGCGACATTCCTCATCCCATGCATCAGACCGTGGAGCAAGCGCTTGCTCTCATCAAAAAGTTAAACCCCCGTCGCGCGTGGTTTACGCACATTGCCCACGATTTGGCCCACGCAGAAACCAATGAACGCCTTCGCAAGCTAGGGCATTCGAATGTGCAGTTGGCCTACGACGGCCTCGAACTCGTAGTGCACGTCGACGAAGTGGACGAAAGAGCTGCACCTCGCAAATCCGCGGCTCCGTCTTCTCCGCTTGAGCTCTATTCGTCTTCCCGCGCTTGGGCCGTTCGGCACGCGCCCTCGGGCTGCGGCAGCACGCTTGCCATAGGTAATTTTGACGGCATCCATCTGGGTCATCAGGCCATCTTGCGCGCCACCATCGCGCGCGCGCGCGAGCACAAAGCGCTGGCTACGGTTTTAACGTTCGATCCCCTGCCGCAAAAAGTTCTACGGCCGGAGTCCGCCCCGTTGCGCGTTTCCACCAACGAGCAACGCCTGAACTGTTTCGCCGCCATGGGCATGGACGCTGCTGTCGTTCTGCCATTCACCCACGACCTTGCGAAGCTGTCGCCCCAGGAATTTGTTGATCAAATTCTTGTGCGAGACCTTCAAGTCCGAGCTGTTTTTGTAGGAGAGAATTTTCGTTTTGGCCACAAACAAACTGGTGACGCGCGGCTTCTGCTCCAGTTGGGCGCCGAGCGGGGCTTCGAAGTGGTGGTCATTCCGCACGTAGTTTACAAAGGAGAAGTCGTCTCCAGCACCATCATCCGGCGCGAAATTGCCGGCGGGGACGTCGCGCACGCCGGGCGCCTTCTTGGCCGTCCCTTCGTGCTAACGGGGAAAGTCGTTACTGGAACAGGCACGGGCAGTCGCTTCACATTTCCGACTTTGAATCTCGCGAGGGAACAAGAGATTCTCCCTTCGCGAGGAGTTTACGTGACACGTACACGCATCGAGGGCGAATCGCGCAGTCGCCGTTCGGTCACTAACATTGGCGTGCGGCCAACCTTCAACGGTTCAGCCCTCAGCGTCGAGACCCATGTCCTCGAGCCTTTGGGCGAAATTTCACCCGCCCGCATCGAATTGCAGTTTTGGAAACGCCTTCGCGAGGAAAAGAAATTCAGCGGCCCCGGAGAACTTCGCGCTCAAATCGCCAAAGACATCGCCGCCGCCAACAAATTCTTCACCCGGCTCCGCACCCTCCGCTCCACGCGCAGCGCCATCCCCACCCGCAACAGCTAACCGCACCCCGCCGCCTGCCCTGGCCAGGCGATCTCAGAAGGCCGCTGAAGAGCCGCTTTGCATCCGATGCCAGCAATGCCATCATTGCTGGCATGGCCACACTCACGATTCGGCAGCTGGACCAGAAAACCAAGACCCGCTTGAGGGTGCGCGCCGCCAAGCACGGACGCTCGATGGAAGAAGAGGCACGCGAGATCTTGCGGTCTGCTTTGACCACTTCCGCTCGGACCAACGGAAACCTGGCGGAGGCGATTCGGCGGCGGTTTGCTCCATTGGGCGGGATCGAACTTTCCTTGCCAAAGCGCGACGCCGTGCGCAACGCCCCTGGATTCGAGGACTGAGCGTCCTCTAAGCGGCGTCAGAAGCCGGCGGGGCGGAGTTTGCCGGCCGCGAGATCTTTCAAGGCGAGGAGGCGGGCGTCGAGTTCCGCCGCGGTTAGGCGGCCCTTACGGTAGAGGAGGCGGAGAAAATCGGGGGCGGGCATGTCGCCTTTCAGGGTGTTGCATTCGATGCAGCAGGAAACCAGGTTGCGGTAGGAATTGCGTCCAAAGCGCGCGCGAGTCACGACATGGTCGAGGCAGCGGACGTGGGCAGGAGTGCGGCGAAGGCAGTGAAAGCAGGCGCCGCGATCGCGATCGTGAATGGCTTTGCGGAGCGCCCAGGTGCTCATGAAATCGGTGGCCTCGAGTTTGGAGGAGGGGCGATCTTTGTCAGCACCTGCGGCGGCGGCCAAGGCGGCGGGCGGACCATCGGCTTCGCGAAGGGCGCGGATGTGTTCGGGCAGGCGCATTTCGACGAGATGGCCGGTTTTGCTTCGTTCCAGCAAGCGCAAAGCGCCCAGCTCATCAAGGCGGCGTACGGCTTGGCGCACCGGGCCATTGGAGAGGCGGAGGTTTTGGGCCACGGACATTACCGCGAAGTGCAGGCGACGCTTGCCGATGAGAAGAGAATGGCGCAGGAGATAGTGGTAGACGGCGCGGTCCCAAACGGTTAGGCCGAGACGCGGGACGAGGATGTCTTCAAACTGGATCCACAGCAGTTTCGGGTTGAGTTTTTTGTTTGGCATGGTTTGTGTCCTGGGAAGGTAGTGGCGCTTGTAGTGGCCGACCTTCAGGTCGGCGGTCTGAGCCTCGTTTTTTACGTGTCGAAAAACAGAAAACTGCAAAAATCCGTGGACAACAGAAAAAGAGGAGCAGGATTTAACGCCTAGCGAATTTCGGGAGGAGGTACATAAAACGCCGGGCTGAAGCCCGGCCCCTACAAAGGCGGATAGCAAGCGCGCCGGGGCGCCCTGAAAATAAAAACGCCCCGAGCAGAGTCGGGGCGCAATTTCGTATAAAGAAACTGTACTACAACAGCAGTCCATTGTCAAGGAAAATCCGCAGACGAAAAACAGAATCGGCGTAAGCCGCTGAATTGCTGGGAGATAGCGGAGGCGAACTCTGGATCTCTCGTTTTCGAAAGAGAAAGTCTAGACCCAAGACCCGCCCTCAAAAACTGAAGACGGGGTACCCGCCGCATGACCAAAAGTCCGTGCCACCCGTCCAGTCAGCGGCTCAGCGCGGCTGGGGCGACTCGTTTCACTCCTCTTGCCAGCCGGGGTTTTTTCTTGCGAGTTGCAGCGCGTGCGGGGCGAACTTCGAAGCGAACCCCTTCGGCTTCCTGCAAGAACGAAATGATTTCAAACAGGCGGCTTGCGGTCGGATTCCCTTTCGGACCCAACATCTGGTGAATGGTCTTCACGTGAATCTTGGTGGCCTCCGCCAGCTTCGGAAAGCCCACCGTCGCGTTGATGTAGTCGCGCAGGATCTCTTTCGCGAGGGCTACTTCGCCTGAGAGCAGGCTTTCGAGAGCCTCGCTCAGCATTCCTCTTCGGAATTGAGGGTTCCGTCGCATATCCGCCTGAACCGATTCTCTAAAGTCAGTCGTCAATGGCATATTCATTCCTCTGCTTTCGGATGCTGTTTCCTATGCTTGTAATCTTCCCACCGCCGGAGGACGATCTGGATGTCGTTCTCCTGGCGTTTCTTGGTTCCACCGCCTAGAAGAATGACAATTTGCTCGGCGTCTTTGCCAAAGTACACGCGGTATCCCGGCCCAAAGTTGATCCTGAACTCAAAAACGCCGCCTCCAACTCCCTTCACATTTGAAAAATTCCCCAAGCCGATGCGCAAGACCGCCGTGGTCACTCTTTGCCGCGCTGGAGAGTCCAACCCGCTGCGCCATTCACCGAACGGACTGTGACCGCCGCGATCGTGATATTCGCGAATCCCCACCATTGTGGCTATGGTAGCATATATTTTACCATGGGAGATGGCGCCCCCGGAGTGACCCACCCTTTGCGAAAAACCGCAAAGGATGGGCCACCCCCGGAAAAAGACAAAGTCAAAAACGTCTCGGCGCGTTAGGCTCGCCCACCCGCCGTCCCTACACCCGGAAAATTATAGGTCAAAATCGCCTCGGCGCGCTAAGGGTCGCCCACCCGCCCTATCCCTTGCGGTTTGTCCCTCGCAAGGGTAGCCGGGCGGCGTGGAAGCTGGTCACAAGCCGCTGGCTATATTTGCGTTGTCGTCATAGACACATGAGGTAAACAGTGGTATTAGAGGTGAATGCGGGCTGAAGATCTTGGAAACTTGGGGACAGACGGAACGTTTCCTGTAATTTTGATTCGTGCGAAGAGAAACATGAGAGAACTTCCCGTCTGTCCCCATGTTTCTCCCATGTTTCTACACGCCGCTACGATTTTCTTATCGCCAGACAGGAACGTCGCACCTCGCAGTAAGGTCAAGGAAATTTTTAAGGTCTCCACCGCCGTCTGCAATGCTGACGAGTACCGGGTAAAAGACGAAACGAAATACAATGACAATCACTTGAATTCGGGACACCGAATGCGAAAAACAGTATGGATAAGGGTGGCAAAGTCGCATGATGTTGTCATTCTGCATTTCCGGTCCTAGTTTCAGCGCCATACGTAACAAATATTCAACTCTCAGTTGCGCGGGAAGCACAACAACTCTGATATTCTTGCCGTTTTCACGTTCTTCCCATGCATAGGGAATGTCCCCGGACCATTTATAAAGCCACTCGAATAGGTACCATAAGGGCAGCAGACTAATTCTAAAGAACGTCAACATAGCCAATGCAAGGCAACGAGTAGCGAGCTTATACAATTTCGTGCGGTATGAGATTTTCAGAGCAGCAAATATAAATCCACAAGCTGCAAACGTCTTCGAAAGACTTCCTGCAATCTCCCCTAAGTGACTTTGCCATTCCTCTGAATAGCGCTCTTGCATGTCAGAGGGTAAAAGACTTGCTGCGTAAGCTGCGAGGCACGATGCGATGGCTGGAAGCAAGTCTTTGATTTCGTCAGCGATCAACTTGCCAAGGACGGCCGTCAAAAGGCTCACGAGGTTGCCCATGCGTCCCTCCCTAACACGGCCTTGAAATCCTTGATCTCTTGCCTCGCATTCCGAGCACCAAGTCCAGTGATTCGATAAAATCTGCGTCTCGGGCGTCCGAGTTCTTTCGGGTCACCCGCTTCCCACTCGCTGTCTAACCATTTTGAACTTTCCAGCCGGATGAGAATCGGATATAGCGTGCCGGATTTCAGTCCGGTACGTTTTGAGATTTCTGCGCCTGATAATTCTGCTTTCGGGTCGGAGAGGAAAGTACTCAGAACCTTGAGCACGGGAGCCGTTATCTGAATGCTTGTTCCCATAGTCGATACTCTACATAGGGTCCAAGATTTTGTCAAGGGATGTTCTCTCCGGGAATATGCCAAAGCGTATGGTGGGAATTTAGGACGGGTGGCCCGGACTCTTAGTTATGCGGAGGATGCCCCGTCCTCTGGTTTTGAGGGCGGGTCTTGCGTTTGGGTTCTCTCTAGTCGATCAGCATAGGAAGCAAGTGGGAAGCAAGTGGTTAGTGGTTAGTGGGTAGTGAATCGTGAGTAGGGAGTAGTGAGTGGTGAGTAGATAGGACAGAAGCGGAGAAGTGTGATCCACCGTTTGCATGAGACAGGGGCGTGTCTAGTCCCGAGGCAGGGGCGCAAACAGTAGGCCGCGCAGGAATAAAGGCGGGGGTGCTGCATGCTTCGATTCTTGAAGGGTGCGGGTTTTGACACTTCCTATGAACATCGCTTGGCGGTGTATAATGAGAGTATGGCGAAAGATGTGATCCACATCTCGGAAGCGGAAGCCGCCACGACCAACGTGGCGACGCTGTTGGCCCACGTGCGCGCAGGCGCGGAAGTCGTCATCGAAAATGACGCGCGGCCCGTGGCGGTGCTGCGCTCCGCGGAGCCGCATCCGGGCCGTCTGCTCTCGGAATCTATCGCGCTGGCGGAAGCCCACGGCTCTACCGTGACGCTCGACGGAGACTTCGCCCGCGATCTCGAAGAGATCATCAACAGCCATCGTGAACCGCTCAACCCGCCCGCATGGGATTAATCCTGGACTCCAGTGTGGCGATCGCCGCGGAACGCCGGGGCGATAATGTAACGCAGATGCTCAAGCAAATCGTTGCCGCAACCGGCGACCAGCGAACGGTGCTCTCTTCGGTTGGTCTGACCGAGCTTGTGCATGGCATCTACCGCGCACAAACACCAGAGGTGCGCAATCGCCGAGACTCCTTCATCCGCGAGCTGCTAAACGACGTGGAAGTCTATCCCTACACCAAAGAGACGGCGCTACTGGCAGGCAAGATCGACGGCGAGCAACAGAGCCGAGGGACGGTTATCCCTTTCGGGGATCTGTTGATCGGAGCAACGGCGCTGGAGGTTGGCTATTCCCTACTGACGGCCAACGTGCGGCACTTCCGGCTGATCCCCGGCCTCACTGTCGTGCAACTCTGAGTGCTCGACGGAAGCAGTTAAAGAAAAAATTCTCTCCCTACAGATAACGATGGGTGGCGCGGACTCGCAGTTGTGCGGAGGGTGGCCCGCCCTCGGGTTTTGAAATCGGGGACTGCAAAATTCACACTTGACATCGGCGGATAATTCACTACCATATGGTTGTGAATAAGTTGGATACAACATTTGCGGCTCTGTCTGATCCAACCCGCCGGGCGATGATCGAACGACTCTCCCATGGGCCTGCCTCCGTGCATGGATTGACGGAACCGTTTGCCCTCTCGCAGCAGATGATTTCCAAACATATTGCCTACCTGGTGCGGGCGCGGATTGTGATCAAGACGAAGCGCGGAAGAGAGAGCGTGTGCAGGCTTAGGCCAGAGGCGATAAAGACAGTCAGCGACTGGGCGATTCGGTATCGCCGATTCTGGGAAGAGCGTTTCGATAGGTTGGAGGTGGTTGTGAATCAAATGAAAAAAGAGGAGGCCGGAGATGACAAAAAACACGGTTAACGAGGCAGAGCGGATGGTGGTCACTAGAGTGTTCGACGCCCCACGCGCATTGGTTTGGAAGGCGTGGACAGACCCGAAATATGTGATGCAGTGGTGGGGGCCGAAGGGTTTTACCGCGCCTTTTTGCGAGATGGATTTTCGCGTAGGAGGAAAATTTCTCTGCTGCATGAAATCGCCGGATGGGCAGGAGTTCTGGAATGGCGCGGATTACCACGAGATTGTTCCGCACGAGAAGATCGTTTACTCCATGTACTTTTCCGACTCGAAGGGAAACAAGGTTGATCCTGCGGAGTATGGAATAGAACATGAAGCCATAGAAAATGCGAACGACGTGGTTATTTTTGAGGATTTTGGGAACGGCCAGACGAAAGTCACCTTGATTGGAAATGAAACCATGGAGCACGCAAAGAGCAGCGGGCAACTCGAGGGTTGGGTTGAGATACTCGATAAATTTGCCGCGGTTGTTGCGGGGCTAGTGCAGGCGAAATAAGAAGTTGAAGTTTTGGACAGACGGGACAGACGGAAGGTTTCCTGCAATTTTTGATTCGTGCGAAGAGAAACACGGGGAAACTTCCCGTCTGTCCCCGTATTTCCACCCGCGCGCGCCAGTGAGTCGTGAATAGTGGGTGGTGAGTAGATAGGACAGAACCGGAGAAGACTGAGCAAGCCGGAATCGGCTAGAATATGTGCAGCGGAGACTCGCGATGGCGCACTCGTACACCGTAATTTTCGAGAAAGAGGAGGAAGGCGGCTACCACGTTTTTTGCCCGACTTTGCCGGGATGCCATACGCAGAGCGAGACCGTCGAAGAAGGAGTCGCGAATATTCGCGAAGCGATCGGGCTCTACCTCGAGAGCCTGGTGGAAGATGGGCTGCCCATTCCCACGGAAGATATCCTGATTAAGCCCGTTGAGATTCCCGTGTGACGCCCAAGCTGCCTGCGACCACGGCAAAAGAGCTGGTTCGTGTTGCCGAGCGATTAGGGTTCGTGTTTCGGCGCCAAAGCGGGAGCCACGCCATCTATGTGCGTGCGAGCGACCAGGCGCGTGGTGATCCCGAGGCATAAGGGTGAATTGAAGCGCAAAACTTTGCGGGGGATCATCCAAGACCTGAAGATCAGCGTCGAGGAATTTGCCAACCTGCTGTAAAGAATGCCACACCGACGCAAGGGGAACTACGAGGGGATTTTGGCGAGGCAGTCCTCGCAGTATCCGCCGACTTCGGTGCGGGAGACGGTGACTTTCATTTTGAAGTCGCGGGCGATTTGCTGCTTGAGTTGCTCGTAGAGGCGGCTCTCGAACTCACGCACCTTGCCGCAGCGAAGGCAGGCGACGTGAATGTGATCGCGAGGGCCGTGGCTTTCATAATAATGGCGGTCGCCGCGGAGATGGAGGAGGTCGAGCTCGTCGATGAGGCCTTCTTTTTTCAGGAGATCGATCGTACGGTAAACGGTGACAAGATGGACGCCGGGATCGATTTTCTGCGCGCGCTCGAGAATCTGATCCACGTCCAGGTGCTGCTCGGCGGCATCCATAACTTCGAGGATTACGCGCCTCTGCCGCGTGAGCCGGATGCGGCGCTCGCGAATGGCCTTCTGCAGTTTTCCCGTTGTCTCTGCGGTATTGAGGCGCTCGCCCGTCGAAACCCGGTGGGCCGGCGATACAGCCATGAGTCGCCCTCCTGAAGCGCGGCGCACTCCGGGCTAGGAATGACTCGCAATTCGCCGCAAAATGTCATTGTACATGACGATGGCGAAGATGACTAAGAGGAACACGAGTCCAACCTGAACAAAGCGCTCCTTAAAGCGCAGGCTCAAATCGCGCCGCATAATTCCCTCAACTCCCAAAAGCAGAATATTGCCGCCATCCAGGATGGGAATCGGCAACAGATTCAATATCCCCAGGTTGATGCTGATCAGCACCATGAGAGAAATGACGTCGAGCGGCCCACGGCGCACGGCCTGTCCGGCCATGCTGGAAATCCCCACCGGTCCTTGAAGCTGCTTGATGGAAACCCGTCCGCTGAAGAGCTTGCCGACCACGTCCACGGTTCGTCCGATGGTGTCGACGGTCTCCGCGCCGGCGAACTTCACGCTCTCGCTTAAAGTTACATGCTTGTAGGCGCTGTCGTCGCGCGGAAGAACCCCGATCTGATAGGAATTTTCTCCTGTGTTCGCTGCGTCTTTTTTAGGAGTTACGACAATACGAACGGCCTGCCCCTTGCGGTTGACGTCCAGGTTCATGGGCTGGCCATTCGACGACTGAGTAGCCGCTCGGAACTGCTCCCAGAACTCAATCTTGTTTCCGTTCACTGCCGTGATCGCATCGCCTTCCCGTAATCCAGCGCGGTCCGCCGGTGTGCCCGGAGCGACTTGATCGATGATCGGACGGATGGGCGCATATCCGAGGATTCGACTCGGGTCGGATGCAGCTTTCGCAGGAACCTCGACCGTCCGGCGAGTGCCCGAATCGTCGACTTCCATCTTTATCGTCGTCCCTGCGCCGGCCTGCTTGAGCGCCAGAAGCGCCTGTTCCCAGTTGGGAGTTGCCGTCCCATTGATCGAAAGAACGGTATCGCCCAAGTTGAGTGGACTCGCCGTTGCGTCAGAGGTCGGAGGCAGGGCCGTTACATGGACTGGGGCGTTGAGATAAGCGGGATAGGGCACTCCCACCATCGTGAAAAGGCCGGTCAGGAGAAATATCGGGAAGATCAAATTCACAGCGGGGCCCGCAAACGAGATCAAGGCCCGCTGCCATCGCGGCTTGCTCATCAATTCGTCGGGCGCGCCAGTTGGCGGCTTGTCTCCCGAGTCGACCTCGGAGAGGTCTTGCCCGGCCATGCGCACATATCCACCAAGCGGCAGCGCGCTCACTCGGTAGTCCGTTGGCCCCTTTTTCCATCCAAAGAGCCGCGGACCGAAACCGATAGAAAACACATCTACACGCACGCCGCACATGCGGGCCACGATGAAGTGTCCCCATTCGTGAATCAAGACCATTACGCCGAGCACGAGGCTGATGCCAACTAGTAGGTAAACCGCTCCCATATCTCCGTCATTCCCTTCATACTGAACTTAGGAAACCGCCACGGCCGTTGCCGTCAAACGGTTCACTTCTTCGTTCGCCGTGCGCCGCGCCTCGGCGTCGGCTCCAAGCACGTCGTCCATCTTTTCAAATCGCACTAGCGGAGTGCGCGCCAGCACGCGTTCGATCACTTCCGCGATCCCGTTGAACGGCAGTCGCCGCTCCAGAAACGCCGCAACGGTAACCTCATCCGCGGCATTCAGAGCACAAGGCAGCGCCCCGCCCTTCCTCATCGCTTCACGCGCCAGACGAAGGCAGGGAAAACGCCGGGTGGAAACTTTCTGGAAATCCAACCGCCGAAGCTTGCGCCAATCCAGGGCTACTTGATTAGACGCTGCTCTCTCCGGATAGGTTAACGCATATTGAATGGGCATCCGCATATCCGTTGGACCCAGTTGCGCCAAAATCGAACCATCTACAAACTCGACCATGGAATGAATAGTTGACTGCGGGTGAATCACGACGTCAATCTGATCGGGCCGCACGCCGAATAGCCAGCGCGCTTCGATGACCTCGAAACCCTTGTTCATCATGGTCGCGGAATCAATCGTAATGCGATTGCCCATCTTCCAGTTTGGATGAGCGAGCGCCTGCTCCGGCGACACGTTCTCGAGCTCGGCCAGCGGCGTCTTTCGAAAAGGTCCGCCGCTCGCCGTCAGTACGATCCGCTTCACTTCGGCGCGGGTCCCGCCGCGCAAGCACTGATGAACGGCGTTATGTTCGCTGTCCACGGGCAACAATTCGCGGCCAGCCTGCTTCGCCGCGGCCATGACCAATTCTCCCGCGGCCACCAAAACTTCCTTGTTCGAGAGAGCTATGGTCTTTCCTCTTTTGACCGCTTCATAAGTAGCTTCGAGGCCGACGACGCCAACGGCAGCTGAAACCACAATGTCCGCTTTGGTGTGCGTCCCGACCGCAAGCATCCCTTCGCGTCCATGATGGATGGCAGGCAGCGGAGCGATTCCCTTGGCGCGCAGCGCGGAGGCTAGTTCGTCGGCTTTCTTTTCATCGCTTACGGAAACCAGTTCGGGGCGGTGCCGTTCTATCTGGCCGGTCAATTCCTCTAGGTTGCCGCCCGCCGCGAGTGCAACGACACTAAACCGCTCCGGCAGCGCTTCCACGACGGAAAGGCACTGTCGCCCTATCGAACCTGTTGAACCCAAAATGGATAGGTGCTTCAAGGACGAATTTTTTCTCCGTTTCGCGACGAGCTTGCCTAGACAGACATTTCTGTCTGTCTCCTACCCTGTGTGTGGAGGGACCTGAGGACCTACCCGCTGGGCGTGTAGATCCAAATCCAATAGTACCAGACAACCGGGATTGCCAGAATCAACGCATCGATCCGGTCAAGTACGCCGCCATGGCCTGGCAGAAGTGAGCCCGAATCCTTCACCCCTACGCTGCGCTTGTAAGCGGATTCAAGCAAATCCCCAGCTTGTCCGGCGACGTTTCCGGCGGCAGCCATGCCAAGCAAATGAGGCCACGGGACACTGAGCCATCTCGCAAAAGCTACGGCGACAAGCAGGGCTCCAAGAATGCTTGCGATTGTCCCTTCCCAGGTTTTTTTTGGGCTCAGCACAGGAGCCAGCCGGCGCTTCCCGATCGCGCGGCCCACAAAGTAGGCCGCGGTGTCCCCGGCCCAGGTAATCACCAGTGCAAACAAAAGTAATTTTGGTCCGTCCGCTCTTACTCCGTGCAGGCGAATTGCATACGTCAGCGGGAAGGCCACCAGTATGAGCCCGCTGGAACTAATTCCTGCCGAGGGCAAGGCTTCCACAATCGGACGCTTGGTCCAAAGCGTCAGCGCCCCAATACCGAGCACAAAAACAAAAAAAACATCCTGGACCGTTGGAATAACTCCTAAAATCCGACCGACCTCGCGATGAAAGGTCAGCCCACCGACAAGTTCATACGATGGCGCGATAGCCGCCAGCCATTGCACATAGACAAGCCCGAGAGCGCATGCCGCTGTCCAGAAACGATACGCGCGGTGGCCAATCGCATCCCCGAGAGCAAAAAACTCGAACAAAGCAAGCAAAATGACTAGCGCCACGCCGACCGCAACCATCGCGCTCGAGCCCCACAATACCAGGCCGACCACACACGGAATCAGAACGACGGCTGTCGCCACGCGCTTCCAAGTCATAGAAACGGGAACCCCTGAAGAACTACCGGCTCCATCTCATCACATCAAGAGAAATAAATCACGAGGGAGAATCGCAAAAACCAGAGGTGTTGCTCCCAGGGAGGAATCTTCACTTGCCCACGACGCGCGCAGAATTCACCGAGGCGGCCTGACCCTCACGTATCCCGCCGTAGCGGCGTTCGCGTTTTTGGTATTCGAGGAGCGCCTCGAGCAGACGTGCGCGGTTGAAATCGGGCCAAAGCGTTTCCGTCACGAAAATCTCCGCGTAGGCAATCTGCCACAGCAAAAAATTGCTAACGCGCAACTCGCCGCTGGTGCGGATCAGCAGATCAGGGTCCGGCAATCCATTTGTATACATGTGCCGGGTAATCGTCTCTTCCGTGATCGGCGCGTGCCCGGCATGCCCGTTCTCCTCGGACAAAATTGCGTTAAAGGCATCCACTATTTCCGCGCGGCCGCCATAGTTCAACGCTACACAGAGCACCATGCCCTTGTTCCCCGCCGTTCGTTCCATCGCGTCGCGGACATCGTCTTGGACGCCCTTCGGCAACTCGTCGGTGCGGCCCAAAAATCGCATGCGGATATTGTTTTTTTGCAGCAGCGGCATCTCTTTGCGCAAATATTCCCGCAACAGCTGCATGAGGAAGTCTATTTCTGCTTTCGGACGCCGCCAGTTCTCCACCGAGAAAGCATAGAGCGTAAGCGCCTCAATCTTCAGCCGCGCGCAGGTTTCAATCGTCGAACGCGCGGTCTTCGTGCCCGAGCGGTGGCCCGCAACTCGCGGCAGGTGGCGCTGCTGCGCCCAGCGCCCGTTGCCATCCATAATCACGGCCACGTGCCGCGGCAGGCGCTCCAGATCAAGTCTTTCGAGAAGCCGCGCTTCTTCGGGTGTAACCGGGCCCAGCGCGCCGGAGGCGGAAACTTGCAGCGTCTTGGGTGAGTGAGTTTGCGGCACGGCTTTCCCAGGCGTTTCTTCTTTACGCCGCAAAGTTAACACACGATTTGGCAGCGGCGCAATGCCCGGTTACCCTCTTGTGCATCATTCTTTCGCGCACCCAGGCGCTGGGCATCAGCGCCCGGGAGGCACGGCGGCCTGGAACAGTGACGTATAGAGCAGAACCATCGTCAGGATAATCATCGCAACCGCCGTCACCCAGGCGACGACATTGAAAGTCAGAGTATTCACATGCTCGCCCATCAAATCCCTGCGATTTACGAGAAGCAGGATAAATATGATCACGACGGGCAGCCAAATACCGTTTCCTACTTGTGAAAAAATGAAAATCTTCCATAGAGGAACGTGCGGAAGAAGGATGATGCCCGCTCCGGCCACAATCAGGAGCGTGTAGAGTCCGTAGAATATTTTCGCATCCTTGAACTTGTGGTCGATTCCAGCTTCGAATCCCAGCCCCTCGCAAATGACATGCGCCGTCGAGAGCGGCAAAATCGTGGCTGCAAAGAGCGAGGCATTCAGCAAACCGAAAGCGAAAGTAAATCCCGCCCACTTGCCAGCCAGAGGAATCAAGGCCCTGGCCGCTTGGACCGCGTCGGTAATGTTGCGCTGTCCGGAAGCATAAAGAGTCGCCGCCGTGGCAACGATTATGAAGAACACAATCACCATGCAACTGATGCTGCCCACCATCACGTCGGCCCGCGCTTGCGGATACTGTCTTGGCCCGACTTTCTTCTCGACGAAGCCCGCCTGCAAATAGAAAAACTGCCACGGCGCAATGGTGGTTCCCACCAGTGCGGTCAAAGTCAGCAAGTAGCCCGAATTAAAATGAAGGTTCGGAATGACGACGTGCTGGGCTGCTTCCAACCAGTTCGGTTTGGCCAGCAATGCGGAAACGATGTACGTGACGTAGAATCCGCATGCAACAAGGAATATGACCTCGACTTGCCGGTACGTTCCACGCATCACCAAGATCCAGACCAGAATTGCTGCGATGGGAACTGCGATGTACCTGCTGACGTGAAACATCTCCATGGCCGCGGCGACGCCCGCAAACTCCGCCACGACGTTTGCCAAGTCGACGAAGAACCCTGCGATCATCACAAAAAAAGTGGAGCGGAACCCGAACTCCTCGCGAATCAGGTCGGACAGGCCTTTGCCGGTGATGACGCCCATGCGCGCGCACATTTCTTCCGTGACGTACAGCGCAATCGTCATGGGAATCAGCGACCAGAGCAACGCGTAGCCATACTGCGCGCCCGCCTGCGAATACGTCGCGATGCCCCCCGCATCATTGTCGACGTTGGAGGTGATCAGTCCCGGCCCGATGACCGCCAGCAACAGGGTAAGCCGGCGGCGCAGTCCGCGGATTTTCTGCTGCAAATCCGTGCCCCGAGTCCGCAGGCCCTCAAAGCTTGAACTTATGGTTTCCCAGTTCATCCGTCTCTTTTCGTTCTTTGGTTACTTCTTAACCAGACGCGAAACCACATCATCCACCGTGACTGTACCGATGGGGCGTTTCTCTGCATCGACGACCGTTAGCATCCTCAAATTGTATTTGTCGAACAGCTCAAAAACGTCCTTTTCGTCAGCATCAGCTGCAATACTCAGGAGCGGCTCGCTTCGCAATTCCACCATCTTCTGTTCCGGAGCGGCCATCAACAATCGCGCTACGGAAACCGTGCCGGAAAACTCCGCCGCCCCGTCCAGGAGCACAACCGTGTCGAGCTGATCGAGATTCAACTCGAGACCTCGAATCCAGGCGAGCACTTCTTCCCGCCGTGATTCTTCTCCCACGAAGACGAATTCCGTGTTCATCATTCCGCCGGCTGTGGCTGGATCAAACGCCAGCAATTCCCTGACTTCGTCAGCTTCCTGCCCGGGCATCTCTTCCAGCAATTCCTCGGACGTCTCTCTTGGCAGATCCGCCAGGAGGTCGGCGGCGGCATCCGGAGCCATCTCTTCGAGAATGTCGGCAGCCTTTTCGGGGTCCAACTTCTCGACGATCTGCGTCGTCAGCCGCTCATCGAGCTCCGCCAGAACGGAAGCGGCGGTCTCTTCATCGAGCGAGGCGATAATTCCCTGCCGCTCAGCGGCCGACAGGTGTTCTATGATCTCGGCCAGGTCCGCGGGATGCAGGTCTTCCAGTTTTTCATGAGTGATTCGAAGCTTGACGCGCCGCAAGGGATCCGGCTCGATCAAGTTTACGAATTCCCACCGGATGACACTTTGCGGCAATTTGCTCTGCAGCTTTCGAATGACACCCGGCGATACAACTCCCTGCAAGAGCCTCCGCACCGCGCCCGGCAGCCCCACGTCGACCTGCGTAACCCGCAGCTCCACATTTCCGTTGGTGCGCTGCTCCGTAAGATCTACGTCATTCACGCGAACCACCTTGCGTCCGCGCGTGTCGATAATCTGCTGGTCCATCAAGTCTTTTCGCACAGCCAGCAACGACTCGTTGGGTTCGTAAAGTTGTAGCGCTCGCTCGCTGACGCTCAGCCGCATCGTCCCGGGAGCTACCGTGGCGATCTGGTCGTGCCGGGCGATCAGTGGTTGGAATCTGCCACGCGACAATAGGAAATGCGACAATCGATTTGTCGCCTGCGCCGGCTCAATAAAAAACTCGCGCACTCGACCCACAAAATTCCCCTGCGCGTCGTATGCTGCCGCACCCATTAGTTCTGTCGCATATAGTTCCATAAAGTACCCTCTTAACTAGGAGCGCGTCCCTTTTGTTATGCCGGAGCCGTTTCAAGCACTCCTCCACAAATAAAAATGCCCGCGGGCCGAAATCACCTCGGCTGCGGGCAAGTGCCTCAGAAAAATGGACTTACCGTGAGCCCGGCGCAAACCCTCCCCATCCTACTGCACGCGAGAGACCTCGCCCCCCGCGCGACTTTGCCCAATCGCCCTTTCCAAGCCTGCCCCCGCCAGACACGGTCGTGGTCCAGCCACTAGGGCCAGGTTCGAGTTCATTGGAAGCATTCATCGGACGAGAATTCGCTCCTGCGTGTTATCCGTTTAGAGGCTAAACACGCGTCAACTGCCAAACCGGAGCAATTGCAGCACCATCTGGCAGTCGCACTTGCAGTCTTAAGCTGGGCACGCAACAATGTCAAGAAAAGAATGACTTTGCGAGCTATTTTTTATTGTTTTCTTTTGCGTCGGCTATTTTGAGCTGCGAAAACCATGTCCTTAGGTTCTTTGCCCTGCCGACGGCATTCTTCCAGATACAGCACGAGGTAGTTTTTTAAGACATAATCCCGCCTAGAGTAGCCGAGCTCTCGCGCTGCCCGATCTATTGCACCCGCTGGCCCTTCCAGCTCGACAAATACTCCGAGTGGGGTTTCATCCAGTTCAATAAGTAATCCCTTCGCCCAGTTCGCACTTTCCGCCAAGTGAAAAGTCGTGCGGTACTTCTCGTAGCGAAACCATCCCCTCATCCCCAGACCTTCAAATATTGATGTGAGTATGCCGGCATCCGCCACTTCCACTTCGAATTCCTCGCGCACTTTATGGCGATGGTTCACTTTCGCGTTCCCCGGAGCCCCCGATCCAGCAACAAAAGGCCTCTTGAACGTGAGCACTGTGCGCCGGCCGAGCTTTGGTTTGCCCTTTTTCAATTTGGCAGTGGGCGTTTCCATCCTTATCCGCAGCAGTTGACCGTGCTTGGCCAGCCCGCCCTCCGGCGTATCAAAAATCACGTTCCATTCATGCACGCGGCCGCCTCCAACGTTCGCGGGACGAGCACCCAACCGTTTCAAAGCCCGGTTCAATGCCTTTGGGTCGCCGATCCTCAACTTGATTTCGATTTCCTGCGCCATATCAATCCCTGCTGTTCTGCGCCTCGGCTTTCTCCCGCCGCTGACTTCCGCTAGTATAACGGACGAACTTGTTTCACCCTTGCTCAGCGTGACCCCGGCTAAATCCGGCACTACGCCCGGCGCCCGCTCCGCCGCGCGAACGAGATGAAGAGACGCATGAACCCAAACGCCAATACGGCAGCGCCAGCTTTATCAAGCGAGACCTCAGGCGTTTCACCGCTATCTCCACCGCTAGCGCGCCGCGAACCGGTTGAAACCGTTTTGCACGGTGACCGTCGCGTGGACCATTACGCATGGCTTCGCCAAAAAGAAAACCCCGAGGTCATCTCTTACCTGGAAGCAGAAAACGCATATACCGATGCAATCCTGAAGCCCACTGAACCCTTTCAAGAAGCACTGTACAAGGAAATGCTCAACCGAATACTTCAGACGGATTTGTCAGTTCCCTACCGCCTCCGCGACTATCTCTATTTCACGCTCACGGAGCAGGGCAAGCAGTATCCGGTTCATTGCCGGCGCGTCGATGCAAGCGGTTCGCTGGACGAGATGCTGCTGGACCTGAATCGTTTCGCGGAAGGTCACTCCTTTCTCGCGCTCGGGTCTTTTGCCGTAAGCGATGACAACGGGCTACTCGCCTATGCGCTAGATACGACGGGATTCCGGCGGTACACCTTGCATGTTAAGAACCTTTGGAACAGTGAGATTTTCCCCGAAGCCATCGAGCGTGTCACCAGTGCGGTTTGGGCGGCGGACAGCCGCACACTTTTTTATACTGTCGAGGACGCAACCACGAAACGGTCTCACCGGCTTTATCGCCACGTGCTTGGGTCCGCCGAGCCGGTCACCCTGATTTATGAAGAGACCGACGAACGCTTCCACATCGGAATCGAGCGGACTCGCAGCGGCGCATTTCTTCTGCTCGTGATTGCGAGTCATACGACAAGTGAGGTGCGGTTTCTGTCCGCAGCACAGCCCAGCGGCGAGTTCCGCGTGATTGCTCCGCGTGAAGCCGATCACGAGTATTACGTGGACCATCATCCGAATCCGCTCACCCGCGAAGCACGCGGCGCGAATTCCTACGACAGCAGCGGCTACTTCTTCATCCGGACCAACTCCGCCGGTCGGACATTTCGGCTCGTCAGCGCGCCCGTCGCGAATCCCCAGCGGGACAAATGGCGCGAGATTGTTCCTAATCGTCCGGGCGTAATGCTCGCCGGAGCCGAGGTGTTTCGTTCTCACGTGGTTCTGTTCGAACGGGAAGCCGGGCTGCCCTACCTCCGCATCGTAAACCTCAGCATCGAGGCTCCCGACGCGCTCGCGGCCTCTCACCGGATCGAGTTCACGGAGCCTGCCTACAACGCCTCGCTTGGAGATAATCCCGAGTTTGACGCTTCCTTTGTGCGTTTCCTGTACGAATCCTTCGTCACTCCTCGCTCCGTGTTCGATTACGATGTACGCACGCGCGAACGCGCGCTTCGTAAAGTGCAGCCCGTCCTCGGCGGCTACGATTCCTCGCAATACGTCAGCGAGCGGCTGCACGTCACGACTCAAGACGGCGCGCGTGTCCCCGTTTCGCTCGTCTATCATCGCCACACGCCGCGCGATGGCTCTGCTCCCCTGCTGCTTTACGGCTACGGCAGTTACGGCTATTCGGTGGCCGTGACTTTTAATTCGAACCGCGTCAGTCTCTTGAATCGTGGTGTCATCTACGCCGTTGCTCACATCCGAGGCGGCGGTGAACTTGGCAAGCCCTGGCACGACGCAGGGCGCATGCTCCAGAAGCGCAACACGTTTTCCGATTTTATTGCCTCGGCGGAACACCTGATTGCGCAGCGCTATTGTGCATCGCAGAATCTCATGATCGAAGGCGGCAGCGCTGGCGGTCTCCTGATGGGCGCGGTTGCGAACATGCGGCCCGATCTTTTCCGCATGGTCATCAGTCACGTGCCTTTCGTCGATGTGCTCAACACCATGCTCGACGCTTCGTTGCCGCTCACCGTCGGCGAGTATGAGGAATGGGGCGATCCGCGCGTCCCGGAGGACTATTTCTACATGAAGAGTTACTGTCCCTACACAAACCTCGCGGCCAAGCCTTACCCCACAATGCTGGTGAAGACCGGACTGAATGACAGTCAGGTCATGTATTGGGAGCCGGCGAAATATGTGGCCAAAATACGCACGCTGAAAACCGATACGAATACTCTGCTCTTGAAAACAAACATGGGGGCGGGCCATGGCGGGGCTTCCGGCCGGTACGATTATTTGCGCGAAATCGCGCTCGATTATGCTTTTATTTTGACCGAGTTGGGAATCCGCGAATGAGCAGCACATTCCATTCGAAACCGGCCGCGACCTTGCCTAACGGGGCACTGCATGCCGTGCCCCTGCCATTCAGGCGCGAAAGTCCGCGTGCAGGGGCATTTTCGCAAGCACTGAACATAAATGACTGAGCTATGAGCGAGCCCACCTCACCTCTGATGCAGCAGTATCACGCGATCAAGACGCGCTACCCGCACGCCCTGCTGCTCTTCCGCCTCGGCGACTTTTACGAACTCTTTTACGAAGACGCCATTCTGGCCGCGCGCGAACTGCAAATCACTTTGACTTCCCGCAACCGCGAAAAGGGCCAGCCCATACCGATGTGCGGCGTTCCATATCATGCTGCGGACGGCTACATCGCCAGGCTTATCCGCGGGGGCTTCAAAGTCGCTATTTGCGATCAGATGGAACTGCCTGGCCCTGGCAAGAAACTCGTCCGTCGGGAAGTCGTCCGCGTCATCACGCCCGGTACAGCCACCGACGGTTCGGTTCTCGATGCCCGCGAAAACAATTATCTGGCCGCCGTTGCAAGACATTCCAACGGGTCCCCCATTGGCCTGGCTTTCGTGGACCTCTCGACCGGAGAGTTTCAGTCCACGGAATTTTCCGGAGCCGGCGCCGACGAGGCCCTCCGCGAAGAGCTGCAGCTTCTCCACCCGAGCGAAACGCTTCTGCCCCGCCCACAACAACTTTTCGAAACCGCGAAGACCTCGCTTCTCGAAGGTGCCGGCGGCGTTGAAAGTTGCCTTGAAGACTGGATCTTTCATCGCGACTACGCAGAGCGAATCTTGCGCGAACAGTTTGGCGTTGCGGAACTCACCGGCTTCGGCCTTGACGATCACCCGCAAGCACTCGCCGCGGCCGGTGCTATCGTTCACTATCTGCGCGAAAACGCCGCTCGCGGCGCTGATCATTCCATTGGCTCCACAAGCACACAGCCATCGAACGTTGAAGCGCTGCAACACCTCGACCGCGTGCGCTACTACGAGCAACACGACAACCTGGTCCTCGATCCTGTTTCCGTCCGAAACCTCGAGCTCCTCACGCCAATTTTTACCGAGGAGACTTCGCGAAGCGGGCCAGTGACTCTCGTCGCCGCTCTTGACGCAACCGTCACCGGCATGGGCGCGCGGCTCTTGCGCTCCTGGATTCTTCGGCCCCTCATCGATCGCAGCGCCATCGAACCGCGCCTTGAATCCGTGGCTCACCTCCTTCAGCAAACCGTGGTGCGCGGCGAAATCAGGAAGGAATTGCGCGGCATTCAGGACCTCGAGCGCCTCACGAGCCGCATCACTCTAGGGCTGGCCTCGCCTCGAGAACTCGTGGCGCTCCGCAAATCGCTTGTTCAGCTTCCCGTACTGAAGAACTTTCTGACGCCGCCTCCGATCGGCGGTAGCGCGCTGCTCCGTCAACTTCACGGTGAGCTTGACGAGCTTGCCGATATTCGCGAGCGCCTCGAACGTTCCATGGCCGACGAACCTCCGGCTCTCGCCACCGAGCCCGGCATGATTCGCACTGGCTACCATGGGGAGCTCGACGAGCTCCGAGAACTCAGCCAGCACAGCAAACAGATCATTGCCGCGATGGAAGAGCGCGAGCGCAAACGGACCGGCATCGCCTCGCTGAAAATTCGCTTCAACCAGATCTTCGGCTACTACATGGAGATTTCGAAGCCTAATCTCCATCTCGCACCTGCCGACTACGAGCGCAAGCAAACGCTTGTGAACGCCGAACGGTTTACTTCTCCCGAGCTAAAAGAGTATGAACGCAAAATTCTCGCCGCCGACGAGCGCATTCTGGAAATTGAGCGCCAACTTTTTGTGGAGATTCGCTCGAGCATCGCTGCCCAGGCCATGCGTCTTCGCCGTACTGCTTCCGCCGTTGCGCAGTTGGACGTTCTCAGTTCCTTCGCAAAGTTGGCCGCAGACCGCGGTTACGCGCGCCCCGAGTTCAACGCCACGGGCGAGCTGCTCATCGTCGGCGGCAGACATCCGGTAATCGAGGAACTCTTGCGCCAACGCGGCGAGCGCTTCGTTCCCAACGATCTTTGCTTCGACCCCGCCCGTCAGCAGCTCTTGCTCATCACCGGCCCAAACATGGGTGGCAAGTCCACCTACCTTCGTCAAGCCGCGCTGATTGTGCTGATGGCGCAGATGGGTTCGTTCGTTCCGGCTCGCCAGGCCAAGTTGCCTGTCACGGACCGCATCTTTACGCGCATCGGCGCGAGCGACAACCTCGCGCGGGGCCGCTCCACGTTTCTCGTCGAGATGAGCGAGGTCGCGGCCATCCTGCATCACGCCACGCCCTCGAGTCTCGTTCTCCTTGACGAAGTCGGCCGCGGCACCGCGACCTTTGACGGGCTCTCCATCGCGTGGGCTGTCGTCGAGCATCTGCAGAAGCACACGCGCGCGCGCACGCTCTTCGCTACGCACTACCACGAGCTCACCGAGCTCGCCGATCTACTCACCGGCGTGCAAAACGTTCACGTCTCCGTCAAGGAAACGCCCAACGAAATTATATTTCTGCGCCGCGTCGAACCCGGCAGCGCCGATAAAAGTTATGGCATCGAAGTCGCCCGCCTGGCTGGCCTCCCTCGCAGCGTCATCGAACGCGCCCGCGAAGTCCTGAAAAGACACGAGCAGAGTGAACACGAGCTAAGCGAAACACTCTCTCCCGGCGCCGTCAATGAACTATCGTCAAGCGCGACAGGCACTCCGACAAGTACCGCAGCTTCTTCCCCGCATCGCCGCAATGGCCACCAGGAGATCCTCTTCACCGCGCTCGATCGCGCCGTCCTCGACAAGCTCCGCGACGCCGACCTCGATCAGCTCAAACCCCTCGACGCCCTAAACCTTCTCGCTGAACTCAAGAAACAGATCTCTTAATTTCCGTGCCTAGTCTTTCACGGTCGTCTTACTCACAATCTTGCATCGCATTTCCTGAGTTCACTCTTTATCTCCGTCCGTCTCTCTCTGCTCTGTGTTCTCCGTATGCTCTGTGTTTAAATTCTTTCACTGGCGATGGCATCCAAATCCATGGTCGTCCTCGGCCTCATGTCCGGCACTTCCGCCGACGGTATCGACGTTGCGCTGGCGCGCATTTCCGGTGCGCCGCCCCATCTGCATGCAAAATTGCTCGGCCACACCTCAAACAAATTTCCTCCAGCGCTGCGCAAAGAGATTCTTCGCGTCGCCGAGCAAGCCCCCATCAACGCCGGCGAGCTTAGTCAGCTGAATTTTCGTCTCGGAGAGGTTTTCGCCGAAGCCGTTCTTGCCGCCTGCCGCAAGTTTCGCGTCTCACCAAAACGCGTCGCGCTGATCGGCAGCCACGGCCAGACTATCTTTCATCAGGGAAAGCCCGCGCTCTATCTCGGCCACGCCACGGCGTCCACCCTGCAAATCGGCGAGCCTTCGGTCATCGCCGCGCGCACCGGCATCACCACTATCGGCGATTTTCGTCCCGCCGACATCGCTCTTGGCGGCCAAGGCGCGCCGTTCGTCCCTTTCGCCGACTATCTTCTCTATCGCCATAAAAAACTTGGTCGCATCTCTCTCAATCTCGGCGGTATCGCCAACATCACCGTCATTCCCGCTTCCGCAAGGCCAGAGCAAGTCATCGCCTTCGACACCGGCCCCGCCAACATGCTCATCGACGCCCTCGTCGCTCACTTCACCCACGGCCGCCAGCGCTTCGACAAAGACGCTCGCCTCGCCCGAAGCGGCCAATCCATCCCCGCGTTGCTCGACGAACTGATGCGCGATCCCTATCTCAAGCTCGCACCTTCCAAATCCACCGGCCGCGAATATTACGGCCACGCCTATCTGAAAAAGATGCTCGCCCTCGGCAAGAAACATCGGGCCAAACCCGCAGATCTCATCCGCGCAGCCACAGTTTTCACTGCGCTCTCTGTCGTCGACGCCCTAAACCGCTTCGTCCTCCCCAAAACAAAAATCCATCAACTAGTCGTCTCTGGAGGCGGCGCGCGGAACCCGCTCATTCTCGCGCAACTTTCCGCCGCTCTCGGCGGAATCGAAATCATTCCATCTTCCCGCTTCGGCATCCCGGAACACGCCAAGGAAGCCTTCGCCTTTGCTCTGCTCGCCTACGAAACCTTTCATCACCGTCCCAGCAATCTCCCCAGCGCCACCGGCGCGCACGCCCCCGCCGTTCTCGGTAAAATCTCCTATGCACCGCCGCAATAACGCCCCCAAATCTCCGAGCCCTCTGTGTCTCCTCTGTGCCCTCTGCGTTGTATCTCTTTTCTTTCTTTCGGTGTGTTTTTCCAGTTCACTTATTCGCGCTGGGTCGGCGCCAACAACGATCCCGACGTGTTCGAATTTGTTTTCTCCTCGAAGCGCTTCCCGCCTGACGGCGCCAACCGCGGACACTACCGCAATCCGCGCATCGACGTGCTAGTCGATCAAATCCGCACGGAAATGGATCGCGAAAAAAGGAAGACCCTCTGCAGCGAAGTTCAAACAATCCTAGCGGACGATCTGCCCTACCTGCCGCTGTGGTTCACCGACGTCGTCTCCGTCCATCGCCGCTCTCTCGGCGAACTCCAACTTTCCCCCACCGGCGATTACGACTTTCTCTCCACTCTGAGCGACCAGTCAGAGGTAAAGTAATTGGGATTCCATATGGACTTGTCGGGCATCCAGAAATCTACCCTTGCATCGTGAACGTGATTAAAGTCTCGGCGCCTTCGTGCTCAACGGGTTTTCCAACTACCACGCTCAACGTACTACTCCCACTACCCAACCATATGGTGCCTTCAGGAGTGTCTATGACCGGCGCGTCGTACTCTTTCCTCAGGGAAGCCACCGCCGGCTGCTTATCCTTGCCAGCTACTGCGTAGATGAGCATGATTAGGCGCCCCTCCGCGAACTGGGCTGAGAGACCTTGCACGCATACCGGGGATGAATGTTTGGCTGGAGTGCATCCTGGCCCAGGATGCGCGGTAAAACCAAATATTGAAATATCATCCCACTGATAGCAATTCTTTCTTGTCTTCGTTGAATCTTCGCAATGTGCTTTGGGATGCTGCGAAATAAAGGTTGCAAAGCTCTCGCCCAACTTATCGCCTTGCAGCTCGAACGGCACCGAACTGGTGGAACGAAATTGGGGCGCTGCTGTAAGCGCAGTTGTCAGCAGGAATATCTGAGAGAGGACAATCAGGCCGCGCATGAATGTTCTCCAATCGTCTATGCCCTGGAACTGCGTTTCCCGTGCTACTTCAGCGCCTTTTCAATCTCCGTCAGGGGAATTGCGCCTTCGCGAATAATTTTCCACGCTCCGCCTCGAACTTCGACAATCGTCGATCCAAGCACCGCCCCGGTCTCTCCACTGTCCAAAATCAGCGGCAGCCGTCCGCCAAGCTGTTTCATGACTTGCTCCGCGCTCGAGCAGGACGGAAATCCTGAAATATTCGCGCTCGTTCCTGTAATCGGCCCGTCAAACTCCTCGATCAATCCTCTGGCCACATCGCTCTTCGGCCAGCGCAACGCCACTTTTCCCGTGTTCGCCGTCACCTTCAGCGGCAAGCGGTTCGCCGCATCCACGACCAGCGTCAACGCTCCCGGCCAAAACTCCTGCGCCAGCCGCAAAAAATTCTGCGGCACCTCGCGCGCCATCTGCATGGCCTGCTCGAGCGAACGCACCAAAATGGGAAGCGCGCGCGTCTCCGGACGCCCCTTCACTCTGTAAATTTCATCTACCGCGGCGAGGTTAAACGGGTCGGCAGCCAGCCCGTAAAACGTGTCGGTAGGAATTCCGATGACACTTCCCCGGGAGAGAAAATCCGCTGCGTAACGCAGCACTTCCGCTTCCGGGTTTTGCGCATTCACGCGCAACAGTTCTGCCGGCAACTTTTTGGCCTTTGGCGAAGACATAAGCCCGCATTCCGCGCTTCGCCCGCAATTTCACTCAATCGGCCGACGCTACCATACCCCTCTAGCGCATGCAATAAGAGCCTGCCGTTGGAAGTGAGCGCCTCAGATACGCGTGGCGATGTGGCCAAATCTAGCGTCTCTCTCAAACACTTCGAAATTCTCATCCGTAACTTCAAGGCAAAACAAAGCATCAAACGCGTGTGATTCCGCTTTCCATTCTTGATCTTTCACCGATCCCCCAAGGCGCAACTGCAGCCGCCGCTCTACGCAACTCGCTCGACCTCGCGCAACATGCGGAAGCCTGGGGCTACCACCGCTTTTGGCTGGCGGAACATCACAACATGCCCGGCATCGCCAGCGCCGCCACCTCTGTGGTCATTGGTTATATCGCGGGCGGCACCAAAGCAATCCGCGTCGGCTCCGGCGGCATCATGCTACCGAATCATTCCCCTCTTGTGATCGCCGAGCAATTCGGCACGCTCGCCTCGCTCTATCCAGACCGCATTGACCTCGGCCTCGGCCGCGCTCCAGGAACCGATCAGCCCACCGCCCGTGCCTTGCGCCGCAACATGTCCGACACTTCGGACAAATTCCCCCAAGACGTCGAAGAATTGCAATCCTATTTTGAACCCGCCACGCCAAATCAAAAAATTCGCGCTGTTCCCGGCGCAGGTCTTCGCGTGCCCATCTGGCTGCTCGGCTCAAGCCTCTTCAGCGCGCAACTCGCCGCAGAACTGGGCCTGCCATTTGCGTTTGCATCGCATTTCGCGCCTGCCGACATGATGCAAGCCTTGCAGCTCTACCGCGCACAGTTCAAGCCTTCCAAGCAGCTCGATCGCCCCTACGCCATGCTCGGCCTCAACGTCGTCGTTGCCGAAACTGACGCCCAGGCACGCTACATTTTCTCGTCGGTGCAGCAGGCTTTCACCAATCTTCGTCGCGGCACTCCCGGCCAAATTCCTCCGCCCATCGACGACATCGATTCCTATTGGTCGTCCCAGGAAAAAGCCTCCGCCAGCATGACGCTCCTCTGCTCGGCAGTGGGCTCCCCAGACACCGTTGAACGCGGCGTGCTCAGATTCATTGAACTCACGCAACCCGACGAAATCATCACCACCGCGCACATCTACGATCACGCCGCCCGCCTCCGCTCCTTCGAGTTGCTCGCCGAAATTCGTGCCCGCCACATTTCTCGTAGTTCACAAAACGCTTCTTCTTTCGCTTCGTCCGCACAGCATAGTTAGGACCCGCCTGTCGCTTGCTCCGACGCTTCTAGGGGAAGCGAACCGCGTTCAGCACCGGTCCGTTAACCTCTCCCGCCCGAAATTTGCTACGCTCCTTTCAATGGCCACCGCCGGCAAACCCGCCCGCAAACCTGCGACCGCAGCCCTGACAGGAGTCCTCACCAGCCGCGACAACCGCTGGCTCAAAGAATTCCGCATGGCGCTCCGCGGCGGGCTTCCCACGGAATCCGGCTCCGTTGGCGTCGAAGGCGTCCGACTTGTCGAAGAAGCGCTTCGCTCTGGCTGCCCCATCGAAGCGGTCCTCCTCAGCGAGTCCGGCGAACGCCACCACGAACGTCTCGCTCCCCTTATTAGCCGGCCCGAAATGGCGTTTCCCGTTCTACGCACAACTGACCGCCTATTCGAAGGCCTCGCCGACACCGAGCATCCGCAAGGCGTCGCCGCTCTAGTCCAGCCACGCATCACGACTCTCGATGAATTGGTAAGCGCGCCCGCGTCTTCTTGCGCGCCGCTGCTTGTGGTTCTGGCGGGCGTCCAGGACCCGGGGAACGTCGGCACCATCTTGCGCACCGCTGCGGCGTTCGGGGCCACCGGCGCTGTCACAGCCGCTTCCGGCCAATCGGGCACCGCCAGTCCATTTTCGCCGAAAGCCCTGCGCGCTTCGGCCGGCGCGGCACTTCATCTCCCGATTCTGCCTGGAATGTCGCTGCCCATTCTTCTTACGCAACTGAAAATCGCGAATGTTCGCACTCTTGCATCCAGCGTGCACGAGCCGCGCGAAGGCGAACCGCGCGTCCTATCCCCCCGGGAAGTGGATTGGTGCGAGCCAGTCGCTCTCCTCGTCGGCAACGAAGGCGCCGGCCTCCCTGAAGAAGTGGAACGCAGCGCCGACGCCCGCATCCGCATCCCGATGGCCAGCGGCATTGAATCGCTCAACGCGGCTGCAGCCGCTGCGGTCCTGTTCTACGAAGCCGCCCGCCAGCGCCATCCCCAGCCATAGGGCCACCCCGTGTTTGCACTGAGCTTCGGAGGGCCGTGCCCGTCTTCGATGCTAAACTCTTCCTGTCCATGAGCCTCTTTTCCAAGCTTCCGCAACCCGCCTTCGAAGACTCCACGCACCAGCCCCTCGCCGAGCGCATGCGCCCTCGCACCCTGGATGAATTCATCGGCCAGGAAAAACTCCTCGGCCCCGGCAAACCGCTACGCCAGCAAATCGAAAACGATGAAATCACCTCGATGCTGCTTTGGGGACCGCCGGGCTGTGGCAAGACCACGCTCGCGCGACTGATTGCGCGCCTCACCCGCTCGGAGTTTGTGGCCTTCAGCGCCGTCCTCGCCGGCATTAAGGAAATTAAGGAAGTGATGGCCGCCGCGGAACACAAGTCCCACGCGGCTCAGCGCACTATCGTCTTCGTCGACGAAGTCCATCGCTTCAACAAAGCCCAGCAGGACGCGTTTCTCCCCTACGTCGAAGCCGGTCACATCACTCTTATTGGCGCGACCACCGAAAATCCGTCATTCGAAGTCATCTCGCCGCTTTTGTCACGTACCAAGGTCTATGTCCTCGATCCTCTGACCACACCTCAAATTGTGGATTTGCTCCGTCGCGCCATGGTCGACAGGGACCGTGGACTTTGTAACGAAAACGCGGAAGCAAGTGACGACGTCCTCTTCCGCATCGCTTCCTTCGCCAACGGCGATGCCCGCTCCGCCTACAACACCCTAGAACTCGCTGCTCGCAGTGCAAAGCCAGGCGCGGGGGGCGCGCGCACGATCACCCGCGAGCTTCTTGAAGACGTCCTCCAGCGCAAACTACTCCGCTACGACAAAGCCGGCGAGGAGCACTACAATCTCATCTCCGCGCTCCACAAATCCGTACGAAACTCCGACCCCGATGCGGCGCTTTACTGGCTCGCGCGCATGATCGAATCCGGCGAGGACCCGCTTTATCTCGTCCGCCGTATGGTGCGCATGGCCAGCGAAGATATCGGCCTCGCCGAGCCCGGCGCGCTGGCCGTCACTCTCGCCGCCAAGGATGCGTTCGATTTCCTCGGCGCGCCCGAAGGCCATCTCGCGCTTGCCCAAGCCGCCGTCTATCTCGCGCTCGCCCCAAAATCCAATGCCGTTTACACTGCCTACGGCGAAGTTATCGAGGACGTGCACAAGACCGAAGCCGACCCCGTTCCCCTGCACCTTCGCAACGCCGTTACCGGCCTCATGAAAAATGTCGGCTACGGCGAAGGCTACAAGTACGCTCACAGTTTCGACGACAAAGTTACCGACATGACCTGCCTCCCAGGCAATCTCGGCAGCCGCACATACTACAAGCCCACAGATCAGGGCTTCGAGCAGCGCCTTCGCGCTCGCCTCGACGAAATTCGAAAGCTCAAATCCCGGCCGGCGTCCAATCCCTGAGGTGATCGGATGAAACAAATCGCATTTTTACTCGTAAGCTTGCTTCTCTGCATTCCTGCCGCGGCGAAGCGCAAACCGCCGAAGCGCCCGCGCATTCTGGGGATCGCCGGCGTCACCATTCTTGTTCCGGATATCCCCGAGGCCCACAAGTTCTATGAAAAACTTATCGATCCGAATCACTCTTGCGAGTACTGCGACAACGTTCCTCCGCGCTTCTTGCTTCTCCCCAGCGGACAGCGAATCACACTCGAAAAAGTGCCCATTCCTTCTCCCACAAACCTTCTCGCCGAAGTATCTTTTGTGACGGACGACATGGAGGGATTCAAGAAATTCTTCAAAGCTCACAAAATCTATTTTGACGAGGTCAGGAAGAAGCGCGGCGGTGAACTTATCCGCATTTTGTTCCAGGATCCCGAGGGCCATCACCTTTCCATCACGGATTCCTATCACTTAGGACACTCCGAGGACCTGAACGCCGGCCTGCCACCTTCGAATCCAGCCAATCCTGTTCGCATCATTCACGCGGGCATTATTGTCAAGGACCGAGCCGCCACCGATCAGTTCTACAAAGACCTCCTCGGGTTCCGCCCTTACTGGCACGGCGGCATGAAAGATGACGAAACCAATTGGGTCGCCATGCAAGTCCCCGACGGCACCGACTGGGTCGAATACATGCTACGCATCGCCCCCAACGCCGATAAGCACACACTCGGCGTAATGAACCACATTGCGCTCGGCGTTCCAGACATTCATGCCATCGCCAACCAGATCGTCAAAGCCGGCATCCAACCAACCGAGTCTCCCAAAATCGGCCGCGACGGCAAATGGCAGCTCAATCTCTACGACGCCGGCGATACGCGCGTCGAATTCATGGAATTCACTCCTGTCCAAAAACCCTGCTGCTCGGAATTCACGGGGCCGCACCCCGTGCCTCAACCTCCCGCTAAGGCGCCCTTCCCACAATGACTCGTTTTCGCTTCCCAAACCGGCTCCTGGGGTTTTCGTCTCTCTGTTCTCTTATCCTTTTCCTGCAGTTTGGTTTTTTCGCTCCGCGCGCTCGCGCCCAGGATCTCGACAAGCCCCTCCAAAACATCGACGACGAAGTCACGGCCTTCAGCTTCGCGCCTGACGGCCGCATCGTCTATTCCGTCCGCCGCAACATCAAAACCAAGAAATACGATCTCCAGCACGATGACATTTGGCTTCAGGAGACTAACGGCAAGCGCCGTCGGCTTCTCCAGGGAGAGAAATTCAATCGCGGTGATCAGCCCTTTTCCTACATCGGCGACGCCTTCCATTGGTCTTCCAACGGCCGCCTCATCCTCGCTCAACTCTTCACCACCACCGTCGTCGACGAAACCGGCCGCACCGAAGACTCCTTCATGACCCTCGTTATGGAAGAAAACGGCAAAGAAATCCGCCTGGGAAAAGGGGAAAGCACCATCCAGGACTGTTTCGACGCCACCTGGCTGCAAGACAACGCCACCATTGTCTATCTCACCGAAGCCGTCAAGCCCCGCATGTTGTTCTCCTTCCGTTATTCCAATATCACGACCGGCCCGGCCGGCCTCGCCTTTGAAGGCCGCACCTTTATCGACTCCGATCGCATCCCCGGTACCAACGCTGCCATCGCCGTCGAGCGCAATCGCGCATTGACCGGTCCACCCCGCCTGCAGCGTCTCGATCTCCTTGCGCAGGACGACAAGGAAGTCGCCACCCTAGATGGCTACGAAGGCGGCCTTTCGGTTTCACCCAGCGGCGAAAAAGTTGCCTATTTCATCGACCGCGAAATTCTCGAAGTGCGCAACCTCGCCGTTCCCGATCATTTTGTCCGCCTCCGTGTGGGTCTCGGTGTTTTCCGCTGGGCCCACGACGAAAATCGCATCCTCCTCAAGCGCGCCACGGAAAGAAAATCCGGAGACATGGTCTGGATTAACATTCCCCCGCTCCTGGCGCAGCAACCCGGCAAGGATGTCCCTATCATCCAGCCAACCCCGCAACCAATCCTCCACGGCCTTACCTTCCGCGACTTCGCCATCTCCCCCGACGGCCGCCTCCTCGGCGTCGTCCTGCCTGGCAAACGCAATCTCATGATCTTCCCCCTTTCTGGCTAATGGGACAGACATTCCTGTCTGTCGTATTTTCTGTCTGCTGCCTGACTGTCACGGCCGTGATCGACTACAGCCACCTCTCTTAAAAAAATGAACCCGCGCCACACATCCGCGCGGGTCGTCCATTCCCCCAACACGCCGCCTCAACTCATTCGAACTGCTTCACTCGCTTCCGATGCTCCATAAAAATGCACGCATCCTCAACCACCATCAACCCCGCCGCCCTTGCTCGCTCCGCCGCTTCCGCATTTTCAATCCCCAGCTGCATCCAAACCACGTTCGCGCCAACTTTTATCGCGCCTTCCACCACCGGCGGCACATCTTCCGCTCGACGAAACACGTCCACGATCTCGATTTTCTCAGGGACATCTTCCAGCCGCGCGTAACTCTTCTCCCCCAGCACTTCCTTTTCGTTCGGATTCACTGGAATTACTTTGTATCCCGCCGCTCGCATATATTCTGTCACTTCGTAACTCGGCCGCGTGGGATTCGAGGACAGCCCCACCACTGCGATCGATTTATATTTTTTCAGGATTTCGAGGATTGGATCAGCGGTGACGGTCGCGCCTTCCGGCAACAACACTCTCATCGTGCCGCCAACTCGCCTTTTCCTGCTCGCTTCGCCAAAATCTGCCCCATCGCCGCCAGGCACTTCTCATTCTCTTCCGCCGTCCCCACTGACACGCGAAATGCTTCCGGAAATCCCATCCATCCCAAAGGCCGCACGATCACTCCCAGGTTCAGCAGCTCGTCACACAAATTCTTCGCTTCCGGCCCCACTTCCATAAAAACAAAATTCGTCTCGCTCGGCACCGGCCGCAAGCCCAGCCTGGCTAAGCCTTCGCTCAAACGTTTCCGTTCGCTCGCATTCGTCGCGATGCAGCGCTCGACGTGTTCCCTGTCATCCAGCGCCGCCAGCGCTCCTGCCTGCGCTACTCCCGACGTGTTGAACGGCGTCCTCAATTTGTTCATCGCGGAAAGCAGTGCTGGCCGCCCGATGGCAAAGCCGATGCGCATCCCCGCCAAGCCGTACACTTTTGAAAATGTTCGCAGAATTAGCAGATTCTTCCGCTTCCGATACAACTCCTCCGAGTGTCTGCGATCCAGGCTTGGCGCGTAATGGATATACGCTTCGTCGAGCACCACCAGCACGCCGTCGGGCACGCGCACCAGAAACTCCTCAAACTCCTCCGCGCGAAACGCCGTGCCCGTCGGATTGTTCGGATTTGCCAGATAAATCACGCCTGTCTTCGGCGTAATCGCTCCCGCCATCGCCTTCAAGTCAAATGCAAAATCCTTCTGCGGAACAAGCACCAGCTCCCCTCCGCTCGCGCGAATCGCAACAGAAAACGGCGCGTAGCTTCCGTACGACGTCATCCCCTGCAACCCCGCTCGCAAAAGCACGCGCGAGGCCAAATCAATAATCTCACTCGACCCCAGCCCCACAAAAATCTCGTCCGTGGAAACTCCCGTCCGCGCCGCCAGCGCCTCGCGCAGCAGATGCGTTCCTCCATCTGGATAACGGTGCGCCTCCGCGAGCGCTTTCTTGGCGGCTTCCACCGCCTTTGGCGATGGCCCGAGCGGATTTTCATTCGACGCCAGCTTTACGGCGTGAATCTTCAGCTCGCGTTCCACTTCCTCGATCGGCCGCCCCGGCACATACACGGGCAGCCCTCGAATGTAATCCGGTATCAGATCTTCAATCGTCCGTGTCATCGTGTTCGGATTTCTCGGTGAACTCTCAGTTCTCTGCGCAAGTTGTGGAAATACCCGATTCCTTTCTATTCTCGCACCCTGAAACACGCGTTGCATAATCGCTGCAGGTGGCGTGCTCCACCAGCTAACCTCGCACCCCTCTCCTTCACTTCCTGTACTTCATCTATTCCCCGTCGCCTTCTTCAACTGCTCGATCTCCGCCCTCCGCAGCGCCCGATATTTCCCCGGCTCTACATCCAAAATCAGCGGCCCCATTTGTACTCGCCGAATTTTCTCCACCAAATGTCCCACCTTCTCGAACATCCTCCGAATCTGCCGGTTCCGTCCCTCGATCAAAATCACTTCATACCACGGATTCGCTGCGTCCTCCACAAGCCGTATTTTCGCCGGCGAGGTTTTCACTTGCCGCCCATCCTCCAATTCAATCGGCACTCCCGCGCGCAGCCGCTCCAGGGACTTCTCATCCGGCTTTCCGCTGACCTTCACCAAATACGTTTTCGGCATGTGCGAGCCGGCCTTCATCATCTTCTGTGCCAGCGCTCCATCATTCGTCATCAACAGCAATCCTTCGCTCGCATAGTCCAGCCGCCCCACGGGATACACCCGCCCCACGCGCTTTTCAATCAAATCCATCACCGTTGGTCGCCCCTCTGGATCGCTTACGGTCGTCACATATCCCTTCGGCTTATTCAGCAGAAAATAGACCGGTCCCTCCGGTTTCTCAATTTGCCTCCCGTCCACACAAATAACATCTTGCTCGGCATCAGCTTTCGTTCCCAGTTCGCGCACAACCACGCCGTTCACCGTAACGCGACCTGCAACGATAATCTCCTCGCAGGCGCGGCGCGACGCAACCCCGCACCCCGCCATTATCTTTTGCAATCGTTCGAGTGCCATCAGCTAGATCGTGTAGGGCCCGCCTTCCGAGGCCGGCCGCTCTTGTAGTGGCCGGTCTTTAGACCGGTGCTTTTCTCTGTCTTCTGTGCGCTCTTTGGGAATTCTGTTTGGCAATATGCTTTGGCCCTTCATCGAACCGATCCAAATTCTTTCCCGTTACGCTCTTCCGCAACTCTTCCACTTCCTTCGGCCCCAACAATCGGTATCTCCCCCGTGGCAAACCCTCCACCGACAAACTCCCCAATCCAATGCGCATCAACTTCTCCACCGGATGCATTTCCTTCATTAACACGCGCCGCAACTCCTCCTTCTTCGAATCCCGCATGCGCACTTCGTACCAAAAATTCGCCGCCCGCCCGCGCGTTGCATCTGGCTGCCGCACCGTCTTCATTTTCAATCCTACTTCTTTTCCAATCCGGTCCAAGTCCGCCAAGGTCAGCATGCCCTTCACTTTGACGTGATACACCTGTTCGATCTGCGCCCAGTTCTTTAGCATTTCAGCCGTCAGATCGCCGTCATTCGTCAAAAACACCAGCCCCGACGCCGCATACTCCAAGTTCCCGACTGGAAACACGCGCTCCGGCAATCCCCGCAGACAATTTCGCAAAGTCTTCCGCCCCTCAGGATCAGCCATCGTCGAAACCACTTCCGGGGGCTTGTGCAAAGCCAAGTAAACATTCCGTTGCGCCGTTGCGCCGACAGTCCGGCCCGCCGCTTCAATCTTGTCCTTCGCCGGATCAGCCTTCGTTCCCAGTTCCCTCACCACCAGGCCGTTCACGCGCACCTGTCCGCTCAAGATCAATTGCTCCGCATGCCTCCGCGAAGCAATCCCGGCCCGCCCAATAATCTTCTGTAATCGTTCCTGCATATCGTCTTTGCGTGTATTCCGGCCACGCGCCTGTAGGGGCACGATATATCGTGCCCGTCTTGACGGTATCGCCGTACCATTCCTCGGTGGGAAATCTACTCTCCAGCAGCCGTGGACTTCACGACGGGCGGTGGCGGATCTTCATCGAGTTGCCCCGAAGGCATCCCTTCGGATGTGGCCAGCGCTTCGTGTTCGCGAAACGCCTCGGCTTCCGCAAGATCCTCTCCAACATGTGCGATTGCTTCGGCTGTGTCGTCATGCGTGTGCTCATGCGAACCCGCTCCCTCGGACAGTGCGCCCTCGCCAGCCTCGGTTGTACGCGCTCCTTCGCTCGCCACTTGCCACTCCTCACTCGCCACTTCCCCACCCGAAGGCGCGACTCCCTCATCGCTCCCCAGCGCCTCGCGAGCCAGCGCCTCGAACTCCTTCAAGCTCGGCAACTCTTCCAGATCGCTCAACCCAAACCGCATCAAAAATTCCTTCGACGTCTTATAAAGTATCGGCCGCCCAATCACTTCTTTCCGCCCCGCCGTCGTAATCAACCGCTTGTCCAAAAGCGTGCTGATCACGCCCGACGTATTCACCCCGCGAATTTCCGAAATCTCCGGCGAAGTCACCGGCTGCTTGTAAGCAATTACCGCCAGCGTCTCCAGCGCCGGCATCGTCAAGCGCAGCGGCGGCCGCAAGCTCTTGATGAATCTCCGTACCACGTCATGCTGCTGCGGCTTGGTGTACAACTTGTATCCGCCAGCCACCGCGCGAATCTCAATCCCGCGCTCCTCCGAGCCATAACTTCCCACCAACTCATCGAGCGCTGCCTGCACCACAAGCTTCTCTTCCCCCAGCGCCTTGGCGAGTTGCTCGATCGTAGCCGGCTCATCCGCCGCATAAATAATCGCTTCCAACGCCGCTTTTCTCTCTTCGTTTGTCATACTGGCCTCGTGTCCGATTGCCGCGTCCGAACCTTCCGTGCACCTGTCATTCCGAGCGTAGCGAGGAATCTCTCTTCGTCTTTTCTGCTCTTCTCCGTGTCCTCTGCGCCCTCAGCATCCTCTGCAAATATTCCGAACTCTTTTGTACTCACGATTCACTATCCACTACTCACTATTTGTATTCCTCATCAATCTGCTTTATCTCTCCCCGCTCATCGAAAATTACATCAAACGCCTTGCCCTTCTTCACCACAATCTCACCAAACTGCTTCTCCTGCGCCAAGCCCACCGCCTGCAATTTCACCATTTCCAAAACCGCCAGAAACGCCACAATCATCGCGTGCCGCGAAGGACAAGCCTCAAAAAACTGAATCAGATTCACCATGCTGTCCGCACTGGCCAAAATCTGCGCCCGCAACGCCGCGATCATCTGCGCCACGGTAAACTGCTCGTGCTGCAACTCGATCCGCGAAACTTCCTTGCGCCGCTCGAGGACCTGCTGAAAGACTTTCACCAAGTCCACAAGCGAAACGACCAGCTCGCCTTCCGTCCCCTCGTCGTTATAAAGCGATTTGTCCGGCTTCGACCAGACGTTCTCTTCAATCTGCTGCTTCTGATACAAAAGCTGCGCCGCGTTCTTGAACTTCTCGTGCTCCACCAGCCGCTGCACCAATTCCGCCCGCGGATCGCCCTCCGCGCCTTCCTCCGCAGCCAACGGATCCGGGGGCAAGAGCATCTTCGACTTGATGTAAATCAAAGTGGCGGCCATATAAATAAAATCCGCGGACACATCCACATTCAGCTCTTCCAACTTGTGCAGGTATTCGAGGTATTGCGCCGTGATCAGCGAAATCTGAATATCATGGATATTCATCTCCTGCTTCTTGATCAAATCAAGCAGCAGATCCAGCGGCCCCTCGTACAAAGGTATGCTCACCTTGTAAGCCGCATTCTTGGCGCTTTCCGCGCCCGCATCTCCCGTCATCTTATTCCCCGGCGTAGCCATTCTCAGATCTCTCTGCCCCAAACGCTCTCCGCACAATCTGCCGAACTCTTCGGCCTGTAAGGGATGGACTGACCTCTCAATTTTTCCACCTCAATTCTATACTGATTCTCTAGCTCTCGTCGCCGAACCTAGGCCCGCCTCGCGAACACGCAAAGTCGCACCTTCCCGAAATTCTTCTTTGGGGGGTGACGGAATTACCCTCGGGTTTCGTCCCATCCGTTGCTAACCGCCAAGTCTGACGGTAAACTTACCGTCGTTTCCAGCGTCCAACCTGATCATGAACAAATTCTCCAAGTACCGCGTGCTCATCGCTGGCATCCTTTCCCCCCTGGCGGCCTTAATCTTCTACGAGCTGGTCTATGAAACTCTGACTGCCCGTAGCACCAACCTAGAACACGATTGGCTTTTCCGCCTTTCCGTTTCTACGCCTGCGATGCTTATACCATTTCTCTTCACGCTCTGGCTTGTCCTCAAAGACCGGCGACAACACCCGCTTTCCCGCTCCGCCCAAATAGGGTTCGGCCTCGCCATTCTCTCGGTCTTTCTTGCCGCAAAACCCATCAGCGATGGCATCACCCGCGCCAAGCAATCCCGAAACCAAGCCTTGCAAGGCGTCCCCGCACCTTTATTCACTACCATGGATATTCTCGGAAACTCTCAGCGCCTCGCGGATCACAAAGGAGAAGTCGTGCTCGTCAACATTTGGGCCACTTGGTGCGGCCCCTGCCGCGCGGAAATGCCCAAGCTCGATCAGCTATATCGAGACAAAAAACAACAAGGCTTCATCGTTTTCGGATTATCGGACGAAGACGTCCCTCAGCAACGTAAATTCCTTAAACAGATCCCCGTGACTTATCCTCTTCTCACACTGAATGGCGACGTTCCCAGTCTCTATCGCGAAATTGCGCGCTATCCGGCGATTTTCCTCATCGATCGCCAGGGTCGCCTCCAACCCGCGCCGCCTCCCGGTCAGCCTTTCGAGAAGCTCCAAGCATCCATTGATGCTCTGCTTAAGTAGCGCCTTGTTTTTCAGTAGTGCTTTATTCTTCAGCAGCGCCTTGTTATTCTTTGTCGCCACTAGCCGCTAGCCACTCGTCACTTTCTGTCACCAAAAACTTCCTGCCTCTTCTTCCCCCACCCAAAAACTGCTTCCCGAACCCGCTCCATCGTCTTCCTCGCCTCCACCCGCGCCCGCTTCGATCCCTCATCAATCATTTCCAAAACCCGCCCCGGCCGCTTCTCGTACTCCACTCTTCGTTCCCGCACCGGCGCAATCCACTTAATCAAATTCTCCGCCATCGCGGCTTTGCACTCAATGCACCCAATCCCCGCCGTGGTGCACCCTTGCCGCACCCACTCCAACCGCCCTGGCTCCCCCGCCGAGAACAGTTTATGCCAGTCGTACACCGGACACACGTCCGGATTTCCCGGATCCGTTCGCCTCTTCCGCGCCGGGTCCGTCACCATCACCTTCGTCTTCTTCCGTATCTCCTCATCCGTTTCGCTCAACGTAATCGCATTCCCATAACTCTTCGACATCTTGCGCCCATCCAGCCCCGGTATCCTCGGCGTCTTCGTCAGCATCACTCCCGGCTCGACGAGCAGATGCGTAAGCCTGCCCAGCCCGTTCGATAAGTAATAGCCTCGTTCTTGAAGCGACGACGCACGATATGCAGACTTAAGCAAATTGATCTTGTCGGCGAGCGTAGTCTTCGCCGAAGGCGTGATTTCGAGGCCAGCCTTGGAAGATATCCCACAGGCTGTGGCGATCCCGTACAACTCTGTGTCTTTGGTAAAATTGGTAAAAACAGGATCCGCATACGCTAGATTGCATCGCCGCACAATCTCCCGGCTCAACTCCACATGCGAAACCTGATCCTCCCCGACCGGCACATAGAGCTGTGCTCCCTTTTCGCTGTAAATCACAATATCCGCCGTCTGCAAACACGGATACCCTAAAAACCCGTAATTGTGCAGATCCTTATCCTTCACCTGCTCCAAAGCCTCTTTATACGTCGGTACCCGCTCCAACCAACTCAACGGCGTCACCATCGACAGCAACAAATGCAACTCCGCATGCTCCGGCACCAATGACTGCAGAAAAATCACGGACTTGGACGGATCCAGCCCCGCCGCCAAATAATCCGTCATGATTTCGATAGTGTTCAGGGCAACGGCGGAGGTGTCCGCGTAGTCGCTCGTCAAAGCATGCCAATCCGCAATGAAGTAAAAACACTCATACGCCGGCACCGGCGCTTTAAACTCCTCGCTCAGCGCATTTTGTAATCGAACCCAGTTTTCCAACGCCCCAAAATAATGCCCAATGTGCAGCCTCCCTGTGGGCCGCATCCCGCTAATCACGCGACTCCTCTTCTTCCCCCCAGCCCCTGTCGTCACCCGTGTCTCCCTATCTCCCAGATAGCCGCTCGGCTCGCGCAACCGTCATTCCGAACGGAGCAGGCCGACGCTTTTTCTTTCCGCTTCGCTCCTGCGAAGCGGTCGGCCTGCGCAGTGAGGAATCTCTCTTCGCTTCTATCTGGCGCCGCTGCTCGCATACCCTGCATTAAACTCTTTCTTTTCCCTTGACAAAAGTTAACTTTCGCGGTACTATCTGCATTGGATAAGTTCGCGCCCTCAACCCAAGCAATCATCCCGTCAATCGCGTAAGTCATTTAGAATCCGCACTTCTACAAGTGTTCATTATAAAGAGCTTGATATTCTTTAGAATCAACACTTACACAAAACCGGGGGGGAGGGGTACCCCGTAATCCTCTTCCTCCTGTACTTCCCATGCCTCCTTTATTTCAAAATCTCCCGCGCAATGATCGTCCTCTGGATCTCGCTGGTCCCCTCATAAATCGTAATCACCCGCGCGTCCCGGTACATGCGCTCGACATCGGTCTCCCGCGAGTAGCCGGAGCTGCCGTGGATCTGGACGGCCTTGGCTACCACCCGGTTCACCATCTCGCTGGCATACAGCTTCGCCTTGGACGCCGCCGCCCCCAGCTTCCCCGGGTGCGTATCCTTCAGCCACGCCGCATGATAGACGAGCCCCCGCGCCGCCTCGATCTCCGTTTGCATGTCCGCCAGCATCCATTGAATCGCTTGGAACTCGCTGATGGTCTTCCCAAACGCACGCCGTTGCTTGGCATACTTCACCGACTCGTCCAGCGCTCCCTGCGCAAGGCCGAGCGCCTGCGCTGCAATCCCAATCCGCCCGCCGTCCAGCGCGCTCAGAGCAATCTTCAACCCCTGGCCTTCTTCGCCGAGGCGATTCTCGCGCGGCACTTCGCAGTCGTTCAACAAAATCTCGACGGCAGGCGAGCTGCGCTGGCCCATCTTGTCTTCGTGCCGCCCAACCTTGAAGCCGGGAAAGCTTGGCTCGACAAGGAAGGCCGTGATGCCCTTGCCGCCCGCGTCAGGATCGGTCTTGGCAAACACGATGAACAGGCCGGCGACGCTGCCATTCGACACCCACGTCTTCGTGCCGTTCAGGCGATAGATGTCGCCGCCCGGCGAGCCCAGTGGCGCACCGCCCCAAGCCCCCGCGCCCGGCGCTAATGCCGGTTCTGGGGAGGTCCTCGCGCCCAACCCGGAGCCGACTCGTTGCATCGTAACCGCGCGGGCTTGAATACCCGCGGCGTCAGAGCCAGCCGCCGGTTCTGTGAGGCAGAAAGCGCCAAGAAATTCTCCGGTGGCCAGGCGACGCAGATATTTTTTCTTTTGCTCCTCGGTGCCGAATTTCAGCAGCGGAATTTGCACGGCCGAATTCGTGACGCCGAGCGAGGTGGCCATGCCCGCATCCACGCGCGCGACTTCCTCGAGCATCAGGACATAGGAAAGCGTATCGAGGCCCGGGCCGCCCCATTCTTCGGGGGTCATCATGCCGCAGCAGCCGAGGTCGGCGAGTTTTTTGATTTCCGCGGCGGGAAAACGTTCTTCGCGGTCGCGCTGCTTCACCGAAGGCCGCACTTCCGCCTCCATGAATTGGCGAACCGTATCCCGTATCAGTTTTTGGTGGTCGTTAAGCGAAAAATCCATCGTCTAGGCGTACCGGAAGGTACGCACGATGCTATCACACGGTGAACACGCGCTGATAGGTGGTGGGCGATCTGGAAGTTGGATGCCAATTTACATGACATTCCGCGATGGTTTGTACAAGAGCGGCTGAAGCTCGGCGACACTTCGGTTGCAAGCCTCGTCCCAAGGATATATCCCGATCTTATCGGGCCAGAAACACTGCCAGACGGGAAAGGAATCGCCCTCGTAAAACCAGTGAGCCCAACCTACATATTCTCCGTATTGGGTAGGGTGAACGACCCGAAAGCTGCACTTCACATCGTTCGCAAAGATATCGGCGCAGTCCGTATCCAAATCGAATTTGCGGCCTGATTTCAGTTCGTCACCGATGGTGTTTATGATTCGCGTGCCAACATCCGCGTCGAGGCCGCAAAGGATGATTTCGGGGTGTTGAAAGCGCATAAAAAAACCTGTTGAATAGGAGAACCATTCCTGGGCATCGTCGGAGTTAATCCGTGGAGCAACGCTCATCACGTGCCATCCATACTTGTCGATGACTTCAAGGAAACGAGCATCACCAGGCTTCAATCCATCTCGGTTCTTAGGATCGAGCATCACTTGTCTCCTGGGTTGAGCAAGTTGGTCGCTACAGCTTAAACAGTTCGCGGAAGCGGCGGGCGTGCACGCGGCTCACGGGAACTTCCGTGGATTTCTTGTCGCTCATTTTCAGGATGAACGTGGAATTGAACCACGGCACAACTTCTTTGATGTGCTGCGTGTTCACGAGAAAGGAGCGGTGCGGACGCAAGAAAGAATCGGAATCGAGCGCGGCATTCAATTCCTCGAGCGTGCGGTAATTCGTCGCGCCTTCCACGTCCCGCGTTACGACCACAATTGCATTGCCGTCGGTCGTCGCAAAAATGATGTCGTCGCCGTTCACGAGAAGCAGCCGCTGCTGCGAATTCACCAGCACCTTCACTTTCTGCGGCGCACTTTTCGTCGCGCCGAGCTGGCTCACCAGATGTTCGAGCCGCTCCGTGGTTGACGTCTGCGTGTCCAGCATTTTTCGCGCGCGCTGAATGGCTTTAGCGATGCGCGCCTTGTCAAACGGCTTCAGCACGTAGTCCACCGCGTTGACCTCGAACGCCTGCACCGCGTATTGATCGAAAGCCGTCGCGAACACCACGTGCGGAATTTTCATTTTCCGCTCGACCAATTTCTTCAGCACGCCAAATCCGTCGAGTCCTGGCATCTGCACATCGAGAAACACGAGATCGGGCGCGTGCTCCTTGATCAGCGCTACGGCCTCCACGCCGTTCTTCCCTTGCCCGATCACATTCACTTCGGGAAAGGCTTTCAGCAAGAACGCGAGTTCCTCCCGCGCCGGTTTCTCGTCATCCACGATGATGGTATTGATCGCCATGCTGTTGTGATTTCGAAGTGCCGCGTTAAAGCTCGGCCTCTACAGTGTATGATAACGCGGGAGAAATCGTACGTCTTATGCCCCTAAAAGAAGCCAGCCGCACCACCGCCAAGATTCTTCGCAGCAAGATTATTTACACAGGGCCCATCTTCGGAATTCGCCGCGATGAAGTGATCGAGCCCGGCGGTTTTCGCACCACGCGCGAAGTCATCACCCATCCCGGCTCCGTCGTCGTACTCCCCGCGTTCCCTGACGGCCGTATTCTCCTGGTTCGCCAGTATCGTCACGCGACGCGGCAATTCCTCTGGGAGCTCGTCGCCGGCAGGATCGACAAAGGTGAAAATCCGCGCAAAGCTGCTGCCCGCGAACTCATCGAAGAAACCGGTTACCGCGCTAAACGTTTCCACGTTTTCCTCGACATTTTTCCCACGCCGGGTTTTCTCGAAGAGCGGATGTACATTCTCCTCGCCGAAGATCTCACCGCAGGCAATGCCGAGCCTGAAGAAGATGAGAAAATTACTTCCAAAGCTTTTACGCACGGCGAACTGGAGATGATGATTCGCCGGAATAAAATTCGTGACGCTAAGTCGGTTGCTGGAATTTTGTATTATTTGCGCTTCCTGCTTCGGTCATAATGGTTTCCCAGGAACGCGGAAAATGATGCCAGCTTCTCCTCTTTCCCACGCCTTCAGCCGCTGAAGCGACTATCGTGCCGACAATCCCCGCTGATGCAAACGCGCTTGAAAGTGAAGCAGTTGCTGACTTGCGGAACGATGGGCTTGCACCGGTACATCAGATACTGTTCGCTACAACGATTTTCTTGGGAGCGTTCCTTCTCTTCCTGATCGAACCGCTCTTCGCCAGATTGATTCTCCCCTGGTTCGGAGGCTCGGCGGCCGTTTGGGTCACTTGTCTCGTCTTTTTTCAAACTGCTCTGCTCCTCGGCTATCTTTACGCGGACGCAACAAGTCGCCGGCTCGCGCCAAAACGCCAGTCCGCGCTTCATGCGGCACTGTTGCTCGTCAGTCTTTTTTGGCTGCCCATTGCGCCTCAATTAATTTGGCGCACGCACCAGGAAATCGATCCGACCTGGCGCATTCTGGGACTGCTCACGTTTTCCATCGGCCTTCCTTTCGTCCTGCTTAGCGCCACCAGTCCTTTGATACAGATCTGGTATACGGGCCGCGCTCCAGGCCGCTCACCATACCATCTATTCGCGCTCTCCAATCTCGCTTCCCTCTTCGCTCTGTTGAGTTTTCCTTTTTTGATCGAACCGCGTCTTTCATCGCGCCTTCAAACCGGCCTGTGGTCCTCGCTTTACGGATTCTTCGTTCTCTTCTGCACGCTCACTGCATGGCTCAACCGCAACGTTGCAACGAGTCCCACCGCTCCGAAACTAACGACCGGAACGACGGAAGAGGCCGCGCCTGAACTTCGCACGACACTCTTATGGCTTGGACTATCCGCGTGCGGGGCGATAATGCTCCTCTCGGTGACGAACCATCTCACCGAAAATGTCGCGCCTGTGCCGCTCTTGTGGGTCGTCCCTCTTGCTCTCTACTTACTTTCTTTCACTCTGGTGTTTGCCAGACATAGCTTTTATTCACGCTGGTTAATCGCGCGGCTGTCCGCCGTCGCGTTGGGCGCCGCGGGCTATGCAATTTATGATTCCTCGCTCACGCACGCGATCCAGATCGGCGTGCCGCTTTTCTGCTTGGGGTTGTTTGCCATTAGTCTTTTTTGTCACGGCGAATTGGCCCGGCGAAAACCTTCCTCACGCTATCTCACTTCGTTTTATTTGATCATCGCGCTAGGCGGCGCTCTCGGCGCTGTATGCGTTGGCTTGATCGCTCCGCGCGTGCTTTCTGGAGTGTATGAACTGCCCATCGCTCTTCTGCTGGCAGCTGTTCTTGCAACCATCGTGCTGTGGACCGAAGGATGGGAAGCAAGATTCTTTTGGGCAAGCATGACCGTTGCAATGGCCGTGGTTCTAACGCTGAACGTGCGCTCGACGGAAAAGAATTCCGTGTTCCGGGTGAGGAATTTTTATGGGGCGTTGCGCGTGCAGCAGTCGGCAAGCAGCGACGCGAACCCCTACCGGCTCCTACTCCACGGAAAAATCAAGCACGGTGGCCAGTTTCTGAATTCTCCGGCGAAACTCGAGCCCACTACTTATTACGGTCCTAAATCTGGTGCAGGACTTGCGCTGCGCTTCTGCTGCACGGGACCAAAGCGCGTGGGCGTGATTGGGCTGGGGGTGGGGACTCTGGCAGCGTACGCGGAACGCGGCGATACTTTCCGTTTTTACGAGATCAATCCGCTGGTTGTTGAAATCGCGCACGACTGGTTCACCTATCTGAAGCAGTGTGAAGCTGCGCCGGAGATCATTCTTGGCGATGCGCGATTGTCGCTGGAAAGCGAGCCGCCGCAGCGGTTTGACGTCTTGGTAGTTGACGCGTTTTCGGGAGACGCAATTCCGGTTCATCTGCTCACCAAAGAAGCCTTTGCGCTCTATTTTCGCCACTTGAAACCGAATGGCATACTTGCCGTACATACCTCGAATACGTATTTGAACCTGGCGCCAGTGGTAAAACTTCTGGCGGAAGATGCCAATTATTCCGCGCGACTGATTGCCAGCGAGGAAGATGCGCCCGCATTGATTACTTCTGCCGATTGGGTTCTTGTAACGCGCAACCAGGGTTTTTTGAACATTCCAGAGACTTCCGTAGGCAGCGAAGGCATCTCGGTGCCTGCGCATTTGCGGCTGTGGACAGACGATTACAACAATCTTTTCAAAATCCTTCGGCCTTTGAGCTACGCAACACGGGAATCCGCTGGATACTGATGTGATTTTCCATGAGACTTCGCGCGTGTAACATATGTTTCGCATTGTGAAACAAAGTTTCACAAACCCTGTGTTCACTTAGGGTTGCAGGAATGTCGCGGCTTGACACTCGGACGGTAAGAGATCGATTTTTCATTCAATCGATTTTATAAACGAATTTCCGTTCAGTTTCGCTTACAAAGAACGCGATTGCTCTCTTGACTGAATGCCTCATTCTGTTACACTCCGCGCAATTTGTGCGCGTGGCAGCTGTGTTGGTCCAGGTTAGGTTGCCGCGAGAAATGTCCACGTCTCCACCAGGAGGAGAAGATAAGTGCAAGGAACCGTGAAATGGTTTAATAACTCGAAAGGGTACGGCTTCATCGGGCGCGAAGATGGTCCAGATGTTTTTGTTCATTATTCCGCTATCGTGGGGGATGGCTACCGCACTTTGCAGGAAGGGGATGCGGTGGAGTTCGAGATTGTCCAGGGACCGAAAGGGCCCCAGGCGGCGAACGTGGCAAAACCGACCTGATTTATAGAAACCCAGTCGTCAAATGACCGGCAGAGAGCGCCCCTCTGCCGGTCTTCTTATTTGGAGAGAGTGAATAGTGAGTAGTACGAAGTGAGTAGCCGGAAAACGAAGCTAGGGTGCGGCGAGGCGGCCTATCAGGAGATGGAAGAAGGCGTCGGAATCGGAGCGCAGACAGACTTGAGCGTTGGGAGGGCCGGGTTCACGGCGAGTAAAACCCTTGTCGTCGACGACGATGTGCATGGGTTCGACGGGGCAGATTCTTGGATCGAGGATGTAGGCGAGCGTCATGGGATCGAACAGAGTCGGGGTTTGCTGGCCCCACTGGTGATAAAGCAGTGTTAAAGCATCGGTGAGCGAAGTTCCCTGCTTGAATACGTAGGCGCGTTTGACTTCATCAAACTTAAGTTGTGTCGAGTCGAGGGGCATGACGTAAAGGGGGACACGGGAGAGGAATAGTTTTTTAGCGGCGGGGATGTCGTTGATGATGTTCCACTCGGGCTCAGGGCCGCGGCTGGGGGACCAGGGGTCGCCGTAGCCGCGCTCGATGGAGCCACCCATCATGACCACGCGCTTGAGTTTCAGGAACGTGGCCGGGTCTTTGTCAAGAAGGGCGCCGACGTTCATGAGTGGGCCGATGGCGATTAGCGTGACTTGGCCGGGATAGCGGCGGATTTGGTCGAGAATGAAGTCGATCGAGTTTGGGTGAGAGGATTTGGCAAAATGGCCGCCTTCGCCGTAGGGGCGCTGGGTCATGGGATTGGTGGCGTGGGTCGGAGTGCCGGCTAGGACGGGAATATTCGTGCGACCGGCTTCGCCGAGCATGCGGTCAACGATTTTGGCGCGGGCTTCGGTGTCGCCGAAGGTGGTGGAGATGCCTAGGATTTGAAGCTCCGGGCTTTTGAGGGCAAGGGCGACGGCGAAAGCGTCGTCGATGTCGTCGCCGATATCGCTGTCGATGATGACTTTTTCGGGCGTGGTTGATCGTTGGGCCGGCTCCTCCCTTTGCGCCGAGAGAATAGGGTCGATGAGCAACGAGAGTAGAATCGCCACAATCGAGAAACGCATTCTGCCTCCCAACATGAATCCGAACGATACCGGATGCCTTAAATTTGGGGCCGCAGCAGCGCCTGATAAACCGTCGGCTGGCTTAACTCCTGCACATTGGGCCATTGAGGGCCAAGCATACGCTGCGTCATGCCAACAAAAATCACATCGTTCGCGGGATCCGCCCAGAACCACGTATCCGCCGCTCCCTGCCACCAAAACGTGCCTTTTCCAACCACTTCGTTGGCTTGCAGCGGGTCCGTGAAGACCGCGCAATCGTAGCCCCAGCCCAGGCCAGGCCGCGGACCGATTGAACTCTCGTCCGCCATCAGACTGTTCGCGAGATGGTTCGAGGTCATGAGCTGGGCCGTAGCCGGCGCCAGAATCCGCACGCCGTCCAGTTCGCCGCCATTCAAGAGCATCTGCGCGAAACGCAGATAGTCCTCCGCGGTAGACACCATCCCGCCGCCGCCCGAAGCCATCGAGGGCTGTGCCGTATAGTCAGCCGTGGCCCCTCCGCCCGGCGCATCCGCTGCCAGATGGCCCTCTTTGTCCTCTCTGTACAGCGTGGCAAACCGGTTTCTTTTTTCTTTCGGAACGTAAAAGCCCGTGTCCTTCATCCCCAGCGGCCCGAAAATGTGCTGCTGCATGAACTCGGGCAGAGACTGGCCCGACAGTTTTTCAACGATATAGCCTTGGATATCCATGGATACGCTGTATACCCACCGAGTGCCCGGCTGGTAGAGCAACGGTATCTTTGCCAGCCTCTCGATCATCTCTCGCAGGGATTGCGATTGCAGCACCTTCTGATCGTTGTACATCTTGTCGACGAGACTATTGCCGAAAAATCCGTAGGTGAAGCCCGCCGTGTGCTCCATGAGTTCGCTCATGGTCGGGGGATGGACGGGGTCTTCCAGAATCATCGCGCCACTCTGATCCACTCCCTTGAAAACTTTTAGGTGTGCGAACTCGGGGATGTATTTCGAGATCGGATCGGAGGGATGCCATTTGCCTTCTTCGTACAAGATCATCATGGCAACGCCGGTGACGGGCTTGGTCATGGAGTAAATGCGAAAAATGGTGTCCTTTGTCATCGGAGCGCCGCTCGCGATGTCTTTCTTGCCGTAGGTCTTCTCCTCGACCACCTTTCCGTGCCGCGCCAGGATCGTCACGATGCCGGCAAGCTCCTTTTCGTCAACTTGTCGTTGCATCGCTGCATGCAGCCGCTCGAGCCGCTCGGACGAGAAACCAAGGGCGTCCGGCTTGTTCTCGATAAGATCGGGGGCACTCCTATGGGCTTGCTGAGACTTGGTCTGATGCGCGCCGAGGACCAAGAACAGTCCCGCGAACAACAATGGGGCGATACGGAAGAGTCGTGTGTTCTTCATTTCTCTTACTCCTCTATGATTTCCGGAGTTGCTCTGCGTGGCCTTTTACGCCGGTTGATCAGCACGGAAGAAGCGATAACCGGAGTTGCAATTTAGACCTCTGGGTTGTGCATCCTACGCTTCTCCTGCTCTTGGCACAACGAATTTGCCAGCAGAGGCCGCATCCGAAAGACATCAATAAGCCGATTTCTGACTAACTGGTGATCGGAAACGGAGAACCGGCGGTGCGCGCTTCGCGCCGGTGTTCTTCCCCTGGGCAGTGGCCTTATAATCTGACGCATGGACAACAAACAGATTGCACGGATTTTGCGGGAGACGGCGCAGCTTTTGGAGATTGATGGCGCCATTATTGGGCGTTACCGGAGCTATGAGAAGGCGGCGGAATTGATCGATGGGTTGCCGGAATCGATCGAGCAGCTTGTGACGCAGCCGGATAAGCTGGAAGAGTTGCCGGGGATTGGCGAGCGGATGGTGGAGCATCTTCAGGAGATTGTTAAGACTGGCGATTATGCGCTGCGGAGGAAGCTGCTGAAAAAATATCCGGCGACGATACTGGATTTGCTGCAACTGCAATCGCTGGGGCCGAAGAAGGTGGCGTTTCTGTGGTCGAACTTCAAGGCGGGGACAGTCGCGGATGTGGAGAAGATCGCGAAAGAGGGGAAACTCCGCGACCTGCCTGGATTTGGCGAGAAAAGTGAACAGAACATTCTGAAAGCTATAGAGGTGTTCAAGAAATCTTCGGGGCGCTTCCACATTAATACGGCGGAAGAGGCGGCTGCGGTGATCATTGCGCACATTGTGAAGGCGGGAAAGGCCGTGGAGAGCGTGACGCCGGCTGGATCTTTGCGGCGCGGCAAGGAGACTGTGGGCGATCTGGATTTACTGCTGACGCTGGGCGCGGGACATACCTCGCAAAAACATGTGGATACGCTGGCGAAGCACATTTTGGAGTTTCCGGGGATCGATCAGACTTTGGCGCACGGAGAAAACAAGGTTAGCTTCACGCTGGAAAACGGGTTGCAGGTGGACGTGCGGCTGCTGGAAAAGGAAAGCTTCGGTGCGGCGCTGCTCTACTTCACGGGATCGAAGGAGCACAACGTCGCGTTGCGCGGGCGCGCCAACGACATGGGTCTGACGTTGAACGAGTATGCGCTGGCGACTCTCAAGGGGGAAAAACCGGTTGCGCGGCGCACCGAGGAAGAAATTTACGCGAAGCTGAAGCTGGACTACGTTCCACCTGAGCTGCGCGAGAATACAGGCGAAATCGCCGCCGCCGAGGCGCACAAGCTGCCGCACTTAATTGAATTGAAAGACATGAAGGGCGATTTGCAGATGCACACGACGGCCAGCGATGGAAAGAACTCCATCGAGGAGATGGCCGAGGCCGCGCGGAAGCTGGGGCATCAGTACATCGCGATTACGGACCACTCGAAAGCGGTTACGGTTGCCAACGGACTGGATGAAAAGCGCATGGCCGCGCACATCAAAAAGATTCATGCGGCGAGCGACAAGGGGCTGGGGATTCGCGTGCTGGCGGGGGCGGAGGTCGATATCTTGAAGGATGGCTCGCTGGATTACCCGGACGAACTGCTGGCGCAATTGGACGTGGTGGTGTGCTCGGTTCACTCCTATTTCAATTTGGAGCGAGCCGCTATGACGGAACGGATGCTGGCCGCCATCGAGAATCCCCATACGCAGATTATTGCGCATCCGACGGGGCGGCTGCTTCTGCGGCGCGATCCGATCGACTACGACATGGAAAAGATTCTGCAAGCTTGCGCCAAACATGGCGTGGCGATGGAGTGCAATTCGTACCCCGACAGGCTCGACTTGAAGGACGTGTATCTGAGGATGTGCAAGGAGCGCGGGGTAAAGGTGGTGATTTCAACGGACTCGCACAACGCGGGGAATCTGTCGCTGATCCGCTATGGCGTGACCATGGCGCGGCGGGGGTGGCTCGAAAAGCATGACGTGATCAATACCCTGCCTACGGAGCAATTCCTGGCGGCGCTGCGGGCCAAGCCGGGCGTCCGTCGTCCGCCCTCCGCGAGCCGAAAGAAGCATGCCGCTCACACCTGAAAATCGAGGCGCCCGGTTATCACCCACGCGACTCCCAGCGAAGGATGGGTGCAGAATCGCAGGTTGCGACCCTGCCTTTTGCTGAGGAAGAGCGTCAATAGTGCGATGGGTGGGTGGGCCAGAGAAGCAGGCATGATCGGGGAACATTTTGGCCCCGGGTGTCGTACCTATTCTCAGAACGGGATATTACGGAGGCTTCGAGCCATGAAATTGCTTTCTAGCCGCATTCTTGCTGTCCGGTTGGGGATCGCCTGCGCTGCCCTGTTTGCTGCGGTGGCTTTGGCGCCCCGCGCCAGCGCGGAAGACTGGAACAAGAACTACACCATCTCCGGCCGTGCCAATGTGCACGTCGATACGAATGATGGGAGCGTTCGCGTTACCACCAGCGATTCCAAGACCGTGCAATTTCATGTGGAATATCAAGGGTATGAGCTCGACAAGAACCTTCATATTGAAGCGAAGCAGGACGGCGACCGCGTAGAGCTGATCGCGCGCGTTGTAGGGCATTGGGGATGGTCGTGGGGAACGCATTCGCGCAGGCTGCATATTGAGGTGCTGATGCCGCGGGAAGCCGATTTGGACGCGCATACGGGGGACGGATCAGTAGAGGCCAGCTCTATCCATGGAAACATAAAGGTGTATACGGGTGACGGATCGGTCCGGGCCAACACGCTGACCGGAACAATCGATTTGCACACAAACGATGGCAGCATCAACGTGGATACACTGAAAGGCGACCTGCGCCTTCATACGGGCGATGGCTCGATCGAAGCACGAGAGTTGGACGGCAAATTGGATGCGGACAGCGGGGACGGGCACGTAAGGATTGCGGGGCGGTTTGACGCGCTGAACATTAAGACCGGCGACGGGAGCGTGGATACGCGCGTTCTGCCTGGGTCGAAAATGTCTACGAGCTGGAGCGTTAGAACTGGAGACGGAAGCGTGGACTTAGCGCTGCCGGGAGATTTCCAGGCCAATATTGACGCTAGTACCGGAGATGGGCACATTAGCGTGGGATTGCCGGTGACGGTAGAGGGGACGTTCAGCAACTCGCAGCTTCACGGCAAGATGAACGGCGGCGGGCAGGCATTGACGATACACACCGGAGATGGCTCGATTCGGCTGAGCAGAGCATAGAACTCAGGACCGGAAGCAACTGGGTTTCGGAGCCAGCTCCGGGCGAGCTCATGCGAACTGCTTGTAGATGGGTTAATCCAGTACTATTACTCACCAGGCTGTCCTTTGCAAGCGACACTTGTGCCTTCCCGGCGACAGGACAGCTCGCTTCCTACGCTCAATCTATTGAAAATACAGCGCTTACATTTGGAACGAGACTTGCTTTTCTTTGGACTGTCCCTGGAGGGGGTTTACTGTGGTCGTGCTCATACTAGCGTTTGCAATGGTGGCTCTCGTCGCCATGACGATCGCCAGTTCGATTTCCTCGAAAACGCGTCGCCACGGCTCCTAAGGGCTGCTTCCTGGGGCTGGAGTAAGTCAAACAGAGTTCCGCCAATCCGAGTTCCGTAAGTTCTTCCCTTTTGAGATAGAGCGATCGGGCGCATAATCGACCGCTGGTGGAACCGCGCTTGATTAACGACTCACCTTCGACATGCCCGCCAACAGTTCCCCGCAGGGAGCAGAAACGTGGAGTGCTGGGCCTGACGCGCGCGCAGGGGTGGGGGATTCTTTTTCTGGTCTACACCGCCCTCTTTGTTCTGATTTTCGGATACCGCTATTTGGACGACCTCTCACGCGAACATGCCGGAACGTTCGGAGTGCGATTTCTTGAAGAGTCCACCGGCGTTTATTCCGCATTCCTCCTGCTCCCGCTGGTCCTGCGCGCGGCGCGAATGTATCTCTTCAAGCGCAAGGGCTGGTTGCGGCTGATTGGATTGCATTTAGCGGGAGCGGTGGCTTATTCCTTTCTACATACCACGCTTATGGCCGTGAGCCGGTGGTTCATCTCGCCGCTGGTCGGATTGGGCAGCTACGACTACGGCGTGATGCGATTCCGATATCCGATGGAGTTTTCGAACGATTTGCTGGGGTATACGGTGATCGTGGTGGTGTATTACTTCTTGGAACGGCTGCGGATCGCTCAGGCACAGCAACTGGCTGCCGCGGAATTGCAGGCCAAACTCGCGCAGGCGCAGCTCGAGAATCTGCGCTTGCAGTTGCAGCCGCATTTTCTGTTCAACACGCTGAATACAATCTCGTCGGTGATGTACGAGGACGTGCACGCGGCGGATGTCATGCTCACGCAATTGAGCGACTTGCTGCGATTGACGCTACGAACCGCCAATTCCCACGAAATTCCGCTGGGTCAGGAACTCGAAATTACGCGGTTGTACCTGCAAATCATGCAAAAACGGTTTGAGGAGAACCTGCGCGTGACGTACTCGGTGGAGACGGCGCTGGAGAATTCGCTTGTGCCTCAGCTGATCCTGCAACCGCTGGTGGAAAATTCCTTGCGGCATGGTTTGAAGGATGGCGGCGCGGGGATAGAAATATCCATCGCGGCGCGGCGCGAGAACGGCTCGCTGATTTTGAAGGTTGCGGATACGGGAGCGGGCCTGGGATCGCAGCACGCGGAGGCAGCGATGAATCGCGGGGTAGGCCTGGCAAATATTCGCGGGCGGTTGGAACAGCTTTATGGAACCGAGCAGGAATTGGCGATTGCCAATGGTCCGGCGGGCGGCGCGGAAGTGACGGTGCGAGTCCCCTATCATCTGCCGGAGCAAGACACGCAAAGGAACTCTTAGTTGAGAGAATGGCTTCCCCAAACACCCTCCAAGTACTGGTTGTTGACGACGAAGCGCCCGCGCGGCGAAAGATTCTGCGGCTCCTGCGCCAAGAGACCGACGTTCAGGTAGTGGCGGAGGCGAGCGGAGCGGAGTCTGCGATCGCGGCGATTGAAAAGCACCGTCCCAACCTGGTTTTTTTGGATGTGCAGATGTCCGGGACGGACGGGTTCGGAGTTGTGCGGGCAATTCCGGCGAAAGAGATGCCGCGTATCGTTTTTGTGACGGCGCATGATCAGTACGCTTTACGGGCGTTCGAGGTTCACGCGTTCGACTATCTGCTGAAACCATTCGGCGAAGAGCGCTTTCGGGCGGTGTTGCAACGCGCGCGCGAGCAGAACACACGATCGAGCGATGAATTCGGGGCGCGGCTGGACGGCCTCCTGCGGCAATTGCAGCGCGAACGCGCCTTTCCGGACCGGTTGCTGGTGCACGAAAATGGGCGGGCGCATTTTGTGCCGGTGCGCGACATCGCGTGGATCGAAGCCGACCGAAATTACCTAATCGTGCATTGCGGGGTGAAGGAGCACACGTTGCGCGGAACGCTGGACTCCCTGGCAGGCACGTTGGACCCAAGGGTTTTTGTGCGAATCAACCGGGGCAGCCTGGTCCGGCTGGACGCGATTCGCGAAATGCTGCCGTGGTTTCACGGCGAGTACAAAGTGATCTTGAAGGATTCGACGGAACTGCGCTGGAGCCGGCGCTACGTCAAACAGCGGCCCGAACTGCTGAAAGTGCGTTAGATCACAAGAGGGGCCGTGCAATAAGCCCACCTGTCCCCGTGATAGGCCCGTTCGTCCCAAACCGCTTGGCGCTTGGAATCCTCTCGCGATAAATGTTCCACTATGGAAAAGAAAAATTGGTTTTGGGTTGGGGCGTGGAGTTCCCTGCTATCCATCCTGCTGATATTGCCAGCGCGGATGGGGGCACAATCGGCGACCGATTTCGGCTGGTCGAGTTACGGCCAAGACGCCGGCGGGACGCGCTATTCCGCTGCCAAACAGATTGACCGCGGGAATGTGGCGCAACTGAAGGTGGCATGGACGTACCGGACGGGGGCGCTTGGTCACGAAGAGGAACTTGATAAGAAGGCGGCGTTCGAAGCTACGCCGATCCTAGTTGACGGAAAACTTTTTTTGAGCACGCCGTACGATCACGTGATTGCGCTCAACGCGGTGACTGGCGAAAGGATTTGGGAGTTTGATCCGAAACTGGAATTGCCGTATGGGTCCTCCGAGGTTACTTCGCGCGGAGTATCGGCGTGGACTGACGCGGCGGCGAAGACAGGCAAGGCCTGCGCGCTGCGCATTTTTGTCGGGACGCTGGACGCGCGTCTGATGGCGTTGGATGGCGAGACCGGCAAGCCGTGTGCTGATTTCGGTAACGGGGGCGAGATCGATCTGACGAATGAAGTGAAGTTGCGCGACCCGGGCGACTATCAAGTTACCTCAGCGCCGGCGATTTACAAGGACTTGGTCATCACCGGATCGTCGGAGGGTGACAACCGCGCGGTGACGGTGGAGCGGGGGATCGTACGGGCGTTTGACGCTCGCACGGGCAAGTTGCGATGGACGTGGGACCCGATTGCGCCGTGGGCCTATCAAAACACGCCGCGGACGGGAGCGGGGAATGCCTGGTCGACGCTATCCGTGGATGGGCAACATGATCTGGTGTTCATACCGACGGGCAGCGCGAGCCCGGACTATTACGGCGGCTTTCGCAAGGGCGACAACAAGTGGGCCAACTCGGTGGTGGCGCTGAAGGCATCCACGGGCGAATTCGTTTGGGGATTTCAGGTGGTACACCACGATCTTTGGGATTATGACGTAGCATCACAGCCGACGCTCTTTGCCTGGAAAGACAACACGCCGGCGATCGCGATCACGACGAAGATGGGGCGCGTCTTTGTGTTGAACCGGCTGAATGGCAAGCCGCTTTTGCCGGTGGAAGAACGTCCGGTTCCGAAGAGCGAAATTCCTGGAGAAGATGCGTGGCCGACGCAGCCAGCCTCCACCATTTCACTCGTGCCGGAGAAGCTGACGCCAGAGAATGCATGGGGAAAAGATGAGCAGGAACGGGCGTGGTGCGCAGAAAAGATTAAATCGGCGCAACATGGAGATATTTTTACCCCACCAAGCCTGCAAGGCACGCTGGTATTTCCGAGTAATGTTGGCGGGGTGAACTGGGGCAGCGGTGCTTACGATCCGCAACGGCATTTGCTGTTCGTGGACACGAATCGCTTGCCGGTTTTTGTGAAGCTGATTCCGCGCACGGAGCTCGATGCGGCGCGCAAGAATGCGACGGACTCCGACCGGCTGCACGGGGAGTTTGCACGGCAAACGGGGGCTCCTTACGCGATGTTTCGAACGCCGCTACTTTCGCCGAGTGGTTTGCCCTGCAATACGCCGCCGTGGGGGACGGTGGCGGCGGTCGACCTTTTTGAAGGGAAAAAAGTCTGGGATGTTCCCCTGGGAAGTTTGCTTCCCGAAAGGAATACCGGGACGATTACTTTGGGCGGACCGATAGCCACAGCAGGAGGAATCATTTTTACCGGAGCCGCGATGGACGGATTCCTGCGCGCATTCGACTCCGAATCGGGGAAAGAAATTTGGAAATACCAACTTCCGGCAGGCGGACAGGCTACACCTATGACGTATAGCATCGGCGGCCAGCAATATGTGGTGATCGCAGCAGGGGGCCACGGGAAACTCGGAACTACGCAAGGCGATTATGTTATCGCGTTTACGCTACCGTAAGGGAGTTGAGACCACGATGAGGCTCATCAAAGCGCAGCCGCGGCAGAGTGGCAGATGACGGAGACTTCCCTTCCCGCGCCGACGAGCGAATCTAAAGAGCAATCCTTATTGGCAAACGGCATGCTGATTGTCATCGGGATCGCGCTGGCGAAGCTCGCGTTTCATTGCTACTTCAACAACCGGTACGACTATTTCCGTGACGAATTCGATTACATGGCTTGCGGCAATCACCCTGCCTGGGGCTACGTGGATCAGCCTCCGTTGATTCCTTTCCTGATTCACGTCTGGAGGGCCATCGGGGGAGACTCGCTGCGCAGTATTCGTTTTATTCCGGCTCTGGCCTCTTCTCTTCTGGTCGTGCAAACCGCCGTCCTTGCGCGCGAATTTGGCGGGCGCCGTTTCGCGCTGCTGCTGAGCGCCATCACGATCGTCGTTGCGCCGCAATACCTCTCGAACGGAAGCCTGCTTGGCACGAATTGCCTGGAGCCCAACCTTTGGATGGGCTGCGCTTATTTCGCCGTGCTGGCCCTCAAGCGAAACGATCCTCGGTACTGGTTGTGGTTCGGGGTAGTGGCGGGAATCGGACTGGAAGAGAAGTATTCGATAGCGGTGTTCGGTTTCGGCATGGTTCTTGGACTATTGCTGAACGCGCAACGGCGTGTTTTTCTCAATCCCTGGATTTGGGTTGGCGGGCTCGCGGCCTTCCTTGTTTTTCTGCCAAACCTGCTCTGGAACATTCACTACCACTGGCCGTTCGTCGAATTGATGCGCAATATTCGGGCCGAAGGACGCGATGTCGTGCTGCCTCTGCCGCAGTATTTTTTCCAGCAGACGCTGCTCGTCCATCCGTTCACTGCTCCGATCTGGATCTCAGGTCTGATCGCATTCTTCATCTCGCCACGTTTGAAGACGTACCGCACGCTGGGCTGGTGCTACCTGATCTGCTTCGCGGTCTTCTTTCTTCTTCATGGAAAGAATTACTATCTCGCGCCCATTTACCCGATGCTGCTGGCCGCCGGGGCGGCCGTGATTGAGGCCGCGATCGAAGGCCGGAAAATTGATGTTCCAGGAACTGAGAGTCTCAAAGCCAGCCGCAACCGCCGCGCATGGCTGAAACCGGCGATCGTCATCGTCCTGCTGGCCGCCGGCGCACAGCTCGCTCCCGTGGTGGTCCCGGTGCTTTCTCCGGACAAGTTTATTGCCTATATGAAATATCTGCCGATGAAGGTGCCAGTGATGGAGCACAGCCATGCCCGTGCAGTGCTGCCACAGTGGTATTCCGATCAATTTGGCTGGGAAGAGATTGTGGGGGAAACGGCGAAAGCCTATAACCAGCTCTCGCCAGCAGAAAAGCCGGGCTGCGGAATTTTTGCGCAAGACTACGGTCAAGCGGGAGCGATCGATTTTTATGGCCCGCGGTCTGGATTGCCCCCGGCTCTTAGCGGCCACCAGACTTACTGGATTTGGGGCCCGCGCGGGTATTCGGGTAATTGCCTGATTGTGCTGGATGACACACGGGAGAGGCTTGAGGAACTATTCGAGAGCGTGGAATTCGTTGGAACTTCCGCTGACAGTCCGTATGCGCTGGAGCAGAGGATTCCGGTCTTCATTTGCAAGGGCGCAAAGTTTGGGACCTTGGAAAAAGTTTGGCCGAAATTGAAGAAGTGGCGTTGACATTAAGCTGCAGCCTGTTCTTGAACAAAATGGGAAGGATTTGAAATCGCGGCCCGTGCCGGCGTGAGGAGGTTCGCGGCCTCGCGTGGAGCGGCGCATGCGATGCGTTGCTTTGGACCCTACCGCGAAGATACACTGCCCGCATTATGAAACGCACAGTAAATATTCTTGCTTTCGCATTGACATGCATTCTCCACGGGCCTATCGGGCAGGCGCAGCAGCCCAAGGCTCTCTTTTACATGACGCGCGACCCGAAGTCGGTTCGGTCGTTTCTGGCGCATGCGGACAAAATCGACCTCCTCGTACCAGCATGGTACGGAGTGGATGCGGACGGGCTGGTTTCCGGCGGGCCGAATCCCCTGGTGCTGGAGACGGCACGACAACATCGCGTTCCAGTGATGCCGATCGTAGCTAATGGTGAATTTGCGCAGGAAGATTTTCACAAATTGCTGAAGAATTCCGTTGCGCGGGAGAACATGATCCAGACGCTCCTTCGCGACTGCAAAGAGAATGGCTACCCAGGCTTCCAGTTTGATTTTGAAAACGTGCATTGGACGGACCGCGATGCGCTTTCTGACCTGGTTCGCGAAGCCGCGAGGGCATTTCACAAGGAAGGGCTACAGCTTACAATTGCGACCGTGCCCAACGCGCCGGGCAAACCGGGCCAAGGAGGGTTTTCCGCGTGGATTTATGAAAATTGGCGAGGGGCGTATGACCTCAAGGCCCTTTCTGAATCCGTGGATCTAATTTGCCTGATGACCTACGACCAACACACGCGGTGGACTGCGCCCGGACCGGTCGCGGGCTGGGCGTGGACAACTGGAAACCTGGACTATGCGCTGAAGTTCGTGCCCGCGCAAAAATTATCGGTGGGAATTCCGCTTTACGGGTACCACTGGTTCGCGGGCACGCCGGTCAAGGCAGATGATAAATCGAGCGATAAACCCAATCCTTCGGCGGAATATATCGGCACCGAAGACGCGCTGGACCTTGCTAAAGCTTACGGCGGGCACATCGAATGGGACTCCACGGACAGAACGGCGTGGTTTTATTTTTACCGCGCGGATATGCGCGAGTGGATTTTCTTCACAGATGCGCACACTTTCCAGGAGCGCTACGAACTTGTGAAAGAGCGCGGCCTTCAAGGATTCTGTTCCTGGGTGCTGGGCACGGAAGACCCCGGAATTTGGGATTTGCTGCCCGCCCATAAATAGATTCCCTTGGCCGCGGGAGTCACGCCGATCGGGAAGCGCGCAATTTAGAGGAACGATCCCTTCCAAATGCCTGACGCCAAAACTCACTCGCGCGGCCTGATGTTGATTGCCGCCTTCAAACTCCTAAAGGGCATTGTACTGCTCGCTGTCGCGATTGGGGCGCTGCGATTGCTGCACAAGGACTTGGCAGCACTGGCGGACCACTGGATCAATGCGTTTCGCGTGGATCCTCACAATCGTTACCTTCATTGGTTGCTTGCGAAATTGCCCATGGTGGACGACAGAAGGCTGAAGGAGCTGAGCGTCGGCACGTTTATCTATTCGGCGATTTTTCTGACCGAGGGCACCGGGCTGGCACTGAGCAAACGGTGGGCGGAATATTTTACGATCATCACGACCAGTTCGTTCCTGCCACTGGAAGTGTACGAAATCATTCATCATGCGACGATGGCGAAGAACGTCGCACTGATTATCAATATCGCGGTGGTGGTTTATCTGGTGAGGGAACTGCGGCGTTATCCGAAACGATGACTGCGCACTGCGTAGCGCAGGCAAGGAATTAGAGATCCTACAAAGCGCGTCCCGCGGCGGCACCGGAAGCCCAAGCCCATTGGAAATTGAAACCGCCCAAGTGTCCGGTGACGTCAACGACTTCGCCGATGAAAAACAAGCCGCGAACTTTTCGGCTTTCCATGGTTTTGCTGGAGAGTTCATCGGTGTCCACGCCGCCGGCCGTGACTTCAGCTTTTTCGTAGCCTTCGGTGTCTGCGGGGATGATGGTCCATTCGTGCACCAGTTGCTCAAGCTTTTCCAAGTCATGATTGGTCCAGGATTGAGGCGCATGCACGTCAAGCCAGCGCTCGGCAAAACGCTTAGGCAAAATACCGAGGAAAGCGGTGAGGGCAGCAGACAGATTTCTGGTCGTGGATTCTCGGATGGATGATGTGATGTGGCGATCGGGAGCGAGATCGATACGCAGCGGCTTGCCCTTTTTCCAATAGGAGGAGATTTGAAGGATGGCGGGACCGCTCAGGCCACGGTGCGTGAAAAGCATGCTTTCGCGAAACGATTGATGATCAATTGAGACGGCAACCGGTGCGGAGACACCGGCGAGGTCGCAGTACAGACGTTGGTCGTTTCTAGCGAGCACCAACGGAACGAGTGCAGGCCGGGTGTTCACGATTTTCAACCCAAATTGCCGCGCGAGATCGTAGCCGAGCGACGTGGCACCCATTTTGGGGATGGAAAGACCGCCCGTGGCTACTATCAGCACCGGGGCGCGAAATTCGTCCGAGCCGGTACGCGCCGCGAATTCGGGGGTGTGCTGAACTTCTCGGATCTTTGTGCTCAGGAAGATCTGGACGCCGGCGTCGCGGCACTCGGCTTCGAGCAGATTCGTAATGGCCTGCGCGGAACGGTCGCAGAAAAGCTGGCCGAGAGTTTTCTCGTGGTAGGGAATGCGATGCTTTTCGACGAGGGCGATAAAGTCGGCGGGCGCGTAGCGGGCGAGGGCGGACTTGGCAAAGTGTTCGTTGGCGCTGATGAAATTCTCCGGGCGACAGTGGATGTTCGTGAAGTTGCAGCGTCCACCTCCGGAGATGAGAATTTTCTTACCGATGCGGTCAGCAAGTTCGAGGACCGCGACGCGGCGTCCGCGTTTTCCAGCTTCCGCGGCGCAAAGGAGCCCTGCTGCGCCGGCGCCGAGGATGAGAGCATCAAATGTGCGCGTCAAGTCAAATGACCTTCCGAAGCAGCCTCGCAGGTGCAACCTGTCGCTGCCTGCGTTCCTGAGGGTAAACTAAGAGCAGGAGAAGACCGAGACATTTGCCTCCGCTCATCAGCGCCCAGGGACTATCGAAAAGATACGGGGCTGTTCCGCTATTCAAGAATATCTCGTTCACCGTGTCCGCTGGGGATCGCATTGGCGTGATTGGCCCAAATGGATCAGGCAAGTCAACACTGCTCGAAATGCTATGCGGAAAATTGAAACCGGACAGCGGCGAAATCGCTGTGCGCAAAGGCACTAGACTTAGTTACGTAAAGCAAATCTCCGAATTTTCTCCGGGCATAACCATTCAGGCAGTGATCGAGAGAGCGCTGGAGCGAGCGTCGGTGGGGCAATCGGAAAGAGCGGCGCGATTGGCGGAGACGCTTGGACGGGCGGGGTTCGAAGAATTGGAGATTCTGGCGGCCACGCTTTCCGGAGGATGGCGAAAGCGATTGGCTATAGCCGAGGCGCTGGTGCAGAACCCGGACATTCTGCTTCTTGACGAGCCAACCAATCATCTGGATCTCGCGGGGATTGAATGGTTGGAACGGCTCTTGCAGAAAGCTAGTTTCGCCTGCGTGGTGGTGAGCCACGACCGGTATTTTCTGGAGAATGTCGCAAACCAGGTGGTCGAAATAGACCGCGCCTATGAGGACGGGGCGCTGAGGGTCACGGGAAACTACAGCACTTTCTTGGAGGTCAAGGAAGAACATCTGCACGCGCAGCGAAACAGGCAGGAAGCGCTCGAAAACCGGGTCCATACAGAGATTGAATGGCTGCGGCGTGGACCCAAAGCGCGCGCGACCAAGGCCAAAGCACGCATAGACAGAGCCCATGAGATGATCGGCGAACTTGCCGAGATGAAAGCCAGAAGCGGCGCCAGCACAGCTCAAATCGATTTTTCTGCCACGAACCGCAAGACCAAGCAACTGATCGAGCTCCACGGCGTGAGGTGCGAGATTGGCGATCGCACGCTGTTTGAGAAGCTTAACTTCACAGTGACTTCGGGGATGCGGGTTGGGCTGGTGGGTCCGAACGGCAGCGGGAAAACCAGTCTGCTTCGTCTGTTGAGTGGCGATCTTAAGCCTGGGGCGGGCAAGATCAAAAGGGCGGAGCCACTGCGCATTCTCTATTTCGATCAGAACCGCACGGTGGATGCGGACCTGCTTCTGCGGCGAGCGCTGGCCCCGGACAGCGACGTCGTGATTTACCAGGACCAAGTGATTCATGTGGCTTCTTGGGCGGCGAGGTTTCTGTTTACCGGGGAAGACCTCAACCGACGAGTGGGGCAGCTGTCGGGCGGGGAGCGTGCTCGTGTCTTGATCGCTCAGCTCATGTTGCAGCCGGCAGACGTGCTGCTGCTGGACGAACCAACCAACGATTTGGATATTCCCACGCTGGAAATCCTGGAAGAGAGCTTGCTCGAGTTCAGAGGTGCACTGGTGCTTGTGACCCATGACCGGTACATGCTGGACCGTGTTTCGACGATAGTTCTGGGATTTGATGGATTGGGAGGAATCGAACGTTTCGCGGATTATTCACAATGGGAGGTTTGGCAGGAATTACACCAAGAAGCAAGGCGCAAGGCCAAATTCACTAAAACCTCCGCGCGTTCACAACTGGCTGGGAACGCAATGCCGGCTGCCGCAGCCAAAAAGAAACTTTCCTACAAGGAGGTCCGCGAACTGGAGAACATCGAACAGCGTATCGAAGCGGCGGAGGAGGAGCTTCACGAGCGGCAAGTTGCTCTACAAGATTCCGCCATCATAAGCGATGGCCCACGACTTCACAGCGCTTCTCTGCAACTCGACCAGGCGAGGAAAGCCGTCGACCAGCTTTATGCGAGGTGGGCCGAACTCGAACACAAGAAGTCTTGATCGAAGAGTGATGATAAAAATAGCACCGGAGCGGCCGCGGCGGCCACCATAGCTCTCCTTCCGGCTAGAATAAGGTTGTGCAACGGAAGGTTTTTTGGCTCACATTCGGCGGACTGGGATTAGTGGCGGATTTGATGATGCCGTTCTGGTGGGCCCTGTTCGCAACTATCCCTATCGCATATGCGAGTTGGTGGGTGGCGTACCGCAGCGACTGGTTTTGAGTGATCGCGCACCCACCTTCGCCTGTGCATGAGGGCCCTGGCCTCGATTCGAAATTGTGGCCGCTTTATGGAATAACGAGGCGATTCCCTTCCCGGACGGCTGTGGCTTGTTCTTCACCGCGGTATCTGTAGATGACGATCAAGACCTTGTCGGCGCCCATCGCAGGATCTCCACCCAGGCTGGCGTTATTGACATTTAGCGCCAGGACGCCTTCGCGCACCATCGACTGCAATCGTTCGGTTACATTCACCGTTCTTCCCTGCACGCCATAATAACCGACGACAATTACCAGGCCGCGCGAATCTCGGCGATCATGTTCGCCACGGTCGTGATCGTCTCGAGCTCGGCCTCGGTCGTCCCGCTCGTCACGCCGGACGGCGAACATGGCCACATCGATGAAGCCGCCTTCTCTGAAGTCGAACTCGCGTTCCTCGTTTCGCCTGTTCCGCGCGAAAATGCGAAGAGACTTGTCTCTACCGACAGCCGGGTCACCGCCCATGGTTTGATTGTTCACGGCGACGCGGCCGTTGACCCCGCCGTGCGAAACTAAATCTCGCAAGATATCCGTGACATCGGTGCGCTGAGCCTTGAATCCATAGTCGGCGCGCATGATCTGCCAGCCTTCATCCTGAGCTCCCACACCTGGAGTAAAGAACAGCGCGGCGGTCGAGAACACCAACAGCAACAATAGAAATTTCACGTATTGATTCCATATCCTCATCAAGTTGTCCTCCGTTGCGGCGGCCAGCAGCCTACGGACCCACTGTACCTCGACCAAAAGATTTCGAAGCTTCCCAATTGGATAGAATTGACCAAAGCATCCATAGGGCTGGGCGTCCCTGGGAACAAGGGAATGGTTGACGCTGTGATGATGTTCTTGCATTGGCGGGAAACATCGCGGTGAGTACAGTCGATTGCAAAATTATGGACAAGGAGGGGTACCCTTGTCGGGATCACGATGTGGAGCAACCCGAGGGCGTTGGCAAGTAAGCCCTCCACGCGGAAGATTAAAGTTCTACCGTAAGAATCATTGATACACTCAAATTTCCCTTTCTAGTCCCAAGCTGCGCCATGCCCCCTCCTGGTGCGTGGAGAAAACGATGAATATATCCAACTCTGACCGGCGCGTGTCCCGCCGACTTAATTTCAAGATCCCCTTGCGTGTGCGCATTTGGAAATCCACGGCTCCGGAAAAGAGAGCTGAATCGCTCAATCTCTCGCAGAGCGGAGTTTATTTCGCAACGGACTCAGCCATCCGGGAGGGAGAAACGGTGGAGATCCTCTTGAAAATGCCGGAGGATATCACGGCCCAGCCAACCACCGAGTGGCGGTGCACTGGCCACGTCGTACGCGTCGAGCGAGTCGATTCATCGTACGGGAGGATGGGAGTGGGCGTGCAATTTGATTGCTACGAAATTTCACGAGCGAAATTAGCGCCTGGGTTTGAGGTTTCGCATCGGGACTGAGCCGAACGCCATCTCGGCGCACATTTTTTTACGAATTTAGCAGGCGTCAGCTCGGCGGTTCCAGGGGGTGAGATGCAAAGGCGAGCTCTTGTCGTAGACGACGAACAGGCCACGTGCGAACTGCTCCAAAAAGTTTTATACGCGGCCGGCGTGGAAGCACTGACGCTGACTCGAAGCGTGCAGGCTGTCAGTTTCCTCGAGGAGGGTAAATTTGATTTGGTATTTTTCGCCTTTCACATGGCATCTCCCGATGGGATTGAACTCTCCCGGGAGATGCGCCGAGCCGGGTCCAACCGGACGACGCCGATCGTTCTGCTGAGTGATGACCAGCGGCCCAGCGCCATGTCCCAGGGATTTGAAGCGGGCGCCAGCTTTTTCCTGTACAAGCCCATCGACAAAGGCCGCCTGTTGAAGCTGATCCGGGCGACCCAAGGACGAATGGACCATGAAAGGCGGCAGACTCGGCGCGTTCCCCTCAAGTCCAAAGTGCGTTTGCGCTTTGGTTTTGAGGATATTGACTGCGAGTCAGTTAACGTCAGCTTAGACGGAGTACTCGTCAAGGCTCGCCGAGTTATTCCGGCCGGTTCGTCTGTACAGGTCAGGATGGAACTGTCGCAGACGATGAAACCGGTTGTTGGCCACGGTTCGGTTGTTCGGATTCTTGGAGGGAACCACATGGGAATTCATCTGGACCGACTGCCGGTTGGAGAGAGCGAAAGGCTACAAGAGATTCTCTTACCCCTGGTTCTCCCCGACTAGTCTGCGCTCTAAGAGTCGGGAGCTGCCCCCTCACCACCGGCCTCGCGCGTACAGCGCATGAGTGCTTGAATATCCGCTATCGGCGCCCGTGTTGATCGATCCGGACTCGTTTTTGGGAAGCGCCCCGCTCTGATTTGCAAAACCCCTCCTCTTCGCTCATCATTACTCGTTTGTTTGGGCGGCCGCTCAGCAAGTGAGGCCGCTCATACTGCTCACCCATCTTTGTGCTAGAGGAGTTGCATGGAAAAGCCTGCGAAAATTGCGCCGCCGAGGGGGAAGCTTGGTATTTTAACTCCTGGCATGGGCGCTGTCAGCACCACGTTCATGGCGGGAGTGGAACTGGTTCGGAAAGGAAAGGCGCAGCCGATCGGGTCGCTCACGCAACTCGGGACAATTCGGCTGGGCAAGCGTACCGACGGCCGTTCGCCGTTAATCAAAAAGTTTGTGCCGCTCGGCGAGCTCAAGGACATCGTGTTCGGGGGTTGGGATATTTTCCGTGACAACGCCTACGAATCCGCGGCAAACGCGGGCGTCCTAAATCCGCAAGACCTCGAAAAGGTAAGGACATTTCTCTCCGGCATCAAGCCCATGAAAGCTGCCTTTGACCCTGAGTACGTGAAGAAGCTCGATGGTCCGAACGTCAAGAAAGCCAAAAATAAATACGAATTAGCCCTCAAGATCAAAGAGGATATCGAGAATTTCCGAAAGACGAAGCGGGTTTCGCGCATTGTCACTTGTTGGTGCGGCTCGACAGAGGTTTTTGTGAGACCGGAGGAGGTGCACTCGACGCCGGAAAAATTCGTCGAAGCCATGAAGTCGAATCATCCAGCCATAGCACCCTCGATGCTCTATGCCTGGGCTTCCGTGACTAGCGGCGTTGCGTTCGCGAATGGAGCGCCGAATCTCACTGTGGATATCCCGGCCATACAGCAGCTTGCTCTGGAACACGAAGTTCCGATATGCGGCAAGGATTTCAAGACCGGCCAGACACTCATGAAGACCATACTCGCGCCAGGATTCAAGGCCCGCATGTTGGGGCTCGACGGCTGGTTCTCGACGAATATTCTTGGCAACCGCGACGGCGAAGTCCTGGAAGATCCAGGCTCTTTCAAAACCAAGGAGGAGTCCAAGCTTAGCGTCCTCGAATACATTCTTCAGCCGCAGCTTTACCCGATGCTTTACGGCAAGATGTGTCACAAGGTGCGCATCAACTACTACCCGCCACGCGGCGACAACAAGGAAGGCTGGGACAACATCGATATTTTCGGCTGGCTAGGGTATCCAATGCAGATTAAGGTGGATTTCCTGTGCCGCGACTCGATTCTGGCAGCGCCCATCGTGCTCGATCTGGTACTTTTCCTGGACCTCGCGCAGCGTGCCGGAATGAAAGGCATCCAAGAGTGGCTCAGCTTCTACTTCAAGTCCCCGATGACGGCTCCGGGCCTATATCCGGAGCACGACCTGTTTATTCAGTCCATGAAACTGAAAAATACGCTCCGCTGGATGATGGGGGAAGACCTGATCACGCACCTAGGGCAGGAATATTACGACTAGCGAAGTTTTATGACCTGCAAAGAGACAAATTGTCCGGCTTCCCATTTAATTTTTCGATAGGGTAGAATGATTTTTCGATTTGACGCTCGCGCGACCGGCGCGATACGCTACGGGCCGATGGTCAGCGCAGGGATACCCCACATTTCACCGCAGCACGCCATCTCAAATCATTTCGAGGAGATTCATGTCGAACGATCTGCGTAATTTCCTTGCTCTAACGTATGACGAACTCGAAGAGCTGAACCTGAAGGCCAAGGAGCAGCGCAAGAACCGCGTTGCCGCGCACAAAGTCCAGGAGGACCGGGTTAAGTACCTCACGGACGAGAAGCGCATCAAGGCCGTGACGGTGCTTTTCAGCGACCTGGAAGGCCGCTTGCACATGTTGGACTATGACAAAAAGTTCCTGATCAAGAGCTGGGACAACCTGACGTTTGACGGTTCTTCGATTCGGGGCTTTACGGCACAGCGGGAGAGCGACCTGCGGCTGGCGATGGATTGGGGCGCGTTTTACTGGGGGCCGGCGGATGTGTTTGGCTCCGGCAAGGTGCTGGTCTTCGGCCACGTGATCGATAAGGATGGCACCCCGTACGTTGGTGACATTCGTGGCGTGCTGAAAGGCTACGCCGACCAACTCCATGAGAAGAAAGGCTACACGCTCAACGCCGCAAACGAGATCGAGGGCTTCCTCTTCAAGGGGGAAAACGCGGAACGGCATTATCACGAGACGGGAAAGTTTGAGTACGTCAATACAGGCGGCTACTACCATTCCCTTCCGGGCGACCCGCTGCGAACCTTTATCGACACAACGGCGGAAGTGCAGCGCTCGATGGGTTTTCAGAACGAGAAGGATCATCCGGAGGTTGCGCCGTCGCAGTTCGAGATCAATTATGGCTACGGCGAAGTGGTGCAGGCCGCGGACCAGATTCAGCTTTACAAATTGATCTGCCGGCAGGTGGCAACAAACCTGGGATTCACAGCGTGTTTCCTGCCGAAACCCGTTGTGGGCGTCAACGGGAACGGCATGCATACCAACGTTTCGATCAGTAAGGAAAGCAAAAACCTGTTTTGGGATCCGAAGGGTGAGGAGAAACTGAGCAAGATGGGCTGGGAGTTCGTTGATCGCATTCTTACTCACGGCAACGACGTCTGCTTGCTACTCAATTCCAGTGTCAATGCGTACCGCCGACTGGATCCGCATTTCGAGGCGCCCAACCAGTTAAAGGCTTCTCCTACCGATCGCGGCGCCATGGTGCGCATCCCCATCGGCAACGAACGCAGCATGCGCACCGAAGTGCGCGCTGTTGCCCCCGACGCAAATCCGTACATGGTCATGTATTCCATCTTCAAGACGGGATTGGATGGCGAGACTGCGAAAATCAAGAATCTACGATCCGCGGAACGCTACCTGCCTGATAATGTGTACACAGCGCTGGAAAACTTCGAGAAGGCGGAGTGGACGACAAAACTTTTCGGTGCCGACGTCAAAGGCCGCTACGCTGACCTCAAACGCGCTGCCGCCGATCGTTGCCCCCGGGCTCTCGGCACGTTTGTGAAGGCGCCGGAAGTGCAGTACCACCACGAAGTGTATAACCAATACCTCTGGAACATGTTTTAGGGTGGTTTCGCGCCGGGCGTCAAAAGGCGCTTCGGGCGGGGGTTCGACAGGCGCGGCGTGGTGAAGGTGACGGCCGAATGCTGAAGTATGCTGCGTCGATTGTCCTGTCCGTGCGCCTCCTTGCTTTTCCTTCGGCGACCCGTTTCAAGATGGCACATAAACGTCCTGAGCGAATTCACTGAACTGCGAGGCATCAGCTGCTCCTTTCGGAGTTCGCGAGCGTTGTGATATGTTTTGTGGTTCGCGCATCCGTTCATGATTCAGTGGACGCGACGAGAGGCCGCTTGGCATTCCAACAGGAAGCAGCAGGGGCTCGAAATCCAGGGAGGAAGTGCATTCATGAAGAGTTCGTACAACGGGCAGGCTATTCCTGTTGGAGGCAAGGCTATCGGGTACAGCGGCGGTGAATTGCAGGTTCCGGATACGCCGATTATCCCATTCATTGAAGGCGACGGAACGGGCCGTGACATTTGGAAGGCTTCTCGACGGGTATTTGACGCGGCGGTGGAGCATGCTTACGGCGGGAAGCGAAGCGTGGCGTGGTTTGAGGTATTTGCGGGAGAAAAGGCCTTCAAAACATACAAGGAATGGTTGCCGGATGAGACCGTCGATGCGATTCGTGATTTTCGCGTAGCCATTAAGGGGCCGCTGACCACGCCCGTGGGCGGCGGGATTCGCTCTCTGAACGTGGCGCTACGACAACTTCTTGATTTGTATTCTTGCGAGCGACCGTTGCGGTATTACGCGGGAGTTCCCTCTCCCGTGAAACATCCAGAGAAGATGGACATCGTGATCTTCCGCGAGAACACGGAAGACGTGTACATCGGGATCGAGTGGAAGTCTGGAACGCCGGAAGTGAAAAAGCTGCTTGAGTTTCTGAATCACGAAATGCTAAAGGATGGAAAGAAGCAAATTCGTTGGGATTCGGGCGTGGGAATCAAGCCAATTTCGCCGACGGGAACGAAACGGCTGGTGCGGCGAGCCATAAAGTACGCGTTGGCGCATGGCAAGAAAAGTGTGACGCTCGTGCATAAAGGGAATATTCAGAAATTTACGGAGGGCGCGTTCCGAGATTGGGGCTACGACCTGGCGCGCGAGGAATTCCGGGCGCAAACAGTCACTGAGCGCGAGAGCTGGATCATCGATAACCTGGACAGAAATCCCGGGCTCAGCTTCGAGAAGAATGCGGCGATGATCGAGCCGGGGCTTGAGCAGGCGACCGAAGCATTTACAAAGGCGATCTGCGACGAAGTTAAGCAGACGCTTGATTCCATAGGGGCCAGTCACGGCAAGGGACAATGGAAGAAAAAGCTGATGATCAACGACCGCATCGCGGATTCCGTTTTTCAACAAGTGCTGTTGCGCGCGGATGAATACAGCGTGCTGGCGACGCCGAATCTCAATGGCGATTATCTTTCGGATGCGTGTGCGGCGCAGGTGGGCGGGCTCGGAATGGCGCCGGGCTCGAACATTGGAGATGGTTTTGGTGTCTTCGAAGCCACGCACGGCACGGCTCCGAAATACGCGGATAAGGACGTGATCAACCCGAGCTCTTTGATGCTGTCCGGGGCGATGATGTTTGAGTTCCTCGGATGGAAGGAAGCCGCTCAGCTGATCGAGGGCGGAATTGCACGGACGATTCAGCAGAAACGCGTGACCTACGATCTCGAGCGGCTGATGCCGGGCGCGACGAAAGTTGGCACGGGAGCGTTTGCGACGGCGATTATTGAGAATATGCAGGCTGTGGCGGTAGCGAGGTAGAGGGCGTAAGGGAAACAAAGGAAGTAAAGGAAAAGGATTTAGTCGGCTGTTGCTGCCAAGCGCGGAACAATTTGTCGAGCGGACTTTCATCCTTTGCCTAGTCTGCCTCCTTTACTTCATTAAGTTCGTTCATATCCAGAGAGGACGAGAATCGAGAAATGAGCAGAAAAAAGGTAACGGTGGTGGGCGGCGGGTTTGTGGGATCAACGACGGCGCAGCGGATTGTGGACCTGGAGCTGGCCGATGTAGTGCTGACAGATATTCTGGATGGGCCGCCGGCGGGGAAAGCGTTGGATATGCTGGAGTCGGGGCCGATTACGCGGACGGATTCGCGGGCCACGGGCATTTCCACGGCGACGGGCGACTACAGCGCTACGGCGGGCAGCGACATCGTGGTGATCACGGCGGGTTTTCCACGCAAGCCAGGAATGAGCCGCGATGACCTGCTGAAAGCCAACTACGATGTTGTGAAGGCGGTCGTCGAACAGATCGTCAAGCACTCGCCGAAGTGCATCATCATCGTGGTAACAAATCCGCTGGACGCAATGGCACAAGCGGCGTTCAAGGTGAGCGGGTTCCCTAAGAGTCGAGTGCTGGGAATGGCGGGAGTGCTGGACTCGGCGCGGATGAGCTCGTTTGTGGCGACCGAATGCAAGGTCAGTGTGGAGAACGTGCACTCGTTCGTGCTTGGCGGGCACGGCGATGACATGGTGCCGCTGCCGAGGTACTCGACCGTCGCGGGAATACCCCTGCCCGATTTGCTGCCGAAAGAACGCATCGACGCAATAGTGGAGCGCACACGTAAGGGAGGAGCGGAGATCGTCAACCTATTGAAGACCGGCTCGGCCTACTATGCGCCGTCGGCGGCGGCGGTTGAGATGGTCGAAGCCATATTGAAAGACAAGAAGAAAATTCTGCCTTGCGCGGTGTACCTGGACGGAGAGTACGGGATCAAAGGGCTCTTTGTCGGCGTCCCAGCAAAGCTTGGCGCAGGCGGAGTTGAGGAAATCATTCAAATCAAGCTAACGGCCGAAGAAACCGCGGCGCTACAGAAATCCTCGGCCTCTGTGCGGGAATTGGTGAACGTTCTCGGATTGTAAGAGAGTGTCGGAGAAAATCGTGGCGCGAGTTTTATTGGCAAATCGAATAATCGACTCGCGCTCCTTTTTGTTTTGTGCTCTGGACGATTAAAAGCCGAACAGTTTTTCAGCTCCGACAACCAAACCTAGAGTAAACACGGCGATCGCAATTTCGCCGATGGCTCCGACTGCGAACGGGCGAAGGCCTTGTTTTCGCATATCGCGGAAGTTTGTTCGCAGGCCGACGCCCGCGAAGGTCAGAAGAAAAGCCCAGCGCGAAAGATTGGCGAGCGCTCCGACCTGCTCCTTGTTGAAAAACTGGTAGGTAGCAAGCACTGAAATGAGAAGAAATCCCAGGACGAACTTGGGAAATTTCTGCCAGAGGAATGCGGCTTTGTTGCGCACCGTTTTGGCCTGGCCCTGACTGGCCCAGTAAATCGCGTATGCCAATACAACGAAGCCGATCATGGCATTGCGAGTGGATTTCACGAGGACAGCCAATTTGCCCGCCGCATCAGAGTACAGAGCGCCCGCCGCGGTTGCTTCGGCGGTGTTATCCACCGCAAGGCCTGCCCAAACGCCATAGGCACGGTCGCCGAGATGCAACGCATGGCCGATTAAAGGAAAAGTGAAAAGCGCCAGCGCGCCGAGCGCGAGAATCGCGGCAATGGAGAAGCTCGAGTCTTCCTCGTCGGCCTCAATGGCGCCTTGCGCGGCAATGATGGCGCTGACGCCGCAGACGGCGGACCCCACGGCGAGAAGCGAAGTCAATTTCGGTTTAAGATGAAACACTCGGCCGAGGAAGGTCATAAAAGCGATGGCTCCCGTGATTTCGACCGCAACCAGCAGGAGGCTGACGCCGCCCAGTTTCAGAATATCGCCAAGTAAGAAACGGGAACCGAGCAGCACGATACCCGTTTTCAACCAAAATTCATACGTCGCAACCCCGGTGCGAAAGATTTCCGGAACGCCGACTGTGTTCGAAACAACGAGCCCTAAGAGAATGGCCCAAAGCACGTACTCAATATTTGGAAATATCCAATGATGCGCCTTCGCATACTTACCCACATTTTGCTCGAGCAACTTGCCCGCGTAACCAATCGCCGCAAGCAAAAGCACGCCCGGAATGATGCGAACAAAGCCGAGCGCCCGGTGCAGGGGTTGAACTTGAGGAATTGCGACTGTATCTGCCATGTTTTTTCCTTTTTACGTCTTAGTTTCGGCTTCATCACCACGGGATGTGCTTGAAGACTCCGGCGCGGACGAGCAGCGCTGCGACTAAAGCGATAACGACAGCCCAGCTATCCAGGGACAGACGCCAGGGCTTTTTCACTTCCAGTACATTTTTTTGGACAGCCATTTGGTTTCCTCCATGGCAAATTACGACTAACTTACCGAAAATCCTCGTGCCAGTGCCTCGGCACTCCCTGAGCGCAAGAATGTGTCGCCGATCTCTTGAATCTGGTTTGCAGCGACACGCCCAACAATCATCAGGGCCGGAACTGGCAGCTTTTCTTCTACGGAAAGCGCACCGACGGTGCTCCAACGAACATGCTGCTGCTCACCTGAAACGGCTGAAACGATGACGCACGGCAACTCCAGTGGAAGACCAGCTTCCGCAAGACGACGAGAAACCTCCGAATAATCCGGCCCCGGCATATAGAGAACAAGCGTCGTGGCAGGAGTGAGGCAGCCCCAGTCCATTGCACTCGAATGCGGTCCGCGAGAAAAAGTCGTGAACAATACTTGGGAGGCAACCCTGCGATCCGTAAGCGAAATGCCTGCCGCGGCGGTAGCTGCCAGGGCCGCGGTCACCCCGGGAACGATCTCAAATTCTATGTGTGCTTCGCGCAACGCTTGGAGTTCCTCACCAGCCCGGCCGAAGATTGAAGGATCGCCGCCCTTCAACCGCACGACGATTTCATGCGAAGCCGCGTAGCCTACGAGCAGCGCATTGATCTCTTCCTGGGACAGCAGTTTCCTGCCGCAGCGTTTGCCAACGTCGATGACCTCGGCGGCTGGCGAAATTCTCATCAACACTTCTCGACTCACGAGCGCGTCGTGCAGCACGACGTCGGCCTGCGCTAGAAGCCGTGCGGCTTTGAGCGTCAACAGTTCCGGATCTCCGGGCCCCGCGCCGACCAGATAGACCCTGCCCATCACGTCGTACCTCGCTGGCCTGGATCACGGTTCACTTCTCGAACAAATTGTTCGAACATCGGGCGGCTCGCCAGCTCATGTAACAATCTCTTTGTCGTATCCGGGCTGGGACTGCTCGCGCGCAGAACCTCGCGGGCCGCGCCAAGCCATTCGAGCCAAACCTCATATTCCTGGCCGAATTGCGCTTCGAGTTCCTTCCGAAGCCGCTGTGCGAGCGAGGGGCTCCTGCCATTCGTGGAAATCGCAATTTGCAAATCGCCGCGCTGTACGACAGCTCCATAATAAAAATGGCAATGCTGGGTGTCGTCGACGGCGTTGCACAATAATCCGCGGGTCTCCGACTCGCAAAAGACAGCTTCGTTCACGCCTGGGGCAGAAGTGGCCGCTATCACCAGAAATGCAGCGTCCAAATCCTCCGCCTCAAACTCTTTGGGCAGCCAATCGATTTTCCCGAATCGCACCCACTTGGCAATTCGAACTGTAACCGAAGGCGCGATTAGCCGGATTTTTGCACCAGCGGACAACAAGCCAGGAATCTTTGCTTCCGCAACATTCCCGCCGCCAATCACGACGACCAGCCGACCTTCCAGGCTCAAGAACATAGGAAACAGGCTCATGCTTTAGCCCTCCACTCCTTGGGGAACCGTGCCAAGCGACACGTCTCGATCTACGGGCGCGATCGAATTTCCCGCAAGCATGGCGCGGATATCCTCGTTCGAATGCCGCGCAAGAAACTTACGCAGATTTTCGCCCGGCTTTCCACGTTCGCTGAAACCGGCGAGAAGACGCTCGATGGCATCGGGAACATCGGCTGCAGCGCAACGATAGCCGACTGGCCGCGCGATCGCTGCAAACTGTCCTACGCTTCCGCCAACACAGAAGTAGTAGGCATCCACCATTCCGCCATCTACTTTGATCTTCTTGCCTTCGATTCCGATATCGGCGATCCAATGCTGGCCGCAACTATTGGGGCAGCCGGTGATGTTGAGCCGAAGCTGTTCCTGGAAATTGGGCAGTCGTTCCTCCAGCTCATGTGTAAGCCAGCGAGCAAAGCCTTTGGTTTCGGTCAGCGCCAGCTTGCAAAATTCAGAGCCCGTGCAGGCCACGGTTCCACGTGCGAAAACCGAGGCCCGCACCGGCAGGGCAGCAACTTCAAGCTCATGAGCGACTTTGGGCGCGTCTTGCCGGGAAACATTGACAATCAACAGGTTCTGCATGGTAGTGGTTCGGATGTGTCCGTCCGCATAACGCTCAGCCAGGTCCGCTGTGGTGCGCAGCTGCCCTGGAGTGATTCGTCCGCGCAGAACCGACGCACCGATGTACACAAACCCTTCTTGTTTTTGCGGGTGAATGCCCACGTGATCGCGATGGATGTCGACTGAAACGTCTTCCGGTTCGGCGGGGTCGAGAGCGAAACCGATTTGACGCTGCAAGTCTTCCAAAAAGCTCTCGGCGGTCCAGCCTTGCTGCAGGAACAGAAATTTGAGGCGGGCCCTTTCCCTGCTCTGCCGAAGTGTTTGGCTGGCGCGAAAGATTTCCGCCACGCCGCGCGCCACGGGCACAACTTGATTCCACTGAACAAAAGCATTTAACCGCACAGCAATGTGCGGATCGGTCGAAAGCCCACCGCCAACCCTGAGCGAAAATCCCGTTTCGAGTGTGCCGCGCCGTTTTCGCGTCGAAGCCGTCAAAGAAACATCGTTAATCTCCGGATACGAGCACCAGCTTCTGCATCCCGTGACGGAGATTTTGAATTTCCTGGGCAAATTGTAAAATTCTGCGGCGCCACCTAACTCCCGGTCGACAGCAAGCGCAAGCGGTGATGCATCGACTATTTCTGCGGCGTCGAGCCCGGCGACTGGGCAGCCGGTTATGTTGCGAGCGACATCTCCGCAGGCTCCAGTGGTGGTCAAGCCCACGCGCCAAAGCGATTCGAGGACCTCGGGCAGCGATTCCAACGTGACCCAATGCAATTGAAAGTTTTGCCGGACAGTAATATCCGCGACGCCGCGTGCATGCTCCTCTGCAATATCCGCAACCGCGCGAACCTGATCACTGCGCAACAATCCGTTCGGGATTCGAATGCGCACCATAAAGTAAGGCGTGGCTTTGCCCTCGCCGCCAGTGCCGCCGAGGACGCCCGCGCCGTCTCCCTGCGTGTAAACGCCCCAGGTGCGGAAATACGCGCTGAACCACTCCGGAGGAATCGAAGCGTAGCCCTTGCGCGCAAACTCACGGATTTCGTCAATATGCTCCCACGCATTCTTCTCGCGCTTTAGACGCTCGAGGCGTTGCACTTTGGTCTCTTTGAGTTCGCCCATGCTTCGATCCCCTGCCCCAAGAATGTGTCCCAAAACAAAAAACCCACGTGGCCTGAACCTCTGGCGACGTGGGCGTCGGAACTTCGAATCTTAAGTAAACGCTAAGTCCGGAAACTCCCCTGGCCAGAGATGAGTGTCATGCGACACGCAGCCTTGCGCGCGCAACAGCGACACATTCTCTGGCAATAGGTGACCATCTATACGGAGAATACCTCGCGCACTTTAATAAGTCAAAAAAGAACTCGACAAAAAGTTTAGATGCATGAAATATGAAAAAGTAATCCGCGAGAATCCGTGTACGCTACTCTTTCTTTGAGGAAGGCTTTGCCTTTTCCGCATTGGCCGGGTTTGCGTGGGCCGCAGCATGCGGCAAAATCAACTCCGTCGTTTTGATGGAATCCAGTTGGGGGAACTCCTTGTCCAGATAAGACTTGCCCAGTTTTTCGATAGAGTCCTGAACCGGCCCTTTGCCGCCGGGCGCACCTTCGCCGTAGCCCGAATACAAAGAATCAACGACGTCCATGCCCTCCGTAACCTGGCCAAACGCGGAGAACCCCATCGCGTCGAGTCGTTTGTTGTCGACAAGATTGATAAAAACCTGGGTCGTGCGCGTGTTTGGTCCGCCCATCGCGTAGGTAATGTACCCTCGAAGATTGCTCTGTACGACTGGGTCATCCTTAATCGGAGCGTGCGACCACGCGGCGGAAACCGGCGGATACGCGCTGATCCCCCACTGCACGACAAATCCTCGCAGCACACGGAAGAAGCTTGTGTTGTCATAAAAATGATGCCGCACTAGATTGTAAAAGCGGTCCGCTCCCAGCGGAGCCCAAGCACGCGTCACTTTAATGACGAAGTCACCTTTTGTGGTTGTGAATTTTACCTCGTAAGTAGAAGGCGCTTTCGCGACAAGAAGCGCCGGCCGAAGCAGTACCCGGCTATAGGGGCGCGCAGCCACGGTCGATTTGTGAGCCGCGGAAGCGCCGGCTGCCGCTTTCGGCTTTGCCGGAGTTGGCGCTTCTGCCGCTTGTGGACGCGCCTTGATGCACGGAGCCAAAACGAAAAGCAGCAGTCCCACAATCATCAACGATCCGGATTTATGCATCGTTCATCCCTCTCCTAACTAAGTTCGTCAGATTGGCGCCGCCTGACGGCGTATACTCACTTCGCGGTATTCAGTTCGTGGCTGACGCGCGCGACCTGGGTCATCAGCCTTAGAGTATTCTCGCCGAGAATCTTCTTTACGTCACCTTCGGAATAACCTTTGTCCAACAAGGCTTGCGTGATTTTCGGAAGCTTACTTGCGTCCTCCATTCCGAAGGGCATATTCGCACCGTCGAAATCGGAGCCAAGCCCGACGTGATCGATCCCGGCAATCTTAACCGCGTGGTCGATATGATCGATAATCTTTGTCCACTCAACGCGCGGAAGATCGCCTCGCTCCACATATTCCCTGGTGATACGGTCACCCTCGATCAACTGGCAGCCTTCTCTTTCCCCGCATCGCTGCTGAACCTCCAGTGCGATTGCTTTGTTCCATTCCGGATGAGCTTTCTCAGCGTTACGAAACTCCTGGCTCAAGAAGCCGACATGATAATTAATCTGGATCACGCCACCATTGGTTGCCAGCGCACGGATCATGGCGTCGCTCATGTTCCGCGGTGCATCGCAAATAGCGCGGCAATCGGAATGTGAGGCGAAAACTGGCGCTTTGCTGGTCTCCAATACGTCCGCAAAGGTCTTGTCGCTGACGTGCGAGATGTCCACGATCATTCCTAGACGGTTCATCTCTCGCACGACGTCTTTGCCAAACTCTGTGAGCCCGTTGTGCTCAGGCTTGGCTGTCGAAGAATCGGCCCACTCGACGTTCCCGCTGTGCGTTAGAGTCATATAACGCGCGCCAAGCGCCGCATAAACGCGCAGCACGCGCAGGTCGCTGGCGATTATGTGGCCGCCTTCGACCCCGATCAGCGCGGCAATTTTGCCCTGCTGATGGGCTTCTTGAATTCCCTCGACCGTCGTTACCAATACTAAGTCATTCGAATGTTTTCGAACCTGCTCGCGAATGGCGTCGATTTGATCCAGGGCGCGCTTCACAGCCTCTGGGCCGGTAGTCTTACTCGGCATCCAAATAGCAAAGAAGATCGCTCCGAGACCACCTTTTCTCATGCGCGGGATATCGATGCTCCCCAGCGGATTCCGCGCCCCTAAATCGAAACCGCCATCCAAAAAGCGTTGGGTGGTATCGTCGTGCGTATCGATGACGAGAGATGAAAAATGCAGACGCTTCGCCCGTTCTGAAATTCCGTCCGCCGCCATCGCCCCCGCCATCACCATTCCAGTCAGAAGACACATTCCTGTCCCGAAGAGCGTCTTCGACACTGCAGTCCGTTTCATTTTGTTATTGCGCGGCTTGCATCTCGTGGCTTACGCGCTCGTTCGCTCCCATCACGCGCAGCAGATTCCCGCCCAGAATCTTCCGGATATTGTCGTCGCTGTATCCCTTGCGCATCAGCGCCTCGGTTATTTGCGGCAGATGCGTGCAGTCTTCCATGCCTTCGGGCATGTTTGCGCCATCGAAATCCGAACCCAGTCCGACATGGTCCGGGCCGACAAGCTTAACCACATGATCGATGTGGTCGATGATCCGTTCCCAGCTTACATGCGGCAACTTTCCTTCCGCGACGGCTTGCTTCTCGATCTCCCCCATCTTGCGCTCCGTGCATTCCTGATCGTCGCCACACTGTTTCCGGATTTGGTCCATCATCTCTACGACGCCGCCGGAAAATTTGTCTTGCGCGTCCTTGTATGCCTGATCGATAAAACTTTTCTCGTAGTTGATTTGAATGACTCCGCCCTTCGCAGCTAGCGCCTTGATCATGTCATCAGACATGTCGCGGACATGATTGCACAGAGCGCGGCAGGAAGAATGCGACGCGATCAGCGGCGATTTACTGACTTCCAGCGCATCGTAAAAGGTCTTATCGGACACGTGAGAAATGTCCACCATGATTCCCTGCCGGTTCATTTCCCGCACGATCTCTTTGCCAAATTCCGTCAGTCCGTTGTGCTCGGGCTTGGCAGTCGAGGAATCCGCCCATTCATCGTTATAAAAGTGCGTCAGCGTCATGTAGCGCACTCCCAAATCGCCAAACATGCGCAGCACGCGAATGTCGTTGCCGATCATGTGCCCCCCCTCGACGCCGATCAGCGCGGCAATCTTGCCTTGCGCGTGCGCCCGCCGCACTTCTTCCGCGGTCCGGCAAAACAGCATGTCTTTCGAATACTTGATTACGTTTTGGTGCACCGCGTCAATCTGGTCCAGCGCTTTTTGCACTGCGGGCGGTCCCATGATTCTGCCGTCGATCCAAATGGAGAAGAAAATCGCGTTCATCCCACCTTCTCGCATTCGCGGGATATCGATGGCTCCATCGGGATTGCGCTTGCCGATATCGAAGTTTTTGTTGAAAAAGCGCTGCGTGGTATCGTCGTGGGTGTCCAGCACGATCGAGGAAAAATGAAGCTTGTGCGCCCGATCAGCGATGTCATCGCCGGTGGCGACCTGGCTCAATATAAATCCCGCAACAACCAGACAGGCAACCAGCGAGATGCGGACCTGACGCATATGTTCCTCCAAATGAAGGTGCGGCGAGATTCTACCCTATTAGCCAGCCAACGAGCGCTTGTTTCCAGGCTTGCCGGTTCATTTCCGCAATGGATTCCGTCAAGGGAATGTCCTTTGGGCAAGCTTTCACGCAGTTTTGTGCGTTCGCGCAGTCTTGAATGCCGCCGGGTTCCATCAGGGCGTGGATTCGCTCCTTCGCATGCATGGCCCCCGTGGGGTGCATGTTGAAAAGCCGAACCTGGCTGATAATTGCGGCGCCGATGAAACTGGTATGGTCATTCACCTGGGGACAGACTTCCAGGCAACTGCCGCACGAAATGCAACGCGAAAGCGGATACGCTTTTTCCTGCGTCTCGGGGGCCATCCGCGGCCCTGCGCCGAGATCGTACGTCCCGTCGATGGGAATCCACCCTTTGACGCGCTTCAGACTTTCGAACATGAATTGCCGGTCGACCGCCAGATCGCGGACTACCGGAAACTTCGAAAATGGTTCGAGCCGGATCGGCTGTTCGAGCTTATCAACCAGCGCGGAGCACGCCATCCGCGCATTGCCGTTGATAAGCATGGCGCAAGAGCCGCAAACCTCTTCGAGACAATTCGAATCGTAGCTGATCGGTGTGGTTTTCTTGCCATCGCGCGTCACTGGATTTTCCGCGATGTCTCGCAAGCAAATAATTACGTTCATCGCTGGACGCCACGGCAGCGCAAACTCCTCCCAATACGGAGCACCCTTGGGGCTGACCTGTCGTTTTACGCGAACGACTACCTGTTTGTCGTCAGGCATAGATCCCTCGGCGAATCTTGCAACAACTCTCCGGCCTCAAATGCAATGTCCGGCACATCAACACACGCTATTTTGCCGCGTCATAGCGCCTCGCGCGTGGCGGAATCTGCGAAATGTCGACGGGTTCATAGCTGAGATGGATTTCACCATTCGCCCACTTCGCCCGCGTGGTTTTCAGCCAGTTTGCGTCGTCGCGCTCTGGAAAATCCGGTTTGTAGTGTGCCCCGCGCGACTCGTTTCGCTGTAACGCTCCAACCGTGATCACCCGAGCGAGCACCAGCATGTTGCCCAGCTCCCGGGCAAAATTCAGGGTCTGATTCGACCAACGCGTCCGGTCGCTCAAATTAATTCTTCCGAATCGCTCCTGCAATTCACGGATCTTGGCATCCGCCCCCTGAAGACCTTTATTCACTCGCGTCACCGTCACATGCTCGGTCATCACCTCGCCGAGTTCCCGCCAAATGGTCATCGGGTTTTCAGTACCGTCCGGCGAAATCAGCGCCTGATTCTTCTCTTCCTGCCTCTTCCGCTCACTTTCAAACACGCCCGAGCTAATTGTCTCCGCTCCGCCCTCCAGACCGCGCGTGTACTTTACGGCCGCCGGGCCCGCCAATCCTCCCCCAAAAATGCAAGATACGAGCGAGTTTGCCCCGAGCCGATTCGCCCCGTGATATTGGTATTCGCATTCACCGGCCGCAAATATTCCCGAAACATTCGTCGCCTGGTCCTCTGCATTCACCCAGATGCCGCCCATCGTATAGTGCATTGCCGGGAAAACCTTCATGGGCTCTTCGCGGGGGTTCACGCCAAGAAACTTCTCGTAAATCTCCAGTATGCCTTCGAGCTTGCGATCCAGTGTTTCCCGCGGAATATGCGTGACGTCCAGAAAGACCGCGGCCTGTCCACGTATCCCGAGCTTTTCCTGATACACGATCCGGTGTATCGCGCGCGTGGCGATATCGCGCGGCACCAGATTTCCGTACTTTGGATACCACTCCTCGAGAAAGTAGAAGCGCTCAGCTTCGGGAATGCTCTGCGCCGGGCGTGTGTCCGCCGGATTCTTCGGCACCCACACGCGGCCACCTTCACCGCGCGCGGATTCGCTCATTAACCGCAGCTTGTCCTCGCCAGGGATCGCAGTCGGGTGCACCTGGATAAACTCGCCGTTCGCGTAATCGACTCCTTGCTGAAACAGCGCGGACTGCGCCGAACCCGTGCAAACCACGGAATTTGTTGAACGCCCGAATATTGCGCCAATCCCACCGGTGCAGAAAATTACCGCATCCGCCGGATACGTTTTCACTTCCATGGATCGCAGGTCCATGGCGCAAATCCCCCGGCACACTTTGCCCTCGTCGATCACCGCCGACAAAAAAGTCTGCCCTTCGTATTTCTTGACCCGGTCTTCCGCTTCGTGCCGCCGCACCTGCTCATCTAGCGCATAGAGCAGTTGTTGCCCCGTCGTCGCGCCCGCGAAAGCAGTTCGGTTATACAGGGTGCCACCAAATCTCCGGTAATCGAGCAGGCCCTCCGAAGTGCGATTAAACATCACGCCCATGCGATCCAGCAGATCAATAATCCCCGGCGCTGCCTCGCACATTCGCTTCACCAGCGACTGATTGGCAAGGAAATCTCCACCGTAGATAGTGTCGTCGAAATGCTTCCAGGTGGTGTCCCCTTCCCCTTTTTGATTCTTTGCCGCATTGATACCGCCCTGGGCGCAGACCGAATGTGACCGCTTGACCGGTACTATCGAAAACAGATCCACTGGCACGCCCGCCTCAGCAACGCGTATCGTGGCCATCAGGCCGGCCAGACCACCGCCCACTACAATGATTTTCGGCTGTCTCATTTTAGATAGAAGTCAAACGGGTGCCAGTTCAACCAAAAACTCAACACAATCAGAACGCCGACCAGGCTAAACGTAAATCCTACTCCCGCCCCCAGCGCTCCCGCCGCTCGCTGTGCTTTCACTGTCGCCGCCAAGCCCCACTTGCATAAAAAATTCCAGATGCCAACTCCGAGGTGAAACGACGATGCCAACACGCCGATAAACATGAATGCCAAAGCATACGGATTCTGCAACAAAGTCTCGACGTCGGTGTACGTTGACCGCCCATGCGTCAACCATCGTTCGGTATACAGATGCCAGCCGATGTACGCGAACGCGATGAGTCCGGTATACCGTTGCGTGGTGTACAGCCAGTTGCCTACCCACGGGTATGCCGACACATTGGACTTCCCGCGCAGCCAAATGTAAATCCCATATCCGCCGTGGTAGAGCAGCGGCAAAAAGATAAACAGCCATTCCACAACCAGGCGGAACGGAATTGTCTGCAGCTCCAGTGATTTCGCGTCGTACTGCGATCGGCTCACCAGCGCGTAGCTATTTGACCAGAAATGTTCTGCCAGGAATGCGCCAACAGGAATAATACCGGTTAAGGAATGCAGCTTGCGAAGAAAATACTCGGATTCAGGCCAGGTTGCCGTTGCGGACATGCCCTCTCCGCCGCATGAGCTGCTGATGGGTGCTCAAATCTTGCGGCCCACTCAGTATAGGCAGATGAAAACACTGATGCAAGCGGGCCTATTTTTCTCTCGGACACGCGATACTCTGAAATCGGTTGCGAACCCTGCACTTTCTCGCTTAAATGGAAGTTGCGACGGATGGTACCCGCTTGGCCCTCCCGCCTGGCAGCCTCCCCGTTTTCAACGGATATCCCATGACCACGACCTACAACCTTGCTTCGGAATTGGAACGCATCGCAACCGCCATTGAATCCGACGCAACCGCTACGGCCCAGATCTCTCTCTCCAGCATAGCGGAACGCATCGCCAAAAATCTCGGCGTAAAAACTGGCGAAGTTGCCCTCATGGGCGTTTCCAATCGCTGGCGCCACCTCCACTTTCTCGTCCCGGAATCGCTGAAGCAGGTCGGCTTCATTCCGCTTTCGAGCAACTCCTCAATCGCCGCACGCACAGCCCGCGAAAGCCGTCCCGATATTATCAATAACTTTGCGAGCGTCCGCCATGCCACCGTTTTTGAGGGCGTGAAAATCAGCGGCGAGAGCTCCGAACTCATACAGAAGATGATCAGCGCGCCTATACTATCCGGCGACAAGGTCGTGGGCGTAATCCAGGTCAGCCGCAAGGGAGCCAGCGCCAGCACCGCAGGCCCGGACTTCGGCGCTGATGAGTTGGGCAAAATCCTTGCGCTCTGCAAGCCCCTCGGCAAACTCCTTCAGCGGATTTCCCGCGAAGAGTGAGCGCCTCCCGGGATTTTGTCACAGTTTATTCATCTTTCTGCCCCGTCACGCCTGAATACCCCCGAATTCGTTTGACACTGCAATACCTTCTTGTTATTTTTCCACAGCAGAAATTTTCCGGCTGTTACCCAACTCACGGAGGCACCGCAACCCGGCACCATGGCGTTCGTCGCGAAGAAGATCTTCCTCACCAAAGGCGTCGGTAAACATCGCGAAAGACTTTCGAGCTTTGAGCTCGCTCTGCGCAATGCAGGCATCGCTGCCTGCAACATCGTGCGCGTTTCCTCGATTTTTCCGCCCAATTGCAAATTGATTTCCCGCAGCGAAGGCTTGAAGCACATCAAGCCGGGCCAGGTGGCTTTCACTGTCATCAGCGAAAACTCCACCAAGGAAGCCCACCGCCTCATTGCCGCCAGCATCGGCCTCGCCCTTCCGAGCGACAAATTGATGTACGGCTATCTCTCCGAGCATCATTCCTTCGGCGAAACCGAAGAAGTCGCCGGCGAATATGCTGAAGAGCTCGCCGCCGAAATGCTTGCCACCACTCTCAACGTGGAATTTGATCCTGATCTGAGCTTCGACGAAAAAAAAGAGGTGTACCGCATCTCCAACAAAATCGTCCGCACCATGAACGTCACGCAATCCGCCGTCGGCGACAAGCGCGGCCTCTGGACCACCGTCCTCGGCGCCGCCATCCTAATTGGCGAGGACGACTAACTCACTTCCCATCCAATTCATACGCCGTCTTCAACCACTTCTTCACTTCCCCATCAATCTCATCCAGCGCCTTGATCTCCATCCGGTGCGTAATCCGATCCTTCTTTGCCAGCCCGCCCGTATCGATCAGCCGCTTCGGCAATTTTCCTTTGTAAGGCGCAAGCGCAAACCCCAAATCAATCCGCGTATTCGTCGTCGGCTTAATCTGCGCAATTACATGCTCGCGATATATGGGCACCATCGTCTTGCAAGGACACGCCTTCACGTCTTCCCCGATCGACTTCCCCAACCGCAGCAACTCTTCATAAACCGGCCGCAATTTATCCTTCGCTCCCGCATACTGCTCTTCCACGTACACCGCCGCCGTCTTCAAATAAGCTTCTGGCGAGTCTTCTTCCGTGCCCTTCCCATCGACACGCTCCGAAATCCACCAAGAACTGTTCGTCCCGAGCTTATGTTTTGTCTTAAGCCATTCGCGCCGCGCCTTCTCCTCTTTCGGCCCTTCTTTCTTCGCCAGAGCAATCCATTCCTCCAGCGACCGCCCCGTTTTCTGCTTCATTTCCGCAACCCACTTTTGCGCCATCGCCACCCCGGGGTGTACGTCGTACAAAGATTTCTTTTTCGCTTCCTTCGCCGTCGCA